>MLJW01000035.1_pt1 | contig 194669 bp, 221 predicted proteins | sample 888231 | NCBI WGS metagenome assembly MLJW01 (sample SAMN05788063, study PRJNA343431) | mine drainage metagenome | isolation source: sample collected from the inflow into an acid mine drainage treatment plant... | place: Germany: Lusatia, lignite mining district | reverse complement strand
TGCCTGGCGACAACGTCAGCATCACGGTGAACCTGATCAACCCGATCGCGATGGAGGAAGGCCTGCGCTTCGCGATCCGCGAAGGCGGTCGTACCGTCGGCGCAGGTGTGGTTGCCAAGATCATCGAGTAAGCATACAATGCGCGCCCTCGCGTGGCTGCGGTCACGCGTTTTCGTTCTTTAAACCAGCGGCAATGCCGCGTAGATGCAAGAGAAGATTATGCAAAGTCAAAAAATTCGCATCCGCCTGAAGGCGTTCGATTACCGTTTGATCGATCAATCCGCGCTGCAAATCGTGGATACGGCAAAACGCACCGGTGCGGTGGTGAAAGGGCCGGTTCCCTTGCCTACCAAGATCGAGCGTTTTGACGTGTTGCGTTCGCCGCATGTGAACAAGACTTCGCGCGATCAATTCGAAATTCGCACCCATCTGCGTTTGATGGACATCGTGGATCCGACGGACAAGACCGTGGACGCACTGATGAAGCTGGACCTGCCGGCTGGCGTGGATGTGGAAATCAAGTTGCAGTAAAGTAATTCGAGCAGTTTGCAGTACGGATCGGTTGACCAATTGAAGTCAGCCCCTTAATAAAAGGAAAATATAATGAGCTTAGGACTTGTCGGTCGCAAGATTGGCATGACTCGCATCTTTACCGACGATGGAACATCGTTGCCGGTGACGGTGCTGGACGTGTCCAACAATCGTGTCACCCAGATCAAAACCGCTCCAACGGATGGTTACAGTGCAGTGCAGGTCGCGTACGGTGTGCGCCGCGCAAGCCGTGTGACCAAAGCCGCTGCGGGTCATTTTGCCAAAGCTGGCGTCGAAGCCGGCAGTGTGTTGAAAGAATTCACCGCCTCGCCAGAACAACTCGCCAGCCTGACTCTCGGCGGCAAAGTCGGCGTGGACCTGTTTCAAGTCGGTCAGAAAGTGGATGTGACGGGAGTAACCATCGGTAAGGGTTATGCTGGAACCATCAAACGCCACCATTTCAAATCCGGTCGTGCTACACACGGCAACTCCAAGTCGCATAACGTTCCAGGATCTATCGGTATGGCTCAGGATCCGGGTCGCGTTTTCCCCGGCAAGCGCATGACCGGTCATCTAGGTGACGTTCAGCGTACCGTGCAAAATCTCAAAATCGTTCGTATCGACGCGGATCGTCAGTTGATTCTGGTGATGGGCGCTGTTCCAGGTGCGCCCGGTGGTGATGTGATCGTGCGTCCGGCAGTGAAGGCAGGTGCATAATGGAAATTAAGGTCATCAACGAAAACGGCAAGGCGGGCGCGAGCATCAACGCATCCGATGATCTGTTTGGTCGTGAATACAACGAGACACTGGTGCATCAGCTGGTTACGGCGTATCAAGCCAATGCTCGTTCTGCCAATAGCAAGCAAAAGGGTCGTAGCGAGATTGCAAAGTCGACGCGCAAGCCGTTTGCTCAAAAAGGTACGGGCCGTGCCCGCGCGGGTATGGCATCCAGCCCTCTGTGGCGTGGGGGCGGTAAGATTTTCCCGAACAGCCCGGATCAGAACTACACGCAAAAGATCAATCGCAAGATGCATCGTGCGGGCATGGCGTCCATATTTTCGCAATTGGTGCGCGACGGTCGCCTGAGCGTGGTTGATGCTCTGTCGATCGATGCTCCCAAGACAAAATTGCTGGCACAAAAAATCAAGGCTATGGGGTTGGATCGCGTGCTGATCATCACGGACAGCCTTGACGAGAACCTGTACCTGTCGTCGCGTAACCTGCCGAACGTGCTCGTGGTGGAAGCTCACCAGGCCGATCCGGTCAGCTTGGTTCGTTTCCCAAAGGTTTTGGTGACACGTGGCGCGATCGCAAAAATCGAGGAGATGTTGGCATGAGCGAGCAAAAATTCAATGAAGAGCGTTTGCTAAATATCTTGTTGGCGCCACAAATCTCCGAAAAGGCAACTTTCGTTGCCGAGAAGAACGAGCAGGTGATCTTCCGTGTGGCATCCGATGCCACCAAGCCGGAAGTCAAGGCGGCGGTAGAGAAGTTGTTCAACGTTACTGTTGATAGCGTTCAGATCAGTAACGTCAAGGGCAAACAAAAGCGTTTCGGCCGCTATATGGGCAGCCGCAAGGACTGGAAGAAGGCCTATGTATGCCTGGCTCCAGGTCAGGAAATCAACTTTGCTGCAAGCGAGCAGGGGTAAAACATGGCACTTATCAAACTCAAACCGACATCACCGGGTACCCGTGCCGTTGTGCGCGTGGTGACGCCGGAGTTGCACAAGGGCAAGCCCGAAGCGTCTTTGCTGGAGAAGAAGACCAGAACCGCAGGGCGCAATCATAATGGTCACATTACCACGCGTCACATGGGTGGCGGGCACAAGAAGCACTACCGTCTGGTGGACTTCAAGCGCGACAAGGACGGGGTTCCGGCCAAAGTCGAGCGTCTTGAATACGACCCGAACCGCAGTGCACACTTGGCATTGCTGGTATATGCGGACGGAGAGCGCCGTTACATCATCGCTCCCAAGGGGATTTTTGCGGGAGCTCAGTTGATGAGCGGGCCGGAAGCGCCGATTAAAGCCGGCAATGCGTTGCCGCTGCGCAATATCCCGGTTGGCTCAACTATTCATGCGATCGAAATGTTGCCCAACAAGGGCGCCCAATTGGCCCGTTCGGCGGGTGCTTCCGTGCAGTTGCTTGCACGTGAAGGCAGCTACGCCCAGTTGCGTTTGCGGTCTGGCGAAATTCGCAAGGTGCACGTTGATTGCCGCGCAACTATCGGTGAGGTGGGTAACGGTGAACATTCCCTGCGTTCTATCGGCAAAGCCGGTGCAAATCGTTGGCGCGGTATCCGTCCGACAGTGCGCGGTGTAGCGATGAATCCGGTCGATCACCCGCATGGTGGTGGTGAAGGCAAGACTGCGGCAGGCCGTCATCCGGTCAGCCCATGGGGTGTGCCGGCCAAGGGCTTCCGCACGCGTCGCAACAAGCGTACTAGCGGCATGATCGTGCGCCGTCGCTTTCAGGTTTAAGGGGTAACAAGATATGGCACGTTCAGTTAAAAAAGGCCCGTTCGTCGATCTGCATCTGCTGAAGAAGGTGGAAGCGGTGCGCGCAACCAGCGACAAACGTCCGGTGAAAACATGGTCGCGTCGTTCTACCGTGTTGCCCGAGTTTGTCGGTCTGACGATCGCGGTGCACAACGGCAAGCAGCATGTCCCGGTGTACGTTTCCGAGAACATGGTTGGACACAAGCTTGGCGAATTTTCTTTGACCCGCACCTTCAAAGGTCACGCTGCTGATAAAAAAGCAGTCGCCAAGAAATAAGGAGACATGATGAGTACAAAAGCAGTCATCCGTGGTGTTCGCCTGTCGGCACAAAAGGCACGCTTGGTCGCTGACCAGATCCGTGGTCTGCCTGTCGCGCAAGCTTTGAATATCCTGGCTTTCAGCCCAAAAAAGGGTGGAGGCATCATCAAGAAGGCGCTGGATTCCGCGATTGCCAATGCCGAGCATAACGACGGTGCTGATATCGATGAATTGAAGGTCACCACCATCTACGTGGACAAGGGTACTTCTTTGAAACGCATGATCCCGCGCGCCAAAGGCCGTGGTACAGGCATCGAGAAGCAAACTTGCCACATTACGATCACAGTCGGGAGCTAAAGCATGGGTCAGAAAATTCATCCAATTGGATTCCGCCTGAGTGTTCAGAAAAACTGGACATCAAAGTGGTATTCCAACAGCAAGCACTTTTCCGAGTTGCTGCTCAAGGACATCGAAGTTCGTGACTTTCTGAAGAAGAAGCTGGCTGGTGCCGGTGTCTCCAAGATCGTCATTGAGCGTCCAGCCAAGAATGCCAAGATCACGATTTATACGGCACGTCCCGGCGTGGTGATCGGCAAGAAGGGCGAGGATATCGAATCGCTGCGCAATGAACTAAAGAAGCGCATGGGTCTGCCCGATGTTGGGCTGAATATCGAAGAAGTGCGCAAACCGGAAGTGGATGCGCAGCTGATCGCCGACTCCATTACTCAGCAGCTTGAGAAACGCATCATGTTCCGCCGCGCCATGAAGCGTGCGATGCAGAACGCAATGCGCCTGGGTGCACAAGGTATCAAGATCATGAGTTCCGGGCGTCTGAACGGGATCGAGATCGCGCGCACCGAGTGGTATCGCGAAGGCCGTGTGCCGTTGCATACCCTGCGCGCCGAAATCGACTACGGTACTTCCGAAGCGCTGACCACCTATGGTTTGATTGGCGTAAAGGTTTGGGTCTATAAGGGCGATCATCAGGCAGGACAGCAAGAAGTTGCTGCGCCCGTCGTTGCTGAGCCGGAAAAGAAAGTAAGAAAGTCGTCGGGAGCTAAGCATGCTACAGCCAGCTAGAAGAAAGTACCGCAAGGAACAGAAGGGTCGCAACACGGGTGTTGCGACGCGCGGCAACAAGGTCAGTTTCGGCGAGTTCGGCCTCAAGGCCGTAGGTCGCGGCCGTCTGACGGCACGCCAGATCGAAGCGGCACGTCGTGCCATGACGCGCCACATCAAGCGCGGTGGACGTATCTGGATCCGCATTTTTCCGGACAAGCCAATTTCCAAGAAGCCGGCCGAAGTTCGTATGGGTAACGGCAAGGGGAGTCCCGAGTACTACGTCGCCGAGATTCAGCCGGGTAAAATGCTGTACGAGATGGATGGCGTGGATGAGGCGTTGGCGCGCGAGGCGTTCCAGTTGGCGTCTGCCAAACTGCCAATCGCCACGACATTCGTAGTTAGACAGGTGGGGGCGTGATCATGAAGCCAAGCGAACTGAAGACTAAATCGGTAGCCGATTTGCAACAAGAGTTGTTGTCCCTGAGCAAGGAACAATTCGGCCTGCGTATGCAAGTGGCGACCCAGCAATTGAGCAACACCAGCCAATTGACCAAGGTGCGTCGCAACATTGCGCGTGTGAAAACGGTTTTGACCGAGAAGGGTGTGCAGCAATGAGTGCAACGAATCTGAAACGTGCGTTGACCGGAACTGTAGTCAGCAACAAGATGGACAAGACTGTCACTGTGCTGGTCGAGCGTAAAGTCAAGCATCCGGTGCTTGGCAAGGTGGTGCGTGTGTCCAAGAAATACCATGCGCACGACGAGAATAACGAGTTCAATCAAGGTGATGTTGTCACTATTGAGGAGACTCGCCCTCTGTCCAAGACCAAGTCCTGGCGTGTGTCCAAATTGTTGGAAAAAGCTGGCGAGGCATAATTTATCAATTAAAGCTTGTGCATTTAGACAAGTTTGCATAGAATGCGCGGCTTCGTTTCACCGTCGCTCTGCGGCGGCCTAACCCGAACGGGTTCCAAAACTAGCCGCCGCAGGCGGACAAAGTTGGAGATTGAAAAATGATACAAATGCAGTCTGTTTTGAATGTTGCCGATAACACGGGCGCACGTTCTGTTATGTGCATCAAGGTGTTGGGCGGTTCCAAGCGTCGCTACGCTGGCGTTGGCGACGTGATCAAGGTAAGCATCCGTGATGCAGCTCCGCGCTCTCGCGTCAAGAAAGGCGAAGTTTACAGCGCCGTGGTGGTGCGTACCGCCAAGGGTGTGCGTCGCTCGGACGGCTCTTTGATCAAATTCGACGGCAATGCGGCTGTGTTGCTGAATAACAAGCTGGAGCCGATCGGTACCCGTATCTTTGGGCCGGTGACTCGTGAATTGCGCAATGAGCGCTTCATGAAGATCGTCTCTCTGGCACCGGAAGTGCTGTAAGCGGCAGTCGAGGATAAATCATGAACAAGATTAAAAAGAACGACGATGTAATCGTCATCGCTGGCAAGGATAAGGGGAATCGCGGCAGCGTATTGAGCGTGCTGGATAACGACCGTGTCCTGGTGGCTGGCATCAATAAAGTCAAGAAGCACCAGAAGCCGAATCCGGTAAAGGGTACGACGGGTGGTATCGTAGAAATCGAGAAGCCCATCCATATTTCCAATATCGCCATCTATAACGCGACCACCAAGAAGGCGGATCGCGTTGGCGTCAAGCAGTTGGAGGACGGTCGCAAAGTGCGCGTGTTCAAGTCCAGCGGCGAAGTGATTGCGTAAGGGGTAAGAGCATGGCTCGTTTATACGACTACTACAAAAAGAATGTAACCGAACAGCTGATGAAGCAGTTTGGCTACAAATCCGTGATGGAAGTGCCGCGCATCGAGAAGATCACCCTGAATATGGGTGTGGGTGAAGCGGTTGCGGACAAGAAGGTGATGGATCACGCAGTTAGCGACATGCAGAAGATCGCTGGTCAAAAGCCGGTGGTGACCAAGTCCAAGAAGTCAATCGCGGGTTTCAAGATTCGCGAGAACTATCCGGTTGGCTGCAAAGTAACGTTGCGCCGTGAGCGTATGTATGAATTTCTGGATCGTCTGGTCACGGTTGCCATCCCCCGTATTCGCGACTTCCGTGGTATTTCCGGAAAGTCGTTTGACGGTCGCGGAAACTACAACATGGGCATCAAGGAGCAGATTATTTTTCCGGAGATCGAGTACGACAAGATCGACGCATTGCGTGGCATGAACATCACGATCACGACTACGGCGAAAACTGACGAAGAGGCCAAAGCGCTTCTGTTGGCATTCAAATTCCCATTGAAGAACTGAGGGCGATATGGCTAAGATTGCTGTGATCAACCGCGAGCAAAAGCGCCGCGAAACAGTGAAGAAATTCGCTGCCAAGCGCTCCGCCTTGCTGGCAATCATTACAAATGTTTCGTTGAGTGAAGATGAGCGCTTTGCTGCACGTCAGAAATTGCAGGCACTGCCGCGTGATTCAAGTCCGGTGCGTTTGCGTAACCGCTGTGCGTTGACCGGTCGTCCGCGTGGTGTGTTCAGTAAATTCGGTTTGGGGCGTACCAAGTTGCGTGAGTACGCGATGCGCGGCGAAATCCCAGGTGTAGTCAAGGCGAGCTGGTAAGGGTGAATCTATGAGTATGAGTGATCCTATCTCTGACATGTTGACGCGTATTCGTAACGCGCAAATGGCGGAAAAGTTAACGGTATCGATGCCATCTTCTAAGATCAAGGCGGCGATTGCCAAGGTGTTGCTGGACGAAGGCTATGTGGAAGGTTTCAAGGTCGTCGATCATGATGGCAAGCCCACGCTGGAAATCGGCCTCAAGTATTACGCCGATCGTCCTGTGATCGAAAAGATCCAGCGCGTGAGCCGGCCTGGTCTGCGTGTATATAAGGGCAGCGAAGACATACCTCGCGTGATGAACAATCTGGGTATTGCCATCGTCTCCACCTCCAAGGGTCTGATGACAGACCGCAAGGCGCGCGCCAACGGTATCGGCGGCGAAGTGCTCTGTATCGTGGCGTAAGGGGGGGATATGTCTAGAGTAGCAAAAAATCCAGTTGTTGTTCCGTCCGGTGTCGAAGTGACAGTGGAGGTCGAAAAAATTTCCATGAAGGGCCCGTTGGGTACCCTGACCCAGGTGTTGAAGGGGAACGTGAAGGTAGAGCGCGAGGGCGACAAGCTGTTGTGCAAGGCTACTGACGACAGCGCCCACGCCGATGCGATGTCGGGCACGTTACGTGCATTGCTGGCCAATATGGTTACGGGTGTGAGCAAGGGCTTTGAGCGAAAACTGACGCTTGTTGGCGTGGGTTATCGCGCGCAAGCTGCGGGCGATTCGCTCAACCTGACCCTGGGCTTTTCGCACCCCGTGGTGCACAAGATGCCCAAGGGTGTAAAAGTCGCAACACCTACCCAGACCGAGATCGTATTGACCGGTTCGGACAAGCAACAAGTTGGTCAAGTCGCCGCCGAGATTCGTGCATATCGCGAGCCTGAGCCCTACAAGGGAAAGGGTGTGCGCTATTCCGACGAAGTGGTGATCCTGAAAGAAACCAAGAAGAAATAATCGAGGTTGATATGTTGAATAAGAATGAAGCGCGTCTGCGCAGATCACGCAAAACCCGTGCAAGAATCGCTGAACAAAAAACAGTTCGTTTGGCGATCCATCGCACCAATCTGCATATCTATGCACAAGTGATCTCCGCGGACGGTGGCAAGGTGCTGGTAAGTGCCTCCACACTGGAAGCGGAAGTGCGCAAGGCTGTCGGTAACGGCGGCAATGCCGCCGCGGCGGCGGCCGTGGGCAAGCGTATCGCCGAAAAAGCCAAGATCGCAGGAGTGACGGCAGTCGCATTCGACCGTTCCGGCAACAAGTACCATGGCCGCATCAAGGCGCTGGCAGATGCCGCGCGCGAACATGGCTTGCAGTTCTAAATCTGGGGTGAATCATGGCTAAAGCACAACAAGGCAAGAATCAGCAGCAAGAAGACAAGGGCGACGGCCTCATCGAGAAGATGATACACGTCAACCGCGTGACCAAGGTGGTGAAGGGGGGCCGTATCATGGGCTTCGCTGCGCTAACCGTGGTTGGCGATGGAGACGGCCGTATCGGCATGGGCAAGGGCAAATCAAAGGAAGTGCCGGTGGCTGTGCAGAAGGCGATGGAAGAGTCCCGCCGCAAGCTGGTTAAAGTGAACCTGAAAGAAGGCACTTTGCACCACGCGGTGATCGGTCGTCACGGTGCCGCAAAGGTGTATATGCAGCCAGCATCCGAAGGTACCGGCATTATCGCGGGTGGTGCTATGCGTGCTGTATTCGAGGCGGCTGGTGTGCGCAACGTATTGGCAAAATGCATCGGTTCCAGCAATCCCTACAACGTCGTGCGTGCCACGCTCAACGGTTTGAAGGCTCTGAATTCGCCGGCCGAGATCGCTGCAAAGCGCGGCAAGAGCGTAGAAGAAATCACGGGGTAAGTCATGGCAAAAGCTAAAACGGCGCAAGCCAAAACATTGAAGGTGACGCTGGTAAGAAGCATTATCGGCACCAAGGAGTCTCACCGCGCTACTGTGCGCGGCTTGGGTCTGCGTCGTATGCATCATACTGTCGAAGTAGAAGATACTCCGGCAGTGCGCGGCATGATTAATAAAGTGTATTACCTGGTCAAGTGCGAGGCGTAAATGCAACTCAATCAAATTAAACCTGCCGAAGGTTCAAAGCATGCCAAGCGTCGCGTAGGTCGCGGCATCGGTTCCGGTCTGGGCAAAACGGCCGGTCGCGGTCACAAGGGGCAGAAATCGCGTTCCGGTGGTTTCCATAAAGTCGGTTTCGAAGGCGGGCAGATGCCCTTGCAACGCCGCCTGCCAAAACGCGGTTTCGTTTCGTTGACACGCAACGACACGGCGCAAGTGCGTTTGTCCGATCTGGAGAAGTTGCCGGTTGACTCGATTGATTTGTTGGCTTTGAAACAAGCGGGTGTCGTGCCAGCTACGGCTTTGAGCGCAAAGGTTGTTTTGGCCGGCGAGATCAAGCGTGCAGTCAAGTTGCAGGGTCTGTTGTTGACCAAGGGTGCGCGCGCCGCAGTGGAAGCTGCAGGCGGCAGCATCGCGGAATAAGGGCAGTCTGTGAACAAAGCGGTAAGCAAAGGTAAGTACGGTGATCTGGGGCAGCGTCTCTGGTTCTTATTGCTTGCATTGATTGTGTACCGGATCGGGGCGCATATCCCCGTTCCCGGAATCGATCCGAATGTGCTGGCAGACCTGTTCAAGTCGCAAAAGGGTGGCATTCTGGGCATGTTCAACATGTTCTCGGGCGGTGCGTTGTCCCGCTTCACCATATTTGCACTGGGCATCATGCCGTACATTTCCGCTTCCATCATCATGCAGCTGGCAGCGATTGCCGTGCCTCATTTGGAACAGCTGAAGAAAGAAGGCGAGGCAGGGCGCCGCAAGATTACGCAGTACACGCGTTACGGCACGTTGGTGTTGGCGTTGTTCCAGGCGTTCGGTATTTCGGTGGCATTGCAGTCTCAGGCTGGTTTGGTATTGCATCCGGGCTCGATGTTCCAGATGACAACGGTGATTACTCTGGTTACCGGTACGATGTTTCTGATGTGGCTGGGTGAGCAGATCACCGAGCGTGGCTTGGGTAACGGTATTTCGCTGATCATCTTCGCGGGTATTGCTGCAGGCCTGCCGCACGCAATTGGCAACACGCTGGAGATGGCGCGTACGGGCGCATTCTCTATACCGTTGGTGCTGACGTTGCTGATTGGTGCTGTACTGGTGACCGCGCTGGTAGTGTTTGTTGAGCGTGGTCAGCGCAAGATATTGGTGAACTATGCCAAGCGGCAGGTAGGAAACAAGGTATATGGCGGGCAAAGCTCCCATTTGCCGTTGAAGCTGAACATGGCTGGCGTTATTCCTCCGATTTTTGCGTCAAGCATCATCCTGTTCCCCGCGACGGTGGCGGGCTGGTTTGGATCCGGTCAGAACATGACTTGGCTGAAAGATGTGAGCGAGAAATTGTCGCCTGGTCAGCCGATTTATGTATTGTTTTATGCTTCTGCAATCGTTTTTTTCTGTTTCTTCTACACGGCGTTGGTGTTCAGCCCGAAAGAAACGGCGGACAATTTGAAGAAGAGCGGTGCTTTTTTGCCGGGTATCCGTCCCGGAGAGCAGACTGCGAAGTATGTTGAGAAGATTATGCTGCGCCTGACATTGGTCGGTGCGGTATACATCACCCTGGTGTGTTTGTTGCCGGAGTTTTTGGTGGTGAAATGGAACGTACCATTTTATTTCGGCGGCACATCGCTGCTGATCTTGGTGGTGGTGACTATGGATTTTATGGCGCAAGTGCAGTCTTACATGATGACGCACCAGTATGAGAATCTGTTGAAGAAGGCCAATTTTAAGGCCGGGATTACGCGATAGATGGCAAAGGAAGACGTCATCCAGATGCAGGGTGAGGTTGAAGAGTCCCTGCCTAACGCGACTTTCCGGGTGAAGTTGGAAAATGGCTTTGTTGTTCTGGGCCATATTTCCGGCAAGATGCGTATGCATTACATACGGATACTGCCTGGAGACAAGGTGACGGTGGAAGTATCACCCTATGATTTGAGCAAGGCGCGCATCGTATTCCGTGCCAAGTAAGTTGAGAGAAGCAAGGAGAAGCAAATGAAAGTGCAAGCGTCCGTGAAAAAGGTGTGCCGTAACTGCAAGATCGTGCGGCGTAACCGCGTGGTTCGTGTGATCTGCAGTAGCGATCCACGCCACAAACAGCGCCAGGGTTGATTGAGTTAAATCGCCTCTGGATGGTACAATTTACGACTTTTGAATAAATAGGGTAGCTGCATGGCTCGTATTGCCGGTGTAAACATTCCAAACCATCAACACGCCGAGATCGCATTGACTGCGATCTATGGTATCGGTCGCACTCGTGCGCAGCAGATTTGTGCTGCAGCTGGGGTCGTCACCTCCACCAAGGTTAAGGATATCAGCGATTCCGATATGGAAAAGCTGCGCGACGAAGTCGCCAAGTTCACGGTGGAAGGCGACCTGCGTCGCGAAATTTCCATGAACATCAAGCGTTTGATGGATCTTGGCTGCTACCGCGGACTGCGCCATCGCCGCGGATTGCCGTGCCGTGGTCAGCGTACACGCACCAATGCCCGCACCCGCAAAGGACCGCGCAAGTCCATCGCCGGCGCGAAGAAGTAATCAAGTAGAGGATCGAAGACATGGCAAAGCCCAGCACGAGAGTGCGCAAGAAAGTTAAGAAGAACGTAGCCGAAGGTATAGCGCACGTTCACGCCTCCTTTAACAACACCATCGTGACCATCACGGACCGTCAGGGTAATACTCTGGCTTGGTCAACCAGTGGTGCGCAGGGATTCAAGGGTTCGCGCAAGAGTACGCCTTTTGCGGCCCAGATTGCTGCCGAAACAGTTGGGAAGTCTGCTGTTGAATGCGGCGTCAAGAATCTGGAAGTGCGTATCAAGGGCCCGGGTCCTGGTCGCGAATCCGCAGTGCGTGCTTTGAACGCCGCAGGTTTCAAAATAACAAGCATTTCGGATATCACGCCGGTACCGCACAACGGTTGCCGTCCTCCGAAAAAGCGTCGTATCTAAGGAGCATAGATCTTGGCTAGAAATCTTGATGCAAAATGCCGTCAGTGCCGCCGTGAAGGCGAGAAGCTGTTCCTCAAGGCAGAGAAATGTTTTACCGACAAGTGCTCGGTAGAGCGTCGTGCCTATCCGCCCGGTCAGCACGGTCAGAAAAAGAACCAGCGTCAGTCCGAGTACGGCGGCCAGTTGCGTGAAAAGCAAAAGTTGCGTCGTATCTACGGCATGATGGAAGGCCAATTCCGACTGACATACAAGCGCGCTGAGCAATCCCGCGGCATCACCGGCGAAAGCCTGCTGCAGATGCTGGAGTCGCGCCTGGACAACGTTTCGTATCGTATGGGTTTCGGTGCTTCACGCTCGGAAGCGCGCCAAGTTGTGCGTCACAACGCCATTCTGGTTAACGGCAAGCGCGTCAATATCCCGTCCTATCAGGTACGTCCGGGTGATGTGGTCGAAGTCGCTGAAAAATCAAAGAACCAGTTGCGTGTGAAAGCGGCCGTGCTGGCGGCTGAGCAACGCGGCTTCCCGGAATGGCTCGAAGTCGATACCAAGGCATTCAAGGGAACCTTCAAGGCGGTTCCTCAGCGTTCCGAATTGCCTGCGACGATCAACGAGCATCTCGTGGTCGAGTTGTATTCCAAGTAATCCACGCGGAGTAGGATATGTCTAACAATAATTTGTTGAAACCTCGCATCATTGATGTGCAGCGAACCTCCGCCACACAGGCAAGGGTGGTGATGGAGCCGTTCGAGCGCGGCTATGGACACACGCTGGGCAATGCCCTGCGTCGGGTTCTGCTGTCGTCCATGCCCGGCTACGCTGTGACCGAAGTCAAGATTGCGGGTGTGTTGCACGAATACTCATCGATCGACGGCGTGCAGGAAGACGTGGTCGAGATTCTGCTGAACCTGAAGGGTTTGGTCCTGAAGTTGCATAACTCGCGTGAAGCTACTTTGCATCTGCGCAAATCCGGCGCGGGCGTAGTGACGGCTGCCGACATCGAAGTTGGCGCTGACACCGAAGTCATCAATCCGAATCATGTCATCGCCCACTTGGCGGCTGGCGGCAAACTGGACATGGAAATCAAGGTTGAGCAGGGTCGCGGTTATGTTTCCGCCATCTCGCGCTTGCAACCCGGTGCGACTCGTCCGGTTGGGCATATCGCCATAGACGCCTCGTTCAGCCCGGTTTCCCGCGTCAGCTACGCGGTTGAGAGTGCACGCGTTGAGCAGCGCACAGACCTCGACAAGCTGATCATGGACATCGAGACCAACAGCGCGATCGATCCCGAAGAAGCCATTCGTTATGCAGCACGCATTCTGATGGATCAGCTCTCCGTGTTTGCCGCACTGGAAGGCACGCCGGCGCCGGTTGAAAAGCCGCAGACTCCAAAGGTCGATCCGATGTTGTTGCGTCCGGTCGACGATCTGGAACTGACTCCGCGCTCTTCCAACTGCCTCAAGGCTCAGAGCATCCATTACATCGGCGACCTGATCCAGAATACCGAAGCGGATCTGTTGCGTACCCCGAACCTGGGCCGCAAATCGCTCAACGAGATCAAGCAAGTGCTGGCCGAACACGGCCTGTCGCTGGGCATGAAGTTGGAAAACTGGACGGCAATGTCCGAGAAATAAGCTTCTCCAGCCGCGAGGCTGGATAGCAAGAGAGGAAAATCATGCGTCACCGTTTAGGACTTAGAAAACTTAACCGCACCAGCAGCCACCGCTTGGCGATGTTGCGCAACATGACCGTTTCGCTGCTGCGTCACGAAGTTATCAAGACTACCCTGCCGAAGGCCAAGGAACTGCGCCGCGTCGCCGAACCTATCCTGACATTGGGCAAGAATCCCAGTCTGGCCAATCGCCGTTTGGCGTTTGCACGTCTGCGCGACCGCGATATCGTCACCAAGCTGTTCGACGAACTCGGCCCGCGCTACGCAGCCCGCAATGGCGGCTACTCTCGCATCCTCAAGTTCGGCTTCCGCAAGGGCGACAATGCTCCGATGGCACTGGTTGAGCTGCTGGACCGTCCGGCGGATGCGCAACCGGTAGACGCAGGCGAGTAAGCTTCAATTGCTGCAAGCAACAACAAACAAGGCCGGATTTGATCCGGCCTTGTTGTTTTTTCAGAACGGTTCAGGAGAACCAGCGCAGAAAGGCAGCACCGGAAATCGCCGTGATTGCCAGTACAGATGACGAAATCCAGGCGTTGCTCTTACCCTGCTCAGTCCAGCGATGGCTTTGCCAAAGGTAAGCTGCGAGCAGCAAGATCCCCAGCGTCGCGCAAACCATTTTGATTACCAACGCGTCGACGGCAATGCCGGAAATGTCGGGCAGCTGGTGGTAAAAATGGTAAGTGACCATACCGAAGGTGGCGCCGCTTACGGCTTGCGTCACCCAGCCGATCAGCACCAGATTAGCCAACCGCCGCCGCATCACGTCATCTCGCAACCGTGTTGCAATCACCGACCCGCCCACTGTCGCAACCGCACCGAAGTTATGCACAACCTGAATTACACTGTAGCTCAGATTCTGTGCAGCGCTCATTGCGCAGTGACGTCTACGCAGCTTTCCACGCCGGTCGGCGCATGTGCGCTTGTATTGACAGTCAGGCAGACGTGATGTTTGCCGACAGGCAATGGGTCAAGCTCTGCGGTTCCCTTTATTTGGCGCAACACGTCCACACGTTTGCCATCGACATAAAGGTGCAGGTGATCGCCGGTCGGGCCGAGCGTAGCTGCGTAAGTAACCGGAACCTTGTCTTTGGCGCTGACCATGGCGCCATTGGCGGGGCTGCTGATCGTGATGGAACCGTCTGCTGCGTAGGCCTGACTCCACATGAGAGTCAAGAGAAGAGGGGCTAACATCTTGATGTTCATGATCGTTCTCCTTTAGATTTGGTTGTTGGAGCAAACGCGGCAATTATCTAACAATAACCGACAATACTTGTCAAGTAACAATTGGCGACGGGGAACATGCATAAACGCCAAGGCAGATTCAATCCGGCCTTGGCGTTATCTGATACGGAATCAGTAGGGTTTCTTTCCTACCCAGTTTCCCGGCGGCTGGTACTGGCAGACCCAGACTTGGTCGCGTGAGTCCTCGCATGTGGCGACAGCACAACCGACCGTGGTTGTGGTCTTCCAGACGAGCTGTGTGTAATGCCCGCACATCTTGCCTTTCGTGCAGCTATTTTTCTTGTAGTTGTAGTTCGAGCGTTCGCTACCCCAGTCATCCACCACTGTTTTCGGACCGATCTCTTGCAGTTCGCGCCTGCCGTCTGACCATTGCACCGCGCTTGCCCAGAACAGGTTCTCTCCGTAGCGCCCGTCCGGCTTGCTGTGCTGCATCCGACAATGGTTGTCTTCTTTCAGGTGATTCGCCCATTCTTGGGCCGAAGCGGAAAGGTCGGTCGAATAGGAGAGCGGCGGCGCGCCGACAGTCTTGCGCCAGCGGTTATGAGCGGAAACCATTTCATTCGCATCAAAATCGTGCGCCTGCGCCGATAAGGCGGAAAAAAGAAGGCAGGCGAGCAAACTGCGTTTCATCATTTGCCCAGCAGTTTTTGCAGGTATGGCCCCGTCACGCTTTCCGGGTTCGCCGCGATATCTTTGGGCGAGCCCTGCGCCACGATACGCCCGCCGCCATTCCCGCCTTCAGGTCCCAAATCGATGACCCAGTCGGCAGTCTTGATCACATCCAGATTGTGTTCGATGACCACCACTGTGTTGCCCTGGTCACGCAGTGTGTGGATGACCTTAAGCAGCATGGCGATATCGTGGAAATGCAGGCCGGTAGTCGGTTCGTCGAGGATATACAGCGTGCGTCCTGTGTCCCGTTTGGAGAGCTCCAGCGAAAGCTTGACGCGCTGTGCTTCGCCACCGGACAGGGTGGTTGCACTCTGCCCGAGTGTGATGTAACCCAGGCCCACGTCGAGCAGCGTTCTCAGTTTGCGCGCGAGGATAGGCACGGCGGAAAAGAATTCGTGCGCCTGCTCCACCGTCATCTCGAGCACCTGGTGGATGTTCTTGCCCTTGTACTGCACTTCCAGCGTCTCCCGGTTGTAGCGGTGGCCATGGCACACGTCGCACGGCACATACACGTCCGGCAGGAAGTGCATCTCCACCTTGATCACGCCGTCGCCCTGGCAGGATTCGCAGCGTCCGCCCTTGACGTTGAAAGAGAAGCGTCCGGGCCCGTAGCCGCGCTCGCGCGACATGGGAACGCCGGAGAACAGGTCGCGTATCGGCGTGAACAACCCGGTGTAAGTCGCGGGGTTGGATCGCGGCGTGCGTCCGATGGGCGACTGGTCGACGTTGATGACCTTGTCGAAGAACTCAAGGCCTTCAATCTCCGCGTAAGGCGAAGGCTCGGCATTGCTGCCGTACAGATGCTTCGCCACAGCGTGATACAGGGTGTCATTGATGAGTGTGGACTTGCCCGAGCCGGACACGCCGGCGACGCATACCAGCAGGCCGACCGGCAGATCGAGCGTGACGTCCTTCAGATTGTTGCCGCAGGCGCCGACGATCTTCAATCTGCGCTCGGGATCCGGCTTGCGATATTTCTTTGGCGCTTCGATACTGCGCCGCCCGGACAGGTAATCGCCTGTAAGCGACTGAGGGTTGGCGCATACTTCCTCGGGCGTACCCTGCGCCACGACCTTGCCGCCATGTTCGCCCGCGCCGGGGCCCATATCCACCACGTAATCGGCGGTCAGGATGGCGTCCTCGTCGTGCTCCACCACGATCACGCTATTGCCCATATCGCGCAGGCGCTTCAACGTGGCCAGCAGACGGTCGTTGTCGCGCTGATGCAAGCCGATGGAAGGCTCATCAAGCACATACATCACGCCTGTGAGTCCCGAGCCGATCTGAGATGCCAGGCGAATGCGCTGCGCTTCGCCCCCGGAGAGCGTCTCGGCCGATCGATCCAGGGAAAGATAGTCCAGTCCCACGTTGTTGAGGAAAGTCAGGCGGCTGGCGATCTCCTGCACGATCTTCTCGGCAATGGCCTGCTTGTTCCCGGGCAGCGTCACGTTCTGGAAAAAAGTCAGCGCCTGCTTCAATGCCAACGCGCTGAGCTGGTAGATGGTGTGGTCGGCTACACGCACATGGCGCGCCTCGATGCGCAGGCGGGTGCCATTGCAATCCGGGCAAGTGCAGCCGTTGAGGTACTTCGCCAGCTCCTCGCGCACTGTGGGCGAGTCCGTCTCCTTGTAGCGCCGCTCCAGATTGTTGACGATGCCCTCGAAGGGATGCTCGCGCATCATCTTCTTGCCGCGCTCGTTCAAGTACTGGAAAGGTATCTCTTCACGCCCGCTGCCGTACAACACGACCTTTTGGATCTTCTCCGGCAGGCTTTCGAACGGGCGTTCCAAGTCAAAATCATAATGCTTCGCCAGGCTGTCCAGCATCTGGTAATAGAACTGGTTGCGCCTGTCCCAGCCCTTGATCGCGCCGCCGCTCAGCGAGAGCGATGGAAAAGCCACGATACGTTTAGGATCGAAGAAACTGATCACGCCCAGGCCGTCGCACTTCGGGCACGCGCCCATCGGGCTGTTGAACGAGAACAACCGTGGCTCCAACTCCTGCAGCGAATAATTGCAGATGGGGCAGGCGAACTTGGCCGAGAACAGATGCTCCTTGCCGCTATCCATCTCCACTGCCAGCGCGCGGCCATCCGCGTGACGCAATGCCGTTTCGAACGATTCGGCCAGACGTTGCTTGATGTCGGCTGAGACTTTCAAGCGATCCACCACGATCTCGACGGTGTGCTTCTTGTTCTTCTCCAGTTTTGGCAGGTTGTCCATCTCGCACACCTTGCCGTTCACACGCAGGCGCACAAAACCTTGCGCACGCAGTTCGTCAAACAGCTCCAGCTGTTCGCCCTTGCGCTCAACGACCAGCGGCGACAGGATCATCACCTTGGTACCATCCGGCAGTGCCAGCACATGGTCCACCATCTGCCCTACAGATTGCGCCTGCAACACCAGGTCATGCTGCGGACAATAGGGATCGCCAGCACGTGCAAACAGCAGGCGCAGGTAATCGTGGATCTCGGTGACCGTACCCACAGTTGAGCGGGGGTTATGCGACGTGGCCTTCTGCTCGATGGCGATGGCAGGGGAGAGCCCCTCGATCAGGTCGACATCCGGTTTTTCCATCAACTGCAGGAATTGCCGCGCATAGGCGGAAAGCGACTCCACATAGCGCCGCTGACCCTCGGCATACAAGGTATCGAAAGCGAGTGAGGACTTGCCAGAGCCGGATAATCCGGTGATCACCACCAATTGGTTGCGTGGCAGATCGAGGCTGATGTTCTTCAGGTTGTGGGTGCGGGCACCGCGTATTTTTATGTATTCCATTCCGGGTAGCGAGTCAGTAAAACGACCTGACAATATACGCGAGTTTTGATGCTTTCCCAACCTAAGAAATCGGAATAAAAACAAGGAAAGTCAATGGATGAAACGGCAAGTGCTCATGTTTCTGCGGCCATCATATTCGCGGCAGGACAACCCCGTGCCGCTTAACGCGTACTTGCGGGGGCCGGCTATCGGCGAGGCAGCTAGACCTGTTAATATACGAACCTTCTGAATTTCAATTTGTTGCTTAATGTCCGCTTCAGATTCCGCGATGACCCCGCTTGAGCGCCGTGCCAGCATAGGCCTGGCCGGCATTTACGGCCTGCGCATGCTGGGCCTGTTCATCATCCTGCCGATATTTGCCTTGTATGCCGAGAAATTGCCCGGCGGGCAGAGCCACTTTCTGATCGGTATCGCCCTCGGCGCGTATGGCCTGACACAATCCATCCTGCAAATACCGGCAGGCTGGCTTTCGGACCGTTACGGACGCAAGCCGGTGATCATAGTCGGCTTGCTGCTGTTCGCTGCGGGCAGCTTCATCGCCGCCTCGGCGGACGACATCTACTGGATCATCCTGGGGCGCGTGATCCAGGGTGCGGGGGCGATCAATGCGGCTGTGATGGCGCTGACGGCCGACCTGACGCGCGAGGAGCATCGCACCAAGGCGATGGCGATGATAGGCATCACCATCGGCATTACGTTCTCGATCTCGATGGTGCTGTCGCCGCTGCTGTACAAGTACATCGGCATGTCCGGCATGTTCACGCTGATCGGCCTGCTGGCCTTCGTTTCCATCGGGGTCGTGCTGTGGTTCATCCCCAAGCCCACCATCATGCGCTTCCATTCCGACACCGAGGCCAACACCAGCAAGCTCGCCGAAGTGCTGCGCAACAAGGACCTGCTGCGCATGGATTTCGGCGTGTTCACGCTGCATGCGATCCTGATGTCGGTGTTCATGCAGGTGCCGTTCATCCTGCGTGCGGACGGGCTGGATGCGCAGCACCAGTGGCAGGTCTATCTGCCGGTGATGCTGATCGCTTTCGGGCTCATGGTGCCGCCCATCATCATCGCGGAGAAAAAGGCGAAGATGAAAGAGGTGTTCATGATCGCCATCGCGCTCGCAGCCGTGGCGCAAGTGGCGATCCTGTTTTTGCATGGCAGCATCCTGGGCGTGGCGGTCTCGTTGCTGATGTTCTTTACCGCTTTCAACGTGCTGGAAGCCACGCAACCTTCCATCGTCAGCAAGATATCGCCGCTGGCGGCCAAGGGGACGGCGATGGGCGTGTTCAGCAGCGTGCAGTTCCTCGGTGCCTTCTTCGGTTCGGCCATGGGCGGGTTGCTGATGCAGATCTACGGAGGCAACGCCGTGCTCGTGTTTGCGGTGGTCATGCTGCTGCTGTGGCTGGTGGTGGCTTCCACCATGCAGGCACCGCGGCCGCTGGCGACCCGGATATATCACCTGAAAGAGACGGATGAAGATGCGGCACGCGCATTGCAGCTGGCGCTGGCGCGCTTGCGCGGCGTAAGCGAGGTGCTGGTCGTCGCAAACGAACAGATCGCCCTGGTCAAAGTCGAGATCAGCGGGTTCGATGAAAAAGCAGTTGAGCAATTGGTGAGCGGGACAAACAAGGCGTTCTCTCACCTCAACCCTCTCCCGGCGGGAGAGGGAGTGAAAGTCTTGAATTCTTGATAGGGGGCATGACATGTCGGTGAATAAAGTGATCCTGGTGGGACGTCTGGGTAAAGATCCGGAGACCCGTTACATGACCAACGGCGAAGCAGTGACCAATGCCACACTGGCGACTTCCGAAAACTGGAAGGACAAGGCGGGCGAGAAGCAGGAAAAGACGGAGTGGCACAACTTGGTGTTCTATCGCCGCCTGGCCGAAGTTGCGGGCGAATACCTGAAGAAGGGCTCGCAGGTCTACATCGAAGGCAAGATACAGACGCGCAAGTGGCAGGACAAGGAAACCGGAAAAGACCGTTACACCACCGAGATCATCGTCAACGAAATGCAGATGCTGGGCAGCAAGTCGGGCGCCGGCAGCTTCGAGGTGGTTGAGAATCAGTCTGCACCGGCAGCTCGCAGTGCTCCGGCGACCAAACCGGCCGCCGCACCGGCAGCCAAAGGCAACTTCGACAATTTCGACGACGATATCCCGTTCTAGCGGATATCTGCGACTCGCAGTAAAAGTATCGGATGGAGGCCCCTGTAAAGCAGGGGCTTCGTTTAATTGCAGTTGGAGTTTGTGTTGAATTCAATGCCATGGACAAAACAGTAAACATGTTGCCGACGAACTATCGCATTCTCAGGCGCGCCACGCAGCTTGCCACCTTGCTTGTGATCGCGCTTATTCCTGCCCTCGGAGTATTTCAGATCGACTGGGCTTTGGCGAGTTTCCATATCATGGGCCACCAGATATGGTGGTCGAATTTCGCCTTTATCTTCGGGTTGGCGGTCGTGCTCACTATTTTGCCAGTCATCACCTATACGACCGTTGGAGCCATCTGGTGCGGCTGGGCTTGTCCGCAGAACCTGCTTGCAGAATGGGCGAACAACCTGACCTACAAATTCCTGGGCAAACGCGCGGATGTTCGCGTCGATGGCAAAGGAGCGATCGTTGCGGCGGCAAAGAACAAGGCGCTCAATTGGCTGGTCCTGGGTGCGATATTCCTGGGTGCAGCGATGGTTCTGGCACTCGTTCCGGTACTGTTTTTCTATACGCCGCACGAAGTGTGGTCTTTCGTTACCTTCGGATCCAACAACACGTCAGGCTACATACAATTCCCGTATTTATTTTCGGTGCTGCTGATCTTCATCGACATCGCGGCCGTGCGCTATTTCATGTGTGATTACGCGTGCCTGTACCGAATGGGCCAGAAGATGTTCAAGACGCGGAACGCCTTGCATGTCTCCTATGACGCTTCGCGCTCGGACGATTGTGCCAAATGCAATTACTGCGCAACGTTGTGCATTACCGATATCCAGCCGACCAGTATTAAAATGCACGACAACTGCTTCGACTGCGGCGAATGCATCGATGCCTGCAACCAGTTGCACGAAAAAACCGGAACGCCGGGATTGTTGAATTTCAAATTGGGCGAGCACCAGGAAGGCTCGACCCGGCAAAAAATACTGGCGATCGTGTTCACCCGCTTCAACTGGCTGATGGGCAGTATTTTCCTGCTCGGCGCGGCCATGATGATGTGGGGCATCTATACACAGCCGCCGATCGCACCGCAGGTGCCGATCGAACAGCAGCTAAAGGAACGCCAGATTACAAGGGCCTGCAGCAACCAGTGCGTGGAGCAGCAGGCTTTGTGCAAGGCAGGCCGCATCGCCGAATGCTACCGTGCGTCGGCCTGCAAATGCGCATGCTTCCTGCAGCAGGATCCGGGCAATGCCGCCAGCAGCGAGTGGCGGCAATGCGTTGAGCACTATACCGCGGAGGCCGGCGCGTTTCGTAGCCGGCCGTGACGCATCGGGAAAATGGCCCGGCGAGAAAGGCCCGGCCGGACGACGGCAGGCCGGATGATGGATCCGGGACGAATCGCCGGGATGGCGCAACCCGGTTTTGAAGGAGAGGATTATGTTCAGGTTTCCCCTGGTGATCGTCTATATGATCGTCGCCTTTAACATCACCGCGTTTACCGTGGTGCTGCTGTTGAACATGCTGGTCATCGATTCGATTACCGCGAAGATAATCTCGTGCGCGTTAAGCGTGGGCGCATGGGTGCTGGCTTACGTCAACCGGCACAAGGTCATCAAATTATTCTGAGTCTGGGTTGTGGCTTAAGTCACACAACGATTCAGCCCTGAATTTCAACGGGTCAGTCCCGCATACAGCATCAGCATCTTTTCGGGCAGGCAACTGACATGGTCGACGACCATGTAGTTTCTGGCGCCGAATATCCGGGATACGTACCGGTCCGCCCTGGGGTCCAAGCTGATGCAGAATGTATTGATACCGCTGCGTCCGGCACCCTCGACCGCCTTCTTCGTGTCCCAGCGCAGGTATTCCTCGCCGCGCACGTCAACGTCATCCGGTGCGCCGTCAGTGATGAGTATCAGCAGCTTTTTGCGTGAGTGCTGCTTGTTCAGGTGATAGGTCGCATGGCGTATCGCGGCCCCCATGCGGGTGGCGCGCTGGCCGGTCATGCCGGCGATCTTCGCCTTGGGTACGTCGTCGTAGGGTTGATCGAAATCCTTTAGCCGATAGTATTCGACGTTGTGCCGGCTTTCGGAACAGAAACCGTGGATGGCCAGCGGATCGCCTACCGTTTCGATCGCATCCGAAAACAGCACGCAAACCTGCTGGGTGAGCTCCAGCACGGTGTGCTCCTGGCCCAGGACCTTTTCGTTCGTCGACTGGGAAAGATCCAGCAGCAGCAGCACCGAGATGTCGCGCGTCTTCCGCACCGTGCGCATCATGATGCGGGGGTCCGGTTGCATACCGAGCCTGATGTCGATCTGCGAACGGATGGCCGCGTTGATGTCTATTTCGTCGCCTTCCTCGAGCTTCCTGACACGATGCACTCCCCCATACCGGATGGCGTTGAGCAGGACTTTCATGCGCGACAGGAGGTGATTGTTCTGCGCGATGATGTTATCTACGATCTGTAGATCGCCGGGCGCGGCATTCATCTCCCGCAGGGTCACCCAAGACTCAGTCTCGTTCTGGCTGCGGAAATTCCATTCGGAATATTGATAGGTTTCCGGAGACGATGCTTCGCTTGCCGTCTTTTTGGATAACAGGGCAGACAGCTTGTCGAGGTCTTCGTCCGACTCCAGTTCCGTAGCAGTTTCAGCCGCTTCGTCGGTAAGCGGCTTGTCGTCGGCAAAGAGGAACTCGGCGTCGTAGAAAGTGATCGCTGATTTCCGCTTTTCGCCGTAGCCGAATCTCGCGAACTCCCATATGGAAAGGATCTTTGATTCGAAGAACGTGGTGGGCGCTATCTGCTCTTCTTCGGCGGCGGGTTTTGCGGATTCCCACAGAAGACGGTTGTCGTCGCGGTAGGCCGCCCTGTGCGCGCCGGGGCCGGGGCTGAAATCGACTTTCTTTTCCCGGAGTTCGTGCGCGAGCGCCATGCCGATGTCCCTGGCGATACCATCGTTCTCCAGGGTGTCCGCTGCCTTGAACAGTGTGCGTCCTTTGCTGATCCAGGGATCGTCATCCACATAGGCATCGTCCAGCAGCGCGCGTGCGAGGCGATCAAGATAGTCATCCGCAGTCTGATGATGCGCAGGAGTGGCCATATGCTGCGCGGCCCAGAGTTTCTTCAGGCCGGGGAACCTGCGTATTGCCAGCGCTTCCACCCGCGCATCTTCGATCGTGGAGATCGACGCTTTCTGCCATGGGGCGAGCGCGTCCGAAGCAGATCGTTTCCTTGAATAAACGAGATGGGCCGCGGCATGGGCCGAAGCTGCCCGGTAGAACTGCAGTCCCGTGAAGTGCAGGTCTCCGTTCCGGGTGAGTTCGTAATAGGCTTCCGGCAAATGGATGGCGTCGTCCTCGACGAAGGGATGGCTTCCGTGAAGCGTGGAGAATTTGACCTCCCTCGGTTTGATCACGAATTCCCGGCCCCAGAGACCTCGCAGGTACATGCCGATGCGTCGCTGAACGTCCATCAGCTTCATTCTCTCCCGTTCCTTCTGCAGGTCAGCCACGGACTTGCGGGAAGACAGGCCGAGATATCTTTTCAGCCCGAGCGTAAGGCGGTTGAAGGCGGGTTTCATATCAAGCGGCCATCCCGTCAGGCGCCATGCAGGATGAGCAGGGCATGGGAATCACGCATCCTCCGTTACCGGTCACCGATATGTCTTTCATCGGTTTCATTATCGTCGTATCGCCTATCCGAAGAACGTAGTCACTGCCGCATCGAGCGCATCGCGCATGTCCGGGTCGTCCGTGATCGGCGCGATCAGGGCGACGCAGCAAGCCTTCTTGACTTCGACGCCTTTGGAGATCAGGTTGCCTGCGTAGATCAGCATGCGGGTGGAAATCCCTTCATCCAGACCGTGACCTTTCAGGTTTCGCGCCATTTCCGCAATCGAAACCAGCTTGCCCGCGATTTCGCGTGCCACGCCCGTCTCATGGGAGACGATCTCTTCTTCGATCGCATGTTCCGGATAATTGAAGTCCAAGGCGCCGAAGCGCTGCTTGGTAGACTGTTTCAGATCCTTCATCACGCTCTGGTAGCCGGGGTTGTAGGAGATCACCAGCTGGAAATCCGGATGTGCGTTGATGAGTTCGCCGGTCTTCTCCAGGGGGAGCACCCGGCGGTTGTCGGTGAGCGGGTGGATCACCACGGTCGTGTCCTGGCGCGCTTCCACGATCTCGTCCAGATAGCAGATCGCACCGAAACGGGCCGCGATGGCGAGCGGCCCATCCTGCCAGCGGGTGCCGGTCGCATCGAGCAGGAAACGGCCCACCAGATCGGAAGCGGTCATGTCTTCGTTGCACGCGACCGTGATGAGGGGCTTCTGGAGTTTCCAGGCCATATATTCGATGAACCTCGTTTTGCCGCAGCCTGTCGGTCCCTTGAGCATCATGGGCATGCGCACGGAATAAGCCGCGTCAAAGACAGCCAGTTCATCCGATACGACGCGGTAGTAGGGTTCCTTTTCGATCCGGTATTGGCTGATGATGTCTCTCATGATTCTTCCTCTTTACATTCTCTTTACATTCAAAACGGTGCTGAAGTTCGCACTGAATTATCGTTCATTTTTTTGCTGTTGATTTCGGGTTTCCCGATTCTCTGATCGATTTTTTTCATGCAGCCATTTCATTGCTTCGCCGGCCAACACGGAAATTCCCTTTCCGTGGCTACACATTCGCCGATTTCACTGGTTGCCGGTTGATGGTGCTATGCTTATCTCATTAAGCTGTATATCCGGCGTACGCGAGATTGCAGAGACAACACACCATGCCCCGATCCGTCCATCGTGAATCACATCGTTTTCAGCGCATAGGCTGGCTGCGCGCCGCCGTGCTGGGCGCAAATGACGGCATCGTCTCGACCGCCAGCCTGATGGTCGGGGTGGCGGCGGCCAATGTGGGGCATAGCGAGCTGCTGGTGGCAGGTGTGGCCGGGCTGGTTGCGGGCGCGATGTCGATGGCGGCGGGAGAGTATGTGTCGGTCAGTTCGCAGGCTGACACGGAACAGGCCGACCTGACGCGTGAACGCGCCGAACTGAAAGCGCAGCCGGAGCATGAACATCAGGAGCTGGCGGAGATCTACATCAAACGCGGGCTTGCACCGGAACTGGCAGTACAGGTGGCTCAACAACTGATGGCACATGACGCACTGGGCGCCCATGCCCGCGATGAGCTGGGCATCAGCGATTCCCTGAGTGCCCGGCCGGTGCAGGCCGCATTCACTTCTGCGCTGACCTTCGCTGCGGGTGCGGCCTTGCCGCTGCTGGCTGCACTCGTAGCTCCACCAATGCTGATACTTTCTGTAGTCGCCGGCGTCTCCCTGGTCGTCCTCACCGCTCTCGGCGCATTGGCAGCCAGCGCTGGCGGAGCGCCGATACTTCGGGCGTCACTGCGTGTGGTCTTCTGGGGCGCACTGGCCATGGGTCTGACCGCAGGTGTCGGCAAGCTGTTCGGAACCGCGATGTAAGTCAAAAAGCATCCCCGTCGGCAATCGATGGGGATTTTCATTGCTTGTCACAAACCCTACAACACCCCATCCCCGTCTTGTTCCACACAGGCGAGTTGGGCGTGCGATTCCGACAATCCCCCAATTAAACAGTCTGTTGATCTGATCGGCAGGGGGTGGCACGCAGTTTGCGATTACTCAGGCACAGACCACCTGATAGGAGCGAACCATGATCAACCTGACACCCAACGCGATCTCTGCGGTAGAGAAATTCATCAAAGGCTCGGCCACGCCCGTGGCGGGACTGCGCATCGCCATTTCCGGCGGCGGTTGCTCCGGCTTCCAGTACGGCATGTCGCTGGAAGAGGCCAGTAACGAGGACGACACCGTGCTGGAATACGGTGCGGTGACGCTGCTGGTCGATCCTTTATCCGCACCTCTGCTCGAAGGCGTGACAGTCGATTTCGTCGACAGCCTGAACGGCAGCGGCTTCAAATTCGAAAACCCGAACGCCAGCTCCAGTTGCGCGTGCGGTTCATCATTCTCGGCCTAACGATCATGAACATGATCGTTTCCCTCACCCCCGTTCCCCCTCTCCCCAAGGGCGAGGGGTACGGTCGGACGCTACGCAATTTTAGATACTAGGAGCAAACCATGTGGGACTACTCGGAAAAAGTCAAAGAACATTTCTTTCAACCGCGCAATGCAGGTGTGCTTGAAGGTGCGAACGGCGTGGGCGACGTCGGCTCGATTTCATGCGGTGACGCGCTGCGCCTGATGCTCAAGGTGGAGCCGAAGACGGACGTCATCCTCGACGCACATTTCCAGACCTTCGGCTGCGGCTCGGCCATCGCGTCTTCGTCTGCACTCACCGAGATGATCAAGGGCAAGACGCTGGACGAGGCGCTCAAAGTCAGCAACCAGGACATCGCCGATTACCTCGACGGCCTGCCCCCGGAAAAGATGCATTGCTCGGTGATGGGACGCGAGGCGTTGCAGGCCGCCGTGGCCAACTATCGCGGCGAAGTGTGGAGCGATGATCACGAAGAAGGCGCGCTGGTGTGCAAATGTTTTGCCATCGACGCGGTGCTGATCGAGGACACCATCCGCGCCAACAACCTGTGCTCGGTGCAGGACGTGACCAACTACACCAAGGCTGGCGGCGGTTGTTCCTCCTGCCACGAAAGCATCGAAGAAATATTGGTGAAAGTGATGACCGAGCGCGGCGAGGCCTTCAAGCCGGGCACACCCGCAAAGGAAGAAGCGAAGCCTGCTGGCATGACCAACCTGCAACGCATCCGCAAGATCGAGGCAGTGCTGGAAGCGGTGCGCCCGCAATTGAAGCGGGACGGCGGCGACATCGAGCTGGTGGATGTGGACGGCAAGACCATCTACGTCAACATGACTGGTGCATGCGCAGGCTGCCAGATGGAAGCGCTCACGCTACAGGGTATCCAGCAAAAGCTGATGGAAGAACTGAAAGAGTTCATCAAGATCGTGCCAACCAAGGCTGGTGCATTGAGCAGGGCGACTTGTCATCCGTGATGAATTAACTCCCTTCTCCCGCAGGCGGGAGAAGGGCAGGGGATGAGGGGCTGTGAGTAACAAAAAGAGTGAAGGTTATTCACCATCCCTCACCCTAACCCTCTCCCGCCTGCGGGCGAGGGAACAAAGAAGATAAGGAGCAGAAAATGGAAGGCATCTATTTCGACAACAACGCAACAACCCGCGTCGACCCCGCCGTGGTCGAGGCCATGCTGCCGTATTTCACCGAACAGTTCGGCAACCCGTCGTCGATGCACAGCTTCGGCAACAAGGTCGGGCTGGCGATCAAGAAGGCGCGCATGCAGGTGCAGGAGCTGCTCGGTGCAGAACACGATTCCGAGATCATCTTCACTTCATGCGGTACCGAATCGGATTCCACCGCGATCATCTCGGCATTGAAGGCGCAGCCGGAACGCAAGGAGATCATCACCACCACCGTCGAGCATCCGGCCATCCTCACGCTCTGTACCCATCTGGAAAAAGAGGGCTACAAGGTGCATCTGCTCAAGGTGGATGGCAAGGGCCGCCTCGACCTGGAGGAGTACAGGAAGCTGCTCACCGATCAGGTCGCCGTGGTGTCGGTGATGTGGGCGAACAACGAGACCGGCACCTTCTTCCCGGTGGTCGAGATGGCCGAACTGGCGAACGCCGCCGGTGCGATGTTCCATACCGACGCGGTGCAGGCCGTAGGCAAGGTGCCGCTGAACCTGAAAGATACCAAGATCGACATGCTCTCTGTATCGGGACACAAGTTGCACGCGCCCAAGGGCATCGGCGTGCTGTACCTGAAGCGCGGGACGCGGTTCCGTCCGCTGCTGCGCGGCGGTCATCAGGAGCGCGGCCGTCGTGCCGGCACCGAGAACACCACTTCCATCGTCGGGTTGGGCAAGGCAGCCGAGATGGCGCAGGAAGCGATGGCATTCGAGAACAGCGAAGTGAAGCGGCTGCGCGACAAACTGGAAGCGGGGATTCTGGCAAAGGTTCCGCGCTCATTCGTCACCGGCGACCCGACAAACCGCCTGCCCAACACCAGCAACATCGCGTTCGAGTTCATCGAGGGCGAAGCCATCCTGCTGCTGCTGAACAAGTTCGGTATCGCCGCCAGTTCGGGTTCTGCCTGCACTTCCGGTTCACTCGAACCTTCGCACGTGATGCGCGCGATGGGCATTCCTTATACGGCTGCCCATGGCACGGTGCGCTTCTCGCTGTCGCGCTACAGCACCGAGGCCGAAGTCGACCGCGTGATCGCCGTGGTGCCGGAGATCATCGCGCAACTGCGGAAACTGTCGCCGTACTGGGAAGGCGACGGTCCGAAGGCCGAACCGGAAAAGGCGTTCGCGCCGACATACGCATGATCATGAAAAACATTTTAGCCACAGAGAACATAGAGCACACAGAGATGAACCACGCAAATCGAAATCCGTTCGCCCTGAGCCTGTCGAAGGGCCGTTCATGGTTCGACAAGCTCACCACGAACGGACCACTATGGGCACGGATGTTTTTCTCTGTGATCTCTGTGTTCTCTGTGGCTAACGGTTTTGGGATGAAGTGAATATTATGTCCAGAATGATCGTCATCGACGACACCACCCTGCGCGACGGCGAACAGACCGCCGGGGTGGCGTTCACGCTGGAGGAGAAGCTGGACATTGCACGCAAGCTCGATGCGCTTGGCGTGCCGGAACTGGAAGTCGGCATTCCGGCGATGGGGCATGAAGAACGCGAAAGCATCAATGCCGTCGCCGCACTCGACCTGGATGCGAAGCTCATCGTGTGGAGCCGCATGTGCAGATCCGACATCGATGCCGCCGACCAGCTCGATGTGCACATGATCGATGTGTCGATTCCGGTGTCGGATATCCATCTTGCCAAGAAATTGAAGCGCGACCGCACTTGGGTGCTCGACACCATCTTTGAACTGGTGCCGCTGGCTTACGACTATGGCTTGGAAGTAATCGTCGGTTGTGAAGACGCTTCGCGCGCCGATCCGGAATTCATGCTGCAGGTGGCCGATGCCGCACAGGCCGCCGGTGCGCGTCGCATTCGCTATGCCGACACGCTGGGCGTGATGGAACCGTTCGGGGTACACAGATCCATTGCGGCATTGCGCAGTGCGGTGGATATCGAGATCGAGATGCACGCGCACGACGATCTCGGCTTGGCCACTGCCAACAGCCTTGCCGCCGCGTTGGCCGGTGCGACCCACATCAACACCACGGTGAACGGCCTGGGCGAACGCGCAGGCAACGCACCGCTGGAAGAAGTCGCGATGGGATTGAAGAAACTCTACAACCTGGAAACCGGCATCGACCTCTCGCTTTTCCCCTCCCTGTCGACTCTGGTGGCTGCCGCGTCGGGTCGTCCTGTGCCGTGGCAGAAGAGCCTGGTGGGCGAGGGTGTATTCACGCACGAGGCGGGTATCCATGTCGATGGCTTGCTCAAAGACCCGGATACCTACCAGGGCTTCGACCCGGTCGAAGTGGGTCGCCACCACAAGCTGGTGGTCGGCAAGCATTCGGGCGCGCATGGCGTCATCGCGGCCTACGCCACGATGGGGCTGAATCTCAGCCAGGCCGAGGCGCGTGCGCTGTTGCCGGACATCCGCAGTTTTGCGGAGCGTGCCAAACGGTCTCCCGCAGACCAGGAATTGCTGTTCCTCTACCAACGCTACATCGGGCGACAGCCCAGTGCGGCGCATTAGGAGATGAACATGCCACTAGATGCTCACCCTCTCCCCAACCCCTCTCCCGCAAGCGGGAGAGGGTGGCCCACAGGGTCGGGTGAGGGGTGTGTTCAGCGCGCCGAAAAGGTGGGCTTGCTTCGTCTCTTGCGCGAAGACGTGCACTGTGTCTTCCAGCGCGACCCGGCTGCGCGTTCGCGTTTCGAAGTGCTGACCACTTATCCCGGCGTGCATGCGATCCTGCTGCAACGCGTCGCGCACCGATTTTGGAAGTCCGGATTGCGGTATCCGGCAAGACTGCTTTCCTGGTTCGCGCGCTTCATGACCAACATCGATATCCACCCGGGTGCGACGATCGGCAGGCGCTTCTTCATCGATCACGGCGCAGGCGTGGTGATCGGCGAGACCGCCGAGATCGGCAACGACGTGACGCTGTACCACGGCGTCACGTTGGGTGGCACGACCTGGAACAAGGGCAAGCGCCATCCGACCCTTGGTGACGGCGTCGTGGTCGGCGCGGGTGCAAAGATACTGGGGGCGATCACGCTCGGCGAGCAAGTGCGTGTCGGCGCCAACTCGGTCGTCGTCAAGGATGTGCCTGCGCACCGCACCGTGATCGGCATTCCCGGCAAGGTCGTATTGCGCACCGAAGAAGCCGGCACCGACAACATCTACGGCATCAATCTCGACCATCACCTGATCCCCGACCCGGTAGGCCGCGCCATCGCTTGCCTGATGGAACGTATCGAAGTGCTTGAAGGCCAGCTGCGCAGACAGGGCGAACCGGTGGACGGGCAATGCCGCACTTGCGACGCGGACGAGCTTTGTGCCACCCGGGATACAGGATACGGGATACAGGATTCAGCCGACCCCAGCTCCGTATCCTGTATCCCGTATCCTGCATCCTCAAGGAATTGATATGGATCTGCTCGATTTTGAACAAGCCGAGTTGTATTTCGACGAGCCGCTGGCACAGGACGTTTCGCGCCTGATCGTGGCCGCTGCGGACAAATACGGCAGCGAGGAATCAGAGAGCCTGCTTCTGCGTGCCAGCCTGCTGGCGCCGCAACACCTGATGGTGCTGGTGGCACTGTATCGCTATTACTTCTACCAGCACCGTTTCGAAGATGCGCTGCTGGTGGGGGAAAGCACGCTGGCCGTGGTCGGCCGGCGGCTGAATTTCCCCGAGGCATGGATGAACCTGAACGAAGCGAACCTGGGCGAAGGCGTGCTGCGTTCGATGGGCCTGGTGCGTTTCTATCTGATGGTGCTCAAGGCGACCGGCTACATCAACCTGCGCCTGGGATATTTCGACATCGGGCGGGCGATGCTGGAGAAACTGGTGGAGCTGGACAGCAATGACCGCATGGGCGGAAAGGCGCTGCTGGAAGTGCTGCGCCAGGCGATCGATAACGATGGAGCGATGCAAAGGAGAGCGTGATGGACGACCTGACACTGGACGAGGCAATGGAGGAGCTGGTCTCCGCCGAGGATTTTCTGAATTACTTCGACATCGAATACGATCTCTCGGTGGTGCAGGTGAACCGTCTGCATATCTTGCAGCGCTTCCACGACTACCTCGGCAAAGCGGCGATGCCGGATGATGAAGCAGCGCAGCGTGCGGTGTATGTCACGCTCCTCACGCGGGCATACCAGGATTTCGTGAAATCCGACGCGCTGACCGAGAAAGTGTTCAAGGTATTCCACATGCACGAACCGCAGGTGAAGTTCGTGCCGATCAGTTCCATCACTGTGAATAAAGCGGGGTCGTGATGAATTTTCTGAGCCGTCATTCCGGCGCAGGCCGGAATCCAGCAAATCAAATACGCCGCGAAGCGGCACAACAAAGCGGCTTGGTTCGCTACGCGGGTTGTGTGTTATTACTGGATTCCGGCCTGATGGAACTGCTAGCCATTCGACTAAGCTGGCAAACAGCGCCAGCCAAGTCGCTGGTTATCCCCCTGAACGGGGGAGGAAATCAGGCACCTTCCCCCTTTCAGGGGGAAGGTTGGGATGGGGGTGACATCTCAAACCTGGCAACAAATCTGGATGTGAGCAATGCTGCCTAAATTCGAATTCGGAGACGAAGTCCGCATCATTCGCAATGTGCGTAATGACGGCACTTATCCCGGCGTGCCCATCGGCATGTTGTTGATCCGGCGCGGCTCTACCGGCTTCGTGATGAACGTCGGCACCTTTCTGCAGGACCAGCTGATCTACACCGTCAACATCCTCGAACAGGACAAGATCGTCGGCTTTCGCGAGGAGGAGCTCATCGGCATCGACGACGTGTGGATACCCAGCAAGTTCGAAAGCCGCGAGAGGGTGCGCAGCCGGATCACGCTTACGGTGTGCGGTGAAGTGCGCGTCACGCCGGGAATGGAGGGCGAGATACTGAAAGTGTTCCGCGATGAGAATAACGGCGTGCTGTACCACGTGATCTTTCACGACCAGGTGCTGCAAGTGTCGGAGTCCGCCCTGGAGGCGACCAAGGTCTACGACGACGAGGAGAAGAGCGATGCAGCAGCTCATTGAGGCGGACGTGGCCTATCTTGCACTCAAGGCGGCGCAGAAGCTCTACGGCAAGTCGCCTTCCGCATTGCAGCCGGAGGAATTCGAGCGCGCACAATCCATGGCGCAGCAGCAACACAAGCTGGAAGCACGCGTGCTGGCCGCGGCCGAAGCGCGCGATGCGATCGTGCCGCCTTTCACGCTGAAAGCCGCCATGCAGGAAATACGCGGCCGCTACCCGAACGAAGAAGAGTTCGCCGATGATCTGGCGCGCAATGGATTGGACGAAGCCGGCCTGGCAGTCGCGCTGGAGCGCGAAATGAAGGTCGAGGCCATCCTGGAGAAAGTCGGTGCACAGGCCGCCAAAGTCAGCGATATGGATGTGGAGCTGTACTACCAATATCACCCCGAACAATTCCGCCGCCCGGAAACGCGTCTGGCGCGCCACATCCTCATCACGATCAACGAAGCCATCCCGGACAACACCCGCGCTGAGGCGGGCAAGCGCATCGCCGCCGTCCAGGCAAGATTGGCAAAGGAACCGCAGCGCTTCGAAGAACAGGCGCAAAAGCATTCCGAATGCCCCACCGCGCTGGACGGCGGAAAACTGGGCGATCTGCCACGCGGGAAACTTTTTCCCGAACTGGACAAAGCCCTGTTCGAAATGAAAGCGGGCGAAGTGAGCGGTGTGCTGGAATCCGAGCTAGGCTTTCATGTCCTGCGCTGTGATGCGATCACGGAAGCAGGAGTGCTGGGTTACGATCAGGCAAGGCCGCACATCCGGAAATTGATGGAGCAGAAACGCAAGCGCGTTTGCCAGCAGGCGTGGATGAAGCAGTTGCTGGAAGCGAAGTAAAAGACCGGCGGATAAACTCGTTACGATCCGTTAGAAGATGAATTGCCCGACGAGCCAGAGGTCAATGAATTGAGCGCCTGAGTCACGGCGTACTGGGCGCTGAGGACTGCATTCTGCGCTGCCTGTTGCGCACTGGTGCTGCCTGTCGCCGGAACGATGCCGTTCGGCAACGCATTCCCAAGCAAACCACTGGTGGCGACTGTTCCCGGCAAGCTGAACAGTGAGGAGGTGTCCGTGCTTGAGGAATTTGACGACGTGCCGGATATCAGCGTATTCATGGTCTGGGTGATGGCGTACTCGACCTGGAGAAGTGCATTCTGGGCAGCCTGTGCCGGCGTGGTGTTCGAAGTGTTCGATGTCCCCTGCTGTAAGGTACTCAGCAAGCCGGCCGCGTTATAGGTCAATGGCGAAGGTGAACTGCTGCCCAATGACGTCAGCGTTTCCATCACGGCAAGCTGGGCGGCAGCAGCTTGTACTGACGGCGCGCTGGTCGGGTCAGCGGTTGGGGCCGTGTAGCCATAAGTGCCTGTTGCTGAAATGCCGGGAATTGTTGACATGGCGGTCTCCTCTACTTCATTGCTGCGGTGATACGCGAACTGATTCTACTCTTCTGGAATTTTTATCACCAGTTTGCCGGTGTCCGTCTCGTCATTATGGGTAATAGTTTACGCTTCGCATTAACACCCGGTTTGTGCTGCCATTAACGGATCGATGGAGGTTGCTGCAACCTTCCGGTTGTCGGCCGTGGACTAAACCGCTAGCGCGGTATGGGCGCTCCGATTCACGAGTTGATGTAAGTTGAAACACAGATTCTTTTCCTTGATGTTGTGAGTAAGGCAATCCGCCTTATTTCACGACAGGAGAAGAATCATGAGCACATCCAATCAAGCTGTTCAAACCATCTCCCCGCTGCGCCAGCGCATGCTGGAAGACATGCGGATGCGCAAGCTTTCGCCCAAGACACAGTCCGCCTATATTCGTGCAGTGCGCAACCTTGCGCGCTTCCTCGGCCGGTCGCCAGATACGGCGACGCCTGATGACCTGCGGAGCTACCAGCTGCATCTGGTGGATAGCGGCACATCTGCCATCACCATCAATACGACGATCACCGCGCTGAAGTTCTTCTTCGAAACCACCGTTCGCCGCACCGACGTAATGGACATGATGGAATCGGTGCATGTGCCGCACAAGCTGCCTGTTGTGCTGAGCCGGGATGAGGTGGCGCGCCTGATTCAGTGCGCCGGTAGCCTGAAGTACCAGGCGGCATTGTCGGTCGCCTACGGCGCCGGATTAAGGGCAAGCGAAGTAGTCGGCCTCAAGGTCGGCGACATCGACAGCGAGCGCATGGCGTTGCGCATCGACCAGGGCAAGGGCTCCAAGGACCGCTACGCCATGCTTCCGCCGCTCCTGCTCGATTGTCTGCGCGCGTGGTGGCGGGAGGCGCGCGCACGGGGGCAAATGCTCGACGGCGGCTGGATCTTCCCCGGACAGGATCCGGTCAATCCGCTCACGACCCGCCAACTCAATCGTGCTATCCATGCTGCCGCCACCGCTGCGGAAATCGACAAGCGCGTCTCGATGCACACCCTGCGCCACAGTTTTGCCACCCACCTCCTGGAGCAGAAGGTGGACATCCGGGTGATCCAGGTGCTGCTCGGGCACAAGAGAATCGAGACCACCACGGTCTATACCCAGGTCGCAACGGCACTGCTGCGCGAGGTGATCAGCCCGCTGGAGATATTGCGCCGCACGTAAGTCGTGCGTCCCGCACTGGAAGTCGCGGACATCTTCCGCGCCCATGGGCCGCACTACCGGCGGGCTCAGAGTGGCCATCTGAACCTCACTCAGCTCAAGGTCATGTCGGCCATCGAACAGTGCCGCACTGCGGCGCTGGGGGGCCATGCATTGCACTGCAATGCTTGCGGCCATGCCGAGCTGTCCTACAACTCCTGCCGCAACCGTCATTGCCCGAAGTGCCAAGCCCGTGCCGCCCAGCGCTGGCTCGAAGCAAGACAGGCGGAGCTGCTGCCGGTGGAGTACTACCATGTGGTGTTCACCCTCCCGGAGGAGATCGCCCAGATCGCCTATTACAACAAGGCGCTCGTCTACCGTCTGTTGTTCGAAATTGCCGGAGAAACGCTCTGTACCATTGCCGCCGACAAGAAGCACCTGGGGGCTCAGATCGGTACAACACTGGTGTTGCATACCTGGGGTTCGGCGCTTACGCACCATCCGCATGTGCATGGCATCGTGCCGGGAGGTGGCATCTCGAAGGATGGTGAGCGCTGGGTGGCCTGCAGGCACGGCTTCTTCCTGCCGGTGCGCGTGCTGTCGCGGCTGTTCCGGCGGCGCTTCCTGGAAGAGCTCGACCGCGCATACCGTGCAGGGCTGCTGCAGTTCTTCGGCGAGCATGCTTCCCTTGCTCAACCGGAACGGTTCGCCGCCTGGATTGGAGAACTCAAGGAACCGGAATGGGTGGTTTATGCCAAGCGCCCGTTCGCTGGCCCCGAGGCGGTGCTGGCCTATCTCTCGCGTTACACCCACCGGGTCGCCATCTCGAATCGTCGTCTTGTTTCAATGGACGAGCATGGCGTCACCTTCCGATGGAAGGATTATCGGGCCAAGGGGGCAACGAAACATAAGACCATGACGCTCGACACAAACGAGTTCATGCGCCGCTTCCTGCTGCATGTCCTTCCCAAGGGATTTCACCGTATCCGCTATTACGGGTTCTTGTCCAACAGCGGACGCTCGAACAATATCGAGAAGGCCAGACGTCTGCTTGATGTTGCGCCTCTTGTTTCTGAAGCACCTGCCGACGATGACAGACCGCAGCAGCAGCGGTCTGTGTTCGTGTGCCCGGATTGTGGCGCGGAAATGATCGTGGTTGATGTGGTGGCACGCACGCTGCCCATCCGCGCGCCGCCTGTCTTACGGATCGGATCATGAGTGCTCCGCTAAACTATCACACCTTGCATCGTCGGCGACGGACGACAGGGATGCGCTTTGCCTCATCAAGGGAAACAGCCGTGTCCGCGCAGCAACTTCGTATAGGAATCTATTCCACCAACCGTCACAGCCCTTGGTCGGCATCATTCAACAGCCACTCGGCAGCAACTTCTCCAGCGCTCGCGCATCGGGCGAAACATACAATCCCCATAGCCTGTGCCCTGAACTAGCCTTGGCAGCACCCACCGCGGTTTCCTCCCTGGAGGCTTGTACGACACCTGCCTCGGTCGCAGCTCATTCACGATTGGTGGTTCATCGTCGGCAGGCATCCTACAAACCTTAACCAAAGCAGCCATTAATGGTATCTTTGAATTACTTCCGCTATGTGCGACAAAGCAGACTCTACGAACGTTAATTGCGCCCCTACTTGCTATTTACTATTATGCGGTCAGCCCAATGCACATCATTGTGTATTTTAAAGAAAAACATCATGACAATTTCAATCAATTGTTTACTGTTATACGGATCCATGCATCTGTATAACAACTGTTAGCCCCCTCAATGTCTGTTTGCGCCTATTGCCGGCAAGATCGACCGCTCACACGGGAGCATGTCATCCCCGCCTTTATGTACAACTTCCAGAAGCAACTGGAACAGTCCGTTATTGGGTGGAATGAAGTGGCCCAGCGCATGGTGGGTGGCGAGGGCAAAGTCAAGGATGTCTGCGCCGACTGCAACAATCGAGTGCTAGGTGAACTCGACGCATACGGTAAGCAAATGCTGATCAACTCGGGGCTACTCGTTCAGAACTATACAAAGCGCGAGCTGACATTGCAGTATGACTACTCTCTCTTGCTCCGGTGGCTTTTGAAGGTGTCGTTCAACTCGTCGAGAACAGATGACGCCCACAGTCATCTCTTTGAAAGATACGTTCCTTTCATGCGGGGACTGGAACCGTCCCCGTCGCGTAATCAGGTCGCTGCTCTTCTTTATCTTGCCCGCCCGGAAACACTTGGCGCCTCACGGATCGCTGATGAACCTTTTGTCCGGATCGCAAATGGATCATCATTACTGAATCCGTTTCTAGTTCGCATCTGTTATGGCGCCATTCCCGGCGAACACCGATATGTCTTACGAATAAACGTTTTCGGACCAGCAGTCTTCTTTCTCATGATGTTCGAGAACACCATTCTGCCGGGACACGCTGCATCTGCAATTCGGCGCCTGACAAAGTTGACTCCGGGTTCAGTTGAACTTATTCCAAATCGAAAGGTAGTTGAGGTCCGGGCTGGCGAGAAGAGCTGGCTTGATCTTTATGAAGATCAAGTCGCCCGCGTACATGCTCTTGGCGTAGGTGGCTAGGTGAGCCTCTGTACGGCGCAATGCCCGTTGGTTATTGCGCCTGTGGGCTTGCAAAGCGCGTATCTGCGATTACACAAAATATTTTTGATATATAGAATCTGTTTCTTGTGAAGAATGACTTTCCAGTCCAAGCGGTAGATGTATCTTCGGACCTTATGAATAAAGAGGTGCCGGAAGAACGTTGGTGCCGATATATCCTCCTGCAGGGCTCTAATCCTAACCTAATTGGCATCACGCAAGTCCCCTTGGGCATGGACGTGGATGATTTCTTTCCCCCATTCCATGCAGCAAATTGTGGTGAGGGAGACAAGTACGCATTAGCTCTGGCAATTTTTGATGGCAGCGTATTGATTGCCGAATCAAATTTTGAGCCACGCAGCTTGCTGGCCTACCGCCTTGATGACCCAAACTACTGGTATGGCCGCGAGGAGACGCTAAAGTACTTGGGTGTTATAGATTTTAGACGTGCTTGCTAGATCGTGACTGCTTCGTAAAGAAGCGATCTAACATGACAGATATTGATACTGGCAAATCGCAAATAAAGAAAAGGAATAGATGTCATGACTGCGCTACATTTCGTAGACCTCTTCGACCCAACTCGTGACACTGATTGCTTACCACAAGTAGTGCAAATCTATCGAAATCAGTTCCCCGACCTTTATCGGGCAATAGATCGGAGTGAACTCAAAACCTCAACGGGATCCTCGGTAACGCTTGGGGGGGACACCCTCATTACGTACCGGAGCGCAATCCAAAGAATTTATGGCAAGGCATTTCGGTTTCTGGACTCGACTACGCAGAAAGACATACGGTCAGCCCTTGATACTTATTCAAACACTACTGAGAAGCGAATCCAGTATTGGGATGGCGAAGTTGTGATCAATAACCACCAAATTGGAAACATGATGCCATTCCCATCTGATACACCATCGCTGAACTCACTTCGTGCCGATGTGGTCAATATTCCCACTGCTCAGCGGTATGACTACTACAGAGATCTTCGACAACAGTTCTTCGGGGACAACGAGGGTAAGCCGCTTGTCACCGAAAGGCTCTACGACTACTTCGATAGGTTCTTAGCTGAAGTAAAAAAATACTACGCAGAGTCTGCGGACTTTCGCCCAAAATCTGAACTACAACTAGCCATTTACTACCAACGCGGTTACTTTGATTTCTTCCAAACGTATGACAAGTTTGTCGAATACAACCTATTGCATGATTTCGTCGGCAAAGACTTGTGGGCTATTACCGACTTTCGGGAATACTTGCAGGTCGCCAACGAAATTATTGACAGCAGAGGTAAGCGATTCACCGCATCCGCTGAACAACACTGAACGAGAAACTTGAATGGCCGGATTGGGTTGCGAAAGCGGAAGTAAAGCCCGTTAATTCTAGATGACCGCTATGGCCGAGTAGCAGGCATCTTGATGGGCGATAAGCATGTTCAGGATGCGCCGACGAGGCAAATCGATCGCGCACAACCATTATGCGACCGATGTGCTTCGTGCCCATCCTGCCGAGTTGCACTATGAACCCCTTTAGCGGGTATTTAGCTGAACTGGCCCGGCTGGTAGCTCCCCGCGGGTGTGCCGAACGGGATCGCCAGGCGGTTCCAGCCGTTGATCGCCACGACGGCAAGAGTGAGGTCGACGAGTTCCTTTTCGTTGAAGGATCGCAGCACCTCTTCGCGCAAGGCTTCTGAAATACCGCCGTTCGCGATATCCGTCAGCGCTTCGGCCCAGGCCAGTGCCGCGCGCTCTCTCTCGGAATAAAAAGGCGTTTCGCGCCATGCCTGTAGCGCATAGAGGCGTTGTTCAGTTTCGCCGTTCGCTCTGGCATCCTTGGTGTGCATGTCAATGCAGAACGCGCACCTGTTAATCTGCGAAACGCGGGTCTTCACGAGTTCCAAAAGCCCATGATCGATCCCCGAGCGGCGCACGTAAGTTTCCAAACCCAGCATGGCCTTGAGCCCTTCGGGTGCGATCTGTGCATAGTTGATGGGTTGCTGCATGGCAAACTCTCCTTGGTAGTGGGTGACGGCGGCGACATGCCTCCGTTCGCTCTCAAGACGCAGGCTGCAATGGCGTTGTGACAGGGGCCTCCAGGATACTCAAATCGAGCGCGGCTCAATCAGGCGGAGCTTGTCCGGATTTCGCACGATATAGATATCCAGGACACGCACGCCGTCGGTGAGGATCGAGGTGGCAGACTCCAGGCTGCCATCGAGATAGCGAAGTATCCCGGGCATGCCATTGATTTCCGCGATGCGGCATTCTAGGCGCCCCTGGAACAGTCTCGCGAGCCCGCAATAGAATCTGGAGACGCCGCGCGCACCCCGCAATACCTTGGAAATGGTAGGCACCTTGCCGCCGCCGTCCCCGGTGACGGTCACATCCCCGGCCAGCAGTTCCATCACTTGCGTACGGTCCCCGGTACGCGTCGCGGCGATGAACTTTTCGAGCAGGCGCACTGAGGATTCTCGGCTGACCTCGAAGCGGGGACGATCCTGGCGTACACGTACCTTGGCACGGTGGACGATCTGACGGCATGCGTCCTGGCTCTTGCCCAGCATCTGGGCGACTTCCGGATAGCCGAAATCGAACACCTCATGCAGCAGAAACGCGGCGCGCTCCTCAGGTGCAAGGCGTTCCAACATCATCAGAAAGGCGATCGAGATGTCCCCGGCGAGCTCCATTGCACGTTCGGGCGGCGGCGTTTCCTCCATGACCCATGGCTCCGGTATCCATTCGCCGATATAGATATCGCGTTCCTTTTTGGCCAGGCGCAGCCGGTCGATGCTGAGGCGGGTAACCACCGTCACCAGCCAGGCTTCCGGGCTGCGCAGGCTGGCGACATCCGCGGCGAGCCAGCGGATGTATGCTTCCTGAAGAATATCCTCGGCATCCGCGCGCGAGCCCAGCATGCGGTAGGCAATTCCGGTGAGCCGTGAGCGGTATTGGTGGAAGATCTCGGGCGATGGGTTCATTTTTTCTCTGTCGGCATATTGGCGCCAATCTATAGACGTTGGGCAGGCCGAGTTGTGACAAGTTTCTCTGGCGCGCTCCTCGACCTTATAGGATTGTTGTCAGTTTTGAAGTGCCTTGAGGTAATGCCTCTTTCAGAGACTCGGCGGAAGTGGCAGGAGGCGAGGCGGCAGCAACATCCTCTATCTCTGCGCATTTCGGGTATTTTCGTTTGCAGTTGCAGAGGTCGCTGTGTTCGAGTTCGAAACGTCTACTCCCAACGGGCCGAGCAACAGTATTTGGTCGATTTTGGCACGCTGGATAGTGCCGACAACGAAATCAGCTCTTGATCAGTACCAGGGAAAGCGCAGGCCAGTATGTGATGATCAGCACTGCGGCCAGCAGGATCGCGACGAAGGGCAGTACGGCGCGGAAGATCTCCAGCATCGGCCGGTCGAAGCGGTACATCGCGATGAACAGGTTCATGCCCATCGGCGGCATCAGGTAGGCGATCTCCATATTGGCCAGGAAGATGATGCCGAGATGGACCGGATGGATGCCGTAGCCGATCGCGATGGGCAGGATCAGCGGCACCATGATCACCAGCGCGGAAAAGATATCCAGCATCATGCCGAGCACGAGCAGGAACAGGTTCAGCAGCAGCAGGAAGGTGTAGGCATTGTCCACATGGGTGCGGATGAAGCTGAACAATTGGGACGGGATCTCTGCGTCGAGCAGGTAGTTGGTTGAGGCCAGTGACATGCTCAGCACGATCAGGATCGCGCCGACCAGCACCATGGATTCGCGCATGATCTTCGGCAGGTTGGTGAAAGTGATCTCGCGGTGGATGAGCACCTCGACGATGAACACGTAGATCGCCGTCACGGCGGCAGCTTCGGACACGGCGAAATAGCCGCTGTAGATCCCGCCGAGCACGATGAAGGGCAGGGGCAGCTCCCAGATCGCTTCGCGCAGCGCAGCCAGCGCTTCACGCCAGCTGAACGGCTGGTGCGCAGCCTGCGGGCCGCGGTTCTGCCACAAGCCGTAAATCGACAGCATCACCACGATCAGCAGGCCGGGCAGGATGCCGGCCAGGAACAGGTCGCTGATCGATACCGAATGGCTGATGTTGAGCTGCTGCGCCACCACGCCGTAGAGGATGAGCGGCAGCGAGGGCGCGAACAGCAGGCCGATGCTGCCCGATGTCGTGACCAGCCCGAGACTGTAGCGCTCGGAATATCCCGCCTGCTTGAGCGCCGGATACAGCATGCCGCCGAGTGCCACGATGGTCACGCCAGACGCGCCGGTGAAGGCGGTGAACATCGCGCAGATGACCAATGCCACCGCCGCCAGGCCGCCGGGCATCCAGCCGACAAAGACGTTGCTGATCCGCACCAGGCGCTTCGGCGCATTCGATTCGGCGAGCAGGTAGCCGGCGAAGGTGAACAGCGGGATGGCGAGCAGGACCGGCATTTCGGCGAGGCGGTAGACCTCGATGATGACCACCGTCAGGTCCACGCCTTCGCGCGCGAAACTGATCATCACGCTTGCGGCGATGACCGCGAACAGTGGCGCGCCTAGCAGCATCATGGCGATGAGCGCGATGCCGATCAGGAACATCGTCATTCTGCCGCCTCGCGGCCCCGGGCTTGCTGCACGTGATGCATGAAGCGCAAGCCGTAACGCAGGGCGATCAGCGTGAATCCGAGCGGCAGAATGAGCTCGGCTACCCATACCGGCAGCGAGCCGAAAGCCATCTCGCCGGACTCGCGTGCGCTCTGCATGAAACGCAAGGATTGCCAGGCCAGCAGCAGGCACACGACCAGCGTGAAAAGATCGGTCACTGCCACCACGCCGGATTTGACTCGGTCAGGCAGCCAGCGCGCAATGGCGTCCACGTGGATGTGCTTGCCTTCGCGGCTGGCGGCGACGGCGCCCAGGAACGCCACCCACAGGACCAGCAGCCGCAACATCTGGTCGGCGCCGAAGATGCTCATGTCGAGGAAGTTGCGGAACAGTATTTGTGCGGCGGCCAACAGCACCATCAACGCCAGCATGCCGATGAGCAGCGCGTTCTCGGTCCAGGTGACGACTTTGATCAGACGGGAGAGCGCAGGGGGCAGATTGCGGGTCGGCATGCGTTAACGGGTGGGATGGCTTTTGCGGTACGCGTCTATATTGGAGCGCAGCTCCTTGACCAGTGCGGGCGTGAACTCACCCTTGTCGGTCAGGCGCTGTATGGTCTGGTCGGCTGCGGCGCGCAGTTTCGCGATCTCTTCCGGCGGCAGCGTGACGAATTCCATGCCCTGCTTGCGTAGCGCATCGCGCGCACTGTTGTCGTCGACACGCGTCTGCTTGTTCATCGCCGCATAGACGCGTTCCATCACCTCGCGCACGACGCCTTGGTCCGCAGGGCTCATGCCTGAGAAGGATTTCTTGTCCACGACGAGCGCCCCGAAGATGGACATGGTGGGATAGTCGGTCAGGTATTTCACCTTGGTATGCCACTGCAAGGCGATGGCACCTGTCGCGGTGGCACCTATGGTGGTGATGAGCCCGGTCTGCAAGCCGGTGAGCACATCGGTGAGCGGCAAAGGCAACGACGGCGCACCCAGGGTCTCGAACATGGCACGGCTGATGTCGTCGCCTTCTGGCACCCATATCTTCTGGCTCTTCAGGTCGTCCGCATGCCGCAACGGGGAATTGGACATCAGGTAGGCGAATCCGCCGTCGGTGAATCCGAAGGACACGAAGCCGTGATCCTCGATGCCCTGCGCGATCTTTTTATCCATGCGCGCGCGCACGTAGTCCAGTTCATCATAGGAGCGGAACAGCATCGGCAGGCTATAGATCTGCGCATCGGGGTATATCTCGGCCAGTGCGCCGCCGGTGAGCGCGCCGCCCTGCAACTGGCCGGCGCGGATCTTGCGCAGCACCACGCGGTCGCTGCCCATGCTGCCGCCGGGATACAGCCGAATCGAGACGCGGCCCTCGGTGCGTTTCTCGATTTCCTCGCCGCCGCGGCGCAGTTCCTGCGTCCATTGCGTGCCGTCCGGCGCGAACGTGGCGATCTTCAGCGTCAGCGCACTGGCCGGAATGCATGTAACGGCCAGCAGTGCTGCAAATATGAGTGATATCAATGAACGCATTTTCTTCCCTTTGTTTGTCGACGGAGTATTCCCCGTTCTGTTCTTGGGGAAACGCCGATCAAGTCCGTTCGCCCTGGGTTTGTCGAAGGGCAGGTTACGCAACTACTTGATTGTGTGCCGTCCTCCGTTCATGGTTCGACAAGCTGAGCGTGTGCTGTTGGGGCGTATGCCCCGTACAGCCACGGCCTACCCCTTGCGGGTGCACCACGAACGGAGGAATTAATCGGCATTTCCTTAAAAATATTTATCGGCACTCGCCAGCAGTTCGCTCGCCTGCCGTTTGGCCAGCATGTTGCTCAACGTCAGTCCCGGTGCCACCGGATCGGCATCGAGCACTTCCCGCAACAAGCGGTCGTGCAGTTCCCGGTCATACATGATGCGGGCATAACGGCGGGCGTATTCTACCTTTGCCATCAGGTCGCGTCCTTCCGAAAGTTGAATGGCGCGCTCGAAATGCACGCGTCCCTCTTCCGGCTTGCCTCCCAGCGTCGGGGGCAGCAGTGTCGCGAAAACGCCCAGATACAAGTGCGCTTCCCCGTGGCTGTATGCCTCGTCCAGATCGACCACCCGCGTCATCAAGGCCTTGACCTTGGGCAGTGTAGCGATCGCGTCCCAGTCGCTGCTGTTGGCCTGTATCCATCCGGCCCAGGCTGTGCCGCTGGCATACAGCAACGGCACATCCTTCACCTTGAGTTCGCCGATGGCGGCAGCAAAATCGTCATAGGGCTTGCCCATCAGATTGCACAACTGCGGCCCGTGGGCGCATAAGGCCCTGTCGCTGTAGTCGCGTGCCTTGCGTGCCAGCCGTCTGGCACGCTCCGGGTCCTTGACGAAGGCCGCCGCATAGGCGCCATACAGCTTGCTGCCCGCCAGCAGCATGTTCTCATTCTGCGGGTCGTCCTCAATCAGGCTGTCGACGAGCAACAGGTAGGAGGGCATGCCGGCTTCCACCGTCTCCGGGTCGTTCTGATTGAGGATCGCGCTGGACAAATTGTTGGCGAACTTGCTGCTTGCCGATGAAACGAAGCTGGCGCAACCGGTCAAGGCGAGCAATGTCAGCAGAACGGGAAACAGTCGGATCAGGCGCATGGTTGGAATCAGGGAGTGATGCATCAAGGAGGGGCTCATTTTGCTTGGTTTTTTGCCCGAGCTCAACCTTCTTGTCTGTTGCATGCAACAAGTATGTGTCGGCAGAGTGAACACTGTGTTCAGCTACGAGCAAATCGAAAGCTTCACCATAAACTGCTGCCGCTCAAATGCAAATGGGTTGGTTTGCAACGGGCGTATGGAATAAGGCCGTTCGCCCCGAGCCTGTCGAAGGGAGGTATCTACGGCATGCGGGCCATTTTATCGCCCATTCACTGCTCGACACGCTCGACACGCTCGCCACGAACGCAAGGCTTGCGTCTGCACTTCTTTGAATTGTTCCTGACGGACTGGTAAGTGAACGTTGTGCATCATTGGATTGTGTTTGCCCTGACTTTCCCTTTACGGCCCCGCTGCGATGTCGGGCGACGTGTAACCGTCATTCAGGGTTTGCAGGAACGCTATCACATCGTGCATATCCCGGTCGCTCATGGCAGGTGCGTCACCCGATTTGCGGTTAAATGGCGGGTCGGTTACATCCACATTGGCGCGTGCTTGTTGAGGAAGATCATTGAATTTTTCTATATGTCCGCCTGTACCCACCGGGTAGATTCGTTGCGGCGCAGTGTCACGGAAGTTATAAAAATTCAGCACCTCTTCCAGCGTGTGATAGACCCCGTTATGAAAGAACGCCTTGCGTGTGGCGACATTGCGCAAACCGGGAGTGATGAACATGCCACAAAACCGGGTTTGCGCTTTCAAATCCTCGCGATAAGGGCCGCACAGACCCAGGTCGTAATACAGCTGATCACGGTTTGCCGGGATAGCGGAATTGCGCGGTACACCCAGCGCCTCGTACTGGTTGTCGGTAAACAAAGGCGGCAATCCTTCCCTGGTGACCTGATCCAGGTGGCAAGCCGCGCAATTGCCTTTCGCCGGATTATTGAACACCACATAGCCACGGGTTTCACTGTCGGTGAAACGAGCCTTGCCCTGTAGCCAGGCATCGTATTTGCTGCTGAAGGAATGAAAATGGGCGTCTTCAACCTGGAAGCGCGCCAGCGCAAACAGGGCTTCGGATACCAGCAACGAGGGGTCGCGCAGCACCCCGGGACCGAACAGCTGCACAAAATCTCCGATGTAGGCCGCATGGCCGAGTTTTTTGGCAACCGTTGCAACGCTGCCTGCGTTCATTTCTACGGGATTGAACAGTGGGCCATCGGCTTGTTGCTGCAGGGTATTGACGCGGCCGTCCCAAAACAGGCCTCCTTGAGGCACCATGCTGGCAGCCGAGATTTGCGTGTTGCGGGCATTCTTTTGCGCATGGACGGTCGCACTCAAGGCGGCGGCCTGCTGCAAATTGTTGGATTCGTTTTCAGGGTTGTCCGGGCCAATGCTGAAGTTTTGCTGCCGGTACAGGTACGTCAAGGAAGGCACCGCCCGTGCTCCGGCATGACGGAGATCGTCACCGCCCAATTGCACGGACAGGTTGTTGTCAGGCGCGAAAGCGGCGGCAGGATTGTGGCAGGATGCACATGACTGCCTGCCTGAACCGGACAGGCTGGCATCATAAAACATCTTCTTTCCCAGCAATGCCATCATGCTCAATTCTTGTCTGGGAGGTATCTGCAAATTGCGAACCGGATAGGGATTCTTGCCCTGTGTGAGCATCCAGGTCGCATAGGGTGCGGTGAGCCATTCGCCCAGATCGAACGGGCTGCGGTAAATGGTTGCGGATAAGAAAAATGCCACCATGCCGATGACGGTGATGGTGGCGATGAACCAACGACTTTTTATCATATTTTAAATTCGATTGATTGCCACCACGCTGATGACAGCCGTGGTGGCGTGAGTTTTACTTCATGCAAACATCAGTTGGCCGAAGGCGTTGCGCTGCCGGCGGGCGGTGCAGTCAGTGCGGTACCTTGCGCATTGTCCAGATACAGGGGCGTGTTGTTGGCAGTGCCCGCAAAGTTGAACATATCCATCATGGAACCAGCAGTTGCATCCCACGAGCCTTGCCCCAGACGTGCCCCATTCAACCAGTTGTCTTCGATGAAGCGTGCCACCGAAGCCAGGGAGATGCGCGTATGGCTGATGTAGTTGGTCTTCGCCCAGGGTGATATGACCATCATGGGGATGCGTGTTCCTGGCCCGCAGCGGCCGTTGACTGGCGTGCCATTGACTCCTGTTGCCTGCGAACCGGTTCCGCACACTCCGGCACCGTTGAGTTGATCCGCCTGCGCGTCGAACGATGAGCTGGTTGGCGTTGCGTAGGCATGATCGTACCAGCCGTCCGAATCGTCATACGTCACGATCACCACGGTATTGCTCCAGTCCGGCTGCTGCTGCAGGAAGTTCACCACCTTGGTGACGAAAGTCTGCTCATCCAGCGGATCGGAATATCCCGGGTGGCTGTCCTGATAGGCCGGAGCCTTGAGGAAGCTGACCGACGGAAAATTGCCGGACGACACGGCGGCAAAAAAATCGCTGAGGTCGTACTGGTGGTTGGCCGGATCCGCCGTGGTGCTTCCCGGAGCCTGGGTGTAGCCAATGGCCGCGGTGCTGGCAGGACGCGCATGTGTCGGATTGGCGGTGCTTGCGTAGTACTGGAACCAGTTGTGGTGCGGAATATAGTCTGTCACCGTGCTCGCAACCACAGAAGATACCGTGCTGCGTTGGCAGCCGGTAGTGCCGTTGGCATTGACCGCACTCAAGTTGAAGCCGCCCATGAAGCCGCCCCAGGTGAGTTTGGACGCATTGAGCAAATCGCCAATATTCTTGCCGCCTACCAGGATCTGATCCGTGGCGCTGGAACACACATCATGTGCAGGGTCCACGTCGTTGATCAGCGTATAGCCACCCTGTCCGTCATTGACATAGTACGAGTAGGTGGTGAGCGTGAATGGCAGCTTGCTTGTGGCCACCAGCTGTATGCCATTGGTCTGCCCACCTACTACTTCAAGCGCACCCGGAGTGGAAGGGCCGTAAGTGTCAGTGTACGCATTGTCGTTCATCGCAAAGCGCTGGGCATAGTTCCACAATCCAGTTACGGTATTGCCGTCGTAATAACCCATCACTTGGCCTGTGGTGCCAAATGCACCTACCCCGCCTGTTGTCGCTTTGCCGGTATATTTGGGAAATAGATCGGCCAGACCATTGTCATATGCCTGCTGTTCCGCCGTGTAAGCGTGGTTCTGGTCCGCTGATGCGGCCTGGGTGCGGTCCAGACGGAAAGGATTGGCGGCACCGGTGCCATTGGCGGCATTGGTAAAGTTGGGATTGCTGCTCAGTAAACTGGCTGTCAGGTTGTTCGAGCTGGGTGTGCCGGCTGCGGCAGTGAATGCGGGTTCACCGGCAGGATTCGTCGCGGTGGGGTAAGTGCCGAAATAGTGATCGAACGAGACATTTTCGTTAAAGATCACCACCACGTGTTTGATGGGCGTGGCAGTGACTGCTGCATTCTGCGGAGATATGGATGCGGCGGTTGAGCCGCCTCCACACCCCTGCAATGCGATGGGTATTACCGTGCTTGCCGCAACCAGCGCGGCCAATTGCAGATGAATCCTTTTTAATTTCCACATAGTGTCTCCCTGTTCGATTGAGGCATCAACGCCGGTGCGAATCGTAAGCAACCTCTGTTGCAGCGCGATGACAACCAAATTACCGGTTGGTGTGGAGAGAGTTCGGTTGAAGGGGGGTGACAAATTTGTTGAAGTCTTGACGTGACAAGAATCCAAATGTCGCCTGAGTTGCGACGGTTTGCGGGATGTGAGGCGGCACCCAGTTCAGTACCGGTCTACACTGAAAATTTCCGGCAGTAATCAATGTGCGTGAATTGATGACGAATATGTGCCGCAGATATCTGTACATCTATCCAGAAAGTCTTGCATAAATTTCACGTGCTGCCGGACCTCATTTCAGGCGGCGGAACTCGACTGCGCGGATTGCCTCACGATCAGGCAGCGCGCGCCGCTCACCCCGCTTGCCCGTCCACGCGCGGCCGCATATAAACCGGCAAATAGCGCAGCACCCAAGGAGCAAAGCAGGCAAGCCACACTGCGGCAGCTGCAACGTACAGCCAGTAGCTGCTTTGGCCTGGCAGCATATCTGCCAGCATGCGCAGCAGGGCGGCGAGCTGGATGCCGGCAAACATCAGTACGATCGGCCTGTCCACTTGCATCGGCAGGCCGGAATGTCCAAGCGTCACGCGTGTTCCCATGCCGATCAGCAAGGTGGCAAAGCAGCCGATGGTAAGCGCATGCAGCGGCGCCAATCCCCAGACTGGCACTGTACCGGCGTCGATAACCGACATGAGGTCCTGGATGCCGAACAGCAGCATGGCAATGCCCATCCACGCAAAGCCGATGTGCAGTACGGCGAGCAACGGTATGCGCAAGCTGCGGTAAAAGCCCCAGCAGTAGCTCAAATAGAGTGCGGAGAAAGACAGGGCAAAGTCGCATATCCATAGCCAACTGCCCGCGTTGGCAAGTTGCAGTAGCGTATGCATCACGCTGGCGGCAAGTATCGTCCACCATGGCCAGTTCGGATTCCGGATGACATATTGCGGCAACGCGCTGCTGGTGAAGAAGGGAAACATGCGGTGCGCCACGCTCGCGAATACCGGAAGCAGGAACAGCCACAGCCCGCCCTGGACGGCGAGGCGCAGACAGAATGCATTGTCGTTCAGGAGCCAGATCAGATAGGAGGCAATGCTGCACCAGCCCAGGCTGAACGCGATGAGAATCACAGTCGGATGGCGCTTGTCCGGACGCTGTGTGTCGAGCAATACCCGCAACAATGCATAGAGTCCCGTTCCCCAGCCGAGCAGGGTGCCGGCGGTCGCGACGACCAGAACGATATGGCTGCCAAGCAAGCCCGCGTAGAAACCGGCAGCACCCAGCATCAGCAACAGGAAAGCGGGCACGTAGCGTTGCGCGGGGATCTCCCGGCCACCCATCCAGCGCGGGAAGACGGTCATCAGAAACCCGAACATGAAGAACGAAAACAGGCCGTAGACCATCAGATAGGCATGAGCGGCAACAGGCGCGATCGGCCAGGTTGCGGGATGTCCGACGATGCCAAAGCGCGTCACCAGTTCATACAGCCACCAGAGCATGGCGGCGACGGCCTGCACGGCGCCGCCAAAGAACATGACACGGTGGGGGGCGGCGGTAAAACTGTTCCAGAGTTTGTTTGGCATCATCGTAAGGTCGGGGTGGCGGAAATGTTGCCAAAGTGCGACGGGCCCGGACGTTTAGCCGGTGCTCCACGCTCTCGGACGTTTCATGCCCGCGATCTTGCAGGCTTGCTTTACATATCCGTAAGGGAACAGCTCGAATATCGCGTTGCGGGAAGCGGGACCCAGCCGCACGGACAGATGTTTCGTGACATGCCGGACGTCGGGCGCGACCTGGTGTTCTGCATAATATTGGCGCATGAAATTAATCGCGTCCCAATGGTCTTCGGTTAGCCGGATGTTTTCCTGGTCTGCGAATCGCTCTGCGATCTCTTCGTTCCAGGTCAACGGTTCGACCAGGTAGCCCTCTTCATCAATGTCCGGTGTCTGCATGTTTCCTCCTCATCGGTGTGTGTGAACTAAAAAGAACTTCCTTTGGCAGCGGCAGCAACGTCTTCTCGATCGCTTTCCGGTTCTTGACCAGGTCGGCCAATGTGGTTTCGCGCAACACCGAGAAAAATGCGGCGAGCGCGTTGTCCAGTACGCCGCTCAATTTGCACGCATCGGACATGACGCAATGATTCTGCGCGGCAGTGAAACACTCGACCAGGTCGAAGTTATCCTCGGTTGCGCGCAATACTTGTTCGACGCAGATGCTGGACGGTGGCAGCGCCAGACTCACGCCTCCGTTGCGGCCGCGTGTGCTTTCGATCAGCCCGGATTGGGTCAATTGATGGGATATCTTGACCATGTGGTTCTTGGAAACCGCGAACCGGTCGCTCACTTCCTGGATCGTGACCGGTTCGCCATAACGGTGCGCCAGATACATCATCAGGCGCAAACCAAGGTCGGAATATTGAGTCAGTTTCATGCTCGTCTTTCAGGCCGGGATCACCGATCTTTTATAACATGTATAAATGATACATGTATTAATATATCATGCAAGTTGTTGTCGTTTTCGCCGCCGGGGCAGCAATGATGAGCGGTCATAATTCTTTTGGGGGACCGAAATGCCAACCATTGCCGATATTACCGGTGCCGGCCACGCGCACATCATGCATGAGCTGGATGTGTGTGGATTACCGCCGCCCGAGCCATTCGAACAGATCATGCGCGCATTGGCGTCGCTCCCCGACGAAGCCGCATTGCAGGTACACATCCATCGCGAACCCTATCCGCTGTATGAAGTGCTGCAGGACAACGGCTATGCCTGGCAAACGACGCCGTTGTCGGACGGCAGCTTCATGGTGCGCATCGGCCGCAACGCATGAAAACCGTTGCGCTCAACACCGAACAGGCGCCGCCGATTTCCGTGCCGTTGCGTTTCTTTGCGGTTGCCCCGTTGTTCCTGTCGCTGGCCGCGCTGATACTGCTGTCGGGGGCGGATAATCCTTTCTCCGATGCGCACATGCCTGCATTGCTGGCCGCGACGCACTGCATCACACTGGGCTTCATGGCGACCATCATGGTCGGGGCCATGCAGCAGATATTGCCGGTAGTGATCGGCAGCCCGATGCCGGCATCGCGGACGATCGCTTGGATTATCTTCCTGCCGCTGTTGTCGGGTGCGCTGCTGCTGCCTGCCGGATTCCTGATGGGACAGCCGTCATTGCTCAATCTTGCGTGGCCCCTCTTGCTGCTGGCCTTCACGACATTCATCGCTGCCAGCCTGCTCAGCCTGGCCCGCTCGCCGGCGCGCAACGCCACCAGGACCGCGCTGCAGCTGTCCATCTGCGCGCTTGCAGGTGGGCTGGTACTGGGCATACTGCTCGCACACAGCTATGCCACCGGCACGTTGCTGCCAAATGCCGGCGGCCTGGCATCGGCGCATGTCTCGTTGATGCTGGGCGGCTGGGTGCTGCTCCTGATCGTGGGAGTCTCCTACCAGGTCGTGCCGATGTTCCAGCTCACGCCGAACTACCCGAAATGGCTAACTGTCACGCTGGCACCCGCCATCTTCGGCTCGCTGCTCCTGAACGAATTTCTTCTATTCTCGCAACCTGAATCGCACTGGCCGGTCGTGGTTGCGCAGGGCATGTTCTGGGTTCTGGCCGGCTGTTTTGCAGTGGCGACACTCAGCGTGCAAAGCAGGCGTCGCCGCCGCGTTGCCGATGTCACACTGAGCTTTTTCCGGCTGGGGATGGTGGCGCTGTTGTGTGCCGCGCTGCTCGCAATGGTGACGCCTCTGCTGCAAGTGAGTGATCGTCTGGAAATATTGACTGTGGTGATCTTCCTGCTCGGATTTGCCATGTCGGTGATGCACGGCATGTTGTACAAGATCATTCCCTTTCTGGTGTGGTTTCATTTGTTCCGGGGAGGCATGAAGGCCGGCATTCCCAATATGAAGGAGATCATTCCGGAACGATGGATGCGGCGGCATTTGTGGCTGCATCGCGGCACCCTGCTGGCGGTGCTGTGCGCTCCCTGGTGGGGGGCGGCCGCCCGGCTGCTGGCGCTGGGTTTGCTGTTGCAGGGCGCACTGCTCGGTTACGCGCTGCTTACGGCGATCTCGGTCTACCGGCGCACCCTGGCTCGGCTGGAACAGGCTTGAGCTGGTCGTGCGCTCCCGAAACCATTCGTTATTTCCTTCTTGAAAAAACAAACGGGGCCTGCTTGCGCAGACCCCGTCGAGATCACTTGCCTTGATGCGCTTACTTCGCCAGGCTCAGTTCAAACTCGACCAACTCCTTGATCTCGGCCTGTTTCTTGCCGGCTGGATCGTTGGGGATCATTGCTGCCGTACCCCAATTGCCGTGACCGCCTTTGGAGACTTTCATCATCAGGCCTTCCACCAGAGGATATTCCTTGGCGTCGGGGGCGCTCGATCCATTGTTCGAGTACTTGTACTTGGTTGCACCCTTGTATTTTTTGGCGACATCCATCCAGGCTGGGCCAACCACTTTGTGGTCGATCGCGTGGCAAGCCGTGCAACCGTCTTTCTTGGCCAATGGCGGCATGTCGATCGCCATGGCGCTGCCCGCAACCATCAGTCCCCCTGCTGTAATCAAGCTAACGATGATAGATTTCATAATTACTGGCTCTCCATATTAGATTTATAGACGTGCTGCACTTTACTGCCCTCCGCTATTCAAAACAGGCAATCCGGAAAAGCAATTGCCGAGTTGAATAATGACTATTAACGATTTGCCGCAAGAATAGTTGACTTGAATGCTATCAATTCACCTGACTCGTGAAAATTATATTTTTATTTATAAATTCGCAGCAGAGCCAATACATGGGAAATGGGATTTATTCGACTGCGGGCGCATATATTGACTTCCCTGTGTCAGGGTTCGCTTCAGAACAACGCCATTAAAGCGCGTAGTTGCAAGCGATATAAACAAGGCTGCCCTCGTTTTTTTTGACGAAATTGCCGGACGAGTGAACAATGGCGCGCGCGTTCAATCGAGCGCTTCGAAAGAAAATGCACAAACAGGCTGGATAGCCAGGAAACCGGAAGCATGGCAAAAGACCCGACAGATTGCAGCACCGTCGATTTCATCGCACCGGGATTGCATGTGACTTGTGGACAGGTACTGATGGACCGGCAACGGCACATTGCGATCGTGGCAAAAAGAGGCCGGACTTGTGCGCACCTGGTGAGAGTGAAATCCGGCGTGCTGAAGCTGACCAGGCTCACTGCCAAGGAATTGGTGGAGGAGTGGTCGGATGCGGATTATCCATTTGAGCGTGCGGTCGCCAAGTTGCTTGAACTGGGCAAACAGCACGGCATCACCGATGCGGCGCGTCTTGCGCTGGAAGAACTGGTGAGGACAGGGCGTGAGCCGACGCAACAACGGCTATTCGGCTAGCAATCGCAAGGCAATGCGAAGCGATCAGGCGGCATGCCTTAATTTTTCTGTCGCGTAGGCGGTTGCAGCACGACAGCCCTGAAGGGTGCCGCGTTGCCGCAATTCGAATTCGATCCCGTTCAGCACATTCCATTTTTCCGCACACCAGGCGGGCGCCAGAAGGACATCCCGCGAGGCGGTCGCCGTCACGCGATGGTAGACGATGTTTTCGGGCGTGCGTTCGATCAGGTTGGCCGCGATGCCGATATATTCTTCCCGGGACAGTGGATGGTATTCGCCCAGCCGCCATTGATGCGCCAGCAGCGTGTGTTTCACTACGTGCAGAGGATGGAGCTTGAGTCCGTCCACGCCGATATCCAGCACATTGTCCAGTGTGGCATGGCAATGCACTTCGGTTTCACCCGGCAGGCCGACGATCAAGTGAGTGCACAAAGGGATGCCACGCTGGCGCGCTGCAATCGCGGTTTCCCGGTATTCGGCAAAGGTATGGCCGCGGTTGACCCGTTCCAGGGTCTCGTCGAAGGATGACTGGAGCCCCAATTCCAGCCACACTTCCAGTCCCTGATCGCGAAAACGTTCGAGCAAGTCCAGCACGTCGGATGAAACGCAGTCGGGGCGGGTACCCACGGCAATCCCGACCATGTCCGGCTCATTCAGGGCTTCGCGATAGAGCGCTTCCAGCGCCTCGACTTTGTCGTAGGTGTTGGTGTAGGCCTGGAAATAGGCGATGAATTTGCGGGCGCGGGTTCGCTTCGAGATGGCCCTGCGTGCCTTGGATATCTGGGCTGCCAGTTCGAGTCGGGTGTCGGCATCCGGGCTGAAAGAAACGTTGTTGCAGAAGGAGCAACCGCCGCGTCCTTTGGTGCCGTCCCGGTTGGGGCAGGTGAATCCGGCATCCAGCGCAATCTTGTGGACACGTTCGCCGTGGCGGCGAAACAGGTCTTGTCCGAATGTGTTGATTCTGTCCGAAAGTATCATTGCCTGGTCAAACTCATATCTACGGACGCTATTTTGCGCCCGAATCGGCGGCAGCGAGTTCGATTTATTTTTTCTGTGTTTCCGTAGCGCCAAATCGGCTGGATACGTCGCCTGTCAAATGCATGCCTGCATAAGTTAACCGGCACCTTTCCGAAGGTGCCGGTTCATCGCTTTGAATGTATGGCTGCTTGTTGGTAGCGTTTCGGTTATTTGACACCAAGCTTGCCGAGCGCCTGCCCGAGCTTCTTGTCGGTTTTCATGATATGGCTGGTGAGCCAGTCGCGCAGGAAGTTCATGATCTCGACCGAGACAACGGCGCTTCCGGCATCGAATTTCTTCTTGAAGTCGCCCGCGGTCTGGACAAACTTGGCGTGCTCGGCCTTGTGTGCCGGCGTCTCTTCATACTTGTGCTGTGCCATCAGTTTCTCTTCATAACTGAAGTGGTACACCGTGTAATTCACCAGTTCGGCAAGAACCTTTCCCATCACATCCGTCCCTTTGCCGGCCTGCATGGCATCGTTGAGCTGGTTGATGAGGTCGATCAGTTTCTTGTGCTGGGTGTCCTGTTCGCTGATGCCCGTGGAAAGCGCGCTGGACCAAGTGATTAGAGCCATTTGAATCTCCTTTTTTTGTGGAAGGGAAGGGTTGAGGGAAGCTACGTTGATGCAACTGTCATGTCGGGTGGAACCGGAGCGCTCTGGTTTTTGGCTTGCTTGAGGAGCTCGGCCGCGGTGTACGAAATGGTCACCGAAGTCTTCAGCGTTCTTTCCGCGACGTTATCGGTGTTGGCCGCCATGTCGAGGATCTGGGTCACGCTGTCGACAACATTGTTGGCCATCTGCGACTGTTCATCCATCTGCACCGCCAGTTGCGAGATCTTCTCCAGCGTATTCTGCGACTCTTCGCGAATGTTCCTCAGGACTTCCGATGCCAGGTTTGCCTTCTCGACGCCTACAGTCATCAGAGGCATGGCCTGGGTTATCCCATGAACGGCGTCCTTGGTCTGCTCCTGCATGACGTGTATCGTCTTCGCGATCTCCTGCGTTGACTGCGCGGTCCTTTCCGCCAGTTTTCGCACCTCATCGGCCACGACGGCGAAACCCCGTCCCTGTTCTCCCGCCCGCGCGGCCTCTATCGCGGCGTTGAGCGCCAGCAGATTGGTCTGATCGGCGATTTCCCGAATGACGACCGCGACCTTGCCGATGTCCAGCGCGTGGGTGGTCAGGGCATGGATCTGTTTCGACGCGAGCTGCATGGAATCGGAAATGGAATTCATGACCTGCAACGCATCCTGAACCACCACCTCGCCATTGGTGGACATGGTGGTTGCCTTGTTCGAGATCGCCTCAGTTTCGCGCGTCAGGTCCGATACGGACTTTATGCGCTGCGACATGTCGTTCATGACTTGCCTGGTGTCGTTGATCGATGCGGCCTGCATCTGCGAATTGAACAGGATCTCATTGGCGCCGGCCGAAAGCTGCTCGACTTCGGAGTTGATCTTTTCCACATTGGCGGTGATGCCGGCGGAAATGTTCTCCACTTGCGCTGCCAGTTTTTCAACCGAAGCGACCACCGACCCTGTGCCATGGATTCCGGGCAGGGTGGATGTCTCGCGAGTGCCATCGGCTACCTCTTTGGCGAAATCGGCGGTGCGGTCCACGCCGGAACCGAGAATGCGGAACAGCGTCCGGTGGCCGTAAATATAGGTCGTTACCGGAATCAGAATAAGGGCTGAACTGAAGGTGAATATTTCCGTCGCCTGTGTGGACGGAAGGAAATGCCGTGCAGATAAAAACAAAACACCGAGCGCAATTGTCGACAACAAAGGTGGCAACGCCAGCATCCTTGCTTCGACTGAAATCCTTGGTCGAGATCTCATTTCTATCACCTCCTGGTGGAGCTATTCCATATGCGCTGACATTTGTATATCGCGCATTGGCCGACAAGCTCAATCAAGTAAGGACTTGCCGATTTGATTTTATGCAACGGTATATTTATCGGCACCGAACCACAATTACTTTAAGGAAATCGCCGCGCAGTAAATCCATGAATATTCAAGGGTGATCCGGTATGTGAATTTTTCATAATGAATATTATTTACCGATTGCTTGCGGCAGGTGTCTGCATAACAATTCGGACTATGGCAGTCAGGCAATCGAAATCGATACCATCCATCAGGAGAATTAACCATGCTCGTAACTCGCAAATCCCAGGACCGCGGCTACGCGGATCACGGCTGGCTCAAGAGCTACCACTCGTTTTCATTTGCCGGCTATTACGATGCGGCTCATATGGGGTGGGGCAACCTGCGCGTGATCAATGAGGACAGCATCGCGCCTGGCACCGGATTCGGGAAGCATGGCCACCAGGACATGGAGATCATCAGTTATGTGTTGTCGGGCGAACTTGCGCACGAGGACAGCATGGGCAACGTGCAGACGATTCCGCCGGGAGATGTGCAACGCATGAGCGCGGGCACCGGCGTGGTCCACAGCGAGTTCAACCACGCGCAGGGCGAGACCACTCATTTTTTGCAGATATGGATCATCCCGAACGTCAAAGGCATCGCACCGGGCTATGAGCAGAAGACCATTCCTGCCGAAAAGAAACGGGGCGCCTTGTGTCTCGTGGCCTCACCCGGGGGCGTGAACGGCTCGGTTGCCATCCACGCGGACGCGTCACTTTATGCGGGCCTTTTCGACAAGGCGGAGCGCGCGGTACTGGCGCTTGACCCGGGGCGCAAAGGTTATGTGCATCTGATACGCGGCGCCCTGGCAGTGAACGGCCGGCGCATCATTGCGGGCGACGCGGTCCTGCTGGAAAACGAGAGCCGGATCGAGCTGACCGACGGCATAGACGCCGAGGTGCTGGTGTTCGATCTGGAAGCGTGAGCCTTCGCTCGGTGCGTCGCCGTCTGACGCCGGGTTTGTCGTGCCAGCCAGGCGTTGTGATCATGGGAACATGCAGTCGGCAATCAGGGTGATAGACTTGAACTGCGCCTGAAGTTTTCAACGCTTGTTGCGCCTGTTTGAAAGTCAACCTTGTCGAGGGAACAATCATGGACAGAGACAGAAGTCGCGATGCCGAAGAAGATGACACGCCTCCATCCAGGGCCAACCTTGCGCGCGCGAGGCTGAAGATCATTGCCCGCTATGCCTTGATCGGCTTTGCGCCGGCCATGTCGGTCGCGGCCTTGATTGTCGGGGTGATCGCCCTGTCCAATACCCAATCCCGAACCGATCGGACAAAGTCAGAGGAACTGACGTCAAGGATCGAAAGCCTGAACAAGAATCTGTCGGATACCAGAAATGAACTGGAGAGTCTCAAATTTACCTTGTCGCGCGAAAGATCAATGCGCGGCGAGGAACGCAGGAAACTGGATGAACAGGATGCAAAGATCATCCAGAGTGTGACGCGTCTGCAGGCAAAGCTGAAAGTTTCTCCCACCCTTGAGGAGCAATTGCGGCCACCGGCCAGCGCTCCCGTTGCGGTGCCCGCTACGGTTGGCGCAGCTTCCGCTCCAGCCGTTGTGCCTGTATCACCCGCGGCCAACGAAATACAAGCCACAACTTCCGCACAAGCGCCGGCCAGGAAACCGGTCGCGGCCACACCCAAACCGAAAGCCACTGACAATACCTCCGAGCAGGTGAAAGCCTTGCGCGAGGCGATTGAAAAATTCAACAAGCAATGAGCCGCAAAATTTTCCCCGTGACGGCGGCATGGATTTTTGTGCGGCGTGAGTGCGTCATCTAGCCGAGGCACACAGCCAGTTCATTCCATTCCGTCGTGTATCGCTTCGATCGGTTCTCTCGACGCATCGTCCAGGATGGATGCGTCCCTTCGCCCAGCAGCTTCAGTGTTCCGCTGCCGATTCTGTTGTTGATGCGATCCATTGCTTTCATCAGCGCATGGGATTTTTGCCGGGCGACGACATCGTCGAACAGGGTATTGGGCCGCGCTGCCGCAGGGATGATCTGGGTGAGCGTGACGCCGGCCTTCTGGTAGGCGTAGCCGCTGCGATAGATCCGGTGCAACCCATGCAAGGCCGCGCGGCAAAAAAGGCGGGTGTCGTCGGTCGGCTCGGACAGCGGCATCAGGATGCTTTGCTGGTATTGCGGCTCGCCTTCGCGGTGCGGGTTCGTGCGGAGATAGACCTGGATGCCGCCGGCCATGGATCGTTGCTGACGCAACTTTTCGCTGGCCCGGGTGGTGTAGGAGATCACGGCCTGTTCCAGATCGGGCAGGGCGGACGTGAGCATGCCGAAAGAGCGGGAGCAGGTGATCTGCTGCTTTTCCGGCGCGACATCATCCAGTTCCAGGCAAACCACGCCGTTCAGTTCTTCCACGATGCGTTCGAATACGATGCTGAACTTTGCGCCGAGCCGTTTGGCCGCGGCACGTTTCAGGTCGAGTACGCTGTGGATGCCGATCCCCTGCAGTTTCGGCACGGTGTGCCTGCCGATGCCCCACACTTCGCCCACCTCGATGGAGGCAAGCAGGGTGTCCAGTTCGGTCGTGCTCATGCTGTTGAAATCGCACACGCTGCCGAAACGAGGGTTCTTTTTTGAAACATGGTTGGCGAGTTTGGCCAAAGTTTTGCTGGGGGCGATGCCCACGCACACCGGGATGCCGATACATCGCCCGACGGTCTCCCGTATCTGTTGGCCATAGGCTGTGTGTTCGGCCGGGATGCCGGTCAGTTCGAGGAACGATTCGTCTATCGAGTAGACCTCCTGGCTCGGGCTGAAATGCGAAAGCAGCGACATCACGCGGTTGGAGAGATCGGAATACAGGCTGTAATTGGAGGAAAGTGCGACGATGTCGTGCCGTCTGGCGATGTCTTTCATCTGGTACCACGGCACGGCCATCTTCAGTCCGAGATCCTTTGCCTCCTGAGAGCGAGATACCACACAGCCGTCGTTATTGGAGAGCACAACGACGGGCCTGCCCTCCAGTTTCGGCTGGAACACGCGTTCGCAGGAAACATAGAAATTGTTGCAATCGACCAGCGCGATGGCGCGTGGCATGGATCACAACCTGTGCACGTTCCACTGCACCACGCCCCAGATGGAGAAGTCGTGTTCGGCCGTGACGGCCACTTCCGGGTAATCGGGATGCGCGGCGCGCAGCACCTTGCCCTGCGGGGTGTAGAGCAACTGCTTGACCGTGAATTCGCCATCGATCACGGCCACCACCACGCATCCGTGCGTGGCCGGTACGGAGCGATCCACCACCAGCAGGTCGCCGTCGAAGATGCCGAGGTCACGCATGGAGTGTCCTGCCACGCGCATGAAGAACGTGGATTCACGGTGCTGAATCAGGTGCTCGTCCAGGCTGAGGCGTCGTTCGACGTAATCGTCGGCCGGCGACGGAAAGCCGGCAGGCACCGCTTTGCGCAGCAAGGCACGCTGTCTTTCGAACATGCTTTTGTTGGGATGCGTCAACGACAGCAACGCGGAGTGGGCGGCGCGGCGCGCCGGGCTGGAGAGAGCGAGATTGGCCATGACATGGTCCTTACAGAACGAACGTTCTCAGTATGCTAAAGAACGTTCGTTCTGTTGTCAACCGGGGGCATGCATTATTTTCCTTGAATCAATGCAAGCGCTTGGGTCTCGCACGAACGGCGGGTGCCCACGTTCAATGTGTTCAGCCAGGCTTCGGGTATTTCTTCCAATCCATACAGTGCGCCGGCCAGCATTCCGGCGATCGCCCCCGTGGTGTCGGCATCGCCGCCTCGATTGACCACATCGATCAGGCATTCCCGAAAATCATCCGTATCGAAGAAACTCTGGAACACCGCCTGCATCGTGTCGACGACATAGCCGCTGGGGTTGCTGCTTGGGCGTACGGCCCGGAATTTGAATTCGGGATGACGCGCCGCAAGCGGATGGGCATGCCGATGCAGCAGGTGGTTCTTGTTGGCGCCGCGCAGTGCGTCCTGCATCATGGACACCAGGCATTCGCAGGCGGCATCGGAGAGTGCGCAGTGGTGGGTGACATGCGCCTGGGCCTGGCAGGCGGCGCGCACGGTCTCTTCCGCCTGGCCGAACGTGGCGAGCGCCACCGGCAACACGCGCATCGCCGCACCGTTGCCCGCGTCGTGGTCGGAGTAGGGCGCTTCAGGATCGCCGGTCTTGCGGAATTGCAGCAGGTTGCGCCGCACGGTGTTGCCGATATCCACCGGTTTTTCGCGCATCCAGCTGTCGAATGCCAGCGCCGCTGCGAATGGATCCACCCTGCCTTGCGCAAGGATGGAATCGCCAAGCGCGAGCGACATGGTGGTGTCGTCGGTGACTTGCCCCGGCTTGAGGTGCAGCCAGCCTCCACCGCGCAGCGTGTCGTGAATGCCGTATTGCGCCGCGATCTCGCGCGGCGTCATGAATTCCACCGTCGCTCCCAGGGCATCGCCGATGGCGAGGCCAAGGTAGGCGGCGACGGCGCGTTCAGCGGTGTTCATGGGAACGGGCTATTCTTCAGGCCCGAAACAATTCAGATAATCCGCACAATACTCGCAGCTTGGCGAGCGGCAGGCATTGATCCCTTCCTGTTCGCACAATTGCTTGTAGATGAATTTCTTCCATTTCATGTCGTGCACGTTCTTTGCCGCGAGGGATGGGAAGTTTTGGGTCATCAGCCGGCTCAAGTGATCGCGCGACCACAGCCCCAGGTCCTGCCACAGATGGTCGCTGGCCATGCAGGCCGCAGTGACGATCTCCGCCATCCATTCTTCCGACATGTTCCTGTGTGCGCGGTGCGCGAGCAGCAGCCCGAGGACATCGTCACGCTCCAGTGCGCGAGGATCGGGTATGTTGTCCGCACAGCGGATCACCAGCTCCACACCGGGGAAGTGGTGCGTCAGCAAGGCACAGAAATCTTTTTCCTCCAGTCCGAGTCCGGGAGGCAGCGCACCCACACCGTCGATCTGGCTGGAAATCATCTGCGCAAACAGTTCATCGCTCGGCAGTCCGGCTGCACGCGCCATCAGCTCCGAATACAGCCCCGGGGTTTGAAGATTGCCTTTCAGGTTCGTCCTATCTCCCGCTTGCGGGAGATAGCCAGCGACTTGCCTGCTTGCGGGCTTGGTCGAATGGCTAGTAGTCCAATCAGAGCTGGAGAGAGGGGCTTCTTGCTGCCTGGCTATGACGTCGATCCGCATGATGTCCTCCTATTTGCTGGGATACTCGATCAACAGGTCTTCGTCGCGCAACACCATCTGGCAAGCCAGGCGCCATTCTGTAGTAACGACATCGTTGACTTTCATCGCTTCGACCTGTGCTTTTGTAATCTTGCCGGATTCCTTGAGCACGCTGATCTCGCGGTCCGTCAGCGGGCCTGCCATGGGTCCCTTGTTGGACAGATTGGTGACCTTCACCAGACAAGTCGAACATTCGCCGTCCCCGCAGCCGAAATCGATGGGGATATGATTATCCTTGGCTAGTGTCAGTACGGTCGTGGTGTGGCTGCCGGCAACGGCATACACCGTCTTGTCTTTGTGCAGCGGGCTGGAAAAAGTGATGTTGGGCATTGCTGTTGCTCCTGCGGTAGTTATAAAAAAATAATTAAGGAAACGCCGATCAAGTCCGTTCGTCCTGAGCTTGTCGAAGGGCCGCCACGAACGGAGACCTTGATCGGCTTATTCTTAAGCTTTTACGCCGATTTCGCCGCCCAATACTTGCGCCTGGCAGGCGAGGCGGTCGTTGCGTCCGGCCATGTTCTCCTGCAGCACCTTGTCTTCCAGCACCGAGCGCTGGCTCATGTTCTCCATGCCGGAAGTGATCTTCATCATGCACGTGCCGCATTCGCCCTCGCGGCAACCGTAGGTGATGCTGGCGCCGACCTTCTCGGAGATCTCGATCAGGCGAGTGCCCGCCGGGACGGAAACGGTGATGCCGAGTTTTTCGAACGTGACGTTGGCCTTAGGCATGGGAATGCTCCTGTGCGAGTAGTTCAGACATGGAAATGACACGGTTTGCGATGTTGCCGGTCAGGTGTTGCGCAAGCTGTTTGCCGAGGTCGCGGCAGCGGCCGAGTTCTTCCTCGGTGGGGATCAATTTGGCGCGCACGCCTTTGATCGGCACGCGCAGCTTGAGCCCGCGCAAGCGGTCTTCGATCATGTTGATCGCCTCGCCGCTCCAGCCGTAGGAACCGAACGCGGCACCCAGCTTGTCGCTCACCTTGATGGCGGCCAGGGAGGACAGCAGATCCCAGACCGGCTTTACGGCATCGCCGTTGATGGTGGGCGAGCCGAAAGCAAGGCCGTCGGCTTCTTCGATCAGGTCGATGAAAGGCAAGTCGCCGCCGGCTTGCAGGTCATACAGCGACACGCGTACACCGGGGATGGTTTCGGCACCTTCCGCCACGGCATGAGCCATGCGTGCCGTGTTGCCGTAGGAAGAGATGTAGAACACCAGCAGCGATTTGTTGTGCGCGCCGACCTCGTTATGCAACAGGGGCGAGGCAAGCTGCCGGTAGCGTTGCATGTAACTGAGCGGCGCTTCGCGCAGGATCGGGCCGTGCGCCGGTGCGATGAGTGTGAGCGGGAGTGGTTCCAGCAATTCCAGCGCTTCCAGTACATGCTCGCGGAACGGCCGCATGATGTGCGCATAGTAGTACTCGAACGAAAAACGGAAATCGCCGACATGGTCGTTGAACAGGCGCGCATCGCAGAAGTGGCAGCCGAATACGTCACCACTGAACAGGATGTTCTGTTCCTCGATCAGCGTGCATTGTGTGTCGGGCCAATGCAGAAATGGCGTGTTGAAGAAGCGCAAGGTGCGCCCGCCCAGGTCGACAGTGTCGCCGGTCTTGACGATGTTGAACTGCAGGTCGGCGCTCTTCACCAGGGCCTTCAGCATCAATTGTGCCTTGGCGGAGATATACAGCTTGGCTTGAGGTGCTCGGCGCATCAGTTCCGGCAAGGCGCCGCTGTGGTCCGGCTCCAGATGATTCAGCACGATGGTGTTGATCTCGTCATAGCGTGCTACCTGTTCCAGCCGCGCAAAGAATTCGTCGGCATGCGATTCCTTGACGGTGTCGATCACTGCCACGCCGTTGGTCCCGCGTACACAGTACGAGTTGTAGGTCGTGCCGTTGGCGGTCTTGAGGATGATGTCGAACTCGCGCAAGCCGGGATCGAGCGCGCCGATCCAGTGCGTGGCGGGCGCGATCTCCACGGCATCCGGTGTGCGGATCATCTCGATGTTTCCGCTATCGCGCAGGGCTGGACGTTGTGCTCCTTTGGGCAGGCTTCGATTTCGCCGCCCGGTCTTGCATCGTTCAGCCCGATCCATGCGTTCACTGCATCGGCATCGAAGCCCACGCGAAATTCACCATTCACTTCCATCAACGGGCGCCGGATCAACAACGGTTCGGCGATCATCATGTCGAGAGCCGTCTGTGCATCCAGCACGGCAGGATCGACTTCGCCGGATTTGATGCGCGGCGCGCTGGGATTGAACCATTGCACGACCGGCAATGCACCGAAGAACGGGCGCAAACGCACTGCACTCCATTTCTCGGTGAGCAGACTTTTCGCCAGCACGGTGTGCCCCGATGCGGCCAACCACACCTTTTGTTTGGTGTGGTTGCCGCAGCCGGGCTTTTCGTAGAAGACGACGGTGGACATGATCCGTGATTTCTCAAGCCGCCAGTTTCTGCAACGGGATGCCGGTGAGCGAACCGGGCGGGTTCATCGGCTCGCCGTCTTCGTTGAGGATCGCACCTTCGATCGGGCAGATCGTGGCGCACTGCGGGTCCTCGAAATCGCCCGCGCATTCGGTGCACTTGTCCGGATCGATCAGGAAAGTCGGCTTCGCCTCGTAGATCGCCTTGCTCGGGCACAGCGGTTCGCAGGCCCAGCAATTGACGCAGGATTCGATGATTTCCAGAGCCATGTTTATCTCCTTTCAACTATGCTGTCTTTAGTCCCTCGCCCGCAAGCGGGAGAGGGGTTGGGGTGAGGGGTGTTGAGACAGAGCGAACACTTTTGGGTATTCACAGACCCTCATCCTCAGTCCTTCTCCCGCTTGCGGGAGAAGGAGGCATGAGAAATTTGTTATGCCACTTTCTGCTGTTCGTTCAATTTGGGTTCCAGCTTTCCCGCCACGCGCATCTCGTCGTACACCTTGAGCACGGCATCCTCGATGGCTTCCATCGCATGCTCGCCGTTGGGCTGAATACCTGCGGCTTCCAGCGGCCCCCAAGGTTCGTAGCCGACCTTGCTGCACAGCACGGCCTCGCAACCGGCCAGCACCTTGAGTGTCTTGTCCAATGCGCTCTCGCCGTCTCCGCAGGTATCGCCGCCTTCGCAGTAAGGCGTAGTCTTGCGATGGCCGATGAAGCGCACGCCGTCGGAAGACGCCTCGTAGATCAGGAACTCACTGGCGTGCCCGAAGTGTTCGTTGATGACGCCACCACCCTTGGTGGCGACCGCCATCAGTACCGGGCGCGTCACTTCTTTCTTCTGGATACCCTGGATGCTGACCAACTGTACTTTGCTTTCCTTGGCCAATCGTTTGCTTTCCAGTTCCTCGTTGATGGCGGCATGCACCTCGGCGCGCATCTTCATCGCTTCGGGATAGTTGATGTCCATCTGCTCGATCTTGTCCATGGTGAATTCGGCACCGCGGTCCTCGCCCAGCAGCCCCACCGCGTCGGCGCGGCACTGGCGGCAGTGCCGCATCATGTTCATGTCTCCCGCACACGCATCCTGCAGCGCTTGCAGTTCGTCATGGGTAGGGCCGCGCTGGCCGGTGAGGCCGTAGAACGTGCCATGCTCGGCTTCGGAGATCAGCGGCATCACGTTGTGCAGGAACGCGCCTTTGGCCTTGACGATCTTCGATACTTCTTCCAGGTGTTTGTCGTTCACGCCGGGGATCATCACCGAATTCACTTTCACCAGGATGCCCTTGGCGACCAGCATCTCCAGCCCCTTCTGTTGCTGTTCGATCAGGATGGCGGCGCCTTCGCGTCCCTTGATGCGTTTGTTCTTCCAGAAGATCCACGGATAGATCTGCGCGCCCACGTCGGGATCGACGCAGTTGATGGTGATGGTCACGTGGTCGATGTTGTGCTTCGACAGTTCCTCCACATGTTCCGGCAGCGACAGGCCGTTGGTCGACACGCACAGCTTGATGTCCGGCGCCTGCTCGGCCAGTTGGCGGAAGGTGGAGAACGTGCGCTCCGGATTGGCCAAAGGATCGCCGGGGCCGGCGATCCCCAGCACCGTCATTTGCGGGATGGTTGCCGCGACGGCTAATACTTTCTTCACAGCCTGATCAGGGTGATGCAACTCGGACACCACGCCCGGACGCGACTCGTTGGCGCAATCATATTTGCGGTTGCAGTAATGGCACTGGATGTTGCAGGCCGGCGCCACCGCCACGTGCATGCGCGCGAAATAATGGTGCGCCTCTTCGGAATAACAGGGATGGTTGAACACCTTCTGGCGGATATGCTCCGGCAGATGGCTCATCTGGTCGTCGGTCGAGCCGCACGATCCGGCGGAGCAGCCGCTGGATTTGGAAATTGCGCCTGGTGCTTCGTTCGCTCCCTCGCCCGCAAGCGGGAGAGGGTTGGGGTGAGGGGAGCGGGCGTGCCCGTGGGGGGCTTCGGTTACTTCGTTGTTGATGACGGGTAGTTGCACGATCTGTCCTCCGGCTGATGTTTGCCCCGATATCAGCAAACTGCGTGCCCGGTCGTAGACAGTGGCTAACAATATGTTTTGTAACGTCAGTTTTTCCGGAGCGAGCCCTACTGTTGCAAATGGCACATGACATTTCCAAGGGCTTGTGACGAAGACGACAAAATGAAGTGACTGGCCGGATGTATTCGCAGGCGTCTTTCAATCCTGGCCATCGACAAGGCGTGTAGGGGCCGAACGGCATATTGTTATTTCCCATCCGGTCATGTAGCTTCCACAAACCATCTTCAAATTTCCGTCCAGGTGAACCATGCTGGTACAAGACAAACTCAAAATCTCCCTTTCCCTCGCCATACTTGCTTCTGCGGTTTGGTTGATGCACGGATTTATACCGGCAATGCTGTGGGCTGTTGTTATCGCTATCGCGACATGGCCCTTGCGCATCAAGGTCGCACAAAGAACGGGACTTGGTGACATAGGGGTTGCTGCCGTCATGACCGTCTCCGTTGCCGTCCTGTTGTTCTTTCCAATCGCCTATGCGCTGATTCTTGCCGCATCTGACTTGGGTGCATTGGCCAGCTGGATCATTGATATTCAGAAGACAGGGATCGCTGTTCCTGAATGGGTACACTCGATTCCCAAAGTTGGGGACCAGGTATCAACCTGGTGGCTGACAAACCTGACCGATCCTGCCGGCCTTTCCGTGGTGCTGGGGAATGCGGATAACGCATGGATAAGGGAATTTGCGCAGAACCTGGGTGCGCAGGCAGCCCACCGCCTGATCACTCTGGTATTTACGATCGTGACACTCTTTTTCCTGTACAAGCAGGGTGACGATTTGTCCGGCAAGACCATCACGCTGCTGGAGAAGCTGACGGGCGAAATTGGCAAGCGCTATGGGCTTCAGGCAGCCACAGCCATCAGGGCTACGGTGAACGGAGTGGTCCTGGTGGGCCTTGCAGAAGGGCTGCTCATCGGCATTTCGTACTGGGTTGCAGGCGCTCCCGACGCGGCGATTCTCGGATTATCCACAAGCGCGCTTGCGATGATCCCCTTTGCGGCCCCCTTGATTTTTACAGGCGTGTCCGTCGTCCTGCTGATTCAAGGAAAAATAGCTGCGGCCATAAGTGTATTTGTCTTCGGCTTGCTGGTATTGGCGATAGGCGATCACGTGTTGCGGCCGAAGATCATTGGAAATTCTGTCGAACTACCTTTTCTATGGGTGCTCTTCGGCATCCTTGGTGGTGTGGAGGTTTTCGGGCTCATTGGCTTGTTTATTGGCCCGGCCGTTATGGCGCTGGTGGTGATGATGTGGAACGATATGACGAAAGTCGAAACCGGTGCATGACCGCTTTCCGGTCAGGAAGAGGCGTACATGTTGGTAAAGGCAGGCAGTCGCAACCCGGCCAGCAACTGCCGTTCGCGCTTTCCTTCGGTCAAAATGGAAATCTGCAACGGGCCAGTAGCGTAAAGGAAAGTAGAGGTCATGCTTGAATCTGCCTGAAATACCGTCCGAACAACAAATTACGGAATGGCTGCAACGTTTCCGGTGTCAGATCGGACTCTATGGCAGTACTTTGCGGCGCGCACTACGCTCGCCAGCATCACTTGTTCTCAGTTCAATGTGCAATCGGTCAAGGGTGGTGACAAAGGTATCAACGGCGCCCATCCGATTCGCTCTATTAACTATCGTAGCGGCTTCTCTCTTAGGAACAATAGCCGATATCGTTTTCGGAGTGGATGAGCCGTTCTTCTCAGACTCTGTCTACGGCGCAACTTGGAGGGCAGGCGGGGATTGGCAAACAATGTTGCAAGAGCATCTCCCGCCCCTATTTAGCGCATCTATTTTCCTTCACAGTCTGATATTCGCTGTTGTATTGATGGCGATTGTATTCTGGGCGAGATTACTCTCCGGTACCAAACGATGGTATTGGAACGACGTTGTGGCAACGTTATACCTGCTGCCGATTGTCCTTATCGTAACAATTGTGGAATATTGCACGGTCAATCTGTCATTCCGAATAGTCGGCGATGATGGCCCGTTGTTCGTGAAAATTAGTTGGCTTATCACGATGATTTCGGCTGTCATCGCTTATGGCATTGTATTAAGCGTCATAGACAAAGCATATTTTAAAAGCGGATGGCGGCGGTCAATTCATTTCGTTGGCTATGCGGTGATCATTCCAATTCTTCTATTCGTCTTGTCTGCGGCGATTGGCATAGTTCCCGTTGGGATACAAGTCTTCCGAGTCATCAGTCCCACACTAAAGGGCGACGCCAAGTTAGATAAGGGAGAATTTGAAGCGGCTGAGAAGTTATATTTGCAGGCGATCAAAAGTGACTCAAGAGAAGTCTGGTCAAGTCGTGCTCATATTCAACTCATAACAGTGTATTCGCGACAGATTCTCGCCCTTTTGCCAGACATAACCGTAGATTCTGGAATACGTGCGCGCCTGTTTCACTACTTTGTTCATAGGGAACCTCTACAACGAGTATTTAAACTCTGGCGACCACAAGGATCAATCAACGTAACCCCTACTCAACTTATAGAATTTCGTGAAGCGATGTTGAACGGCTATCTGGTTGCCGGCGATATTCCAGTAACGAACAGTGAGCTAGATTGTGCTTTGCGTTCGACAGCGGTTGAAGAAGGCTGTGACGAGTTGCCAAAGGAGGCCGTCGCAAATTACGTTAATACTCCAGACCAGCGCCAGCGACTTTATTATTTGATTTATCGGACGCATGCACTAAGAGGCGAGCCTGCAGCCACAGACGCGAGGCGTTATATTCAATTTCTTTTAGAGGTTCCAATTCGTATTGAAATAATGTACGCGCGGTATCGCGCGTTAAATCTAGCGCGGGAAAGCGAGACACTTGCGTATCTAGACGATAAAAATGGAATCGAAGAATTCGATCGCGACCAAATTATCAAGGGGAATAGTGATATTCTGAAGCACGGTTATAAATATCCACATGTCATATTACCTGACGCTGAATTAAAGAAATTGTCTGATCAAGAGATCAAGTTCATCTTTCGACAAACATACCTAAATTATCTACAGACTGAAGTACGGCAGCTCGCTGAATCACATATCAGTGGAGAATCGAGCATCATCCGGCAAAATTCAGCTTCAATTGAAGAACAACTAAGCTGGGTAGCAAAGGAAAATGCATATAGAGGCATTCCATCTGCAAATGCGAGAGAGCGAGTCCTTCTTGAACTGCTTGGAACGGATAGGGAGGCTGAAATCAAGAACTCAAGCAAGGTCAAATAACGAAGGGCCATCTTTCATGTCAAATGTTGACGGCCGCTTGCTGGAATCTTGGATGATTGCATCGGGTTAAGAAGCGCCTCTGCAAGACAACAATCGAACTCAACCTCCCATGTCCGTTATCGAGTGAAGCCGCCGTTGGTGGTCATAGCGGATAACGAACAGAATGCGACCACTACACGCCGTTGCGATATCAGGATCAAAAAATCGCGTGTCAGTGCTGGGACAGTGTTCCTGTGCGGAGTCTGGTCATGTCGGGAATGGCGCTGGCTTGAGGCTCTCCAATGCAAAATTCAGGGTATGCGGCCCAACTGCAGATATGCCGAGTTATCCCTGATACTGCAAAACAACGGGACTTGCTGAAGACGTTCTATTCCGCACAGGGTGAGCGGCAGATCAGGGTGACGCAACCACCACAGACCCGCCTGACCACAACCTGCCCGAGGAGGATCGTCATGGCTATCCAAAATGCTACACTTTCTGCTTCCGGTTCACGTCAAGAGGACGTGAAAAATCGGCAAATTGCGCATCAAGCTGGCAAAATGCCGTCTGTAATACGCCGCTGCAAGGATTGCGCCGAATCGGCCACGCGGCATCCACGAAAGAAGGAACCATGCGCACACTTAATGCCACCATGCTACGCATCTGCCTCCGGCTCGCCCTGTTCGTGCTGGCTGTCCCTCTGCTGGCACATGCAAGCCTCCCAAGCTCGTCCAATGTACCCGGCGGCGTTGCGGTGGTTGCGCTCGGCAGCGCCTTGACCGGCGCCGACAAGCCGCAAACCTGGCTTGGTGGCCAGCCCGTTCTTGTGACATCGGATCACGATGAATGGTACGCGGTGGTCGGCCTGCCGCTGGACATGACACCGGGTTCGCATGAGCTGAGTGTCAAGATCGGCGGTGAAACGAAAGCGCAACCGTTCGTGGTCAACCCAAAGGACTATCCGGAACAGCATGTCACGCTCAAAGACAAGAGCAAGGTCGAACTATCGGCCGCCGACCTGGCCCGCGCCGAGCGCGAGATATCCGCCATCAAGGAGCTCAAGCACCATTGGCGTCCTGCGCAGGATACCGATCTCGCTTTCATCGTTCCCGCTGAAGGAAAACTGGCTGGCCGCTTCGGCCTGCGCCGTTTTTTTAACGGCGAGCCGCGTTCGCCGCATGCTGGCCTGGATGTCGCGGTTGCGAGCGGCACACCGGTCAAGGCGAGCGCGAAAGGGCAGGTGCTGGCGGTCGGAGATTATTTCTTCAACGGCAAAACGGTTTTTGTCGATCATGGCAACGGCCTGATCACCATGTACTGCCACCTTGAACGGATCGATGTGCGGATCGGAGAAATGGTCAGCAAAGGCCAGCTGCTTGGGCTTTCCGGAAAGACCGGGCGGGCGACCGGCCCGCATCTGCACTGGAGTGTCGTGCTGAACGGGGCCATGGTCGATCCTGAACTGTTCATTCCGGCAAAAGAAAAATCAATAGCTGCAGTTGACGAGCAGGAGCGAAGAGTGAAATGAAAAACCAATATGTTCGGGGATGATGCTGTTCAGTAAGGCTCGCGCCTGTCCTTGCCTGGCAGCATCAGGCGCCTGAATAACTGCTCTACTGTTTCCAGGCTCTTTTGTTTTTGTTCTGCTATGTAAAAGAGCAAGGCGACCAGTTTCATCTGCGCCTCATGATTGCGACTCAACGGATCTTGTTTCTTGCTCATGCGATCAGCATACGCTTCGGGAGCCGCAGCTACAAGGTTCCGCGAGATCGCTGTTCGGTCATCCCGAAAATGAATGGCCACTAAAAAAGCAAATAATGTCGGACAGAAAAGATAACGAGCATGAGCACACCACGCAAAGCATTCAGTAATGCCACGGAAAAACTGGCGAATTGCCAATTATCTGGTTCTTTGACCAATGAGCAGGCTCTGGCGGTGGCGCAGATGCTTTCGGTTTCCGAACCATGGGTGACCTTGAGATTTTCCGCCGCGTCCCTGGCGAATTATTTGACGCGTGATGATGTGTCACTGCGTCGATACGCGGTTTCGGTCGATGGCAATCTGGCGGGCGTGATTTGTGTACGAAACCCGTGGCTGCGCGGCCCCTATATCGAATTGCTGGGATTTTTCCCGGAGTACAGAGGCCGCGGCATCGGAAAGCAGGTATTGGCCTGGGTCGAAGCAGAGGCTCGTTGTGAAAGTAAAAACCTGTGGGTCGCGGCCTCATCGTTTAATCAACAAGCCCTGGACTTTTATCGGCGCCTTGGCTTTTATCCGATCGGCCCGATTCAGGGTTTGGTGACTCCTGAACACGATGAAATATTGCTTCGCAAAAGTTTAAGCTGATGCCTCATGGTGCTGATGCTCAACCGGGACACACCGACTTCACGATCTGATCTGGAAATCATTGCAACGGAGAGAATCTTGATACGGAAATTTTTGAGCATCGCCGCCTTGCCAATTGTCTGTGGCCTTTTTTCCGGCTGCACTTCGCAGCAACTTTATGGTACCGGACAGGAATATCAACGCAACCAGTGCCTGCACATACCTGACAAAGCCGAGAGTGACAGATGCTTGGGCAAAATAAACACAAGCTACGATGATTACAAGCGGGAAAAGGATTCCGGCGCGAAATAATCGAGAACGGCTTCCGGATTTGGCATCAACGAACTGCCGGTAGTGGCCCCGTAATGGTCAGTCGTACTTTTGGATGTCGTGTTTGATGAAGCTCCAATTCGGACTGAAGAAGATCTATGAAGAAAGTGATGATCGTTACCGGCGGTGGAAGAGGGATCGGCGCTGCCATTGCCAGGCTCGCTGCCCGTGATGGTTACGCTGTGTGTCTGAGTTATCTTAACAACGAAAAGTCGGCAAATGACGTCGTCGCCGGCATCGCCGGGGCAGGAGGGGAAGCCTTGGCTGTCCGGGCGGACGTCGCTGCCGAAGACGATGTGGTCCGTCTTTTCCGGCAAGTCGACTCGACTTTTGGTCGCGTGACGGCACTGGTTAACAATGCGGGGATTCTGGAAAAGCAGAGCCGGGTTGAAGATATGGATTTCATGCGGATTGGCCGGATTTTTGCCACTAATGTGGTTGGCAGCTTTATCTGTGCACGTGAAGCGGTTCGGAGAATGTCGACCCGGCACGGTGGGCCGGGAGGCGGTATCGTCAACATATCATCCCGTGCTTCCAAATTGGGCGCGCCAAATGAGTATGTTGACTACGCCGCTTCAAAAGCAGCCATTGATACGCTGACCATCGGACTGGCAAAAGAAGTGGCGGCGGAAGGCATACGCGTCAATACGGTCAGCCCCGGGGTGATTTACACCGATATCCATGCAAGCGGCGGCGAGCCCGGCCGGGTTGACCGGATAAAGGATTCCATTCCCATGAAAAGAGGAGGCCATCCCGATGAGGTGGCGAAAGCCGTCTTGTGGCTGTTGTCTGAAGAGGCATCGTTTACGACCGGCGCGTGCATTGATGTCTCGGGGGGCAGGTAGGCTGAATGAGGGATATCTTCATTGCATTCGAAGCGAATGGAGATTGGCATTACTCAAAATTGCACTTCATTCTCGAATTCACCTTAAAATTTGTGCGCGGGCCATTTTCTTGCGTATCCGCCCGTCGCTCCGTGACTTGTATCAGTACATTGGGCGCATTCATAAAATATAACTGACGACGACCCAGTGAAATCGATTTCGAGACTGATGAGCTCCAGATACCTGCCATTACTTGTGTTGGCAGCTTCTCTGGGATTGACCTACCAAAGCTGGAATGCCGTCAAGCGAGCGAACGTGGTCGATCTCAGGAACGATTTTGAATATCGCTCGAATGACGTCATCAATCGCTTGGCCGAAAGACTCCTGTCCTACAAGCAAGTCCTGGTCGGAGTCCAGTCGCTGTTTTCAAGGCAAAAATTTATCGGCCCCGGCGAGTTCCATTCCTATGTGTCCTCGCTCAATCTCGAACAGGGCTTTCCCGGTATCCACAGCATATTGTTCGTGACGAACGACTCCGCTCGGAAATCCGGTTCCGGCAAACCGCTCTATGCCGAGCAGTTCCTGGAAAGCGAACAAATGAAACTTCCGGAAGGCTTCCTTTCAAGCCCCGAAAGCATGGCCGCTCGGGAGAAGGCCATCGCATCGGGAGAAGTGGGGGTGACGGACAAGATTTCGTTCGGCCATCTCTCCGATGGTGATGAGCAGCCGGGATTCCTGATGTTCGTTCCCGTGTACAAATTCGATCCGGCGGCCAACCAGACAAGCAAGCACGACACTCCGGAGTCGAGGCGAGCCAACTGCGTTGGTTTTGTTGTCGGGACTTTCATATTCGATGACCTGATGGCGGGTGTGCTGGGCGATAGCGAGATTGACATTGATATCGAGATCTTTTACGGCAAGGGGACGGACGGCAAATCGCTGCTATATGATACGGATAGCAGTCGTACCGGCAAGGCCCGGTATTCCAGCCTGTTTCAGTCTGTCCATCATATCGATGCCCAGGGTTATCCGTGGACGATAGAGACATCGTCCCTGCCCGATTTCGAGGCTCACCTGGACAAGTCCAAGTCATCGCTTGTCATTGAATCCGGAATCGGAATCAGCATCCTGCTTGCCATCCTTGTATGGGTTCTGGTTCGAGACAGGGCAAGAGCGCTGCACGCCGCTTCCGAGATTACGGAGAGCAAAGCCAGGATCACGGAAAGCAAAGCCCAGTTGCAGGCGATCCTTGACAACTCCCCCATCGGGATATGGTTCTCGGGGTTCGATGGCCGTTATCGATTCGTAAACAAGGCGTTCTGCGACGCATTTGGAGTCCGGGAGCGGCAATTCGAATCGGTCCATCCATTCGAAGTCATCGGCAGCGAGGCGAGTGCGAAACTGGCGCGATCCGACGTATTCTGTTTCAAGAACAATCAACCGGTCATTTCCCGTGAAACCATTGCGCTGTCCGATGGGAAGCCGCATCTGCTGGAGATCACCAAGATCAAGTTATCCGTCGGTGACGAGAGCAGTCAGGGCATCATCGGCATCATGACCGATATTACAGAAGCATCCGCCTTGCAGGATGCGTTGCAGAAGTCGCGCGACGAGATGGAAGCCAGAGTGGTCGAGCGAACGCAGGATTTACTGGCGACGAAGAACAAGCTTGAACAGGAGATGGCGACCCGAAAGGTACTCGAACGGAAAGTCCTTGAGGTGAGCGAGGAAGCCCAGGCGCAGATCGGCAGGGAGATGCATGACGACCTCGGCCAGTTGCTGACCGGCGCCGCATATCTGGCAAGCTCATTGGCAAACCGGCTGTCGAAAGTGGACCAAACCGCCAGCAAACAGGCGGAGGTGCTGAAAGGGATTACGCAGGATGCGATCAAGAGGTCGCGCTATATCTCCCACAGCCTGATCCCGTTCAATGTTGCCGACCGCGGATTGAGGCAGGGGTTGGAACAGTTCGCGGAAGATGTGACGATCGTTTCCGGAATTCCCTGTGAAGTCCATGTCAGCGGTGACGTGGAGATCATCGATTTCATGATCGCCACCAATCTATATCGCATCACGCAGGAAGCGATCAACAATGCCGTCAAACACAGCAAGGCCACTCATCTTTCCATTGATCTTTATGCGGACGCAAGACAGATCCTGCTGACCATCGCCGATAACGGTGTCGGTTTGCCGAGAGATTATGAGGTCGAGAAGAAGGGGTTTGGGATGCTGAACATGCATTACCGCGCGCAGCTTATCGGTGCAAAGCTCTCTATCGATTCGCGCGAGGGAGGAGGGACGAAGATATCCCTTGACCTTCCATTCAGCGAAAACTCCTGATTCACAGAGCGGCCGCAATCATTCCCGCGCCAGGCCGTGCTTGATCGCATACCGCACAAGATCGGCGTTATTGTCGATTCCGAGTTTTTGCATCAGGTTCGCCTTGTGGGTGCTCACCGTCTTCGCACTCAGGAAAAGCGATTCGGCGATCTCTCCCGGGTTGAGGCCGGATGCCAGCATCTGCAAGACCTGCAACTCCCGGTCCGACAGAATCGAATGGCGTGATTCTTCACCGGCTGCATTGTCGAATACCATCGCCTCTACCAGGGCCGGGTCGATGAATTTGTGTCCTGAAGCCACTTTGCGAATGGCCGCCAAGAGCACGGTCTGGTCGCTATCCTTGGTCACATAACCTGAGGCGCCAGCCTTCAGGGCCCGATTGACGGATTGGGATTCGTTGTTCATCGACAGGACCAGTATCTTCAGCGCGGGGTGTTCCGCGAGCAGTCTCTTGATCAATTCCGGACCGGTCACGCCCGGCATGGTCATGTCCAGCAGCAGCAGGTCGAAGTCGAACTTGCGTGCCAGCTCCAGTGCTTCCGAGCCATTGGTGGCCTCCCCGACAACTTCGAGGTCGCTCGTGTCTGAAAAGATCTGTCTTAGCCCGTTTCGGACGATGGCATGATCCTCGGCGATTAATATTTTTATCATATTGATTATTAGCGGATATTTTTAATATTTTGCCGCCAAAGCAAGATGTTTGCAATCGATACTGTGGCGCTTTCCCCTGTTCACGTCCGTGTCCGGAAGACTATTCCCGGGGCCAAATCAGAAATTTCCTAGGCCATTATCAGATTCAACTGAAATACATACCGGAGGGCTGCAGGCAATATGCACACATCGCATCACCAACAGCATTCACGAAGCGAATTGATATAGCACGGTAGTAGATTGATGACGCGAAAGCAACTATTAACTGAAAGGGAATTTGAGATGAACGACATTATGGACACCAGCGCGTTGAGATTGGTACATGAGGAAAAGCTCAAGGATCTCCAGAGGCAACAAGCGAATCTGAAGGTGATCGAGGCGGAGTTGAACAAGATCAATGCAAAGATCAACAAGAAGGAAGAATTGACAAACGATGACACGAAGTTCATCGGGAATCTGGGCTGGTTGACGGCATTGTCCGTAAGCATCGCAGCCGTAGCGGCCAGCCTGTAATCGTACGTAATTTGAAAATCGAAAACTTTAGGAGACCATCATGAACGACAAGATCATCAATAGTGAAGACAAGGCCGATATCAACTTCCAGACCGTATTGGGCTGGCTTGCGGCAGCCGCGGTGTCTATAGCCGCTTTGGCCAGCTTTGCTTAACAGAAGCTGTCCTGAAGAGTGCAACAAGAGCGTCAAGTACTGATTCAAGACCCGATTATAATTGGAGGTGACCGATGAAGCGCGTATACGAAGAAGCAGCCAAGTATGTCCGATGGGCCGTAGCCGCTATCGCAACATTTCTGGTGGCACTGCCGGCACTTTTGGCAACCGTTGATTAACTGCATCCACAAGGTGGAAAAAGCTCCGAGTTTCGGTACTCGGAGCTTTTTTTGTTCAGAAATCAGTGACCAGACATTCTATTCGTGTGATGGGCGAGGTGGCGTTTTGCGTCAAGCGTGCGTATCAAAAGGTAACGTGGCGTCAGCATCACGTCTGATTGCCGATAATGAATGCCTCCATCTGTTCTGCAGTAAGCGGTTTGCTGATGTGATAGCCCTGTGCCTCATCGCAACCTTCTTTGCACAAGTAATCCAGCTGGTCAGCGGTCTCCACCCCTTCTGCGATCGTTTGCAGGCCCAGGTTCTTCGACATGCTGATGATGGCCGCGACAATGGCCTTGTCTTCCAGGTTTGAACCGATGTCGCGTACGAACGACTGGTCTATCTTCAGTTTGTATACCTTGAATTTTTTCAGGTAGCTTAGGGAGGAATACCCGGTTCCGAAATCGTCTATCGACATGCGTACACCCCGATCATGCAGCTTATCCATCACCGCGATTGCGCGATACACGTCATGCATGGCGACTCCTTCGGTCAGTTCCAACTCCAGCAGCTCGGGCGGCAATTTCACTTCATTGAGAATGCTGCCAATCATCTCCGGCAGGCTGGTATGGCGGAACTGCACCGCCGACAGGTTGACGGCAACGACGATAGGCCTGTGTCCCTTGTCTATCCATCGCTTCATCTGATACGCGGCTTCGCGCAGCACCCATTCACCTATGGGCAGGATCAGCCCGCAGTCTTCCGCAATCGGAATGAATTCGGCCGGCGATATTTGACCCAAGGTCGGATGAGACCAGCGCAGCAGGGCTTCGACCCCGATGACGCGCCCATCCCGAATGGACACCTGGGGCTGGTAATTCAAATGGAATTGGTTTTGCTCCAGCCCATGGCGCATGGCGTTGAGCAACTGCAAGTTGCGCGTCGCGAGTGCCTGCATTTCGGTGGTAAAGAACCGGTAGCCATTGCGGCCCTCCAGTTTCGCCCGGTACATCGCCGTATCGGCACTTTTGGAAAGCGATTCCATATCGTCCCCATCGTCCGGATAAAGAGCGATGCCGATCGATGCGGTCACATTCAGGTCATATTGTTCGATGCGGTAAGGCTCGGAAACGATCTGCAGCAACTTTTGCGCAACAAGTGCGGCACCCTGCGCATCGCAATCAGGCAGGATCAGAATGAATTCGTCCCCGCCCATGCGGGCGACCATATCTTCCTCGCGCAAAACGGTTCGAATGCGCTGGGCGATCGTGACGAGAAGTGCATCGCCAAGGCTATGGCCGAGCGCATCATTGATGTTCTTGAAATGGTCTATATCGTTGAACATCATCGCAAAATGCCCGTTGCTGCGCTTGGCCAGGCTGAGCGCGAATTTCAGGTGTTCGTCCAGCATGATGCGGTTTGGCAATCCGGTGAGGACATCAAAGTTGGCGAGATACGCTAGTCTTGCTTGCTCTTGCCTGCGTTCTGCGTCGTTGTGAAAACGATCCAGCGCAAAGCTGATGTCCATGGCCATTTCGACCAGGAGATGCTGCGCCGCTTCGTCGAAGGCATTCACGACATCGGAATAGAGAACAAAAACGCCGACAACGATACCCCTGCAATACAGGGGCAGCGAAGCCGATGCATTAAAGCCGAATTTTGCCGCACGCACATGCCATTCCGCGGTCATCGGATCATGCTGGAAATCCTGACACCAGATCGGCGTCTTGGTGCGAAACGCGGTTCCGGTTGGTCCGCGTCCCTGTGGCGCATCCGCATCTATTGAAATTGCGATCCCGTCCAGATAGTCGGTACCGGAGCCGAAGGAGGCCGCAGGCAGGATCAAACCGCTCCTTTTGTCGTGTTTGCCGATCCAGGCCATTTTCATACCGCCGAATTCAACGGCGTCGCGGCAAATCAGCGGCAACAATTCACTTTCGCCGGAGCAATGCAGGATCGCCTGGTTGCACTGACTCAGCGCAGAATAAAGCCGCGACATTCGGGCGATCTGGCGTTCGCGGTCTTTCAACACCTTGATGTTGCGCGCGATCTTTGATGCGCCAACGATCCTGCCAGAGGCGTCCTTGATCGGAGATGTCGTGATCGAAACCTCGATCAGCCGCTTGTCCTTTGTCTGGCGCAGCGTTTCAAAGTGCTCAAGCCTGTCGCCGCGCCTGAGTCGCGCCAGAATTTGATCCTCTTCTGCCTGCCGGTCGGCAGGGATCAAGCGCATGACGGAAGTGCCGACCATTTCACCGGCGGCGTAGCCGAATATCCTTTCGGCGCCGAGGTTCCAACTGGTGATGATCCCGCTCAGGTCTTTTCCGATAATGGCATCGTCCGAGGACTCGACAATTGCCGCCAGCCGGGTGGCAATCAGTTCCGACTGTTTCCGTTCGGTGATATCGCGGATGATGCCCAACAGTTTCCCGTCAGGCATGACGGTCGCCATCACCTCGGCCGAAAAGACCGTCCCATCCTTGCGACGGAACTGCCATTCGCGCAAATATTCGACTCGCGCCTTGATGTCATTCAGGGCGGGCTGAATATGCTCCAATTCCGACGGCGTGACGATATCCGACGCGTGCAACCCGACAAGTTCTTCGCGGGAATAGCCCAGCATCCTGCACGCACTGGGGTTGGCGTCGACGTAGTAGCTCTCATGGTCCGCAATGAGGATTGCATCGGGTGCATATTCGAATAGTGCGCGGTACATCGAGTCGTCATGCCCGGACGGCTCCACGGTGCGCCCATGTTCCGCAATGCCACGCGCATTGTCGTCATCCTGAAATTCCTTATCCATAATTGGACCTCGCTACCCGATTGATTCGGGCCGGTTTGCGGAACGCAGACAGACCAGTGCGATTTTCCCCCGCGGGTCGGAGGCTGCAATGGCCGGCTGGATCCGGATGAGAATTGACGATACCTGATTCGCGATCAGTGTTAACGAATGCCGCTACATGTTGTGATTTGGCCCAGATTGGACAGGCACTTGTCGCGTTAAGTTCTTGCAGAGACCCGATGTCGCTCATGGGTACCAAGGGAAGGCAGGTCCGGAATAATGGAGAACGTCGAGGGGACGACCTTGCCTTTGCACGGATTGAAAACGCTCAAGCAGAACTGTCTTCTGCATCGAAGATCAACAGCGTCATCTCGCCGTCGATGTCGGTGATCTCTGCCGCGCTCAACCTGCCGTTGCCGTGATAGGTGTAACGGTGCGCGAGCTCGATCTCGCCGTAGGCGAGTTTGTCGAATCCGGTGAGTCTGTCCTGCGCGTCGAAGTAGCCGCGAAAGAACGTATTGCGGTTCTCCACTTCGCCGGCCTGCAATTCGTTAACCAGCTTGAACGGTAGTCTGACGCCGGTATAGGTGACGAAGAACCGGGTCGTTACCCGGTTCTCCCTGATCGCGTTACTCATCCGGCTCAGGCCCGCAGCAGTGCTTTGGCAAGCCGCTCGGAAAGCTGGTCGGCGGTGAACTGCGGTTCGTTGGGAGGATACATCTCGTCCTCGATGAAATTGAAGCCATGCTGCTGTGCCAGCGCGAGCAGTTCGCGCACCTTCTGGCAGGCGACGAGATTTGCTTTCAGTTCGGCGTCCGCCCTGGCTTTGTCGGAAAATCCCCTGATATCTTTGATTGCCATGTGTGTCCCGTTTATTTTGGAGTAAATGAAACAACGGGAAACATTTGTCCCGTCATTGTCGGTTGGATCGTCGCATTTTCAACCTTGCGCATCAGGCAGCAAATTGCATGCCTGTCTGATGCCGGGCGGGTTTTCACAGTATTCAGGATGGGTTGATTCGATTTAATAGACGTTCGCCCTGAGCCTGTCGACGGGCGTTCATACTTCGACAGACTCAGTACGAACGGATTGCTTTAGATCTGCCGCACCTTGATGTTCAGTGTCTGGATGCGGTACGCGATCTGGCGCGGCGTCATGTCGAGCAGGCGCGCGGCCTTGGCTTGCACCCAGCCGGCCTGCTCCAGCGCGGCGATGACCTTTTCGCGTTCGTCGAGATTGGGGTCGTCGAGGTCGAGGTCCTGGATCGCCCCGCGGCTTGCCGATATCTTCTCGTCGATGCCGGTGAGCAGGATGGCGTCGCGGTCTATCGTGTCGCCTTCGGTCATCACGGAGGCACGCTCCAGGCAGTTCTCCAGTTCGCGCACGTTGCCCGGCCAGTCATGGTGCATGAGTATGCGCAGAGCGGCATCGGTCAGGTTGAGCTGTCTGCCCTGTTGCGTGCTGACCTTCTCCACCAGGAACCGTGCGATCTCGGGAATGTCTTCCATGCGGTCGCGCAACGGCGGCAAGTACAGCGGCATGACGTTGAGCCGGTAATACAAGTCTTCACGGAAACGGCCTTTTTCCACTTCCGCTTCCAGGTCGCGGTGCGTGGCGGCAACCACGCGCACATCCACTTTGATGGTTTTTGTGCCGCCGACGCGTTCCAGTTCGCCTTCCTGCAACACGCGCAACAACTTGGCCTGGAACGAGGCGGAGATCTCGCCAATCTCGTCGAGGAAGACTGTGCCGCCTTCTGCCTGTTCGAAGCGTCCCTTGCGTTGCGCGACTGCGCCGGTGAATGCACCTTTCTCGTGGCCGAACAATTCGGATTCCAGCAAGGTCTCCGGCAGCGCCGCACAGTTGAGCTTGACGAAACTGCCGCGCGCGCGCGGCGAGTTGTAGTGGATGGCGTTCGCGATCAACTCCTTGCCGGTGCCGGTCTCGCCGCGTATCAGCACCGTGGTGTTCCATTTCGCCACCAGCCGCACTTGCTCGAAGATGCGGCGCATCGGCTGGGTGTGGCCGATGATGTTGTCGAAGCCGTACTGGCCGCGCACGGTGCGGCGCAACACATCGCGCTCTTCGACGATCTCCTTCTTTTCCTGCGCGACTTCCTGAGACAGGCGCACGCTCTGACCGATCAGGTTGCCGACCATTTCCAGGAAGTGCTGGTATTCGCCGAGCTGCCTGTTGATGCTGGGTGCGGGTTGCGCCGCCAGCACGCCGATCACTTTCTGGCCGACGCGGATGGGCACGCCGACGAAAGCGCCCCGCGGGTCATAGATGCCGAGCCGGCTCAAGAAGCGCGGCTCATCCATAATGGATTCGACCACGATGCTGTTTCCGGTCTTCAGGATGGTGCCGACCACGCCTTCGCCGGGCAGGTAACTCACCTCTTCCGTGACGGCATCCGATACGCCGTACACCAGCGACACCTGAAGTTCGCCGCTGGCAGCGTCTATGAGACTGACCATGCCGCGTTCCAGCGCCACACCCTCGTGCAACGCATGCAGCACGCCGTCCAGCGTTTCCTTGAGATTGAGCGAACGCGACAGGACCTTGCTTACCTGATAGAGCGTATCCAGTTCCGAGCGCAGCAGGTCGATTTCATGCGCGGCTCTTCTTTCGATGCGATCATTGGGCATGATTCATTCCCGTCGCAAATGGCAGTTGCACGCGCACGCGGCAACCGGCGTGATATTCCGGATCGACGTCGATGGTGCCGCCGTGACGGCTCACGACTTCCTGCGCCATCGCCAGGCCAAGGCCAAGGTGCTGTTTGGCTGCGCCCTTGGTGGTAAAGAAGGGCTGGAATACCTTGAAGCGCAACTCATCGGCGATGCCCGGCCCGCTGTCTTCAACGAAGACTTCAACATGGTCGGGGCGGGATGTGCAGGAGAGCCGCAATTCACGCTGTCCGCCGCGCCTTTCGTTTACTGCTTCGATGGCGTTCGAGACAAGTTGCTTGAACAGGTTGGTCAGTTGCGCCGGATTCCCGGAGACTACTGACGATTCGATCGAGGGCGCCCACTCCACCACGATCCCCGCACCGAGCAGGCTGGCCGTGGTGAGCTTGAGCACATCCGCCAGCACTTCGTTCAGGTTGACCGGCTGCATCGCTTCCTTGCCCTGATCCGGGATGCAGGCGCGCAGCGTCTCCAGCACTTCGCGGCTTTTCTGGATCGCTTCGTCGATCGCACCGGCGGCAGGCAGGTCGCCGCCTGCCTCGCGCCGCCTGCCCATCATGTTGGCGGCGGCGCTCAGCATGTTGAGCGGGCCTTCCAGCTGGTACACCGCGCCTGCCAGCGTTTCGCGCAAGCCCTGTATGCGTTCCTGTTCCGACAACAGTGCGCGCAAACTGTTGATGCGCAACGCCTCCTGCTGGCGCTTGAGCTCGCTGATGTCCTGGATGGTGAGCAGCAGGTAGTGGCGGCGCTGCGGATCGTAGAACGCGTCCGCGCCGACATCGTGTTCCTCGAACCACGATATCGCGCAGGAGAACCAGCGTGCCGGGCGGTTGGGTGTTTCGATGAAGACCTCGCGCGCGGCGATATTGCGATGCTTGTCATACGCTTTGGTAAATACCTCGCCCATTTGCGTACGTAGCGCGGCAAGCAGTCTCACCGCGGGTTCCTTGCCGAGGTCGCCGATCAGCTTCTTGTACTCCTGATTGTCCAGCAACACGCGTTCCTGTTCGTCGAGCAGCACGATGGCGACCTGTGCCGCATCCACCACCGATTCGATCAGCGTTTTCTGGTTCTGCACCTGGCGTTCCAGCCGGTGCACTTCGGTGACGTCGCGGTGCATGCCGAGGTAATGCGTGGTGTGGCCTTCTTCTCCCACCACCGGGGTGATGGTCACGTCCGCCAGGTAGCGGTTGCCGTCCTTGCGTTTGTTCACCAGCAAGCCGTTCCACGGACGCTGCCTTTGTATCTGCGCCCACAAGGATTCATACACCAGCTTGGGGGTGACGTGGTACGACAAAATGGATTCGTTGTGCCCGATGACTTCTTGTTGTCCGTAGCCCGTGATGCGCTGGAAAGCGGCGTTTGCATACAGGATGTTGGCGCGCGCATCGGTGATGGAAATTGCCAGCGCAGCTTGTTCCACCGCCTGCCGGAAAAGATGCGTCGGCACGTTGCTGCCGGCATCCTCTGTGGATGCCTGCGGTTTCGGTTCGTGCGGTGCCTGCTGCCTGGTCATGATGTCCCCAATCAATGCGTATGAGACATGTTCAGCAATATCTGTGCCGCCGGCTTTTCGTTCCGGCTCGCTGCTGTCAATGGCAGGCGGGTTGTCGTGTTTGCTACATCGGTGCATGCAACGACCCGACAACGACAAAGGTTTTTGCACCTGTCTGGTGCGTTCCGGCACCAAACGCCTGATTTCGTGCGCCTCCATTTTTCTTGCCTGGGTTGGCACGCCGCTTGCAGATAGGGGCACAGGAGATTATCGATATGCGCGAATATTTGATGTTGTTGCTCAGTACCGTGCTGGTGAACAACGTGGTGCTGGTGAAATTCCTGGGGCTGTGCCCGTTCATGGGCATCTCAAAGAAGACCGACACCGCCGTCAGCATGGGTCTGGCCACGACCTTCGTGATGACCATGGCCTCGGCATCCTGCTGGATGCTGGAACACTGGCTGCTGATGCCGCTGGGCATGGTGTACCTGCGCATCCTGGTTTACATCCTGGTCATCGCCGTCGTGGTGCAGTTCACCGAAATGGTCGTGCGCAAGACCAATCCCGCGCTGTACCAAGTGCTGGGCATCTATCTGCCGCTGATCACGACCAACTGCGCCGTGCTGGGCATCCCGCTGCTGACCACGCAGGAGAAACTGCCCTTCGTGAACAGCTTGCTGTACGGCTTCGGCTCGGCTGCCGGTTTTACGCTGGTGCTCTTGCTGTTCGCCGGGCTGCGCGAACGCTTGGCCTTGGCGCAAGTGCCGGGTGCGTTCATCGGCGCGCCGATCGGATTCATCACCGCAAGTTTGCTCGCATTGGCCTTCATGGGCTTTGCCGGGTTGGTTTAACGGGAGAAAGAAATGTTCTTTGCCGTCGTCAGTCTGACTATCCTCGGTTCAGCCATGGGACTGTTTCTCGGCTACGCCGCACGCCGTCTCGAGGTTGAAGGCAATCCGCTGGTGGAAGAGATACAGGCCATACTGCCCGGTTCGCAGTGCGGCCAGTGCGGCTTTCCCGGATGCGCGGGCGCTGCGCAAGCTTTGGCCGACCGCAGCGCACCCATCACACTGTGCCCGCCCGGCGGCCGTGCCGTGGTGCAGGCGCTGGCGTTGAAGCTCGGTGTCGAAGCCAATCTCTCCGACGTGAAAGACAACGTGCCGATGATCGCCGAAGTGAAGGAAGAGATCTGCATCGGCTGCACGCGTTGCTTCAAGGTCTGTCCCACCGACGCGATCATGGGTGCGGCGCAGCAGATGCATTCGGTATTCCGCGAGGCGTGCACTGCCTGCGGCAAGTGCGAGGAAGTCTGCCCGACCGAGTCGATCAAACTGCAGCCGATCCCGGTGACGCTGCACGCCTGGTACTGGCACAAGCCGGTCATTCAACCGATGCAAGCCGTTAGCGCGTGAGGATCGCAGCATGAGCAGAGAGCAGGGGCCCCACGAGTGGGGATGCGAACGTCCGCGAGTGCTGCAAAGCATTCGGCTCACTGCATGTTGCATTCCGCTCCATTTTAATGAGGATGCTTTATGAAACTCTTTCGATTACGTGGCGGAGTACATCCGGAAAGCCGCAAGGAATTGGCAGCGGATCGCGCGATCCGCGTTCTGCCCATGCCCGGGCGTCTGTACGTGCCCCTGCTGCAACACGTCGGTGCGCCCGCACAGCCCCTGGTCAACGTGGGCGACAAGGTGCTGAAGGGGCAACTCATCGGTGCCGGACAGGGTGTCATTTCCGCGCCTATACATGCGCCCACTTCCGGGCGCGTCCTCGCCATCGGTGATTTTCCCGCGGCACATCCGTCCGGGTTGACTGCGCCGACGATCACGATAGAAGCGGACGGCGAAGATCGCTGGCTGGAGACGGAGGTCGCGTCCGATCCATTCGCGCTGACGCCGGACGAGATCGCTGCGCGCGTGGCGGCTGCGGGCATCGTCGGCATGGGCGGAGCGACTTTTCCTTCGGCGGTGAAACTGAATCTCTCCCGCAAGAACCGGGTGCGTACGCTCATCATCAACGGCGGCGAGTGCGAGCCATATATCACTTGCGATGACCGGCTCATGCGCGAACGCGCGGCCGAAATTGTCGAGGGCGTTCGACTCATCCGGCACGCAGTGGGTGCGATCGAAATCATGGTCGGTATCGAAGAGAACAAACCGGCGGCACTCGCCGCCATGCAGGCTGCCGCAATGGGCACGGAAGTCCGGGTGATCGCCGTTCCGGCGATGTACCCGATGGGCTGGGACAAGCAAATGATCCGGGCGCTGACCGGACGTGAAGTGCCTGCGGACGGCCGCACTGCCGACATTGGCGTGCTGGTGCACAACGTCGCGACGGCTTACGCGGTCCGCGATGCCGTGCGTTTCGGCCGCCCCCTGGTGTCGCGACTGGTGACAGTGAGCGGAGGCTCGGTGGTGGAGCCGGGCAATCTGGAAGTGCCGATCGGGACACTGGTCGAAACACTGTTCCAGTACTGCGGCGGCTTCGCCGGCAAGCCGGCCCGCATGGTGCTGGGCGGGCCGATGATGGGGGTCGAACTGGCAACGGCTGCCGTGCCCATCGTGAAGGGCAGCAGCGGCGTGCTGGCGCTGACCTCCGGCGAGATAGGCAGCGTCCAGCCGGCCCCGTGCATCCGCTGTTCCAGTTGCGTGCGCGCATGTCCGGTCGGCCTGCTGCCGCTGGACATGGCTGCACATATCCGCGCCGGTGATTCGACCGGCTCCGTTGCGCTGGGTTTGAAGGACTGTATTGCCTGCGGCTGCTGTTCGTTCGTCTGCCCGTCGCATATTCCGCTGGTGCATTACTTCAACTTCGCCAAGGGCGAACTGATGGAACAGGAACGCGTGAAGCTGAAACAGGAAGCCACCAAGAAGCTGGCAGATGCCCGCAACGAGCGTATCGCCCGCATCGCCCGCGAGCGCGCCGAAGCGGCAGCGAAACGCAAAGCCGCGCGCGAAGCAAAAGAGCGGGCCGCGAAGGAAGCAGCGGCGAAGGCTGCAACGGAGGTCGTATGAGTCGGAATACCAATATCGAATATTTCACCAACTCCGTTCGCCCTGAGCTTGATGGAACTACTAGCCATCCGACTAGACTGTCAAAAAACGCCAGCCAAGTCGTTGGTTATGTCGAAGGGCATTCTGGCGGTCACAGCGGCAGGTTCGGAAAGGGCTTCGACAGGCTCAGCCCGAACGGCATGTATATTGGTCGGGCGGGAGATTTGATATGAACAAGATCGCCCATTCCCCGCACGCGCACGCACCCGTCAGCATTGGCAAAGTGATGGGCACGGTGCTGCTCGCGCTGACGCCGGCCACGCTGTTCGGCTTCTGGCTATACGGCTGGCCGGCGATCAACCTGTGGGCAGTGTCTCTTGCTGCTGCCATCGTCGGCGAAGGCTTTGCAGTCAGTTTGCAGGGACGCGCGGTGCGCCCGGTGCTGATGGATGGCTCCGGAATATTGACGGCATGGCTGCTGGCGATATCGCTGCCGCCGTTCGCGCCCTGGTGGATCGCCGCGCTCGGCAGTCTCTTCGCTGTCGTGATCAGCAAGCAGGTGTTCGGCGGGTTGGGGCAGAATCCATTCAATCCAGCGATGGCAGCGCGAGTGATGCTGCTGATCTCGTTCCCGCTGGAGATGACCATCTGGGTTGCGCCCGCGCCATTGAGTTCGGCACATGCACCCGATTGGCTGGAAAGTTTGCACATCACCTTTATGCACCAGCCGCTGGACGGCATGGCCAGCGCGTCGCTGCTGGGTCATGTGAAGACCGAGTTCACGCGTGGCGCCGGTCTGGATCAGGCCCTGGCCGGTTACTACGCGCCGCTCGATGCGCTGTGGGGCAGCCGCGCCGGTAGCCTGGGCGAGACCGCGGCATTGTTGATACTGCTCGGCGGCTTGTTCCTCATCGCGCGCCGCATCATCACCTGGCATGCGCCTGTTGCGATGCTGCTCGGCGTGGCCGTGCCCGCTCTGCTCTTCAACATGGTCAATCCCAATCATTACGCCGGGCCGATGTACCACTTGCTCTCGGGCGGCCTGATGCTGGGTGCGTTCTTCATCGTCACCGACCCGGTGACTTCGCCCAACACCGCGACCGGGCAATTCATCTTCGGGCTGGGATGCGGCCTGCTGACCTGGATCATCCGCACCTGGGGCGGGTATCCGGAAGGCGTCGCATTCGCAGTGATGCTGATGAACGCGGCGACACCGCTGATCGATTACTACGTCAAACCGCGCATCTATGGCCGCGACCGCAAGGGCGTGTCGTTGACCGCGAACAAAGGATCATGAGATGAGCCTCGAACAATTACGCGGCAAGCTGTTTTATCAGGGCCTGTTGCTGGGCGCGGTGGCGTTATTGACCAGTGCAGCGTTGGCCTTGGCGTCGCATGTCACCGAAGCCGACATCAAGGCGGCGGAAGCGGCGGACCTCAAGCAGTCGCTGACGCAGGTATTGCCGGGTACTTACGATAACGACCTGCTCAATGATACCGTCACGCTGCCCGGCAAGGACGGAGACGTGCTGGTGTACCGCGCACGCCATGAAGGCAGGGTCGAAGCCGTGGTGTATCGCATGGTCGGACACGGTTATGCAGGAGCACTGGTGTGCGTGATGGGGGTGTCGCGCGAGGGCAGGATACTCGGCGTGCGTGTCATCAAGCACGCGGAGACACCGGGCCTGGGCGACAAGATCGATCCCGCCAAGAGCGACTGGATACATTCGTTCGAAGGCAAATGGCTGGGCGAACCCGTGGCAGAAAAATGGGCAGTGAAGAAAGACGGCGGCGTGTTCGACCAGTTCGCGGGGGCAACAATCACGCCGCGCGGTGTGGTCAAGGCGGTGAAGCAGGGACTGGAATTCTTTGAACAGAATCGGGCGGTATTGCTCGACGAATCTGTGGCACAAGGAGGAAAACCATGACATCGAAGGGCCGTCATTCCGGCGCAGGCCGGAATCCAGCAAAAACAAGCAGCCCGCGAAGCGGACAACACTACAATTTGGTCTCACAGCGCGAGAAATTATCTGATTGTCTGGATTCCGGCCTGCACCCGCAAGGGGTACGCCGTGGTTGTAGGGAGCTGAAGCCCCAACAACACACGCAGCGCCGGAATGACGGGTTTGGAGGGTATTTTAAATGAGCGGAAATTACGGACGTATCGCGCGGGATGGATTATGGGACAACAACATCGTTTTTGCGCAGATACTCGGCATGTGCCCGACCATGGCTGTGACCAGCAGTGCCACCAACGGTCTCGGCATGGGACTGGCGACCACGGCGGTGCTGCTGGCGTCGAACGCGATCATTTCGGCGGTACGCGACTTGATCAGCCCCGATGTGCGCATCCCTGTATACATCGTGCTGATCGCCACCCTGGTCACATTGGTGGATGTCAGCCTGAATGCATGGGCTCATGACCTGTACAAAGTACTCGGCCTGTACATCGCGCTGATCGTGGCGAATTGCGCCGTGCTCGGTCGAGCCGAAGCGTTCGCCGCCAAAGTGGGTGTCGGGGAAGCGGCGATGGATGGCTTGATGATGGGCCTGGGCTTCACCTTTGCGCTGACGCTGATCGGCGGCATACGCGAGGTGTTGGGCGCGGGCACCTTGTTCGCCAACGCACATCTGCTGCTGGGGCCGGCCTTCGCCTTTCTAGAAACGACCGTGATACCGGATTACAAGGGCTACTTGCTGATGATCCTGCCGCCCGGCGGTTTCATGGTGCTGGGGTTCCTGCTGGCGGGGAGGCGCGTTCTGGAAAGTCGCCGGGCCGCACGTGCTGAAGTGGTCGTTGCTACCGAAGCGACAGCGGGTTAGTTGCAAGCTGAAATTCCTCCGTTCGTGGTGACCCTTCGACTGTGCTCAGGACTAAAGGCCTTGTCGAACCATGAATGGAGGATGATTAACAAGAGGTTCGTTTGATTGCTTGCCCTTCGACATAACCAGCGACTTGGCGGCTATGCAGCCTAGTCGAATGGCTAGTAGTTATATCAGGCTCAGGGCGAACGGAAGAATCAGGAGGAACAACATGCAAATCGGCGTCGCTTATTCCGAACCCGCACAGCAACTCTGGCTGCGCATCGAGGTGCCTGACGAAACGACAGTGCAGGGTGCCATAGAACAATCCGGCATCCTGAAGAAATTCCCGGACGTCGATTTGAGCGCGTGCGCGGTCGGTATCTTCGGTAAAATGGCCGAGATGGACGCAGTACTCAAACCCGGCGACCGGGTCGAGATCTACCGCGCCATTACGGCCGATCCGGCTACCGTTCCCCGCCGCGCTATCGCTGGGGAGGACGACGAAGACTAATGCGACTTATCAAGGAACGAGATGGAATCCTCAGCAGCTCTGGAACTCGCGAAACACACTCTCCTCGTATTCGGCATCATCCTCGGCATCGGGACGTTCTCCGGCCTGCTGGCCCGCCTGGTAAAGGTTCCCGATGTGGTGGTGTTCCTGCTGGTGGGCATGCTGATCGGGCCGGGCATGCTGGGCTTTGTGGACATCAAGGCGAATTCCACCGTCAACCAGCTGATCTTGATCTTCGGTTCCAGCTACATCCTGTTCGACGGCGGCGCATCGATCCGGCTCAAGGTTCTCAAGGAAGTATGGATCACGCTTGTGGTGATCGCCACGGTCGGCGTCCTGATCTCTGCAGCCATCACCGGACTGGCCGCGTATTACCTGCTTGGCCTGCCGGCCATCGTGGCGCTGCTGCTGGGTGCGACGATAGCCTCCACCGATCCGGCGACGTTGGTGCCGGTATTCAAGCAGATCAAGATCAAGGAACGCGTGGCGCAAACGGTGATGAGCGAATCGGCTTTCAACGACGCGATGGGTGCCATCATCACTTTCACCGTGCTGGGTATTGCGATGGGGGCGGGAGAGTTTTCGGCGGCAGATGCCCTGATTGACCTGTTCAAGCAATCGGCGTTCGGTATCGCGATCGGCGGTGTGCTCGGCTATCTGGCTGCGGTATTGATCGCCCACGAGAAATTCAACTTCCTTGCGGAGTTCGCCCCGGTGGTCACGTTGATGGCTGTGATCGGCGCCTACATGGGAGCGGATGGCGCCCATGCCAGCGGCTTCATGGCGGTGTTCGTGTTCGGCATCATGCTCGGGAACGTCGATTCTCTCGGCTTCAAACGCTCCACCGAAGAAAGCCATGAACTGGAAGACTACATCTTGACCACGGCGCTGATCATGCGCATGTTCATCTTCATCCTGCTCGGCACACAGGTCGATTTCGGGCTGATGAACCAATACCTGTGGGCGGGCATCGGCGTGGTGGTGATCTTCATGCTGGTCGCGCGTCCGGTCACCGTTTTTGTGTGTGCCTTGCCGGATCGCCGTGCCAAATGGAGCTTCAAGGAAATGCTGTTCATGTGCTGGACGCGCGAGACCGGCGTGATTCCCGGCGCGCTAGCCGGCATGCTGGTCGGCATGAAAGCGCCGGGCGCGCAGATCATCGCCTCCGTCACTTTCATCGCGATCCTGATGACCATCCTGATCCAGGCCACGACCACGAAGTGGCTGGCAAGGAAGCTCGATCTGCTGGTTGAGGACTGATCCGGGGGTACGTCGAACAAGTCCCCTCTCCCACCGGGAGAGGGTTAGGGTGAGGGATGACCCGTGGAATCTTCACACTCACCCCCAACCTTTTTAAGATGCATCACCAACGCACCATCCATCATCGCCAGATGCGTGTCGAACCATTCCGGCAAACCTTCCTTCACATAAGCGCGTACCAGCCGCAGATGCCCGCGTTTCAGGCTGCGGTTGAGTTGTTGCAGTTCGCCGAGCACGCGGTGGTGTTCCCCTTCGTGTTCAGGCAGTCCGCGGTATCTTGAGGCACGCATCAATGCGCCTTCTGCCTTGAAATGCGCAGCGGTGTGATTGACCAGCGCCTGGAACAGTGCCGGGAATTCCGCATTTCCGGCAGCGACAAGCGCGGCGACTTGTTCGATGAATTCGCGATGCGTGGAATCCATCTCTTCCATGCCCAGTATATGGCGCGTGTGATCCCATACCGCTTGATGTTTGCTCATCACCGACAACTCGTAGGGTGCGCTTGCGCACCAGGCTTTATTTGGACAGGTGCGCAAGCGCACCCTGCACGGAATTTATTCATGCTGCTGCCAGGCTACCGTTCCAGCTTTGTGCGGCTGTCAGGAAATCAGCCACGTCGGCATTCACGATCTCGATGCCCATCTTGCCCAGATAGCGTTTCTCCTTGTCGGTCGGGTGCGGAATGAGCGCCCAGCCAGCGGGTTTATCCGCGCCGAAGATGACGTCGGAGAACACCATGCGGTCGGTGTCGCGGTTCAGGCGCATGCCAAGCAGCAGGTAACGCTTGTTCTGGCGCAGGCGTTTGACGAACGACGGGATGGCGAAGCCGCCCATCAGTTCGGTGATGTAATCGACGAAATCGGCATCCGACGCGATGTAGTTCGACTCCGGCAGCGGCGTGCCCAGCGGCTTGAACAGGATGGGAAGGCTGGTATCGACGGCTTCCTGCTCGATGGCGGAGTAGCCCGTGCCGTCGTGCTTGAACAGGCGGAAGCGGTATTCCTTGCCGGACATGCGCGCGATGCCGACGATCAGCGTGTGTGGCGTGGAGGCATATTGTTTCTGCAATTGCGTGTCGCGGTTGGCGTCGATGAGGTAGGGCAGCTTCTGCTGTGCCAACCAGGCATGCAATGCGGAAGTGCTCCAATGTGTGTCGCGATAAGTCGCATCGAGGAATTTATTGACCGCCGAGCGGCCGCGCTTCAGTTCCACATTCATGGCTGCGCGCGGAAACTCGAACATCAGCTTCGGCGCCATAGGCTGGCCGTTGTTCATTGCGATGATCAGGCTGTCGCTGTCGGCGGGGATGGCTTTGCCCGTAGCCGGATCGATCACGCCATTCAAGGCCCCCGGGCCAAGGTAGGGGACGATGCTGCCGTCGGAGAGACCGGCGAAGATATTTTCGAACGAGGTGCTCATGGGGGTGACTCCTGCTTGTGAATGATGAGGGGATCATTCGCAATAAGCGGGCCAGAGTGGCCGCCCAGCATTGGCGCGGGTTGCAGGCCGGTGGAGTTTGGAGGGAATGCGACAAAGCCGAAAATCTTGTCGCACAAGGGTGCCGGGGTAGGGCGCAAAACACTTTTTGTACCGACTCTTGATCCCCGTTCGCCCTGCACCCGCAAGGGCTAGGCCGTGGCTGTAAGGGGCGTGCGCCCCAACAGCACACGCTCAGCTTGTCGAGGGAACGAACGGCGCTCCCATTTCCTGAAGCTCAAAAACATGCCCGCGCCGCAGCATCTGCGGTTTGAATTCATTTGCAGTTTGCAGCACTTCGCGCATGGTGATTTCCTCGTATCCCGCTTCCATGTGCACGATGAACAGCTCTACGGGGTGATCCAGCAGGCGCAGTCCCCGCGCCAGGATATCCGCCGTGGTGTGACCGGAGCGTTGCGCACCGATGGCGTTGTCGTTGCGAAATGTGTTTTCGATCAGCAGGTATCTCAGATTGTCGATGTGGTTCAGCGCCTGCCAGAAATCCGGACAGTAAGTGGTGTCGGCGCTATACACCCAACTGGCCCGCCTGTTATCGACACGATAGCCAACGCACGGAACGGAATGGCGTGCCGGTAGCGCGGTGATGAACCTGCCGCCCAGTTCCACCGTGTCGCCCGGCCGTATCGGTGCGAATCGGATATAGGGGCGTTCCGGAACGGGTTGCATGGTGTAGTCGGGCCACAAGTAGCCGTTGAACATGTGTTCCCTGAGGATGGCGATGGTTTCCGGCAGCGCATACACAGTCAGCGGCGCATCGCGAAAACTTCCCGCCGCATCGGCCAGCATGGGCAGGAAAGCGCAGTGGTCGAGGTGCGAGTGGGTAAGGAATACGGTGTCGATGGCGATGGACTGCGCCAGGCTCAGATCGCCGGCACCGGAACCGGCATCGATCAGGATGTCGTCGTCCACCCGGTAACAGGTGGTGCGCAGCTCGCCGGTGATACTGGCGTTGCAACCGAGGGTAGTGATGCGCATGGTGGGCTTCTTGATAACAAGGCTTGTTTTGATAATCAACCACTTTTCCTTGGTCTGCAAGCCTGTTGCCGGGCATTATGTTGTGGTATTACAATCCTGCATCAGGTAATACTTTAATCGGGATCATCATGACTACAACACTGACTAGCAAAGGCCAAGTCACCATTCCCAAGCAGATTCGGGATGCGCTCAACATGGAGCCGGGCTGCTCGGTGCAATTCGCCGTCAATCAAGAAGGTGATGTAGTCATCCACAAAGTCGGCGCGCGCGCCAGCCGCAAACCGGATCGCTTCGATACTGCGCGCGGCAAGGCAGATGTCAAATGGCGTACCGATGACCTGATGGCACTGCTGCGTGCCGAGTAAAAAATGCTCGCGCCTGGATTTCAGACTTCGTCATTCCGGCGCAGGCCGGAATCCAGCGTTTTTAATCAACTGGGCACCGGCCTTCGCCGGTGCGACGAATTGGGCCGAGCGTTCTAATGCTGCTCGTCGACACTAACGTCCTGATCGACGTTCTGGAAGACGATCCAAAGTGGGCAGACTGGTCAATCGCACAGTTGCGCGCCCAATCCAAAGTTCACCCCTTGACTATCAACCCCATCATCTACGCCGAGTTGTCGCTGACATTTTCCAGAGCAGAAGCACTGGATGACACCATCGAAAATCTCGGTCTGAAATTGGTGGAGTTACCGCGACCGGCCTTGTTCCTGGCGGGCAAAGCTTTCGCGCAATACCGCAAGCAGGGCGGCAAAGTCAACAACGTGCTGGCTGATTTTTTCATTGGCGCACATGCGGCAGTACTTGGATGCCCGTTGCTGACGCGCGATGCGCGGAAATACCAGAATTATTTCCCGAGTGTGAAGTTGATTACGCCTTGAGAGTTGGGGCGAAAACAATAGCGAAGCTGACCCTGAATCACAGGTGAGGCTTCTTCTCACTAACTCTCCTGAGCAACTCAACTGATGCCTCGACTTCCACTTTCCTTACTGCGACACTCTCAATATTACAGCCAACAGGAATACCTTTGCCTTCGGCAAAGTCCTTTAACTCATTCCAGTTTTGTTCGGAGCAGTCGACAGACCGTTGGAGAATATCATCCGAATGTAGTAAGTCGTTCTCAAGCCATCTTGGAATACTGATACCCAACCACTTCATAAATTGAAGCGTTTTCTCTGAACCGCAAGGCGTTAAGGTGAATATTATTGGTACTAACGGAATGCCGTTTTCTTTACCATAGTAATAGTAATCCGATAGGAAATCCTTGGAGGCATTTACATCATAAACGCCCTGAGAAACAAAGAACGAGCAGCCATGCGATATTTTATTGAATACCCTTATGTGCTCATTGCCCCTGGACTTATGCCTCTCTGGAATAGTTACTCCACCTAAAACAACATCATTATTGATCTCTCTCCTAAGTTCATAGGCATCACCTACTGACATCGTCACTTCCTGGGAGACAGAGGAAGCGCCGACAAAAACTGTCAGCTCATTTTCCGGAGATAAACACGTAAAAAACTGAGACAGTTCCGCTCGGCTATATTTCCCGACCGAACGGTAGATGATCTTAGGTATTGATAGAGAAGACAGGTATTCCCGGCTATACGTGAAAGAATCTATCGTCTCCATAAATGGAAAAGGCCTCTCTTCGTTTGTTCTTGAGCCCTCATCCTGGATGTCATAAAGAACTAGCCCATCTATATGGTTGCCATTGAGTCTTTGAATTTGACGAGTAGAAATTTCTGTAATCTTCTCAGGATCAGTTCCCTTTTTAGGAGGAACTAACCCATACAAAATAATTCCACTTTCTCGATTTCTAATTTTTTCAATCAGCATTTCTAACACTCTTTGAGCGATAGTCTGACCCTGCTTGGAATATAACGTTTGAATTCACCGGCGCTGCATAGCTTTATCGTGCAGCGTCCGGTGGAATGAGAGGTTAGAGGTCACTCAGACAGCCGCAATTCAGTCAGCGCCGTTAGTGCATATGCTTCTGGAACTTCGGCTACAGAATCGCCGCGATATATTGTGTTGCCAGAGGAACCCGTTGTCCGCAGTGAAAGTTGGAAATAGCGACGTGTGCTTGGCGCCACTTCAATTTGTAACTGTTTTGGGCCGTGAATCCACTGGCCACGCACTAGCCCACCGGACTGAACGACTATTTTGTGAGGCCCCGGAATCACCTTTGCAACAAGGTAGCCGCCATTACGGAGTTCCCCAATTTCCTTTCCATCTACGACGACTACCGGGTATGTGCCACTTTCAATAAACGCTGATTCGCGGAACAGGTACACCTGCGATGCAGCGGAAGAAACAGCCTCCGCCTTGCTTATGTCAAACCGCGGACCTGTTGCTGAGCAAGCCGAAAGAAGTAGTGCGATAGCGCCGAGAAAGAAAATGCGTAAGTACATAGGAGAGCTCCACTCAGATAGATTGGGATAGACGATGGAATGAGACCTATAACGTAATGTATACACCGATATCAGTGTATATCTTGGGGCACTACAGTGTATAACTTGACGCATTTAGGAGTTTCCCCTTTGTTTGTATTGAAAAAACCAGCACGCGACTGGCAAATGGTAAACGAAAACACACCGCCCGTGCCAACGTCTTCCGCGCCTCTTAATCAAGTTGCCGACAAACTCGAGCGAACAAACTTGCTTAATCAATACGCCGCAATGCTAACCTCATATAACCCGCCGATTACGGTGTACTCATTTTCTCCCTGCAACATCCCCGGCAACAAGCTCGTATAGCAGAACACTTTCGCCAGCGGCACTTGCGCCGTCAGCAAGTAGTCGCCGAACTCATCGGCGCGTTCGCGATTGGCGGTGAATGAACTCAAACTATTGAACAGGACAACGCGGCGCTTGTCGTCCAGCGTTGCCAGCGTCTCGTAGTCGTCCACGCGGTTCACGCCGCGATACAGGGTGAGATGAGTCTCGCCGGGATGCTGTCGCGCGAGTTCGTACTGGCAATAGGTGTAGAGCAGGTCGAACTGCGACTCCAGTGCGTTGGTGCCGTAAAGCGCGCTGGCGCGCATCTCCAGATAATGCCGATACGCCTCGCCCGACAGGTTGCGTATATGGCCTCCGTGATGGCGCGGCAGCAGGCCGAAGCGCGATTCTACCCAGCCTTTCAGTGCGGCCCCTTCACGACCATCCGCATCGAAGCTCCAGCCGCGCACCATGCGCAAATAATCCGCTTTTTGCCGCTTGTGTGTCGCTTGCGCGGTGTAGCCAGCCTGCTCCGGCTCGTCGAGATAGAAAGACGCATTCATGTGCATGGTGAAGGCGTCGGCGCGATCTGCGGCATCGTCGAGTCGATCCAGCAGCTTGAAAAGCCCGCGGTGGAATTGGGCGACGCCGTCGAGTTCGAGCGCGATGGGGGCATGCTGGAAAGTCAATCCGCCGAGGATATCGGCAGGCAGGTTGCAGCGGTTGATCGGCAGGCGCGCCGAGCGTGGCAAAACCGGATTCTGGCTTGTAGCTACTCCTACAAAGGCATCTGTCTTGTTGTGTTGCACATCCACCAATGCATGTAGGGCTGTTTTATTATTTTCTTGCATTTCATGTGCTTGGATGTGTGTGGAGGCGTGGCACGGAGCTTGCGATGTACTGGGTGCGAGCGACAGTTTTCAATCGCAATTTAAATTCTGAAACTCTTAGGAGACTAACATGGCTCTGCGTCAATGCGCAATTTACGGGAAGGGCGGTATCGGCAAATCGACTACCACCCAGAACCTGGTGGCTGCCCTGGCTGAATCGGGCAAGAAAGTAATGATCGTCGGCTGCGACCCCAAGGCGGACTCGACCCGTTTGATCCTGCACTCGAAGGCACAAAACTCCGTGATGGAACTGGCTGCAGAAGCCGGCAGCGTCGAGGATCTGGAACTGGAAGACGTGTTGTCGGTCGGTTTCGGCGGCATCAAGTGCGTTGAGTCCGGTGGTCCTGAGCCCGGTGTCGGTTGTGCCGGCCGCGGCGTGATCACCGCCATCAACTTCCTGGAAGAAGAAGGCGCGTATGACGAGGCACTCGACTTCGTGTTCTACGATGTGCTGGGCGACGTGGTGTGCGGCGGTTTCGCGATGCCGATCCGCGAGAACAAGGCTCAGGAGATCTACATCGTTTGCTCCGGTGAAATGATGGCGATGTATGCGGCCAACAACATTGCCAAGGGCATCGTGAAGTATGCGAACTCCGGCAGCGTGCGTCTGGCCGGCCTGATCTGCAACAGCCGCAATACCGACCGCGAAGACGAACTCATCATGGCGCTGGCCGGCAAGCTCGGTTCGCAGATGATCCACTTCATCCCGCGCGACAACGCTGTGCAGCACGCCGAGATCCGCCGCATGACCGTGATCGAATACGATCCCACACATAAGCAAGCGGACGAGTATCGCGCCCTGGCGAAAAAGATCGTGGAGAACAAGAAGTTCGTTATCCCGACCCCGATCACCATGGACGAACTGGAAGCATTGTTGATGGAATTCGGCATCATGGAAGCAGAAGACGAATCCATCATTGGCAAGAAAGCGGCTGAACTGGCTGCTGCCTGAAAAATGTAGGTCGGGTTAGCCGAAAGGCGGTGCGCAGTTGTTGGGAGCTTTGCTCCCGTACAAATACGTCCTACCCCTTGCGGGTATAACCCGACCGTTTCAAATGATGTTGGGTTACGCCCTGCGGGCTAACCCAACCTACATAACCTCTGACGGACTCCACATATTGGTGGGTCATTTAAGGAGAATGAAATGACAGCATTAACACGCGAAGAAACCGAAGCCCTGATCCAGGAGGTGCTTGAGGTCTATCCGGAGAAAGCAAAGAAGGACCGCGAGAAACACCTGGCGGTCAACGATCAATCCATCGAACAGTCCAAGAAGTGCATCACCTCCAACCGCAAATCGTTGCCGGGCGTGATGACCATACGCGGTTGCGCCTACGCCGGCTCCAAGGGCGTGGTGTGGGGCCCGATCAAGGACATGATCCACATTTCCCACGGCCCGGTCGGCTGCGGTCAATATTCCCGTGCAGGTCGCCGTAATTACTACGTCGGCACTACAGGCGTGAACACATTCGGCACGATGAACTTCACTTCCGACTTCCAGGAAAAGGACATCGTGTTCGGCGGCGACAAGAAGCTGGCCAAACTCATCGGCGAGATCGAGCAGCTGTTCCCGCTGAACAAGGGTATCTCCGTGCAATCCGAGTGCCCGATCGGCCTGATCGGCGACGACATCGAGGCGGTATCCAAGAAGGCCGCCAAGGAGATCGACAAGCCTGTCGTTCCCGTGCGCTGCGAAGGTTTTCGCGGCGTGTCGCAATCGCTGGGCCACCACATCGCCAACGATGCGATCCGCGACTGGGTCCTGCCGCGCCGCGACGGCAAGGCATTCGAAGGCACACCGTACGACGTGGCCGTGATCGGCGACTACAACATCGGCGGCGACGCATGGTCTTCGCGCATCCTGCTGGAAGAGATGGGTCTGCGCGTGGTTGCGCAATGGTCCGGTGACGGCACCATCGCTGAAATGGAAAAGACGCCTTACGTCAAGGTCAATCTGATCCACTGCTACCGCTCGATGAACTACATCGCACGCCACATGGAAGAGAAGTACAGCATCCCCTGGATGGAATACAACTTCTTCGGCCCAACCAAGGTCGCCGAATCGCTGCGTGCCATCGCCGCGCTGTTCGACGACAAGATCAAGGAAGGTGCCGAGCGCGTCATCGCCAAGTATCAGCCCCTGATGCAGGCTGTCATCGACAAGTACAAACCGCGTCTGCAAGGCAAGCGCGTCATGTTGTACGTCGGCGGTCTGCGTCCGCGTCACGTGATCGGCGCCTATGAGGATCTGGGCATGGAAGTGGTCGGTACCGGTTACGAGTTCGGCCACAACGACGACTACGACCGCACCATCAAGGATATGGGCAACGCAACGCTGCTGTATGACGACGTCACCGGCTTTGAATTTGAAGAGTTCGTCAAGAAGGTCAAGCCCGACCTGGTCGGCTCCGGCATCAAGGAAAAGTTCATCTTCCAGAAGATGGGTGTGCCTTTCCGCCAGATGCACAGCTGGGATTATTCCGGCCCGTACCACGGCTACGACGGCTTTGCCATCTTCGCCCGCGACATGGATATGACCTTGAACAACCCGTGCTGGAGCAAGATCACGGCGCCGTGGTTGAACAAGGACGGTTCATTAGCAGAAAAGAAGGCAGCGTAAGAAAACTCCTCAGTTCCCTCCCCCATGCAGGGGGAGGGCCAGGGTGGGGGTAGAAGTGGAGTAACACCAACAACTCTACCCCCATCCCAACCTTCCCCCTGCAAGGGGGAAGGAGCAGAGGAAGAAATTTAGTGACGCGCAAGATATCGCCGTCAATCTATCAATCTGTGCCGGCATCTGCATATGGGCAGTGCGGCTAAGGAGATAAAAATGCAACAAGCTGATGACATCAAACCCTGTTATCCATTGTTCCGTCAGGACGAGTATAAGGAATCGATAGGCAACAAACAGACTCAATTCGAAGAGCGCCACGAAGCGGCCAAGATCCAGGACACGTTCACCTGGACCACCACGATGGAGTACCGCGAACTTAACTTCAAGCGCGAAGCGTTGACCGTTAACCCGGCCAAGGCCTGCCAACCGCTGGGCGCTGTATTGTGCGCACTGGGTTTCGAGAAGACCATGCCGTATGTGCACGGTTCGCAAGGTTGTGTGGCGTATTTCCGTACCTACTTCAACCGTCATTTCCGCGAGCCTATCTCTTGCGTGTCCGATTCCATGACGGAAGATGCAGCCGTGTTCGGCGGTCAGAAGAACATGATCGACGGCCTGGAAAACTGCAAGGCGCTGTACAAGCCGGACGTCATCGCCGTTTCCACGACCTGTATGGCCGAGGTCATCGGCGACGACCTGAACGCCTTCATCCGCAACACCAAGAAGGCCGGAAACATCCCCGACGACTATCCGGTTCCGTTCGCGCACACACCGTCTTTCGTTGGTTCGCACGTGACCGGCTGGGACAACATGTTCGAAGGCATCATGAGTTACTTCACGCGCAACAGCATGGAGGACAAGGTCGTCGGCAAGAACGGCAAGATCAACATCGTTCCCGGTTTCGAGACCTACCTGGGCAACTACCGTGTCATCCATCGCATGCTGGACGAGATGGGCGTCGCGCACACCATGCTGAGCGATCCGACCGAAGTGCTGGATACACCGGCCGATGGCCAGTTCCGCATGTACGCAGGCGGCACGACCCAGGACGAGATCAAGGATGCACCGAACGCAACGACGACTTTCCTGATGCAGCCGCTGCAACTGGACAAGACCAAGAAATACGTCGACCAGATCTGGAAGCATGAAGTGCCGAAGTTGAACATCCCGATGGGCCTGGAGTGGACCGACGAATGGCTGATGAAGGTCTCCGAAGTCACCGGCAAGGCTATCCCTGCTTCGCTGGTGAAGGAACGCGGCCGTTTCGTCGACATGATGACCGACAGCCACACCTGGCTGCACGGCAAGAAGATCAGCCTGTACGGTGATCCGGACTTCACTATCGGCATGACCAAGTTCCTGACCGAACTTGGCATCGAACCCCTGCACGTGCTGTGCAACAACGGCAGCAAGCGCTGGGAGAAAGCCATCCGCAAGGTGCTGGAAGAGACGCCGTACGGCAAGAACACGCAAGTGTTCGCGGGCGCCGACCTGTGGCACTTCCGGTCGCTGGTGCTGACCGAGAAACCGGACTTCATGATCGGCAACAGCTACGCCAAGTTCATTCAGCGCGACACGCTGCACAAGGGCAAGGAATTCGAGGTTCCGCTGATCCGCATCGGCTTCCCGATCTTCGACCGCCACCATCTGCATCGTGCGACGACGCTGGGTTACGAGGGTGCTATGCAGATGCTCACCACACTGACCAATGCAGTGCTGGAGCGTCTGGACGAGGAGACCCGCGGCATGGGGACGACGGACTACAACCACGACCTCGTGCGCTAACAGCAGGGAAGGGGGAAGGGTGGCCGCAAGCGGCCTGAAGGGAGAAGGGTAAATGCAGTTCGGTTTTACCCTTGAGCACCGCAGGTGCGCTCCCTTCCCCCTTTACCCTTCACTTGCGACGAAGGAGCATCAAATGGCAAACATCATGATCCAGGGCAGCAAAGGCGCGTATGTGTTCTACCTGCCCAAGCGCGACCTCGAGGACGCCATCGTTTCGATGGAGTTCGACACTCCGGAAAAGTGGGGTGGCGAGATCAAGCTCAACAACGGCGGCACGTATTACATCGAGCCGCAGACGGCTCCGGCCAGGTTGCCGATCTCTCTGCGTGCCAAGCGTCTGGATGCGGCGGAATGAAGACAGGGAAGAGTAAAGGGGGAAGGGTGCGGTGCTCAAGGGTAAAGCCGAAACCGTAGTCACCCTTCTCCCTTCTCCCTTCACTCTTCCCCCTTCCCGGAATTTAAGAAAGGAAAATATCATGGCAATGAAAATCGACACAACACTGTGCACCTCATGCGGTGACTGTGAACCGGAATGCCCAACGGCTTCCATCAGTGTGAAGAAGGGGTTGTACATCATCAATGCAAGCGAATGCACCGAGTGCGATGGTGAGTACGACAAACCGCAATGCGTGAAGGTGTGCCCGATCAAGGGCTGCATCACACAACTCGCGGCTTAACAACAGAGAAGGGCAGAGAGGGAAGGGATAAGGGCAAAAGCACGTTCGGTTCTACCCTTGAGCGCCGCAGGTGCAAACCCTTCCCCCTTCTCACTTCCTGAATTGGAGGTATCGAGCCATGACCGCAACAGTGATTACCAAAACCGCCGCACTGCGCATCGCACAAGCCGCACGTGCGCTTGCAGATGTGAACGCAGGCGCCTTCGCGGCGAAGCTGGGCGACAACCTCGGCTTGCCCATCACCGAAGAAAAACTCGCCAAGGTGACCGTGGCCGACCTCAAACTCATCCTTTCCGGCGAAGAGACCGTCGAGCCGGACGTGGATAGCGCTTCCATCAAGCTGGCCGTGCGCTATCTGTGGGGAGAGTCCGGCGACGCCGACAACCTGCCGCCCATGGATGCCTATATCGATGGCGAGATGCCCGGCAGCCTGCGCGTGGCTGTTGCCTCCAATACCGAAGAGAATCTCGACGGACACTTCGGTTCCTGCCCGCGCTTCCTGATCTACCAAGTCGGGCGTAACGACATGCGCCTGATCGATGCGCGCTCGACGCTCATCACCGACGATGCCGAAGACAAGAATGTCGCCCGCGCCCAACTTATCAGCGACTGCCAGATCGTCTATGTGCAATCCATCGGCGGGCCGGCGGCGGCGAAGGCCGTGCGCGCCAACATTCACCCCGTGAAAGTGCCCGATGGCGGCAAAGCTCGCGTCACCTTGCAACGCCTGCAAGGCGTCCTCGATGCGCCTCCTCCCTGGTTGGCCAAGATACTGGGTGTGGAAGCAAAATCGCTGAGCAAATTCGGTTCGGCAGAAGATGACTGAGGCCATACGATGATCGTGCCCGAGACACTGGATAAGATCGCGAGCGCCGCTGCCGCGTCAGGCGAACTGGGCGAAGATACATTGCTCGCCCTGAAAAAAACCTGGCCGGATCTGCGCTTCACCCTATGCAACGACGACGACATGCCGGCACGCTTGCCGGCCGCTTTGCAGCGCCAAAACTTCAATCTGTATCTGGTCGGCGGCGGCGAGCATTGCCTCAGCCTGACCGACGACCCGTTGCAGGCCATCGGAGTGGTGCTGGCTTGTGTGGATCATTGATCTTTCCGTAATTCATTACACAAAGTCTAACTACCGTCATTCCGGCGAAGGCCGGAATCCAGCCTGGTCTAAAGTTCCGCGCGGCGGGGAGAGTCATGGCTGGCGCATTGCCCACACTGCGTGTGGCTTTGTTAATCAACTGGATTCCGGCCTTCGCCGGAATGACGAGGTAACACGTTTCGTGTGTTGTCTCCAATCATGGAAACCTCAATAGGATTATTGAGCCGTCACTGTGAAGTATTAACACCGTTCGGGCTTGAGCCTGATGAAACTACTAGCCATTCGACTAAGCCCGCAAGCGGGCAAGTCGTTGGTTATGTCGAAGCCCATCCACCTTTCGACAAGCTCAAGGCGAACGGGCTTCAGACTTCACAGTGCCGGACCAATAGTCCCGCAATTGGCAACTATGCAGGCGGCGTCTCGAAAGAGAGCAAGACCATCTCCGCAGCCTGTTCCCGCAGCGGTATGAGCGCCTGGTAAGCGGGCGACGAGTGCCAGTTTTCGATTGCTTCCTTGTTCGGGAACTGAATAACGACGACGTCTTCGTAAGGATGTTCGCCAGCGAGCACGACAATCCGTTTACCCCGAAAGACGATTTCCGCACCCCACGGCGCAAGAGTGGCCGACACCTGATCGCGGTAGTCGATCCATTTTGCTGCGTCCTTAACGGTGGTGTGCCCGACGAGGTAAGCGGTGCTCATTGAAATATCTCCTGAGGTATTCAAGTGGAACGCAGATCAAGTCCTTCATTCCTGGCGATCCCTGGCAATGCCTTTGCTCCCCAAGCATAGTCCGGGAAGCAGGCGAACGGAAGCCATGTATCGTCAGCGCACGAACGCCTTGCGCTCCGCATATATTACAGAATCCCCCGGATGTTCCCCGATGCGCATCGACTGGTTGCATTTTTCCGGGCGTTCGCCACGGCTCGGTGCATCTGTCTTCAGGTGCCATGACCCCGGTGAGATATGGAAGTCTGCACATGCCAGCATCCTGTTCTCTCAGTTGCGAATATCGGTACTGCCATTGATAACGCCGTAGTCAACGGGCATCCTGACGTAGAACATGGTCAGGCCCGCGCTTCTGACCATTTCCAGGAGCCGATCCGCCTCATCGTCATTCACGATGAATTCCACAGCCACCGGCAGATCGCCCGCCAGCTCGAAGAAGTGTTCTTCATGAAATACGCCATGCCGCCCGAAGCCGGAAATGGCCTTGAACGCCGAGCCGCCGTGTATGCCCATCTTCTTCGCCTGTTCCAGCAGCCATTCGTAGACCAGCGTGTGTTGATGATTGCGGTTCTCGTGCATGTAAAACTTGAGAGATGTGCCTTTCATGGTGTGCCTCCTCACGAATTGATCTTCAGTAAGACTGCCTGGATGGGATCACGCCGCGCACTCCGCCGCGCGGGCTTTTCATGTCGCCCTTGTAGCGCGGAATGAGGTGCACGTGGACATGCGGGATCGTCTGGCCCGCCACCTCGCCCACGTTGATGCCGACGTTGTAGCCGGCGGGAGCATGTTCGCCGTCGAGATGATGTTTCGCTTGATCTAGCAACAGTAACAGCGCGGCCTGCTCTTCACGGGTGGTGAGGAAGAAATCGGCGACATGACGCTTCGGAATGATCAGGAGGTGGCCCGGGTTGACCGGGAATTTGTCTTGTTTGGCATAGGCCAGTTCGTTTTCGAACAGGATGCTATCCGGATTGCAGAACGGGCAGTTCGGAATGTCCGCGTTCATCATGCGGCCCCTTTGATCTTGAGCAGATTGACGGTCAGCATACCCAGTACCGTCATGACGAGCGAACCCCCGAGATGGACAGTCGTGTGTGCCAAGGCCCAAAGATACTCGCTTCGGGAAATGAGCGTGACCGCTTCGGCGGAGAAGGTGGAAAAAGTGGTAAGCCCGCCCATGAAGCCGGTGATGACGAACAATCGCACTTCCGGAGGCAGGCCGGCATGCTCGGTGAAGAATGCGACCGCGACGCCGACCAGGTAACCTCCGATCAGGTTGGCCGCCAACGTACCCAAGGGAAGCGTCGGAAAGACCGGATTGAGCAGAAGGCCCAGCCACCATCGCAACCACGCACCGAAAGCCGCGCCGAAACCCACTGCAAGAAAACCGTAAATACCCATATCATCACTCCGTCCGGATTGGTATCGATCCGGCAGAGCAGGCAGAAAAAATGCCTACCGCCCCGCTGCCGGGTTATCGGTAGGCATCATCAGCCCGGTTGGGCGGTTCGGAGCATGAACTCCGGGAGGTATGCCATCTCCTGGATGAAAGGTAACAAGCTTCCTTGATAATGTAAAGACAGCAAGGCAAGGCATTTTCCCGGATCGGCATCGTTCAGCTTCAATAACAGGATATAGTTTTGCCTCTTGTCCTTGCGGGAGGTTAATGATCATGTCGTGGAAATTATTTGCGCTGGGCTCGGCTTTCTTTGCGGGATTGACGGCCATATTCGGGAAGCTCGGTGTCGAGGGGATCAATTCCAACCTGGCGACATTCATTCGTACCGTCGTGATTCTGGCCATGACGTTTGCGATCGTGAGCTTTCAGGGCGAATGGCGCTTTCCGCAAAGAACCATGGAAATGCGACCTGTTGTTTTTCTGGTGCTTTCGGCCATTGCCACAGGGTTGTCGTGGCTCTTCTACTACCGCGCACTCCAAATGGCGCCGGCCTCCATGGTCGCGCCGGTGGATAAACTCAGTGTCGTGTTTGCCATCGTGTTGAGCGTGTTGTTCTTGGGCGAAGCGGTCACGCCCAAGTTGATCATCGGTGGAACGCTTGTCGTTGCCGGAACGCTGGTTTTGATCTGGCCTTAGTCGGTGGTGAATAAGTTCAAAGGTATCGTACGATTGCAGTAGAACAGTCAGACTTTGGTTGCCTTGTACTGGCTGGATTCGATGATCTGGGAAAAGAAATCCATGAGTTCGGGATCGTGCTTCTCTCCGGCTTCCTGGTGCAGGATGGCCATGATTTCCGGATGCGTCCTGGCGTGATGGTATGACCTCGTCACGGCCATGGCGTCGTAGCTATCGGCAATGGAAATGATGCGCGCGCATACCGGGATTTGCTCTCCCGAGAGTTTGTCCGGATAACCCCGGCCGTCGTAGTGCTCGTGATGGTGGCGGATCAACAGGGCCGCTTGTTGCGAACCCTGGAGTTCGGTTGCAGCCATGATCTTCTCCCCGATCTCGGAGTGCTGTTTCATGGTTTCCCACTCGTCCGCATCGAACTGCGCAGGCTTCAACAGGATGTGGTCCGGTATCCCGATTTTGCCTATGTCGTGGAACGAGGCAGCGATGTTGAGCGCATTGAGTTCGTTATTGGACAGTCCGCAATGCACGCCGATCTCGCGGGAAAGGCCTTGGACACGTTCGGAATGAAGCCGGGTCAGCAGGTCGCGATAACCCAGCGCCACCGACAAGGCTTTGGTGTACATGTACAGCGCATTGAAAACAGGGTCTTCCAATTCCATGCCGAGCCTCCGAAGAAAAGCCGTTCATAAGTCTGGATTCATAACCTGTTCAATGCAACACCAAAGACGGGATGGTTAATGCTGTGCCATTGATCTTTCCGTAATTCATTACACAAATTTTGCGAACCTCCGTCATTCCGGCCCTTCGATAAACTCAGGACAGGCTGACCTTCGATCAGGCCGGAATCCAGCCCGTCAAATAATACCGCGTAGCGGACAAAACCATATTTGATTTGTCGTCCCACTGCGCGGGGTTATCTCAACTGCCTGGATTCCGGCCTTCGCCGGAATGACGAGGCGGGAGGTTTTGTGTAATGTCGCCAATTTATGGAAATAAATACGGCGCCGGGTGCGGTACAAGGTCATGTGCAAGCTCAAATGCCCTTGGGGGTCACTTCGCCTCTTGAGCCATGCGCACCCATTCCGCATTGAAGTTGGGCGGAATCGCACCGGCCGTCATTTCGGGGCGGCTGCCCATCGGGCACTCACTGCTGTTGATCTGGTTGAACCATTCCCGGAACCTCAACATGCTGGCGGGATTCATGACGCACGCCTTTTGGCCGAACGGATGGCCGAACTGGAACAGCAGATGCCCGATTTCGTGCGCCAGATATGCACCTGCCAATTCTGCCGCGTCTTCCTCGGAATATTGTTCACCGCCGCGCAGTTGCCTGGTGGTCTCTGAATTATCCTGGAAAGGAAACGTGCTGAAGACGATATAGGAGCCATACTTGCCGGTGCGGCTGTATGAAGTCGTGCCTACCGTGACGCCCCCGCGTATGGCCGAATGTATATCGACACCGTAGTACTCGGCACTCGCGATCAACTGATTGGTCAGCACAAGATCATAAGGGAGATTCCCATAACCCAGCGTGTCCCAATAGACCCATTCGTTATAGGGCGAGGCGTCGAGCACCGGTGCTCCATCGGCCGCGTTGAGATGTCTCCATTGCTGCAAGCGGTCGAGCATGACGTTCGCCAGCAACGCTGAAAATGAAGCCAGATCCTTTGGATGGGCATCCGTGGGAAGATAGGGCGCCGCGAAGGCAAGCGCATCTTCCAGTTTCGTTCCGCGTTGCGTGAGGGTCGTGTTGATGCCCTCGGCCAGCTTCTGCTTGTCGCCGCCACCCGATTTGAAGTCGTATATGGAAGACGTGCGCTCTTTCATGATGGCCGCCGGGATGAGCGCAAACAATTGGTCGATGCCGGTTTCCGGAACATCCGTGAACTCGACATAGACCCCGAACTCCTTCCAGGCGGTCAGTTGGGCGGATGCCAATATGATGCGCAGGTAGTCCTGCGAGAATCGCGCAAGGCGCGGGTTGGTGGCATGAACGACGCGGATCCTGACTGTGGAGCCCGGCTTGGTCGGCGCGACGGTCGACTTTTGCCACTCGTTGGAGACGTCCCCCTTGCATCCAAGGAGCAGCAAGACCAATCCCATGCTCAGGTACTTAAATAGCAAGATGCTCCTTTCATCCCCGCAAAAGTTTGATCCGGTGCTACTCCATTGCTCACCAGGGCGGGGTACCTAGAAACCCATGATGATCAGTATCCCCGCTGCGATTGCGACGACAGCCATAATGGTACTCATTCCCGAAAAACTGAAATGAAGAATGTGTGCCAGCCCGGTGACGATGAGCCAGACGGCCAGCAGCAACACTCCGATACTTCTTTTCATTGCGAGACTCCCAGGTAAATTTATTTTTAAGTTGATGTGCCGGACTGTGAGTCCGGGAGCACCAAGGCTACCAACATTTATGGCATTTGTATGCCACTAAAATTTGCAGGGCGGGATAGCGCAGAGTATTCCACCGGATGATGGTCCATAAAGAATGGCCGCTCTCGCTACCTCGGCAGCTTCGATTCCAAAGCCCCGCGAATGAAGGCTTGCCATGTTTCGTTCGGCACCCAGACCTCGCGCATCGGGAATGCCGCGTCCTCTTCGTTCTCTCCCAGTTGCATCCTGCGATAGAGATAGATGAAAGCCGAGACGCGCATGTTCTTCGCACAATGCACCCACACCTTGCGTCCCTCGAATGCCTTGAGCGCACCGAAGAACTGATCCAGCTGGCGCAGTTCGGGCCGTTCCCATGCCACAGGAATCTGGACGTAGGCAATGCCCTGCAGAGTGATGAGTTCGGCTTCGCCGGGCAGCGCATTCGATGAAGTCGGCGGCGCGAGGTTGATGACGGCCTCGATTCCGAGCGAGGGCAGACAGGCGATGTCATCTTCGGACAATTGGCCGGAAGTCCAGAGCCAGTCGAAGACTCGGTGGATATTCTCGGCGTCGGCTGGGGTGTTCATGTCCGGCATAATGATTTGTAGTGAGCCAGTGTGATATGTAAGGTAATACAACAGTAATTGCCGGACATTCATACAGTAACAACAGGCTTGCACCGTACCTGCCCAAGACCACTCGGTCAATATGCCAAACGGCCTATTACTTTTCACCGCACATCATCCAGCTTGCTATCATGACAACTATTCCAATCAGGAGTTGAAGATGCATATTTCGTTGCGCGGCCCTATCGTCACTATCTTGTTGCTGGGCGGACTGATGAATGCGCCGGTGCGGGCGGGCGAGGTCAGCGTTGCGGTGGCATCGGACTTCGCAGCGCCGATGGAGCGTCTCGTACCGTTGTTTCAAAAGGACAGCGGGCACACAGTGAAGGTCGGCATTGCCACCAGCGGAAAATTGTATGCGCAGCTCAAGGGTGGTGCGGCATTCGATGTGTTTCTTTCCGCAGACGAGGAGACTCCCAAACGCTTGCTGCAGGAAGGATTGGCGGTTGCCGGTTCGCGTTTTGTCTACGCCACAGGCAGGCTGGTGTTGTGGAGTGCGCAGCCCGATTTCGTGGATGACAAAGGCGCGGTGCTCAACAAGGGCAACTTCAACATGCTGGCGATCGTCAATCCCTGGTATTCGCCATACGGTGTGGCGGCGAAAGAAACGTTGACGAAATTGACGATGTGGAATTCGATACAGGAGAAACTGAGCAAGGGCGAGAACGTCACGCAGACCTATCAATTGGCCGTGACCGAGAAAGCCGACCTGGCTTTCATCCCGATCTCTCAGGTCATGCGCGACGGCAAGGTGACTCAGGGTTCATGGTGGCTGGTGCCATCCGAGCTGCACAAACCTATCCTGCAAAGCGCGGTGCTGATGTCCGGCGCAAAGGATCAGGCAACGGCGAAGGCCTTCCTTGCTTTCCTGAAGGGCGAAAAGGCGAGGGCGGTGATGCGCGGGTTCGGGTATGAGATGCCGTGAGGGGCTCGGTCTTCAACAGATCGCAACAATAAATGGACAGTTTCGAATTGCAACGGGCGCTTATTGATCTTTCCATTATTCATTACGCACACATCTTCATCAGTCGTCATTCCGGCGAAGGCCGGAATCCAGTCAATCAAAAAACCCACGCAGTGGGACAAAGCAGCAGATACGGCTTTGCCCGCTACGCGGCGCTATTAATCAAGCTGGATTCCGGCCTTCGCCGGAATGACGTTGTAGTAAATCCCATTCTTTGTCGCCCATTGAGGAAACCTCAATAGGTGCCCGCTTTGTTTGCTCCGGCGTAGCCTCATCCCGATTGTCGGAATAAAAGCGTTATGGTCTTAAGGTTGTAACGAACCCGCTAAATTGTTCTAATTGGAACAGGGCGGGATGCCTTCGATCACGGTCATGCAAATCTGGATAGTTGAGCCGACTCAAGCTCCGGTGCGCGGTGGGGCTGTTCGTGGCCCTGTGGCACCTCTTTTGCTTACCATTAATTTGCGCAAAGTCATAACGTGTGAGGACAACATGGCTCAATCGACAGCAGAGAAAAAAACCGAACCGGGGACTGTCTCCAAACTGAAGATCGCCAAGGGGCGGCGCTGGGACCACCTGGAATTGCTGGAACGCATCGACGCGACAGGCTCCATTTCGGCGGCGGCAAGCGCCATGGGCATGAGCTACAAGGCCGCATGGGAAGCGGTGGAGGCGATCAACAATCTTTCCGAGCAGCCGCTGGTGGAACGCAAGACCGGCGGTTCGAAGGGCGGGGGAACGACGCTCACCAACTATGGCCGCCGGGTGGCGGGAGCGTATCGGCGTCTGGAGCAGGAGCGCGAGCAGGTGCTCAAAAAACTGGCGGAAGTGATGGATGACTTTGATGAGTATTACCATTTGATCAGGAGATTCGACATGAAGACGAGTGCACGCAATCAGTTTCTGGGCAAAATCAAAAGCATCAAGCTTGGGGCGGTGAACTCTGAGGTCGTGATGGACATCGGCGGCGGCGATTCGATCGCTGCAGTGATCACCAACGAGAGCGTGGAACATCTCGGATTGAAAGTCGGCACGGAGGCCTATGCGATGATCAAGGCGCCCTGGGTGATCGTGACCACTTCGGAGGGATTCAAGACCAGCGCGCGCAACGAGTTGCACGGCACCGTGGTGCGCTGTCAGGAGGGGGCGGTGAACGGTGAGGTCATCATAGAGTTGGCCGGAGGCAAGACCGTGGCGGCCATCATAACCAACGACAGCATCAAGTCCCTGGGACTCAAGGACGGCGTAAAGGCTTGTGCGCTGATCAAGGCTTCGCACGTTATCCTGGCAGTCAATGCTTGAGGGGCAAGGAATGATAGCGAATAGATCGGGTTGGCTGGTTGCTTGTGGGGCGTTGCTGTTTGCGACGGTGATCCGGCCGGTGGCCGCAGGCGAAGTCAATGCCGCGGTGGCTGCCAATTTTGCGGTGCCGATGCAGCAGATCGTCGAACTGTTCCAGAAGGAAAGCGGGCATACGGTGAAGGTCAGCCTCGGTTCCAGCGGCAAGTTCTATTCGCAGATCAAACAGGGGGCGCCGTTCGACGTGTTCCTGTCGGCGGACGAGAAGAATCCCAAGCTGCTGGAAGAGGAAGGGCTGACCGTTCCCAACTCGCGTTTCGTCTATGCCTTTGGCAAGCTGGTGCTGTGGAGTGCGCAACCGGGTTATGTGGATGACAAGGGGGCGGTGCTGGGCAAAGGCAGCTACAAAAAACTGGCTTACGCCGACCCCAAGCTGGCCCCGTACGGTTTCGCCGCGAAAGAGACGCTGGAAGGACTGGGGTTGTGGGATCGCGTCCAGGGCAAACTGGTCACGGGGGAAAGCATTGCGCAGACCTACCAGTTCGCAGCGACGGGAAATGCCGAGTTGGCTTTCATCGCGCTGTCGCAGATCACCAAGGATGGAAAGGTGACCGGAGGTTCCTGGTGGCTGGTGCCGGCGCAGATGTACAGTCCCATTCGCCAGAGCGCGGTTCTGTTGAGTTCCGCAAAGGACAAGGCAGCGGCGCAGGATTTTCTCAAATTCCTGAAGAGCGAAAAGGCCGTGGCGATCATACGCAGCTTTGGCTACGACTTGCATTGAGGTGAAGCAGCCATGACCGTTTTGGATCCGGACGATCTGCAGGCAGTATGGCTGACGCTCAAGCTGGCCGGCGCCGTCACGTTGCTGCTGCTGTTCATCGCGACGCCGCTGGCGTGGTGGCTTGCGCACAGCCGCAAGTGGTACAAGGGTATCGTGGCGGCGCTGGTGGCATTGCCGCTGGTGTTGCCGCCGACGGTGCTCGGCTTCTACCTGCTGCTGCTGATGGGGCCGCATGGCATCGTGGGCGAGTTGACCGCAGCTTTGCATCTCGGCGCGCTGCCGTTCACCTTCACCGGGCTGGTGATCGGTTCGGTGCTGTTCTCGATGCCCTTTGCCGTACAGCCTATCCAGAACGCGTTCGAGGCGATGGGCAAACGTCCGCTGGAAGTGGCTGCCACCTTGCGTGCGGGCATGTGGGATCGCTTCTTCAGCGTGGCCGTGCCGCTGGCGCGTCCGGGTTTTCTCACGGCGGTCATTCTCGCCTTCGCGCACACGGTCGGCGAATTCGGCGTGGTGCTGATGCTCGGCGGCAACATTCCCGGCGAGACGCGCGTCCTCTCGGTCGCCATCTACAACCATGTCGAGGCGATGGAGTACAGCGCGGCGCAGTGGCTCGCGGGCGGCATGGTGCTGTTCTCGTTCATCGTGTTGCTCTCGCTGTATCTCACGGGCGGCAAGTCGTGGAAAGTGGCGCCGAGGAAATCTTCCGTTCCTGGTGAGCTTGTCGAACCATGAACGGAAGACACGCCAATATTTTGCTGTTATCTCGTTCGTCCTTCGACATCGCCTTTAGTCCTGAGCAAAGTCGAAGGGTCAGGACGAACGATCAACGCGCGGGTTTGCAATGAGCGAGATTCAGGTATGTTTCAAGTTGCAACTGGGGAGTTTCGCACTGGATGCCGCCTTCAGCGCACCTGCGGTCGGCGTCACTGCCTTGTTCGGTTCCTCCGGTTCCGGCAAGACCACCCTGCTGCGCTGCATCGCCGGATTGGAGCGCGCTACCGGCACGCTGCATGTGAGCGGCGACACCTGGCAGGACGAAACGACATTTTTGCCGGTGCATAAACGCCCGCTGGGTTATGTGTTTCAGGAGGCCAGCCTGTTTCCGCACCTTTCGGTGCGCGCCAATCTGGAATACGGACTGAAGCGCATTCCGCGGCCGGAGCGAAAAGTGCCGCTGGAGCAAGTGGTGGAATGGCTGGGGCTGGGGCGTCTCATCGAGCGCGGCGATCCGGCAAGACTCTCCGGCGGCGAACGCCAGCGTGTCGCCATCGGCCGCGCGCTGCTCACCAGCCCGCGCATCCTGCTGATGGACGAGCCGCTCTCCGCACTCGACACAAACAGCAAGCAGGAGATCCTGCCGTATCTGGAACGCCTGCATCGCGACCTGGAGATACCCGTGCTCTATGTCAGCCACGCAATGGATGAAGTGGCGCGGCTGGCCGATCATCTGGTGTTGCTCGATCAGGGCCGCGTGATGGCCAGCGGGGCGCTCGGCGAGACGCTGGCACGGCTCGATCTGCCCACTGCACATTTCGACGATGCGGGCGCGGTGATCGAGGCGGCGGTGGCGGAGCACGATGAAACCTATCACCTGACGCGGCTGGATTTTTCCGGCGGTAGTCTGTGGGTGGGCCAAGTGCAGCAGCCGTTCGGCAGCAAGGTGCGGGCCCGCGTGCTGGCGCGCGACGTCAGTATCGCCACGCAGCAGCCGCACGGCTCCAGCATCACCAATATCCTGCACGCGCGCATTGCCGAGATACGCGACGAAGGACCGGACAAGGTGATCGTACGCCTGGCGGTCGGCGAGTCGCACGTGCTGCTGTCGCGCATCACACGCCGTTCACGCGACCTGCTCAATCTCACGGCTGGGACGGATGTGTTCGCCCAGGTGAAGAGCGTGGCGTTGATGGCGTAATGAGGGGATGAACAGGACATGAACTATCTGGCATTGACGGATGAAGAACTGGCGTACTTGCTGTATGACGATGTGCCTTGCGGAGATCTCACAACAGAGACATTGGGGATAGCACAGCAGACGGCGCGTCTGGAATTTCGTGCGCGGCAGGAAATGGTGGTATGCGCCATCGAAGAAGCTGCACGCCTGTTCACTTTGAGCGGTGCAAAAGCCGATGCGCATGTGCATTCCGGGCAGCATGCAGGCAAAGATGAGCTGTTGCTTGAAGCGCAGGGCAATGCGCAGATTCTGCATCGCGTATGGAAGACGGCACAGGTGCTGGTGGAGTGGGCGAGCGGCATCAGCACGGCCAGCGCCGCCATCGTAGATGCCGCATCGACTGTTGCGGTGGCGTGCACGCGCAAGAATGTGCCGGGTACCAAGGCGCTGTCGGTCAAGGCGGTGCGCGCCGGAGGGGCGACCATGCACCGCCTCGGCTTGTCGGAATCGATGTTGCTGTTCCCGGAACATCGTATGTACCTTGATGAGATGCCCGCAGCCACTGTGGCGCGGATCAGGCGTGCAGAGCCGGAAAGAAAGCTGGTCGTGGAAGTCGTCACTGTCGAGGAAGCGATCGTGTGGGCCGGGGCCGGTGCAGAGGTGCTGCAGCTGGAAAAGTTTTCGCCCGAATCCGTTGCCGAATGCCGCGGTGCACTTGACCGGCTCGGGCTGAAGCTGGTACTTGCGGTGGCCGGCGGCATCCGGGCCGACAATGCCGCGGCCTATGTGCGAGCCGGCGCAGACTTGCTGGTGACCTCCGCACCTTACACCGCGCCACCCAGGGATGTGCAGGTGCGCTTTTTCAAAGTGGCGCCATGATAGCGATCGACTTTGCGCAAGAAGACGACCTGCCGCAACTCGCCGACCTGATCGCAGAGTTGTTCACGCTGGAAAGCGATTTCCAGCCCGAACGCGACAAGCAGTTGCGCGGCCTGCGACGCATACTCGGCGAACCTTCTTTGGGCAGGCTGTTCGTGCTGCGCATCGACGGCAAGGTGGCGGGCATGGCCAATGCATTGATCACCGTCAGCACCGCGGAAGGAGGGCGCGTCCTGTTGCTGGAAGATGTGATCGTGGGCAAGGAACATCGCGGTAACGGGCTGGGAAGGCGGCTGGTCGAGCATGTGCTGGCTTGGGCACAGGAGCAAGGCATGACGCGCGTCACTTTGCTGGCTGACCGCGACAATCACGCCGCGCTGGATTTCTACCGCAGGCTGGGTTTCGAACATTCGAACATGCTGGTGTTGCGCAAACCGCTGGCCTGAAATACGTCGTTTTGTAGCAATCGCTACAAAAAAATCAGATCTCCCTCTTCTTGAAGCTGAGGCTATCCCCCGTCCTGTCTTGGTTTGCGGCCTATTTCACCTGTTGGCACAATGGTTGCTCATCTCCATCACGGGTCTATTGCGGAGCGACAATTGAAGGTCTTGAACATGCCGGAACGCCAATTCGGGGCATCGCCGCTGGTCGATGTCATGCGCGCCGACTGCTCGGTGTGTCCTCACCGGGCATTGTTGGCAGAAGGTAAATGCGTGCCGGGCGATATCTGCCTGACTGCGCAGAGCGGCCGGCAGATCGACCGCTTCCTGCGGCGCAATCCGCAGCTGGCGCAGGATTATCTGAACGATGGATTCTGGGAACGCAGAGCCATCGCTGCGCGCTATGCGCCGCTGGAGCTGATGCGGCAGATGCCGCGCGACGCCGACGAGGTGGTGCGCCGCGTGGTGGCGAGCCGCCTGCCGATCGATGAACTGGACGGCTACCTGCACGACACGGATCGCGAAGTGCGCATGACGGTGGCCGAACGCATCGCGCCTGAGCGCCTGACCGCCTTTATCGGAGACGAGGATTACCTGGTGCGCCTGCAGGCGGCGAAGCGCCTGCCGCACGGGCAGTTGCGGCGCATGACGGGCGACGCGGACAGGGAGGTGCGCAAGGAAGTGGCGCGGCGCCTGCCGCCATTTGCGCTGGGCATGATGGCCAGGGATGAGGATGCGGAAGTGCGGCGTATCGCCGCGGCGCGCATGCTGCCTGCCGATGCGGCAACGATGCTGGCAGACAGCGATTGGGTCGTGCGCCTGGAAGCGGCGCAGCTCGCACCGCTTGAAAACATTGCCGGACTGGTGGACGATGACGAGCCGGACGTGCGCGCTGTCGTGCGCCAGCGATTGAATGAGTATTTGCCTGGGGATGACAAATGAGTATCTATGCACTTGACGAAGCCGCCTTGCGCAACCTTGCAGAAGAGATCGAAGCCATCCCGCCCCGACCGCACCACAGCGCACTGCTGGAGATCGCCAATCGCATCCGCCCCGGCTGCACTTTCCGCTATGCGCTGAATCGCGGCGGCTGGTATCGCCCGGGCGGCCTCATCGCTGCCGACGGCGCCCGCATCGCCGAAAGCCTGGGAACCTGGGCGAAGATCGAGCTGGCTGCCTGCGGCGGAGATATGGGAGAGCTGGTCGAACGTCATTCGGGCAAGAGGCTGCTGGTGACACGCCATACCGGGCGCACGCATTACCTCGTTGCCGCCTACGGACCGGCTCCGGCGGATTTCCTGCAACTTGAAGTGGAAGAATTGCAGGAGGTGCTGGATCGCAAGTTGATCGATGCCGACAAGCCGCCCGAAGACCTGCAGGAACTCACCGAGCCGATCACCCCCGATGTGCTTGAAGGTGAGGCGGTTGCTGCGCCGCGTTACCGTTTCAGGCGGCTCATCGATATGCAGCAGACCGTTGCCAGGACATCGCCCGCAGGACGGCACCATGCCGGATTGCCGCGCCTGCTTTCGGAATGGGCTCACAGCAGTGCCGCAGCGCGCGGGCATTTCAGCGACCACTGGATCGTTGCACTGCGCGAACATCAGGACCGCTATCGCAATCCGGTGATCACGGCCTCGCTGGTATCGCGCCATGCGCGCGAACTCAAACCGTTCCAGTGGAACATCGAACTTTCCGGGGTGGAGATGAATGCGCAGTTGCAGGCTTTCGATCGGGCGGCCGGATACACGTCGGCCTGGTACGCACACCTGGTCGCCGGAACCATCACGCCGCCCAAGGTCGCCTATGCCGTTGCGCGCGATCTGGAAGCCGGATTCAGCTACCTGCCAGATACCGAGGTAGCCCTGATAAGGGGCTGGGTGGCGGAGCCGTACTCGGTCTAAGCAAGGACATTGCATCGACCTGTCTGCATATGCAGTTTGTAGGGTGCGCCTGCGCACCAGAGCAAAATGGTGCGCAGGCGCACCCTACTTGAGACTCACGGCATCCGTTTGGCCCGACTTACAAATCGTGGCGCATAAGTGCCATCAAGAGTGCAGCACTACACTAGTGGAATGGCTATAACCAATGACTTGGCAGCTTGCTGCCTTAGTCAGATGGCTAGTAGTTTCACCAGTAGTTTCCTCAGGCTCAGCACGAATGGCAATTAGGTTCAAAGCGTGCCGGATCCATAGGCCTGTCCGCATATGCAGCCTGCGCAATTTCGGCGGCTTCCGTCGCCCAGACAAGCGAATTTATTGATCGCTTTTTTTCCTGCCCGTGACCCAAACGTAAAACATCGGCAAGTAAAACAGGCTCAAGAAAGTGCCTATCAGCAGGCCCCCGATAGCGGCATCCGCCAACGGTGAAAGCCGCTCCAGTCCGATGGCGCGCTGCATCGCAATCGGCACCATGCCGGCGATGGTGGCCAGTGCGGTCATCAGGATAGGCCGGTAGCGCAGGCGGATCGAACCTTCGGCGGCGGCAAAGGCATCCTGACCCTCGCGCCGTCGTTCTTGAATGAAGTCCACCATCAGGATCGAATTCTTGATGATGATCGAGAACAGGAGCACGGTGCCGAGGATAGCGGGCAGTGCCATGGCCTTGCCGAACGCGAGCAGCCCCCAGATCGCGCCGATTGCCGACAGCGGCAAAATCAGGATGGACAGCACGGCCAGGCCGATGCTGCGATAGGCCGGCACCAACACACCGAACAGCACCATCATGCCGAGCCCCAGTCCCAGGCCCATCAGTTTGCTCGACTCCTGCGCGCTGGCAAAGTCGCCGAAATCTTCGGCGCTCACGCCGGGAGGCAACACCTTCTGCACAGCGGCCATCGCATTCGTGCTGAGAAAGCTGATCGGCACGGTACTGCGGAAGCCATACACATCCAGGCTGTAGTGAATACCATCGGTGGAGATTACTGCCGTGGACGGTTGCAAGAGCAGATGGGCGACATCGCCCAGAACCGCGCTATGACCTTCGGAAAGGCGGATGGGCAGATTCATGAGCGCTTGGGGCGTTTCACGATAGGGTGCGCCGAAATACAATCGTACCGGGATGCTGCCCATGCTGGGCAGACGGCTGAACGCGGCTACGGGCAGTCCTTTCATTGGCAGTTGCGCGACGATCTGGTCGGGTGTCACGCCCAGGTTGCGCAGCTTGGCATCGTCGAATTGCAGTACGGCTTCTTCGCTGTCGCGATCCCAGGTGGTGGATACCGAAGTGAAGCCGGGTATCTTCAGCATGGCTTCGCGTGCCTTGTCCGCGGCATCCGGCAGCAATCGCCAATCGTCTGCAATCAGACGGATATCGACCGGTGCCTTGATGCTGGACAGCGCGGTGGCGCCGTAGTCATACGCATCGGCTGTCACCACACCGGGAATCTTGTGCAAGATCTCACGCAGTTCCGACTCGATCTGCCAGCTTGTTTCCGTGCGGTGCAGGCGGTCAATGTAGGTCAGGGTATAACTCGCCTCGCCCGGCAACTGGCCGGATCCCAGCGACAGCACGCCAGGTTCCGAGCCGTAGACCACATCCCATCGTGTCAGCCTCGCGTCCTGGTCGAGCGACTGCTCAAAGGACTTCAGGCGCGCATCGGCATCCTGTACGGTGACGTTGCCGCCAAACTTGACGTGCACGCGCACGATGCCGGTATCCATCGGCGGCAGCGCTTCGCGCCCGATCAAAGGCAGCACGGTGCGCGCGCTGAATATCAGCAATGCCAGGGCAGGGAGCAGGAAAATCACGCGCCGCACGGTACGGCCGCCGAAGGCGAAGTGCAACAGACCGGTATAAAGCCCCGCACCCGGCCCGACGAAGCGCTGGTAGCCACGTTCGATGGCCTGTTCCCAGCGTGATTTGGGGGGAAGCCCGTTGCGGTACCAGAACATCGAAATGCGCGGAATCAGCGTGACAGCCAGGAAATACGAAACGAACACCGCAATCAGCACGGGAAAAATCAGATGGCTGAAGACTTGTTGCGGGAAGCCGCCGACAAACATCAGCGGTGCGATCACCACGGCGGTGGCGATGGTTCCGATGAAGACCGGAGACAGCACCTCCTGCGTCCCGTTGTGGACGGCAGTCTGCACATTCTCGTGCAGTTCGCCCAAATGGCGCTCGATGTTTTCCAGCACCACGACGGCATCATCCACCAGCATGCCCAGCGCCAGGATGATGCCGGTCATTACCAGCACATTGAGTTCCTTGCCGGTGAGCCACAATACCGCGAGCGTGAGCAAAAAAACCAGCGGGATGCTGATCAGCGCGGTCACCACTGCACGCCAGTTGGCAAGAAACAGCAGGATGACCAGCGCCACGAATATCACCGCATCGCGCAGCGCCTCGATCATGTTGCTGTTCGACATTTCGATCAGCGGTCCCTGGGTATCCGCAACGCTGAAGTCGATGTTGGGGAAACGGGCTTGCACATCGGGCAGGACTGTCATTGCGCCGTTGATGGTGTTTTGCACACTGCCGCCGGGTGCGCGTTGAATGGCGACCGCAATCGCCGAGCCTGCCTTGCTATGGAATGCGGAATAGCGTTCCGCAGAAGACAGGCTGATGCTGGCCACATCGCCCAGGGTCAGACCGCCGGTCAGGGGCAGGGTGCGCAGCGCGTCCACGCTGTTGCGTTCGCCATAGACCGTCAGCGTCAGCATATGGTTCTCGCCCTGCGCGGTGCCCACCGGGTAATCGCGGTCAATGCGAGCGATCAGTCCCTGCAGCGTTGCCGGGTCGATGCGATAGCGCGCCAGTTTGAGCGGATCGAAGTCCACGCGCACCGCAGGCTGGTATCCGCCGAAAATGTCGACGTTGGACACGTTGGGCTGGGTCAGAAACGTCGTGCGTATGTCGTTCTCAGCCAGCAGGCGTATTTGGTCGAGCGTCAGGCCGCTGCCCGGCTTGGGCGTCAGCGCGAGCGTCAGCACAGGGTTGATGAAAGAACCCACGGCGTATTCGCTGGACGCCCCGGCTTCGGGCGGCAATGCCGCCCGAGCCTGTGTCAGTGCATTGCTCACATCCAGCAGCGAACGGTCGAGTCCCTTGGTGTACTCGAACTCGGCGGTGACGATGGAGACTTCGTTCTTGTTGATGCTTTGCACATCGCGCACATCGGCGAGCGTATAGAGTTGCTGCTCGATCGGACGGGTAACGCGCTGCGCCACGGTCAGTGCCGAAGCACCGGGGAGCTGGGTAATCACGGTGACGGAGGGGCGATCCACATCGGGATACATGTTGCGCGGCATGTTGATGTAACCGATCACGCCGAGCACCGAACCGATCGCCAGGATCACGCCCATCAGCAAGGGGCGCTTGTAGAAGAACTCGAACATGGCTCAGCGGGCTCCGGAGATGTTGTAAGGCGCGCCGCCGGCCAGACGGTTGAGTACGTCCGCGCTGGAACAGGCAACTCGTACTCCGGCCAGATTGCCGGATGTCGCTACCGCCCCCTCGATTCCGCCGGCGAGCAGGTCGACGCTTTGCACCGTGGCCTTGTCCGTGCCGTTAGCCGGCAGTCGCACCAGGTCGGCGCGTCTGCCGTCGTTGTTGATCATGCAATCGCCGGGAATGAATATTCCCTTTCCAGAAAAGCTGACGATGTTTACATCCACTTTGCTGCCCGGCGTCAGTCCGGCTATTCGGGCCTCCCAGCGGCGCAATCCCTGCCCGGTGGCTTCCGGCCATGGACGCACGGGATAGACTTTGCCGTTCAGCAGCAATCCGCCTACCGAAGTTGTTTCCGGCGCATCCACCAGCACCCGCTGCGGTCCCAGTGCGACTACGCGCAATAGCGGTTTGCCCGGGGTGGCGATGTCTCCCGGTTGCGCCAGGCGCGCGGCAACCACGCCATCGAAGGGTGCCACCAGAGTGGCATTACGGAAGTTCTCCCGTGCGACGGTTACACGGGTTTGCGCGGCAGCCATAGACGCTTCAGCTACCTGCACTTGTTCCAGGGAAACACCGCCGATCTGGAAAAGCTTTTGCGATCGCTGCAATCGATCCTGTTCCACCAGCAAGGTACTTTCGGCAGCGGCAAGGTCGGTCTTGAGCGAATTTCCCTGGGACCGATTGCTGTCGGACTGGCTCATCTCGATCGTTGCCAGCAAGTCGCCGCGTTTGAAACGGCTTCCTTCAAAGAGCGGCATGCGCACGACATAGCCCGACAGGCGGCTGGACAGAACGCTTTCGTTCACGGCTTCCACGTCGGCCATGGCGGGACGTGTCAGGCGCGTTTCCTCATCCGCCAGGGTACGATCCTGAATCACGGCCGCCCAGGCAGAGGGGGGTACTTCGGCTGACAACACCTGATGCTGATGTCGCACCAGGAACACTGCGGCAGCAATGAGCAGCAATACAAAAACCGAAACGGGAATGATTTTTTTCATCTTCATGGTGTGATTTCCAGGGAGTGGATGTATTCGGCGGAGGGAGTGCCGAGCAGGACTTGCATGCCCGACCACGCTGTTGCCGCCTGGGCGCGTGCATCTGCATATGCATACTGAACATCAAGCAGATTGCGTTCCTGATACAGGAGCTCGTCCATGGTGCTGGCACCGAGTCGCCATTTTTCGCGCTGGATCGTAACGACCTCCTGACGGTGTTCCACTTCGGCGGCAAGCGCGCTGGCGTTGCCTAGGGCGGACTGATAATTCGCTTCCAGGGTGGCAAGCTGAGCGATCGTATCGGCTTGCGCGGCCTGAGCCTGCTGTTGTGCAACCTGGGCGCGCTGCGATGCTGCCGACGCACTCTTCATACCGACCGGGTCGATGGGGATATTCATGTTGATACCGACCGACCATATATTGTGAGGTTGTGTCGCCAGGCCCCCGCCATTAAAGTTGGCGTATTGACTATCGACGCTGAAGGCAGGGTAAAGATTGCGGTGTGCTTTTTGATTGGCTGCATCAGCGGCACTTTCCTGTTCTTTGGCCAATAGCACGGGCAGGCTTGCCTGTGCATCGGTATTTTGCAATGCCGGGACGCCAATATTGGCGCTGATTGCGGGCTCGGCTGCATTGGCTGAAGCTTTGAGCGCTGCCAGGGCGGCGCGTTGATTGCCGACAAAAATGGCCTGCTGTGCAGCAAGGCGGGCCAGGTCGCTTTGAACCAGGCTCAGGTCAATCTTGGCCGTACGCCCCAGTTTCACTTCCTCCCGTACACGGTCTGCATACACTTCCAGTTGCTTCTGCTCGGCCTGCAATGCCTGTGACTGGGCTGCCAAGGCCTGCAGGCGTACATAAGCGCCCAAGGTCTGGTGCAGTCGCAGCAGGGTTTCCTGCCGTTCAAGCAGTTGTGCGGTTTCCTTGCCTGCTTGCGCCTGTTGACGTTCCGCGGCAATGCTCCCGAACACGTCTACCGGCAAGTGATAATTGACGCCGTACTGGGTGATGTCGTTCGATACCGGTACGGGTAAAGGCGTGACGCCCGGCGCAAAGACTCCCACTATCCTGGGAGACTCGTAACGGGTTTGCCCGGCGAACACGCTGGCTTGCCCGAAGTAACGCATGTTCGCCGCAGTCGCATCCTCGCTCGCTGCCTGCGATTGCAGTTCACGTGCCGAAATCCCCGGGTTGTCGAGTGTCTGCCGCAGCAGATCCGTCAGATCGCTGGCCTGTGCAATTCCGGCCAGGCTGATGCCGAGTAATACGCTCAATGCGGTTTGTTGCCAGTAACATTTCTCCATAATCAACGAGTGTGCCAAGAGGGATTAGATTTTTAGTGTTATGTCAGGGTTTTTCTGTGCAACGTGCCGGAAAGTTGCGTGCCCGGTGCGATGGTATTGAATACCGTGCCATATTTTCTGATGTTGTCGTGCAACAGTTCCAGCCGCCGCTCGTTCTCGTCGGTATCCACGATGATCTCATAAGTGATGGACTCCATCTTCGGCGGTACATCCTGCCGCACGCCTTCCACGCGCACTTCCACGCCGCGCAGGGAAAATTTCAGCATCGGCGTCACGCGCTCGATGCCCTTGATGATGCAGGCAGATAGTGCCGCCAGCAGCAGTTCGGCGGGATTGAAGGCATCCGCACGACCGGCGAGATCGGTATCCAGTGTGATTTTTGCCGACTTGCACTGCGCCAGACTGCCGTGCGCGTCGATGCGTGCGGTACTTACATGGAAGATCATTTTCTGATTCGATTCGCTCATGGCGTCCTCACTTCGCAAAAAGCTGCCACCAGCGTCGGCGGTTGTTGGGCGTTGGCGCGTGGGTCTCGATCAGTGCGGGCGGAGTCGTGCTGAGTATCCAGCCGGGCGGTGAAGGTGCTGCATTGCCGCTGCAGGACGAACCCATGTTGTTCGGGTCGTAGACCTTGATCAGCGTCGGCTGCTCGGCATCGTCGGCGTAGACGATCCCGCAATAGTTGTAGTCATGATCCCTGTGCAGCAACGCATCCAGCGCATCGATGCGGCGCGCCAGTTCATCGCCGCTCAGCGGGGTGATCGGCAGTTCTTCACCCAGCTGGTAGAAATACCATGTGCCGGATTTGACTCTCCCCCACAATGCGTCGAGCTGTTGCCATTGCAGCATGCCCGTGAACGAGCCTTTCAATCGCGCATGGAATGCCGCGGGGTCGGTGCTGTGCATGGCGTTCACAACCAGCCTGCGATCTTGTCGCGGCTCGGCACCCCGCCGGCATGCACCACCTTGCCATCCACCACGACGCCAGGTGTGGACATCACGCCGTAGGACATGATGGATTGGAGGTCTTCGATCTTTTCCAGCTCGACCGCCACGCCTTTTGCTTTGGCAGCTTCTTCGATCAGCTTCAGTGTGGTCTTGCAGTTGGCACAGCCGGTGCCGAGGACTTTGATATTTTTCATGTTGCTATCTCTTTTGCTTGAATCGCGCTGCCGGATTCCGGGCAGCGCAGTCGGATATTCAAATCTTTTCTTTAGCCACGCTTCGATTTCCTCCGTACGCGGCAATCCGCTGAAGATCATTTTCCCCTCATACAATACCAGCGGCGTTTCCGCCTCGGGAATGTCGAGTGCGTCGATATCCTTGCGTATGTCCAGCATCAGCCGGATACCTGCGCCGCCTGCCGCACAGGACAGGCGTTTTTCCATGCGCAGCAACGGTTCACCCGTGCCCGCCAGCGTCAAACTGATCACGGGCGCATCATCAGGCGGATTGGCACAGTAAGACATGTTCACACCACCGCGTTGAACACATAGCCGACCAGCATGATACCCATCGCTACCACGCCGACAAAGGTGGCGATCAGGCGCGGCTTTAGCACCTTGCGCAGGATCACCATCTCCGGCAGCGACAGCGCGATGACGCTCATCATGAATGCGAGGACCGTGCCGAGTGCCGCGCCCTTGGCCAGCAGCGCCTCGACGATGGGGATGATACCTGCGGCGTTGCTGTACAACGGCACGCCGATCAATACGGAAAGCGGCACCGACCACCAGGCTTCCTTGCCCATGAAACCGGCCATAAAATCGGCAGGCACATAGCCGTGTATGCCCGCACCGATGGCGATACCGGCCAGCACATACAGCCACACCTTGCCGACGATCTCGCGCACGCTGGCGAACCCGGCGTCGATCCGGTCCGGCAAGGTCAGCGCATCCGCGCCGACCGTTGCCTGTGTACGCGCCATGTTGCGCACCCAGTCTTCCAGATGATGTTCCATTTTCAGTTTGCCGATGATGAAGCCGGCGACGATCGCGATCGACAAGCCCAGTCCCATGTACAGGGCGGCGATCTTCCACCCGAACAGGCCGAACAGCAGCGCAAGGGCGATTTCGTTCACCATGGGGGCGGAGATCAAAAAGCTGAAGGTCACACCCAGCGGAACACCCGCCTGCACGAAACCGATGAACAGCGGCACAGCGGAGCAGGAGCAGAACGGGGTGACGATGCCAAGCGTGGCTGCCATGACATTGCCGACGCCTTCATGCCGCCCCGAGAGCAGGGCGCGGGTGCGCTCCGGGGTGAAATGGGAATTGATCATGCCCATGACCATCACCACGCCGACCAGCAACATCAATACCTTGGGCGTGTCGTACAGGAAAAATTGCAGTGAATCATACAGATGGCTGCCGCGCTCGACGGGCAGGGCATCCACCAGACTATGCGACAACGGCTCCAGCGCTTTGTAGATCATGAACCACAGCGCGGCGGCGATCAGCAGGAAGGCACGCGGATTGCGGCGCGGTAGGGGCAGGATATGGGCAGGCATTCGATTTACTCCGGTTCAGTGTGTTCTTGACTGGGGAGACGAACGAACCGGAAAAAGGATGCAGCTTTTTTTTAGGGTATCCGTAATTTGCGGTTGATTATGAATTTTTGGATGAGAATTCAAGCTGTAATCAAATCGTATTTTGTAGTTGATTTAGATTTGTGATGAACGTCTTCATTCGCAACCCTAAGCGGTAACATGCTATTGGAAAGAAGATTTGTTTTTATCCCACCAGTCCAGAATTTCCTTTGTTTGAAAAAATCTGAAAGATTGCTTCGTTAAGGTGTTAAAGCGCACTACCGCCTTATGAAGAACATTAATGCTGGTGTCGCTTTTAATCATTGTAACTAACGTAGGCAATATGGTTATGTCATTGGGTGGGTAATTATCCAAAGCAGCGGCACGATCTAGTTGATTTGGGCTTAATAAAAACTGTTTCATTGAATCGGGCGTTTGTTTCTCTTTGAAGGAATAGCCCATCTGAAGCCCTGATTCTGTTGATTGAATAATAGCTCCAACTGTTGCATCAGCCATATTGCGAAGGTCTGGATTAGTTGACTCAGGCTTATTGCCTAAAGCAACTTCAAGTAGTTCGTCAAAAGCTTGGCGGTTGTCACCGTGAGCTAATGTTGCGAGACTTCCTATTCGAATAGAAACGTCATATGCCGCCAATTTATTTTGGATAGGTTCGACGGAAGTTTTGACTTGCTCCTGAGTTGCTTTATCGACAGCACTACTAATGGTAGGCTGTAGTGCCTTGACTGCATCTTTGGTTTGATCTTCAACCACCTTCTGAATTTCCGGCCATTGGTCTTTTATGCCCTGTGCTACTTGTTTGGATGCTTCTGAATTTATTACTCTGGTCAGCTCTTTCTCGGTGCGCTCCTTCGCTGCCACTCCGATGAGATGTGTGATATTTTCGCTGCGAAATTCGGTATCGATTTTCTTCTGAACTTCCGTACGAATATTTTCCAGTTCTTTTTTCACAGTTATCTGGGCTTCTGTTCCAGTATTTTCCACCTGCGTGCGAAGAGCTGCCATTTCCGCTTTGTCCCGATTAAGCTCAGCATCAACGGTCGATTTCATTTCGGTTCGCTCAGCATCCGCTGAGGCTTTTATATCACCCCGCATCTGATTGACGGATGTGTAGGAAAAATAGGCAGCGCCTCCTACGAGGATAGCGAGAAATGCCACTGCATAATTGTATAGGTGCTTAAAATAGGCCCGATCTTTTTCGATTTGTCCTTGGGCAAATTCTAAGTATTTGTCGCGTCGGTCAAGTTCGTCTCGAACTATGCCCCCTATGGCAACAGCATCAAGGGGTGTGGGTGTTTTAGTTTGGTCTGTTTCTAATGCCATGATCCATTCCAAGTGTTCGTGAATTCAGTAATGATTTCCCCGTCCGAGTAGCACGGGGACTACAGATACATGAGGCAGCAATCTAACAGGAACGGCTACATTCCGCTAATGGCACAACTGAGACATTCATAATCGTAGCAAATCAACACGAATGCTAAATGGTTCATGACCAAGCTCAACCACAGAATACGGATACCCTCTCTTTATTGGGCTACGACTGCTACCCGATCAGCGCGGAACGTGATCCGTCACGCGACCCCGCTCGTCGAAACGTACCTGGCAGGCGGTGCTCATGCGGGCGCGCATCCGTTCCCGTGCGCGCAACAGCCGCGATTTGACGGCGGGGAGAGAAAGCTGTTGTGCGGCGGCGTAATCTTTTTGCTTCACACCTTCAAGATCGCATTGCTCGATGATGTCGCGGTCTTCCGGCGTGAGCTCGGACAGCACGCGAACCACGCAGGCACTGAGCGCCTGGATCGGTTCGCGTGACGGTTCGGGTTGCGGCAGGTCTTCCGGCAATTCGATGACATCGCGCCCCAGCCGGAAATGATCGACCAGCGCATTGCGCGCCACCTGAAACAGCCAGGCGCGGGCATTGTCGAGCTGGCAGAACTGTTTGCCGTGCTGCATGGCCTTGACGAACACCTCCTGCAACAGGTCGTCGGCCTGATGCGCGTCTTTGGAGCGATGCCTCAGGTAGTTGCGCAACTCGCTTTCATGCGCATTCCAGGCACGGAGGATGCAAGGGAAAGTCAGCGTCGCAGGGTTGTTCATGCCGGAGATTATACTTCGCCGATATTCCCGCCACACGTCAGAATCCGAAAAGGAAGCTTATCTCGGGATAGGTTTCGCTGCATGAATAATAGATCGCCGTCTGGCACGCAAGGTAGGATTCATGAGCCAGCCCGACCCCGATAACGCTCCTGGTTCCAGCCGCGAAATAGACACCTGCACGGGCGCCGACCGAATCGATGTCGGGCAGGCCGGAGATAATGGAATGGCGATAGAAGCCCCCCACATATGGCTGCACCGAAGACCACCACCGATAGAACACATACTGTACCGAAGGCGAGATCTTGTTGATCCCGGGACCGCTTCCCGACCAGTTCTCGTAAGACAGGCCGACCCCGACACCATCGAGCACATAATGGCTCACACCCCCACCGATCACCAGATAGTTGTTGTTGAAAGCATAACCGCCGCCAGCCAACAAGGAGAACTGGGTGCTTCCTTGTCCGAATATCCCCGCCACATCGGCAGCTCGCACCGGAAGCGCGGCCAATACAAGCAACATCGCCAGCAGTACTCTGTTCATGGCACATATCTCCCTCAAGTTATTGATCCGGCGCGGTGAAGTCTGAAGTCCGTTCGCCTTGAGCTTGTCGAAAGGTGAATGGGCTTCGACAGGCTCAGCCCGAACGGTGTTAATACTTCACAGTGCCGGATCAATAGGTTGATGATCAAGGCAAGCCAGGGTAGCCCTCGCGCGTCCTTCGGTGGCACTGACTGAGTTGTTGCCTATCATAGCAAACCGGAACACCAAGCTTCGGCGAGAATCGGTTCCACTCTATTCGTTCTCCGGATTTGTTGTATATGGCGGTCTTGTCGGGTTTGCTACAAGAGACGCTTCTGTAAATCCCATTTAAATCAATCTGCTGCCTTTGGCACGGCATTTGCGAATACGGGGGTGTCATTACCTGCGAGTGAATGCCATGCAAGCCAAGGATATCGCCGAACTGCTGAACGAACCGGCGTGCACACATAATACCAAGTCGAAGTCGGGCTGCGCGCGACCCAAGCCGGGTGCGACGGCAGGCGGCTGTTCCTTCGACGGCGCGCAGATCGCCTTGCTGCCGATCGCGGATGTGGCGCACATCGTGCACGGCCCCATCGCCTGCGCGGGCAGCTCGTGGGACAACCGCGGTACGCGCTCGTCCGGTCCGACCTTGTATCGCATCGGCATGACCACCGACCTTACCGAACAGGATGTCATCATGGGGCGCAGCGAGAAGCGATTGTTCCATGCCATCAAGCAGGCGGTGGACAGCTATTCGCCTGCAGCGGTATTCGTTTACAACACCTGCGTACCCGCGCTGACCGGCGACGACATCGGGGCCGTGTGCAAGGCGGCGGCGGAAAAATGTGGCGTGCCGGTGGTGCCGGTGGATTGTGCGGGTTTCTACGGCACCAAGAATCTCGGCAACCGCATCGCGGGCGATTCCATGTTCAAGTACGTGGTGGGTACGGCCGAGCCTTTGCCGGTGCCGTTCGAAGCGCAGCGTCCGGGCATCACTGTGCACGACGTGAACCTGATCGGCGAGTACAACATCGCGGGCGAGTTCTGGAACGTGCTGCCGATGTTCGACGAGCTCGGCCTGCGCATCCTGTGCACCTTGTCCGGCGACGCGCGCTTCCACGATGTGCAGACCATGCATCGTGCCGAAACCAGCATGGTGGTGTGCGCCAAGGCACTGCTCAACGTGGCGCGCAAACTGCAGACCGAATACAAGATCCCGTTCTTCGAAGGCAGCTTCTACGGCGTGACCGATACCTCGCAGGCCTTCCGCGATTTTGCCCGCCTGCTCAACGACCCTTCGCTGACCGAACGTACCGAGGCATTGATCGCGCGCGAGGAAGCCAGGATCAACGCCGCGCTCGATCCCTGGCGCGAGAAGCTGCGCGGCAAGCGCGTACTGCTCTATACCGGCGGCGTGAAGTCGTGGTCGATTGTTTCCGCCCTGCAGGACCTGGGCATGGAAGTGGTCGCCACCGGCACCAACAAGTCCACCGAGGAAGACAAGGAACGCATCCGCGAGATCATGGGCGAGAAGACCAAAATGATCACCGATGGCAGCCCCAAGGCGCTGCTCGGCGCGGTGAAGGAATACCAGGCCGATATCCTGATCGCGGGCGGACGCAATATGTACACCGCTTTGAAGGCGCGCATACCGTTCCTCGACATCAACCAGGAACGCGAATTCGGCTATGAAGGTTACAGCGGCATGGTCGAACTCGCGCGGCAGCTCGCGCTGACCTTGCAGAGTCCGGTGTGGGAATCGGTACGCAAACCGGCGCCGTGGGCGAAGTCTTCTGTGCCTGGCATCGAATTGGGAGCGTGAACATGAGAGCGAATCGTCACTTATTTAAGCCGTTCGCACTGAGCTTGATGGAACTACTAGCCATCCGACTAGGCTGTCCAAAGACGCCAGCCAAGTCGTTGGTTATGTCGAAGTGTGGGCGGATTAAACAATGTTCAGTTTCTCGATTGCTGTCCCGCGTGGGCACAGTAGCGTGCCCACCCTACGTCCGCTATTCATTCTTCCGTCATTCCGGCGCAGGCCGGAATCCAGCAAGAATATATAGCCCGCGCAGCGGACAAACCCGCAATGTTGCCCCGCTTTCGCGGGAGATTGTCGTCAACTGGATTCCGGCCTGCGCCGGAATGACGAGTGGGATGTCATTTGGATTTCAATTTGCAGGGAGCATGACATGGCCGAGATACTGAAACGCAACAAAGCACTCGCGGTGAATCCGCTCAAGGCCAGCCAGCCGGTCGGTGCCTCGCTTGCCTTCCTCGGCATCAACAAAGCCATACCGATGATGCACGGTTCTCAGGGCTGCACCGCTTTCGGCAAGGTGTATTTCGTGCGCCATTTCCGCGAGCCGGTGCCGTTGCAGACGACTGCGATGGATCAGGTCTCCACAGTGATGAACGCGGACGAGAATGTGCTGCTCGGATTGAAAGCCGTTTGCGAGAAAAGCAAACCGGCGCTGATCGGATTGCCTACAACCGGGCTTTCTGAAACACAGGGTACGGATATCAAGCGTCTGGTGAAGGATTTTTACGCGGCGAATCCCGAGTTTGCGCATATCCCCATCGTGCCGGTGAACACACCGGATTTCACCGGCTGTATGGAGAGCGGATATGCACTGGCGGTGAAGGCGACGCTTGAAACCTTGCTTCCCCAACACGCTCCTCACCCCAACCCTGATGAAACTACTAGCCAATCGACTAAGCCCGCAAGCGGGCAAGTCGCTGGTTATCTCCCGCCCGCGGGCGAGGGGGCAAACGTGAAAAGTAATGTGGGTAGACGCAAGAAGCAGGTCAACGTTCTGGCCGGTTCTTTCCTCACGCCCGGTGACATCGAGCACATCAAGGAATTGATCGAAGCATTCGGCCTGCGTCCTTTGATATTGCCGGACATCGGTGATTCGCTGGACGGGCATCTCACCGAAATGGAAAGCAGCCCGCTGACGGTCGGCGGCACGCCAGTGTCGGATATCTCCAGCATGGGCGAATCCATCGCTACGCTGGTGCTGGGCAACTCGCTGTTCGAGGCGGCCGATTTCCTCAAGGAACAAACCGGGGTGCCGGACTATCGCTTCAATAGCCTGATGGGACTGGATGCGGTGGATGGTTTCGTCGCGGCGCTGGCCGGGATCAGCGGCAAGCCGGTGCCGGAAAAGATAGAACGCCAACGCGCCCAGTTGCAGGATGCGATGGTGGATAGCCACTTCATGCTGGGTTTTGCGCGTGTTGCCATCGCCGGCGATCCTGACCTGCTTTACGGCTTTGCGCGGCTGGTGACCGGGATGGGCTGTGAAGTGGTGGCCGCGGTCGCGCCGGCACGGGCAACTATCCTGCAGGAAGTTGCTGCCGAGCAAGTCGCCATCGGCGACCTGGAGGACATGGAGAATGCTGCCAGGAAGAACGGCGCGCAACTCATCATCGGCAATTCGCATGCGACTGAAAGTGCACGGCGTCTGGGTATCCCACTGCTGCGCGCCGGTTTCCCCCAATACGACCTGATCGGCGGCTATCAACGCCTCTGGGTCGGCTATCGCGGCACGCGCCAGGCATTGTTCGATCTCGCCAATATGGTGGTGGAACATGTGCATCCCGAGACGGAGCCCTATATCTCAATCTATTCCCAGCGGACAGGAGATGCTGCGCATTTCCCTCACCCGTGCGTGGATGTTGCCGCTTTAGCGGCTTTACAACCACGGCCTACCCCTTGCGGGTGTAACCCTCTCCCGCAAGCGGGCGTACCAAAGGCAGGCAATCCACTGTCCGGCAAGCCGGACGTGGAATTGACACAGGGGACAAACGCGAAAAGCCATTTAGGAGAGGTGTGTCGTGCGACACCTGCGACTGGTCAAACCCATTGAGGAGGCTGAGATGACGGTAAAGATCGCTTTTGCCAGCAGTGATCGCCGCGCGGTCAATCAACACTTCGGCGCGGCCGAGGCGTTCGCGATCTATGAGCTCGACGCTAGCTCGACCCGCATGATCGAAGTCGCCGAGTTCATGGAAACCGCGATGGACGGGCACGAGGGCAAGCTTGCCGCCAAGGTCGAATTGCTGGGCGATTGCGCAGCGGTGTACTGCAACGCAGCCGGAGCTTCGGCGATACAGCAACTGCTGGCGAAGGGCATCCAGCCGATGCGCGTGGATGAGGGCACGCTCATCGACGAGCTGCTGTGCGGACTGCAAAAGAACCTGGTCAAAGATCCGCCGGTGTGGCTGGCGAAGCATCTCAAAAAGCATTCGGGCGCGGGGAACTTCGCTGCAGACGAGGAATGGCAGGAATGATTTCGGGCAAATCAACATTCATAACATTCCCTCCCCCTTACAGGGGGATAACCAGCCACTTGCCAGCTTGCTGGCTTAGTGGAATGGCTAGTAGTTTCATCAGGGCTAGGGAGGGGGTAGAAACTGAGACCATCCACGACTCTACCCCCATCCTAACCTTTCACCCGCAAGGAGTACGCCGCCAGACGCTCGACCTTCGGTCGGCATTGGCGCAGCCTCTGCAAGGGGGAAGGAACTGTCGCGGAGAACCGACATGATTAGGACGACTGCACGCGTGGTGTCAACGGACAACGGCACGATACTCGTCGAGCCCCGCAACGAGTCTGGCTGCGGCGGTTGCAAGTCGCGCAGCGCATGCGGCGTATCCGGGTTGGGGAAATATTTTTCCGGCAACCGCAAGGCCATTGAGGTGCATTGCGCCGAGGGTGTCCGTGCAGGCGACGAATTGCAGTTGAGCATGAGCGAGGGCGACATGCTCAAGTCGGGCCTGCTGGCCTACCTGTTGCCCAGCGTGCTGGCGCTGGTCGGTGCGGGTGTCGGCGCATCTTTGGATATAGGCGATATTGGGGCAGTGCTGGGTGCGGCGTTGGGCGTCGCGGCGGGATTGTTGTTGGGACGACTCTCAGGGTGGGTGCCAAATATGAGTGTGAAAAGCAAAGACAAATTTGCCACAGAGCACATAGAGATCACAGAGAAGTAAGCAGGATTTCTCTGTGTACTCTGTGATCTCTGAAGTAACTACTAGCCATTCGACTAGGCTGTCAAAAGACGCCAGCCAAGTCGCTGGTTATGTGGCTAAAACGGGTTTGAAGTAACTAACCGAAGGAGGAGTTATGTAGGGTGCGCTTGCGCACCAGATGCAATGGTGCGCAAGCGCACCCTACGTATCGAACCAGATGAAATATCTTAACGAAGGAGAAACACCATGAATCAGACAGTAGAACTGGATCCGTTGTTGACCACCGATTTCATCAAGGAGATGGTCAAGCAGATGCGCGCCATCGATAGCTACGGCACTTACGATGGCTGGCCTGCCGACCGCATCCTGGCGCCTTATATAGTGACCAAGGAACAGCGCCGCGCGATCCCGGTGATCGGCGATCCGGACGAGATCATGCTGTCGCGCATCAAGGCGTTCTACAACGCGGTCTCATCCCTGATCGAAAAGGAATGCGGCCTGATGGCGGTGCCCAGCATCAATATCACGCATGAAGGATTCGGACGCGCGCTGATCACGGTAGGCAAACTGGTGGTGATGGACCGCACCCTGCGCGACGTGCACCGCTACGGCTATGAAAGCCTGTCCAAGATGAAGGATGAGGGCGACAAGCTGTTGTCCGTGGCACTGGAGATCATCGGCAAATATCCGGAAGTGGCGGGACTTTGAAGCAGGATACGGGATTCAGGATACGGGATTCAGGGAGAAGCGGGGCTGCGGGTTTTCTGAATCCAGTATCCCGTATCCTGAATCCTGAATCCTCTCCGAAGGAGTGAACATGACTGAAGACGAACTGAAAGCGCTGGACAAGGAAGTGAAGCGGCTCAAGCGCATCTCCAGCGAATGGGCCTCGCAGTTGCACGACCTCGTCGAGGACAAGTTGCCTGCAGGATACGAGCAGATCCCGGGCATCGCGCAATCGACCTACGAGGCTTGCCAAGCATGGGCGACAGCGAATGCGAAACTGGCGGCGGCGCAGAAGGAAGCACAGGTATAAAGGAAAGAGATATGTCCAACATCACCGGTATCACCCGAGGCGGTACGCCTTACGAACCCACTTTCGTCACTGCGCTGAATGCGGCCAACTGCATCGGTTGCGGCCGCTGTTACAAAGTGTGTCCGCGCAAAGTGTTCGAGCTGGTCGAGCGCGGCGAGGATGACGAGAACTACGACGAGGATGAAGACAACAGCATGGTGATGACGCTTGCCGACATGCTGGATTGCATCGGCTGCGGTTCCTGTTCGCGCGTCTGTCCCAAGCAGTGCCATACGCATTCACCTTTGGCGGTGGGAGTATAACCATGGCGAGGCCAACCAGACATGTGTTCGTGTGTTCCCAGAACCGGCCCGCGGGCCATCCTCGCGGTTCCTGCGGGCAAAAGGGGTGCGCCGAAGTGGTGGACGAGTTCATGCAGCAATGGCAACGGCGGCAGTGTTTTGCACAGGTGCTGGTGACGCCGAGCGGTTGCATCGGGCCGTGCGGCATGGGACCGAACATCCTGGTCTATCCGGAAGGCGTCATGTACAGCAATGTGACGAAGGCGGATGTCAGCGAGATATTCGACGCGCATCTGCTGGGCGGCGTGCCCGTCGAGCGGCTGAAAACCACGGCAGATATATGGTAGTTCTCGCGCCATCGTTCCGGCTTCCTGCGGAACTCGAAGCGCTGGCCGAACGTATCGTGTCGGTCCTGCAAAGAGAGGCTGTCAACTTCACTGCCAAGGGTGCCGCACCGAAGATCGAGCTTGCTGCCTTGCAGTTTACCCGCGTCGTCGACCCCGGCAATCAACTGCCCGGCTACGAAGGAGTGTGGCGCAATGCGCGCAACGACAGGTGCGGTACACTGACCATCAACAGCGACAACAGCTTCTATGCCGAGTACGATCTGTTCTGTCCGCATCCGCGCGACCCGCGCTGGTTCGTCGAGATGGTGACGGCGTGGGGCAACGAAGCATCGTTGCGCAGCGAGGCGGCATTGATACCGAGAGTGTGAGGAGCTATGAGCAGATTTCAAATGGGTGATATGGTTTTTGCCGCGCATGACCTGTTCAACGAATCATTGGAAGAGACCGGCGAGAGCAGTATCCCCGGTGTCGAACCCGATGCGTTGCTGGCGGCAGCGGGCACGCGCGGTGTGGTGGTCAACGTCGGTCATGCGCAGGAAATGCCCAACGAAGAGATATATCTCGTGCGTTTCGAGATGGATGCGGAAGGAACCCTGGCCGAGCCCATCGGTTGCCTGAACGACGAGTTGACCGGACTAAGCTGACAATGAGTGATGTCCGTGTCGCTACCGTGATCGCATATCACGCGCGTAGCAAGCACGCCCTGGACCGATATGCCGCCGGCCCCGGTACCCTGGACTGGGAAGCGCAGCCCAAGGCGTTCCGCGACTGGGAGGGAACGGAGCAGGTCGCACTGCCGCGCGACGTCGCGGTGTCCGATATTCCCTGGGGCGAACTTCCGGCTACGCGCGCAGCGCTGCCGCTGAATGCCGCCAGCCTGGGCTCGTTCCTGCGTCTGTGCGTCGGCCTTACCGCGTGGAAAGAATACGGCGGTTCGCGCTGGTCTTTGCGTGCGAACCCTTCATCAGGCAATCTGCATCCCACCGAAACTTGGCTGATCTGCGCGGATGTGGCAGGTCTGGAAGACGGCTTGTATCACTACCAGAATCTGCACCATGCACTGGAAAAGCGAGCCTGGGGAAATGGCGCTCAGGCACAAGGTCTCTGGCTGGGCTTCAGTTCCATCCATTGGCGCGAGGCGTGGAAATACGGCGAACGCGCATTCCGTTATTGCCAGCTCGATCTGGGACACGCACTGGCCGCCGTGAGCTATGCCGCGGCATTGCATGGGTGGCATCCCCGCCTGTTGAACATGGATTCGGCCGAGATCGCGCGGTGTCTGGGGCTGGACCGTGCTGCGGATTTTATCGGTGTGGAAGGCGAGGAGCCCGAGGTGATCCTCGTACTGGAGGCTCGCGCCGGAGATCTGGCGCCAGACTGGCAACACTGGGCAGGCAACCCTTCTTTGCTCGATGCCAACCCCTTATATCAATGGCCGGTGATCGAAGAAGCGGCCGAAGCGACGCGCGGCGCGCCACCTGTCGCTGACCCGGTGATCGCCGAACCACCTGCCGCTCACGAACATGATGTGGATATCCGGGCCGGCCAGGTCATCCTGAAACGCCGCAGCGCGCAAGCGTTCGACGGCCGGTCGGTGATGCCGAACGCCGTGTTCAGGCGGATGCTTTCGGGCTTGTTGCCGGGAGGCTCGCCGGTGTGGGACATGTGGCCGTCCGTTGCGCGTGTGCATCCGGTGCTGCTGGTGCATCGGGTGGAGGGTGTCGCTCCCGGACTGTATGCGCTGCCGCGGTCCGGTGCTGCAAAGCCGTCACTGCAGGCGGCTTTTCGCGAGATGTTCTCCTGGCAGCCGGCCGACCCGGAGTTGCCCCTGTTCCAGCTGGTTGCCGCGCAAACGGGCAAGACTGCGCGCACCTTGTCCTGTCATCAGGACATCGCCACGCAATGCGCCGTCGCATTCATGCTGGTGGCGGAATTCGCTGCCCCGGTCGCCGCCGATCCGGCAGCCTACCGCCACCTGCATTGGGAAGCCGGCATGCTGGGGCATGTGATCACTCTGGAAGCAGAAGCCGCCGGATGGCGCGGCACGGGCATCGGGTGTTTCTTTGACGATGCGGACCACGAAGTGCTGGGCCTGAAAGACGACCGGTTCCAGGTGATATATCATTATGCAGTCGGGATGGCGCTGGATGATCCGCGCATATCGACTCTACCCGCATATGAATGAATCACAAGGAACACGCATGAATGACAATCAACTCAGGTGCTGGCTGCTGCAGGCAGGATTCAGGACTTCCGACACGCTGCAAACCGGGGTCAACAGGGCGCTGCCCAATGGCATGACGCCATTGATGCACGCGGCCCGCACCGGTGATATGGAGGCGCTCAAGGGACTGCTGGTGCGTGGTGCGGATACTGCCCAGATGAATGCGGACGGCAACGGCGCGTTGTGGTTCGCCTGCTGCGCCAACAGCGAAGCCTGTCTTGCAGCGCTCATCGATGCGGGCGCGCCGCTCGACAGCCAGAATGTCAACGGAGCCACCGCGCTGATCTATTGCGCCTCGGCTGGCAAGGCGCCGCTGGTCCGGCAACTGCTGGAGGCGGGAGCCGACCCGGACCTGATGACGCTGGACGATTTCACTGCACTGGAACTGGCGTCCAACCTGGAATGCCTGAGATTGCTCAAGACGGCCAGGAGTCCGGCTCATGCCTGAGCAACTCTTCAGCGTAAGCGGAACCCGGCATCGCCTGCTGGGCAAGCAGATCGAATTGCAGTTGGCGGAAGATTTTGTCCTGAAATTCACGCAGGCAGAGGCATCCACCCTGTCATTCGCGCTGGTCGCCGTGCGCGACGGCATCAGTCCGGAACGCGAGATCTACATGAGTCCTATCGCCAGCGATGCGGCATTCGTCGGAACGGTGCTGGATCACGGGATAAGCATCGCGATGCCTGCCGGCGCGTTTGAGCTGGACTGGTCGGGCGTCGGATCGCTGGCCGAATCACTTGCGGTAGCGATAGGCTGATAGCCGGCAACGCCCGCGTCAGGGCAGGTCGACCTGCTTGACGGGACGGTTCTTCAGGTCGATGAATTTATCCAGCACCGCAAACAGGTCGGTGAATATCTGTTTGCCGCAGGCTTGTTCAAGATAGGCATACTGCTTGTCGATCAGAGGGCCGATCTTGCTCAGCAGCCTGGTGCCCTTGCGCGACAGATGTACGATCACGCGCCGCTGGTCTCCCGGTATTCCGTCGCGCTCGATCAGCTCGACTTCTTCCATGCGCGACAATATGCCCGCCATGCTGGGACTCGAGATTTGGCACATGTCGCAAAGCTCCCTCGGCTCCAGCTGTCCGTGCTCATCCAGCGCGCGCAATATGCGCCATTGCTGCTCGGTCACGCCGAAGTGGTTGAGGATGGGGCGAAAGTGTGACATCAGGCTGTCCCGCGCTTTCAGTATGCGTTGGGGCAGGTTGGGGTAGGTGATGTGGTGCTTCAAGTTGTTCTCCGTTTCAACACGTGCATGGTCTGGAATTCAATCGATTTTGTCGGGCCAATTGTACATGCTGGTTCACTCATACAATGCCTGCTCGCAGGGTCATTTCACCTGCGGCGGGCAAGACCAACAATTTATTTTGGTATAGTTCGCCGACCGTTATCGAAAACGATGTGCTTCTGAAAATCCCATGTTGCGTTCACTTGGCCGCCCCGACATTCTGACCACTACCCTGGCTGCTGCCGGAATATTGATGGTGACCATGGGCGCGCGCCAATCGCTGGGGTTGTTCATCGGACCGATCGGCACGTCGACCGGGCTGGACATCGCCACGATCAGCCTGGCCTTGGCCATCGGGCAGTTCACTTGGGGGGCGATCCAGCCTGTCGCCGGCGCCGTCGCCGATCATTTCGGCCCGCGTGCGGTGCTGATCGGCGGACTTGTCCTGCTTGCCCTGGGTAGTGCCGTCACGCCATTCGTGCATTCCGGATACGGGCTGACCTTTACGCTCGGGCTGCTTGCCGCAATGGGCGCCGGTGCGGGCAGCTTTTCGGTGCTCATAGGCGCGGCAGCGCGGCGCCTGCCCATGGAAGCGCAGGGGTCGGCTTCGGGTGTCATCAACGCCGGCGGTTCCTTCGGCCAGTTTGTCTTCGCGCCGATCCTGCAAAAGCTGATCCAGACATTGGGCTGGATGGGGGCGATGTGGACGATGGCGGCGATGACCCTGGCCGCACTCCCTCTGGTTGGCAAGTTGACCAGGCCGGTGGATAAACCGATCACCCACACGGATACAGATCACGGCGTGCTGAAGGCGATCGGCAGCGCGATGAAAGATCGCAGCTATCTGCTGCTGCATGCCGGTTTCTTCACCTGCGGTTTCCATATCGCCTTCCTGGTCACGCATTTGCCGGGCGAGGTCCATCTGTGCGGGCTGCCGCCTTCGGTCGCAAGCTGGTCGCTCGCCATCATCGGTCTCGCCAACATATTCGGAAGTCTCTACGCAGGCTGGTGCATTTCACGTTACCGCAGCAAATATATCCTGGCAGCGATGTACGCGTCGCGCGTGCTTCTGATCGGGTTCTACCTGCTGATGCCGCGCACCGAGCTGACCTTCTACCTGTTCGCTGCCGGTCTCGGCTTTACCTGGCTGGCGACGGTGCCGCCGACCGCGGCCATCGTCGGGAAGCTGTTCGGCTTCCGCTATCTGGCGACGCTGTTCGGACTCACGCTGTTGACTCACCAGATAGGCGGCTTCTTTGGGGCGTACCTGGGCGGGCTTGCGATCAGCCGGTTCGGCGACTATGGCTGGATGTGGTACGCGGACATGGCGCTCGCGACTTTTGCCGCCGTCATCAACCTGCCTATCCGTGAAGCGCCTGTTGCTGCGCGGCTGTCGCCGGCCTGACTGAAAACTCATCGATATCAAGAGGTAAGCGGTGAGTATCCGGTTCGCGTTTGTCGATACCGGGAAGGTCAGGGTTGCCTTTGCCTGCGTAAGCCGGAATACTGGGCGGCCTTTTTGGCCAATAAAACTAAATCTGGGGGCCGGGTAGGCCACTCAAGGGAGAAAATATGAAGCGCTTGACCGGTCATTTGTATTTCTGGGTTCTGCTTGCCATTCTTGCCGGGGGTACGCTGGGCTATTTTGCCCCCGCCACTGCGGTGACACTTAAACCGCTTGGCGATGGCTTCATTGCCCTGGTCAAGATGCTGATCAGTCCGGTGATCTTCTGTACGGTGGTGCTCGGCATCGCCGGAGCCGGCGACATGAAGAAAGTCGGCCGTGTCGGCGGCAAGGCGCTGCTCTATTTCGAAGTGGTGTCGACGATAGCGCTGGCCATCGGTTTGACGGTGATGAACTTTCTCCGGCCGGGTGCCGGCTTCAACGTCGATCCGGCAACGCTCGATGCCAAGGCTGTGGCCAATTATGCCAAGGTAGCCTCCGAGCAGAGTTCGGTGGACTTCATCCTCCACATCATCCCCAAGACATTTACCGATGCCTTCACCGGTTCCGGCGATCTGCTGCAGGTGTTGCTGGTCGCCATCCTGTTCGGTTACGCCATGATGCACATGGGAAAAGCAGGGCAGCAGGTGCACCATTTCATCGAGGAGTGTTCGCACATCTTCTTTGCCATGATGAATACCATCATGAAAGTGGCCCCGCTGGGTGCCGGAGGGGCCATGGCCTTCACGATAGGCAAATACGGCATCGGGGCGCTGAAGCCGCTGGCAGCACTGATGGGCAGCTTCTACCTGACCTGCCTGCTGTTCATCATCATCGTCCTCGGCACCATAGCGCTGCTGGTCGGGTTCAATATCTTCCGGTTCATTTATTACATCAAGGAAGAATTGCTGACCGTGCTTGGTACTTCCTCATCCGAGTCGGCGCTGGTGCCATTGATGGGGAAACTGGAGCGACTCGGCTGCTCGAAATCGGTGGTGGGCCTGGTCGTGCCCTCGGGCTATTCGTTCAACCTTGACGGCACCAACATCTACCTCACCATGGCGGCATTGTTTGTCGCCCAAGCGCTCAATATCGACCTGACGCTGACGCAACAATTATCTATCCTTGGTGTCGCCATGCTGACTTCAAAAGGCGCTTCGGGCGTCACCGGCGCCGGCTTCATCACGCTTGCGGCGACGCTGGCTGTCGTGCCGTCTATCCCGGTGGCCGGACTGGCGTTGATCCTCGGGGTCGACCGTTTCATGTCGGAAGCGCGCGCGCTGACCAACTTCATCGGCAACGGCGTCGCCACGATAGTCGTCTCGAAATGGGAAAAGGAATTGGACCACGCGGTACTCAAGGATGAGTTGGGTGCTTAGAGTGCCGCTTTGCTAGCTCCGGTCAACTGGCCGGAGAAAGTCATTGCAAAGCCTGCAAGCAGTATGACTCAGCTCGGTTCCCGATACTCTGCTTCCAGCAACTTGGCCTGCGCCGCCGCCAGGCGTGCGATGGGCACGCGCGGGCCGGAGCAGGAGACGTAGTTGAGTCCGACGTGGTGGCAGAAACGGATGGAGCCGGGATGTCCGCCATGTTCGCCGCAGATGCCGACTTTCAGGTCTGGGTTGGTCTCGCGGCCTCTTGTTACCGCCATCTTCATCAGTTGTCCCACACCCTTGATGTCCAGCACCTCGAACGGGTTGTCTTCCAGGATGCCGGTCTCGTTATAGGCGGGCAGGAATTTGTTCTCCGCATCCTCGCGGCTGAACGAGAAGGTGGCCTGGGTCAGGTCGTTGGTGCCGAACGAGAAGAACTCAGCGGTTTCCGCCATGCGCCCGGCGCGCACGCAGGCACGCACCACTTCCAGCATGGAGCCGAACTTGAATTGCACGTTGATGCCGTGGGTCGCGTTCACTTCGGCATGGATGCGCTGGACGTAACTGTGGATGCGCTTGAGTTCTTCCACGGTCGCCACCTGCGGCACCATGATCTCGGGATAGATCTCGACGCCCTCTTTGGCGCACAGCGCGGCCGCTTCGAGCACCGCGCGTATCTGCATCGAATAGATCTCGGGATAGGTGATGCCCAAGCGCACGCCGCGATGGCCCAGCATGGGGTTGACCTCGGCCAGCGCCCTGACTTTCTTCAGGATCACTTCCTTCTTGCTGATCACATCCTCTTCCAGGTGGGATTCCTTGAAGTCGGCCAGCCCGCCCATGAGTTTGGTCAGTCCGTCAGCATATTGCTGATAGAGCTTGGGGTTGAGCAGCTTGAGCGTATCCGGCAGTTCCTCCAGGCCATTGATGGTGTCGCGCAACTGGTGCAGGTGCGCGATCTCCAGTTCGAGTTGCGCGGCCGTGGGCAGGAACTCGTGCATCGGCGGGTCGAGCAGGCGCACCGTGACAGGCAGTCCCTTCATCGCCTTGAAGATGCCCTTGAAGTCTGCGCGTTGTATCGGCAGCAGGCGGTCGAGCGCAGCCTGGCGGGCTTCGGTCGTTTCGGCCAGGATCATTTCCTGAACGATGGGCAGGCGGTCGGTGCTGTTGAACATGCGCTCGGTGCGGCACAGGCCGATGCCCATCGCGCCGAATTCGCGCGCGCGCTGCGCATCGCCCGGCGTGTCGGCATTGGCCATTACCTTGAGCCGGGAGATCTGGTCCGCCCAGGACAGCAGCGTGGCCAGCTCCTCGGAAAACTCCGCTTCCACCGTCGGCACTTCGCCCGCATACACATGGCCGGTGCCGCCGTTGATGGTGATGACATCGCCTTCCTGCAGAACCGTGTCGCCGATCTGGGCACTGCGCAGCACATCGTTGATGACGATCTGCTCGCAACCGGAGACGCAGGGTTTGCCCATGCCGCGCGCCACCACGGCCGCATGCGAAGTCTTGCCGCCGCGGCTGGTCAATATGCCCTGTGCCTGGAAGAAGCCATGGATGTCCTCGGGCTTGGTTTCCTCGCGCACCAGGATGATCTTTTCGCCGGCGCGGCCGCGCGATTCCGCAGTGTCGGCATCGAACACGATCTTGCCGGAGGCGGCGCCGGGCGAGGCGGGCAGACCTTGCGCCAATGACTTGCCGTGGAAGTTCGGTGCCAGCTGCGGTACCAGCAACTGCTCCAGTATCGCCGGTTCGATGCGCAACAGCGCGCGTTCCTTGCTGATCAGTCCCTCGTTGAACAATTCCACCGACGTGCGCACCATGGCGCGCGCGTTCATCTTGCCGTTGCGTGTCTGCAGGCAATACAGGATGCCTTTCTCGATCGTGAACTCGAAATCCTGCACTTCGTGGTAATGGGATTCGAGCCGGTTGTGCAGTGTGATCAGCTGGCGATAGATCTCCGGCATTTCCAATTCCATCTCGGCAATGGCCTTGGGGGTGCGTATGCCTGCCACCACGTCCTCGCCCTGGGCATTGGTCAGGTATTCGCCGTAGATCACGTTCTCGCCGGTGCCGGGATTGCGCGTGAAGCCCACACCCGTGCCGGAGTCGTTGCCCATGTTGCCGAACACCATGGTGCAGATATTGACCGCGGTGCCGTTGGCCTGGTCCTTGGTGATCTTGAATTGCCTGCGGTAATCCACAGCACGCTTGCCCATCCATGAGCCGAACACGGCGCCCACGGCGATCTCCAGCTGCTCGTATGGGTCCTGCGGGAAAGGCTTGCCCGTATGGCGTTCCACGATGGCGAGGAATTCCTTCGCCAATTCCTTGAGATGATCGACATTCAGGTCGAGGTCCTGCGGTGCGCCGTATTTACGCTTGATCGCGGCCATGCTCTGGTCGAAATGTTCGTCGCTGATGTCGAGTGCGATCTTGCCGAACAGCTGGATGAAGCGGCGATAGGTGTCGTAGGCGAAACGCTCGTTGCCGGTCTGTTTGATGAGTCCCTTGAGCGAGACTTCATTGAGGCCGAGGTTGAGTATGGTATCCATCATGCCGGGCATGGACATCGACGAACCGGAACGCACCGAGACGAGCAACGGGTTCTTGTCGCTGCCGAAGCCCTTGCCGGTCTTCTTTTCCAGCGCCTGCATGTGCGTCTTGACCGAGTCCATCAGTCCCGCGGGCAACTGGTTCTTTTCCAGGTAGGCATTGCAGGCGTCGGTGGTGATGGTGAAACCGGGCGGGACGTTCAAACCGATCTGCGTCATCTCGCACAGGTTCGCGCCCTTGCCGCCGAGCAGCATCTTGTTCTTGCCATCACCCTTTTCAAAATCGTAAATGTATTGATTGCTGCCGGTCATGGTGAATCTCCCTCACAGTGCATGCGTAAAAGAAACCAAAGTATTTCGAGTGGACTATAGCGGTCGTGGAAGCCGAGTTTTTTGCTGGCATATTGTGACAGCTCGCACGGGAGTGCATTGACGCATATCAGGGTCAATAATTAAAGGGGGGACTTGAAAAAAGTGAAAGTACTGGCTTGGAAGCGTCCAACCCAAATGGACTATATGGCAAAAACTGCGTCATTCCGGCGAAGGCCGGAATCCAGATGATCAAGATATTCCCACCCTTCGACAGGGTCAGGACAGGTTGACCTTCGGTCAAGTGGGACAACATCAAGGTATTGTCCGCGCACCCGCAAGTGGCAGGCCGTGGTTGTAAGGGGCTGAAGCCCCAACAACACACGCATTTGCGGCATGTCTTTATGACTGGATTCCGGCCTTCGCCGGAATGACGGCCTAATGAACTATTCGGGTTTAAAGCGGCAACCCGAAATCCGGTGAGATCTGTTTCAACCATGCATCCAGCCGTGCATCGCTGAGTGCCTTCTGGTTCTCCTGATCCAGAGCCAGACCGACGAACTGGCCGTCGATCAGCGCCCTGGATGCAATGAAATCATAGTCGTCGGCAGGCCATGCGCCGACCACCCTGGCGCCGCGGGCAGTAAAAAACTCATACAGTATGCCCATTGCATCCACAAATTCTTCAGGGTATTTGTCCTGATCGCCAAGCCCGTAAAGTGCAATGGTCTTACCACTGAAATCCAGTCCTTCAAGTTGCGGCAGGAACTCCTCCCAGCCGCCGCCCATGCAATCGGTGGAAAGACCGGGCAATTGTCCGCCGCCCAGCGTGGAAGTCCCGAAGACAAGATGGGTATAACCGGCCACCAGCGCCGGACTGGCCTTGTTGACGTTGAGTGCCTCGGCCATCGTGTCACCGTCATAGCGTTTCTGGATCAGCTTCGCGATGCGCCTGGTGTTGCCGGTGCTGCTGGAGAAGAACAGTCCGATGCGTGACATGGATACTCCTTGTTGGGGCTGCCGATTGTCATGAATCCAACAATCGGCAGGTGATGCGACAGAAGAATCAGACCGGACCGCGTCCCGCGCGCTTCAATTCAACCGTCCGCGTCAACGCTTCCTCGAACGACACCTTGTCGCCCTTGGGCTTGTAGTCGGCCAGCGCCCTGTAAACCGTGACGATCTTCCCGGCCGCGGACTGGCCCTTGAAATCACCCTTGTCCAGCGCCGCGATGTCGATCAGCTCGTTCCAGATCAGGCCTTCCTGCATTCCGATGGTGGCGATGCTCAGGCCGCCAGCCTCGATCACCAGCGGCTTGTTGATGTTTACCACGAACAGGATGACGCGCACGTCCGGCGCGAAATCGGCCTGGTAATAGGCCAGTACCTTGGGCAGCAACGCGAGCTCGTCCAGGCTGCCGACGTAGAGCTTGATCCTGTCCTCTTCCGCCAGCACGATGGTGTTCTTGATAGTGGCCGTAGGGGGCTTGCGGTGGCCGAGCGCATCGCCGACCTCGCCCAGTGCCAGCACCAGATCGCCGCGATAAGCCGCGTAGCCGGCTTCGGCTTCCTTGAAGTTCATGTTGAACAGCAAACCCTTTTGTTCGTATGTGTCGAATAGCATGTGGGACACCTTGTCGTAAATGAATGTTGGAGCCTTGCATTCAGCAATATCCGTACCAATATTGAGGGTGCTTTTCAGTTACCATTTGAGCCGTTTTTCCAAGTGTGTTATGTAATGACAATGAGCAAAGCATTTACCCGTGAAACCGACGACGAAGACGACGATGAGTTGTCGGCGTTGCCGGCCATTCCCGCCGGCACGAAGAACTACATCACGCCGGCGGGCTATCGCCGCCTGAAAGAGGAATACATGCAGCTACTGGATGTGGAGCGCCCGGCGCTGGTACAGACCGTGGCCTGGGCGGCTTCCAACGGCGACCGATCGGAGAACGGGGACTATATCTACGGCAAGAAGCGGTTGCGCGAGATTGACCGGCGTCTACACTTCCTTGCCAAGCGGCTGGAGAATTCCGAGGTGATCGACCCGGCGCAGCGCCAAGGCTGCGAGCAGGTGTTCTTCGGTGCGACGGTCACGGTATGCCACGGCGACGGCACGGAACGCACCTATAGCATCGTCGGTATCGACGAGGCGGATGTGGGCAGCGGACGCATCAGCTGGGTGTCACCGCTGGCCCGAACGCTGCTCAAGGCGCGCGCGGATGATGCTGTGATGTTGCAGCTGCCTGACGGCGTCGAGGAACTGGTGGTGGTCGAGGTCGTCTATCGGAGCATTGAGCTGTAAATTTTGAAGGTTCGTAAATCTCTTTGCCGTTCGTGCTGAGCCTGTCGAAGCACAAGAGTCCATTTACATTTCTTGAGATTTGATACAACCCAATAGTCTAGAACCGGTTTTGAGTTGGGTTTTGTAGCGTAATTATTATTTAGAATTAAATCATCGCGCTTCTTGGTAACGAACCGTCGTTTACTGATACCTCTTTGGAATTGCGCCTCGTCTCTATGGGCAACGATTAGAGCTCAAGGGCAGGAAGACCGATATGCGGTCATGCGGGAATTGTCGCGAAAACTGACATATTAAGGTTAATGCAGAAACCGGCACCGAACCGGATAACATTGGATAAGGCGATGACTGCGGGTAGACTGCGCGCAGGTGCAAAACTATCAAGGTAGCGTTCCGAAAGCAAAAGAATGAAATACGAACATGACCGTCACGCGAGCGAGGAAATCCTGCGTTTGCTGATTCAGAAAATGGCCGAACATCCGGCAGCGTTCACGCCGCAGAACTATGCAGTATGGTACGAGTACGTGACGGGCATCAACCCGGCTTTGAGCGAGACGATCACCAGGCAACTCGACAACGGCGAACGACTCGACGACGCGACCATTGAAGGGCTTTATCTCAAATATGTATCCGAGTGCAACATGGATGTGGAATGGGCGCTGCGGGAAGATATCCGGCAATTGCTGAGAAAGCTGGCCGAATCGACCAAAGAGACGGATGACCAGGCACATCGATTCGACACCAGTCTGCATGCATACGGCGACACGCTGAAACAGAATCCGGACCCGGCCAGACTGGTCGACTTGATCAAGAACATGGCCGACGATACGAGCAGGATGATCGGCTCCATGCAGGATCTGCAGTCCGAACTGGCGGCCAGCAAGCAGAAAGTGGATAAGCTGCATCTGGAGCTCCAATCAGCCCGCGGCGAAGCATTGATCGACCCATTGACCGGTATCCTCAACCGGCGCGGATTCGAGAACAGCGCAAAAATAGCACTTTCCAATCAGGCTGCTCTCGGCAGCGGCATATGTCTGTTGATGGTGGATATCGATCATTTCAAGACGATCAATGATACCTATGGGCACCTGTTTGGTGACAAGGTCATTCGCGCTGTCGCCAACACACTTAAATCCAAAGTTCGCGGACAGGATTCCGTCGGCCGCATGGGCGGGGAAGAGTTTGCGCTATTGCTGGCAGAAACGGATATATCGGGCGCCCTCACTGTTGCGGAAAATATGAGGAAGACCGTCGAGGGATGCCAGATTCATCGCGTCGATGCCCAGGAGAAGATAGGGGGGATTACCATCTCGATCGGGGTGGCAGAATGCACCAGCGGTGACAGTCTGCTTGATTTGCTGGGCCATGCCGATAAGGCTCTTTATGTTTCCAAAAAGCAAGGCAGGAACAGGACGACCGTATACGCCGATATCAAGGCGCCGTAACGAATCTGCATTGGTCAGGATATTCGCAAGTAAACAATGCCGGCAAGTATGGGGGATGCTTTCATCAGGCAGGGGAGACCCATGCGAAGAATTGGATTGATCGAAGCCGAACGCTTCATCCTGACATGTTGTTCGCTTATTCGCTGATGAACTGGCAAAATTCGGCCGACAGGAAACCCGTGTTGGGGTGTCCATCATGGGGACAGGCTAATGACAAGATTATCGGGAATGCGAAATGCTATTGCGATGTTGCTACTGGCGATCGTGTGCGGCAGCGCGAATGCAGAGTGGGCTTATTTTGGCACGGCCGTTGTTCGGGATGGTGTCGTGATGGCTTATGTCAATCAATCTACCATTCAAAGGCATGGCAAGAGAGTGACGATGTGGATTTTGTATGATGCCAAGACGCCCAGGAAATTCGAGGATTCCACCTATCTCTCCTCCATGGGGCAGGATGAATATGACTGTGAGACAGGGCAATCAAGGAACCTTGCCGTGTTGTTGTATTCCGATAATCGGGGACATGGCACCGTTGTTTCGAAATCTTCCGCCCCCAGCAGTAGTTGGGATCCCGCGCCTCCAGATTCAATGGCCGGACATCTCTTGAAATATGCCTGCGAGATAAAATAGGGTTATGCAGCTTATCGAATTTCGAGTTGGATAACCGAACTGATAGAATAAGTCCTCGTAAAATACCTGGTTGATTATTGCGCATGACAAGCACTTCGAGCGAACCTCCAAAGTCAGACTCCGCTGCAGACGAAATGTCAGAGGTGGAATTGGCCGACGAAGATATTCTGGATGCGATGCGGCATATTCCAGGCTATCTGGACATCTCAACTGAAGACTTCAGGACGATCTATCACCTGGCTCATCGCCATGCGATGGAGCGCCTGTTCGATAATTTCAGGGCTGAAAATCTCATGCGTACGGGTATCGAGCCTTTGCTGCCCGGCATGTATCTCGACGAGGCAGCCAAAGCCCTCGTTCGGTCCGGCCTCAAGAGCTTGCCTGTCGTGGATGAAAACGGTTGCGTGACAGGAATGCTCACCGAAACTGATTTCCTGCGACGGCTGAAGGTGGATACTTTCCTGGAGCTGCTGCTGGCCATGCTGGATGAGTCCTTCGAACTCAAGCATCGTTGTCATGAGACGCATGTGAGCGCGGCCATGACAATCCCGGCCATTACCGTGACCCGGGATGCCAGTTTCGCGGAGGTCGTCAGCGCGTTCCAGAAGCATGACGGTCGAAGCACTCCCATCGTGGACGGCAATGGCCGGCTGATTGGCGTGCTGCTGCGCAAGGATTTCATTGCCGCGTTTCATCAGGGAAGTCACCGTTGAAAATCCCTGAATACTTTAAAAAGATGAGCGGTTCTACACGAGGCAGCCCGCCGCGTGTCAGCAATTCCGAAATCATCTGGTCATGGATCGGTGCATTCCTGGGAATATCCGCGGTGGCCTGGGTGGATCACCTGTTTTTCGAAGGAACCGATCTGACTTTGATGATCGGTTCTTTTGGCGCCTCGGCCGTCCTTATCTATGGCGCCATCCGCAGTCCCCTGGCCCAGCCGCGCAATCTGGTTGGGGGCCACATCATCTCCGCCATCGTCGGCGTCACCTGCTGGAAGCTGTTCCAGCATTACCCCTGGCTCGCGGAAGCGATGGCGGTGGCCACTGCCATCGCGATCATGCATGCCACCAGAACGCTGCATCCGCCCGGTGCCGCCACAAGCCTGATCGCGGTGATGGGCTCTCCGGCGCTTCATAAACTGGGATACTGGTATGTACTGATACCCGCGACTCTGGGCCCACTGATCATGCTGCTGGTGGCGGTGCTGGTTAACAATATTCCAGAGTCAAGACGCTATCCGGAAATCTGGTTCTGACGCACCTGGATTGAGGTTGCCGATCTTCCTGGCCGTGGCATCAATTTGCATGATGTGCGTCTTCATATAGAGGCATCACTGTTGGCAGCAATGCCTGTATCTGCTGGATGCGGTTCTCTTCAGCGGGGTGTGTGCTAAGGAATTCGGGAGGCCGCCCGCCTCCCATGCTGGCCTGTATCATCTTCTGCCATAGACTGATCCCGGCGCGCGGATCGTACCCGGCGCGCGCGGCAAGTTCGAGACCGATCCTGTCGGCCTCGCTCTCGTCGGTGCGGCTGAACTTGGTTGCGATGAATTTATCGTATCCGGCAGATGCCAGGTCTGCAGACCCTCCGCCGAAACCAAGCAAAGCGGTGCCGATTCCAATTGCAGTTTGGGCCGCGATCGCCTGCGATACCTGTTCACGCGAGTGTTCACGCAGGGCATGCGAGATCTCATGTCCCATCACGATGGCGATCTCGTTGTCGCTGAGGTGGAGCGTGTTGATCAACCCGGAATAGAACATGATCTTTCCTCCCGGCATGCAGAATGCGTTGAGCTCGTTGCTGCTGATGACGTTCACTTCCCATTTCCAGCCAGGCGCGTCCCGGCGAAACACGGCGGTCTGAGGCTCGATGCGGGCGGCAACCGCGCGAACGCGCTGGAGCATTGCACGGTCCTCATTCAACTTGCCTTTGCCCGCCGCCTCCGAGGTCAGCTTGTTGTAGCTTTGTGCGGCCATTTGATCAAGCTTCGCAGAGGAAATAAGCATCAGTTGCGGACGGTCGGCGCCAACTGCCCCACTTGCGGTGGTGGTCGTGCAGCCGCTCAGGGCACCCAACGTCAATCCGATTAGAAATGCAGCGTAAATAATTAAAGCAGGCATGGTCCTGGATGTTGAAACAGTATTCACCAGTGATGTCCCGGATGGCTCGGGAGTGGCGAATCGTACCGCATTTCGCGGATCAAGTTCATGGGTGCAGCTACTTGCAGGCCACGCAATATCGACGTCTGACGCCTGGCCTGTGCTCGTCTCGGCCGCCAATCACGGGCGGGGGCAACCGCACTTCAAACCTGTATCGCGCCGCTTTCGCGCATGTCCAGAATCTTTCCGGTATAAGCGTCAATGGATACCAGCCATGTTTTGAGACCTCGAGAAATCTCGACGTGGTAAACATTCCCGCCGTTCTTGCCGGCTGCCCAAGGGGTCGATTCGCCGGAAGCATCGCCGGGGTTGCCGCCCGAATCGCGATTCACAATGATGGTTCTGCAGAAATCACCCTCTTCGCACTCTCTCAGGTCGCGCGCAAAACTGACTGTGGCAGTCAAGGCGATGATGCCTGCTGCGGCAGGAAATATCTTGAAATACTTCATCACATTCCTTTTCTTAAGTATCAATTGCCTGTTTATCGGGTCAGATGAAATGTAGCCAGCATCTCATCCACGCCGATGAGATTGTGACTGCAGCAAATAGTTCCACGGGGCTGTTCACATAACCAGCATCGGAGAGCAAGTGGCCAGCATAACTCCCGAATGTAAAATCCGGATGACAGCATTGGTGTAAGCTGCAAAAAAATCCATCATGAAAGACCTGCCGTGAATACGAACTCCTTACGCTCATCGGGAATTTTTTTAACTGTTACTCTTGCTGCCGTCTGCCTGCTTTCCGGATTTGGCACTATTTCGCACGACAAGAATTACGAGTGTGCAGGCAAAAGCGACAATGGAATGGTGCCTTACCGGGAATTTCCATCCCTTCATTTTGAGGGGCGCCGGCTGAAAGTTTCTGGATCCGATATATTTTCGGCATACAACTATGAGATCTGCGACCCAAGTGGCTCGCTTGTGACCTTTGCCACGCAGCAGGAAATATGTCATGCGGGAACGGCGAGTCCAATCGCATCAAGAGCTTCAAGAGGATCATTAGACACGACCTCCGGGCTTCTGGAGCTTGTTGGCGCGCAAGGATTGCATGGGGAGTACCAGTGCAAAGAAGTCGCCAAGAAATGATGATTTGGAAGACACTTCGGCAATGCCGCGTTAACGAGAACACTGACAGGTGTTAGCCGTTATATCTTGATGGACATCTTTTCAAGACTCAGGGCCGGAGTGTTCCTCCTCCCTCTTCATTTTCATCATCCAGACGAAGCAGGTTGTAGCGCGCCTGGTAGAGTCGCGGGTCCAGTTCCAAGGCGGTGGTGAATTCGCGCCGGGCGTCGTCATTTCTGTTGGAGAGCCGGTACGCGTGGCCCAGGTTGTTGTGCACGCGCGCCTTGTCGGGTGACTTTGCCACGGTGTCTTCCCATAAGCTGATCTCGTTGGCGTAGACCTGATTGCGCAGTATGGTAAGGCTGACGAGGCCAAGCAGGAGAGCGGCGGCAGCCAGACGCAATGCCGCGATGTTCAACCACAGCATGAGTTCGATGCTCAAGGCGAGAAACAGCGGCCACCCCGCCAGATACATCTGGCGCTCGTTGGCGATGTCGATGCGCGGCAGGAACAGATAAAGCGGGATCAGCTGCAACATCGCCCACGTCAAGGCGAAGCCGAGCCAGGGGCGCCTGCGCCAGAAGATCAGCATCACCACAAAAGCAGCGATGAAACAGAAGAGCGGCAACAGCGCGCCGGAGAGACCGGTGCGCAGCGGAAGATCGGGATCGATGTTCAGCCACAGCGGCAGCGCCCATTGCCGCAACAGATAGGCGAAGCTGGAGATCTGCGTGGCGATATTGCCTTGCAGGCCGCTGAATGCGGCGCTGCGTTGCATCTGGGCGAAGTAGCTGTCGCTGATTATGAAGAACAGTACTGCACAAGCCGACACCGCCCACACCGGCCATTGCGGTCTGATCGCGATCTGCCATCTTCCGCCACAAGCCAGTTCCCAGGTCAGCAGCGCAAGCGGAAAAGTGATCGCCGTCTCCTTGACGCCGAGTGCCAAGATGAACAGCAGAGGGGTGATGACATACATATGGATGCTGCTGCCCCGGGTGCGCCCGGTCACGTAGCTGAGCAATGCGGCCAGATAGAACAATGTCATCAGCGAGGCGGAGCGTCCGCTGATGTAACTCACGGCTTCGGTGTGGATGGGATGTACTGCGAACAGCAGCGCGGCGAGCAGCGGAGCCTGCCGCAGGCTGTCGCGCTGCCACTGTTGCCGGATGTATGCCCGCGCGAGTCGGTACACCAGAAAGGCATTCACCCCATGGATCAGCAGATTGGCAAGATGGAAACCGGCAACGCCCATGCCCATCGCCCAGTTCAGGGTGTAGCTGAATTTTAGCAACGGGCGTATGCCGCTGCCGAGGCCGCCGAGCCAGCCTGCCCAGGTATGGACTTGCGGCTCGTCGACGATGACGTTGTAGTCGTCGAACTGGAATGCGCCGCCGAGTACATTTGCGTAGCCGATGCACACGGCCAGCGTCAGCCACATCAGCGCTCCGGTGTGTGATTCAGGGCGTATGGCGCGCATGGTCGAAGGCCAGATCGAGCACATCGACCGCATCCCACCAGCGGTCATGCCCGTGCAACATGATGAACAGCACGGTGTCATCGCCGCGCCTGGCGTAGGCGGCCAGGCACTTTCCGGCGTTTGGCGTGAATCCGGTCTTGAGGCCGAGCGCGCCTTCATAGCGGCCGATCAGTGCGTTCTTGTTCTCGAGCGCGTAGCTGTGCTGTCCGTCCAGCGTCGCGATCTGCATCTTCCTTTGCGAGGTCGCGTCGAGCAGGGTGGGGTGTTCGAGCAATGCGTGCACCAGAATGGAAATATCTGTCGAGCTGGAATAATGCCCCGGCTTATCGTGTCCGCAGGCGTTCATGAAATGCGTGTTCCGCATGCCGAGCATGCGGGCGCGATGGTTCATGCGCGTAACGAACCTGGATTCATTGCCGTCGACATGATCGGCCAGCGCATGGCAGGCATCGTTAGCCGACGGGATGAGCGCGGCCTCAAGCAGGTCGCGTACGCGAAAACGTTCGCCACTCTTGAGCCCTATGCGGGAGCCGGTCTCGCGGGTGGCCGACGGGGCGACGGTCACGACGTCATCGGGTCGCGTCTGCTCCAGCACGAGCAGCGCGGTCATCAGCTTGGTCAGGCTGGCAAGCGGAAGACGACGGTCGGGATGCCTGGCCCAGATTGATTTGCCATTCAGTTCGACCAGGTAGGCCGAGGCGACTTCGGGGAACGGATCGGGTTGCGATGCTGCCAATGCGGTATTGGCCAGCAGCCACAACCCGAATAAGAGAACCTTGCGCACCTAGAAGCCGAATTTGCTTCTCAACTTCTTGGCGGCCTCCAGTACATCGGAAGCGGTATTGCTGCCCGTGGAATCACCGGATTTTTGCGCCGCCGATGCAGCTTCGCTTGATGTGTTGTCATCCGGGGAGTCGTTCTTGCCACTCAGGCACTTTTTAATGTCCGCGGCGCGCGTTGCTGCGGTGTAACTGCGCCCCTCGCATTCCCTGCGGCGCGTATCCTCGCGGTAGGCTTTGGCTTCCGCAGGACAGTATGCGGAGAGCTGGCTGTAGTTTTCGCCGTTCAGTTGTTTGCAGATCGCCTTGGTGGTCGCGGATATGTCCACCTTGCATTCATTGGCGATGGAAACGCCGCCGGCAATGTGCTGCTCGTGCATCTGCAGGGCGCTATAGGCCTGAACGTCTTTGGGAGCGTCCTTGCGCACCCTGTCGCACAACTGCTGGCGCTGGTCGCCGCAAGCCGAACCCGGCTGCAGGATAAGGTCGGAACCGCTGATCCAGTCGGCCGTGCTGTGGTAGCGCGACGAGTCGCAGATCTGCGCCTTCGCCTTCTTGACGATCTCTTCCGAATCACAGCTGCCGCCGACACGCTTGCCGCTGAACGCCATGTTCATGTTCATGTCCTGGCCGTGCGATTTACCGGAGAATTGCATCTTGCCGTCGTAGCCGTTGGCCGTGGTGGTTTGCTCTCCGGTGCCGGTCATCACTTCGCCGTCGCGGTCGCAGCGCGCTTTCCAGGTGGTCTTGTTGCCGGCGGTCTTGACGTCGGTCATCTTGCAGCTCTTGTCGCCGGAAGTTTTTTCGGGATTGTTTTCAGCGCCCTTGGGAATGCACACCTTGGTTGTGGTTGCAGGCATGGCAAAAGGCATGCCCGGCATTTCCATCTTGCTGGTGACCTCCCAATACTCGCCGGGCGCAGCGTAAGCCGCAACAGTCAGAAAACCGGTCATCATGCCAAGGATTGCGACGAAGTCTCTGTTCATGATCTCTCCACAAGATAGTTTGGAATCGAGTCAGGGCAGTGCCGCGGCGATTCTTTGCTATTCGGCACGGCGCGTCAAGGAAATTGGGGTATCCGAATTTTCCGGTGGATGTGCTATAGTGTGACCACTATATATGACTATTTGGGGGTGCAATGCAAACAGCCATTGGAGCAGGAGAATTCAAGGCAAAGTGCCTGCAACTTCTCGATGACGTTGCCGAACAGCGTGGGACTTTAGTCATCACCAAACATGGCAAGCCCGTCGCGAAACTTGTTCCTGTGGAGCCCGAGCAAAGAATGTTTGGAGCGCTGAAAGGGAGTGTTGTCGAAGAACAGGATATCGTTTCGCCTGTCAGCGCCGACTGGGAATCCGCCAAGTGAGTCTGGTGTTGCTGGATACACACGCTTGGGTATGGTTGCTAAACGGCGACCCCAAACTCAACCCCAAGGCCGTGAAAGCGATTGAACGCTCATTATCCGAAGAGGCGGTATTGTTGTCGGCGATTTCTCCTTGGGAGGTCGCCATGCTGGTCAACAAAGGAAGGCTCACATTGGATCGCGACGTAGGAGAATGGGTGGCCACGGCCGCATCCATTCCTGGTATTCGGCTCGAACCAATTTCACCGGAAATTGCAGTCGCCAGCACGCGGCTTCCGGGGAATATCCATCCCGATCCGGCAGATCGTTTGATTGCCGCGACTGCTCGCCATCTTGGTGCGATACTGATTACAGACGACCAGTTATTGCTTGATTATGGTACAACCGGGCACTTGAAAACCTTGAAGGCGGGGCGTTAAGCGTGCTCAACCCAACAGAAAATCCGCATGGCATGAAATTGAAATTGGAAAACAGGGAAAAAGAAAAATAGGGGACCACGGTTTCCAGCAACAGTCAAAGTAGCGTTCCCTGTCTCGTATCAACCAACCTATCTTTGCTCGGCCTGCCGGATTGTCCTTTGCTAGCTCTTCGTCCCAGCATGGCCCCGATCTCTTTCTGAAACCGTTCACTCCCCAATGCATAATTTCCATTGGTTGCATTGCGTATCTGCTCAACCGTTTCTTCATCAAGGTGCGCCTTGAACAGAGCCCGGTAAGCTATCTGCGTGGTCTCATCATCGCCACCGAGTCGCTGGTACTCTTCATGCGGTTTAATGATGCGGCTTACCTTGCCCAGTGCATTCGCATGATAGCTTGTCCAGCGATAGTCCTGAGGGCGAACGACCATTCCTGCGCGAACCGGGTTCAATTCGATATAGCGATAGCATGCCAGCACATAGTCTTCTGTCTGTGTCAGGCAGGAACGGAACCTGCCCTCCCACAGGGTGCCGCTGCGCTTATAGGTACGGTTGATGTATTGCACGTAGCGCTGACCGAGATTTTTCATCAGCAAGGCGGCGCTGTCCGGGCGAGCGGGTGTCAGCAGCAAATGTACGTGGTTGGTCATCAATACGTAGGTGTGGACAGCGCAGCCGAATTTGGCGGCAAATTCCTCAAGGTAATGCAGGTAGAACTGGTAATCCTCTTCGGCATGGAAGCACGCCGAACGGTTGTTGCCGCGCTGGATGATGTGCCATGGGATACCGGGTATCGAGATGCGCGCGCGTCGGGGCATGAGGTTCTTTCAATGAGAAGCTGCCGTTATGTTATCTATAAACCGTGGTCTGTCCCCTATTATTCCAAGAATCAAGTCGGAATAGGCGTTCTGTGCATGTGCCTCCAGATCGTAACCATAGCCAATTACCGGGCGCTGTGGATCCGAATTATCCAGGGTGACTGACAGGCCGCTATTACTTCCACCTTTGAGGCCCAGCCCATACAAGCGCAAGGAATCATTCTCGGCCACCTTGAGCAGGAAATCCCGTTCGCCGAGATATGTTGGGTTGGTGCTGTCCAGGGTATAGTTGAAATGTAAAGTGATCGTCATTTTATTTCCTCGTTATTTGGTAACTATCATGCGAAACCTGCAAACTGTTTCCGCTTTGAGTAGTGTTCTACCGTCAGGCAGCTTTTCGATACCCTGATACTTCAATACATCCGTGTATTCCCGATGCGGTGTGCCCTTACGATAGTCACGAACACTATTTAATTTTCGATTGTAACAACTCAGGTAAGTCACTCCATCGTAGATAAACGGGCGCACAATGTTACATGCGAGGTTCTCCAATATCACGGCAAGCGGGGGATGGCCATTTTGGCCTTGAATGGGTACATCCCATTCGATGGGTCCCTGCATCAAATCAATGTCACCTTTGCGAAAAATGGACCAACTATCCCCAGAATTGCAAGCACCGCCATAGCCAAGATAACAACTCATAAAGCCATGTTTAATGAAGGTCTTGATTTGCCCATCATTGTTTATATCAATATCGGCTGCAATAAATGGAATATTTGGATACACATCATGGTTCTGTCCACTGCCAGGTTGTATTTGTTTTCCGACCCGCCATTTAATAGCATCAAATTCTGGGCTGGTAGGTTGGAAAGAAAATGACATGGTGACAAAGCTACGCAAATCATTTTTGGCTCCGGGTAGCAAAGGTGGCTGAATTCCTCCATCTTTCACATATTCGGCTTCATCGTTTATCGTGTTAAATGGTTTCTTGAAATATTTGCTGAACACACCTGCCATGTGTGAACAAACCTTATCGTTATTATTTTGTTCAAGTTTGTAGCGGTAGGTATCAAATTCTCCTGTCGTACCTTGTATTGGATAAGTCAGACAAAGAATCAAAAAACCAAGCAGGCAAGTTCCGCTATGGAAATTAGGGGTTATGCTTAACTTATTTTTCATGCTGCAATTCTTCCTTTCTTATCGTTCGCTACGATCTATGGTGTTCTTGATTCATCCATGCCCCCGACCTTCAGCTTCCTGCCTGGTTTGATCGCTTGACTCACTCACCGTACTCAACGTGCCCTGACCTATCCTCACCACCTCATCCACCAGCAGGTTCTTGGGCATGGCATGGGTGATGAACAGCATAGAGACTTTGCCCTTGAGCTGGTTGATGGTCGCGGCGAAATGTTCGGCGGTGTTGGCGTCGAGGCTGCTGGTGGCCTCATCGAAGACAAGTATTTTTGGCTGCTTGATGAGTGCGCGCGCAATAGCCATGCGTTGCTTTTGGCCGCCGGAGAGCCCGACGCCGCGTTCGCCGATCTCAGTCTGGTAGCCTTGCGGTAAGGCTTCGATGGCGCTGTGGATCTCCGCCATCTTGCAGCACTGCACGATCTGGTCGAAGGTGGCGTGTGGGTTGGCCATCAGCAGGTTGTCGTAGATGGTGCCGGAGAAGAGGATGGTTTCTTGCGGCACGACGCCGAAATAGTGTCGCAGTTCGTTGGCGGAGAGGTAGCGGATGTCGTTGCCATCGATCTTGATGGTGCCGCTGGCGGGCTGGTAGAAGCCCTGCAGGAGTTTGGTGAGCGTGCTCTTGCCTGATCCCGATGGCCCCATGATGGCAACTACTTTGCCGGGCGTGACCTTGAGGTTAAAGTTCTGATAGAGGAACGGGCGATCCTCGGCATAGCGGAAGCTGAGGGCTTCGATGTCGATCTGGCCTTTGCCTTCGCGCATGCGGCTGGGCAGCACTGAATAGGGTTCCATCGGGGCGTTCATGATGTCGCCCAGGCGCTGCACGGACATGTTGGCTTGCTGGAACTGCTGCCACAACCCCACCAGCCGCAACATGGGTTGCGATACTTTGCTGGCATACATCTGGAAAGCGATGAGCATACCGATGGAGAAATCGTTGTTGTTCATGACGGTATAGGCACCCACAATCAGGATGAGCAAGGTCATCATTTGTTCGAGGCCGTTGGAGATGACGTTATAGGTGTTGCCGATCTGGCGGACGTTGAAACCGGTACGCAGGTATTCGGCGAGATAGTCGCTGTAGCGCGCATTGAGCTGGGGCTCCATCTGCAGGCTCTTGACGGTTTCCAGACCTGATACGTATTCGGTGGTGAAAGCCTGGTTGCGTGCACCCAGCATGAATTGTTCGTTCAGTTTGGCTCTGAAGAGAGGCGCGACGATGAAGCTCATGGTAGGGGCGGTAATGAACATGCACGCAAACTAACCCGCCCCTGATACAGGGTCAATATGCCAAACGGCCTATTACTTCTTCATGGCTTGTGTTTGAAGGTTGATATCATCCGGGCAATCAGCGATTTCATGCGCCGCTTGATGCGTTGATAGACAGCCCAGTTATCCAGATAGGCGTGGATGCGGTTGCGGTAATACATCACGACAGCATACAGGCGTGCGAACCAGCCGAGTTGCATCAATGCCGGGCGCGTGAGGTTGAAGATGCGCGAGAACAGTGCCATGCCCATCAGCTTCGCCAGCACAAAGACAGCGCTGCCGACGAGCCAGTGTCCCGCGGCGATGGCATGCAGGCCGATGAGTTTGGCGGGTATCAGGATCAGGCTGGGCAGCAGGAAAGTGACCAGCGCCCAACCCGGGTGCAGTGTGGCGATGTACTTCTCGATGGTCCGAACCAGACGCATCGCGCCCAGTCTGGCCATGAGCGCCGCCGTCCAGTCCCAGATGGCTTCCTCGATCAGGAAAACGATCGCGGCGAGCCACGTAAACGGTGCGAGCAACTGGCGTTTGATCTTCTTCAAGAGAGCGATTCCGTGGAATGGGGCGGCATTCTAGCAAGGGCCAAGCCCGATTCTGTGCCTGACCTATTTATGCCTTGCGTATTGACAGCAGAACGCTCGTTCTTTAGGATGCAAGAACGTTCGTTCTGTAGAGGAGATGTCATGACTGATTCCGACCCCAGTGCCAGGGACGCCGAGTATCTGGCCAAGCTGCAGGATTACTACGCTTCCTGGAAGAGCATACCTTCCTATGCCGCGCTGTGCGACGTGTTCGGCATCGCTTCCAAGTCCTGGGTGAAGGCCATCCTGGACAGGCTGGAAAAGGCCGGGTTCGTGGAACGCACGCCGGACGGGATGTGGATACCCAGCCGCCAGTTCTTCGCCCGCCCTTTTGCCGAATCCGCCGTGCAGGCCGGCATGCCCGTCGCTGTTAGCGAGACCCAGGGCGATTATTTCGTCATCGACGAGATGCTGATCGACAAGCCTTCCACCACCACGATGATCCCGGTGAAAGGCGATTCCATGATCGACGCGGGTATCCGCGAGGGTGACATCGCCGTGGTGGAAAAGCGCAACCTCGCCAATGTCGGCGATATCGTGGTGGCCATCGTGGACAACGAATTCACGCTGAAGACGCTGGACAAGGAACGCGGCCAATATATCCTGCGTCCGGCCAACCCGGCGTTTCCGGTGATACGCCCGCAGGGCACACTGGAGATATTCGGTGTGCTGGTGGGGTTGATCCGAAAATACCGTTGATGTGGCGGATGTCCAAAACAGAAAAACAATAATTAGCCACAGAGGACACAGAGATCACAGAGCAGGTTGGTCGTTGGAGCAAGAGATAGCAGGAATTGCGGGCAAGGCGGCGTGCTCGGGTGAAACACCTTATTCTCTGTGTACTCTGTGATCTCTGTGGCTTGATGTTGGGACTTTCGGTCTTGTTTCTCGGTATTTAAGAGGCGGGGGTCGGCAATGTTTTGCTAAAATCGCAGCCCGTCCGCAATTGACATCTCACCATGAACCCGACTTTAGTTTTCGACATCGAAACCATTCCCGACATCGCCGGGCTACGCGCCCTGTATGAGCTGGACAGCGCCGTGAACGATGCCGAAGTGGCGGAGATGGCTTTTCAGATGCGCCGCCAGAAGACGGGCAGCGATTTCCTGCCGCATCACCTGCAGCGCGTCGCGGCGATCTCCTGTGTCCTGCGCGAAGGCGACAACTTCAAGGTGTGGACACTGGGCGAGATGGACGAGGACGAAGGCAGCATCATCCAGCGTTTCTTCGACGGCATCGAAAAATACACCCCGCAGATCATTTCATGGAACGGCAGCGGTTTCGACCTGCCGGTGCTGCATTACCGCGGGTTGATCCACGGCATCCAGTCTCCGCGTTACTGGGATCAGGGCGAGGACGACAAGGATTTCAAATGGAACAACTACATCAGCCGCTATCACTCCCGTCATCTCGACCTGATGGACTTGCTGGCGATGTACACGGGACGCGCCAATGCGCCGCTGGACGAACTGGCGAAGCTGATCGGTTTTCCCGGCAAGCTGGGGATGGATGGCAGCAAGGTATGGGAGGCGTATCAGCAAGGCAAGCTGGCCGAGATACGCAACTACTGCGAGACCGATGTGGTGAACACCTATCTGGTGTTCGCGCGCTTCCAGCTGATGCGCGGGCAATTCACCAGGGCGCGCTACGAGAAAGAATGCGAACTGATCCGTGCCACGCTGGGCAAATCCGATGAAGCGCACTGGAAAGAATTTCTGTCGCAGTGGCCTGAAAAGAAATCCGCATGAACCCCGTCATCATTGAATCCATCGACCACGAAGGTCGCGGCATCGCGCATGCCGACGGCAAGGTCATCTTCATCGAGGGAGCGCTGACCGGCGAGCGCGTGACCTATTCCTCGTACCGAAAGAAGAACAACTATGAGCAGGCGAAGGTCGAGCAGATCCTGAAGCAGTCGTTCATGCGCGTGCAGCCGAAGTGCCCGGTCTTCGGCGTGTGCGGCGGCTGCTCCATGCAGCATCTGGATCCGCGTGCGCAGGTGGCCGTCAAGCAGCGCGTGCTGGAGGACAATCTGCAGCGCATCGGCAAGGTCAAACCCGAAGTCGTGTTGCCTCCGATCTACGGGCAAGCCTGGGCCTACCGCCAGCGCGCGCGGTTGTCGGTGCGCCATGTGCTGAAGAAGAACAAGACGCTGGTGGGCTTCCGCGAGCAGAACGGCAAATACGTGGCGGACATGCAGCATTGCGAGATATTGACGCCCAAGATCGCCGCCTTGCTGCCGCTGCTGGGTGAGCTGAACGAGAAATTCACCGTGCGCGATATCCTGCCGCAGATCGAAGTGGCGGTAGGGGAGCATGTGGACGTGCTGGTGCTGCGCATCCTCGCCGCGCTCACGCCGTCGGATGAAGCCCTGATCAAGGAATTCGCCGATACGCACCATGTGCAGTTCTGGACACAGACCAAGGGGCCGGAAACCGTCGTGCCGTTCTATCCGCTGGATGCACCCGCGTTGAGTTACAGCCTGCCTGAATTCGCGATCACCATGCCGTTCGCGCCGACTGAATTCACCCAGGTGAATAGCGACATGAATCGTTTGATGGTCAGCCGTGCCATGCGTCTGTTGAAGCCGCAAGCAGGTGAACGTATCGCCGACTTCTTCTGCGGTTTGGGCAACTTCACATTGCCCATCGCCAGAAGCGGGGCGCGGGTACTGGGTGTCGAAGGCAGCGACGCACTGGTCAGGCGCGCCAGGCAAAACGCCGAATACAACGGTTTGTCGGGAAACACGGAATATCGTGCGATGAACCTGTTCGAGATGAATGAAGCCCTGCTGGCCCAGCTGGGCGGCTTCGACAAATGGCTGGTCGATCCGCCGCGCGACGGGGCCATCGAACTCATGAAGTCCATCACGCCGGAAATCGCACCCCGACGCATTGTGTATGTCTCCTGCAGTCCTTCTACGCTGGCGCGCGATGCCGAGGTGCTGGTGCATGTGAAGGGCTATGCGCTGAAAGCGGCGGGCGTGATGAACATGTTCCCTCAGACTTCGCATGTGGAGTCCATCGCGCTGTTTGAGCTGGACAGGTAGGGCCGGTCCGGGAAAACGGGGAGGGCAATATGCTGGCGGCTGAAGTTGAATGTTCGAATATCTCCGTCAAACCTGCTTTGGGGGACTCGCGTTTGGTAAGATGACCGTATCGGTCGAAGGCAGTTTCGATGGAATGCAAAGCCCATGAGCGCTCCCCAACGCAGTTACGCGAATCAGAAAAAGCTCGTCGCCGCGCTGCGCGATCCGAACCGCTATCCAGTCATTCCGTCATCCGTACAACTGATCGAGACGCATATCTCCTGGGTGTTGCTGGCAGGGGATTTTGCATACAAGATCAAGAAGGCGCTCGACCTGGGCTTTCTGGATTACACGACACTGGAATTGCGGCGGTTTTGCTGCGACGAGGAGATCAGGCTCAACCGGCGCACTGCACCCGACATCTACCTGGATACGGTTCCAATCGGGGGCAGCCTGGACAACCCGGAGCTCGGTGCGCAACCTGCGATCGAATATGCCGTCAGGATGCGCCGCTTCCTCCCCGAAAAGCTGATGGATGCCCTGCTGGTGCGCGGCAGGGTGACGCTGCAGCACATCGACAATCTTGCAGCCGTCATCGCGCGGTTTCATGCCAGCCTGCCATCGGCGAACGCGGGTTCGGGGTTTGGGACCGCCGCATCGATCGGCGCGGCGGCGAGGCAGAACTTTGAGCAGCTGCGTGCGTACCTGACGGAAGATACGGACAGGGTAGTTATCGCCGAACTGGATGCGGCCACCGATGCCGAGTTTGCAGCATGCTGGGAAAGGTTTGAGCAGCGCCGCAAGCTGGGCTTTGTGCGCGAATGCCACGGCGACCTGCATCTGGGTAACATCGTGCTGGACGGCGATGTTCCCTTTCTATTTGACTGTATCGAGTTCAATCCTTCATTGCGCTGGATAGATGTGATGGATGAGGTCTCGTTTACGGTGATGGATCTTTTGCACCGCAGCCATCCCGAATATGCATGGCGCCTCCTGAATGCCTGTCTGGAGGCAAGCGGCGATTACGCGGGCGCAGGCGTGCTGCATTTCTATCTTGCCTATCGCGCCACGGTGCGCGCCAAGGTCTGTGCCATTCGGGCCGGTCAAAGCGGAATATCCGAACATGCGAGATCGGATGAGTTGGCGATGTGCCGCAGTTATCTGGCGCTGGGGCGGCAATTCCTGGGCAGGCATCGTCCCGTGTTGATCGTCACGCACGGCCTGCCCGGCTCCGGCAAGACCACATTCTCCCAGTTTGCGCTACAGCAGATTGGGGCCATACGCATCCGTTCGGATGTCGAACGCAAGCGTCTCTTCGGTCTGGATGCGCTCGACAGCAGCGGCCCGCGTGCCGGAGGCATCTACGGTGCCGAGGCGACCCTGAAAACCTACGCGCGCCTGCACGAACTGGCAAACGAACTTTTGGCTGCGGGATTCCCCGTGATCGTGGATGCGGCTTTTCTCAAACAGGAGGAACGCGAACAGTTTCGCCTGCTCGCAAAACGTCTGTCGGTGCCATTTGCGATTGCCACGTTGCAGGCTCGAGATCACACCTTGCGTGAACGCATCCGGCAACGGCGCAATGATGCTTCAGAAGCGGATGTTGCCGTGCTGGAAAAACTGAAAGCGGTGCAAGAGCCGTTGTCCGGGATCGAATTCGCATATGCTGCGAGCTTTACCACCGAAGAACTTCCCGGCAGCGCAGCGAACAGCGAAGCCTGGGGCAGGCTCCAGGATTTGCTGACAAGTCCGGCATCAGGGTAGAGTGCCGGGAAGTCTTGACGAAACACTCGCCAGATAAAAAAGGAAGAATGGTATGGATGATTCGAACGCGCAGCAGGCGACAGCAAAGAAACTCACCCCCGGTGCGATCGCCAGCTACCTGAACCAGTATGTCGTCGGGCAGGAAGATGCGAAGAAGGTCCTGTCAGTGGCCTTGTATTCACATAACCGCAGGTTCGGCAAACGGCAACTGGGAGGCGTTGAGATCGCCAAGAGCAACATCCTGCTGATCGGGCCGACCGGTACCGGCAAGACCTTGCTTTGCGAAACCCTGTCCCGGATCGCGCGAGTGCCTTTCGTCACGGCCAATGCCACTTCGCTGGCGCAATCCAAGTACGTCAACGAGGAGATCGAGGCGCTGCTGCAGCGCCTGCTGGAGAAAGCGGAAGGGAATATCGCCATGGCCCAGCGCGGTATCGTCTTTATCGACGAGATCGACAAGCTGAAGACTTCCGAGGGAGAGCAGCGCGGCACGTCCGGAGAGCGGGTGCAGCATGCACTCTTGAAGATCATGGAAGGGGCTTCCGTCAGAGTGGGTAGCGCACAGACGCTCGACACGACGAATATTCTGTTCATTTGTGCGGGAGCGTTCGTCGGCCTGGAGAGCATCACCGCAACAAGCCACGCATTCGGTTTCATTTCCGTCGACGGCGGCGAGAACCAGAAAGTCCTCGATCGATTGAATTCCCGCGTGAAGCCGAACGACCTGTTCAAGTTCGGGCTGATCCCGGAGTTTGCCGGACGACTGCCTGTCGTTGCCAACCTCCAGAACCTATCCAAGGATCTGCTGGTGAAGATCATGATCGAGCCACGCAATTCGATCTATAACCAGTTTCGCGAAACGCTCAGGGAAGAGGGCGTCGAACTGGAGATCGAGCACGCGGCCTTCCTGCAGATCGCCGAGATGGCGTTCGAGTACAAGGTGGGTGCCCGCAGCCTGAGAGGGATATTCGAGGAGATGCTGACGCCGGTGCTGTTCCAGATCCCCGACCGGCCGGAGATTCGCAAGGTCGTGATCAAGTCGCTATATGAAGAGCCGGAGCTGGTGGTCGCGTCCTAGTGCCCCATGACCATACAAAAATCGAGATTCCGCAGGTCGGGGTAGCGACAGCGTAATCCGACGTTGCCACTGCTCCTATTTCATCATGTCGGGTTACGCTACGCTAACCCGACCACAACTGGCATTTCATAGACCATACGAAAATCGAGGACATGTTCGCGCTGCACGCGGCCAGCGATTCGGTAAAATCCTCTCCGTTCATTTGCGTTAATCCGGTACGTGCCACATAAGAATTCTCAAGGAAAAGATATGACAAAAATGTTTTTCAGGGCACTGCGGCTGGTGTTGAATCCTTTCATGCTGCTATGGGCGAAACTGTCCATGCCCAAAGGGATCGTGCGTGCGGGCGAAGCGCAACAAAAGATCGACAAGGAATGCGCCAACCTGGTGCTTTACCACTTCAAGACCTGCCCGTTCTGCATCAAGGTGCGCAAGGAGATGGCAAGACTCTCGTTGCCGATAGAACTGCGCGACGCGCAGCATGACCCTGCGATTCGCTCCGATCTGCTTCAGGGGGGCGGAAAAATCCAGACACCTTGTCTGCGGATTGCCGATGCCCAGGGCAATGTTCAGTGGATGTATGAATCGGACGATATCATCAAGTATCTGCAACAACGTTTTGCCTGATCGCGACATGCAGCTTGCATTGGCAAAGTGAATGGATAAGCGCTGGTGCGTTGCGTGCGTGCCAATTGCCCTCAGTGCCCTCTGCTTGTCATGCTGCAGCGGTTTGGGTGGTTTTCCTATGTTGGATTCCGCACGGAATCTTCGTCAATGAATAGCTAGACTTTTATTGCATTGATGCCGGGGCCGGTATCAATGCAGGGCTTCATGTTCAGGGAGGCATATGGCTCCGGGAAATTTTATCCGTATCGGAAGCCAAGGAAACCTTGCATGCCTCCCATTTGCAGAAGTACGCAAACAAATCCAGCAGTATCAAGACGAAAGGAAATAGTCATGACACAAATTGCGGAAGTAACCAAACTGCAGGAAGCACAACAATTAAAGCGGGAAGAATTGCAGGCTCAGGAAAGCAAGCTGAAAGAGTTGCACGCCGAACTGGAAAAGCTGAATTCAAAAGTGCACAACAATGAAAAGCTTTCACTGGATGACACCAAATACATCAGCGAGCTCGGCTGGTTGGCTGCTTTATCCGTGACGATAGCCACAATAGCATCTACCCTCTGACCATCGTTGTGAGTTACGACGCGAAACTCAAGCCGAAATAATTCGGATGGGGCGGGGTATGTATGGTTGACGGCGGTTACATCGAATTTTCTCGCAGAGCCAATTCGATAGGAGTTCGGACAGGTTCAAACGAAAAATGCGCCAATAACGATGACCGCAAAAACTGCAGCGGCAAAAATGACCACCTTTTTCAAAGTTCTTTCGGTTCGTTCTTTGTGCTGAATGTATCGCTGTTCATCCATTTGGTCAGGCAAAATCAACTCCTCAGATATATTCGCCACAAATACAAGGCTGCGTGGGCTGGTTCTGCCTGCATCCTCATGGTGATTGCTACAGGCAGTGTCAAGGTGATGGCCCTCGATTCACCTGCCTGTCATGCGCCATTTCGGTGTTACCTGGAATGGTTTTGCAGTATGGCACGTATTTCCCGCTTGCCCATGCCCCTCAGTGCAACGATCCTTTCCATCTGCCGGGCACGCGGACTGGAGTTGCCAGCCTCCCAGTTGTAGATCGTTGGTCCCGATACCTCAAGTAAAGTTCCAATTTCCGCTGCGGACAATCCGAGACGCTGCCTGAGCGATTTGAATCCCTTTGCAGTAAAGCGCACTTTGCGGGTCACTTCGGGATGCGCCTCTGCCGCGGCATTATTCGCGATTGCTTTTGTGAGTCGCGACAACTGTTGTTCGAGGGCGACCGTGCGGCGTTTCAGCGCGGCGATCTCGGCCCGATATTGCGTCGAGGCTTTCTTCAGGCTTAGCGTCTCGCTACGCAATTCCTTGCGCGTCAGCCGGGAGATTTCCTGTTTCAACACTGATCCGATGTTTGTCAATTTTATTTTCCTTAAGACAGACTGGTTTATATGATGGCGGGTCTTGCGAATAATTTGGGTGGCCAATTATCTGGTCAGGCAGGTCGCAGTGATCGATCGGCGAGACATGGGCTTCCGGCGCATGTCTGTTTCTTTTACGGGACGAACCTGCTGGCAAGAATCCACGCGGTCCCATAATTGTAGCCCTTCCCGACCTAAAAGCGATAATTATCAACGATCTCGTATCTCAAATGAGTTCGTGTTGCACATCCCTACTTGCCTCCCGCCTTTTCTTGCGCAGCAAGACGCAACAGGTCGTTCGGTTGCCCGCGCATGAGTTTCAGGAGTTCACTTCGTGCTGCTTCTGCAGTACATCCCTTTGCGGCCAATTTGTCGACCATGTCCTGAAACCTCATGCGACGCTTGATGCCGTCTTCGCTGAGATCACGCCGATTCGAGAAACTCTCAAGCAAGGTCGAGCCGCAGACGCAGTTTCTGAACAGGTCCACGATCAATTGGCCGTCATCGCCCACGCTTTGCTTCAAGCCGCTGGTATCTGCCCGCACTGGCCGCGTGGCGGCGAGGAATTCGGCCGCACTCCGATATTCCTGGCCGCAATTCCGGCAGCGCTTCGGAAATGCTGATTCCGCCAGTTCGCGCAGCCCGGCAAACAACTCTACATCAATGTGTGAATCAGGCATGGAGCGCTCCTGATGATCATTCAATATTACTATTCCCGCGGATGAATTCCGCCACGTGAAATACTTTTAATCCAGGTCAGAAGCGCCGCATGTCAAGCCGCGCTGATCAGCGACTCGGCAGTGATTCCGACCCTGACGTTGCCCCACAGGCGGCCATCGATCTCGATGGGCATGGCGATGTCGCACAGAACCTCTCCCGTGTCACGCAGATAGGTGCGCAACAGCACCGGCTTTGTGTTCTTCGCTGCCCGCAACTCTCCGGGATTTTCGAATTTCCGGTTGCAGCGGTTGCCGGCGATATCCACCGCATCGTCCCCGGTGAGAGGTTTGGAAAATTTCAGATTGTGTGACGACAGGTAACCGTCCGTATTGACGCCGACCGCGTATATGCAATCCGGAATGTAATGCAATGCCTCTTCCAGCAGCGCCTGGCAACGCCGCGTGTATTCTTCACCCCAGGACACACGATACTTCTGCGGCTTGCCTTTGCCGAGAGGGACGTAGTTTTTGTCGAAAATATCCAGTCCCGAGTTGGCCATCTCACCAAGTGCATTTTTGAGTTTGTCGCGGAATAAACGGGTCTTCCCGACGACTTCTTCGAAAGTGCCGGTGCCGATATTGAAACGCGAAACCAGTTCCTGTATGCCTTCGGTCGACTGGGACAGCACCGCCGTGCGCTTGCCTGAATCCACCATGTGGGCGGAGACGTTGGCCGACAGCTCGTGTATGGCCACCACATTTTCGTGTACCTGGGCATTCGTCGCGGATAGTTGCTCCATCGCTGCCGCGATTTGCAGCAACTGTTCGCCGGTGCGCTCGAAGTCTCCCACCATGACCTGGAATTGTCCGGAAGACCGCCCTACAACTTCTCGCGTATGCTGGACGTCGGCATTGATCTCCTCGTTCTCGGTGCGGGTGTTCTTTACCTGGGCCAGCATGGCGGCAACGTTTCCGGTGATCTCGGATGCCGCCTTGTTGACGCTTTCCGCGAGTTTCCTGACCTCGTCGGCGACGACCGCGAAACCGCGCCCCGCCTCGCCGGCGCGGGCTGCCTCGATGGCGGCGTTCAGCGCGAGCAGATTGGTCTGGTCTGCCACCTTGCGGATCAGCGTCGCGAACTGATTGACGTTTTCGGAGCGATGCCACAAATCGTCGACGGTGTGGTTGAAGCGCAGCACCTTCTCGCCGACGGAATTGATCCTTTCGGTGATGTCCTGCATCTCGCCCAGCGAGATTCGCGCCTGTTTCAAATTGACGTTGGTCGAATTGGCGATGATCTGGGTGCTTTGCGATACGCCATCGATCGCCTTGGTCGACTCGTTGCTGGCAATGAAGACGCTGTCCGTCAATGTTGCCTGTTGGCGCACATTGGTCGCCGTTTCATCCAGATTCACGTTGACCAGGACCGCATCGCGCGCGATGGACACACTCACATTGCGCACCTCGCCGATGATCTGGCGCATCTTGTGCGCGAAAAGATTATAGCTTCGGGCCAACTGCCTGAATTCATCGTGGGTCGTGAGCGGAAGGTCGCGCGAGAAATTGCCTTCGCCCTTGCTGATTTCCTCGAAAATGCCCGTGATGGTCTTGACCGGACGCACGATCAAATGCCGCATGTAGAGAATCTGGAGGATATTCCAGACGAGGGAGACCACTGTCAGCGTGGCCAGTACCTTCAGGCCGAAATTCAAGTCCGCCATGATGGAAATCGCGGCGGCATCGGGGACGCCGTTGCTTGCCAGCGTGCCTTGGATATCCTGGCGCACCTTGAAATAGGTGAGCAGATAAAGGAGGTCGAGCATGAACAGGAAGAGAAAGCTCAGCAGCTTCTTCGTCAGCGTGTTCCATATCTCCCGCTCGGCCCATTCGTATATTTCCTGAAATGTGTTCATGTTCGCCTCCCGGGCGGGTGCCGGCACGTCGGCCGGCACTGTTGTTCAGATCATGGAATCATCCACGGTAACAGATAAGCCTGCACTGTGGTGATCACACCCACGATTCCGGCCAGCATCAGGCTGTGTTTCAGCGTGAACCGGAACAGGTCGCCTTCATGTCCGACCAGGCCTACTGCCGCAGTGGCTACCGCGATGGACTGCGGCGAGATCATTTTCCCGGTGACGCCGCCGGTCGAATTCGCCGCCACCATCAGGGTGTCGCTGACGCCGATCTGGTGGGCGGTGTTGGCCTGCAGGTTGCAGAACAGCGCGTTCGACGAGGTATCCGATCCGGTGAGGAACACGCCTATCCATCCCAGGAAGGGCGAGAAGAACGGGAAGGCAGCACCTGTACCGGCCAGCAGCAATGCCAGCGTTGCAGACAGGCCGGAGTAGTTGGCGATGAAAGCGAAGGCCAGCACCATGCCGATCGAAAAAATCGGCCATTTCAGGTCGAACAGGGTGCTGCCGAACGTCTTGATCGCATCCGCGGGCTTCATGCGCAGAACCAGCACGGTGACGATGGCGGCAAGCAATATCGCTGTCCCGGTGGCTGCCAGCCAGTTGAACGAATAGATCGCCGGATAGGGGGTGGGCGCGTTGACGATGGGCTGCATTTTTATCACCAGCTTGTCGAGCATCGGCACCGGCGTGTTGATGACCGTCCACATCAGGTCTCCTCCCTTGGCAAACAGTGCCTTGAACGGTTTGAGCGACCAGATGGTCACGAAGAGCGTCAGGATGATGAAGGGAGACCATGCCTTCAGTACCTGGTTGAGCGTGTGGCTCTCGGCCTTTATCGTCACTTCCTGTCCGGGGAAGCGGAATATGTTTCTGGGTTTCCAGAATTTCAGGAAGACCGTGAGCGAGACCAAGCTCACCAAGGCGGAAGTGATGTCAGGCAATTCCGGGCCGATGAAGTTGGACGTCAGATACTGGGTGACCGCGAAGGTTGCGCCGCACACCAGGATTGCCGGCCATGTCTCGCGCACGCCGCGCCAGCCGTCCATGATCATGATGACCCAGAACGGGATGATGATCGACAGCAAAGGCAGCTGGCGGCCCGCCATCGCGCCGATCTTGAACGCGTCGATGCCGGTGACCTGTCCCGCAACGATGATGGGGATGCCCATCGCGCCGAATGCGACCGGGGCGGTGTTGGTGATCAGGCACAGGCCGGCGGCATAGAGCGGGTTGAATCCCAGGCCGACCAGCAGTGCCGCAGTGATTGCGACCGGAGCGCCGAATCCGGCTGCACCTTCAAGGAAGGCGCCGAAGGAGAATCCGACCAGCAGCATTTGCAGGCGCTGGTCTTCCGTCACCGATATCACCGAGGAGCGGATGATATCGAACTGCCCGGTCTTCACCGTGACCTTGTACAGGAATACAGCGGTGACAATGATCCAGGCAATCGGCCACAAGCCGAAGAGAAAACCATAACCGGCCGAGGCCAGCGCCATCGTAACGGGCATTTTGTAGAAAAGGATGGCCACCATCAACGCCAGGAAAACGGTGATGGTGCTGGCGATATATCCCTTGATCCGGAAAACAGCCAGGGCAACAAAAAAGAAAATGATCGGTATGCCGGCGATCAGTGACGAGAGCCAAAGGTTGCCTGCGGGATCGTATATTTGTTGCCAGGGCTGCATGGTGAATCTCCTCTGTTTTGTATCGAATTGCTGCTTCGTTGCATGGGTCGGCACGAGGGTGCTTACCGTTTCCGGCGCAAGCAACTGCCCCGGGTCATCGGTGTAGACCTGTTTCACTGCCTCTATCGGTAGATGAACTTGACTGACTGATCCGGCTTATCGCCATCGCTCGCGCAACAGGTCACGCAGGCGCTTCGGGGCGGGGGTGAGCGGGGTGCGGCTGCGCGTCCATGCGCCCTGGTCGGTGGGGGACAAGGCACGGCCGCGACTGATGAACCACGATGTCACACGATAGAGCCCGAGCCGGCTGTAGACGAGCGACCAGCTTTTCCATATCGCACTGGTGAACGACTTGCGGCCGGCACCGCTGCCGCGCAAGGAGGCGTCCGCGCTGCCGGGCCGCGCCTGCGCTTCGTTGCGCAGACGGATCAGGATGTCAGTGATGGGAATCTTCACCGGGCAGACTTCGACACAGGCTCCGCACAGCGTGGAGGCGAAGGCCAGCGGATAGGTTGCGTCGAGACCCAGCATATGCGGCGAGACGATGGCGCCGATGGGGCCGGGATAGGTCGTGCCGTAGGCATGGCCGCCGATCCGCGCATACACCGGGCAGTGGTTCATGCAGGCGCCGCAACGGATGCATTGCAGCGTGGCGCGCAGCTGCTCGTCGGCATAAGCCTGGCTGCGGCCGTTATCGACCAGGATCAGGTGCACTTCTTCCGGCCCGTCCTTCTCTCCGGCCTGGCGCGGGTGGCTGATCATGTTGAAGTAGGTCGTGATCGGCTGGCCGGTCGCCGAGCGCGTCAGCAGGCTGTAGAGCGGCGGCACATGTTCGAGTTTTTCGACGATCTTCTCGATACCGGTGACGGCGATGTGCACCTTGGGAACCGTGGTGCACATGCGCCCGTTGCCCTCGTTCTCGACGAGACAGATCGTGCCGGTCTCGGCCACCGCGAAATTGACGCCGGAGAGGCCGATGTCGGCCTCGGCGAACTTGCGGCGCAATACCTGGCGGCCGATCCTGATCAGCGCGTCGACGTCTTCGGTGTAGTCGACACCAGCGATCTTCTCGGCGAACAGGGCGGCGATCTCCTGCTTGGTCTTGTGGATGGCCGGCATGATGATGTGGGAAGGCTTTTCGCCGGCCAGCTCGACGATGTATTCGCCCATGTCGGTCTCGAACGCGTCTATGCCGGCATCCGCCATCGCATGGCTGAAACCGATCTCTTCGCTGACCATGGATTTGCCTTTGGCGATGCTGCGCGCGTTGTGCCTGCGGGCGATGCCGAGCGCGATGCCATTGGCCTCGTCGGCCGTTTCCGCCCAGTGCACCTGAATGCCGTTGGCGGTGAGATTCTTCTCAAGCTGCTCCAGCAGTTGAGGCAATCTGGCGAGGCTGTAGCGGCGGATCGCGGCGCCGAGTTCGCGCAGGCCGGCCAGCTCATCCTGATCGGGGAACTGGACGCGCCGCTTTTCCTGCAGAAAGTCCATCGCGCCGCGGAAGTTCTTGCGCTGGGCGGGGTCGTGCACTGCCGCGCTACTGCGCTCCTTGAAGTCGTCGTCCGGGTGGAAGTGTATGACTTGGCTCATGCGATGTCCCCTTCCGGATGGCACAGCAAGACGACCAGTTCGCGGGGGCCGTGTGCGCCGTAGGCCAGCGTCTGCTGGATATCGGCCGTTTTGGAAGGGCCGGAGATCAGCAGTGCGTTGGTCGGCATCGAGTCTTTCCAGCCTTCGGCGTTCATCGCCGAATGGAAATCGGCATGTATGTTCGTTGCATCGACCAGGACGAAATGCAGTGGCGGCACCAGCGACATCAGGCGCGGCTCGGCAGGGGTGGGCCACAGGATCAGCGTGCCCGTTTCCGCGATCGCACTTCTGGCCGATGTCAGCGATGCGTCGACAGCGTCGAACAACTGGTCGCGCCAAGTTTCGATCGGGTTTGTGTAGCGCACCAGTTGCAGGTTCTGCGGCTTGCGCGATTCGAGTTCTGCACCATGCGGCGTGTTCTCGCCGATGAGCAGGTTGCGCAGTCCCTTGCCGGCCGCGATGTGCAGCAACAGTTCCGGCCAGTCGCGGGTGGTGGTGACGTGCACTTCGGTGTGGACGGCCTCGAGGGCGATGCGCATGCGCGCGATACGGCGGGATATGTCTTCGTTGCGGCGGTGGGTGGCGTACCAGTTGCCTACATCCGGCAATGACGTAGCCACTGCGCTTGCGCCGCGCAGGCGGCCGAGGATCTTGTCGCGCGCGCTCATGATTGGCCTTTCGAAGTGCGGTGCCAGAGGAAACTGGCGATGTGTTCTCCCGGCAATGATGCCGTATCGCGCCCGGCGATCTCATCCAGCTTTGCGGCGCGCCCGAGGATATTGAACAGGCAGCCGCAGTCGGCGCTGACCACGCGTTCGGCGCCGGTCGCGCGCAGGCTGTCGACCTTGTCGCTGACGATCGCTTCGGAGATCTCGGGGTAGCGGATGGCGAAGGTCCCGCCGAACCCGCAGCACTCTTCCGCGCGCGCCTGCTGCACCACGTTCAGGTTCGCCAGACTGCCCAGCAACGCCGCACTTGTTTCGTGCGATCCCATTTCGCGACGGGCGTGGCAGGAAGTATGCAAAGCAACCGTGCAGGGCGTTCCCAGGTCCTGCTGCCGGAAGTCGACCACATGCACGAGGAATTCGGTCAGCTCGAAGATGCGCCCCGCGAGTTCCCTCGCCTTGGCTAGCAAGACCGGATCGTCTGCAAACAGTTTCGGGTAATGGTGGCGCATCATCGCCGCACAGGATCCAGAAGGTACGACCACCGGCCAGGGCTGGGGAAACAGATCAAGTTGCTGGCGGGCCACGGCGCGGGCTTCATCCGGATAGCCGCTGTTATAGGCCGGTTGGCCGCAGCATGTCTGTTGTTCGGGGAAGTGGATCTTTATGCCTTCGCGTTCCAGCAAATTGACGGTGTCGAGTCCGGCTTCCGGGGCAAACTGGTCGACCAGGCAGGTCGCGAAAAGATAGGCATCGGCAGGCTTGGACGGGTAAAGCCGCTCTTTTGATGTATCTGTTGACATGAGTCCCTCTCCCCGTCTCGTAATTATTGGTAAAGTGGTCTTACCATTGATGCGGAGACTATAATTTGATAAATATAATCTTGTCAACGATTTGTTGTTGACTAATTCTAATTCGGGAAATAATATTTAAGTGGTCTTACCAAGGAAGAAGTCGATGATACAAAGCCGTCCTGCTGTTGTCCGTATTTCCGATACCGTCGCAGGGGAACTCGAGAAACGCATACTTGAAGGTTCGCTGAAAGCGGGAGACCGGTTACCTTCAGAACGCGATTTTGCGGTTGAACTGGGTGTGTCGCGCCCGACGTTGCGTGAAGCGATCCAGAAGCTGACTTCGAAGGGGTTGCTGGCCTCGCGCCATGGCGGCGGGACGTTCGTCACCAACCGGCTGGAGGCGCACTTCGTCGACCCATGGCAGGAGATGCTGAGCGGACACCCGATGCTGCACAGCGACTTGCTCGAATTTCGCCAGATGCTCGAAAGCCAGGCTGCCTATCTTGCGGCGGAGCGCGCCACCAATGTCGATATCGAGCGCCTGGACGCGCTGTATGCCACGCTGGATTCGGTTTATGGAAGCAAGGACATGAATGCGTGCATCGATGCCGATGTGGCCTTCCACCAGGCGATCGCTGAAGCGGCGCATAACGTGCTGATCGGCCACATGACCGCCAGCCTGATGCGGCTCATCCACGGCCATGTCTCGAACAGTCTCGAGCACCTGCATGCGCGACCACAGCGATGGGATCAGTTGCGCTCGCAGCACTACACGATCTGGCAGGCGATCCGGGAGCATCAGCCCGATGTCGCTGCCCGCGCCTCGCGCGACCATATCGAATTCGTGCGCCAGAGCATGATGAATGCAAACAAGGAAGCGGAGAACCGCCTGAGTGCCCTGAGGCGGCAAGGTGAAACGACCGTCTGAAACGGCTGCCGGCTGGGGTTCGATATAAGCCGCTGACGACGATTGGCCGGATCTGCGCGGATTTCTGAGTGCGGCGAACGAACCCGGGAAAATCAAGGATTCACTTCGTTTGTTGCTCTATCGACTTTCTCTGCTCGTCATCCTGTTTCTGCATCGCCGGGTCGATGGCCTTGGCCTTGTCGAGCGCGTCGCGCTGGTCCTTGAACAGTTTGGGGGCGGGCGGGTTGTCGCCCTGGCCGCATGCGCCGAGCAGAAGGGATGCGCACAGGAGAACAGCGGTACGGCAGGTCATGGTGTACTCCTCAATCGACGCGAGTGATTTGGTGTCAGCCGGTGGAACGCGATGCGGTGCGGCGCCGTCATTTTCGCCTTACTCGTCGGGAATCGCAGGGCCGATGGGGCGGGCGAATATCTCATCCACACGATTCTTGTCCATGTCGACCACCTCGAAGCGCCAGCCGTTCCAGTCGAAGGTCTCGGCCTTTTTCGGGATATGCCCGACGGCGGTGATGACGAAACCCCCGACCGTGTGATAGTTACCGAGGTCTTCTTCGGGGAGTGCATTGAGCCCGAGCTTGTCTTTCATTTCGTCCAGCGGCAGCAAGCCATCCAGCAGCCAGGAGCCGTCCTCGCGTTGCACGGCGAGCGGCATTTCATCCACCGAACTGGGCACGTCGCCGACGACGGAAGAGAGCAGGTCGCTCATGGTGACCAGCCCCTCGGCCTGGCCGAACTCGTTGACGACGACCGCAAGATGGGTCTTCTGGGCACGGAAAAACTCGAGCACGCCGATCAGCGACTGGGTGTTGGGGATGTAATGGATGGCGTGCGTCGGCAGCTTGCCGAGATCGAGCGGCTCGTTCTCCAGCAGGTGCTGCAGCAGTTCGCGGCTCTCGATGTAACCGACCAGCTGGGTGAGCCCGCCCTTGCACACGAGGAAGCGCGAAACGCGCTGGGTCTTGATCTTGTCCAGGTTGACCTGGCTCGGCGCCTGCAGGTCGAGATAGATGATGTCGTTGGCCGGCGTCATCACGCTCGCCACCTTGCGGTCGTCCAGGCGGAACACATTGCCGAGCAATTCGCCGGAGGTCTCGTCGAGGTCGCCGTCGCGCCGTCCGGCGGCAATCATGGCGCGTATCTCGTCGGAAGCGAGGTATTCCGCGCTTTCCTTGAACGGGAACAGCGCGAGTATCTTTTCGCTCGCGACCGACAGCGCCCAGATGAAAGGGCGGTTCAGCCTGGCGAACAGCGCCATGAGTGGGGCGAGCGTCGAGGCGATGGCTTCCGGCCTCGCCAGCGCGATGCGTTTGGGGATGATCTCGCCGATGACGATGGTGGCGAAGGTGATGCTGCCGACCACCAGCAGCAGCGCCAGCGGATATTTGACGAAGGCGAGCATGGCTATATCGGTTTCGATTGCGGATTCGATGCGCGGCACCCACATCGATTCGCCGAACACGCCGAGCAGGGTGGCCAGTGCGGTGAGGCCGATCTGCGTCGCCGCCAGCAGGCGGGAAGGCTGGTTGCGCAACTCGCAAGCGATCCTTGCCCCGTCATTGCCGGCCTCGGCCATCTGCGTGAGGATGGGCATGCGGCTCGCGCCGATGCTCATTTCGGACATGGCAAAGAAACCGCTGAGCAGTATCAGCAGCACGAGTATCCAGATTTCCATGTTGAACTCCCCGGTGGAGGCTAAATATTGCCTGTATCTTGGTCGTGGCCGTGCTTCTTGTAAAGCAGGCTCATGATGCCCGCCATCAGCAGGCCGAAGACGATGATGATGGTGTAGATGGAAAAGTTGAGTTTTGCCATCAGGGCGTAGATTCCCAGCATGAGGAAGATGCTGATGTTCTCGTTGAAATTCTGCACGGCGATGGAACTGCCGGCTCCCATCAGCAGGTGCCCCCTGTGTTGCAGCAGGGCGTTCATCGGCACCACGAAGAAGCCTCCCATCGCCCCGATGCCGATCAGCAGCAGGGTGGCGAGCAGCGGACTGGTGATGGGCGTCATCACCAGCACGAGCAAGCCCATGCCGATGCCAACCGGCAGCACCTTCACGGCGTGGTCGAGCTTGACCATGCGTGCAGCCAGTATCGCGCCGATGGCGATGCCCACTGCCACCCATGCGGTGAGCTTGGCGCCACTGCTCATGTCGTAATGCAGCGCGACCGCCGCCCAGGTCAGCACGAGCAGCCGCAAAGTCGCACCCGCCCCCCAGAACAAAGTTGTGACGGCGAGTGACACCTGGCCCAGGGGATCCTTCCACAGCAATTTGAAACAGTGCGCAAACTCCCTGATCAGGAATACAGGGTTGCGGCTGAACGGTTTGTGGTCGATGGGCAGGGTCGGGATGTAAAGGTTGAATATGGCGGCCACGAAATAAATGCCGAAAACGATGGTGATGGCGAGTTCCGGTGCGGTATCGATCCCCGTATCGATGAGCGGCACGTCCCACCAGTGCAGCATCACATCGGCGATGGACGGACTGATCAGGAAGCCGCTCAGCACCGCGCCGAGGATGATGGCCGCAACCGTGAGACCTTCCATCCAGCTGTTCGCCAGCACCAGTTTCTCAGGCGGCAGATATTCGGTGAGGATGCCGTACTTTGCAGGCGAATAGGCTGCGGCGCCGAAACCCGCAAGGCCGTAAGCGAACAGGGGATCGACGCCGAACAGCATGGCGAGGCAGCCTGCCATCTTGATCGCGTTGCTGATGAACATCACGCGCCCCTTGGGCAGCGAATCGGCGAACGCGCCGACGAAAGGCGCCAGCACGATGAACGATACGATGAATGACTGTTGCAGCACGGGGGTGTGCCAGCCGGGTGCATTTTCCTGTTTGAGGAGGGCGATGGCGGCGAACAGAAGCGCATTGTCGGCGAGTGCAGAAAAGAACTGCGCCGCCAGGATGGTATAAAAGCCGCGATTCACTATGGAATTATCGTTATGTGGGACGGTCTTTTATAACACGAAAATTTATGGCCTGCTATCATTCGCGGCAGTTTAACTGCTTCAGCCTTCAATCCATGCCCCGCCCGATACAAGCCCATATCGATCTTTCCGCTCTTCAGAACAACCTGCGTGTCGCGCGGCGGCTTGCGCCCAGCCGCATCATGGCGGTCGTCAAGGCGAACGCCTACGGCCATGGTCTGTTACGGGTGGCGGAGGCGCTGAACGAGGCGGAAGGCTTCGCGATGCTCGATCTGCGCGACGCCATCGCCCTGCGCGAAGCGGGGTTCCGCCAGACCATCCTGTTGCTGGAAGGCTTCTTTACTGCGGACGAGCTGCCGCTGATCGCCGAATACGAATTGTCTACTGTCATCCACAGCATGCACCAACTCGACATGCTCGATGCCTGCCCGCGCCGCAACAGCTTGCAGGTATGGCTCAAGATCAACACCGGCATGAACCGTCTGGGCTTTGTGCCGGAGCAGGTTCCTGCAGCCATGGAAAAGCTGAGATCGCATCCGGCGGTGCGCGAAATCACATTGATGACACACTTTTCCCATGCAGACGAACCGGAAGGCGTCGCAGAGCAACTCGAACGTTTCAAGAGCCTGACCGCTTCCTACCGCGCGCCGCGATCCCTCGCCAATTCCGCCGCGCTGCTGCGTTATCCGACCACGCACAGCGAATGGGTGCGCCCCGGCATCATGCTCTATGGTGCGTCGCCGTTCGCCGATACCAGTGCGCAGCAACTCGGCCTGAAGCCCGTGATGACGTTGAGCAGCGAGATCATCTCGGTGCGCGAACTGAAAGCGGGCGACCGCATCGGCTATGCCGGACTGTTCCGCGCCGGTGCAACGATGCGCATCGGCACGGTGGCCTGCGGCTATGCCGACGGCTACCCGCGCCACGCACCGACCGGCACGCCGGTCCTGATGAACGGACAGCGCACCCGCACCCTGGGACGCGTTTCGATGGACATGCTGGGCGTCGACCTGAGCGGGATAGCCGATGCCGATGTCGGCAGCCGCGTCACCTTGTGGGGAGCCGGCTTGCCGGTGGAGGACGTCGCAAGTTCGGCCGGAACGGTCAGCTACGAGTTGATGTGCGCGCTGACGGCGCGGGTGCCGACCGTCGCCGCTTAAATATTTTTTTCGGTGATCTTCGCGATCACCGTTTCCGCCAGTTCCGGCTTGCCGAACAGATAGCCCTGATGGATGACCTGGCCGCGCAGATTCAGGAAAGCAGCCTGCTCAACGGTCTCCACGCCTTCCGCAACCACTTTCACATGCATGAGTTTTGCCACGGCAAGGATGGCTTCGACCAGTGCATCGTCTTCGGGGTCGATCGTCAGGTCCTGGATGAAGCTCTTGTCGATTTTCAGTTCGTGGATGGGCAGGCGCTTGAGGTAGGACAGCGAAGAATAGCCGGTGCCGAAATCGTCCATTGAGAAGTGAATGCCCATCTCGCTTAATTCGGTCATCTTGGCGATCACATCGTTGATGTTGTCGATCACCAGTCCTTCAGTCACTTCCAGCGTGAGGTGAGTCGGGTCGGCGCCGGTGCCGGCGAGTCCGCGTTTGATCTGTTCAATGAAATCGGCCTGGCGGAAATGGCGGGGACTGATGTTGACCGCGATGCGTATCGGCAGGATGGACATATCCTCGCGCGCAAGCAGGCTGCAGACTTTGGCGAATACCCAGTTGCCGATCTCGACGATGAGGTTCGATTCCTCCGCAATCGGGATGAATACGCCGGGCGGAACCAGGCCGCGCTGCGGATGTTGCCAGCGCACCAGCGCTTCCGCCCCGACGATGCCGCCCGCAGCATCCACCTGTGGCTGCAGGAACACCCGCAACTCATCGGCCGAGATCGCGTGATGCAACTCGCGTTCGATATCGAAGCGTTGCTTGGCGATCTCATCCAGTGCGCCTTCAAAAAATGCGGTCTGTCCTCTTCCCCGTGTTTTGGCGTGGTGTAGCGCGGTATTGGCACGGCGCAGGATGTCCAGCGGCTGGTCTTCGTCGCTTTCCGGGAATAGCGCGATACCCAGGCAAGCGGTGAGGGAAAGGCTTTCGGTGCCGATATGCAACGGTTCCTGCAGGCCGGAATGGATCTTCTCGGAGATATGCAGGGCAAGATGCGCCGCAGTGTGATGTTGAGGCGAAAGGTCGGTCAGCAGGATGCCGAACTCGTCCCCGGAAATGCGCGCAACGACGTCCCCCTCGCGCAGGCTGGCTATCAGCCGTTCGCTGACAGCCTTGAGCAGCGCATCTCCCAACGTCTGCCCTCCCGCGTCGTTGATGGTCTTGAAGCGGTCGATGTTGAACGAGATCATGGCGCTGTGATGGCCGAAGCGGCGGGTCATGGCCAGTGTTTGTTCGATGCGCTCCAGCAACAGGGTTCGATTGGGCAGTCCGGTAAGCGTGTCGTAAAAGGCGAGGCGGTTGATCTCGGCCTCGGCCCGCTTCTTGTCGGTGATATCTTCCTGCACGGACACATAGTGCGTGATGCGCCCATCCGGCTGGCGGATCGGGCTGATGATCGCGTGCTCGATATATTCGCTGCCATCCTTGCGTTTGTTGTAGAACTCGCCCTGCCAGGTGTTGCCGGCCAGCAGGTTCTTCCAGAGATCCTCATATGTGCTTCTCGGCGTCTTGCCTGAATGCAGGATGCGCGGATTCCGGCCGATGATTTCATTGCGGCCATACCCGGTCTTGCGCACGAAAGACTCGTTGACATATTCGATATTGCCATTGAGGTCGGTGATGTAGATGTTCTCCGGGCTTTGTTCGACCGCCAGCGAAAGTTTGCGTAGTGTGGACTCTTTCTCGCGCAGCGGTCGCAGGTCCAGATAGCTGGCCACATATCCGGCGTGTTTTCCGCCTTCGCCCTGGATCGATGCGATGGTCGCGACGGTGGGTATCAGCGAGCCGTCACTGGCCAGCCGGTCTACCTCACCCGACCAATTTCCGGACTCGCGGAGATGCACGATGATCTCATCGCGTTCGGACGTGTACTTGCCGGTGGCGGGTACGATGAGCGAGACATGCCTGCCTGTTACATCTGCCAGCGAGTAACCGAATAGATTCGAGAAGGCCGGATTGACGTAGGTGACATGGAATTCGGCGTCAGCCAGCAAAAGCGGGTGCGCAGACTGGCGTACCGCATCGCTGAACAGGTCGCGCTGCGCTTCAGCCTGTTTGCGCACGGTGATGTCGCGGCTGCTGCCCCATCGGCCGATATGCGTGCCGTTTTCGTCGTACATGGGTTGGCATCTGTGAGACAGCCAGCGCAACTCGCCATCCTTGCCCAGAAAACGGAACTCCAGGTCAGCCTTGTCTGCGTGAGCACTGTCGACGAGGTGTTGGCGGTAGGCTTCGCGGTCGTCCGGGTGTAGAAGGTTGATCATCAACTCGGGATCCGACAGGAACGCCTCGGGGGGGTGGCCGAAAATCCGTTCGCAGGCCGGGGAGACATATATGAAGCGTCCGTCCGTACCCAGCCAGAAGATGAAATCGGAGGCATTGTCGGACACCAGTCGGTATTTGGACTCCGATTCCCGCAATGCCGCGTTCGCCCTCTCGGCCTGTTCGCGGGCGGCGATGGCGTCCTCCATCAGGTTCAGCGAGGCCAGTCGTGCCTTGCGCTGCTCTTCCAGCGCATCTTCCTGGCTGCGCCATAGCTCTGCTTCTGCGGCTCTCCGGGCAGTACGCTCGTTCGCCTCTTCGAGTGCATGCCGGATTGCTGCGGGCAGGCGTGCCAGATGTCCTTTGAGCAAGAAGTCCGTGGGTCCGTGGCGCAATAGATCCGCTGCCATTTCCTCGGTCAGGCTGCCGGACACGATGATCACGGGCAGATCGGGCCAGTGCGCATGGACCTGCTGCAGCGTTGTGTGGAAATCCATGCCCGGCACGCTGTAATCCGAAAGCACGATATCCCATTGTTCGGGCAGCGCTGCATCCAGGTCTGCTTTGCTGCAGACGCGGGTGAATTCGGCGGCGAAATCCTGCTGGCGCAGGAAGCGTTCCAGCAGCAGATAATCGGATGCCGAGTCTTCGATGACGAGTATTTTCAGCGGGCTGTTCATGGCGCTCGGTATATGGGAGAAGGTTCGTTGGTGGCCAGCCAGTAGATGCCCAGACGTACGACTGTTTCGGCAAATTCGGCGAATTCCACCGGCTTGCGCACAAAGCTGTTGCAGCCGTTCTCATAACTTACCAGGCGGTCGCGCTCGTCGTCCGACGAGGTCAGCATGACCACCGGAATCAGCTGCGTGCGTTCATCCGCCCTGAGCCGTTCCAGCACTTCCAGTCCGGACAGTCGTGGCAGCCCGATATCAAGCAGCACCACGGCCGGCAGATCGGGGCCGTCGCGATTGGCGAACTCACCTTCCCTGAACATGTAATCCAGCGCCTGCTGCCCGTCCCGCGCCACATCCACCCGGTTGACCAGGTTTGCCCTGCGCAAGGCACGCAGGGTAAGCATTTCGTCTTGCGGGTTGTCTTCAACCAGCAGTATGGATTTCTCTTTCATGATGTCTTTTCCTGAACGTTGAAGGGCAGGGTGAAGCAGAAGGTCGAGCCGGAGCCGGGATGTCCATCGCCGTTGATCTCGCCGCCGTGTCGATGGACGATGCGTTGCACCGTGGCAAGCCCGATGCCGATGCCGGGAAATTCTTCCTGGCGGTGCAGGCGCTGGAAAGACTGGAACAAGCGGTTGGCATGTGCCATGTCGAAGCCGGCGCCGTTGTCGGCGACACTGAAGCAGCGACTGTGACCGACTTCTCCCGAGAAAACGCGAATGAACGGATCCCTTGTCTTGCCGGTGTATTTCCATGCGTTGCTCAACAGGTTGTCGAACACGATTTCCATCATGCGCGCATCGCCCGTGGCATGCATGCCGGGCTCAACCTGCCAAACGATAGTTCGTCCGGGGTCGTTACGCTTCAACTCTTCAAGCAGCCGGGTTGCCAGCGCCGAAATATCGATGAGTTCATGCTGCAATTCGCCGCGTGTGCTGCGCGACAGAACCAGCAGACCGTCGACCAGCCCGCTCATCTTGCCGCTGGCGATCTCGATCTGCTCCAGATATGCCCTGGCTTCGCCCTGCAACTGGCTGCCGTAATCTTCCTTCAGTGCCTGGCTGAAGCCTGTCATGGCTCTCAGGGGCGCGCGCAGGTCGTGCGAGACGGCGTAGGCGAAGCTGTCCAGTTCGCGGTTTGCAGCGGACAGTTCGGCAGTGCGTTCGGTCACGCGCTGCTCCAGGCCGGCATTGAGCTGGCGAATCTCTTCCTCTGCCTGTTTGTATCGCGTGATATCTTCGGAAAAAATCACGATACCGCCCACCGTATCGTCGCTTTTGCGCCAGGGGAGGATTTCCCAGCGCAGCCATTGGGCGGTGCCATCCGCACGCTCGAACCGGTCCTCGTCGGCCCGGAGGGTTTCTCCCGCCAGCCCTTGTTGATGGAGGCTTTTCCATCGGTCCGGAATTTCGGGAAAGATCTCGTAGTGGGAATGCCCCGTGACATCGCGGTCTCCGAGGGCGTAGTCGTCGAGCCAGCGCCTGCTGACGGAGAGATAACGCATCTCGCGGTCGAACATGGCGAGCGCCGCGGGTGCATGCCTGATGAACAGCTGGAGTTGCTCCTTGCTTTCGCGCAATGCCTGTTCGGCAAGTTTGCGTGTGGTGATATCCTGTACCGTGCCGTGCAGGTTGATGACGTTCCCGTTCACGTCGCGTGTGGCATGTCCACGGGCCGTGATCCAGCGGTGCGTTCCGTCGGGGCGCACCACTTCTGCGTCGCATTCGTAAGGCGTTCCAGTCGCCAAACCTTTTTCCACGGCAGCCGAAAGATCTTCCCAACTGTTTCGGGTGAAATATTGCTGCACTTCAGGATAGATGGCCGGAGGCTGTGCCGGGTCTCGCCCGTAGATCAGATATATCTGATCGGACCAGGTATGGCGGCCGGTTGCAGTATCCCACTTCCAATTGCCGATGCCGGCAAGGTGCTGGGCTTCCTGCAGTACGGCCTCGCTTTCCTTGAGTCTTTCTTCCGCTTGCTTGCGCGTCTGGATATCCTCAACGACGGAAACAAAGTAGTCCGGTGTCGCGTCGAACTTTCGCACCAGAGAAACGGTGAGGCTGACCCAGACGATGCTGCCGTCCTTGCGGATGTAGCGCTTTTCCATCGTGTAACTGGGTATCGCGCCTGCGAGTATCTGTTGTACATATGCGAGGTCGGTTTGCAGGTCATCCGGGTAGGTGATGTCCTGGAACGTCAGGGCAAGCAACTCGTCGTGACGGTAGCCGACGATTTCGGAGAGCTTGCGGTTGACCTTGAGCCAGTGTCCGTCCAGTGCTACAAGCGCGATCCCGACGGCCGCCTGTTCGAAGGTAGCCTCAAAGCGGACTTCGCTGTCCTGCAATCGGCGGTTCGAGCGCTGCATCGCCTGCCGCAGGCGCTCGAAGAAGAAGGTGAAGAGCACGCCCATGAAAATGAATATCAAGACAGAGAATGCAGATGCCGGGCTACTCGTTGCAAGGATGGATGAGGGCGCCATGAAGACAAACCAGGCCAGCAGTGCGCCGATCATCGTCGCGACAATGCCGCCAGCCCTGCCGCCGATCCAGGCGCTGAAATAGGCGGCAGGAAAAAAGAGAAGCCAGACATAAGGCCTGAAGTAGTCCCACAGGATCCACTGCAAGGCGCAGGCAAAAAACGGCAGCAGGATGGAGACGATCAGGCGCGGCTTCATGGAGTCTTGCCTTTGCTTGGCCTGTCCAGAAATTCCAGCGGGTAGGGAGGCTCATGCCCGAGGCGATGCGACAGATCATTGATCTGCCGCTTGAGCGCAATCATGTCGAGTTCCCGGCCCACCGTGGCGCGGTTGAATCGTTCGAGTTCGTCGTTGCGCTGGCGCAATTCTGCGGTTTGCTGAAGCATGGCGATCTCGGCCTTCTTCCGTTCGGTAATGACATCGAACACAGCGACGAAGTGTTCCCGCTTCGGGCTGTATACCGAGACCGCGAACCACATATCCAAAGCTTGAACAAAAACTTCGAACTGTTCGGGTTTGCCACCCGACGCGACGCGTCCGTATTTCTCGAACAATTCCGAATCTGCCTCTCGGATTCCTGGAATGACTTCGCTGACCTTGCGTCCGGCGACATCCTTCAGCCCGGTTTGGGAAGTGAAGGCCTGATTGACGCTCAGGTAGACGAAGTCATCCGGGCGGCCGTTCACATATAGCATGCGGCAATAGGCAAATCCGTTGAGCATGTGCTCGAACAGGGAGCGGTAAGTCTCTTCGCTCTCGTGCAAGGCGTCCTCGGCCTGCCTGCGTTCGGTGATATCTTCCCCCGAACTGAGCGTGCCGACGATGTTGCCTGCTTCGTTCCTGAAGTAATTATTGCGCCAGGAGATCATCCGCTGACTGCCGTCGCGGCAAAGCACGGCATTTTCCAGGTGCTGATGATCCTCCAGGTCCCCCGCCAATATCCGGCGGAATATCGGCAGGATGATATCCATACCTTCCGGCTGCGGCAGACAGGTCTTGAACCAGTTCTCGCCCAGCAGTTCGTTTTCGCGGTAACCCAGCAACTCGCAGCCGTAGCGCGAGATCATGGTGATGCGGCCTGTATCGTCCAAGGCGACCATGATGCTCTGCGCCGTATCGAGGTAGCGCTGGCTGAGGTCGCGTTCGCGGCGCAATGCAAATTCGGCCGTCTTGATTCCTGTGATGTCGCGCGAGATGCCGAACACGCCGGTCACGTTGCCTGCGTCGTCATGCAAAGGACCCTTGGTGGTAAGGAAAAACGATTTGCCGTCTTTGGTATCGAGATTCTCCTGAAAAGTCGTGACGCGATCGTCTTGGATCACCTCGCGGTCGTTCCTCTGGATGAGCGCCGCCTGGTTGGGCGGAAAAATCCCGGAATCATCCTTGCCTAGAACCTCCTGTATGGACTTCCCGACGAAGCGCGCCGCGGCCTGGTTGAACAGCAAGTAGCGTCCCTCGATATCCTTGGCGAAGATCGCATCGGTGGAGCCCTCGGTAATCGCATCGAGCAGTTGCAATGCCCGGGATTTTTCACCCAGGCTGGCCAGCGCTTTTTTGCGCTCCCGGTCGGATTTGTGCCTCGCCTCGTGCAGCATCAGGCTAAGGATGCTGACGAGCAATCCGTTTACGATCAGGAATCCCAGTTGAAGCAAGTCGTAGGAATGTTCGAACTGGAAGCTCGCGGCAGTGGGAAATGCAATAAAGGTGACGGAGGCGGCCGCAATGAAAGTGGAGACCATTCCGGGACCGAATCCGCCGATCGCCGCGCTCAGGATGACCGGGAACATGAACAGGATCAGCAACGGTCGTTCGCCGAATGATATGGAGATGCTTTCACGCAACAGCAATGTGGTGAGTGTGATTGTTGCTGCGAAAAGATATTGCTGCCAAGGTTCCCAGTTGACCAGGCCGGGGTATCGTTCCGGCTCGCCGGCACTGTCGTTCCTGTCTACTGATCGTTTAAGCAGGAAGTAGAGCAGCAGGGAAGTGACAACTACATAGAACCAGCCCTTGAAAGTCTGTGCAATCTGGAGGGTTGACGGGTCGGTGATAAGCCATTCCAAAGCCTCATCCGAAAGTACTATCCACAGCCCCGCAAAGGTGGCATAGAGCAGAACGATCCATTTGATATCAAGTTTGCTCAAACGGTTAAGTCGGGGGCCATCCATTCAGTGTCTCCCTCAGGTTCAGTTTGCTTCGACAGCACGAACAAGTCAGTACAAGTCAAACGGGCAAGCAATTGCAGTGTCTAACCGGCCGGAATATCCTAGCAAGGCGGCCCCGGACTCACGGGGCAGGGTAACGGAAATGTCTGGATACTTCTTGGTTTCGGGCAGCCTTATTCTTGATTTGGGTCATGTTTCAGGCAAGCGAAGGAATCTAACAACCATCAGCCGACAAAATTATTAAATTAATTTTAGGAATTCCGCCCGTTTGTGTATTCGTTGGTTATTTTGATTTGGTGTACAAAAAGTACAGCTTTATCCCGTAATGAGTCAATACGCCAAAATCCTTAACTTCAGCGAAATGTTTTGCTGGCAATGTGAATTGAGCCATGGCTTTCGTATCGGTAGATGTCTGAAATAAAAAGGCCTGGCCAAAGCCAGGCCGCCCCCGATATTGCAGTTGGGGTAAAGCAGACTGCCGTTTCTACTTCAAGATTTTCCGGACAGCAAAATCAGGAAGGACAGCAGCATAAATGGAGCCATAACGAAGAAAACCGGAAGAGATAGTCCTAACACGATTGCACCTCCAAAATAAATTTATGAGAACTTGCGCCTGCCACACCAGTTTGTTTCGGCTTCGATAACAAACCATTAGTCAGAAACGGCTGAGGGCGTGTTAGTAGTGTGGTTATTTGATGGTGTCATCGATTTGCTCAAAATGCAATAAATATCTAAATTTATCAAAGATTTAACAAGACTAAATTACTGAGTTACTCGGGCGCGATCGGGCAATTAGCCACGCTAAAGCAGGTGACCGCAGGTGACGCGATTGGAAGGCATGGCGGGTTGAGACTCGAAGCATAAGCTTGTGCCAAGGCGGCAATGTCATCATTCCCGGCACAGAACTGAGGAGTGCGGATAGGTGTCTGGCGTCCTCGACAGGAATCGAACCTGTAATTGACCCTTAGGAGGGGCCGGTTATATCCATTTAACTACGAGGACCTGAGCGAATCATTCAGAATCGGGCGCATTCTAACGTAAAATTCGTCCCCCAATTATCCCAAGACTCGGGGAGCACCATGAAATGGCTGATTCTGCTCGGTTTGCTTGCTTCATTATTCCTCTTGGTGAGCCAGATGGCGCGCGCGGCTGAGTTGCCCAAGGTTGGCGAGCCTGCGCCGAGTTTCGATTTGCCTGACCAGAACGGGGTGCGGCATAACCTTGGCGAATTTGCGGGTAAATGGCTGGTGCTGTATTTTTACCCCAAGGACGACACGCCGGGTTGCACCCAGGAGGCATGCGCCTTCCGTGACGATATGCACAAGCTCGCGGCGATGGGTGCGCAGGTGGTCGGCATCAGTGTGGACGATAGCGAAAGCCACGCCGAGTTCGCAAAAAAATACCACCTGCCGTTCCCGTTGCTGGCGGACAAGTCCGCCGAAGTGGCGGCACGTTACGGCGCATTGACGAACCTGTGGCTGTTCAAGTTCGCCAAACGCTACACCTTCCTGATCGACCCGCAGGGCAAGATCGCGAAAGTGTATGAAAAAGTCGAGACCTCAAGGCACTCGACCGAGATCATTGAGGATTTACGGCAGCTCGCTGCGAAAGAGAAGTGATGAGGCATCAGAATCTGAATGTATTTGCCGCGTGGTTCCTTATGTTGCAGACGCTGGCCATGGGATGGGTGGCTGCTGCGGGGAATGCCCTGCTGGAGATGCTGGGCGCGCCCACCCCGGAAGGCAGTGTACCGGGACGCATCGTCGGCGCCTTGCTGTTGCTGCTGTTGATCTACCTGGCCTGGCACTTCATGCGCGGTTTGCCGCCGCATGGCAAGCCGGAAGGCAATGGTTACAGACTTGGGCACCGTGTCGTACTCGCCGGAAACGTATTGGCCGGCTTGCTGTTCGTGTTCCAGTTCTTCGAGTCAGGTATCGAGGGCTACAACACGCATCTGGTGCTGAACACCTTCACCACGGCTTTCGGCTATTTCGCGATGGGCTGCTTCGCCATCGGTTTTTCGCTGCTCTATCAATCCTCCCTGCCACAAGAAAAGAAAAGTTAAATGCCGTATATCACGCTGGATAAAGCCTCACTGGCCTTTGGTCACGTAGCACTGCTGGATCATGTGGAGTTTCAGCTCGACGAGGGGGAGCGCGTCGGCCTGATCGGGCGCAACGGCGGCGGCAAATCCAGCCTGCTCAAAGTGCTTGCAGGTCAAGCCCATCTGGATGACGGAACATTGTGGCGACAGCCCTCCGCGCGCATCTGTTTTGTCAGCCAGGAACCGGTACTGGATTCCAATGCCACTGTATTCGACGAAGTGGCGCGCGGCCTGGGCGAGCTGCATCAGCTCATCACGGATTACCATCACCTGTCGCATCAGTTGGCCGAACCGGATGCCGATTACGACAAACTGCTGGAAGAGATGCAACCGCTGCAGACCAAACTGGAAGCGCAGAACGGGTGGGCGGTACAGGCGCGCATCGAAACCGCCATCCAGCGGCTCGAACTCGATCCGGAAGCGCTGGTGGGTTCGCTGTCCGGCGGTGTGCGCAAGCGCGTGGCGCTGGCGCAGGCGCTGGTGGCAGAGCCGGAAGTACTGATCCTAGACGAGCCGACCAACCACCTGGACTTCGCCTCCATCGAATGGCTGGAGGGGCTGCTGACCAGTTTTCGCGGCAGCGTGCTGCTGGTCACCCATGATCGGCGTTTCCTGGATAACGTCGCCACCCGCATCGTCGAACTCGATCGCGGCAAGCTGTCGAGCTTCCCCGGCAACTTCGCGGCGTACCAGAAGATCAAGGAGCGCATGCTTGCCGACGAGGCGGTGGTTAACGCCAAGTTCGACAAGGTGCTGGCGCAGGAAGAAGTGTGGATACGCCAGGGCGTGAAGGCGCGGCGCACGCGCAACGAGGGGCGAGTGTTGCGGCTGGAAGCCTTGCGGCTGGAACGCGCGGCGCGGCGCGAAAAGCTCGGCAAGGTGGAGATGAATCTGGACGTGGGCGACCGCTCCGGCAAGCTGGTGGCGGAACTGTCGCATGTGAGCAAGTCGTTCGGCACGCGCAAGGTCATAGACGATTTCTCCTGCCGTATCCAGCGAGGCGACAAGATAGGTTTGCTCGGCCCGAACGGCGCGGGCAAGAGCACGCTGCTCAAGATCATTCTCGGCGAGATGGAGCCGGACAGCGGCGAGGTGAAACTGGGTACCAAACTGAGCGTGGCCTACTTCGACCAGTTGCGCGCGCAGCTCGACGACAACGCAACGCTGGCGGACACCATCAGCCAGGGCTCCGATTTCATCGAGATCGGCGGTGCGAAGAAACATGTGATCAGCTATCTCGGCGACTTCCTGTTCGCACCGGAACGCGCGCGTTCGCCGGTGAAGAGCTGCTCCGGCGGCGAACGCAACCGCCTGCTGCTGGCGCGCCTGTTTACCCGGCCTTCCAATGTGCTGGTGCTCGACGAGCCGACCAATGACCTCGATATCGAGACGCTGGAACTGCTGGAAGAGTTGCTGATGCAATATGACGGCACGCTGTTCATCGTCAGCCATGACCGAACTTTCCTCGATAACGTGGTGACACAGGTGATCGCTTTCGAGGGCGATGGCAAGTTGATGGAATACGTCGGCGGTTACGAGGACTGGATCCGCGTGAAGAAATTCGAGGCCACCCGGAAGTCCTCCGGTACGACACCGTCGAAGCCTGCGGCCAAAGCCGTTGTGGAGAAGCCCAAGACTTCGCCCAAGCTCAGTTTCAAGGAACAGCGCGAGCTGGACGAGATGCCGCAGCGCATCGAAGTGCTGGAGCGCGAGCAGGAGGAGATCACCGCGGCCCTGGGGGCAGGCGCGCTTTTTCGCGACAATCCTTCGCACGCGAAACAACTGCAGCAGCGTGCGACAGAGATCGAGAACGAGCTGCTGCAATTGATGGCGCGCTGGGAGGAACTGGAGAGCAAATAGGGAGTTTCGATGAGACTCAAGAGCGGATTGACGTTGATCGCGGCCGGAGCGCTGCTCTTGCCCGCCTGCACCTCGCGGCAGATGATCGATGTGGCGACGGCGAAAGACCCCGAAAAAGCGCTGAAGAACATGGCGGAGCGCCGCGCGACTGCCTATAAATATAATCCCGAACTCATTCTTTCCGACATGAGGAAGGTCAAGGCGGATTACGACCGGCTGATCGGCAATGTACGAAAGGAAAGCGGGGCAAAGTGGGGCAAACGCGAATCCGCTGTATTGCCCAGCCGCACGCGCTATGTGAAATACACCGAGAACTACAGGAACCGCGTGGTGGTGGATTACGACGCTGGAACCATCCTGATCGAGCAGCTGGACGAAGCGCAAGCCAAAGAGAAACTTCGCAACGCGGCAGTTGTGGCGCTATTGACGCCGGACGATCCCGGCGCGGTCGACCTGTTCTCGGACAAGGAGATACCGGTTGGCGGCAAGCCCTATTTGCAGGACCTGGTAGTGGATCAGGACGATGTGGTGCTCAAGACCCGTGAAGATATCAACCGCTATGCCGACTATCTGGTGACCAGTCAATTGCACAGTCGCACCATCGATGCCAACGGCGAGCGCAAGAATGTGCTTTATGTGCAGATGAGAATGGTGAATGCGCATCTGGATAAACGCGCACTGGAATATGCTGCCACGGTCCGCAAGTTTTCCGACGACACCCAGGTCAGCCGCAGCCTGATCTTCGCCATCATCAGGATCGAGAGTTCTTTCAATCCCTATGCGGTTTCCAGCGTACCGGCCTACGGCATGATGCAGTTGGTGCCGTCCAGTGGCGGACGCGAGGCGTATCGGAAGGCCAAGGGGGAAGATGCGATGCCGGACAAGGAGTATCTGTTCAACGCCGGTAACAACATCGAGCTGGGGGCGACCTATCTCGGCATCCTGCTGAACGACAGCCCTTTGCACCAGATCCGCAATGCCGTATCGCGCGAATACTGCGCCATCGCCGCCTATAACACCGGCCCCGGCAACGTGTACCGCGCGTTCAGCAAATTGAACGGCAAGGCGCGCCAGGAAGAGGCGCTGGACAAGATCAATTCGATGCGCCCGGAAGAGGTCTACGAGACGTTGCGCACCAGATTGCCTTATGAAGAGACACGGGGTTACATCGTCAACGCGGTGGCTGCAAAGAAGCGCTATGCGGCGATGTGAATGATTTCTTGATGTGCATCCGATGGCCTGGGTGCAAGCGGGAAAGTCGTCGGGAACCGACTTTCCCGATTAAAGATCAGGTGCCAGCGGAGTCAATTCGGCTTGTGTTCCGCATTCCATTTCCGCACGGCTTCAAGCGTGTATTCGACATGTTTGTCCGGATTCATGTCTGCGTATGAAAATATGACATTGCCGGCGGGGGAGATTACATAGGAAACCCGGTTGGCATATTCCGGTTTTGCCGCGAGTATCGCATCGTAGGATTTCATGATGCTCTGATCCGGATCGGCCGCCACCGGGAATTTCTCCCGGCATTCGCTCACTGAGAACTTGTTCAACTTCTCGATATCATCATGCGAAACGCCTATCACTGTCGCACCGAGAGCTTTATATTTTTCGATGGCATCGGCAAAATCATGCGCCTCGATCGTGCAGCCCTTTGTGAACGCGGCCGGATAGAAATACAGCACCACCGGCCCTTTCTTCAGTGCATCGCTGAGGGAGTATGTGAATACCTTGCCGCCCAGTGATGCCTGGGTAACAAAATTGGGCGCTATCGCACCGGTGTTGAGTGCTGCATAGGCAGGCAGCGAAACTGATAGTGCGAAAATCCCGATGGCAAGATAGTTTTTCATCGCAAGCTCCTCTCTGGTTGTTGCAAACGGATACCCGATGTCCAGGGGAAAACAATACTGGCGGTGGTTGTATTTCCCGCATTCCCGCAGTCAACCCATATTAGACCATTTCAAAGAAAAAAATCTTCCGAAAGTCAGGGCTGCCTCACTATCCAGGCCATACTGAGAAGTGCGCCAAAGAGGATGACGATGTGCGCCCATGCCCACAGTTTGTAGCGAAGCGCGAGCTTGTTCTGGTCGAAATTGCTGATAAGGAACAGCCGCCCGTCACGCGGCTGCAGCATGAAATTGACGTCCGGTTCAGCGAGTACTTCGTTCATTCGTTTTTCGGCTTCGCGTTTGGCAGCAGATCGCGCCAGCATCCATTCCTGCATGTCGAGCACACCGTTATTGTCGAGGTCGAAGCGTTTGAGCAGGTTGGCGTTATCCGCTTTCCATTCGGACAGGACTTGCTTGACCAAATCGTCTTGAGTGAGGGTCGTGTTGCTGCCGCCCACCGTCTTGAATTCGCCCAGGACATAGATGTAGTCGATATCCAGCAGTCGCCATTCGGTGTATCGATAGTCGCCCTTGGTCCAGCTGTCCTTGTGTCTGGTCAGCACTTCCGCACCTTGCGGATCGACCACGCACCGGCCGCTGCCGTCGTCGATGATGAAGGGCGCGCTGTTTTCGCCATGCTCCTCGGTATTCCATCCCTTGTTGTCGCTGCGTTTGCGCTCGAGTTTGTAACGACACCACAGGCAGGGCAGATTTGAATATCGGGAGAGTATCGGGACACCGTCCGCTCTGCCCTGTCCGATCAACTCCACATAGCCTTGTGCAGCAGAGGCGATGCGCGATGTGGGTGTGCCGCTGATCGCGCGCAGGCGAT
>MLJW01000034.1_pt1 | contig 199390 bp, 189 predicted proteins | sample 888231 | NCBI WGS metagenome assembly MLJW01 (sample SAMN05788063, study PRJNA343431) | mine drainage metagenome | isolation source: sample collected from the inflow into an acid mine drainage treatment plant... | place: Germany: Lusatia, lignite mining district | reverse complement strand
CACCAGCATCCTCGAAGGCATCAACAACCGCATCAAGGTCATCAAGCGCATGGCCTACGGCTACCGCGACGACGCCTACTTCTTCCTCAAGATCAGAGCGGCCTTCCCCGGAATTCCGTGATGAACCAAAAGAAAAGGGCCGAAAGAGCGATTGCCCTTTCGGCCCATTCCCTGTGCGTGCAGGCGTCATACCGGCCAACACTTGTTTTGACTCGTTGGCCGGTATCAAGAGCGCATTGAGCGCGAGGCCAAGCGGCGGATGCCGCGCCCGGCGAGGGACTTACGGCAGGTCAATTCATTGGCCTGCCGGTATCAGTTGCTGCGACGGTCGCCCATGAAGCGCATCAGCAGGATGAAGAGGTTGATGAAATCGAGGTAAAGGGCCAGGGCGCCCATCACCGCGGTTTTGGTCGAAGCCTCGTAACCGGCGCCGTCCCAGTACATCTGGCGGATCTTCTGGGTATCCCAGGCGGTCAGGCCGGCGAACACCAGCACGCCCACCACCGAAACCACGAAGCTCAGGCCCGGGCTGCCCAGGAAGATGTTGACCACCGAGGCGATCAGCATGCCGATCAGGCCCATCACCAGGAAGCTGCCGAAGGCATCGAGATTGCGGCGGGTGGTGTAGCCCCACAGGCTGAGCGAGCCGAACGAGGCGGCGGTGATGAAGAACACCCGGGCGATGGAGGTGCCGGTATAAACCAGGAAAATCGGCGCCAGCGATACGCCCATCAGGGCGGCATAGGCCCAGAACAGCGCCTGGGCGGTGCTGGCCTGCATGCGGTTGATGCCGAAGGACAGGGCCATCACCATCACCACCGGGGTGATGAGGGCGATCCAGCCCAGGCCCGACAGGCCGACGCCGCCGTTCAGGGTATGCTGGAAGAACAGCGCCTGCAGCGAGGGCACGCCGGCCACCAGGGCGGCGGTCAGGCCGGTGAGGGCCAGACCGGAGGCCATATAGTTGTAGACCCGCAGCATGTACTGGCGCAGACCGGCGTCAATCTGCCTGGCATCCGCCTGGCTTTGCGCCCAGGTCCGCCGTCCGCTTTCGAAGGCCATGGTATCCTCTCTTCAGCAAAATGAACTCTTCGCCTTAATATGGCACGGAATCGGGCGAGGTCAACGCCAGGCGGTCTGGCGCAGGGTCATCGGATGAACGCGTGGGTGTTGTTTTCACCATACCGTCTTCAGCGCGATGGCGCATTGAGCGCCCGCGCGAGCGTTCGCGCGCAAGCCAAGCTGGCGGTACGCCAGCGCCCGGCGATTGAGGGACACCCATCAAACAGGGCAATCGGCTTCACCCGATTGCCCTGCGGTCTGGCGGTTGACGAACGCCGGCGCAGCCGACAAGCTGGCCCGGTGCGGGATGGCTTCACCCCGGAAGGACAGAACAGGATCATGCACAGTCCCCCCGCCGGATCCGGCGGCGATTATCTGGCGGTTGGTCAGGCCCAGGGCGCGCATTGGGGGCTGGTGGTCAAGGCCGCCCTGGAATCCTTGGGTCCGCTCACCGCCGACGCCAATGTGGGGTTTGTCTACGTGACGCCGGCCCTGGCCGATGATTTTTCCTCCATCGTCACCCTGCTGCGCGGCGCCACCCCGGTGGGCCATTGGTTCGGCGCCGTGGGCCATGGAGTGATCGGCCCCGAGGGCGCCGCCAGCGACGGCGCCGCCGTGGTGCTGATGGCCGGCCGCCTCGACAGCCAGGGCCTGAAACCCTTCGATGGCGCGGATCCGGTGGAATTCGTGCGCCGGCACGATGTTTGGCTGCGCAGCCAGCAGGATGCCTATGCCCTGGTGCATGGTGATGCCCAGGCCATCGATCTGCCCCGCCAGCTGGAGGCGCTGGCCGCGCAAAGCGGCGCCTTTCTGGCCGGGGGCCTGGCCTTTCCCGGCGGCGCTCACGTGGCCGGCCAGATCAGCGGCGCCTCGCTGTCGGGCCTGCTGCTGGGGGATGCGGTGCCGCTGCTGACGGGCATCAGCCAGGGCTGCCAGCCCATCGGCCCGTCTCACGTGGTGGGCGAGGCGCTGGACAATGTGGTGATGACCCTGGACGGCCGCCCGGCCCTGGAGGTTCTGAAGGAGGAGGCGGGCGAGATCATCGCCCGGCGTCTGGCGCGGGCCGCCGGCTATATTCATGTGGCTCTGCCCGGCGACGGCCAGGATGACGATCCCGATTATGCCGTGCGCAATCTGCTGGGCATCGATCCCCAGCGCGCCTGGCTGGCGGTGGGCGATTATCTGCAGGCGGGCGACCACCTGATGTTCGTGCGGCGCGATGCCAATGCCGCCCGCGCCGATCTGGCGCGCATGCTGGAGGGCATGGCGCGGCGGCTGCAAGGCCGCGCGCCCAAAGGCGGCCTCTATATTGCCTGCCTGGGCCGGGGCGCCCATATGTTCGGCGACGATGGCCGCGAGGCCGAGATGATCCGCGAACATCTGGGGGATTTTCCATTGATCGGCTTTTCCGCCTCGGGCGAGATCTGGCACAACCGCCTGTACGGCTATACGGGCATTCTGGTGCTGTTTCTATGATCCGCCTGTTCGCGGGCATCGCCTTGCCGCCGCCTCAGCGTTCCGCGCTGGCGGCGCTGTGCCGGGGGCTGCCCGGCGCGCGCTGGAGCCCGCCGGAAAACCTGCATCTGACCCTGCGTTTCATGGGAGAGATGCCGGAAGACCGGGCCGAGGATCTGCGCCAGGCCTTGTCGGCCATCGCCGCGCCGCCCCTCACCCTGTCGGTCAAGGGCTGCGGCACCTTCGCCGATGGCCGCCATGCGCATACCCTGTGGGCCGGCATCGTTGCCGCTGCGCCGCTGCTCTCTTTGCAGGAGCGTGTGGAAACGGCGGCGCGCCGGGCCGGTCTGGCCGCCGACACCCGCCGCTACCGCCCCCATATCACCCTGGCCCGGCTGTCGCGGACGGTGGCCCCCGAGCGCCTGGCCGCCTTTCTGGCCGGGCAGGCGCTTTTGTCGCTGAACTTTTCCGTTCCCGCCTTCACCCTGTTTTCCAGCCATCTCGGCAAGGGCGATCCTTTGTACCGCGCCGAGGCCGATTATCCCCTGACCCCGTTTTCCGCTCCGTTGCCGTAAGGACCCGCCATGACCTTGTCCGTAGCCATTCAGATGGATCCCATCCAGTCGATCAATATCGAGGCCGACAGCACCTTCGTGCTGGCCTTGGAAGCGCAGGCGCGGGGCCACTCTCTGTTCCATTACCTGCCGCAGCATCTGACCTACCGCGAAGGGGTGGTGTCGGCCTATGCCCAGCCGTTGCAGGTGCGGCGCGAGCCCGGCAACCATTTCACCCTGGGCGAGGCCCGCCAGATCGATCTGGCGGGCATGGATGTGGTGCTGATGCGCCAGGATCCGCCCTTCGACATGGCCTACATCACCGCCACCCATCTTCTGGAGCATCTGCAGCCGAAAACCCTGGTGGTCAACGATCCGGTGCATGTGCGCAACGCTCCGGAAAAACTGCTGGCCACGCATTTCCCGCAGCTGATGCCGCCCACCCTGATCTCGGCCGACCGCCGCCAGATCCTGGAGTTTCGCGCCGAGCACCGGGATATCATCTTAAAGCCCCTCTACGGCAATGGCGGCGCCGGCGTGTTCCATGTGCGCGAGGATGACGAAAATCTGAATTCGCTGCTGGAACTGTTCACCCAGCACTCGCGCGAGCCGGTGATGGTGCAGCGCTATCTGCCGGCGGTGCGCCAGGGCGACAAGCGCATCATTCTGGTGGACGGCCAGGCGGCGGGCGCGGTCAACCGCGTGCCGGCGGCGGGCGAGGCCCGCTCCAACATGCATGTGGGCGGCCGCCCGGAAAAGAGCGCCCTGACCCGGCGTGAACAGGAAATCTGCGAGGCCATCGGCCCCACCCTGAAGGAGCGCGGCCTGATTTTCGTCGGCATCGACGTCATCGGCGATTATCTGACCGAAATCAACGTCACCTCGCCCACCGGCATTCAGGAAATCAACCGCTTCGACGCTGTTCGGCTGGAAGCCCGGGTGTGGGACGCCATCGAACGGCGGTTATAACTCTCCGGCCAGACGGTAGCCGCCGGCATCGGTCAGCAGCACGCCCTCGCCCAGTTTGCGGCGCAGGGTGTAAATGTGGGTTTCCACCGTATGGGTGGTGGCGCCGGCGGCATAGCCCCAAACCTGATGCAGCAGCGTTTCGCGGGGGATGGGCTGCGGCGCCGCCTGATGCAGAAACAGCAGAATGGCGGTTTCCTTTTCGGTCAAACCGACGATGGCGCCGTCCTCCGCCTCGATCTGGCGGGCGGTGGGGGTGAACTGGAAACGGCCGATCCGCAGGCGGCCGTCTTCCGGCGGCGGCTGGAACAGGGTGGCGATGCGGGCCAGTAGCTGGGCCAGGCGCACCGGCTTTTGCAGGCAATCGGTGGCGCCCTGCTCCAGGCCGGCCCGGGCCTGGGCGGCATCGGCGGCCAGCAGCAGCAGCGGCGGCAGACCCTGCTGGCGGCGCAGCCGGGCCACCGCATCGGCGGGCAGGTCCGGCCCGTCCAGCAGGGCCAGCCCGCAGCCGGCGATGGCGGCGGCCTCCTCGATCGACGCGGCGCCGCACAGCGCATAGCCCTGATCGGCCAGGGGATCGGCCAGCATCCCGGCCAGAATGGAGGTGGAGGGCAGAAACAGGATTTTGCGGAGGGCCGCCATTTTTTTTCATCGCTCATGCGGGAAAATGCGCCATGCTATCCCATATAAAGCGCTGATGACCAGATGCCACTCCGCCCCGCCCCGATGTTCCCTTCGCGCCCAGCCCTCTTTTTCCCAAGGACAAAAGCCGCTATGGTGCGGCGCCCTGGCCGCGACCCGAGATCCTGATGACCCGTTCGCTGATCGTTAAGCCCGTTCCCGTTCCCCTGCCGCCCAGCGCCCTGGTGGCGGTGGACCGCGCCATTGCCGATTTGCGCCGCGGCGGCCTGATCGCCCTGACCGAGGACGGCGTGGTAACGGCCCTGGTGCTGGCCGCCGAAGGCGCCACCAGCGAGGCCCTGAAACGTTTGGCCGAAGCGGCGGGCGCGCCGCCCATGGTGGCGATGACCGGACGGCGCGCCACCGTTCTGGGCCTGGCCAGCGGGCAGAAAACCGTTTTGATGGCCGCCGAAAGCGGGTTGACCTCGTCGCATGTGCTGTCGCTGGCCGATCCCTTGGACCGCCGCGATCCCACCCCCGATCTGGCGCCCCGGCCGGCCCCGGCCTGGGCCGAGGCGGCGGTGGCCCTTTGCAAGCTGGCCCGCCTGCTGCCGGCGGCGGTGGTGGCGGCCACCGATCGGCCGCAGCCCGGCCTCTTTACCGTCGGCGCCGAGGATCTGCTGGCCTATCAGCAGAACGCCTCGCGCTCGCTGCGCCGGGTGGCCGAGGCGCGGGTGCCGCTGGAAGACGCCGAAAACGCCCGTATCGTCGCCTTCCGGCCCGCCGATGGCGGCATCGAGCATCTGGCCATCGTCATCGGCAGTCCCGACCGCGACGCTCCGGTGCTGACCCGTCTGCATTCCGAATGTTTCACCGGCGATCTTTTGGGCTCGCTGCGCTGCGATTGCGGCGATCAGCTGCGCGGCGCCATCGCCCAGATTTCCCAGGCCGGCGGCGGCGTGCTGCTGTATCTGGCCCAGGAAGGGCGCGGCATCGGCCTGGTCAACAAGCTGCGCGCCTACGAACTGCAGGATACCGGTTTCGATACCCTGGACGCCAATCTGCAGCTCGGCTTCGACGACGACGAGCGGGTGTATCTGCCCGCCGCCGAGATGCTGCGGCTTTTGGGCATCCGCCGCGTGCGGCTGATGACCAATAATCCGGCCAAGGTCAGCGGCCTGGCCCAGCATGATATCGAGGTGACGGAACGGGTGCCGCATATTTTCCCGTCCAACGGCCACAACGAAAAATATCTGCGCACCAAGGCCACCCGCTCGGGCCACCTGTTCTGATGGGCAGGCTTTGCCGGGCAAAAAGCGGCCGGGCTTGCCGGGTGGTAAGCTAAAGCGTTGAAATTTCAAAAGAGGGATTTTGGCATAAGGCTTGCATTTATCCTGCCGGATGAAACCCCCGTGCCGGATGCCCGCCATGTCAGAATCCGCTATCGTCGTCACACCGTCGCCGGTGACAGCTCCGCCCCAGGCCTCTTCCGGCCAGACCGCCGCCTCCGCGGGCGGCAAGGGGCATGTGCAGGCCTGGCATGATAAGGATGGCCCCGGTTTCTCGGATATTCTCGATGCCATCAATCCGCTGCAGCATATTCCGATCATCAGCACGCTGTACCGCCATCTGACCGGCGATACCGAAGGGGCGGCCTCCACCCTGGCGGGCGGCACCGCCTATGGCAGCCTGCTGGGCATGGCCAGCAATGCCGTTCTGGGCGGGATCATCGGCCTGGGCGTGGGATTGGTGGATGTGGTGGTGCGCGACGCCACCGGCGAGGATATCGGCGAGCATATTTACAATACCCTGTTCGGTTCGGACGGCGACGGCGCCAAAACGGCGCAAAGCGGCAATACGGCCGGCGGTCCCCAAACCGCCGCCGCCGCCTCACCCGTCGGCGACGAGCCGCCGGCCCCCGCCGCCGCGCCGCCGGTGCCGGTGCAAACCCTGGACACGACGCTTGCCGCCGCCGCTCCAGCCGCCGCCGCCACGCCCGCCCAGGGAGATGGAACGGCGGCGAAGCTGAGCGATGTCGTGCAGGAAGGTTCCTATCTGGTGTTCGGCGGCAGCGAGACGCCGATCACGGTGAACCGCACTCCCACCTCGCTGCTGCCCTCCCGCCAGGCCGCCGCGCCGCAGGCCGTGGCCACGCCGGTTTTCCAGACCGCCGAGGCCGCCACCGGCCTTTCGGCCCGCCAGGGGGATTATGTGGTGTTCGGCGGCAGCCAGGATGCCCCGGCGGCGCCCTCTGCCGCTCCGTCCACCGCCGCGGTGGCTGCCGCGTCTGCCACGGCTGCGGCGCCCGCCGCCACAAGCCCGGAGGCCAGTGAAACGCCGATGCAGGCGGCGGCGCAAAGCGCCGGCAATGGCGCTGAAGCCGCTTTCGCGCAAACTCAGCCGCATCTGAAGCCGCTGCCGCCGCGCCGGGCGCCGATGATGCCCTCGCCCCTTTTGCCGCAGCCCACCACCGGCCCCGCCGCCGTGGGCCGGGGCCAGTCGCAGGCCGTCAACAATCCGGCGCCCAAGGCGCCGCCCAACGACTGGTTCGCGCAAACCTTCAACCAAAACATGGATAAACTGGACCGCATGCAGGCCAGCAACGGCGCCGCCGCCTATCAGTCGGCGATGCCGGTGAACTGAGCCGGACGGCATGGATCTTCTGGTTGGGCCCGATGGCACCGCCCTGTTGGGCGGTCGGCGTTTCGCCTGCGCCCTGGGCCGCGCCGGCATGGTGGCCGAGAAGCGCGAGGGCGATGGCGGCACTCCGGTGGGGGTGTTTCCGGTGCGCCGGGTCTATTACCGCCCCGACCGCCAGCCCCCTCCCGTCACCGCGCTGCCGGTGCAGGCGATAACCCCCGCCGACGGCTGGTGCGATGATCCGGCCCATGCCGATTATAACCGCGCCGTCACCCTGCCCCATGCCGCCCGCTGCGAACAGCTGTGGCGCCAGGACGGCCTTTACGATCTGCTGCTGGTGATCGGCCATAACGATGATCCGCCCCGCCCCGGGGCCGGCAGCGCCATTTTTCTGCATGTGCGCCACCCCGACGGCACGCCCACCCAGGGGTGCGTGGCCTTCGCCATCGAGGATTTGCGGACAATTCTGAAAAATCTGACTCCGGACAGCAAAATCCAAATAAAACCGGCTTGAGCATAGGGAAAACCCTCCTCATGATGTCAGGATAAAAATCCTCATCACAGGAGGGGCAGGTGCGTCTGGGGAAATATCTGCTTGCGGGGCTCTTTATCCCGTTAATGGGGGGCGGTTTCTTCGCGGGGGCGAACGAAATTCCGTCATATCTCGAAATTTCTGCTGGAACCTGGGAAACCTTGCGTCCAAACCGTACCGAACCGGAGGTGGACCTGACCTACCGTTCCAATATGGAGCTTTGGGTGGCGCGGCCGCAGGTGGGGGTTTTGGCGGCGCGCGACGGCGACTATTATACCAACCGCCCAATGAATTGACCGGTTGGTATCAGAGCGGCGGCGGGCGGCGCCCGAAGATGGCGGTGCCCACCCGCACATGGGTGGCGCCCTGGCGGATGGCCTGCGGGTAATCGCCGCTCATGCCCATGCTGAGCCCGGCAATGCCGTTGCGGGCGGCGATGGCCGCCAGCAGGGCGAAATGCGCGGCGGGATCCTCGGCCGCCGGCGGAATGCACATCAGCCCGGCCGGATCCAGGCCGTAGCGCTGCCGGCATAAGGCGATCAGGGCATCGGCGCCAGCGGGGGCCACGCCGGCCTTCTGCGGCTCGGCGCCGGTGTTGACCTGAATGAAAATCTCCAGCCGCCGGCCCTGGCGGGCCATTTCCTCGGCCAGGGCGCGGGCCAGCTTCTCGCGGTCCACGGTTTCGATGGCGTCGAACAGGGCCACCGCCTCGCGCACCTTGTTGCTTTGCAAGGGCCCGATCAGATGCAGGCGCAGATCGGGCCAAACGGCGCGTAAGGCCGGCCATTTTTCGGCCGCCTCCTGCACGCGGTTTTCCCCGAACAGGCGGTGCCCGGCCTCCAGCAGCGGGCGGATGCGCTCGGCCGGGTGGGTTTTGCTCACCGCCACCAGCGCCACCTCCTCGGCGCGGCGTCCGGCGGCCTGGGCGGCCTCGGCCAGTTCGGCCCGCACCTGGCGCCACTGCGCCACCACGTCGGCATGATCAAGGGAGGGGGAAACGGCGGGGGAAAACTCGGCCACGATGGCAAGGGTCCATGCTAGGGTTGCATCCATGCCCAGCCTAGCAGACTTGTCCCGCCGCCTCAATTTACGCCACCGCCGCCACGGCGGGCGGGGCCGGCTGACGGCGCTGCTGCTCAGCGATCCCGAACGGCTGCCCGATCCGGCGCCGCTGCTGGCGCGGCTGCCGCCGGGCGCCGCGGTGATTTTGCGGGCCTATGATGATCCCGGCCGCGCGGAAAGGGCGGCCAGGTTGGCGGTAGCGTGCCGGGCGCGGCGTTTGCGTCTGCTGGTGGCCGATGATTTCGCCCTGGCGGTCCGGCTGCGTGCCGGGCTGCATCTGCCGGAGCACCGGGGCCGGGCGGCTTTAAGCCGGGTGCGGCTATGGCGGCGCCGGGGCAACGGGCCGCTGAGCATGGCGGCGCATGGCCGTGCCGCCCTGGCCCGCGCCGCCGCCCTGGGCTGCGACGCGGCGCTGCTGTCGCCGGTTTTCACCACCGGCAGCCATCCGGGAGCGCCCGCCCTGGGGCTGCTGCGGCTGCGGTCCTTGCTGAAGGGGGCGGCTTTGCCGGTGTACGCCCTGGGTGGCCTTACGCCGACGCGGGCGCGGGCTCTCTGCGGCTGCCGACTGGCCGGATTGGCGGGAATTTCGGGGTTTTAATACCGGCCAACCATTGAAGTGACTCGTTGGCCGGTCTCCAGCGAGCCTTGAGCGAGCGGCCAAGGCGGCGGATGCCGCCGTCCGGCGAGGGACGATACAACCGGTCAATTCATTGGCCGGTTGGTATAAACAAGAAACGGCGCCCGGCCAGGGGGGAGGAAGCCGGGCGCCTTCGCTCTTGTTCAGAGCGGGGGAAGTGGCAGGGGAGACCACTTCCACCGATCGGGCCTGTTGCCAACCCGATCTCCGTCTCTTGCAAATGGTTTGCCCCGGGCGCCGTTGCAAGACGCTCCTAAGGGATAATTCTTCAGGATAGGGCCGGTTACTTCATATGCAAGTGGGTGATGGGCCCTTTGCCCATGGCGGGGTTCACGAAGGTGAACAGGCTCTTGTCCAGGGCCACGCCCACTTCGGGATCGTAGAGCGAGACCATGGTTTCCTGGCCCTGGGCGTCGATCACCTTCCACTGGCGCAGGGCGAAGGGATGCTCGGTGAAGATCAGGGTGATCTGTCCCTGGCTGGGATCGTTGCGCTGGGTCACGGTGATCTTCAAAAGATCGGGGGAATGGCTGATTCCCATCAGTTTCAGATCGGGGCCGTCCAGGTTCACCTTGTCGCGCACCAGCACCCCGGCGATGCTGGAATCGAGATCGAGATAGCTCACCTGCTTCAGCTGCTTGTCGTAATAGATCAGGGAATCGCCGTCGGCGATCACCTGCACCGGTGAGGGCGGGTTGTAATCCAGGCGCAGGCGGCCGGGCCGCCACAGGCTGAACGCGCCGTCCAGGCTGTCGCCGGAGGGATTGATCTGCACGAAATGCGCCCGCATGGTGTGGATGGCGTTGAGATAGGCTTCGGCCTTGGCCAGTTCCGCCTTGTCGCCGGCTCCAAGCGCCCAGGCCGGGGTCAGCAGTCCGGCGCCGAGCAGCGCCGCCAGTCCGGCGCGGCGGACGATCTTGCCCAATGCAAACACGGTGTTGTTCTCCTCGATAGGGAATGGGCGCCGTCAGTCGCCGTGATGGCCGACCAGAACCTCGCGCTTGCCCACATGGTTGGCTTTGCTGACCACGCCTTCCCGCTCCATCTTGTCGATGATGCCGGCGGCCTTGTTGTAGCCGATCTGCAAATGGCGCTGGATGAAGCTGGTGGAGGCCTTGCCTTCCCGGGCCACCAGCGCCACCGCCTGATCATATAGGCTGTCGCCGCTGGATCCGCCAGCGCCGGCCATCATGTCGGGATCTTCCGCCTCTTCCTCGGTCACGCTGTCCACATAGGCCGGTTCGCCCTGGTTGCGCAGATGCTCGACCACCGCCTCCACCTCCTGATCGGAGACGAAGGGGCCGTGCACGCGGGTGATGCGCCCGCCCGAGGCCATGTAGAGCATGTCGCCCTGCCCCAGCAGCTGTTCGGCCCCCTGCTCGCCCAGAATGGTGCGGCTGTCGATCTTGGAGGAGACCTGGAAACTGATGCGGCTGGGGAAGTTGGCCTTGATGGTGCCGGTGATGACATCCACCGACGGCCGCTGCGTGGCCATGATGATGTGAATGCCGGCGGCGCGGGCCATCTGCGCCAGGCGCTGCACCGCCCCTTCCACATCCTTGCCGGCCACCAGCATGAGGTCGGCCATTTCATCCACCACGATGACGATGAAGGGCAGGGGCTCCAGGGCCAGGGCCTGATCCTCGTAGATGGGCTTGCCGGTGTCCTTGTCGAAGCCGGTCTGCACGGTGCGCGACAGGCTTTCCCCCTTCTGGCGGGCCTCGGCCAGACGCTGGTTGTAGCCGGTGATGTTGCGCACCCCGAGCTGGCTCATGGCGCGGTAGCGGTCTTCCATTTCCCGCACCGCCCATTTCAGCGCCACCACCGCCTTGCCCGGTTCGGTCACCACCGGGGCCAGCAGATGGGGAATGCCGTCATAGACCGACAATTCCAGCATCTTGGGGTCGATCATGATCAGGCGGCACTCTTCCGGCTTCAGCTTGTAGAGCAGCGACAGGATCATGGTGTTGATGGCCACCGATTTGCCCGAACCGGTGGTGCCGGCGATCAGCAGATGCGGCATGCGGGCCAGATCCACCATCACCGGCTGGCCGCCTATATCCTTGCCCAGCACCAGCGTCAGCCGTGACGGCGCCCGCTCGAAGGCTTCCGAATCCAGCAGCTCGCGCAGATACACGGTTTCGCGGCGGGCGTTGGGCAGCTCGATACCGATAACATTGCGGCCCGGCACCGTGGCGATGCGCACGCTCAAGGCCGACATGGAGCGGGCGATATCGTCGGCCAGACCGATGACGCGGCTGGTCTTGGTGCCCGCCGCCGGTTCCAGTTCGTAAAGCGTGACCACCGGGCCCGGCCGCACCTTGACGATCTGGCCGTTGACGCCGAAATCCTCCAGCACCGTTTCCAGCATGCGGGCGTTCTGTTCCAGGGCATCCTGGTTGAGGCCGAAGCTTTTGCTGGGCGCCGGCGGCGGCGCCAGCAGTTGCGGCGGCGGCAGTTCGTAAAAGCTGTTGCCCTGCTCGGGCAGCTGCAGGCGCCCTTGCGCCGCCTCCTGGGCGCGGCGCCCCGGTTTGGCGGGCTGGCCGCGCGGCGCCACCAGCGGTTCGGCGCGTTCGGCGGCGGGCAGGGGATCCTCGATGCCGGCCTCGGCCTCCCCGGCCTCGGCGGGCTGGAACAGATTGGGCTCGGCGCGGGCGGCGCGGGCGGGCCGGGGCGGCGGTGCCGCCCGCAGGCCGGGGCTGGCGCGTTCGGTTGCCGGAGCGGACTCCGGCGTTTGCCGCCGGCGCAGCAGGCGCAGCAACGGTGACCGGCGGCGGGCCGGCGGGGTGGCGCTCTCCCCGGCTTCATCATCTTCGGCGGGGGCGCGTCCGGGCGCGGCCAGGCGGGCGCAGCGGCGCAGCAGGCGGCCGATGGCCCGCCATTCCTCCATCGAAAGCCCCATGCTGACCACGGTGCAGACCGCGCCGAGAACACCGCTGATCAGGGCCATGACCCAGCCGAAGGCCTGGCCGCCGAACAGGGAGAGCGAGGAGGTGAAGCCCTCCAGCAGCAAGGTGCCGGCCGAGCCGCCCAGATGCTGGCCGCCGGCGCCGGGCAGGGTGAAACTGTCGGGCACCGGCACGGCGGCCAGGGCGATGGCCGACAGCAGCAGCCCCGACAGCAGCAGCAGCGCCTTGATCCACACCTTGTCCAGCGGCCGGGCGCTGACCATCATGCGGCCGCCCCAGGCCAGCAGGGCCAGGGGCGGCAGCCAGGCGGCGATGCCCACCAGCTGCAGCAGCAGATCCGAGAGAAAGGCCCCCACCCCGCCCACCATGTTGTGGGTGGTCCAGGCGGCATCGGCGGCGGTGTTGAGGCTGTGATCCTTGGGGTGATAGGTCACCAGGGCGGCGGTGAGCAGCAGGGCCAGCGTCACCACCAGCAGGCCGGCGATCTGCAGGGCCCAGCGGTGAACCAGCGACGAGGCGCCTTCCGGCAGGAAGCCGCCGCCTTTCTTCTTCGCGCTTTGGGACGAGGGGCCGGCCATCACGCCTCCAGCACCTCCGCCATCCGCGTCAGGGCGGTTTCCACGCTGGGCAGATCATGCACCAGGGCCACGCGGATATAGCGCCGGCCGGGATTGACGCCATCGGCGCCGGGCCGGGCCAGATAGGCGCCGGGCAGCACGCGGATGCCGGCCCGGTCCCACAGGCGGCGGGCGGCGGTCTCGCCGTCGCCCACGTCCAGCCACAGGAAGAAGCCGCCCTCGGGGCGGTAGAAGCCGAAACGCCCGGCGAAGATCCGCTCGGCGGCATCGATCTTGCGGCGGTATTCGGCGCGGTTCACCGCCACATGGTCCTCGTCGCGCCACAGGGCGGCCGAGGCGGCCAGAATGGGCATGGGCACGGCGGCGCCGCCATAGGCGCGCAGCCGGGCGAAGGGGGCGATCAGGGCGGCATCGCCGGCCACGAAGCCGGAGCGCAGGCCGGGGGCGCTGGAGCGCTTGGACAGGGAATGGAACACCACCACCCGGTCGAAGCCGCCGCCCAGGCTCTGGCAGGCCTCCAGGGCGCCGGCCGGGGCCTCGCCATCGTAGATTTCCGAATAGCACTCATCCACCGCCAGCACGAAATCGTGGCGGCGGGCCAGGCGGATGGCCTCTTGCAGGCGGGCCAGCCCGGCCACCGCCCCTTGCGGGTTGGCCGGCGTGCACAGATAGGCCAGGGCGGCGCGGTTCAGGACGGGCTCCGGCAGGGCGGAGAAATCGGGCAGGAAGCCGGTTTCGGCGGTGGCCGGCACGAACACCGGTTCGGCCCCGGCCAGCAGCGCGGCCCCGGCATAAACCTGATAGAAGGGATTGGGCAGCAGCACCACCGGCGGCGGCGCGCCCGGCGCGGCCTGGGCGATCACCAGCTGGGCGATCTGATAAAGCCCCTCGCGGGTGCCGGCCAGGGGCAGGAGCTGGGTGTCGGGATCGAAGGCGGCCTCGGCCAGGCCGAAACGGCGGCACAGCCAGCCGCCCGCCGCCTGACGGAAGTCGGGGGTGCCGGCCATGGGGGGATATTTGCCCCAACCGGCGGCGTTGGCGGCCAGGATTTCGGGCACGAACGACGGCGGCCGGTGCTGCGGTTCGCCGATCGACATGACCAGGGGCTCGCCGCCCGGCGGCGCTTGCAGCAGGGCGGCCAGACGCTGGAACGGGTAATCGGTCAGAAGATCGAGGCGGGGATTAAGCATCGGAACGGGACACAATCGCGCGTGTGAGAACGGAACGAGGCCAGTTTTAACCGAAAACTCTGAAAATGGCGCTGATTTTTAATATCCCATGGAGAGGGGCGCCCGCGGGCGTCCCTCTCCATGGGGTGGAAGGCTGGTTTCTTAGTGCAGGATCTCGCCATGCAGCGAATAATCCAGGCCTTCGATTTCCTCCTCGACGCTGACGCGCAGGCCGATGGTCTTGTCGATCAGCTTATAGAGCAGGAACGACACCACGGCGCACCAGACGATGGTCACCATCACCCCTTCCGCCTGCAGCAGCACCTGGCCGGGATGGCCCTGCAGCAGGCCGGGGGTGCCGCCGATATCCTTGTCGGCGAAGACACCGGTCAGCAGGGCGCCGACGATGCCGCCCACGCCGTGCACGCCGAAGCTGTCCAGGCTGTCGTCGTAGCCCATCATATGCTTGAGGCCGGTGGCGCCCCAGAAGCAGACGGCCCCGGCCAGAAGGCCGATGATCAGCGCGCCCGAGGGCGCCACATAGCCCGAGGCCGGGGTGATGGCCACCAGGCCGGCCACGGCGCCCGAGGCGGCGCCCAGGGCCGAGGGCTTCTTGCGGATCAGCCATTCGATGGCGATCCACGACACCGCGGCGGCGCCGGCCGCCAGCTGGGTCACGGTCATGGCCATGCCGGCGCGGCCGTCGGCGGTCATGGCCGAGCCGGCATTGAAGCCGAACCAGCCCACCCACAGCATCGAGGCGCCGATCAGGGCATAGGAGAGATTGGCCGGAGCGAAGCTTTCGGTGCCGAAGCCCTTGCGCTTGCCGACGATCAGGCAGCCCACCAGGCCGGCCACGCCCGAATTGATATGCACCACGGTGCCGCCGGCGAAATCCAGCACGCCCCATTTTCCCAGCAGGCCGGTGTTGCTGGCCCACACCATATGGGCGATGGGGGCGTAAACCAGCAGCAGCCAGCCGGTGACGAAGGCCATCAGGGCCGAGAATTTGATGCGGTCGGCCAGCGATCCCACCAGCAGGGCCGGGGTGATGATGGCGAAGGTCATCTGATACATCATGAACACGGATTCGGGGATGGTGGTCCCCGGCGCCAGGGTATCCTTGCCCATGCCGAACAGCAGCACCCGCGAAAAATCGCCGAAGAAGGGCGCGGTGGCGCCGTGGCCGTCGGTGAAGGCCAGGGAATAGCCGATCACCCCCCACAGCACGGTGACCAGGGCGGTGATGCTGAAGCTTTGCATAAGGGTGGCCAGAATATTCTTCTTGCGCACCATGCCGGCATAGAACAGGGCCAGGCCGGGGATGGTCATCATCAGCACCAGGGCCGTCGAGACCAGCATCCAGGCGGTATCGGCCTTGTTGAGAACGGGGGCCGGGGCGGCGCTTTGCGCCATGGCGGCGCCGGCGGTCAGGCACAAACCGGTGGCCAGGGCGATCCCGGCCGCAATGGAACGCTTCACTTTCATCCTTCGCACACTCCCAGGGCGCCGTCGGCGCGGCTTCAACGCTGGTTCGGGCGCCTGTTTTCGCAGCGGGACAGGCTGGAAAACAGGCAGGCCGAGGCGCCTCTGCTAACAAAAACCGTGCCAAGTGTGAAACAAGGGTAAAAATCGCGCAATCCAAGGGATTTGCCAGGGATTTGAGGCTAATACCTGCCTGTAAAAAAGACATTTCGGCCAAATTATGGCCAAAAAATTAGGCAAAACAAAAACGGCGCGGCTGCAAGGCCGCGCCGTTCGGATGTCTGGACCCCGATCGGGCTACAGCGCCTCGTCGTTGGTTTCGCCGGTGCGGATGCGCATGGCGTTGACCAGATCGAAGACGAAAATCTTGCCGTCGCCGATCTTGCCGGTATGGGCCGAGGTCTGGATGGCCTCCACCACCCGGGCGGCCAGATCATCGCTGACCGCCACCTCGATCTTCACCTTGGGCAGAAAGCTGACATTGTATTCGGCGCCGCGGTAGATCTCGGTCTGGCCTTTCTGGCGGCCGTAGCCCTTGACCTCGCTGGCGGTCAGGCCCTGGATGCCCAAAGGCGTCAGGGCCTGGCGGACGTCTTCCAGTTTGAAAGGCTTGATAATGGCCATGACGAGCTTCATGAGACCTCTTCCATAATAAAAGGGGCCGGCCTTAAGCGGGCGCCCGTGGGGTGAGCCTGAACGGATTTTACAGATCTTTCATCATCCGTGCCCCTGGTAATTTCAAATCCCCAGTCACTGGACAATTGGCCGGTCAGGGGGCATTTCTATGGCCATGATGGATACCGATCTTCAATGCGATGTGCTGATCGTGGGCGGTGGTCTGGTGGGGGGGCCGCTGGCCGCCGCCCTGGCCGCCCATGGTGTTTCCGTGGTGGTGGTCGACCGCGAGGCGCCGGAAACGGCGCTGGCCCCGGCCTTCGACGGCCGCGCCTCGGCGGTGGCCCTGGGGCCGCAGCGGGTGCTGGCGGGCTGCGGCCTGTGGCCGGCCATCGCCCCCATGGCGGCGCCGATCAAACAGATCCGCGTCAGCGATGGCGCCTCGCCGCTGTTCCTGCATTACGATCACCGGGTGCTGGGCAGCGATCCCTTCGGCTGGATCGTGGAAAACCGCGCCATCCGCCAGGCGCTGCGGCAGCGTCTGCCCGCCCTGCCCCTGGCCCGGGTGCTGGCGCCGGCCTCCATCAGCGCCCTGCGGCGCGAGGCCGGCGGCGTTAGCGCCACCTTGACCGATGGCCGGAGCATCGCCGCCGCCCTGGTGGTGGCCGCCGACGGGCGCGGCTCGCCGGTGCGCGCCGGGGCCGGCATCGGCCTGACCAAATGGGACTACGGCCAGACCGCCATCGTTTGCACCGTGGCGCACGAAAAACCGCATGGCGAGGTGGCGCAGGAGCATTTTCTGCCCTCGGGGCCGTTCGCCATTCTGCCGCTGCCGGGCAACCGCTCCTCGGTGGTGTGGACGGAAAAATCGGCCCTGGTGCCCGGCATCATGGCCCAGGACGAGGCGGCCTTCCTGGCCGAGATGCACGAGCGCTTCGGCGATTTCCTTGGGCGTCTCTGCCTGGAAGGGCCGCGGTTCGCCTATCCGCTGTCGCTGCAGTTCGCCAATGCCTATACCGCCCAGCGGCTGGTGCTGGTGGGCGATGCCGCCCACGGCATGCATCCGGTGGCCGGCCAGGGCATGAACATGGGCCTGCGCGACGTGGCCGCCCTGGCCGAGGTGCTGGTGGAGGCCAAGCGTCTGGGCCTCGATCTCGGCAACGGCGCCGTGCTGGAGCGCTATGCCCGCTGGCGCCGCTTCGACAATCTGCTGATGCTGGGTCTGACCGACGTTATGGTGCGGCTGTTCTCCAACGATATCGCCCCGGTGCGGCTGGCCCGCGATCTGGGGCTGGCGGCGGTCAACCGCCTGCCCGGCCTGAAAAAGGTTTTCATGCGCCACGCCATGGGGCTGGTGGGCGAACTGCCCAGGCTGATGCGCGGAGAAGCCTTGTGAGCGCCGAGGCCCGGCCGGCCGCCGAGGCCCGGCTGGCGGCGCAGCTGGCGTTCATCGCCGAGCTGGACCGCATGAAAAGCATCATCCGCCATACGCCGCTGATGGATGCCAGCCGCCGCGAAACCGATGCCGAGCACAGCTGGCACGTGGCGGTGATGGCGCTGCTGCTGGCCGAACACGCCGACGAGCCGGTGGATGCCCTGCGGGTGGCCAAGATGCTGCTGATCCACGATGTGGTGGAGATCGACGCCGGCGATACCTTCATCTACGACGACAAGGGCAATGCCGACAAGGCCGAGCGCGAGGGCCGCGCCGCCGACCGCCTGTTCGGCCTGCTGCCGCCCGACCAGGGCGCCGCCTTTCGCGCCCTGTGGGACGAGTTCGAGGCCAGGGATAGCGCCGATGCCCGCTTCGCCCATGCCATCGACCGTTTTCAGCCCATCATGAACAACCATCTGGCCGGCGGCGGCTCGTGGCAGGCCAACAAGGTGCGGCCGGAAACGGTGCTGCGCCACAGCGAAAGCCGGGTGGCGCCCATTTCGCGCCGCCTGTGGGGCCGCCTGCGCGCCATGATCGAAACCTCCATGGGCCGGGGCGATTTTCCCAAACTGGACTGATTTTTTTAAGGGTCGCGGCGCAAGCCCCGTTCGGCCAGGGCGTTCAGGTAGTCCTGCCACAGGGCGTCGCGGTTTTGCCCCAGGGCGTAGAGGGTGTCCCAGGTATAAAGGCCGCTGTCGTGCAGATCGTCGAAGATCAGTTTCACGGCATAATGGCCCACCGGCTCGATGCCGATGATGCCCACATGGCGGCGCCCGGTCACCAGGGTTTTCTGGCCGGGGCCATGGCCCTGCACCTCGGCGCTGGGGCTTTCCACCCGCAGCAGCTCGGCGGGCAGGGCGAAGCTCTGGCCATCGGGGAAGCGCACATGCAGGATTTTGCCGGCGCGGTCGTAGCGCAGCTCGCTGGGGGCCTCCATGACGGTCAGGCGGAGGTCTGATCGAGGGCGCGGGCCTCCGAGGGCAGCATGATGGGAATGCCGTCGCGGATGGGATAGGCCAGTCCGGCCTTGTCGCTGATCAGTTCCTGGGCGTCGCGGTCATAGCGCAGCGGTCCCTTGGTCAGGGGGCAGACCAGAATTTCCAGCAGCTTGGGATCGACGCCGGCGGCGCGCTCGGACATGGCAGGTTCCTTTATTGTTTGGTGGTGGTGCGGTGGCCGGTGGCTTCGGCCAGGGCCATTTCCAGTAAAGCCAGCAGGGTTTGGCCGCGCTGGGTGGTGTCGGCGGCCTCCAGCATGGCCTGTTTCTCGCGCACGTCGAACGGCAGCACCATGGGCATGGACAGGGCCAGGGCCAGATCGCTGGCCGCCTCGATGGCTTTCCAGTTCAGCTCGATGTTTTTCAGCTTCAGATAGGCCTTCAGCATCGACAGCAGATGGGCGCGGTCCCACTCCGGGTCGGCGGCGGGGGTGAGGTCGTTGCGGAAGGGGGTCCAGTCCACCGCCATGCGCCGGTAGCCGCGCTGGCTGTCCACCTCGCTGGTGATGGCAAAGCGGCACACCCCGGTCAAGGTCAGCAGGATGCGGCCGTCCTCGGTTTCGGAAAAGGCGCTGATGCGCCCGGCGCAGCCGGTTTCAAACAGATCGGGCACGGCCTTGCCGATGCCGCCGCGCCGGCCGTCGCCCGGCTGCACCATGCCGATCAGGCGGCCCCAGCCCAGGGCGTCCTGCACCATGGCCAGATAGCGCGGCTCGAAGATATTGAGGGGCAGACGGCTTTCCGGCAGCAGCAGCACGCCGCTCAAGGGAAACACCGGCAGCAGGGCCGGCAGATCTTCCAGGCGGGGATGGAAAGGCCGCTCCATGATGGCGCACCCCTCGATGGTTCAGGAAAACAGCAGCGAGGACAACCGTTTGCGGGTGGCCACGCTCAAGGGATCGGAATAGCCGATGGCTTCCATCAGCCGCAGCAGCTGTTTGCGGGCGCCGTCCTCGTTCCAGGCGCGATCGCGGCGCACGATCTCCAGCAGATGCTCGATGGCCTGGTCCTTGTGGCCGGCGGCGAACAGGGCCAGGGCCAGATCGTAGCGGGCCTGATGATTGCCGGCATCGGCGGCCACGGCGGCGGCCAGCGCCTCGGCCGGGCCCGACTGGCTGGCCTGCGCCGCCAGCCCCAGGCTGGTGCGCACCGCCGCCACATCGGCATGTTTGGCGATCTCGGGCGGCAGCCGCGCCAGCAGATCCTGGGCCTGATCCTCCTGGCCAAGGGCCAGCATGGTGCGCAACAGCCCGCCGAAGGCCGGGGCGTTGGCGTTGTCCTCGCGCAGGATCTGCTGATAAAGCTGATGGGCACTGGCGGCATCGCCCGCCGCCAGCAGTTCGGCGGCCTGGGCCAGCGCCTCGTCGAGGCCGCTCTCGCCGCCGCCCTGGGCCAGGCGGGCGATGAAGGCCTTGATCTGGCTTTCCGGCTGGGCGCCGGTGAAGCCGTCCACCGGGCGGCCCTGCGAGAAGGCATAGACCGACGGCACCGACTGGATGCGCATCTGCGCCGCCAGATCCTGGTTGCGGTCCACGTCGATCTTGACCATGCGCACGGCGCCCTTGGCGGCCTTCACATGCTTTTCCAGCAGCGGGCCCAGGGTTTTGCAGGGGCCGCACCAGGTGGCCCAGAAATCCACGATAACCGGCACGGTCATCGACATTTCGATGACGTCCTGCATGAAGCTGGCGGTATCGCCGTCCTTGATCAGATCGCCGGTGGGGGCGCCCTTGGCGGGACCGTCGTTCAACAGAAATTCCATGTCGTCTCCTGGTGGTCCGGGCGTTTGGCGAGGGGCGCCGGAGGGGGGGTGAAATCTGCGTAATAGATGGACCCGCCCCGCCATGCTGGCAAGCCCAAAGCGGCGGGGTTTGGCGGGAAAAAACCATCGCCCGGCAAAAAGTGCTTGCAAGCCGGATGGATTTCAATAATATCCGGCTCCCGACGCCGACGACGGTTCACCGTTGCGGCATCACGGAGCGGGCGGGCGTAGCTCAGGGGTAGAGCACAACCTTGCCAAGGTTGGGGTCGAGGGTTCGAATCCCTTCGCCCGCTCCAAATCTTCCAGATAGTAAGCGCAAAAAAACGGCCCTTCGAGGCCGTTTTTGCTTTTTAACGCCCCCTTATACCAACCGGCCAATGCATTGCCCGGTTGTATCGTCCCTCGCCGGGCGGCGGCATCCGCCGCCTTGGCCGCTCGCTCAAGGCTCGCTGGATACCGGCCAACGAGTCACTTCAAGGGTTGGCCGGTCAATGGTTGGCCGGTCTTACGCCGCCGGGCTCCGCCCGCCGTGAAAACACCCGAACAGATGCGCGCACAGCAGGGCGCACAGCAGCGCGCCGAGTCCGAGGGCGCCCGCCTGATCGGCGGCGCGCAGATCGATCCGCCCGACCTGCAGGATCAGGAAATAGGCGAGGACGAAATTGGCGGCGCCCCAAAGCACATTCACGCGGGAGGAGGAGAGTCCCTGCCCCGGCGGTTTGGCGAACGGGCTTTGAAAGGGGCGCCCCAGCACGCCGCTGACAAAATGGGGAACGGCATTGACGAAAAAGGCGCCGCCGAACAGATAGGACATGTCGTGCAGCCAGATCATGACCGGGAACTCCCATCGAGAAGGGTAAGGATGTCTTGCGTTGTGCCGGTTTCCCCCAGTCTGGGGAAAACCCGGCCAAGGCTCCAGGCGTGGGCCTCGGCATCGGCATCGGCCATGGCATCGATGGCCAGGGTAACGTTGAAGCCCAGCTCGTAGGCCTGCCGGGCGGTCACCTCCACGCCGTTGCTTGTGGCGACGCCGGCAAGAACCACCTGGGTGACGGACCGGGAACGCAGATAGGCCTCGAGTCCGGTTCTGGTGAAGGCGCCGGGCGTCGTCTTGGTCACCACGTGGTCCTGTGGCTGCCGGTTCAATTCAGGACAGAACGCCGCGTCGGCGGGCGTAACGGTGCTGCGTGTGCGGGGCCGTTCGGTGCGGCCGGGAGGGCCGCCGGTGACATTGACCAGAACCACCGGCAGAGCATGCCGGCGAAAGGCCCCGGCCAGGGTGGCGGCCTGGCGGATCACCCCGCTCAGCTGCCCGGCCAGAGCGGGCAGAGCCACGATGCCGGTCTGCAGGTCGATGACCAGCAGCGCGGTGTTGGCATCAAGGGTGGTGACGGTCATGGCCGGCTCAAATCGCGCAGGATGGCGGCGGCGGCCAGCAGTGTGCGCTGCTGCTCGGGGTCGAGTCGGGCGATGGCCGCCAGCAGCCAGGCCTGCTTCGCCATGCTTCGGGTGCGCTTGGCATCCTGGCCCCGTTCGGTCAGGGAAATCAGGATTTGCCGGCCGTCCCTGGGATGCCGGTGGCGTTCCACCAGCCCCTGCCGTTCAAGGCCGTTCAGGATGGCGCCCATGGATTGCGGCGTTATGGCCTGGGCGCGGGCCAGATCGGCGGGAGTCATGGCGCCGTTTTCGTTCAGCAAGCCCAGAACCGAGGTTTGCGACAGGTTGAGGCCACCGGGATTGGCGTCGGCCCGCACACGGCGGAGCAGTTGCCCCACGGATTGGATCAGGGCGGCGACGACGGTTTCAGGCAACGAGGGGGTGTCTGTTAGAGTCTGCATGGCCTGATCATGCCATTTCATCAGCCTAACTTACAAGTTAAACTCACAAGTTTTCCGGCATTGCCCCGCCGCCTGGGAAAAATCCCATGAAAGGGCCGCGCCGCCGCATTAGCCGTTGCAAACGGCGCGGATTTGCATAATAACCACCACCCGACGCCGCCAGCGGTTCACCGTTGCGGCCTCATGGAGCGGGCGGGCGTAGCTCAGGGGTAGAGCACAACCTTGCCAAGGTTGGGGTCGAGGGTTCGAATCCCTTCGCCCGCTCCAAATTCTCAAAAATCCACACTGTCCTCTTCGTCTGGCCGCGTCCCCTCGCCCGCCGCCGTGCCGAGCCATTGCGCGAGCGCCGGAAGGATCTGCGCGCCCGGCTGAAATCCGTGGGTGACGAGGGCGTGGCGGCCGTCCCGGCCTTTGCCTGTGATCAGCGTCGGGAAACCGCGCACGCCCGCCGACTGCGCGATGGCGAAGTCGGCACGGGTTTCCGCCGCCGCCGCCTCGCTTTCGAAATCATTGCGGAAGGCCTTGGCCTCCATGCCGAGTTCGACGGCCAGGGCGGTCAGGGTGCCGGTGTCGGTCACATCGCGGTTTTCCGCATAAAAGGCGCGCTGAATGCGCCGCAGCGCGGCGAGCCCGGTTTCCCTGCCGCGCCGCCGCAGCACCACGATGGCGCGGCTCGCCGGCTCGGTGTCGTAGACGAAGCCCGCGCGGTCGAAGAAGGTGAAATCGAAGGGTTGTCCCGAGGCGTCGCGCACATGTTCCCAGTGCTGGCGGATGTCGGCGCGCTCATGCGCGGTGATCGGCGCCGTCGTCCAGGGCCGCAGGCCGCCGACGATCAGGCGGATCGGCAGCGCGGGGCCGTACCGCTGCTGAATGGCTTCGATCACCGGTGAAAAGCCCCAGCACCAGGAGCACATGGGGTCGGCGAAATAGACGAGGTGAGGCTTGGACATGCCCGGTCTCCTGTCGCGTGGCGGCTGAGGCTTGATTTAGATCGATCGTTCTATTATATATTCCACAGATGCCACCTCCGAGCAAGGCCGATGCCCCGCACCCGCGCCCTTTCCGACGATATCGTTCTTGAACGCGCCATCGGCGTCTTCTGGCAAAACGGCTATGCCGGCACCTCGCTCCGTGATCTCACGCAGGCAACCGGCTTAAGCTCGGCGGCGCTCTATCATCGCTTCAGCGATAAGAACGGCCTGTTCGTGGAGGTGCTGCGCCGCTACGCCGAGGGCGGGCTGGGGGAGCGCCTGGGCCGCCTGACCGCCGCCGCCGATCCTCTCGGCGCGATCCAAAGCTTTCTCGATGAACTGATCGCCCTGTCGCTGAGCGATCCGCACCATCGCGGCTGCCTGCTGGTCAACACCGCGCTGGATGGCGCGGCGATGTCGGACGAGGCCCGCGCGCTGGTGCGGGCGCGCCTGGGCGAGGTGGAGCGGTTTTTTGCCGGGCGCCTGCAACAGGCGGTGACAAACGGCGTGCTGGCGCCGCAAACCGATGTGGCGGCGCAGGCCACGGCGCTGCTGGGCACGGTGCTGGCCATCCGTGTGATGGCGCGCCTTGATCCCGATCCGAAGCGGCTGCGCTCGCTGGCCGATCAGGCCATCGCCGCCCTGGGCGCCCATAAGCCTGGGCAGTCCGCCACCCACCCGACAGGAGGGAGAGCATGAGCAGCGGTTTTCGTCTCTTTGACCTGGCTGGCGCCGATGACGCCATCCGTTTCAGCCCCAATTGCTGGCGCACGCGGCTGGCGTTGGCGCACAAGGGCCTGCCGGTCGAAACCGTCGCCTGGCGCTTCACCGAAAAGGAGGCCATCGCGCCCTCCGGCCAGGGCAAGGTTCCCGTTCTGGTGGCCGGCGGCGAATGGCTCTTTGAAAGCTGGGATATCGCCATATATCTCGAAGAGGCTTATCCCGAGCGGCCCTCGCTGTTCGGCTGCCGGCAGGGCCGCGCCACGGCGCGCTTCATTAATCAGTGGGTGAACGGGGTTCTGCATCCGGCGATGGCGCGGCTGATCGTGCCGGAGATCCCCGCCGCCCTGCACGAGAAGGACAAGGCGTATTTCCGCACCACGCGCGAAGCCGCCTTCGGGTGCAGCTTCGAAGCCCTTGCCGCCGGGCGCGACGGCGCCCTGGCGGCGTTGCGGCTGGCCCTGGCCCCCTTGCGCGGCACCCTGGAGAGCCAGCCCTTCGTGGCCGGCGAGGCCCCCGCCTATGCGGATCATATCGTCTTCGGGGCGTTCCAGTGGGCCCGCGTCATCAGCGCCGCCCCTCTGACGACGCCGGATGATGCGGTCTCCGGCTGGGTGGAGCGGATGCTCGATGCCTACGGCGGGCTGGCCCGCTCGGCCAAACGCATGGCGGGGGTTTAGCCCCGGCGGCGGCGTCAATACATGGTCCTGCCGGTTCCGGCGCAGGTTTGGAGGTCGAGATGAGTGCAACGGAAGAAGGGCATCCTGGTCCGGTTTTCACCCCGCCGGTCGTCGGGCGGGGCGGTGCGATGAACACACTCACCGGTATTCGCGCCTGCGTCTTCGATGCCTATGGCACGATCTTCGATTTCGCCTCCGCCGCCGCGGGCTGCGCGGATATTCCCGAGGACAAGCGGGCCGCGCTGACCACGCTGTGGCGCGACAAGCAGCTGCAATATACCTGGCTGCGGGCGCTGCAGGGATGCTATGCCGATTTCTGGCAGGTGACCGGGGATGCGCTTGATTTCACCCTCGATAGTCTGGGCATGGCAACACCGGCCCTGCGGGCGCGGCTGCTGGATCTTTATCGGACGCTGCCGGCCTTTCCCGAGGTTGCGGAAACACTGCGGCGGCTGAAGGAGGCGGGCTTTGTCACCGCGATCCTGTCCAACGGGTCCCCGGCGATGCTGGAGGCGGCGGTGCGCGGCGCCGGCCTGCAGTCCCTGTTCGACGCCGTGCTGTCGGCGGATGCCGTGCAGGTTTTCAAAACCCATCCGCGTGTTTACGACTATGCCCTGCAGCGGCTTGGCGTGCGCGCCGATCAGATTTCGTTCCAGTCCTCCAACGCCTGGGATGCCTTCGCGGCCTCGGCCTACGGCATGCGCGTGGTGTGGTGCAACCGCTACGGCCAGCGCCGCGAACGGTTGCCGGGCGCGCCCGACCACGAGGTGAAGACCCTGGGCGAACTGCCGGCCCTGCTGGAACCGCCCTGTTAACCCCCAGGCCCCCTTATACCAACCGGCCAATGACTTGACCGGTTGTATCGTCCCTCGCCGGGCGGCGGCATCCGCCGCCTTGGCCGCTCGCTCAATGCTCGCTGAATACCGGCCAACGAGTCACTTCAATGGTTGGCCGGTATTACTCTCCTCCGAGGAATATACCCATGACGGATAGCCCCGATTATACCCCCCCTCCGGTCTGGACCTGGAACAAGCCCAGCGGCGGCACCTTCGCCAATATCAACCGCCCCATCGCCGGGCCGACGCACGAAAAAGAGCTGCCGGTCGGCCGCCATCCGCTGCAGCTTTATTCCCTGGCCACGCCCAACGGCCAGAAGGTGACCATTCTGCTGGAGGAGCTGCTGGCCCTGGACCATGCCGGCGCCGAATATGATGCCTGGCCGATCCGTATCGGCGATGGCGAACAGTTCGGCAGCGGCTTCGTTGCCGTCAATCCCAACTCGAAAATCCCCGCCCTGCTCGATCGCTCCGGCCCGGCCCCGGTGCGGGTGTTCGAATCCGGCTCCATTCTGCTGTATCTGGCGGAAAAATTCGGCGCCTTCCTGCCGCAGGATCGTGCCGGCCGCACCGAAACCCTGAACTGGCTGTTCTGGCAGATGGGCAGCGCCCCCTATCTGGGCGGCGGTTTCGGGCATTTCTACGCCTATGCCCCGGTCAAGATCGAATATGCCATCGACCGCTTCGCCATGGAGACGAAGCGTCAGCTCGACGTGCTGGACCGCCGCCTGGCCGAAAGCCCCTATCTGGCCGGGCCGGACTATACCATCGCCGATGTGGCGGTTTTCCCCTGGTATGGCGGGCTGGTTCTGGGCTGGCTCTATGGCGCCGCCACCTTCCTGTCGGTGCAGGACTATCCGCATGTGCGGCGCTGGGCCGACGCCATCCAGGCCCGTCCGGCGGTGCGGCGCGGCCGCATGGTCAACCGCCTGACCGGCGATCCGGCCGAACAGCTGCACGAACGCCACGACGCCGCCGATTTCGGCTCCCGGGCTTAGCAGGCTGCGGAAAAACTCCGCTTCGCGGCTGGGCCACTGCCCCCGAAAAAGAGGCGGACTCGCTTCGATCCCTCACCCGAAGGTGAAGGCGTAGGCTTCGGCGCCGGGATCAAGGAACTCGATGCTGAAGACATGATCGGTGATGGGGCCGGGCTGGCGGATCAGCTGATAGAGCCGCTGGGCGCGGATCAGGCCGCTGCCGTCGGCCGCCGTATCCACACCGTGGGCGGGGCCCGGCGGGTGGCCGTCGAGGCCCACCCGGAAGCGCACCGGCGCGCCGCCGGGGCCCGGCCCCAGCACCAGATGCAGATCGCGGGCATGGAAGCGGTAGAGGATGCGCCCGCCGGCCTGGGCCAGCCGCACCTGCTCGGCGCCGACGATCCAGCGGCCCGACAGCCCCCAGCCGTCGGGCGGCAGGGCGGCGGGGGTTTGGTACGCGGCCTCGGCATCGGGGGTGATGGGGGCCGAGGCGCAGCGCTCGGCGCGGCCATAGCCCAGATAGGTTTCGGGGGAGCGCTCGTCGGTCTCGGCGGCGGCGCGCTGCACGCCCTGGCCCCGCGTTTCGACCAGGGTGGCGGCAACATGGGCCGCGCCGGCTTCGCGCAGCAGCGTCTGGATCACCCGTTCCGATTCGGCGTAGCCGCCTTCGCCGAAATGGTGATGGCGGATGCGGCCCTGGGCGTCGATGAAATAATGCGCCGGCCAATAGCGGTTGGCGAAGGCGTTCCACATCGCATAGCGGTTGTCGAGGGCCACGGGGTAGGAGATGCCCAGCCGGGCCACGGCGGCGGCGACATTGGCCGGATCGCGCTCGAAGGCGAATTCGGGGCTGTGCACGCCGATCACCACCAGGCCCTGATCGCGGTATTTGGCGGCCCAGGCCTTCACGTACGGCAGGGTACGCAGGCAGTTGATGCAGGAATAGGTCCAGAAATCCACCAGCACCACCTTGCCCCTTAGCCCGGCCAGGGTCAGCGGCGGCGAATTCAGCCACTGCACGGCGCCGTCCAGCGGCGGCGCCATCCCCTCCACCGGCAGGGTTTGCTCCGGCAGGGCGGTCCGGGCGGCGGCGGGGCGGGGCCGGGTCAGATGATCGACGAGATCCTGCTCCAGGCCCGCCGTCGAGGCGGTGGACAGGGCGGCGAGGGCGCCGGTATCCAGCCCCAGGGCGATGGCGATCACCCCGGCCAGCATGGCGGCGCCCAGGCCGCGGCGGATCCACTCGCCGGCATGCAGCGAGCGTTTCAGCAGGGCGAACACCCGCCCCCCCGCCAGCAGGGCCAGGCCCAGCGAGGTGGCGGCGCCGGCACCATAGGCCAGCAGCAGCAGCAAGGTGGTGGTCGAGGCGCCGTTGAGGGCGGCGCCGGCCAGGAGCAGGCCCAGGATCGGCCCGGCGCAGGGCGCCCATAACAAACCGGTGGCGATGCCCAGCAGAAAGGCGGTGGCGGGCCGCCCCTCCCCGCCGTCGGCCACCCGCGCCAGCCGGGCCCCGGCGGCCACCAGGGGCCGGGTCAGCCGGTCGGCCCAGCCCGGCAGCAGCAGGGTCAGGGCGAACAGGGCCATCAGGGCCAGGGCGGCCCAGCGGCCGGCCTGGTTGGCCGTTACCACCCAGCCGCCGCCCAGGGCCGCCGCCGAGGCCACCAGGGCGAAGGTGGCGGCCATGCCGGCCAGCAGCGGCAGGCCGGAACGGCGGAAGGGCTGATCGGCGCGGGCGAAGACGAAGGGCAGCACCGGCAGGATGCAGGGGCTGAGGATGGTCAGAACGCCGCCCAGATAGGCCAGCAGCACGAGCAGCATGAGGAGGCTCCTTACGATTGGGCGGGGCGGGCGGTACCGGGGGTGAAGCGCAGGGCCAGCCCGTTCATGCAATAGCGCAGGCCGGTGGGCGGCGGGCCATCGTCGAAAACATGGCCCAGATGGCCGCCGCAGCGGGCGCAATGCACCTCGGTGCGCTGCAGACCGAACGATCCGTCGGCGCGCTGGTCCACCGCATGGCGGAGCGGCGCCCAGAAACTGGGCCAGCCGGTATGGCTGTCGAATTTGGCGGCCGAGGAAAACAGCGGCTGATCGCAGCCGGCGCAGGCGAACAGGCCGGGGCGGTGCTCGGCGTTCAGCGGGCTGGAATAGGGCGGCTCGGTGCCCTGGCCGCGCAGGATGGCGTATTGCGCCGGGCTGAGCCGGGCCCGCCATTGGGCCTCGCTCAAGGAAACGGCAAAGCGCTCCGCCGCCCGGGCGGGACGCAAGGCCAGTCCGGTGGCCAGGGCGGCGGCGGACAGCAGGAAGGAGCGTCGGGTCCTCATCGCGGCCTCCAAGGGGTCTCGGGGGATGATGATACAAAGATGGGCCGTCGCTGGCGGAGTCCCCATGGGAGGGGCAAAATTTTACCCGCCCTATGCGGGAGGACGGTTGTGGGGCGCGGTTTCCCGGTCGGTGTCCTCGGCCAATGCCTGGAGGATTCTGCCGGCATCGTCCGGCGTGGCCGGGTTGTAGACCACCATGGTCAGATCGGTGCGGCCATCGACGGCGAAGGCCGAATATTCGAAGGCCAGCGGGCCGAGGCGCGGATGCTGGATCTGTTTTACCGCCTCGTGGCGCCACGGACTGAGGGTGTATTCATCCCATAGCGCCTTGAAGGCGGGGCTTTGGCCGCACAGTTCGGCCACCAGCGCCTCGGCCTCGGCATTGGCTCCGGCCCGCGCGGCGTCGATGCGGAAGGCTCCCAGGATCACCCTGGCCACAGCGTCCCAATCAGGCTGGGCGGCGCGGGCGCGCGGATCGAGGAAGAAATGGCGCAGAATGTTCCGGCGTTCGGGCGGCAGGGCGCCGTAATCCATCAGCATGACCGTGGCGGCGCGGTTCCAGGCCAGCACATCCCAGGTGGCGGTGCGGATCAGGGCGGGGCTGGGGTCGAGGGCCGTCAGCACCCGCTGCAGGCGGGGCGTCACGTCGTTGCCGCCCTGGTAGCGGGCTTCGGGCGGGCGGCCCAAACCCAGCAGAAACAGATGTTCGCGTTCAACATCGGTCAGCAGCAGGGCGGCGGCCAGGCGATTCAGCACATCGGCTGAAGGCGCCCCGCCCCGCCCCTGTTCGAGCCAGGTATACCAGGTGGGGCTGATATGGGCGCGGGCGGCCACTTCCTCGCGGCGCAAACCGGGCGTGCGGCGCCGTGCGGGCGGAAACCCAAGGGCGATGGGGTCCAGCTTCATGCGCCGGTCGCGCAGATAGGCGCCAAGCCGGGAGGCGCCAACGGCAGGGTCGCGCATCCTGGTACCTCTTCTACTATGATAATGTCACGTATTTACCAGGATAAAGCGGTGACGCAGGCTTGTCTTCCGTTCCTTTTCCGGAGACATGAGCGATGCGGTATTTTGTGACTGGCGCCACCGGCCATATCGGCGCGGCCGTTGTGGCGGATCTGCTCGCGGCGGGGCATCAGGTGATCGGGCTGTGCCGCAACGAGGCCAAGGCGGCGGCGCTGGCCGCCACCGGGGCCGAGGTTCATCGCGGTTCGCTTGAGGATGCCGACAGCCTGCGCCGCGCCGCGGCCGGCGCCGACGGCATTCTGCATCTGGCCTTCAACCACGATTTTTCCCGTTTCGCGGCCAATTGCGAGGACGACCGCCGGGTTGTGCGGATCCTGGGCGCGGCCTTGGCCGGGAGCGCCCGCCCGCTGATCGTAACCTCGGGCACGCCCATCGCCAACACGGTTCCCGGCCAGGCGGCCAGGGAGGACAATGCCATCGTCGGCGCCGATCTCCATCCCCGCGCCGCCTCGGAGGAAGCCGCCCTGGCCGTGGCGGCCCAAGGCGTCAATGTTTCGGTGGTGCGCCTGCCCCAGGTGCACGATCCCCTGCGCCAGGGCTTGATCAGCTTTTTGATCGAGCGCTACCGCGCCCTCGGCGCCTGCGTTTATGTGGAGGATGGCGGCAACCGCTGGCCGGCGGCGCATCGCCTTGATGTGGCCCGGCTTTACCGGCTGGCCGCCGAAGCGGCCCGGCCTGGCGCCAGATATCACGCGGTGGCCGAGGAGGGCGTGCCGTTGCGGGCCATTGCGGAAACCCTTGGGCGGCGTCTGGGGTTGCCGGCGCGGTCCCTGCCCGCCGCCGAGGCCCCGGAGGTTTTGGGCTGGATCTCCATGTTCGCCGGGCTCGATATGCCGGCCTCCAGCGCCCAGACGCGGGCGCGTCTGGGCTGGGTTCCCGCTGGGCCCGGCCTGCTGGCCGATCTGGCGGCGCTGCAAACGGAGCTTTGACGGTTTCAGATTTTTCCCGGCCTGAAATCTGAAAAATGTTCAAGCCTGCGCCCGGAAGACCGCCGCGCGCAGGCCCTCTAGGCGCAAGGTGGGCTGGCCCACCCCCACCGCCACGCCTGGCCGTCCTTGCCGCAGGTGCCCACGCCGGCATCCAGTTCCAGATCGGTGCCGAACTTGTGGCTTGGTTCGGTTACCACACAACGGGCGATCGGTCGCGAGGCGCGATCAAGGGCGTCGGGGCGATCGACGTTGAGGACGTGCGCGATGCCATCAAGCAAATCATGGAAGGCGGCGAGGCCGCCTTTCGGCTGCGCCGCGAGAAATACGGCTTCTGATTTTAGGCGCGCTACGCGCCAGCGCGCGGCTGCTCGGAGGTGGTGGATTTGGTCTCCTGCCCTGCGGTGATCTGGTAGCGTTTTCGGCTACGACCTGCTCCAGGGAAATCTGCCATCCTCGCTTTCGTAGCGTGGCGAGCGCGGAATAGACTGTGTTCGTGCGTCACCCGGTCACATCGGTCATTTCACGGATGGTCGTGCCGCGTGCGCAGCTCAGGAGGCCCAAAAGCGCCGCCTGCTTGGTGTCTCCGCGCACTGTCTTATCGCGCCATGAGGGCAAAGCAGGTCGCGGACTTCCCTGAGAAGGGGGAGGAAATAAGGAGGGGGAATTAAGGACGTTGGCCTGGGAGCGAAGCGCCCCAGCGGACCCGAAGGCTACCCGGCATCGCAATAATTTTCGCCAACGCCCTGATCGCCAGTTTACAAAAAATCCGGCTATACGCGCAAGAAAATCAATTTCCCGTTCTCAGCCCCGCTGAGGCGCTGAAAGCCATCGCGGCCCACAATCCCCCGACCCGTTTATTCAACGCAAAATTCAACGCCCGCAGGCCGAATGCGGCATGGTCTTGCGCCCGAGCGAACTTTCCCCCACACTGCCGACCGCTCAGGATGGCGTTTGGCGTTATGCCGCCCTGAAAGTCACGAAGAATCAAAACGAGGTTTACCTCTCATATATCATCCGCCCTCGATCTGCAGCGGCCTACCGCTAAAGACGATCAGGTTGTCCGGCTCGGACGCAAACCAAGCATAGCTGCCCCAGGCGAGACCGCTGACGGTTCTCCGGAACGGTTGGCCTGCGCGGTCGAGATAGGCGGTCATGAAGGCGACGTGCTGCGGGGGAAATCCTGCGCCCTCCGCGATCTGCAAGAGGGTGGCCTTGCGGGCGTCGTTTACCGGCCCGTCGCTATGCACTACCTCGACGAAGACGAGCAAGGGATGCGCGGGACCGAGATCCACGAGAACGATGTCGGGCAGGCTCTTGTCGGCCGGGATCGTCAGCCCGATGGCCTTGGCCAGTTCGTCGTCGCGGGCCACCACCTTGTTGCCGCTCTCGCTCAACGCAATGACGCCGGGCTTCTGGAGGAACTTCGGCGCGAAGACCTCAATCACCGCCTTCGAGATGTCGGTGCTCGGGCCGGTCGTCATCCGGCGCGTCTCGCCGTTCGGGAAGGTCACAAGCTCATATTCGCCGCCGCCGGCCGCACCCTTGCGGACGATGGCGATGCGGGCGAGCGCGCCGGCGTTGAGGTGCTTGGCGCGCCAGGCAGCCGCCTTGGCGATGAACGTCGCCTCGTCGAGGTCCGGCGCCAGCAACTCGGCGAATTCAGCCTGCAGCGCATAGCGCCCGGCCGGCGAGGTCGTGGAGAGGCCCGGCCGCTCGATGACGGCACCGTTCTGGATCAGCGCATAGCGGATCGTGTCGTCGCGGATCGATTCCCGCGTGTTCACGGCATACCAGCGGCCCGGCACGTCGACCTTGCTCGGCCTGACCGAGGTCTTCGCCCATTCCAGTCGCGCCGCGTCGTTTATGTGCTCGGCCTGCCCGGTTGTCATGCGCGTCACCTGGTCGGGCCTGATCCAGAGATCGTTGCCCTCAACGGCGCCGGCGTAGAGCATGACGAAGATGGTCCGCGCCGATATCTCCCAAATGGAGTGTTCGCGGTTCGCCGAGCCTTCGGGGAAGATGACGGGTAGGCGGGAATGGATGTCCTGCCAGGTCGAAAGCGGCGGCAGACTCATGCCTTTTCCATCCCGAAGAGGCGGCGCAGCGTCTTCTCGATTGCCGCGCGGCTTGCGCCGGTGCTGACCTGGCGCTCGATCGCTGACATGGCGGACGCCGGGGGCAGGGGGATCGCCTCCAACTCGAAGGCCGAAACCGCGACACTGCCGCTGATGCAGCGAAACATCTGGTCGATGATGTCGCTATTGAGCACGGCTGCGACCGCTGCCGGCGAGACTTTCGGCGTGCCGATCGCACGCACCATGTTGAGATGGTTTTCGACGACGACGCCACCATGCGTCTCGATGAAGTCCTGCGACAGCTCGGCCGCGATCAGGCGGCGCAGCTGCTCCTTTGCCGTCGTGCGCTGCACGAGCACGCAGCTGCGATCGACGATCAGCCAATCGTCGCCTTTTTCGGGCTTGAAGAAAGGGGCGTGGTTCTTCTTGTCAGCGCGGAACACGAAACGGCCGTCGGCCGTGACGGCTTCCGCCCATATCAGCGGGTGCAGGCCACGACTTGCTCTGGCGCGCATCTGGGGCTTGAAGCGGTTCCACACGAGCGGGCCGGTCGAGACCTCATAGCCCCAATCGGTCAGGCGATCGGCAAGGCCTTCGGCCGCGGCGATCAGCGGGACGTGGGACGGTTCGCGCGGCGCCAGCCAAGGCGCGGTTGCGTCGGCAGGCAGGCCCACCTTGCCGTTCTTGGTAAGGCGGGCCTGCCGCTCGTTGTCGACATTGAGATAGTGAACCTGGAATCGCGTGCGCGCACCGCCCTTCTGGTAGAGGGCGAGAAGCGTTTCCTGTAGCACGTCCTCAAACACGCCCTTGCGGGCATGAACGAAGTCGATGGCGACGGGCGGGGCTTCCTCGGCCAGCAGTCTTCGGAGCGCCGCGTAATACTGGCCGCCGAGCACGCTGGTCGGCGTGAGATAGGCGATGACGCCGCCGGGGCGCGTCCATCGCAGTGCGACGTCGGTGAAGACGCCATAGAGATTGGCATGGCCGTAGAGGCTGCGCGCGTAGCGGCTGCGCTGCGCCGCCGTCAGCTGTACCCGGCCATAGGGCGGGTTGCCGACAACCAGGTCGTAAACCGCCTCGGGCTTTTCCTCGAGTGTGTCGCAGACCTTGACGAAGGTCGGCACGTCTCTGCCGCTGGCCTGGGCGAGGTCGGCCAGCGTGATCTCGAGCGCCGCTTGCGAAAGACCCGCGGCGTGGGGGTCCAGCTCCATGCCGGACAGCCGGGTGCCGAGCTGGGCGAGGACGAAAGCGGGCTCGCTCCCGGCCAAGCTCGCGCGCATCCGCGCGGCGGTCTCGAGGAGGAAGGCACCGCCGCCGCTCGCCGGATCGAGAACGCGCGCCATCTTCCAGTCGACGCCACCCTCGGCCGCAAGGTCGAGCAAGCGCTGGGTCAGTGCGGCCGGCGTATAGAAGGCGCCAAGCGAGCTGCGCTCCTTGCCGGGCAGCAGCGTCGTGTAAAGGCTCGTGAGGGCATTGCAGCCCTCCATGATCGGGAGCGTCGCCGCGAGGCGTCCCATGCTTTTCGCGAGCTGCTGCGCCGTATTGTCGAGCTTACCCTTCACGGTCACGAAGGGCGGGCTCAACGTGATGCCCGGTGCGGCTTCAGCGGCCAAAGTCTCGAGGGCGGCACGCGCAAAGAGCGCGGCCTGGCCGGTGCGGCGGGCTTCCGAGATGGTCTCAGACCAAGCGCGTGCCACGAAGCGGGCGCGGGATAATTCGATGCGGTTCGGCTCCAGGCCCGGAGCCGGCATATGGCGTGTCTTTGCTTTCGATAGCGCCATGTTCATGTGGCTTGACCTTTCCCTGTGTGTTGCACGTCGAGCGCGCGATAGAGCGTCGATCGTCCGACCTGCAGCGTGCGGGCGATATCGGCCGGACGCTCACCCGCTTCCAGCAGGGCGCGCGCGTGGCGCACCTGCTCGGCGTTCATCGCCTTCCTGCGGCCGATGCGGACGCCGCGCATCCGCGCGGCGGCAAGCCCGGCCTTGGTGCGATTGGCGATCAGCGCGCGCTCGAATTTCGCGAGCGAGTCCACGAGGTGAAACACGAGAAGGCCCCCAGCGGTCGTCGTGTCGATGTTTTCGGAGAGCGACTGGAAACCGCAACCTTTGTCGCCCAGCTCTTGGACGACGGTGATGAGGTGCGACAGTGACCGACCGAGCTGGTCGAGCTTCCATACGACAAGCACATCGTCAGCGCCGCATTGCGCCAGCGCTTCGTCGAGGCCGGGCCGCTTCGCCGATACGCCGGAAACGTGGTCCTCGAATATTTTCTCGCACCCGGCGCGCCGCAGGGCGCGCCGCTGCAAGTCGAGGTTCTGGTCGTCGGTCGAGATCCGCGCGTAACCCATTTTCATAAGGTGATTCTGGGACAGAGTTTCGGGACTCGCAAGCATTTGATTTCCCTTAACCTCGAAAACCGTCCCGGAATCGGTCCTTTTCGGGACTCTATTGCCATAAGGCCACGATACGGCATATTAGAACATAAAGTGAACATATCAAGAGGCCGGAGTGTTTTCGACAGGGGAATCGCATTTGAAAAAAGCGGGTAGCGTGGAGCGGTGAAATAGATTCAGTAGGAGGCTCGGTCGAAGGGCAAGAGGCTAGAGATCCGCCCCCATTGGGCCTCGTTCAATTCGTACCGCTTAAATGGCTTATCCCCCTGCATCAGGTTGGCTCGCCGATGCGTCTGATTCGTCACCCTCGGGCTTGACCCGAGGGGCCACGTGGCCCCGTCTGGCCGTGTGCCAAGCGGAAAGACGTGGATGGCCGGGTCGGAGCCCGGCCAAGACGCGGTTGGAAAGGCAGGCGTTTCGTGGCGCCGGAACCATAGGGATAAGCCACCCGCTTAATTCCCATCGGAGCCTCCGCATGCCATCGCGGGACCCTATGAATCACATAGAGCCTTCCCTGGGAATCCTAAATGTCGATCGGTCCTAGGCCAGGGCCAGCGCGACGGCGGCATCGGCATGCAGGGCGGTGGAATCGAACAGCGGGCCGTCCTGCATCTGCGGTTCGATCAGCAGGCAGATTTCCGTGCAGCCCAGAATGACCGAATCGGCGCCCTCGGCGCGATGGCGGGCGATGATGTCGAGCACCGCCCGCCGCGACTCCTCGCGGATCACGCCGTGGCACAGCTCCTGGAAGATGATGTCGTGCATGCGCTGGCGCTCGGCGGCGGCGGGGATGCGTAAGGTCAGACCCTGGCGGGCCATGCGGTCGGCGTAAAAGCCCTGTTCCATGGTGTAGCGGGTGGCCAGCAGCAGCGGCTGGGCGCAGCCGTTCCGGCGCACGGCGGCACCGGTGGCATCGATGATGTTGAGCAGCGGCACCGACAGCGCCGCCGCCACGGCGTCGGCCACCAGATGCATGGTGTTGGTGCAGATCAGCACCATGTCGGCCCCGGCCTGTTCCAGGTGGCGGGCGCTGGCCGTCAGCAGGTCGGCGGCCTGATCCCAGCGGCCCGCCGTCTGGCAGGCGACGATCTCGGCGAAGTTCACCGAATGCAGCAGCAGATCGGCCGAGTGCAGGCCGCCGTGCCGCCGCCGCACCGCCTGATTGATCAGGCGGTAGTAAACCGCCGTGCTTTCCCAGCTCATGCCGCCGATCAGGCCGATACGCTTCATGATGATATGCTCCGCCATATGCTTGAAACCGCGATGATAATGGCCGGAGCTTTGCGCAAAATGCGCCGATTATGGAGCGCATTCTTGCTCAATTTTGCAAAAATATTGCATCATATGCGGAGTATGCGCAAAGGAATCGACGATGCTTCTGGATGACCGCGACCGCCGGCTTCTGACCCTGCTGCAGGAGGATTGCGCCCGCTCTCTCACCGATCTGGCGGCGGTGGTGCATCTGTCGGTTTCGGCCTGCGCCCGCCGCATCCAGCGCCTGAGGGAGGGCGGGCTGATCGCCCGCGAGGTGGCGGTGCTCGACCGCGACAAGGCCGGCCTGCCCACCACGGTGTTCGTGCTGATCCGCAGCGGCCGCCACAGCATGGACTGGCTGGAACACTTCCGCCGGGCGGTGGGCGATATCCCCGAGATCGTCGAGGTGCACCGCCTGACCGGCAATGCCGATTATATCGCCAAGATCGTGCTGCCCACGGTGGAGCATTACGACGTGATCTATAAACAGCTGATCTCGCGCATCGAGCTGTTCGACGTTTCGGCCTATATCTCCATGGAACGGATCAAGGACAGCCCCATCCTGCCCACCGGCCACGCCGGGCGGATGCGGCCGTCCCCGGAAAAAATTTAAACCGCCGTGCCGCCCACGGTCAGGCCGTCGAGGCGCAAGGTGGGCTGGCCCACCCCCACCGCCACGCCCTGGCCGTCCTTGCCGCAGGTGCCCACGCCGGCATCGAGTTCCAGATCGGTGCCGATCATGGAAACCCGGGTCAGGGCATCGGGGCCGTTGCCGATCAGGGTGGCGCCCTTTACCGCCGGCCCCACCTTGCCGTTTTCGATCAGATAGGCCTCGGTGGCCGAGAACACGAACTTGCCGTTGGTGATATCCACCTGGCCGCCGCCGAAATTGACGGCGTAAAGGCCGTTTTTCACCGAGGCCAGAATTTCGGCCGGATCCTTGTCGCCGGCCAGCATGAAGGTGTTGGTCATGCGCGGCAGCGGCTGATGGGCGTAGCTCTGGCGCCGGCCGTTGCCGGTGGGGCTGGCCTTCATCAGGCGGGCGTTCAGGCGGTCGAACAGATAGCCCTTCAGGATGCCGTCCTCGATCAGCACGGTGCGGCCCGAGCGGGTGCCCTCGTCGTCGATGGAGATGGAGCCGCGGCGGTCGGGCAGGGTGCCGTCATCCACCACGGTGACGCCGGGGGCGGCCACCCGCTGGCCGATACGGCCGGAAAAGGCCGAGGTGCCCTTGCGGTTGAAATCGCCTTCCAGGCCGTGGCCGATGGCCTCGTGCAGCAGCACGCCGGGCCAGCCCGGCCCCAGCACCACCGTCATGTCGCCGGCGGGGGCGGGCACCGAATCGAGATTGACCAGGGCCTGGCGCACCGCCTCGTCCACGGCGCCGCGCCAGGTGGCGGGGTCGAGCAGGCCGTCGTAGGGCACGCGGCCGCCGGTGCCGTAGCTGCCGCTTTCCATGCGGCCCTTGTCGGCCATCATCACCGCCACGTTCAGGCGCACCATGGGGCGGATGTCGGAGGCGTGGCCGCCGTCGGCCCGCACGATGCGCACCGCCTGCCACGAGCCCACCAGCGAGGCCATGACCTGCTGCACGCGGGGATCCTTGGCGCGGGCATAGGCGTTGATCTCCTCCAGCAGCGCCACCTTGGCCTCGAACGGCACCAGCGGCAGCGGATTGAGATCGGTATAAAGCGACTGGTTGGTGCCGGCGGGGCCAACGGCCATGCTGCCGGCATGGCCGCCCTGCACGGCCCGCACCGCCTCGCCGGCCCGCAGCAGCGCCGCCTCGTTCAGATCGCTGGCATGGGCGTAGCCGGTGGCCTCGTCCAGCACGGCGCGCAGGCCGAAGCCCTGGGCGGTATCGAAGCTGGCGCTCTTGATGCGGCCATCGTCCAGCGACAGGCTTTCCGACTGGCGGTATTCCAGAAACAGCTCGCCGTCGTCGCAGCCGGCCAGGGCCTTGCCGACGATTTTTTCCACCCGGTCGCCATCCAGGCCGGTGCGATGGAAAAACAGCTCTTCGGTGGTGGCGCTGTGGGGCATGAAAAAACTCCCTTTGATAAACGGCGCGGCGCTTCAGGATTTCCGCTCGCCGCATCTTCCCCTCCGCCGAAACCGTTGGCAAGGGCGGCGCGCTCGGTGAATAGTAGGGCGCGGCTTAAAATCATATGGGAAGGGGCGGCGCCGATGTCAGCCGAGGTGAATGCGGGTTTCCTCCTGAACGAGCATCCCATGCGCCGTGCCCTGGCCGACGAGGTGCACGCCCGGCCCTTCGCCATCCTGCCGCCGCCGGTACGGGCCAGCCATCTGGCCCTGGCGCACGGCGATGGCGGCGCGGCGGCCGATCTGGCGGCCCTGGCCGCCCTGTGCGCCCGCCACGGCATGGCGCCGCCGGCGGCCGGGCAAACCCATTTCGCCGCCGATTTCGGCGCCTTCCGCCTGCGCTGGGAAGGCCATACCGAATTTTCCACCTATACCTTCTACCGGTTCGACGCCTTCGACGATCCCTTCGCCGCCACGGCGCTGGCGTTATGCCCAAAAGACTGGCTGTCGGCGCTGCCGGGCACGGTGCTGGTGGCGGTGCATCTGGCCCTGGACGGCCAGCGCCGCGATGCCGAGCGCCTGAACGCGCTGTTCGCCGGCCATTCCATCATCGGCAGCACCATGGTGGGCGGCCGGGCCGAGGCTTTTACCGATTTCCGCATTCATGCGGATGGTTTCGGGCGCATCCTGGTTTACGACCAGGGCCTGACGCACGGCCAGGCCGGCCGGGTGACGCAGCGGCTGCTGGAAATCGAAACCTACCGCATCCTGGCCCTGCTGGCCTTCCCAGTGGCGCGGAAGCTGGGGCCGGAACTGGCGGCCATGACCACGGTTCTCTCCGATATCACCGCCGCCCTGGCCCAGCCGGGCGGCGATGCCGACGACCGCGCCCTGCTGGAACGCCTAAGCGCCCTGGCGGCGCGGGCCGAACAGCAGGAATCGGCGCACGGCTACCGTTTTGCGGCGGCCGAGGCCTATGCCGCCCTGGTGGGCAAGCGCATCGCGGATCTGCGCGAAACCCGCATCGCCGGCATGCAGACCTTCGGGGAATTCATGGACCGCCGCCTGGAACCGGCCATGAAGACCTGCCAGTCCACGGCGCGGCGCCATACCGCCCTGGTGCGCCATATCGCCCGCACCGGCGCCCTTTTGCGCACCCGGGTGGATATCGCCCTGGAAGAGAAGAACCGCGATCTGCTGAAATCCATGAACCGGCGGGCCGAACTGCAATTACGCCTGCAGGAAACCGTGGAAGGGCTGTCGGTGGTGGCCATCAGCTATTACTGCCTGGCCCTGCTGGGCGATGCCGCCCGCGGCCTGCACGCGGTGGGCCTGCCCATCGACAGCGAGGTGGCCATGCTGGCCGGCCTGCCGGTGGTGGTGATCATGGTGGCCCTGGGGGTGCGGCGCCTGCGCAAGGCGGTCTCGGGCCATACCGAGCCGTAACGTTTGGAAGCCGCTTTAGCGGCTGACTGGCCCGTTGAGGGCCCCGCAGCGACGACGGAGCGTGAGCGGAGGAGGGAAGCGGAGGAAAGCCAAGCTGGGCGGAGCCCAGCGCCCGGCGCCTGAGGGACATAAATTTGGAAGCCGCGCACTCGGCTGACTGGCGCATTGAGGGCCCCGCAGCGACGACGGAGCGTGAGCGGAGGAGGGAAGCGGAGGAAAGCCAAGCTGGGCGGAGCCCAGCGCCCGGCGCCTGAGGGACATAAATTTGGAAGCCGCGCACGCGGCTGACTGGCGCATTGAGCGCCCCGCAGCGACGACGGAGCGCGAGCGGAGGAGGGAAGCGGAGGAAAGCCAAGCTGGGCGGAGCCCAGCGCCCGGCGCCTGAGGGACATAAATTTGGAAGCCGCGCACGCGGCTGACTGGCCCGTTGAGGGCCCGCGCGAGCGTTCGCGCGCAAGCCCAGCTGGCGGGACGGCGACGCCCGGCGCCTGAGGGGCACATAAAAAACCTCTATAAAACCCCAAATTCCCCGCCGGCCTGAATTTTGCCATAATTCCCATCAAAATTATTGATGTTGTGATGCGGTGGGTTTATTCAGCGGGGCGCTGAATGATCCCCTTGCGCCGCAACGGCCGCGCGGCAACGAAACGTGCCCCTGAAATGAATATCGATCTGGCAAAAACTTTCCTGGAAATCGCTGAAACCGGGAATTTCAACAAGGCGGCGGAACGCCTCAACGTGACCCAGTCCACGGTGTCCATGCGCATCAAGGCGCTGGAGGATGAGCTGGGGCGGCCTTTGTTTGCCCGCAGCAAGGCCGGCACCGAGCTGACCGCCGCCGGCACCCAGTTCCGCCGCTACGCCACCACCATGGTGCGGGTGTGGGAACAGGCCCGCCAGGAGTTGGCGCTGCCGCCGGGCTTCCGCTCGGTGCTGACGGTGGGCGGCCAGTTCTCGCTGTGGGACCGCATGCTGCTGCGCTGGGTGCCGTGGATGCGCGAGGCCAAGCCGGATGTGGCGTTGCGGGTCGAGGTCGGGCTGTCGGACGGGCTGATGCGCCAGCTGTCGGAGGGGCTGCTGGATATCGGCGTGATGTATTCGCCGCAAAGCCGCCCCGGCCTGGTGATGGAAAAGCTGCTGGAGGAACGGCTGGTGCTGGTTTCCACCACGCCGCGCGTCATGGGCCAGTGGGACGGCGGCTATGTGTTCGTGGATTGGGGGCCGGAATTCCGCGCCGCGCACAGCCAGAATTTCCCCGATCTCTCGACGCCGGCGGTCTCGGTGGGGCTGGGGGCCTTGGGCCTGCAGCATATTCTGGCCAATGGCGGTTTCGGCTATTATCCCATGCGGGTGGCCCGCCCCTATCTGGCCGCGGGCCGCCTGCATCTGGTGGCGGATGCGCCGGATTTCCGCCGCCCGGCCTATATGGTCTATCCCGCCGCCGACGATCAGAGCGAGGATCTGCGCATCGCCGTGCGCGGCCTGCGCCATGTGGCGGCGCTGGAAAGCGAGGATTAAATCTTATAGGTCTGGCGGATATGGCTGATCAGGCCGGCCACGCCGGCTTCGATCATGGCGAACACCTCTTCGAAGCCGTGTTCGCCGTAATAGGGATCGGGCACTTCGTCCTCGCCGTCATAGGCGGGGGCGAACGACATAAAGAGATGCAGCCGCTCGGCCCGTTCGGGCGGGCAGTGGCGGGTCAGGGCGTCGAGATGGCCGCGATCCATGGCGGCGATGATATCGAAGCGGTGAAAATCCTCGGGCTCCACTTTGCGCGCCGTCAGCATCGAGAGATCGACGCCGTGCTTAAGGGCGGTTTTCTGGCTGCGGGCGTCGGGGGGTTCGCCCTGGTGATAGCCATGTGTGCCGGCGGAATCGACGGCGATGGCCGCCTCCAGCCCCAGGGCGGCCACCCGCGCCCGCATCACGCCGTCGGCCGTGGGCGAACGGCAGATGTTGCCGGTACAAACAAACAAGACACTGACCAACGGATTCTCCTGCCCCGCGCTTCAAGGCGGCATTTTTTAGTGCATGTTTCCCCGGAAGGAAACAGGCACCATTCTGTCCGGCCACAGATAATTATCATTCCGGGATCGCCTGCCTTCGATCAAGGCATTTCATCCCCCTTTTGACGAAAGATAAATACCATGATCCAGGGGCCCATCGTGATCCTGACCGGCGCCGGCATCTCGCAGGAATCCGGCCTCGACACCTTCCGCTGCGCCGGCGGCGTATGGTCGCGCCATGATCTCGAGGATGTGGCCACGCCGCAGGGCTACCGCCGCAATCCGGCGCTGGTGCAGGCGTTCTACAACGACCGCCGCCGCCAGCTGGAGGATGCGGCGGTGCGGCCCAACCCCGCCCATCTGGCCCTGGCCCGGCTGGAGCGCGATTGGCCGGCGCCGGTGCTGCTGGTAACGCAGAATATCGATGATCTGCACGAACGGGCCGGCAGCCGCGCCGTGCTGCACATGCATGGCGAGCTGCGCAAGGGCCGCTGCGAGGCCTGCGGCCGGGTGCTGGAGTGGGCGGGCGACATGACGGTGGAGAGCCTGTGCCCCGCCTGCGGCAAAGCGGGCCGGGTGCGGCCGCATGTGGTGTGGTTCGGCGAGGTGCCGCTGGAGATGGAGCGGATTTTCCAGGCGCTGGACGCCTGCGCCCTGTTCCTGTCCATCGGCACCTCGGGCCATGTCTATCCGGCGGCGGGATTTGTGGCCCATGTGCGCGAGCGGGGCCTGGCCCCCACCGTGGAACTCAATCTGGAACCCTCCCAGGGCGCCAGCCTGTTCCATCAGGCCTTTTATGGTCCGGCCAGCGATGTGGTGCCGCGGTTTGTCGAAACGGTGCTGACGGGCGATGACCTGGGACCTGTTTGAGGCGCGCGATCCGGCGCCGCTGGTCCTGGCTCCCGGCGCCTGGCTGCGGCGCGGCCGGGTGCTGGCCGAGGCCGAAAGCATCCTGGCCCTGGTGGCCTTGGTGGCGGCCGAGGCGCCGTTCCGGCGCATGGAAACGCCGGGTGGCTTCACCATGAGCGCCGCCATGACCAGCTGCGGCCGCGCCGGCTGGCTGACCGATCGGTCGGGATACCGCTACGGCCCGCTGGATCCTTTGAGCGGCCGCCCCTGGCCGCCCCTGCCGGCATGGTTGAGCGCCCTGGCCGCCGGCCTGGCGGCGGAATGCGGCTATCCCGGCTTTGCGCCGGATTCCTGCCTGATCAACCGCTACGAGCCCGGCGCCCGCATGGCGCCGCATCAGGACAAGGACGAGCGCGACCTCACCGCCCCGATCGTTTCGCTCTCGTTCGGAATATCGGCGCGCTTTCTGTTCGGCGGGGCGCACCGCAGCGATCCGACACAAAAAATCCTGCTGCATCATGGCGATGTGGTGGTATGGGGCGGGCCGTCGCGGTTGTTTTTCCATGGCATCGGCGCCGTGCCCAAGGGCCATCATCCCGCCGTGGGGGCCATGCGCCTCAACCTGACCTTCCGCAAGGCGCTGTAGGCGGTCAGATCATATCGTCGCGGCCGCCCGGCAGATGGATGATGAAGGTGGTGCCCTCGCCGGGCACCGAGGCGATCTCGATGCGGCCGCCATGCAGTTCCACGAAGCTTTTCACCAGCGACAGGCCAAGACCGGCGCCGCTGTTGCGCGATTCGGTGGCGATGCCGCGCACGAAGCTGCCGAACACCCGGTCCTGTTCCTCGGGCTGAATGCCCTGGCCGGTATCGGCAACGGTGAACAGCAGCTCGGTATCGCCGGTCTGTTCGTTCTGGGCGCGCATGGCCGCCAGGGTGATCTGGCCGTGTTCCGGCGTGAATTTGACAGCGTTGGACAACAGGTTGAACAGCACCTGACGCACGCGCCGCTCGTCGGCCACGATCCAGCCGATATCCAGCGGACAATCGAAATTCAGCACCAGCCGCTTTTCCCGCAGCCGTTCGCGGGTCAGCTGCAGCACCGAGGTGAGCATGGCGTGCACATCGACGGTATTGAGGCTCAAGGTCATCTGCCCGGCCTCGATATTGGCCAGATCGAGAATATCCGACATCACCTGCAGCAGGGTGTGGCCGGCCTGATGGATGCCGCGGCTGTATTCCGACTGGCGGGGGTTGAGCGGCCCGAAATAGCCTTCGCTCAAGACCTCGGAAAAGCCCAGGATGGTGGTCAGCGGCGTGCGCACCTCGGCCGAGACGTTGGCGATGAATTCGCTTTTCAGGCGGTCGGCGGCGGCCAGGGCCTCGTTGCGTTCGCGCAAGGCCCGCTCCACCCGGGCGGTATCGGAAACGTCGAGCCAGGTGGTGAGCACGGCGCCGTCGGGCAGCGGCACCGAGGCGTAATCGAGGATCGAGCCGTCGGAGCGCTCCAGGCGGCCATGGCGGGCGATGCGTTCCGAGAACAGCGCCGTCATGCCGTCGCGCACCTCGGGCCAGTCCACCGCCGCGAAGAAGAAATCCTTGTGCCGGTCCACCAGCTGGCTGAGATGGGGCTCGCCGGCCAGTTCCTCGGGCGAAAGCGTCCAGATGCGGCCGTAGGAGGGGTTGGACAGGCGCAGCCGCCCGTCGGACGAGAACACCGCCACCCCTTCATGCAGGTTGTCGATGGTTTCGCGGTGCACCGCCAGCGAGGTCTTGTGCTGGCGTTCCAGGGCCAGGGCGTCGGTCACGTCCTCGTAGGTGAACAGCAGGCCGCCGAAGGGATGCGCCGAGACCACCCGCCGCAGGGTGCGTTCGTCGGGCAGATGCAGCAGATCCTCGCGGGCATCGAGCAGTGAGGTGAAGCGGCGCAGTTCCTCGTCCTTGTAGGCGCGGAAATCGGCCACTTCCGGCAGGCGGCGGTTTTCGCGCAGCACATCGATGAGATTGCCGTAGGTGGGCTTGGTGGCCAGCCAGTCGGATTCCAGGCGCCACAGCATGGAAAAGGCGGTGTTGAAAAAGGTAAGGCGGGTGTCGCTGGAGAAAATGGCGATGGCGGTGCCCAGATTTTCCAGCACGTCGGCATGGGCGGCCACATGGCGGTCGAGCTGGCCGGTCAGTTCCTCTTCGCGGGTGCGGTCGATGGCCATGCCCACGGTCATCAGGCCGTCGCCGCCGCTCAGGCTGGGCAGCGGCGCCTCGGTCAGTTCCACCAGGCGGCGGGCGCCGCCCATGACCAGATGAAAGCGCTCGCTGCGGGCGGTGCCGGCGGCGCGGGCGCGGGCGGCCAGGGCGCGGGCCTCACGCATGGCGGTGCCCGGCACCAGCTCGCGGCCGCCTTCCACGGCGTCGCGCGGGGTGGCGGCATCCACGGCGCGGGCATAGGCCTGATTGCAGGCCACCAGGGCCAGATCGCCGTCGCGCAGCCATACCGGCAGCGGATGGGCATCGAGCAGGGCGCGCAACAGATCGCGCTCGCGGCCCAGATCCTCGCTTTCGTGCGATAGCCGGTCCACCGCCGTGGCGCCTTCGGTCACGTCGCGCACCCACAGCATGTCGGCCAGGGGAACATCGTTGTCGTCGGCGGCGCGGCCGCCCGCCACCAGCATGCGGCGGGGGCTGTCGCGCAGGGTCAGCTCCAGCTCGAAACCGGTGCCCTGGCGGCGCAGCTCGGCCACGGCCTTTTCCAGCAGCACCCCCTCGCCCGCCTCGAAGCTTTGCACGATATCGCTGAAGGTGGCCTCGGTACCGCCGAACAGCCCCAGCAGCACCGCCAGGCGGCGCGAGCAATGTTCCGACAGCACGGTGTTGTTGGCGGCCAGGGTCCAGCGGTACAGGCCATCGGGAGCGGCGGCCAGCAGCGCTTCCAGCCGGCGGCAATCGGCTTCCAGCTGGCCGCTGCCCGAGGCGGCGGCGCGCAGCAGCCGGCTTTGGATCACCAGAACGGTCACACCGATCACCGCCACCAGCAGGGCGGCGATCAGCACGCTGAGCAGCACGGGATCGCCGGGCAGGAGCGGCACCGGAAAGGCGGAGGCATTTGCCGTTTGCGCCAGGGCCGGACCCGGCGCCAGGACGGTCAGACCGGTCAAAATTCTCAACAGCCGCATGAAAGTCCCCAGGTAAGGCCGGTCGGCACATCAGGCCCCAGGGTGCCGCCAGACGCGGAAAAAGACAAGTGCGGCGGGAGCTGTCAGCAGGGCAATCGGGTGAACGCGTGGGTGTTGTTTTACACCATATCATCTTCGGCGCGATGGCGCGTTGAGCGCCCGGCGATTGAGGGACGCGCATCAAACAGGGCAATCGGCTTCACCCGATTGCCCTGGAGCTGTCAGGCCGCGCGGGTGGCCGGGTTGTCGGTCAGCAGGGCATAGAGCCCTTCGGCGGTTTCGGTGCCGCGCAGTTTTTCGCACACCGCCTTGTCGCGCAACAGGCGCGACACCCGGGCCAGGGCCTTCAGGTGATCGGCGCCGGCGCTTTCCGGCGCCAGCAGCAGGAAGATCAGATCCACCGGCTGTTCATCGATGCTGTCGAAATTGATGGGCTTTTCCAGGCGGGCGAACAGGCCGTGCAGGCGTTCGAGATTGGGCAGTTTGCCGTGGGGAATGGCGATGCCGTTGCCCACCCCGGTGGTGCCGAGACGCTCGCGGTCGAGAAGAACATCGAACACCGTGCGTTCGGGCAGGCCGATGAGGTCGGCGGCGCGGCGGGCCAGTTCCTGCAAAGCCTGCTTCTTGCTGGTGGCGCGCAAATTGGGCACCACGCTTTCCGGGCTGATCAGATCGATGATTTCCATCACATGTCCTTGCGGTCGTCCGCCGGTTTCAAATCCGACCGATACTGGCCGGTCAGGCGACTTGGACGGGATCGTCCTTCATTTTTCAAAGCCTGGGCCACGCCAAATTATATGCCCATAAACGCTTCCGGTTCCCAACAGTCAAGTGCTATCGGCATCCCCGACGGGCGCCGGACAATAGGCGTGCTGTCCTGCCAAGTCAAGCAAAGGCGGTTCAACCGGATATGGATTTTTCCCTGCGGCGCTGCACCGAAGACGGGATTTTCATCGATTCCCTATATTTCGCCACCGTGCGGCGGGCGATATCCACCCCCTCGCCTTTCAGGATTTCAACGATCTTGTCGTCCGACAGCACATCCTTGGCGCTTTCGGCGTCGATCAGGCTTTTAATGCGGTGGCGCACCGCCTCGGCGGAATGGGCCTCGCCGCCGTTGGCGCCGGCGATGGCCTGGGTGAAGAAGTATTTCAGCTCGTAGATGCCGCGCGGCGTGGCCATGTATTTGTTGGCGGTCACGCGGCTGACGGTGCTTTCGTGCATGCCGATCACGGCGGCGATATCGCGCAGCACCAGCGGGCGCAGATACTGCACGCCGCGCTGAAAGAACATTTCCTGCTGGCGCACGATCTCGCTGGCCACCTTGAGGATGGTGGTGGCGCGCTGGTGCAGGGATTTCACCAGCCAGTTGGCCGACTGGAACTGTTCGTTCAGATAGGCCTTGTCGTCCTTGCCCTTGGCGGCGCCGCTGACGCGGGTGAAATAGCGGCTGTTGACCAGCACGCGGGGCAGAGTGTCGCTGTTCAGCTCCACGATCCAGCCGCCGCCGGGGGCCGGGCGCATCAGCACATCCGGGGTGACGGGCTGGGCCACGGCATCGTCGAACACCAGGGCGGGCTTGGGATCAAGGGCGCGGATCTCGGCGATCATCTCGGCCAGATCCTCGGCATCGATGCCGCACACCCGCATCAGGCCGGGCAGATCGCGCCGCGCCAGCAGCGGCAGATTGTCCAAAAGCGCCTGCATGGCCGGATCGAGGCGGTTTTTTTCCCGTAATTGCAGGGCCAGACATTCGGCCAGGCTGCGGGCGAAGATGCCGGGCGGATCGAAATGCTGCAGGCGGTCCAGCACCGCCGCCACCCGCTCGGGCGCGCAGCCCAGCAGGGTGGCCACCTCGGCCAGATCGCCGATGAGATAGCCGCTTTCGTCCAGCATCTCCATCAGATGGAGGCCGATCAGGCGGTCGGCGGCATCGGGCAGATCCATGTTGAGCTGGCCGGTCAGATGATCGCGCAGGGAAATGTCGCGCGTCAGGGTCTGCTCCAGGCTGCTCTCGCCCTCCTCGAAGCCGCCGCCGCCGCCACGGGTGCTGCCGTTCCATTCGGTGGCGTAGCCGTCGCCGCCATCGGCGGCGCTGTCGTTGTTCCAGGTATTGTCGTAATCGACGTCGAGCGGGGTTTCCTCGGCCTGCCCCGGCAGGGCGTCCACCACCCGCTCGGGTTCGGGGGCGGCGGTGTCGGCGGGCGGCGCCTCTTCGGCGGCGGGGGCGTCGCGGTCGGTTTCGTCGCGTTCCAGCAGGGGATTGCGTTCCAGCTCCTGCTCGATGAAGGCCGCCAGCTCGATATTGTTCAGCTGCAGCAGCTTGATGGCCTGCTGCAGTTGCGGCGTCATCACCAGGGACTGGGTTTGCCGAAGATCGAGGCGCGGCGTCAGCGACATGGGAAGCGTCCGCCTTACAGGCTGAAATGTTCGCCGAGATAGACCCGCCGAACCCCTTCATGGGCGACGATCTCGGAGGGCGCGCCTTCCATCAGCACGACGCCGTCGTGCAGGATGTAGGCGCGGTCGATGATATCCAGGGTTTCGCGCACGTTATGATCGGTGATCAGCACGCCGAGGCCGCGATGTTTCAGATGCGAGACCAGATCGCGGATATCGGAAACGGCGATGGGATCGATGCCGGCCAGCGGTTCGTCCAGCAGGATGAAGGCCGGGCGCGAGGCCAGGGCGCGGGCGATTTCCACGCGCCGCCGCTCGCCGCCCGACAGGGCCAGGGCCGGGGCGCCGCGCAGATGCGTTACGGAAAATTCCGACAGCAGGTCTTCCAGCTGGGCTTCGCGGGCGTCGCGGTCGGGTTCGCTCACCTCCAGCACGGCGCGGATATTGTTTTCCACCGTGAGGCCGCGGAAGATCGAGGCCTCCTGCGGCAGATAGCCGATGCCGAGGCGGGCGCGGCGGTACATGGGCAGGCCGGTGATTTCCTGGCCGTCGAGATGGATGGCGCCGCGATCGGGATTGATCAGGCCGGTGATGCAATAAAAACAGGTGGTCTTGCCGGCGCCGTTGGGGCCGAGCAGACCCACCGCCTCGCCGCGCCGCACCTTTACGGTAACGTCGCGCAACACCGGGCGTTTCTTGAAATGCTTGCCGATGTTCGAGGCCACCAGTCCTTCGAAAGCGGTGTGATCGTCCGTGAGCGGCGCCGACATCTAGGGCTTCCCTCCTCCTGCGGCGGACGTGTTCTTGGCGTCCTTGGTCTTGTGCTGCGGCACGAAATAGCCCTTAACCCGCTGCTGGCCCGACTTGGCGCCGGGCAGGGTGGGATAAAGGTTGCTGATGCCGCTGTTCAGGTCAACGGTGGCATATTGGCCGTTCAGGGTGTTCTTGTCGCGGGTCAGCTGCACATTGCCGGTGACATAGACCATGCCCTTGGCCACATCGTAGTCGCTGTGGTTGCCGGTGACGGTTTCGGTGGGGGTGGTCAGCACCACATGGCCGTCGGCATGGGCTTTTTCGATTTCCATGGCGCCCTGGGCGTTCTTGGCGAAATCGGCGGTCAGCACGTCGCCCTGCACGGTCTTGTCCAGATGCACGGCCTTGGCGTTGCCCCGCGCCACGCCCTGCTGCTTCTGATTCCAGTATTCCAGGCTGTCGCGGGCGGTAATGACGTCGCTGGTGGTGACCAGGCGCAGGTTCTGGCCGGTCAGGATCACCTTGTCGTCGTCGATGTTGTAGTCGCCGTGATCGCCGTAGGCGGTATCGGTGGGAGATTTCACCACCACGTGGCCGATGGCCTCGATGCGCCAGATCTCGCTGGCGCCGCCCTGGCTGTCCATGGGATTGGCCGCGCCTTTGCCCTTGGCGGCCGGGGCGGCGGCGGGGGCCGGGGCGGGTTTGCCGGCGCCGCCCGGTCCGGCGGCCTTGTTGCGGTAATAGGCGATCAGGGTGTCGGCATAAAGGGTGATGTCGCCACGGATGGCGCGGGCGTTGCGGTGCGCCACCACCTTATGGTCGTTCTGCACCAGTTCGATGCCGTCATCGGCATAAACCTCGACGGGGGTGCCGGATTTCGAGCTTTCCAGATTGACGCCGGGCTGGGCCGGCGGCTGGGCCGGCGCGGTCCGGGGTTTGGCGGCGGCGGGCAGCGCGGCCAGTCCGGCCAGCAGGCACAGGGCCAGGGGAAGACGGCGGATCTGCTTCATGATGTCGGTTTCCTGGCTTTTCCCGCTTTTTTCGGATGATCCGGCGCCGGTCCATGGGCGCCGAACAGCACGGCATGGGCCTTGCCGGTGAAAATGATGTCCTGGCCCCGCTGCAGCATGCGGAAGCCCTCGCCGGTGATGGTGCCGGCCGGTCCGTGGCCGTGGGTGGGCTCGTCGCCGCTGGCATCGTTGGTGGCCACATTGATGCGGGCGCTGTTGGAGTGAACCTCGTAGCCGGTGTCCTCGTAGAGATCGACATGGCCCAAAAGGTCGAGAAGGTTCACCTTCTGGCGGAACAGGCCGTTATCGGCCTGCAAAATCACCCCGGCGCCGCCCTTGGTGGTGAAATCGGCCTGGGGCTTTTCCAGTTCCTCGGCCATGGACTGGGTATCCACCTGGGTGGCCACCCGGGCGGTCACGGTAAAGGGCATGTTCTGGTTGTCGGTACCGTAATAGCGCGGATTCTGCATGGCCATGGTATCGATGGTCTTCAGGTTGAAGCCGGCGAAGGCGGCGCGGAACACCGAATTGCGCGGTGCCACCTTGGGCCAGATCAGCACCAGCCCCAGCAGGGCGGCGGCGATGGCCGGCAGCACCAGGCGCATGATGCCGACAAAGCGGGTATAACGGGCGAAAATGCGGCGGAACGACGGGCCGCGGTGCCCGTTCATCGGCGGGCGTGACGGCGCTGGCGGCGCCACCCGGTCCTCGCTGCCGATGCGGATGTCCATCGCGGGTCCGCCTTACGCCACGCCGGCGCGCAGGCAGTCGTGCACATGCAGGATGCCGACGGGATGGGTTTCGGCATCCACCACGAACAGGCTGGTGATGGAGCGGGCGTTCATGATGTGCAGGGCTTCCGCCGCCAGCATATTCGGGCGCACGGTCTTGGGGTTGGCGGTCATGACCTCGGCGGCGGTGCGGCTGAAAAGGTCGGACGACAGATGGCGGCGCAGATCGCCGTCGGTGACGATGCCCAAAAGGCGGCCCTGATCGTCCAGAACGCCCACGCAGCCGAAGGCCTTGTTGGTCATCACCAGCAGCGTCTCGCCCATGGGCAGGCCCCGATGCACCAGCGGCATCAGATCGCCGCCATGCATGAGGTCGGAAACCTTGGCCAGACGGCGGCCCAGCTTGCCGCCGGGATGAAAGACCTTGAAATCGGCCGACGAGAATCCCTTGCGTTCCAGCAGGGCCACGGCCAGGGCATCGCCTAAGGCCAGCATCATGGTGGTGCTGGTGGTGGGGGCCAGGCCCATGGGGCAGGCCTCGCCCAGGTCGGGCAGGATCAGGGCCTGATCGGCGGCCTGGGCCAGGGCGCTGTCGGCGCGGCTGGTGATGGCCACCAGGGGAATATCGAAGCGGCGGCAGAAGCTGACCACATCGGTCAGTTCCGGGGTTTCGCCGGAATTGGACAGGGCCAGCACGGCATCATGCTGGGTGATCATGCCCAGATCGCCGTGGCTGGCCTCGCCGGGGTGCACATAGGAGGCCGGGGTACCGGTGGAAGCCATGGTGGCGGCGATCTTGCGGCCCACATGGCCGCTTTTGCCCATGCCGGAAACGATGACCCGGCCGCCGCCGCCCACGGTCAGCAGCGAAAGGGCGGTGGTGAAGTCTTGTCCCAGGCTGTCGGCCAGGATGCGCAGGGCCTCGGCCTCGGCGCGCAGCAGGGTGCGGCCCACGGCGAGATCGGCGGCGGCTTGTTCCGGCGAACAGGGTTCGGGCTGGATGTTCATAACGGCGGTGTTCCTGAAACGCTGATGGCCCGCGGCCGAAACGGCGCGGGGCGTGTCTTGCCCGGCAGTATGCGTGCGGGCCTGCGATGGGTCAATCCGACGCAGTTGTATCCTCTGCTCAAGGCGCAATGAAGCGTAATCGTGCGCGGGGCGGCGTCAGTGGGAAAAGATGTCTTCCTCGCTCCAGCCGGCCAGATCGAGGGCGGCGCGGATGGGCAGGAAGGAGAAACAGGCCTCGGCCAGGGGGCGGCGGCCTTCCCGGTCCAGCAAATGGTCCAGCCGCTCTTTCAGGGTGTGCAGATGCAAAACATCCGAGGCGGCATAGGTCCTCTGCTCCTCGCTGAGGCGGGGGGCGCCCCAGTCCGAGGTTTGCTGCTGCTTCGAGAGATCCACGCCCAGAAGCTCGCGGCACAGATCGCGCAGGCCGTGGCGGTCACAGTTGGTGCGGCTGAGTTTGCTGGCCACCTTGGTGCAATAGACCGTCTGGCAGATCACGCCGAAATGCTTCTGGATCATCGCCAGGTCGAAGCGGGCGAAATGAAACAGTTTGACGAGGCCGTTCTCGGCCAGCAGGGCGCGGAGACGGGGGGCGGCGTAATCGGGGGTGGGGAAATGCACCAGATGCGCCTCGCCGTCGCCGGCCGAAAGCTGGATCACGCACAGGCGGTCGCGCTGCAGCGACAGGCCCATGGTTTCGGTATCGATGGCGACGGAACCGTTGAAGGCAACGGTGTCGGGCAGATCGTAGAGATGATAATGAATGGCCACGGACGGAGACCCTCGACGCTATGATGCTATCCGGAAGCGTTCCGGCCTTCCCCGGCGGAAGGGGGTTAACCCTTCCGCCGACGGGAAGATTGGTGCCCAGGAGAAGACTCGAACTTCCACGACCTTTCGGCCACTAGAACCTGAATCTAGCGCGTCTACCAATTCCGCCACCTGGGCATAGGGTCCGGGCTAACGCTTTGATCTACAAGCTGAAAACTTGTTTTTCGCTGCCTGCCCGGCCGTGCCGAGGGCCAGAGAAATATCCGGAGCCGAGGGGCTTGTCAAACACTTTCGTGAAGTTTTTTGTCCGCTCCGGCGAAAAAAGTGTGCCGCGGTGCAAAAGAGGCGCTTTTCCGGCCTTGCGGCAGTTGAAACCCCGGCCCCGGTGTTCTAGCTTGCTGCCACGTTTCCAGATGACCGCGTCAATGCAGGGGAGAGGAACAATGGCAAATCGCCTGGCTGTGGTTTTTGGCGGATCGGGTTTTATCGGCCGTCATGTGGTTCAGCACCTGGCCCGGCAGGGTTGGCGGGTGCGCGTCGCCGTGCGCGATGCCGAAGGGGCCGCTTTTCTGAAGCCCCTGGGCGAGGTGGGCCAGGTGGTGCCGGTGCATGCCAACGTGGGCAACGACGCCTCGGTGGCCACCATGGTGCAGGGCGCCGATCTGGTGGTCAATCTGGTGGGGGTGCTGGTGTCGCGCGGCAAGCGCAGCTTCAAGGCCCTGCACGAGGAGGCCGCCGCGCGGGTGGCCAAGGCCGCCGCCGCCGCCGGGGTGTCGCGGCTGGTGCATGTCTCGGCCCTGGGGGCCAGCGCCACTTCGGCCTCGGCCTACGCCCGCAGCAAGGCGGCGGGCGAGGAGGCGGTGCGCGCCGCCTTTCCCACCGCCACCATTCTGCGCCCCAGCGTGGTGTTCGGCCCCGAGGATGATTTCTTCAACCGCTTCGCCGCCCTGGCCACCGTCAGCCCGGTGCTGCCGGTGTTCGTGACCGACGGCCTGCGGCCGCGCTTCTGCGGCAAGATCCCCTGCGGCATCGATCTCTTCGGTTCGGGCGGCACCAAGTTCCAGCCGGTCTATGTGGGCGATGTGGCGCAGGCGGTGCTGGCCGCCGCCGAACGGGCCGATGCCCTGGGCAAAACCTTCGAACTGGGCGGCCCCACCGTTTACAGCATGAAGCGGATCCTGGAGATGACCCTGGCCGCCTCGGGCCGCAAGCGCCTGATCGTGCCCAAGCCGATGATCGCCGCCAAGCTGCTGGCCGCGGTGCTGCAGTTCCTGCCCAAGCCGCCGCTGACTCCCGATCAGGTCAAGCTGCTGGCGGTGGACAATGTGCCGGACGGCACCGCGCCCGGCCTGGCCGCTCTCGGCATCACCCCCACCGCGGCCGAGGTGGTGCTGCCCACCTATCTGTCGCGCTACATCAATCCCTACGTCCACCAGCAGCCGGTGTAACCGGCGGTGCAGCCCGCATGACGACAAGGCCGGGGAGGCGTTCTCCCCGGCCTTGTTTTTTACATCACGCCCAGCCAGATCATCAGCGCCCCCACCAGGAAGCGGTAGAAGGCGAAGAAGAACAGGCCGGCGCGGCTGATCCAGGCATTGGCCAGGGCGACGGCGGCCAGCACCAGGGTGAAGGAGGTGGCGGCGGTCAAAAGATCGGCGCCGCTGGGCGAGGCGCCGTGCGCGGCGAAATAAAACAGATTGTGGCCGATGCCGAACAGCAGCACCGGCAGCGTGGCCAGCAGCATGAAGCGATAGGCGGCCGGGCGCTCCAGGCCGATGAGGCGGGCGGTGGTCAGGGCCACCGCCACCCGGCCGACGCCGGGGATCAGGGCCAGCCATTGCAGGGCGCCGATCAGCGCCGCCTCGGCCGGGGTCAGATGCTCGATACGCTTCACCGTCATGCTCATGAGATCGATGGCGGCCATCAGCAGGGCGCAGCCCACGGTGATCAGCCCCGCCGTCAGCAGCCGGAATCCCAGTGGCGGCAGCAGGCTGTCGGCGATGATCCAGGGTGCGGCGGCGATCAAGGCCTTGCCCAGCAGGCGGGCCCCGGCTTCCACGCGGGCCTTGCGCAATTTCCACAGGCCTTGTCCGATCAGCGCCACATCGCGCCACAGCCACAGCAGCAGGGCCAGCATCGCCCCCACCTGAACGGCGATGATGATCGACCCCGCCTTCCAGCCGGTGAGATGGGCCAGCAGCTGGGCATGGGCCCCGGCATCGATGGGCAGCACGGCGGCGGCGCCCTGGATCAGGGCCAGGATCAGAACATCTACAAGGTCTAGTGGATGCAAGGCTTCGGTACCCCCTTGCGATGGGCTTATAGCATAGGGGGGCGGCCATAAAAATCGCCTAAATAGGTCCGATACGAGACCAATTATGGGCGGAGGGGTCCCGGGACACGGCCGTGCGGCGAAAGCCTGCGGAAATTTTCATAAAATATAGGACAGCATATCTTACCTTTTTAGCGGTTTTCCCTGGATTCCTGCTAAAAACTGCCCTATCAAAAGCCCGACCAGCCCCGTGCCCAACCGATCGGTCTGGGTATCGGGGCGCATTCATCCATGAGCGGGAGCCCACGGCCATGCCGTCGAAAATGCTGCAATTCATCACTCTGCCCCAGGCCATGCCCGATAAGCGCGCCCCGGCCGAGCGAAAAGCCGATTTCGACGAAATCTACCGTCCGTTCGACGACGGCCGCGCCGCCAGCCAGGCCTCGCGCTGCGAGCAATGCGGCATTCCCTTCTGCCAGATCCATTGTCCGGTGGCCAACAACATCCCCGACTGGCTGATGCTCACCGCCGCCGGCCGCCTGGAAGAGGCCTATGCCCTGTCCTCGGCCACCAATAATTTCCCGGAAATCTGCGGCCGCATCTGCCCGCAGGACCGCCTGTGCGAAGGCTCCTGCGTGCTGGAGCAGAGCGGGCACCGCAATGTCACCATCGGCGCCGTGGAAAAATACATCACCGACACCGCCTGGGAAAAAGGCTGGGTGCGCCCCCCCAGCCCCCTGGCCGAGAAGGCGCAGTCGGTGGGCATCATCGGTTCCGGCCCGGCCGGGCTGGCCGCCGCCGATCAGCTGCGCCGGCTGGGCTATGGCGTGCATGTCTACGAACGCCAGGACCGCGCCGGCGGCCTGATGATCTACGGCATCCCCGGCTTCAAGCTGGACAAGACGGTGGTGGAGCGGCGCACCCGGCTGCTGGCCGAGGGCGGCGTGGTGTTCCATCTCGGTTTCGAGGTCGGCCGCGACGCCACGCTGGAAGAGCTGCGCGCCCGCCACGATGCCGTGCTGATCGCCACCGGCGTTTACAAGGCCCGCCCCCTGGATGTGGCCGGCGCCGAGCTGGAAGGCGTGCATGCCGCCCTTGATTATCTTATCGCCAGCAACAAGGCCGGCCTGGGCGACAGCGTGCCGGCCTATGCCGACGGTACCCTGAACGCCGCCGGCAAGGCGGTGGTGGTGATCGGCGGCGGCGATACCGCCATGGACTGCGTGCGCACCGCCATCCGCCAGGGCGCCAAATCGGTGAAGTGCCTCTACCGCCGCGACCGCGCCAACATGCCGGGCTCGCAGCGCGAGGTGGCCCACGCCGAGGAGGAGGGCGTGGAGTTCGTCTGGCAGGCGGCCCCCGAACTGGTGCAGGGCAAGGGCCGGGTTCAGTCGGTGCGTTGTGTGAAAATGCATCTGGGCACCGCCGACGCCTCGGGGCGCCAGGTGCCCACGCCGGTGGACGGCTCGGCCTTCGAGATCAAGGCCGACATGGTCATCAAGGCCCTGGGATTCGATCCCGAGGATGTGCCGGCCCTGTTCGGCAGCCCCGATCTGGCCGTCAGCCGCTGGGGCACCGTCAGCGTCGATGCCGTCAGCCAGGGCACCAGCCTGCCCGGGGTGTTCGCCGCCGGCGATATCGCGCGCGGCGCCTCGCTGGTGGTGTGGGCCATCCGCGACGGCCGCACCGCCGCCGCCGCCATTCATGATTTCATCCAGGGCCGCGCCGTCGGCGCCCAGGCCTCGTGAGCAGAGGACTGACCATGAGCAAGATCATCCGCACCGAAGGCGACCTGTTCGTCGAGCAGTATGAAAAGAACCGCGCCCTCCTGGAGCAGGCCGGCATCGACACCACCCCGCACGACGCCTGCGGCGTCGGCCTGGTGGCGGCGCTGGACGGCAAGCCGCGCCGCGCCGTGGTGGTGGCCGGCATCGAGGCCTTGAAGGTGCTGTTTCATCGCGGCGCCGTGGATGCCGACGGCAAGACCGGCGACGGCGCCGGCATCCACGTGGAAATTCCCCAGGATTTCTTCAAGGACCATATCCGCCACCAGGGCCACGAGCCGGTGCCCGGCCGTCTGGCCGTGGGCATGTGCTTCCTGCCCAAGACCGATCTCGGCGCCCAGGAACGCTGCCGCTCCATCGTGGAAAGCGAGATCCTGAAGTTCGGCTACACCATCTACGGCTGGCGCCAGGTGCCGGTGAACGTGTCGGTGATCGGCGAAAAAGCCAACGCCACCCGGCCCGAGATCGAGCAGATCATGGTGGCCAACAACCGCAATGTGGACGAGCAGACCTTCGAGACCGAGCTTTACATCATCCGCCGCCGCATCGAAAAGGCGGTGCTGGCCGAACATATCGCCGATTTCTACATCTGTTCGCTGTCCTGCCGCTCGGTGATCTATAAGGGCATGTTCCTGGCCGAACAGCTGTCGGTGTTCTATCCCGATCTGCTGGATGCGCGCTTCGTGTCGTCCTTCGCCATCTATCACCAGCGCTATTCCACCAACACCTTCCCCACCTGGCGCTTGGCGCAGCCCTTCCGCATGCTGGCCCATAACGGCGAGATCAACACGCTGAACGGCAACCTCAACTGGATGAAAAGCCACGAAACCCGGCTGGCGCACGAGGCCCTGGGCGAGCATATCGCCGATATCAAGCCGGTGGTGCAGGCCGGGGGATCGGATTCCGCCGCCCTCGACAACGTGTTCGAGCTGATGGTGCGGGCCGGGCGCGAGGCGCCGCTGGTGAAATGCATGCTGGTGCCGGAATCCCTGGGCGCCAACGCCACCATGCCGCAGTCGCACCGCGATTTCTTCAGCTACTGCAACAGTGTCATCGAACCCTGGGACGGCCCCGCCGCCCTCTGCGCCACCGATGGCCGCTGGGTGGTGGCGGGCATGGACCGCAACGGCCTGCGCCCCATGCGCTACACCATCAGCCGCGACGGCCTGCTCATCGTCGGTTCGGAAACCGGCATGGTGCGCATTCCCGAACAGGATGTGGTGGAGAAGGGCCGCGTCGGCCCCGGCCAGATCATCGGCGTCGATCTCAAGGCCGGCGCCTTTTATAAGGACGGCCCCCTGAAGGACATGCTGGCGGCCCGCCGTCCCTACGGCCAGTGGGTTAAGCGCTGCACCCAGCTCGACAGCCTGATCCGTACCGACGCCCCCGAGCCCTCGACCCTTTCCGGCGACGATCTGCGCCGCCGCCAGTTCGGCTACGGCATCACCATGGAGGATCTGGAGCTGATCCTGCAGCCCATGGTCGAGGACGCCAAGGAGGCCATCGGCTCCATGGGCGACGATGCGCCGCTGGCGGTGCTGTCGGACCAGTATCGCGGCCTGCATCACTATTTCCGCCAGACCTTCAGCCAGGTGACCAATCCGCCCATCGACAGCCTGCGCGAAAGCCGGGTGATGAGCCTGAAGACCCGCCTGGGCAATCTCGGCAATATCCTCGACGAAGAGGAAAGCCAGTGCGACATGCTGCAGCTGGAAAGCCCGGTGCTGTCCACCGCCGAGTTCCAGGCCATGCGCGCCTATATGGGCGATACCGCCGCCGAGATCGACTGCACCTTCGATCCCAACGGCGGCGATCACGCCCTGGCCGACGCCCTGCAGCGCATCAAGCGCGAGGCCGAGGACGCCGTGCGCGGCGGCTGCACCCACGTTATCCTGTCGGATGAGAAAAACGGCCCCAACCGCGCCGCCATTCCCATGATCCTGGCCGCGGGCGCCGTGCACACCTATCTGGTGCGCCAGCAGCTGCGCACCTTCACCTCGCTCAACGTGCGTTCGGGCGAATGTCTGGATGTGCAGTATTTCGCCGTGCTGATCGGCGTCGGCGCCACCACCGTCAACGCCTACATGGCCCAGGAGAGCATCGCCGACCGTCATCGCCGCGGCCTGTTCCCCGGCCTGACCCTGGAAAACTGCATGCGCCGCTATAAGCATGCCGTCGATCAGGGGCTGCTGAAGATCATGTCGAAGATGGGCATCTCGGTGATTTCCAGCTATCGCGGCGGCTATTGCTTCGAGGCGGTGGGCCTGTCGCGCGCTCTGGTGGCGGAGTTCTTCCCCGGCATGAGCTCGCGTATTTCCGGCCTGGGCCTGACCGGCATCCAGCACAAGATGATCGAGATGCACCGCCGCGCCTGGGGCGAGGGCGGCGTCACCCTGCCGGTGGGCAGCTTCTACCGCGTGCGCCGGGGCGGCGAGACCCACAGTTTCGACGGCACCCTGATCCATACCCTGCAAACCGCGGTCAGCAGCGACAGCTATACCCTTTACAAGCGCTATTCCGAGGGCCTGCGCAAGCTGCCGCCCATCAGCCTGCGCGATCTGCTGGAATATCAGCCCGCCGGCCCGGCCATTTCCACCGACGAGGTGGAAAGCATCACCGAGGTGCGCAAGCGCTTCATCACGCCGGGCATGAGCCTGGGCGCGCTGTCGCCCGAGGCGCACGGCACCTTGAACATCGCCATGAACCGCATCGGCTCCAAGTCGGTGTCGGGCGAGGGCGGCGAGGATCCCAGCCGCTACAAGCCCGCCGCCAACGGCGACAACGCCAATTCGGCCATCAAGCAGGTGGCGTCGGGGCGGTTCGGCGTCACCGCCGAATATCTGAAGAACTGCCGCGAGATCGAAATCAAGGTGGCCCAGGGCGCCAAGCCCGGCGAAGGCGGCCAGCTGCCCGGTTTCAAGGTGACGGTGGAAATCGCCAAGCTGCGCCACGCCACCCCCGGCGTCACCCTGATCAGTCCGCCGCCGCATCACGATATCTATTCCATCGAGGATCTGGCCCAGCTCATCTACGACCTGAAGCAGATCAATCCGGTGGCCAAGGTTTGCGTCAAGCTGGTCAGCCGGTCCGGCATCGGCACCATCGCCGCCGGCGTGGCCAAGGCCAAGGCCGACATCATCCTGGTGTCGGGCAATGTGGGCGGCACCGGCGCCAGCCCGCAAACCTCCATCAAGTTCGCCGGCCTGCCCTGGGAAATGGGCCTGTCGGAGGTGCATCAGGTGCTGACCCTGAACCGCTTGCGCCACCGCGTGAAGCTGCGCACCGACGGCGGCCTGAAAACCGGACGCGATATCGTCATCGCCGCCATGCTGGGGGCCGAGGAGTTCGGCATCGGCACCACCTCGCTGGTGGCCATGGGCTGCATCATGGTGCGCCAGTGCCATTCCAACACCTGCCCGGTGGGGGTGTGCACCCAGGACGGCGAGCTGCGCAAGAAGTTCACCGGCACCCCGGAGAAGGTGGTCAACCTGTTCAGCTTCGTGGCCGAGGAGGTGCGCGAGATCCTGGCCGGGCTGGGGGTGAAGAAGCTCGAGGACATCATCGGCCGCTCCGACCTTCTGGCCCAGGTCAGCCGCGGCTCGGCCCATCTCGACGATCTTGACCTCAATCCCCTGCTGGCCCAGGCCGATTCCGGCGGCTTCCCCCGCTATTGCACCCTGGAAGGGCGCAACGAGGTGCCGGAAACCCTGGACGCCCAGATCATCGCCGATGCCCGTCCGGCCCTGGAAGAGGGCGAGAAGATGCAGCTCACCTACACGGTGCGCAACACCCACCGGGCCATCGGCACCAAGCTTTCGCACATGATCACCAAGCGGTACGGCATGTTCGGGCTGCAGCCCGGCCATATCACCGTGCGCCTGCGCGGCTCGGCCGGGCAGTCGCTGGGGGCCTGGGCGGTGCAGGGCCTGCGCCTGGAAATGTTCGGCGATGCCAACGACTATGTGGGCAAGGGCCTGTCGGGCGGCATGATCGTGATCCGGCCGCCGGTGTCGAGCCCGTTGAAAACCAACGAAAACACCATCATCGGCAATACGGTGCTCTACGGCGCCACGGCGGGCAAACTGTTCGCCGCCGGCCAGGCCGGCGAACGCTTCGCCGTGCGCAATTCCGGCGCCGATGTGGTGGTGGAGGGCTGCGGCTCCAACGGCTGCGAATATATGACCGGCGGCACCGCGGTGATCCTGGGGGCGGTGGGGGCCAATTTCGCAGCCGGAATGACCGGCGGCATGGCCTTCGTCTACGATCCCGACGGCAGCTTCCAGCACCGCGTCAATCCGGAATCGGTGGTCTATCAGCGGGTCGAGGTCAACTACTGGGAGGACCGGCTGCTGGATCTCATCCGCCAGCATGCCCAGGAAACCCAGTCGGCGCATGCCCAGGAGATCCTGGCCCACTGGCACCGCGAGCGCGGCTGTTTCTGGCAGGTGGTGCCCAAGGAAATGCTGAGCCGCCTGCCCCATCCGGTGACGGCGCGGGCGGCGGAGTGACGGCCGCGGCCCCCGTTCGCCGGCAAAAGCCGGGCGGACGGGGGCTGCTAATTCCTTTGCAGTCCCCCCGTCCGGTCGGCTAAAACGGAGCCATGTTCACGCTCTATCATCTCCCGGTCTGTCCCTTTTCCCGCAAGGTGCGCATCGCCCTGGGGGAAAAGAAGTGCGCCTTCGAGCCGGTGGTGGAACTGCCGTGGGAGGAGCGCCCCGAATTCACGGCCCTCAACCCCGGCGGCGATGTGCCGGTGCTGGTGGTGAACCAGGGCGGCGCGGTGCTGGCCGATTCCATGGCCATCTGCGAATATCTCGATGAAACCTGCCCCGAGCCGCCCCTGTTCGGCGCCGATCCGTTGCAGCGGGCCGAGGTGCGCCGCCTGGTGGGCTGGTTCGATGGCCGCTTCAATGTGGAGGTCACCCTCAATCTGGTGGGGGAAAAGCTGATCAAGCGGCAGATGGGCCACCCCGGCGGCCCGGATTCGCGGGCCATCCGCATCGGCTATGCCCGCATCCGCGATCATCTGGACTATGTGGGCTGGCTGACCGAACGCCGCCGCTGGCTGGCCGGCGATTCCTTCTCGCTGGCCGATATCGCCGCCGCCGCGCATCTGTCGTCGGTGGATTATATCGGCGATGTGCCGTGGGACGATTATCCGGCGGTGAAGGACTGGTACGCCCGCATCAAATCGCGGCCCAGCCTGCGGCCGCTGCTGGCCGATCATGTGCCGGGCGTGGCGCCGCCCCGACATTATGCCGACCTGGATTTCTAGGGCCGCCCTCGCCTGGCTGCTGCTGCTGCTGCCGGCCCTGCCGGCGGCGGCCAAGGTCATCACCCGTCTGCCCACCGCCGACAAGGTGGTGGCCCTGACCTTCGATGCCTGCGAAAGCCGCACCCCGGCCTTTCTCGATCACGGCATCAGCGATTTCCTGGTGGCGCACCAGATCCCCTTCACCATTTTCGTCAGCGGCCGCTTCGCCCGCCACAACGGCGCCGCTCTGGCGGCCCTGGGCAAACTGGATTTCGTCGAGCTGGAAAACCACTCGATGAACCATTTCAATCACATGGAACGCCTGCCGGATCAGGCCATCCGCCAGGAGCTGGCCGAGGCCGATGCCGCCCTCTTTCAGGCCAGCGGCCGCCACAGCCGCTATTTCCGCTTTCCCGCCGGCAATTATGATGCCCGCAGCCTGGCGGTGGTGGAGCAGGCCGGCTACAAGGTGGTGCACTGGAGCTTCGCCAGCGGCGATCCCGGCCGTTCGGTCACGCCGGCCCATCTCACCGAATGGGTGCTGCTGAAAACCCGGCCCGGCGATATCCTGATTTTCCATATCAACGGCCGGGGCTGGTCCACCGCCCGGGCCCTGCCCGGCATCGTGGCGGCGCTGCAACGGCGCGGCTACCGCTTCACCCGCCTGGACCGCATGCTGCCATGAGCCTGGCGGCGCTGAGCGAGTGGGCCCGGCTGCGCCCCCTGGCGCCCCAGGATATTCCGGTTCTGGCCCAGGCCTGCGCCGCCATGGATCCCTGGCGGCAGTTGCGCTTCAGCGCCGCCGCCCTGGCCCGCTATTTTCAAAAACCCGATCCCTCCCTGGACCGTTTCGTTATCGAGACGGATGATCTGCCACAGGCCGGGCTGCTTTTTCTGCGCGCGCCCTGGCTGCGCGGGCCGTTTCTGGAGATGCTGGCCCTGCTGCCGGCGGCGCAGGGGCGTGGGCTGGGCGCCGCCGCCGTGCGCTGGGCCCAGGCCCAGGCCGGCGGCAATCTGTGGGTGACGGTAAGCGCCTTCAACCACCGGGCCCGCGCCTTTTACGCGGCGCAGGGCTTCGTGCCGGTGGCCGAACTGCCCGATCTTCTGGTGGAGGGGCAGAGCGAGATCCTGCTGCGGATCAGGCTTTGAACAGGCCGCTGCTGGTGGAATGCTCGAAATGCACCGCCTCGCCGGGGAAGGCCAGCGGATAGGCGGCGTGCGCCGCCTGGGCCGCCTCGGCGAAGCCTTGCAAAATCAGCTTCAGCTTGCCGGGATAGCTGGAAATATCGCCGATGGCGAAAATCCCCGGCAGGCTGGCGGCCTGGCTGCCGGCGGCAACGGCGATCTGGGTTCCGGCCATCTCCAGCCCCCATTGGGCGATGGGCCCGAGATTGCCGGCCAGGCCGAAGAAGGGCAGCAGCACATCGGCCTCAAGGGGGCGGGTCTGGCCGTCGAGGGTGGCCACCACCACGCGGGACAGATGGCCGTCCTCGCCCTCCAGGGCGTGCAGCTGGTAGGGCACCACCAGCTCCACCCGGCCCTGATCGGCCAGGGCCTTCAGCTGCGCCTCGGAATCGGGGGCGGCGCGGAATTTGGCGCGGCGGTGCACCACCATCACCCGCTCGGCCACCTCGGCCAGGGAAATGGCCCAATCCACCGCGCTGTCGCCGCCGCCGGCGATCACCACCCTCTTGCCGGCGAAATCCTGGCGGCGCTTGACGAAATAGAACACCGAGCGCCCCTCGAAGCGCTCCAGCCCCTGCAGCGGCGGGCGGTTGGGGCCGAAAGCCCCGGCGCCGGCGGCGATCATCACCACGCGGGCAACGATGCCCTCGCCGTTGGACAGCCCCACTTCCCAGCGGCCGTCGGGCAGCTGCACCAGGGTTTCCACGGTCACCCCCATATGATAGCGCGGCGCGAAGGGCGCGGCCTGCTCGGTCAGCCGGTCCACCAGATCGGCGGCGAGAACCTTGGGAAAACCGGGAATATCGTAGATGGGTTTTTCCGGATAAAGCGCCGTCAGCTGACCGCCGAGAGCGTCCAGGGCATCCACCACATGCGCCTTCATCTTCAGCATGCCCAGCTGGAACACCGCGAACAGCCCCACGGGTCCGGCCCCCACGACCACGGCATCGGTTTCATGGCGGGTGGTGAACATGGTGAAAACTCCCAGAAACGAGGAAAAAGCGATCGTGCCAACAAGTGGGGGAATTTGAGCGGTAAATCAAGGCTGGTTGCGCCTGAGCCGGGGCCGGGCTACAAACAGGGCATGGCTGAGAACAAGACCTCCTATAGCGTCGATCTGGCCGACGAGGCGGCCACCGCCCGTCTGGCGGACCGGCTGGCGCCCTTGGCGCGGCCGGGCGACGTCATCGCCCTGGAAGGGGATCTGGGCGCCGGCAAAACCAGCTTCGCCCGCGCCTTCGTGCGCGCCCTGACCCATGCGGCGGAAGAGGTGCCCAGCCCCACCTTCACCCTGGCCCAGCTTTATGAGTGCGAAGCCGGAACGATCTGGCATTTCGACCTTTACCGCCTGGAAAAACCCGACGACGCCCTGGAACTGGGCCTGGAGGAGGCCTTCGCCGACGGCATCAGCCTGATCGAATGGCCCGAACGGCTGGGGCCGTGGCTGCCGCGCGACCGTCTGATCCTGCGGCTGTCGGCGGCGGCGGACGGCGGACGGCGGGCCGAGATCGGCGCGGCGGGGCCAAGATGGCGGCAACGTTTGAAGGAGAGTTTCGGTGAGTGAACGCGCCCAACGCATCGCGGAGTTTCTGGCCCGCCACGGCTGGGGGCAGGCCCGGCGCGGCCCCCTGGCCGGGGATGCCTCGTTCCGCCGCTACGAGCGTCTGAGCGACGGCGGCCGTTCGGTGGTGCTGATGGATGCGCCGCCGCCGCAGGAGGATGTGCGCCCCTTCATGCGCATCGCCGGGCATCTTCTCGACATGGGCTACAGCGCGCCGAAGATCCTGGCCGCCGACGAAACGGCGGGCCTGCTGCTGCTGGAGGATCTGGGCGATGCCACCTTCAGCCGCCTGCTGGCGCACGGCGAGGACGAGGAGGATCTCTACTGGCTGGCGGTGGACATGCTGATCGATCTGCACGGCCAGGGCGATGCCGCCATTCCCAGCGGGCTGGCGCCCTACGACGACGAACGGCTGATGGCCGAGGTGCTGCTCCTGGCCGACTGGTATCTGCCCGCCGTGCTGGGCCAGCCGCTGCCGGAGGCGCGGCGCCAGCAGTACATGGCCTTGTGGCGCGATCTCTTTCCCACCGCGCACGAAGTGCCGGAAACCCTGGTGCTGCGCGATTTCCACGTCGATAACCTGATGCGGCTGGACCGGCCCGGCATCGCCGCCTGCGGCCTGCTTGATTTCCAGGATGCCGTGGCCGGCCCCATCACCTACGATCTGATGTCGCTGCTGGAGGATGCCCGCCGCGATATCGATCCCGCCCTGATCGCCGGCCTGAAGCGGCGCTATCTCGACGCCTTCCCCGATCTTAACCCGGCCCGTTTCGAAGCCTCGTGGACGGTGCTGGCGGCGCAGCGGCATGCCAAGGTCATCGGCATTTTCACCCGGCTTTACAAGCGCGACGGCAAGCCGGGCTATCTGGTGCATCTGCCCCGGGTCTGGCGGCTGTTCGAGGCGGCGCTGCAGGGCGCCCAGATGGCGCCGCTGCGCCAGTGGCTGGATGAGGTCATCCCGGCGGATCAGCGGATCATCCCGGCATGAGCGACGCCCCCCCTCCCGATCACGCCATGATCCTGGCCGCCGGGCTGGGCCTGCGCATGCGGCCCATCACCGAAACCCTGCCCAAGCCGCTGGTGGAGGTGGCCGGCCGCTGCATGCTGGACCGGGTGATGGATCATCTGGACGAGGCCGGGGTCACGCACCGGGTGGTCAATATCCACTGGCTGGGCGAAAAGATCCGCGCCCATCTGGCCGGGCGCACCCATGTCACCCTCTCCAACGAGGCCGAGCGGCTTCTGGAAACCGGCGGCGGCGTGGCCAAGGCCCTGCCCTGGCTGGGCGAGGCGCCCTTTTATGTCTGCAATGCCGATATCTTATGGCGCAACGGCCCGGTGCCGGCCCTGCGCCGCCTGGCCGCCGCCTGGGACGACAGCCGCATGGATGCCCTGCTGCTGCTGACCCCCACCGCCACCGCCTTCGGTTATGAGGGGTGGGGCGATTTCTTCCTTGATCCCCAGGGTCAGGCCCGCCGGCGCGGCGAGGGCGAGATCAGCCCCACGCTGTTCGCCGGGGTGCAGATCCTGCATCCGCGCCTGTTCGCGCAGGCGCCCGCCGGGCCGTTCTCGCTGAACCTGCTCTACGATCAGGCCGCCGCCGCCGGCCGTCTGTTCGGCATCGTTCACGACGGCGAGTGGTATCATATCGGCACGCCGTCGGCCCTGGCCGAGGCCGAGGCCCTGCTGGCGCGGCGGGCCCGCACCGGCGAAGCCTGAAGCCCATGACGGCGCCCTCGGTCTTCTCCATTCCGCCGGGCGAAAGCTTTGTCGATGCCCTGGCGCGGGGGCTGCTGGCCGATCACGCCGCAGATCCCCTGCGGCTGTCGGCCACCCTGGTGCTGCTGCCCACCCGCCGCGCCGCCCGGGCGCTGCGGGAAGCCTTTCTGCGCCAGACCGGCGGGGCGCCGCTGCTGCTGCCGGCCATGCGCGCCTTCGGCGATGCCGACGCCGATGATCTGGATCTGGCCGATGGCCTGGATCTGGCGCCCGCCGTGCCGCCGCTGCGGCGGCAACTGCTGCTGGCCCGCGCCATTCTGGCCCTGGGCGGCGGCCGCGGCGGCCATGCCCCCAGCCCGGAACAGGCGGTGGCCCTGGCCGCCGAACTGGCCCGGCTGCTGGATCAGGTGCATACCGAGGGCCTGGATTTTTCCGGCCTGACCCGGCTGGTGCGCGACGATTTCGCCGAACATTGGCAGATCACCCTGGATTTTCTGCGCATCCTCACCGATCACTGGCCGGCCATCCTGACCGAACAGGGCTGGATGGACAGCGCTTTGCGCCGCAACCGCCTGATCGAGGCGCAGGCCGGCCGCTGGCAGCGGACGCCGCCCGCCGGCCCGGTGGTGGCGGCCGGCTCCACCGGTTCCATCCCGGCCACCGCCCGCCTGCTGACGGTGGTGGCCGGGCTGCCGCAAGGCCGCCTGGTGTTGCCCGGCCTCGACCGCGATCTGGAGCCGGATGCGCTGGACCGCCTGGGGGAAAGCCATCCGCAATACGGTCTGGTGCAGCTTTTGGGCAAACTGGGTCTGTCCCCGGCCCAGGTGCCGCTATGGCCGGGCTGCCGCCCCGGCACCCGGGCCTGGCTGGTGGCCGAGGCCATGCGTCCGGCGGAAACCACCGACCGCTGGCGGCGGCTGGCCGGCCGCGCCGAGGCGGCGGCGGCGGCGCTGGCCGGGGTGGAGCGCCTTGATTGCCCCGGCCCGCGCGAAGAGGCCGGGGCCATCGCCCTGATGATGCGCGGCGTGCTGGAAGACGAGGCCCGCACCGCCGCCCTGGTGACCCCCGACCGCGATCTGGCGCGGCGGGTGGCGGCGGAACTGAAGCGTTTCGATATCGAAATCGATGATTCGGCGGGGCGGCCGTTGGATCTGACCCCGGTGGGGGCCTTTCTGCTGCTCAGCGCCCGCATGGTGGCCGAGGATTTCGCCCCGCATGCCCTGCTGTCGGCCCTGAAGCATCCGCTGGCCCTGGGCGGGCTGGCGCCGGGGCGCTTCCGCGCCCGCGTGCGCCGTCTGGAACGGGCGGCCCTGCGCGGTGTGCGCCCGGCGCCCGGTCTGGCCGGTCTGCGGGCGGCGGTGGCCGGCGAAGAGGATCTGTCGCGCTGGCTGGAGGGGCTGGAGCACACCACCCGCGCCCTGACGGCGCTGATGGCGGGCGAGGCGGCCCTGGCCGATCTGCTGCGGGCCCATGTGGATCTGGTGGAGGCCCTGGCCGCCGGCGCGGAGGGCGATGGCGCCGCCCGCCTGTGGCGCGGCCCGGCCGGCGAGGCCGCCAGCGCCTTCCTGCGCGATCTGGCCGATGCCGCCGCTGCCTTGCCGCCCCTGCGCGGGCGCGATTATCCCGGCCTGCTGCGCGGCCTGATGGGTACGGTGCCGGTGCGGCCGCCCTGGGGCGGCCATCCCCGCCTGTTCCTGTGGGGGCCGCTGGAGGCGCGCCTGCAGCAGGCCGATCTTTTGATTCTGGGCGGGCTGAACGAAGGCACCTGGCCGGGCAAGGCCGATGCCGATCCCTGGATGAGCCGCCCCATGCGCCAGCAGTTCGGCCTGCCGCTGCCGGAGCGGCGCATCGGTCTGGCCGCCCATGATTTCGCCCAGGCCTTCTGCGCGCCGCGCGTGGTGCTGACCCGCTCGGCCAGGGTGGAGGGCGCGCCCACGGTGCCGTCGCGCTGGCTGCTGCGGCTGGATGCGGTTCTGGAAGCCTGCGGCGGCCTGGCCTGGCCCACCGGCCCCTGGGCGGCCTGGCACGGCGCTCTCGATCAGCCCGCCGGGATGACGCGGCCCCGGCCGCCGGCGCCCCGGCCGCCGCTGGCGGCGCGCCCGCGCGAACTGTTCGCCACCGCCGTGGAAACCCTGATGCGCGATCCCTACGGCGCCTATGCCCGGCATATCCTGCGGCTGCGGGCGCTGGACCCCATCGATGCCGATCCCGGCGCCGCCCAGTACGGCACGGTGATCCACGATATTCTCGACCGCTATATCCGCCGCTATCCGCGCGGGCCGCTGCCCGAAGGCGCCCTGGAGGACCTGCTGGCCCTGGGGCGGGAAACCTTCGCGCCGCTTTTGGACAGCCGCCCCGGTCTGGCGGCCTTCTGGGAACCGAAATTCGAGCGGGTGGCCGCCTGGTTCATCGACCGCGAGACGGCGCGGCGCCCCAGCCTGGCCGAAGCCCATTGCGAGATCGAGGGACGGCTGGAGATCGCCGCGCCGGCCGGGCCGTTCCTGCTGCGGGCCCGGGCCGACCGCATCGATCTGCTGCAGGATGGCAGCCTGGCGGTGCTCGATTATAAAACCGGCAGCCCGCCCACGCCGAAAGAGGTGGCGGCGGGCTACGCCCCGCAATTGCCCATCGAGGCCCTGATCGCCCGCCACGGCGGCTTCGAGGGCCTGCCGGCCCGTCCGGTCAGCCAGCTGCTGTTCTGGCGCTTGAGCGGCGGGCGCGACGGCGGCAGGGAGCAGTCGGCGGGGGCCGAGCCCGAACGGCTGGCCGCCGAGGCGCTGGAGGGCTTAAGCGCCCTGATCGCCGCCTTCGATGATCCCGCCACCCCTTACGAGGCCCGGCCCAACCCCGATTACGCGCCGAAATACAGCGACTATCTGCATCTGGCCCGGGTGCGGGAATGGGCTTCGGCCGGCGAGGAGGGCGAGGAATGAGCCCGCCGCAGCCCATCGATCCCGAGCTGCCGCAGCGCCGCGCCGCCGATCCCGCCCGTTCGGTGTGGGTGTCGGCCTCGGCGGGCAGCGGCAAGACCAAGGTGCTGACCGACCGGGTGCTGGGGCTGCTGCTGGCCGGCACCCCGGCGCACCGCCTGCTGTGCCTGACCTTCACCAAGGCGGCGGCGGCGGAAATGGCCAACCGCATCGCGCAAACCCTGGGGCGCTGGGCCACCTGCGCCGATCCCGAGCTGGCGGCGCTGGTGGAGAAACTGCTGGGCCGCCCGCCCGAGGCCGCCACCCTGATCCGGGCCCGCCGCCTGTTCGCCCAGGTGCTGGACGCGCCGGGCGGCATGCATATCGAAACCATCCACGCCTTCTGCCAGTCGCTGCTGCGGCGGTTTCCCCTGGAGGCCGGGCTGGCCCCCCACTTTCAGGTGATGGACGACCAGGACGCCGGGGAAATGCTGGAGGCGGCGCGGGAAGAGGTGATCTTCCGCGCCCGCGCCGGCGGCGATTCCCGGCTGACCCAGGCCCTGGCTCTGGTCACCGCCTCGGTGCACGAAACCTTTTTCCCCGAACTGATGGCCGAACTGGCGCGGGAACGCGGCCGGCTTTTGCGCCTGAAGGAGCGGTTCGGCGGCTTTGAGGCGGCGGCGGCGGCGCTGCGGCGGCGTTTCGGTCTGACCCCGGAGCAGACTCCGGTCGCCCTGGTGGCCGATGCCGTCGGGGATGAGGCCTGCGCCGCGCCGGCCTGCCGCCAGGCGATGGCGGCGCTGCGGGGCGGGCCGAAAAGCGATCTCGACCGCGCCGCCCTGATGGCCGACTGGCTGGCCGCCGATGCGGCGGCGCGGGCGGCGCGGTTCGCCGACTGGTGCAAGGTCTTCCTGACCGACAAGGGCGAGATCCGCAAAACCCTGTGCACCAAAGGGGTGGAAACGGCCCATCCCGGCACCGCCGATATCCTGGCCCGCGAGGCCGAACGGCTTTACCGCCTGCAAGACCGCCTGCGCGCCGCCACCACCATGGCCGCCACCGAGGCGCTTTATGCCCTGGGCGAGGCGCTGCTGGACAGCTATCAGCGCCAGAAGCAGGCGCGGGCCATGCTGGATTACGACGATCTGATCCTGAAAACCGTTTCGCTTTTGCAACAGAAAGGCCAGGCCGCCTGGGTGCTCTATAAGCTGGATGGCGGGCTGGATCATATCCTTATCGACGAGGCCCAGGACACCAACCCCGATCAGTGGGCGGTGGTCCGCGCCCTGACCGATGAGTTTTTCGCCGGATTGGGTCAGGCCGACGGCGTGACCCGCACGGTGTTCGCGGTGGGCGATCCCAAGCAGTCGATCTACAGCTTCCAGCGCGCCGATCCGCGCGAGTTCGAGCGCATGCGCCGCCGTTTCGCCGAAAAGGTGCCTCAGGCCGGCGGCCAGTGGGACGAGGTGGATCTGCTGGTGTCGTTCCGCTCGGCGCAGCGGGTGCTGGACGCGGTGGATGCGGTGATCAATTCGCCGGGCGGCCGCCAGGGGGTGGTGGGCGAAGCCGGCATCACCCATCAGGCCTGGCGCCGCGCCGCCGCCGGTCTGGTGGAACTGTGGCCCGCCGCCGAGCCCAAGCCCAAGGATGATCCCGCCGCCTGGAAGCCGCCGGTGGAACGGCAGAAGGGCGATAGCCCGCGCGGCCGTCTGGCCCGGCTGATGGCCCAGCGCATCCAGGCCATGGTGCAGGGCGGCGAACGGCTTTTAAGCCGCGGCCGCGCCATTCGCCCCGGCGATATCATGGTGCTGGTGCGCCGCCGCAACGCCTTCGTGGAAGAGCTGGTGCGCGAGCTGAAAACCCTGGGGGTGGCGGTGGCCGGGGCCGACCGCATGGTGCTGACCGAACAGCTGGCGGTGATGGATCTGATGGCCCTGGGCCAGGCCCTGCTGCTGCCCGACGATGATCTGACCCTGGCCACGGTGCTGAAAAGCCCGCTGCTGGGCCTGACGGAAGAGCAGCTTTTCACCCTGGCCTGGAACCGTCCGGGCAGTGTGTGGGAGGCCTTGCGGGCCCGCGCCGGCGAGGCCGACTACGCTTTTGCCCATGGCCTGCTGAGCGAGCTTCTGGCCCTGGCCGACCGGGTGCCGCCGCACGATCTTTACGCCCACCTTCTGGCGCGCGGCGGCAAGGCCCGGCTGCTGGCCCGGCTGGGGCCGGAGGCGGAAGATCCCATCGACGAATTCATGAGCCTGACCCTGGCGCACGAACGTCTGCATCCGCCCTCGCTGCAGGCCTTCCTGCATTGGCTGGAACAGGGCGGCGTGGAGATCAAGCGCGATCTGGAAGCCGGCAACGATGCCGTGCGCATCATGACCGTGCATGGCTCGAAGGGCTTGCAGGCCCCCATCGTTTTCCTGCCCGATACCTTGCAGGCGCCGGTCAAGCCGCCCCGCTTCCTGTGGCTGGGCGAGGACGGCGACGAACTGCCGGTGTGGCCGCCGCGCGCCGAGGATCAGGACAGTCTTTGCCAGGCGGCGCGCGACAAGGCGGCGCAGGCCCGCGACGACGAATACCGCCGCCTGCTTTATGTGGCCATGACGCGGGCCGAGGACCGGCTTTACGTCTGCGGCTGGAATACGCGGCGGGCGGCGCCGGCGCACTGCTGGTACGGGCTGATCCGCGCCGCCCTGGGCGATGGCGCCGAACCCGAGCCCGACGCCTTCCTGGCGGCGCACGGCCAGGGTGTGGTGGAACCCTGGGTGCTGCGCTGGCAGCAGGCGCAGGAGGAAACCCTGCCCGAGCCCGCCGCCGCGCCGCCGCCCTCCTCACCGCCGCCCCTGCCGGCCTGGGCCCGCGCCGCCGCGCCGCAGGAGCCTTCGCCGCCCCGGCCGCTGACGCCGTCGCGCCCCGACGACGAGGAACCGGCGGTGCGTTCGCCCTTTGGCGCCGATAACGGCGCGCGTTTCCAGCGCGGCCGCCTGGTGCACCGGCTGCTGCAAACCCTGCCCGATCTGCCGCCCGAGCAGCGTCCGGCGGCGGCGGCGCGCTTTCTGGCCCGCCCGGCCTGGGCCTTGAGCGTGGCCCGCCAGACCGAGATCGCCCGCGAGGTGCATGCCGTGCTCACCGATCCGGCCTGGGGGGCGCTGTTCGGCCCCGGCAGCCGGGCCGAGGTGCCGGTGGTGGGCATGGTGGGCGAGCGCATTCTCTCCGGCCAGGTGGACCGGCTGGTGGTGACGCCCGAGGCGGTGCTGATCGTGGATTTCAAAACCAACCGTCCGCCGCCGCGCCGGGCCGAGGAGGTGGCGCCGCTTTATCTGCGCCAGATGGCCGCCTACCGCGCCGCCCTGGCCTGCATCTATCCCGGCCGGGCCATCCGCTGCGCCCTCTTGTGGACCGATGGCCCCACCCTGATGCCTCTGGACCCGGCTTTACTGGACGACAGCCTGGGGCTGGCATAGCCGGAAGCCGCGCCAGCGCCCGGCGCCCGAGGGACATATTCGGAAGCCGCGCCAGCGGCTGACTAGCCCGTTGAGCGCGCCGGAGCGTTGCCGGAGCGGTTATGCGGAGGCATAAGTAGGACAAGCCAAGCTGGGCGGAGCCCAGCGCCCGGCGCCCGAGGGACATAATTTTGGAAGCCGCGCCAGCGGCTGACTAGCCCGTTGAACGCGCCGGAGCGTTGCCGGAGCGGTTGCGCGGAGGCATAAGTGAGGACAAGCCAAGCTGGGCGGAGCCCAGCGCCCGGCGCCTGAGGGACATACAAAAAAATGATCATTGCCATCGATGGTCCGGCGGCAGCCGGCAAGGGAACGCTGGCCCGCAGGCTGGCGGCGCATTTCGGACTTAATTACCTGGATACCGGGGCGCTTTACCGCGCCGTCGGCCTGGCGGTGCTGCGGGCGGGCGGCGATCCCGCCGAGGCCGCTGCCGCCGAGGCGGCGGCCCGCGCCCTGGATCCGGCCGGTCTTGCCGATCCCGCCCTGCGCGGCGAGGCGGCGGGGGCGGCGGCCTCCAAGGTGGCGGCCCTGCCCGGCGTGCGCGCCGCCCTGCTGGCCTTCCAGCGCGACTATGCCGCCCGCGCCCCCGGCGCCGTGCTGGATGGCCGCGATATCGGCACGGTGGTCTGCCCCAAGGCCGAGGTGAAGCTGTTCGTGACCGCCAGCCTGGAAAAACGCGCCGAACGCCGGTTGAAAGAGTTGCTTGACAAGGGCGTCTCGGTTATATCGGAGCAGGTTCTTCGAGATATGCAGGAACGCGACGCGCGCGACAGCGCGCGCAGCGTGGCGCCGCTGGTTCCCGCCGCCGATGCGGTGGTGCTGGATACATCGGCGCTGGACGCCGATGCGGCTTTTGCCGCCGCCGTCGAAGTGATCTCCCAGAGGCACAGTGCCGGTTGATCCGGCCCCGTGAGCAAGGGCCGAAGGAACGAAGGTGGCCGTTCCCCCGACGGAGGGAGCGGCGATCGCCGTTGGCATTTCCGTCAAGACCGCCGGACTCAACCGGCTGGCCGGGTAAAAATGTTATCGAAAGGACTGAACCACCATGGCTAACGCCACTGATTTTAACACTTCTGAAAACTTCGCCTCGCTGCTGGACGAAATGTTCGGCGAAAACGGCGGCTTCGAAGGCTCCGTCGTCAAGGGCCTCGTCGTCGGGGTTGATGGCGATTTCGCGGTGATCGACGTCGGACTGAAGTCCGAGGGCCGCATCCCGCTCAAGGAATTCTCGGCTCCGGGCCGTCCGGCTGAAATCAAGGCCGGCGACGAAGTCGAAGTCTTCGTGGAACGCTACGAGGACAAGAACGGCGAAGTGATGCTGAGCCGCGAAAAGGCCCGCCGCGAGGAAGCCTGGACCCAGCTGGAAAAGTCGTTCCAGGACAATCTGCGCGTCAACGGCGTGATCTTCGGCCGCGTCAAGGGCGGTTTCACCGTCGATCTGTCGGGCGCCGTGGCCTTCCTGCCGGGCAGCCAGGTGGATATCCGTCCGGTGCGCGATATCGGCCCGCTGATGGGCAGCGCCCAGCCCTTCCAGATCCTGAAGATGGACCGCAGCCGCGGCAACATCGTGGTGTCGCGCCGCGCCGTGCTGGAGGAAACCCGCGCCGAGCAGCGGTCCGAGCTGATCGAAAGCCTGAAGGAAGGCCAGATCCTGGAAGGCGTGGTCAAGAACATCACCGACTACGGCGCCTTCGTGGACCTGGGCGGCGTCGATGGCCTGCTGCATGTCACCGACATCGCCTGGAAGCGCATCAACCATCCGTCCGAAGCCCTGCATATCGGTCAGACCGTCAAGGTGCAGGTCATCCGCTTCAACTCGGAAACCCAGCGCATCAGCCTCGGCATCAAGCAGCTTGAAGCCGATCCGTGGGAAGGCGTTGAGCAGAAGTATCCCGTCAACGCCAAGTTCGTCGGCCGCGTGACCAACATCACCGACTACGGCGCCTTCGTGGAGCTGGAGCCGGGCGTGGAAGGCCTGGTGCACGTTTCCGAAATGTCGTGGACCAAGAAGAACGTCCATCCCGGCAAGATCGTTTCCACCTCGCAGGAAGTGGAAGTCATGGTGCTGGACGTGGACGCTCAGAAGCGCCGCATCAGCCTGGGCCTGAAGCAGACCATGTCCAACCCGTGGGAAGGCTTCCTCGAGAAGTTCCCGGTGGGTTCGGAAGTGGAAGGCGAGGTCAAGAACATCACCGAATTCGGTCTGTTCATCGGCCTGCCCGGCGATATCGACGGCATGGTTCACCTCTCCGATCTGGATTGGGAACGCTCGGGCGAGCAGGCCATTGCCGACTTCAAGAAGGGCGACGTCGTCAAGGCCAAGGTGCTGGACGTCGACATCGAGAAGGAACGCATCAGCCTCGGCATCAAGCAGCTGGGCTCCGATCCCTTCAAGGAAGCCATCGCCAACGTCAAGAAGGGCGATGTGGTGACCACTACCGTGACCGCCGTGACCGAAAACGGTCTGGAAGTCGCCGTGGAAGGCCTGTCGGGCTTCATCCGCAAGGGCGAGCTGGCGCGTGACCGTGCCGATCAGCGTCCCGAACGCTTCGCCGTGGGCGAAAAGATCGACGCCAAGATCACCGCCATCGACAAGGCCACCCGCAAGGTGACCCTGTCGGTCAAGGCCCGCGAGATCGAAGAAGAAAAGCAGGCCATGGCCGAATACGGTTCGTCCGATTCGGGCGCCAGCCTGGGCGACATCCTGGGTGCCGCCTTCAATCGCGCCAAGGAGGAAAAGGCCCAGAACTAACGTTCCGGGGCTTCTCCGCCAAAAAGAAACCGCCCCGGAGCGATCCGGGGCGGTTTTTTCTTGGAAACTTGAATCAAATCGAAATTTGCGATAACCGCCGCGCGGCCCTTGAGCGGGGCATTTTTACGGCGCGGTTTTTCCCGCCGACTCCGGAAAATCCACCTCGACTCCCGCCGTCATCACCGACGCGGAGATGTCGGCAATGGAGCGGAACAGTATCAGCGGATCGTCCGTGGACGGCAGAAACCCGCGCCGTTGCCAGAATGCCGCCGCTTCGCGATCAAGAGCGTTGACCATCAGAGCGCGACCACCGATCAGCCGTGCGCCCTGTACGCAACGGATCAGGGCATGGCGCAGCAGGCCGGTGCCGATGCCGTGGCCAGCCCAGTCCACATCGGTCGCGAGTTGCGCCAACAGCAGGCATGGTACGGGATTAGGGGGCTGACCGGTCTTGATCGAGCGCGGCAGAACGGCCGGAACCACCGCCGTGGGCGCCAAGCCGTAATATCCCACCACCCGTCCCGCATCCTGGACGACCATCACAACAGTGAAGCCCTTTTCCTGGTTGGACAGGGCCCGGCTCTGGAGCCAGTGATCGAGTGCAGGTTTGCCACAGGTGAACCGCGAGACGTCGTGGGCGGCGTTCAGCGGCTCTGGAGCAGACAGGGGCATCGGCGGTCAGCCTTGCCCGCCGTCCCGGTCCCACGGCGGGGGACGCCGCAGAACGTCAACCATGGCGGCCACGGGCGCTACGGGAGCGGACAACACCGCCATGAACGCGGCAAACCCTTCCTGGCTCATACGGATGAGACCGGCTTCCATCAGCGCGTCCTCGGCGGCGCGTACCGCCGCTTCACGCACGAAATCGGTTCGTGAGCGCCCACGCAATTGGGCCGCACGGTCAATGATGGCGAGGTCGGCGTCGGGCAGTCGCATGGACAGGGGGTGATCTTTGCGGTTGGCAGTAGCGGCCATGGCGACACCTCTTCAAAGCTTGAACAAATATGGGGCTCTGTATTGTATATTGCAATACCATCCAAACCGAACCACATCAAGCCGGCCAACCCTTGAAGTGACTCGTTGGCCGGTCTTCAGCGAGCATTGAGCGAGCGGCCAAGGCGGCGGATGCCGCCGCCCGGCGAGGGACGATACAACCGGTCAAGTCATTGGCCGGTTGGTATGACTCGTTGGCCGGGCGGTATAATACCGGCCAACCATTGAAGTGACTCGTTGGCCGGTATCCAGCGAGCATTGAGCGAGCGGCCAAGGCGGCGGATGCCGCCGCCCGGCGAGGGACGATACAACCGGTCAATTCATTGGCCGGTTGGTATAAGGGCTGTTTTGGGGATGATCGATTCTCTCCGACAGGATTCGAGACAAAGAAAAACCGCCCCGGAGCGATCCGGGGCGGTTTTTTATTCGGGTCCGCTTCCGCCGCCGTCCGAAAACGGCGGGCGGCGGCGGGTCAGTAGCGGTAGCTGTCGGGCTTGAAGGGGCCGCTGACGGAAACCCCGATATACTCGGCCTGGGTCTGCGACAGGGTGGTCAGCTTGGCGCCGATCTTGTCCAGATGCAGGCGGGCCACCTTTTCGTCGAGGTGCTTGGGCAGCACGTAGACCTTGCGCTCATACTGTTCGGCATGGGCCCACAGCTCGATCTGGGCCAGCACCTGATTGGTGAAGCTGGCCGACATCACGAAGCTGGGATGGCCGGTGGCGCAGCCCAGATTGACCAGACGGCCCTCGGCCAGCACGATCAGGCGCTTGCCGTCGGGGAACTCCACCTCGTCCACCTGCGGCTTGACGTTGTGCCACTTGTAGTTCCGCAGGGCGGCGATCTGAATTTCGCTGTCGAAATGGCCGATATTGCAGACGATGGCGCGGTTCTTCATGGCGCGCATGTGGTCCAGGGTGATGATGTCCACATTGCCGGTGCAGGTGACGAAAATATCGCCCAGCGGCGCCACGTCCTCCAGGGTGGAAACCTGATAGCCTTCCATGGCGGCCTGCAGGGCGCAGATGGGGTCGATCTCGGTAACGATCACCCGGGCGCCCTGGCTGCGCAAGCTGGCGGCCGAGCCCTTGCCCACATCGCCGAAGCCGCAGACCACCGCCACCTTGCCCGCCACCATGACGTCGGTGGCGCGCTTGATGCCGTCCACCAGGGATTCGCGGCAGCCGTAGAGATTGTCGAACTTCGACTTGGTGACGCTGTCGTTGACGTTGAAGGCCGGCACCAGCAGGCGGCCGCTCTTGGCCATCTCGTAGAGACGGTGCACGCCGGTGGTGGTTTCCTCGGAAATGCCGCGCACGTCTTTCAGCATCTCGGGGTATTTGTCGTGCAGGATCTGCGTCACGTCGCCGCCGTCGTCCAGCACCATGTTGGGGGTCCAGCCCTCGGGGCCGCGCAGGGTCTGCTCGATGCACCACCAGAATTCCTCCTCGCTTTCGCCCTTCCAGGCGAACACCGGAATACCGGCGGCGGCGATGGCGGCGGCGGCCTGATCCTGGGTCGAGAAGATGTTGCACGAACTCCAGCGCACCGAGGCGCCCAGGTCCACCAGGGTTTCGATCAGCACGGCGGTCTGGATGGTCATATGCAGACAGCCGACGATGCGGGCCCCGGCCAGGGGCTTCTGGCCGGCGAACTCCGCGCGCAGGGCCATCAGGCCGGGCATTTCGGTTTCGGCGATATCGATCTCCTTGCGGCCCCAGCCGGCCAGGGAAATATCCGCCACTTTATAATCGGAGAAGGTCATCGTCGGCTCCTGAAACACTATCAACGCCTGCCGTATAGCAGGCACGGAGGGGAAGAACAATCGCGCTTACGGCGCCAGGTGGGCGTTGAAGTCGTCCAGAAGCTGGCCGATGCGGGTGCTGTCGGACTGATCCATGATGATGCGGGCGCGGCGGTTGGCCGCCACCAGATCGATACTGCGCACCCGCTGCTTGACGCGGGCCAGATTGGCCACCGACATCGACAGGTCGCGGATGCCCAGCCCCAGCAGCAGCGGGGCGTAGCGGGGGTCGCCGGCCATTTCGCCGCAGATGCTGACGGGAATGCGGGCCCGCAAGGCGGCCTCGGTGGTGAACTGGATCAGCCGCAGCACCGCCGGATGCAAGGGATCGTAGAGGCCGGCCACCGCTTCGTCGGTACGGTCGATGGCCAGGGTGTACTGGGTGAGATCGTTGGTGCCGATGGCGAAGAAATCGGCCTGCAGGGCCAGGGCGTCGGCGGCCAGGGCGGCGCCGGGAATTTCGATCATGATGCCCACCGGCGGCAGCGGATCGGGCAGGGCGTGGCCCTGGGCGGTCAGGCGTTTGGCCACCTTGTCGAGGCAGGCCCGCACCTCGGTCACTTCGCTCACGGTGGAGATCATCGGCAGCAGGATGCGCACCGGGCCATGGGCGGCGGCGCGCAGAATGGCGGCCAGCTGCGGTTCCAGAATATCGCGGCGTTTCAGCGACAGGCGGATGGCGCGCAAGCCCAGGGCCGGGTTGGGGCTGTGCAGAAGGCCCAGGGCCGGGGCCAGCTTGTCGCTGCCGCAATCCAGGGTGCGGATGGTCAGGGGGCGGCCTTCCAGCTTGCGCACCATGCCGGCCAGCAGGGCGTACTGCTCGTCCTCGTCGGGCAGGGTATCGCGGTTCATATACATGAACTCGCTGCGCAGCAGCCCTACCCCGGCGGCGCCGTTTGTCACCACGCTGCTGACTTCCGAGGGCAGTTCCAGATTGGCCAGCAGGGTGATGGAAACGCCGTCGCGGGTGATGGCCGGCACCTTGACCAGGCGGTGCAGGCGGCGGCGCTGCCGCAAAAGTTCGGCCCGCCGGGTGCGGTAGAGCGACAGCGTTTCCGGGCTGGGATCGAGAATCAGCAGCCCCGCCGTGCCGTCGACGATCACCGGAACGCCGTTTTTGGCTCCCACCAGGGCGCCGGTGGTGCCCACCACCATGGGCAGTTCCAGCGAGCGGGCCATGATGGCGGTGTGGCCGGCGGCGCCGCCCAGCACGGTGGCCACCCCCAGCGCCTGCCGGGGGTCGAGCAGGGCGGTGTCGGCCGGGCTCAGTTCCTCGGCCAGGATCACCGCATGCGGCGGCATCGTGGAAAAGGGCTTGTGCGGGGTTCTGGTCAGATTGCGGATCAGCCGCTGGCCCACCTCGCGGATATCGTCCATGCGGGCGGCCAGGTAGGCGTCGTCCATGGCGGCGAAACCGGCCACGATCTGCCCGATCTCCTTTTGCACCGCCGCCTCGGCGTTGATGCGCTCTTCCGAAATGCGGCGGTCGACGCCGCGCACCAGGCGCGAGCCTTGCAGCATCTGCTGGTAGGCATCCAGCAGATAGCCCAGTTCCTCGCCCACCGAGCCGCTCAAGGCGCGGGCCTTGGCCTGCAGCATTTCCACCTGGGCCACCGCCGCCTCCACCGCTTCGGCGAAACGGTGGCGCTCGGCCTTGATGCCGTCGCGGGTCAGGCAATATTCCGGTACCGCGACCGTGCCGGTATTGTGATGGAACACCACGCCGATGGCGATGCCGGGGCTGACCCCCAGACCATGGAACACCCGTTCCTGGTCGGAGGCGCGGACGGCGGCGGGCGGGTGCGGGGTGTGCGGCATGGCGGGCTCAGTCGTCCTCGCCGAATTTGTCGGCGATCAGCGCGGCCAGGGCCCGCAGGGCTTCGGCGGCATCCTCGCCCGAGGCGCTGAGATCGATGGTGCAGCCGGGGGCGGCGGCCAGCATCATCAGTCCCATGATGGATTGGCCGGAAACCTCGGTGCCGCGGTGGCTGACCAGCACCCTGGCCTTGAACTGGGCCACGGTTTTCACGAACTTCGCCGCGGCGCGGGCATGCAGGCCGCGCCGGTTGACGATGGTGGCGGTGCAGGAATGGAGGTCGTGGGTTTCGACGGAAACGGTCATGATGGCCTTATGTCGGTTTCAATTGCCCTGGGACAGCAGCCGCGAGGCCACATTGATGTATTTGCGCCCGGCTTCCTGCGCGCTGGCCACGGCATCGGCCAGGGTTTCCTTGTTGCGCACGGTGGCCAGCTTGATCAGCATGGGCAGATTGACGCCGGCGATCACCTCCACCCGCGCCTTGTCCATGATGGAGATGGCCAGATTGGAGGGGGTGCCGCCGAACATGTCGGTGAGCAGCACCACGCCGGCGCCGGTATCCACCTGGCAGGCCGAGCGCAGAATGTCGGCGCGCCGCTGTTCCATATCGTCCTCGGGGCCGATGCAGACGGCGATCACATTGGGTTGCGGCCCCACCACATGCTCCATGGCGGAGACCAGTTCGTCGGCCAGATGGCCGTGGGTTACGAGCACCATTCCGATCATTGAGCAACCTTCATGTTATTTTTCCCCCTCCTCCAGTTCACGGTGCCGGAGGTCCACCTGTTGGCCTTTGTCCCGCAGCCAGTGGGTCAGGCGCTCGGCGATGGCCACCGAGCGGTGCCGTCCACCGGTGCAGCCGATGGCGATGGTGAGATAGCTTTTACCCTCGGCGGCGAAGCGCGGCAGCAGCGGCTCCAGCAGGCCGGTCAGGGCGGCGAAAAAGCGTGCGAAATCGGGATCCGCCTCCACATGGCGGGCCACGGCGGCATCGCGCCCGGTCAGGGGGCGCAAGGCGGGATCGTAGTGGGGATTGGCCAGAAAGCGGGCGTCGAACACCAGATCGGCCTCGCGCGGCAGGCCGCGGCGGTAGGAGAACGAGGTGACGAACAGCACCAGCCCCGGTTTGCGCTCCAGGCCGAAATGGCCCGCGAGCAGGCGCTTCAGTTCGGCCGGGGGCAGGGCGGTGGTATCCACCACCAGATCGGCGCGGCCCAGAAGCGGTGTCAGCAGCTCGCGCTCGTGGCGCAGGCCATCGGCCAGCGGCCGGTCGGCGGCCAGGGGGTGGCGGCGGCGGGTTTCGGTGTAGCGGCGGCTCAGGGTTTCGTCGGTGCAGTCGAAGAACACCAGCTGCATATCCACCAGGCCGCTGGCCTTGAGATCGTCCATGCCGGCCAGCATGGACTCCACGCCGAAATCGCGGGTGCGGATATCGATGCCCACCGCCAGGGGCCGGGTCAGCTCGCCGCCGCGCACCAGGGCTTCCAGCAGCGACAGCGGCAGATTATCCACCGCCTCGTAGCCCAGATCCTCCAGCGCCTTCAGGGCCAGGGTCTTGCCGGCGCCCGACATGCCGGTGACCACCACCACCCGGGGCGGCGGCGGGCAGGCGCAGGCAGGCTCCGCGCCGGCGGCGGCCGGGGGCGGACAGGCGGGATCGTGTGCGTCGGCGGTCGTCATGACAGGGGCATTATAAGCCCCGTTGCCACCCCCACCGCAAGGCGAACCTTGGCCGGCGCGGAAGCCTGCCACGGGCACAGGCGCAGACGGGGCAGGGCGAGGCCCAGCAGCGCCACCGGCTCGGGATCGGGCAGACGCTCGATCTCCGCCTCCGGCACCAGATCCACCACCAGCCGCAAGGGGGCGGCGGCGCGGTAGGGCAGGCGCACGATTCCCAGGCCCCGCACTTCCAGCAGCCCGGCGATGGCGGCGGGGCAGGACATCCGCAGACCATCCTCCCGCCGGGTCAGCCGGGTCTGATCGTCGGCCACCAGCAGGGCGCCCTGGTCGATCAGCCGCAGGGCCAGATCGGATTTGCCGCCGCCCGAGGGGCCGCGGATCAGCACCCCCGCCCCCGCCACCATCACGCTGCTGCCGTGGATCAGGGTCATGGCCGGGGCTTTAGGCCGGGCCATGACCGGGCGCGGCCTTGCGGGCGCGGGGGTCGGCGGGGCGCTGATAGGCGGCCAGGCGCAGGGTGAAGCAGGCGCCGCGAACGCCGCCGTTTTCGTCGGTCAGATTGGCGGCGGTCAGGCGGCCGCCGTGGGCCTCGACGATCTGCTTGGAAATGGACAGGCCCAGGCCGGAATGGGTGCCGAATTTCTCAGCGGCCGGACGTTCGCTGTAGAAGCGCTCGAAAATGGCCTCCAGCTTGTTTTCGGGAATGCCCGGCCCCTGATCGCCGACGGTGATCACCACCTGGCGGCCCTCGCGGCCCGCCGTCAGGGTGATGGCGCCGCCCGGCGGGCTGAAGGACAGGGCGTTGGCGATGAGATTGCGCAGCACCTGGGCCAGCCGGCTTTCGATGGCCAGCACCAGCAGTTCATCCTCGGGGTCGCAGCGCACCCGCACCTCGATGCCCTCGGCGGCGCCGGTATCGCGGTAGACCGAGGCCAGCCCTTCGATCATCCGGCGGGCCGACAGCGGCTCGGCGTCGCTGCGCGACAGTTCTGCATCGATGCGCGAGGCGTCGGAAATATCGCTGATCAGGCGGTCGAGGCGGCCCACATCGTCCTGGATGATGCTCATCAGCCGGCGCTGCTGCTCGGGATTTTGCACCAGGGCGCAGGTTTCCACCGCCGAGCGCAGGCTGGTCAGCGGATTTTTGATCTCGTGGGCCACATCGGCGGCGAAGGCCTCCACCGCGTCCATGCGCCGCCACAGGGTTTCGGTCATGTCGCGCAGCGCCCCGGAGAGATCGCCGATCTCGTCGCCGCGCACCGTGAGATCGGGGATGACATGGCGGCGCCCGCGCCCGCGCCGCACCCGGTCGGCGGCGGCGGCCAGGCGGCGGATGGGCCGGGCGATGGTGCCGGCCAGATAGAGCGACAGGGTGACGGTGATGGTCAGGGCGAAGGCGAAAACCTGGAAGATGGTCAGCCGCACCTTGAACAGGCTTTGGGCGATATCGTCGCCGGTGGTCGAGACCATTACCGCCCCCAGCACCTGTTTGTAATGCTGCACCGGCACGGCGGTGGTCAGCAGCAGATGATGGCCGCGGGTCACCCGCACCGCCCAGGCCGGATCGCCGGCCAGGGCCTGGATCACCTCGTCGTAATCCGAGGCGCGGGGATGGAAGCGCTCGTGATATTGGGGCAGATCGTCGTTGGCCAGGCTGGCTTTGGTGATGAAGTCGTAGATGCGGCGGAAGGCGCGCACGAACATCGAGGGATCGGGGGCGGGCAGATCCTCCACCTGGACCTCGCCAGTGCCGGCCACCAGGCGGCGGCTGTCGGCCAGTTCCTCGCCGTTCTGGTCAAAGAGGCGGGCGCGCATGCGGGCGGGCTGGGCCAGGCGGCGCAGCATCTGGCGGGCGGCCAGGGGCGACAGCTCGGGAATGGAAAAGCCGGTATCGATCACCGCGCCCTCGCCCACCGCCGCCGCCATCATCTCGGCGCGGATGCGCAAGGATTCCAGCTCCTGGGCGATCAGCTCGTTCTTGTAGCGATCAAGATAGAACAGACCGGCCACCAGGATCACCGGGGCCAGCACGTTCACCGCCAGGATGCGCCAAGTCAACGGCGAGGCGAAGGGCAGCCAGCGCTGGCGTTTGGCGGGACGGGGCGGCCCGGCCTCGGCCGGGGCGGATGCGGGGGGCGTCGGGGCGGCGGTCACGGATCTTCGCGGTAGCGGTAGCCGACGCCGTACAGGGTTTCGATATGGCCGAAGTCGGAATCGATATCCCGGAACTTCTTGCGCAGGCGCTTGATATGGCTGTCGATGGTGCGGTCGTCCACGTAGATGTGCTCGCCGTAGGCGGCGTCGATCAGCTGGTCGCGGTTCTTGACATGGCCGGGGCGCATGGCCAGGGCCTTCAGGATCAGGAACTCGGTCACGGTCAGATCCACGATCTGGCCCCTCCAGCTGCAGGCGTGGCGGGCGGAATCCAGCACCAGTTCGCCGCGCACCACCGATTGGGCGGCGCTGGCGGTATCGCGCGCCGCCTCGCCCCGGCGCAGCAGGGCGCGGATGCGCTCCACCAGCAGGCGCTGGGAAAAGGGCTTCTTGATGTAATCGTCGGCGCCCATGCGCAGGCCCAGAAGCTCGTCGATCTCATCATCCTTCGAGGTCAGGAAGATCACCGGGATGGCCGAGTTTTTGCGCAGGCGCTGCAGCAGCTCCATGCCGTCCATGCGCGGCATCTTGATGTCGAGCACGGCCAGATCGGCCGGCTGCGCGCTCAAACCCTGCAGGGCCTCGGCGCCGTCGTTGTAGGTTCGCACCTTGAAGCCCTCCGCCTCCAGGGCGATGGACACCGAGGTGATGATGTTGCGGTCGTCGTCCACCAGGGCAATGGTTTGCGCCACGTCGCCACCTGTTCCTTGCATCTTGCTTCAATCCCGATGCTGACACTGTGCCAGCTTCGCCGCAACAGGCCAGAAATTTATGGCGGAAATAGGGTGGCTTGCAGGGCAATCGGGTGAAGCCGATTGCCCTGTTTGATCAGCGTCCCTCAATCGCCGGGCGCTGGCGTACCGCCAGCTTGGCTTGCGCGCGAACGCTCGCGCGGGCGCTCAACGCGCCATCGCGGCGAAGACGGTTTGGCGTAAAACAACACCCGCGCGTTCATCCGATGACCCTGCGGTGGCTTGACGTTGACAGGTCCTGGGTGGACAATTCGCATCATGAACACGACCGATCCCTCCCTGGATGCCGATAACGGGGCCTCGCCGGGCCTGTGCTTCACCATCCGCAAGATCCTGCGCGCCGCCAACCGCGCCGCCCTGGGCACCATTCTGGCCGGCGAGGAACGCCCCTACGTCTCGCTGGTCACCACCGCCACCGATTACGACGGCAGCCCGCTGCTGCTGCTGTCGCGGCTGGCCGATCACACCCGCAACCTCGATGCCGATACCCATGTCTCGCTGCTGTTCGACGGCACGGCCGGCTATGCCAATCCGCAGCAGGGGCCGCGCGTCACCCTGATGGGGCGCATCGAGCATTGCCCCGCGCCCCGGGTCCGCCAGCGCTTTCTGGGCCGTCATCCCGGCGCCGCCCTTTATGCCGATTTCGCCGATTTCGCCTTTTACCGCGTGCAACTGGAACGGGTGCACTGGGTGGGCGGGTTCGCCCGCGCCCGCTGGCTGGATCAGGGCCTGGCCTGCGATTGGGCGCTGTCGGAGCGCTTCGAGGCGGCGGCTCCGGCCCTGCTGCAAGAGCTGAACAACGGTCAGACGGCGCTTTTAACCACCCTGGCCAATCAGGTTCTGAAGAAGCGGGGCAAGGGCTGGCAGGCCGTGGCTATTGATGCGGATGGCATTGATTTAAAACGGGAAAATAGCATTTTGCGCCTGGCCTTCCCGCAGCCGCTGACCAGCTTCGACGGCCTTATCCCCGCGCTTTCTACGCTTACCACGGACTAACGGGACGGATAATCCGACCATCCTTATAGCTAAATGATTGCTCAGACGGGGCCGGGGCAGTATTCTTGCGCATCCATTTTCTTAACAATCCGCCTTCATAACCTCTTCCGCATTGCCTCAAACGATGAAGCCTTTCGTGCATCCCGCTTCCCGACCGACAGGGGGATATGGTCCCGCCGTCGATAGGATTCGGCGTGCGGAATTAAGGGGGCGTGGCGGCAAACAACAAGGGTCTTTGCCTTAAGGAGCGGCGTTCATGACGAAGTTAGGTAACGGCACCACCACTCATCAGAAATTGCTGAAGTGGGTGGACGAAATCGCCCAGCTGACCAAGCCGGACAATATCCACTGGTGCGACGGATCTCAGGCCGAATACGATGCCCTGTGCCAGACGCTGGTGGATGCCGGCGCCTTTATCCGCCTGAACGAGGCCAAGCGCCCCAACAGCTATCTGTGCCGCTCCGATCCCGACGACGTCGCCCGCGTTGAAAACCGCACCTTCATCTGCTCGAAGAGCAAGGCCGATGCCGGCCCGACCAACAACTGGGTCGATCCGGTGGAAATGAAGGGCACTCTGAACAGGCTGTTCGACGGCTGCATGAAGGGCCGCACCCTTTATGTGGTGCCGTTCTCCATGGGCCCGCTGGGCAGCCCCATCGCCCATATCGGCGTGGAACTGACCGACAGCCCCTACGTGGCCGTGAATATGCGCATCATGACCCGCATGGGCCAGGCCTGCCTGGACGTGCTGGGCGCCGAGGGCGACTTCGTGCCGTGCGTGCATTCGGTGGGCATGCCCCTGGCCGCCGGCCAGAAGGACGTGGCCTGGCCCTGCAACCCCAAGAACATCTACATCACCCACTTCCCGGAAGAGCGTTCCATCTGGTCGTTCGGCTCGGGCTACGGCGGCAACGCCCTTCTGGGCAAGAAGTGCTTCGCGCTGCGCATCGCCTCGGTGATGGCCCGCGACGAGGGCTGGCTGGCCGAGCATATGCTGATCGTCGGCGTGGAAAACCCGCAGGGCGAGAAGACCTACGTGGCCGCCGCCTTCCCCTCGGCCTGCGGCAAGACCAACTTCGCCATGCTGCAGCCGCCCAAGGGCTTCGAAGGCTGGAAGATCTGGACCGTGGGCGATGATATCGCCTGGATCAAGCCCGGCGCCGACGGCAAGCTTTACGCCATCAATCCGGAAGCCGGCTTCTTCGGCGTGGCGCCCGGCACCGGCGCCCACACCAACTTCAACGCCATCGCCTCGTGCCGCGCCAACACCATCTTCACCAACGTCGCCCTGACCGAGGACGGCGATGTGTGGTGGGAAGGCCTGACCGAGGACAAGCCCGCCCATCTGACCGACTGGAAGGGCCGCGCCTGGACCCCGGCCTCGGCCGAGCCCGCCGCTCATCCCAACAGCCGCTTCACGGCGCCGGCCTCGCAGTGCCCCTCCATCGATCCCGATTGGGAAAATCCGGCCGGCGTGCCGATCTCGGCCTTCCTGTTCGGCGGCCGTCTGTCCAAGAACATGCCGCTGGTGTTCCAGTCCTTCAACTGGGCGCACGGCGTCTATCTGGGCGCCACCATGGGCTCGGAAGCCACCGCCGCCGCCGTCGGCCAGGCCGCCATCCGCCGCGATCCCATGGCCATGCTGCCGTTCTGCGGCTACAACATGGCCGATTATTTCAGTCACTGGCTGAACATCGGCCGCGATCTGCCCAACCCGCCCGCCATCTTCCGCGTCAACTGGTTCCGCAAGGACGCCAACGGCAAGTTCATGTGGCCGGGCTTCGGCGAGAACATGCGCGTGCTGAAGTGGGTGGTGGACCGCGTGCATGGCCGCGCCGTGGGCGTGGAAAGCCCGCTGGGCTTCATGCCGCGCCGCGAGGATCTGCACTGGGACGGCCTGGACTATCCGGAAGAGAAGTTCAACGAACTGACCACCATCGACCGCGAGGCCGGCCTGGCCGAAACCCGTGATCATGAAAATCACTTCGAGAAGTTCTACGACCGTCTGCCCAAGGAGTTCGTGAACGAGCGCGAACTGCAGAAGGGCCGCTTCTTCCGCACCCCCGGCAGCTGGAGCCTGGGCAAGAAGTAAGCAGAGTACCGGAAAAAAGGGGGCCATCCACCGGGTGGCCCCCTTTCGCGATTGAGGCCAGGATGGGGAAACGCCATGACCAACACCGCGAAAGTGACCAAGGGGACCATTTCCCCCTGCATCGACCGCTGCAAGATCGTTGAGCGCACCGGCGTCTGCCGGGGCTGCGGCCGCACCCGTGGCGAGATTCAGGGCTGGGCCAGCGCCAGCGAGGCGGAGCGCAAGCGCATTCTGGCCGAGCTGAAAAGCCGTGTCGCCCTCATGGATGCCGCCGACGACAGCGAAGGCTCCTGCTGGTAGGCGAGAGGCTTCACCAGGCCCATCGGGTTCATCCTCTTGCCCTTGGGGTTATCCCGCCTCGTCCAGGCGATCCGCCCGGCGCAGGGCCTTGAAGCGCCAGGTCCACAGGGCCACCACCGCCAGGGTGCCCAGGCCGCCCAGCAGCACGGCGGGCACCGTGCCGAACCAGGCGGCGGTCATGCCGGATTCAAACTCGCCCAGCTCGTTCGAGGCGCCGACGAACACCATGCTGACGGCGCTGACCCGGCCGCGCATGGCGTCGGGGGTGGAGAGCTGCACCAGATTTTGCCGCACATAAACGCTGATCATGTCGAAGCCGCCCAGGGCGGCCAGGGCGGCCAGCGACAGCGGCATGCTGCGCGACAGCCCGAACAGGATGGTGGCCAGGCCGAACCCGGCCACACACAGCAGCAGCACCAGCCCGGCGCGGCGGCGTAAGGGGCGGTGCGCCAGCAGCAGGCCGCACAAGGCGGCGCCCACCGCCGGGGCGCTGCGCAGCAGGCCCAGGCCCCAGGGGCCCACATGCAGGATATCGCGGGCGAAAATCGGCAGAAGGGCGGTGGCGCCGCCGAACAGCACGGCGAACAGATCCAGCGAAATGGCCCCCAGGATCACCGGGCGGGCCAGGATGAAGCGAATGCCCGCCGTCAGCCGGTCGATCATGGCGTCGTCGGCGCCGCGGGTTTTCAGCGAGGTGCGCAGCAGCAGCGCCGCCAGGGCCGAGCCCAGCAGCAGCAGCGTGGTCAGGCCGTAGACGGCCACCGGCCCCAGGGCGTAGAGAAAACCGCCCAGGGCCGGGCCGCCGATCACCGCCATCTGCCACACCGTGGAATTCCAGGCCACGGCATTGGGGAAATCCTCGCGCCGCACCAGCAGCGGCACCACCGATTGCAGGGCCGGTCCCAGGAAGCTGCGGGCCACGCCGAACAGGGTCAGGGCCAGATAGACCGGCGCCACCGCGGTGAGGCCGCGCCAGGACAGCGCCAGCAGCATGGCCGAGGACAGGGCCTCCAGCCCCAGGCACAGCATGGCGATGCGGCGGCGGTCGAAATGATCGGCCACGGCGCCGCTCACCAGGGCCAGCAGGATCTGCGGCAGGAACAGGACCAGCCCCACATAGCCCAGATCCTGCGGGCGGCGGGTCAGATCGTAAACCTGCCAGCCCACCGCCACGATCTGGATCAGCTGGGCGATATTGGCGCAAAAGCGCAGGGCCAGGAACAGGCGGAAGTCGCGGTAGCCGAGGGCGGCGCGGGCGGCGGCGGTCATCAGGGGCCGGGCTCGCGGAAAATCACTCTCTCGGCGTAATGGTCGGCACCCGAGGGCAGGGGACGGGCCGGATCCTGCAGCCAGGCGGCGATGTCGTCCAGCACGGTGGCGGCCTGCAGATCGCGCAGCAGCATGTGGTGGCCGCGCGGGTACAGGGCGCAGCGCTGGCGGCGTCCGGGCCCGGGCAGGGCGCGCATCATCTGGAAGGTGGCGGCGGCGGGAATGATCTCGTCCTTCTCACCGTACAGCAACAGGGCCGGATGGCGCAGGTGTCGGGCCGCCTGGCGGGCGCGGGTCATCAGCTCCACCACGCCGTGAATGGTGTCGATGCGGGTTTCCTTGATCACCAGGGGATCCAGGGTCAGTTCGCGCAGCATGTCGAAATTGTCGGAGGGTGTCAGATGCAGACCGTGCCCGCTCAGGGTCAGCCAGGGCAGGCTGTGCGAACTGAGCCACAGCAGGCCGCGCTCCATCAGGCCCATATCGTGCCGCGACCACACGGCGGCAGCCGACAGGATCAGCCCGGCCAGGGGCGGCAGGGTCTTGGTTTCGGCGGTCAGCAGGGCGATGGCTCCGCCCATGCTTTCGCCCAAAAGATAAAGCGGCAGGCCGGGATGGCGGGCCGCCAGCAGGCCGAGGGCGGCGGCGGCATCCTCCACCAGGGCCCGTTCGCCCGGCCAGTGCCCCGGCCAGGGGCCGGCGCCGAAGCCGCGCTGATCGTAGGCGTAAAGGGCGAAGCCCCGGGCCGCCAGATGGCGCCCGGCGCCCTCGAAGGCGTGGGAATAATCGTTCATGCCGTGCAGGGCCAGGATCACCCCGCGGGTGTGGTCCTCCTCCGGGCTCCAGCGGCGCAGCGGCAGGCGCTGGCCGTCGGCGGCGATAATGGCCTCGGCCTCCAGCCGGGGCGGCGCCAGGGCCGGGCCGGGCTGCGGCGGGGCCGCCGGGCCGGGCAGGGAGAAGGGGAAGGTCAGCATGGCGGCGGCGCCGTCTCCCCTCAGGCCGGGCCGTGGCGGGTCAGCTGCAGGAAAATATCCTCGAGATCGGCTTCCTCGGTGGAAAGATCGCTGATGCCCAGGCCGGCGGCGCGCACCGCCTCCAGCAGGGCGGCCACGGCGGTCTGGCTGGGCCGGTAGCGGAACAGCAGGCGGCGGCCCTCGTCCTTCAGCTCGGGCGACCAGGGGGCCAGGCTCCCGGGCAGGGCGGCCAGCGGCCGCTCCAGGGTCAGGCACAACTGCTTGCTGTCCAGCCGTTGCAGCAGGGTGGCGGTTTCCTCATGCGCCACCAGCCGCCCCTGATCGATGATGGCGATGCGGTCGCACAGTTCTTCCGCCTCTTCCAGGTAATGGGTGGTCAGCAGGATGGTGGTGCCCTGGGCGTTCAGGGCCTTGACGTAGGTCCAAAGCTGCTGGCGCAGCTCGATATCCACCCCGGCGGTGGGCTCGTCCAGCACCAGGATGGGCGGGGTATGCACCATGGCCTTGGCCACCAGCAGGCGGCGGCGCATGCCGCCCGACAGGGTGCGGGCATAGGCGTGCGCCTTGTCGGCCAGGCCCACCGCCTCCAGGATCTCGTCGGTGCGCCGCTCGGCGGCGGGCACGCCGTAAAGCCCGGCCTGCACCTCCAGCAGCTCGCGCGGGGTGAAGAAGGGATCGAGGTTCAGCTCCTGCGGCACCACGCCGATGGCGGTGCGGGCGCCGCGCTCGTCGCGCTCGATATCGGCATTCCAGATCCGGGCGCTGCCGGCGCTTTTCACCACCAGACCGGCCAGAATGTTGATGAAGGTGGACTTCCCGGCGCCGTTGGGGCCGAGCAGCCCGAAGAACGAGCCGCGGGGAATGGCCAGCGAAACGCCGTCCAGCGCCTTCTTGGCGGGCTGGCGGCCACGGGCGGGATAGATCTTGGTCAGATCGCGGGTTTCGATGGCGAAATCGGGAACGGCGGCGGGGGAGGAAGGGCTCGGCATCATCTCAAACGTCAATATGGAATTGATTGGCGGTCAGCAATGGGTATCATCCGGCAAACCAGCCGCGCAACGAGGATCGACAATGACCCAGGAAACCGTCACCGTTCACGCCACCACCGTCGCCTGCGAAGGCAATGGTCCGGTGACCGGCCACCCCAAAGTGTACCTGACCTTCGCCAAGGGCAAGACCGAACTGGTGTGCCCCTATTGCAGCCGCCATTTCGTGCTGGCCGAAGGGGTGAAGGCCGGCCACGGCCACTGATCCCCGCCCCATGAGCGAAACCCCGCCGCGCCATGTGACGCTGGTGGATGGTTCGGGATTCATTTTCCGCGCCTTTCACGGCCTGCCCATGATGACCCGCCCCGACGGGGTGCCGGTCAACGCCGTTTACGGCTTCACCTCCATGCTGATGAAGCTGATGCAGGAGCAGGAGGCCGGCCATCTGGCGGTGATCTTCGATGCCGGACGCACCACCTTCCGCAGCGAGATCTATCCCGACTACAAGGCGCACCGCCCCGAGCCGCCGGAAGAGCTGGTGCCGCAGTTCGCCCTGATCCGCGAGGCGGTGCGCGCCTTCAACGTGCCCTGCGTGGAGCTGCCCGGCTTCGAGGCCGACGATCTGATCGCCACCTATGCCCGCCTGGCCCGCGAACAGGGGGCGCGCGTCACCATCGTTTCGTCCGACAAGGATCTGATGCAGCTGGTGGGCGAGGGGGTGGAGATGTTCGATCCCCTGAAGAACCGGGTGATCGGCCCCGCCGAGGTGTTCGAGAAATTCGCCGTCGCCCCCGACAAGGTGGTGGATGTGCAGGCCCTGGCCGGCGACAGCACCGACAATGTGCCGGGCGTGCCGGGCATCGGCATCAAGACGGCGGCCCAGCTCATTACCGAATACGGCGATCTGGAAAGCCTGCTGGCGGCGGCGGCCGGCATCAAGCAGCCCAAGCGGCGTGAAAGCCTGCTGGCCCACGCCGATCTGGCGCGCATTTCCCGCCGTCTGGTGGAGCTGCGCCGCGATGTGCCGGTGCCGGAGCCGCTGGAAAGCTTCGGCCTGCGCGCCCCCGACCGCGACACCCTGCTGGCCTTCGTGGCGGCGCAGGGCTTCCGCAGCATCAAAAGCCGCATCGAGCAGCATCTGGCCAACGGCGCGGCTCCCGCCGCCGCCGCCCCGGCTGCCGCCGGGGTGCCGGAACCGGCACAGGCTCCGGCGGCGGCAGAGGTGGAAAAGGACTATGAACTGGTTCTCTCCGCCGCGGCCCTGAGCCGCTGGGTGGCGCGGGCCCGCGAGGCCGGCGTGGTGGCGGTGGACACCGAAACCACCGGCCTCGATCCCCTGCGCTGCGCCCTGGTGGGCATCTCCCTGGCCACGGCGCCGGGGCGGGCCTGCTATATTCCGCTGCTGCACGATGCCGGTCCGGCCCAGGGCGATCTGTTGGGCGGCGGCCCCGCCGCCGGTCCGGATCTGCTGCCCAAGGCCGAGGCCGTGCGCCTGCTGCGGCCGCTGCTGGAGGATCCGGCGGTGCTGAAGGTGGGGCACAACATCAAGTTCGATCTGCAGGTGCTGGCCGGCGCCGGCCTCGACGTGGCCCCCATCGACGACACCATGCTGCTGTCCTACGTGCTGTCCTGCGGCCTGCACGGCCAGGGCATGGACGAACTGGCCGAACGCGCCCTGGGCTATCGCACCATCCCCTTTTCCGAGGTTTGCGGCAGCGGCCGCAACCAGATCACCTTCGACCGGGTGCCCCTCGACAAGGCGCTGGACTATGCCGCCGAGGATGCCGACATCACCCTGCGCCTCTATCAGGCCTTCAAGCCCCGGCTGGCGCCGGAGCGGCTGACCACGGTCTACGAAACCCTGGAACGGCCTCTGGTGCCGGTGCTGGCGGCCATGGAGCGGCGCGGCATCCTGGTGGACAAGGCCGAACTGCAGGCCATCAGCGCCGAATTCGCCGGCCGCCTGACCGAGCTGGAGCGCGAGATCTGCGCCCTGGCCGGACGGGAGTTCAATGTGGGCTCGCCCAAGCAGCTGGGGGAAATCCTGTTCGAAACCCTGGGCCTGCCCGGCGGCAGGAAGGGCAAGACCGGGGCCTACGCCACCGGGGCCGAGGTGTTGGAACAGCTGGCCGAGCGGCATCCGCTGCCGCAGAAGGTGCTGGACTGGCGCCAGCTGGCCAAACTGAAAAGCACCTATGCCGATGCCCTGGTGGAGCAGATCAATCCGGCCACCGGGCGGGTGCATACCAGCTTCTCCATGGCCGCCACCAGCACCGGGCGGCTGGCCTCGTCGGATCCCAATCTGCAGAACATTCCCATCCGCACGGCGGAGGGGCGGCGCATCCGCCGCGCCTTCATCGCGCCGCCGGGGCATAGCCTGCTGTCGGCCGATTATTCGCAGATCGAACTGCGGCTGGTGGCGCATGTGGCCGGGATCGAGGGGCTGAAACAGGCCTTCCACCACGGCGACGATATTCACGCCATCACCGCCTCGCAGGTGTTCGGAGTGCCGGTGGCGGGCATGGACCCCATGGTGCGCCGCCAGGCCAAGGCCATCAATTTCGGCATCATCTACGGCATCAGCCCCTTCGGCCTGGCCCGCCAGCTGGGCATTCCCAACGGCGAGGCCAAAGCCTATATCGAGGCCTATTTCGCCCGCTATCCGGAAATCCGCGCCTATATGGAGGCGGCCAAGCAGCAGATGCGCGATCTGGGCTATGTGACCACCCTGTTCGGGCGCAAATGCTTCATCCAGGGCGCCGACCAGAAAAATCCGGCCATGCGCGCCTTCGCCGAACGGGCCGCCATCAACGCTCCCATCCAGGGCGGCGCCGCCGATATCATCAAGCGGGCGATGATCCGCCTGCAGCCGGCCCTCGACGCGGCGGGGCTGACCGCAAAAATGCTGCTGCAGGTGCACGACGAACTGGTGTTCGAGGTGCCCGACGCCGAACTGGAGGCCACCCGCGCCCTGGTCAAGCGCGAGATGGAGGCGGCGGCGGTGTTAAGCGTGCCGCTGCTGGTGGAAACCGGCGCCGCCCGCACCTGGGCCGAAGCGCATTAGGAGCGGGCATGTCCATCGCCCGTGCCCGTCGGTTGCGCCAGGAGATGACCGAGGCTGAACGGAGGCTATGGTCGGTGCTGCGCGGTCGTCAGCTTGGGGGCTGGAAATTTCGCCGCCAGCATCCGCTGGGTCCGTATGTTTTGGATTTTGCCTGTTTCGAGCGGCATGTGGCGGTCTAGGCGGATGGCGGGCAGCACGCCGGATCGGAGCATGACCAGCGGCGGACCTTGTGGCTGGAAGGGCAGGGCTGGCGTCTGCTCCGTTTCTGGAACAATGAGATCCTGCAAAATACGGATGGGGTTTTGCAGGAGATCCTGCGGTGTCTGGAAGGCCCCTCATCCCAACCCTTCTCCCCAGGGGAGAAGGGCTTTTAGCTCCCTCTCCCGCTTGCGGGAGAGGGGTGGGGTGAGGGCGGTTAAAACACCTCTTCGAACGGCAGGCCGTGCTGGCGGCAGCAGGCTTCCAGGGCGTTGCGCAGCAGCACGGCGATGGTCATGGGGCCAACGCCGCCGGGCACCGGGGTGATGGCGCCGGCCACGGCGGCGCAGCTTTTGAAATCGGCGTCGCCCACCAGGCGGGTTTTGCCCGGTTCGGCGCCGGGCACCCGGTTGATGCCCACATCGATCACCGTGGCGCCGGGCTTGATCCAGTCGCCCTTCACCAGTTCGGGCTGGCCGACGGCGGCCACCACGATATCGGCCTGGCGGCATTCGCCCGGCAGGTCGCGGGTTTTGGAATGGGCCAGCACCACGGTGCAGGATTCCCGCAGCAGCAGCTGCGCCATGGGCTTGCCGACGATGTTGGAGCGCCCGATGACGATGGCCTTGCGGCCGGCCAGGGCGCCCAGTTCCCGCTTCAGCAGGATCAGGCAGCCCAGCGGCGTGCAGGGCACCAGGGCATTGCCGCCGGTGGCCAGGCGCCCGGCGTTCATGGGGTGGAAGCCGTCCACGTCCTTGGCGGGGTCGATGGCGTCCAGCACCTTCTGGCTGTCGATATGTTTGGGCAGCGGCAGCTGCACCAGGATGCCGTTCACCGCCGGATCGGCGTTCAGGGCCGAAACCAGGGTCAGCAGCGCCGCTTCCGGGGTATCGGCGGGCAGGCGGTGCTCGAAGGAGCGCATGCCGGCCTGTTTGGTCTGTTCGTTCTTGTTGCGCACATAAACCTGGCTGGCCGGATCCTCGCCCACCAGCACCACCGCCAGGCCGGGGGTGATGCCGTGCCGCTCCTTCAGGGCGGCGACGCGGGCGGCCACGGCTTCGCGCAGGGCGGCGGCGGTGGCCTTGCCGTCGATGATCTTGGCGGTCTGTTCGGTCATGATGTCCTCACGCTTTCGGCGATCAGGCGGGCCAGGTCGTCCGGCGCGCCGTCGATCAACAGGGTTTTACGCCGGTCGGTGGCTCCGGCAATGATCTCCATGCGGCTTTTGGCGATTTTCCAGCGTTTGGAGAGCAGGGCGATCAGGGCGGCGTTGGCCTTGCCGTCCTCGGGCACGGCGGTTACCGTCACCTTCAGCACCCTGCCGCCGTCGGCCTCGTCGGCCAGGCCGACGATGCGGTCGGCCGAGGCTTTGGGCGTCAGCCGCACCGCCAGGCGGGTGCCGTTGCGGTCGGGGCTCAAGGGGCCGGGCCCGGTCATGGGAGCGCCTGCCGCCTAGCCCAGCGCGCGGACCAGCATGGGCAGATACATCTGGATCAGCCACAGCGCGAAGAACAGCAGGATGGGCGACAGATCGAAGGCGCCCATCTGCGGCAGGATGCGGCGCAAGGGGCGCAAGGCCGGTTCGGTGACGCGGCTGAGGAAGTCCATCACCACATAGACGGCGCGGTTGTGGGTATTCAGAATATTGAAGGAGATCAGCCAACTCATGACGATCGCGGCCAGAACCAGCAGCTTGAACAGCTCGATGGCTGCATTGATCACGATTACGAGCGGCATCAGCAGCTCAGACATGGCGAAAATCCTCGGAGCGGGAACGAAAAAGGGTGAACGCGGCTACCCTATCCGCCAGCCGGAAGGTTGACAATGCCGTTTGGGCGCGGCACTCCATATAACCCTGCATTTTTCACACGGACGCGCGCATCCATGGCCAGTTCCCTTTTCCGCCGTCTGTTGCTGCCGGGCCTGCTGTTTCTGGCGGCGGCGGGCGCCGCCCGCGCCGAGGGGCCGCATCTTCTGGGCCGCTTCGGCGATTGGGCCGCCTATGCCGCCGGCCAGGGACAAAACCGGCTGTGCTACGCCGTTTCGCAGCCCCGGCGCACCTTCAACAGCCCGCGCGGCCGCGGCGAGGCCTATTTCACCGTTACCGACCGTCCGGCCCTGCACAGCTTCGATGTGATCAGCCTGGCCCCCGGCTATCCCTTTCAGACCGGTTCGGTGCCCGAACTGGATGTGGACGGCGATCTTTATGATCTTTACGTGCAGGATGGCACCGCCTGGAGCCGCAACGACAAGGCCATCGTGCAGTCGATGCTGAGCGGCGAAAGCGCGATCATGCACGGCCGGCCCCCCGGCGGCGGCGATGCCGCCGATACTTATCCCCTGGACGGCTTCGCCCGCGCCCACGCCGCCCTGGATGCCGCCTGCGGTCAATGAGGGGATAAGGATCCCGCCTGTGCCCGTGCAGCGGGGTCGCGTCCGGCCAGAACGGGCACGCCGCCCGATGCGAAACCCGGCCTGGGCGGCCGCGAAGGCCGGATTCCCGCTTGCAATGGCGCCCGGCGCGGGGTAAACACTGCGCTTTCCTGGCGTCGGCACCCCTGGAGGCCGCGCCTTTTGGTCTTGGAGAGTTTCCATGAGCGAAGTTACCACCATCGACGTCGTCGCGCGTGAGCGGGCCGGAAAGGGGGAAGCCCGTGCCACCCGTCGTGAGGGCCTGGTCCCCGGCGTCATTTACGGCAACAAGCAGTCCCCCGTGCTGTTTGCCATCGATCCCCGCATCATCACCGCCGAGCTGAACAAGGCCGGTTTCTACGATCGCGTCTTCGGCGTGACCGTGAACGGCAAGAGCGAGACCGTGGTGTGCCGCGATCTGCAGCGTCATCCGGTGTCCGGTGCCGCCCTGCATATCGATTTCCTGCGGGTTGCCGGCGCCTAACCGGGCATCCGAAGACGATGTGGCTGCTGGTCGGGCTGGGAAACCCCGGCGGGTCTTACGCCCGCAACCGCCACAATATCGGCTTTATGGCGGCGGACGAAATCGTCCGCCGCCATTGCTTTTCCCCCTGGCGCGCCAAATTTCACGGCCAGCTGGCCGAAGGCGCGGTCAAGGGCGAGAAATGCCTGATTCTGAAGCCGGACACCTATATGAACCTGTCGGGCCAGGCGGTGGCGGCGGCGGCGCGCTTTCATAAGATCGGCAACGATCATGTGCTGGTGCTGCACGACGAGCTGGATCTGCCGCCCGGCAAGGTGCGGGTGAAAACCGGCGGCGGCGCCGGCGGCCATAACGGCCTGAAAAGCATCGACGCCCATCTCGGCAACGATTACCGGCGGGTGCGCTTGGGCATCGGCCATCCCGGCGATAAAACCCTGGTCACCCCCTGGGTGCTGGGCGATTTCGCCAAGGCCGATCAGGACTGGCTGCTGCCGCTGCTGGACGGCGTGGCCGAACATCTCTCCCTCCTGCTGGAGGGCAACGACACCGGCTTCATGACCCGGCTGGCGCAGGCCGTGCCCGCCGCCAAACCGAAAAAGCCCGAATCCTGAACGCGGAGGCGCCTAAAAATGGGTTTCAATTGCGGCATCGTCGGCCTGCCCAATGTGGGTAAATCGACCCTGTTCAACGCCCTGACCTCGACGGCGGCGGCGCAGGCGGCCAATTATCCCTTCTGCACCATCGAGCCCAATGTGGGCCGGGTGGCGGTGCCCGACGGGCGCATGGAAAAGCTGGCCACGGTGGCCAAATCGGCCAAGCTGATTCCCACCCAGCTGGAATTCGTCGATATCGCCGGGCTGGTGCGCGGCGCCTCGCGCGGCGAGGGTCTGGGCAACCAGTTCCTGGCCAATATCCGCGAGGTGGACGCCATCGTCCATGTGCTGCGCTGCTTCGAGGACGGCGACATCACCCATGTGGAGGGCTCGGTCGATCCGGTGCGCGATGCCGAAACCATCGAGACCGAACTGATGCTGGCCGATCTCGACAGCCTGGAACGGCGGGTGACGCAGACCCAGAAGAAGGCCAAGGGCGGCGACAAGGAGGCCAAGGCCCAGCTGGAGGTGATGGAGCCGGTGCTGGCGGCCCTGCAGTCGGGCAAGCCGGCCCGCGCGGTGCCCTTCGAGGCCGAGCAGCGGCAAATCCTGCGCACCCTGGGCCTGCTCACCAGCAAGCCGGTGCTCTACGCCTGCAATGTGGAAGAGGCCGCGGCCGCCACCGGCAACGCCTTCTCCGACAAGGTGGCGGCCATGGCCCAGGCGCAGGGGGCGGCGCATGTGGTGATCTCGGCGGCCATCGAGGCCGAGGTCTCGCAGCTGACCGACGAGGCCGAGCGCCAGGAATTCCTGGAAACCCTGGGTTTGAGCGAAACCGGCCTGGCCCGGGTGATCCGCGCCGGCTACGAGCTGCTGCACCTGATCACCTTCTTTACCGTCGGCCCGAAGGAAACCCACGCCTGGACCCTGCCCAAGGGCCTGAAGGCGCCGCAGGCGGCGGGGGTGATCCATACCGACTTTGAACGCGGTTTCATCCGCGCCGAAACCATCTCCTACGATGATTATATCGCCTGCGGCGGCGAGGCCGGCGCCAAGGAGGCCGGCAAGATGCGGCTGGAGGGCAAGGAGTATGTGGTGACCGACGGCGACGTCTTTCACTTCCTGTTTAATGTTTAGATCATCCTGCCTTAATTTAAGGCACTAAACGTGGCCGCCGGCACTCCGCCGGCGGCCATTTTCATGTTAATCCCGGTTTTGCGATGCCAAAACGCCGTCTGGCACGGCTGGGCTGTCGCCGCTGCTCAAAATGTAAGCAAATTTCATCGGAAATCGGCCGATTTGTGTTTAAAATGCCACAGCATGACGCTGATGTCACAGAGGGCCCGAAATCGCCTTTTCAGTAAATTTTTCCGGGAGTAAAACGGGGAAGTTAATCCTTCCGGTGCCGTGGCGTGTGATCGTCCGGCGTCATTAATGAAGAGGAATTCCGATGAAGAAGGTTCTTTTCGCCGGCGTTGCCGCCGTCGCTTTTGGCGCCGCCGCCGCCGCCCAGGCTGCCAATCCCATCACCCTGTCCATCGGCGGCGACGCCACCGAATGGGCCGGTTATGTGCAGAACCAGCACAGCGCCAATTTTGGCGCCACCAACAACTTCACGACGGGCGTGTCCGCCGCGAATGCCACCCAGAATTTCAGCCAGCAGGATGCGGTGAACCTGAACTTCACCGGTAAGACCAAGCTGGACAACGGCATCACCGTCGGCGTCGAGATCGACACCAACGGCAGCCAGGCCAACAACACGCACAGCTACGACACCGGCAACTCCAGCATCACCCGCGACTTCGTCAGCGTTGGCGGCGTGTTCGGTGTGATCGAAGCCGGTCAGCAGGACAACGTCGGCGCCCTGATCCACAACGGTTCGCCGGATGTGGGCGGCATCGGCGGCCAGGACGGCAACTTCGGCTTCTGGGTGCTGGCGCCTGAGCACTTCAACGAAAACTGGCAGCGCACCTATGTGGGTGACGACCGTTCGGGCAACAAGGTGATCTATGTCACCCCGACCTATTACGGCCTGTCCGCCGGTGTCAGCTACACCCCGGACATGAACTTCCGTGACTATACCCATGGTTACGAACAGACCGCCTTCAGCAGCCCCTATTCCAGCATCAATGGCGGCCAGATGACCTCCGTCGGCGCCAGCGGCGGCGCCGCCAATGCCGGTGGCAACCTGTGGATCTACGGCCTGAGCTACAACAACACCTTCGACGGTGTTGGCATCAAGGCCGACGTCGGTTCGGGCAAGGCCGCCATCGCCGGCATGACCGCCTACCAGGGCGGCCTGAATGTCAGCTACAAGGGCTTCACCGTTGGCGGTTCGGCTCTGAAGCGCTTGGTTGGTGAGAACGACAAGGGTCTGGCCGCCGCCGCCCGCGCCGGTCTGAGCTGGGATGGCGGCGTGTCCTACGTCACCGGCCCCTACGGCGTCAGCCTGACCTACTTCGTCGGCCAGGCCGCCACCGGTGTGGTCAACAACGGTGGCACCGCCACTGTCGATACCGGCACCAACAACGGCCTCTATGACCGTGACAGCGTGTGGGCCCTGTCGGGCGCCTACGATCTCGGCCCGGGCGTGAAGCTGACCGAATCGCTGATCGCCGTGAAGTACAGCACCAACGACGGTATCGCCGCCGACCAGAACAAGGGCTGGGCCGCGATCACCGGTATCGGTGTGAAGTTCTAATCTCCCTCGGGAGTTTGAACAGGGAAAGGGCGGCCTGCGGGCCGCCCTTTTTCGTGTGCGCGCGGCTGGAATAATCAGCCGCCGCTGAAGTCGAAGGCGCCGCTGAAGCCGTCGGCGGCGGCGTCGCGCCGGCCCAGGGGCGCCAGATGCCAGCGCGCCTCGATCAGTTTCAGGATCGAGGTGGTGTCGTAAACGTGGTGATCCACCCAGTGGCGGCGGGCGAAGGGGGAGAGGATCAGCGCCGGCACCCGGGCGCCGGGGCCCCAGCGGTCGCCCTTGGGCGGGGCGACATGATCCCAGAAGCCGCCGTTCTCGTCGTAGGTCACGATGATGGCGGTGCTGCGCCATTGCGGCCCGGCCATGATCTTGTCGATCAGGGCGGCGGCCTTGATATCGGCATTCTCGATGGTGGCGTAGCCGGGATGCTGGTTTTCGATGCCGAGCGGCTTATAGAAGGCCACGGCGGGCAGCCGGCCCTGGGCGATGGCCGCCGCGAAATCGCGTTCGTCCTTAAGGTGGGCCTTGCCGCCGGGGGTGCCGTCGCCATAGCGGGCGAAATAGGCGAAGGGCTGGTGATGATACTGGAAGGTGGGATCGGGATGCCCGGCCAGGGCCTTATCCCAGCCGCCGGAATACCAGGCCCAGGAAATGCCCTTGGCGGAAAGGCGGTCGCCGATGGTGGGCAGGGTTTGCGGCGGCAGCAGATCGGCGGCGGGGATGCGGGCCGGGTGCGGGGCCTCGCGGCCATAAACGGTGTTGACGGCATAGCCGTCCGGGGTGACGGCGCCATCCTTCAGCAGATGGCCCTGGCCGTCCAGGCGGGCGGTCAGGGCGGCGGGGGCCTGGGGAAAGCGCGGCGTGCAGGCGCAAATCAGCCAGGCGTGATTGAGGAACGAGCCGCCGAAGGCCCCCTGGAAATAATGATCGGCCAGGGTGAAGCGCTGGGCCAGGGCCCACATCGCCGTGTTGCGGGTATCGTAATAGCCCATGGTCAGGCCGCCGGCGTCGGATACGCTGGCGAAGCGGTCCATGCGGCCGCCGTCGATCTGCTCCTGCGCCTGATAAAAGCGGTGCACCAGATCGGGGATCGTCTGGTTCTGCGGCACATACTGGTCGATGAGGAAGGGGGCATTGACCAGATGCGGCGGAAAGCGCCGGTCGGGGCGCTTGTCCTCGGCATCGTAAACCGGCGGCAGGTGCGCCAGCACCCGGCCCTGGCCATCGGTCTGCGGCGCCCAGGCCGCCTTGGGCGCCGCCAGATCGTCGGCGCCGGGATAAAGGGCGTACATGTTGTCGAAGCTGTGGTTTTCCAGATAGATCACCACGATATGCTCAAGCCGGTCCAGCCCCGCCGCCTGGGCCGGGGCGGCCAGCAGCAGGGGCAGGGTGGCGGCGGCGCTCAGCAGCAGGGATTTGGTCATGGCGCGGGTCCCGGCAGGGGAAGACGAGCGCCGATCATACGCCGGGGGCGGCACCTTGCGGATGATGTTTTTCCGACGCCGCCGCGTCCGGCGCGCGCAGGCGGCCGCCGCAATGGGGGCAGTGCGTGGGGGCGTGCGCGGCATGTTCCAGGATCAGCGCCGCCTCCTCGTGCGTCAGGCCCAGATGCTGGCGCACCTCCTCCAGCCGGCGGCGGGCGCGGCGGGGGATCTGGCCGCTTTCGGTCAGGGCCTGTTCCACCTGATCCTGATACTGTTCGCGGCGGATGCGCAATTGTTCGGAAAAGCCCGAGGCCAGCACGCCGGCCAGCAGGGCGATCATGCCCAGGCCGGTGATGGCGGTCAGCGCCCCCACCACCCGGCCCAGCAGGGTGATGGGCACCATGTCGCCGTAGCCCACGGTGGTCATGGTCACCACCACCCACCACATGGCGGCGGGAATATTGGAAAAGGTGTGCGGCTGGGCGCCGTGTTCCACCAGATACATCAGGCTGGAGATGAAAACGATGATCACCGCGAACACGAACAGCACGGCGCCCACGGCCTTGGCCTCGCTGCGCAGCACGTCGATCACGATGGTCATGGCCTGGGAGTAGCGGGTCAGCTTGAAGATGCGCAGCAGCCGCAGCACGCGCATGGCCCGCAGGTCCATGGGCACGAAGAAGGCCAGATAGAACGGCAGCACGGCGACGAGATCGATCAGCGCCATGGGGGTGGCGATATGGCGCAGCCGCCCCAGCAGCGGGTGGCGGAAACGCGGCTGGTTCCGTTCCGGCACCGCCCACAGCCGCAGCAGATATTCCAGCGAGAAGATCAGCACGGAAAAATAATCGAAGGCGCGGAAGATATGGCCGTGGCTGTCGGCCAGGGGCTCCACCGATTCCAGAATGGTGAACAGGCAGTTGATGGTGATCAGCGCCATCAGGGTATAGTCCACCAGCCGGACCAGGGCCTCGTTATGGCCTTCCTCCCCCAGAATATGATAGGCGGCGCGGCGCAGCCGGCGGTAGGGCGAAAGGGGCTGGTGGGCGGTCATGATGGCCTGGGCGCGGGAGGACGGGGAGGGGATCCGGACGGATCCCCTCCTTGTACCATCAGGCGGCGGGCGGTTTCCAGCGCAGCACCGGGGTGCGGGCGGCGGTGGTTTCGTCCAGGCGGCGGCGCGGGGTGAGAACCGGCGCCGCCTTGAACGATTCGGCGGCGCCGTCGCGGGCCCGCCGGGCCAGGCCGCGCACCGTGGCGATGAAGCGGTCCAGGGTGTCCTTGCTCTCGGTTTCCGTGGGTTCCATCAGCAGGGCCCCATGCACCACCAGCGGGAAATACATGGTCATGGGATGGAAGCCCTCGTCGATCAGGGCCTTGGCGAAATCCAGGGTGGAGACGCCGCTGTCCTTGAGGAAACGGTCGTCGAACAGGGCCTCGTGCATGCAAGGCCCCTCGAACGAGGCGGACAGATCGGACGACAGCTCGGCCAGCAGGTAGTTGGCGTTGAGCACGGCATCGCTGGAGGCCTGGCGCAGGCCGTCGGCGCCCATGCTCATCATGTAGGCCAGGGCGCGCACGAACACCCCGAACTGGCCGTGATAGCCCTTGATGCGGCCCACCGGCATCGCCCCCGACTGGGCGGCATGCTCGATCAGGCGGAAGCCCTGAGCGTCGTGCACCACGGCGGGCAGCGGCGCGAAGGGAGCCAAAGCCTGCGACAGCACGGTGGGGCCGGCGCCGGGGCCGCCGCCGCCATGCGGGGTGGAGAAGGTTTTATGCAGGTTGATGTGCATGACATCCACCCCGAGATCGGCCACCCGCACCCGCCCGACGATGGCGTTGTAATTGGCGCCGTCGCAGTAGAAATAGCCGCCGGCATCGTGAACGGCGGCGGCGATCTCCAGGATCTCGTCCTCGAACAGGCCGCAGGTGTTGGGGTTGGTCAGCATCAGGGCGGCCACGTCGGGGCCCAGTTTGGCCTTGAGGGCGGCCACATCCACCCGGCCCCGCGCCGTGGCGGGAATGGGATCGACACTGAAGCCGCAGGCGGCGGCGCTGGCCGGATTGGTGCCATGCGCCGATTCCGGCACCAGAATGCGCGGACGGGTTTCGCCCCGCGCCCCGATGGCGGCGCGGATGGTCATCAGGCCGCAAAACTCGCCGTGCGCCCCGGCGGCGGGGCTCATGGCGATGGCCGGCATGCCGGTCAGGGTTTTCAGCCAGTGGGCGCAGGTATCGATCAGTTCCAGGGCGCCCTGCACCGTGCCTTGCGGCTGGAAGGGGTGGATATCGGCCAGGCCGGGCAGCCGCGCCAGCTTTTCGTTCAGGCGGGGATTGTGCTTCATGGTGCACGATCCCAGCGGATAGAACACGGAATCGATGCCGACATTCTTCTGCGACAGCCGGGTGTAGTGGCGCACCACCGTGGGTTCGGCCAGGCCGGGCAGGCCGATGCGGCCCTGGCGCGCCAGGCCGCCCAGGCGGTCGTCGATGGCGGGGGCGTCGGGCAGATCGACGCCGCTGGCGCCGGGGCTGTCCTGTTCGAAAATCAGGGGCTCCTCGATCTGCAGGCCCTGATTGCCGCTGAGAGTGGGGATCATTGCAGCACCTCGCTGAGAGCGGCGGCGAAGGCGTCCATATCGGCCTCGCTGGTGGTTTCGGTGGCCGCGACCAGCAGAACCTCGGCCAGTTCGGGATAGGTGGGGTAGAAACGGGATACCGGCACCCCGCCCAGAATGCTGCGCGCCGCCAGGGCGTCCGCCACCTGGGCGGCGTCTTTGGGCAGCAGCAGGGCGAACTCGTTGAAGAAACTCTGCGGCAGCACCTTCACCCCCGGCAGGCGGGCAAGCTTGCCGGCCAGGGTCACGGCGCGGGCGTGATTGAGCCGGGCCAGCCGGGTGAAGCCCTCCTCGCCCAGCAGCGACAGATGGATGGAGAAGGCCAGGGCGCACAGCCCGGAATTGGTGCAGATGTTGCTGGTGGCCTTCTCGCGGCGGATATGCTGCTCGCGGGTCGACAGGGTCAGCACCCAGCCGCGGCGGCCATCGGCATCCACGGTCTGCCCCACCAGGCGGCCGGGCATCTGGCGCAGATATTTTTCGCGGGTGGCGAACAGCCCCAGGCCCGGTCCGCCGAAATTCAGGGCGTTGCCCAGGGCCTGACCCTCGGCCACCACGATATCGGCGCCCATGGCCCCGGGCGGCGTCACCAGCCCCAGGGACACCGGCTCGGCCACCGCCACCACCAGCAGGGCGCCGACGGCATGGCATTCCTCGGCCAGGGCGGTCAGATCCTTCAGGCGGCCGAAAAAGCCGGGATTCTGCACCATGACGCAGGCGGTCTGGGAATCGACGCGGCCCAGCAGATCCTCCAGGCCCAGCGGATCGGGATCCAGGGCCTCGACGGCGATATCGGTGAACTGCAGGGTGCTGACGGTCACGCTGCGGTAATGCGGATGCAGATCGCCCGACAGCAGCACCTTCTTGCGCCGGGTGATGCGGGCGGCCATGGCGGCGGCCTCGGCGCAGGCGGTGGCGGCATCGTAGAGCGAGGCGTTGGCCACCTCCATGCCGGTGATCAGCGCCACCTGGGTCTGGAACTCGAACAGATATTGCAGGGTGCCCTGGCTGACCTCGGGCTGATAGGGGGTGTAGGAGGTGAGGAATTCGCCGCGCTGGATCAGCGCGTCCACCGTGGCCGGCACATGATGGCGGTAGGCCCCGGCCCCCAGGAAGAACGGCACCGAACCGGCGGCCATGTTCTTGGCGGCCATGGCGGCGAAGCGGGCCTCCACCTCCATTTCCCCGGCGTGGAACGGCAGATCGACCGGCTGGCCGCGCCGTGCCGCCGCCGGCACGTCGCGGAACAGCTCGTCGGTGCTGGAGGCGCCGATGGCGGCCAGCATGGCCTGCCGGTCGGCCTCGGTCAGCGGCAGATAGCGCATGGAGGCTTACTCCAAACCCTGCACGAAGGCATCGTAGGCGGCGCGGTCCATCAGGCCCTCCAGCTCGGCGGCATTGGCAAGCCGCAGGCGATAGAGCCAGCCGTCGCTTTCCGGCTGTTCGTTGATCAGGCCGGGCTGATCGGCCGCCGCCTGATTGACGGCCACCACCTCGCCCGAAACCGGCGAATAGACGTCCGAGGCGGCCTTGACCGATTCCACCACGGCGATCTCGCCGCCCTGGGCCACGCGGCGCCCCAGCTCGGGCAGTTCGACGAAGACCAGATCGCCCAGGGCGTGCTGGGCATGATCGGTGATGCCGACCACGCCTTCGCCGTTGGCGACCGCGATCCATTCATGATCCTTGGTGAAGTAGATGCTGCTCATGACCGGGGATCCCCTTTGGTGTTTTTTTACTGTTTGTGATAGCGGTGCGGCGCGAAGGGCAGGGTTGCCACCCGGGCCGGGCGCGGCGTGCCGCGCACCACAAGGCGCACCGGCGTGCCGGGCCGGGCGAAGGCCGCCTCCACATAGCCCATGGCCACCGGGCCGTTGACGCTGGGGCCGAAGCCGCCGCTGGTGATTTCGCCGATGGGCCGCCCGGCCTCGTCGGTCACCACGGTATGGGCGCGGGCCGGGGCCTTGTCCTCGGGCTTCAGGCCCACGCGCAGCCGCGCCGGCCCCTGGGCCAGCTGCGCCTGCACCACGGCGGCGCCGGGGAAGCCGCCCTCGGCGCGGCGGCGCTTCGACAGCGTCCAGGTCAGGGCCGCCTCCACCGGCGTGGTGGTGGGATCGAGATCGGCGCCATAAAGGCAAAGGCCGGCCTCCAGGCGCAGGGAATCGCGGGCCCCCAGGCCGATGGGCGCAACCTCGGGCTGGGCCAGCAGGGCGCGGGCCAGGGTTTCGGCCTGATCATCGGGCACCGAGATCTCGAAGCCATCCTCGCCGGTATAGCCCGAGCGGCTGATGAAACAGGGGATGCCGGCCACCGTCAGGGGGCGCCAGCGCATGAAGCCCATGGCGGCGGCCTCGGGCGCCAGCCGGGCCAGCGCCGTGACCGCCGCCGGGCCCTGCAGGGCCAGCAGCGCGCGGCCGGTCAGCACCTCCACCTCGGCCTTGCCGGCCAGACCGGCGCGAAGATGGGCGATGTCCTGCGCCTTGCAGGCGGCGTTGACCACCAGGAACAGATGGTCGCCGGCCTCGGCCACCATCAGATCGTCGAGGATGCCGCCCTGGTCGTTGGTGAACATGGTGTAGCGGATCTGGCCGGGGCTTAAGGCCTGAAGATCGCCCGGCACCAGGGCTTCCAGGGCGGCGGCGCGGTTTTCCCCGCGCACCGCCACCTGGCCCATGTGCGAAACGTCGAACAGCCCGGCGGCGGCGCGGGTGTGGTTATGCTCGGCCAGCACGCCGCTGGGATACTGCACCGGCATGGCGTAGCCGGCGAAGGGCACCATTTTGGCGCCCAGGGCGAGGTGCAGGTCGTAAAGCGCGGTGCGCGACAGGGATGAATCGGTGCTCATGGCCAGGCTCTCTTTCGACAGGGCGCGCTTCCCCACCGGAAGCGGTTTGCCCCCCTCTGTCCTTATGACCTGAAAGATTCGCCGGGCCCGGCGGGAAAACCCCGCCACGTCCGGCTTTCATCTTCGGTGAGGCGCCAAACAGCGTTCGTCGCCTGCTTTCCAGAGAGCCATCCCCCCGCGGTCCTTTGGCCTGAGAGTTTCCAGGGGCGGTTGCTCCTTCGGCGGCGGCCGTTTGCGGCCACGCTCTCCCACGGGGATCATCTGTATGTGGGCGGCATCATAGAAAGACGCCGCCCGCTTGTCCAGGGGTTGAAAAATGTCTACCGCAGCGAACGGTGGCTCCGGTTGTAGTCCAGTTCGTCGTGGTCCAGCTGCAGGCCGAGGAACACCTCGTACTTTTCCATGTTCTTGATCTGATCCACCGGGATGGTGATGTCCACTTCGTCGTCGGTAAAGCCCACGGTGTCGGCGTTGTCGGGGAAGGTCAGATGCACGGGGAAGATGCGCTTGGCGGCGGGGCTGGGGAAGAAGGCCGGAATGGCCACGAAGTACGAGAGCGCCGCCGTGCGGTTGGCGGGGGCGGCGGGGCCGCGTTCGGCGTTGATGCCCACCTGCAGGTTGATGCTCATGCTCTTGCTGTCGGGATCGTAAAGGCAGCTGCCGTTGTAATGCACCAGCTCGGCATGCAGGGCCACATCGGTGATGTCGCGGCCGGGGCCGGGGCGGAACCGGGTCAGCCGGGCGGCATCGGCCAGCACCGACACATGCGGACAGGCCACCTTTTCCGGATCGATCTTGGCCGCCGGGGGTTTGTCGTCGGGCTTGCTGTCGGAGCTGGACGAGCAGGCGGTGGCGGACAGCAGGGCCAAGCCCATCAGACCGGCCAGGCCCGCCCGCGCCAGGCGGCGGGCCAGCGGGGACGGGCTGCGGTTGAGGAAGGTCGGCTTGGTCATGACTTCACCTTTTGCCATCGCGGTAATTCTGCTATTGCTGGCGACTGTAGTGAACAGCGGCCCGCGGCACAAGCCGCCGTTCAGGCAATTTTCCCGCAAAGCCACTCCGCCGAGACATGACCAGACCAGCCCTGACCCTTCTTCTTGCCAGCCCGCGCGGGTTCTGCGCCGGCGTCGACCGGGCCATCCAGATCGTGGAGGAGGCCCTGGTGCGGTTCGGCCGCCCGGTTTATGTCCGCCACGAGATCGTGCATAACCGCTTCGTGGTCTCGTCGCTCGAAGCCAAGGGGGCGGTGTTCGTCGATGATCTGGACGAGGTGCCGCCCGGCCGTCCGGTGGTGTTTTCGGCGCACGGCGTGCCGAAATCGGTGCCGGCGGCGGCCGAGGCGCGCGGCATGTTCTATCTCGACGCCACCTGTCCGCTGGTCACCAAGGTGCATCATGAGGCCGAGCGCCACGCCGCCGAGGGCCGCCAGATCATCATGATCGGCCATGCCGGCCACCCGGAGGTGATCGGCACCATGGGCCAGGTGGAAGAGGGCCGGGTGCTGCTGGTGGAAACCGTGGCCCAGGCCGAACAGGTGGCGCCGGCCACCCCCGCGCATCTGGCCTACATCACCCAGACCACCCTGTCGGTGGACGATACCATCAGCATCGTCGCCGTTTTGAAGCGGCGCTTTCCGGCCATCGAGGGCCCGAAGAAGGACGATATCTGTTTCGCCACCACCAACCGCCAGCAGGCGGTGAAGGCCATCGCCCCCCGCTGCGAGGCGGTGATGGTGATCGGCGCGCCCAATTCCTCAAACTCCAAGCGGCTGGTCGAGGTGGCGGCGCGGGCCGGCTGCGCCCGCGCCATTCTGGTGCAGCGCGCCGCCGAGATCGACTGGTCGCTGCTGGCCGGGGTCACGCGGCTTGGGGTGTCGGCCGGAGCCTCGGCGCCGGAACTGCTGGTGGACGAGGTGATCGCCGCCTGTTCCGAACGCTTCGACGTCACCATCGAGGAAGTGGCGGTAACCCGCGAAACCATCAGTTTCAAACTTCCCGCCGCCCTGGCGGGCAAATAGGCAGCGCGAATCCATGGCCGTTTACACCGAAGTTTCGGACGAGGAGCTGGAAGCCTTCGTCGCCCAGTACGATATCGGCGCCGTCGAGGGCTGCAAGGGCATCGCCGAGGGGGTGGAGAACTCCAACTTCCTGCTGCAGACCGAACGGGGCAGCTACATCCTCACCCTCTATGAAAAGCGGGTGAACCCCGATGACCTGCCCTTCTTCATCGGCCTGATGGAGCATCTGGCCCGCCAGGGTCTGGCCTGCCCCACGCCGCTGCCGGGCCGGGACGGCCGCACCTTGCGGGAACTCTGCGGCCGCCCCGCCGCCATCATCAGCTTTCTGCAGGGGCTGTGGCCGCGCAAGATCCAGGCGGCGCACTGCGCGCCGCTGGGCCGGGCCATGGCCGAAATGCATGTGGCCGGGCAAAGCTATCCCGGCCGCCGGGCCAACAGCCTGGGGCTGGCCGGCTGGCGGCCGCTGTTCGAGCTGGAGCGCCATCGCGCCGATCAGGTCAAGCCGGGCCTGGAGGCCATGCTGGCGGCGGAACTGGAGACGCTGGAGGCGCAGTGGCCGCGGGATCTGCCCAGCGGCATCATTCACGCCGATCTGTTTCCCGATAACGTGTTCTTCAAGGGGGCGGCGGTTTCGGGGCTGATCGACTTTTATTTCGCCTGCACCGATTTTCTGGCCTACGACATCGCCATCTGCCTCAACGCCTGGTGTTTCGAGCCCGACGGCGCCTTCAACGCCACCAAGGCCCGCGCCCTGCTCACCGGCTATCAGCAGGTGCGGCCACTGTCGGCGGCGGAATTCGCCGCCCTGCCCATCCTGTGCCGGGGCGCCGCCATGCGCTTCCTGCTCACCCGTCTTTACGATTGGGTCAATACCCCGGCCGGGGCCTTCGTCAAGCGCAAGGATCCCCTGGAATACGAGCGCAAGCTGCGTTTCCACGCCCAGGTGACCGGGCCGGGCGCCTATGGGCTCGATCCGGTGGCGTCATGAGCGCCGCCGAGGGGACCGTGGTTCAGGTCGAGCTTTACAGCGACGGCGCCTGTTCCGGCAATCCCGGCCCCGGCGGCTGGGGCTGCATCCTGCGCTGGAAGGGCCAGGAAAAGGAGCTGTGGGGCGGCGAGGCGCATACCACCAACAACCGCATGGAACTGCTGGCGGTGATCAACGGCCTGGCCAGCCTGAAGCGGCCCTGCCGGGTGGATGTCTATACCGACAGCCAGTATGTGCAGAAGGGCATCAGCGAATGGCTGCGCGGCTGGAAGTTTCGCGGCTGGAAAACCGCCGACAACAAGCCGGTGAAAAACGCCGACCTGTGGCGCAGCCTCGACGAGGTGCAGGCCCGGCACAGCGTGGCCTGGCACTGGGTCAAGGGCCATGCCGGCCATCCGGAAAACGAACGGGCCGATGCCCTGGCCCGCAAGGGCATTCAGGAGATCCGCGCGGCGGCGGCAGCCGAGACGGTCAGCCGTTGAGGGCGGCCACCACCTGCACCTCGACGGCATAGGCGGGGGCGGCGAGGCGGGCCTCCACCGTGGCGCGGGCCGGGGTATGGCCCGGCACCACCCAGGCGTCCCACACCGCGTTCATTGCGGCGAAATCGCCGATATCGGCCAGATAGATGGTGGCCGACAGCAGGCGGCTTTTGTCGCTGCCCAGCCGCGCCAGCACGGCGTCGATGCGGGCGGTGATCTCCCGCATCTGCTCGCCGACCGGGGCGTTGGGATGGTCTTCGGCGATCTGCCCGGCCAGCCAGGCGATGCCGTTGCACACCGTGGCCTCGCTCATGCGCGGGCCGGGGTCGAGCCGGGTGATCTCCATGGTCCGCGCTTAATCGAACAGGCTGGAAACGCTGCGTTCCTCGCTGACGCGCTGAATGGCCTCGGCCATCAGGGGGGCGATGGAGATCTGGCGGATATTGTGGGCGCGCTGCACCGCCTCGGTGGCCATGATGGAATCGGTGGTCACCAGGCTTTCCAGGGGCGAGGCGGTCACGCGGGCCACGGCCCCGCCCGACAGCACGCCATGGGTGACATAGGCCGAAACCGAGGTGGCGCCGGCCTTCATCAGGGCCTCGGCGGCATTGCACAGGGTGCCGGCGGAATCGACGATATCGTCCACCAGCACGCAGTGGCGGCCGCTGACGTCGCCGATGATGTTCATCACTTCCGAAACGCCGGCGCGTTCGCGGCGCTTGTCGATGATGGCCAGCGGCGCATCCAGGCGCCGGGCGATGATGCGGGCGCGCACCACGCCGCCCACGTCGGGCGAGACGATCATCAGGTCTTCGTTGCCGAAGCGGTTCTTGATGTCGTTGGAGAACACCGGCGCGGCATAGAGATTGTCGAGCGGGATGTCGAAGAAGCCCTGGATCTGGCCGGAATGCAGGTCGATGGTCACCACGCGGTCGGCGCCGGCGTTGGTGATGAGGTTGGCCACCAGCTTGGCGGTGATGGGGGTGCGCGGGCCGGATTTGCGATCCTGGCGGGCGTAGCCGAAATAGGGCACCACGGCGGTGATGCGCCGCGCCGAGCCGCGCCGCAGGGCGTCGAGGGTGACCAGCAGTTCCATCAGATGGTCGTTGGCCGGGGCGCTGGTGGATTGGACGACGAAAACGTCCTCGCCGCGCACGTTCTCATGGATTTCGACGAACACTTCCATGTCGGAGAAGCGCCGGATGGTGGCCGAGGTCAGCGCGATGTTGAGATAGCTGCCGATGGCTTCGGCCAGAGGACGGTTGCTGTTGCAGGCGAGGATTTTCATAAGAGCTACCCTTCGGGGCGGACCGAAGTGATGTCGGGATCGACGGGGATGGGGTGGTTGGCGCGGACTTTATCAGCGCCTCCGGCGGAAGGCAATGTCAATAAACCGGAGTCCGGGATGAATATTACCGTTCGGTGACGGGCGGCAGATGATGCAGAACCTCGGCGATTCCGGGGGCGGCGGCATCGGCGATATCGCGGCCCAGCGGCCCCAGGAATCCGCTCAGCAGCGCGGGGTCGACGGGGTTGCCCTGCGACACCCGGCCCAGTTCGCGTCCCTCGGGAGTTTTCACCACCCAGATCACTTCCAGCATGTCCTGGCCGTTTTTCATGGCCGGCGGCGGCGGGGTGATGCGCACCAGCCCCTGCACCACCGCCACCGGATGATCGGCGCCGACCAGGAACTGCTGGCGGGTAAGGGCGCGGTCCATGGCGTGGTAAAGGGCGTCGGCGTCGAAGCTTTGCGGGGCCATCAGCGGCGCCAGGGCCACATGCGGGCGGCGTTCCATGTCGCTGTCGCCGGAGCCGGGGCCGCGCAGGCACAGGCTGATATCGGCGGCGGCGCGCACCGCCAGCTCGTGGCGGGTGGCGCTGGACCAGTGGCCGGGCGGAATGGGGGTGCTGATGGCGCCGGCGTCGGCGCCGTTGGGGCGGGTCAGGCTCCAGGCCACCACGCCCGAGGGCAGGGGGCGCCCGCTGAGGCGCAGTTCGCCTCCGCCGGGCGCATGGGTGGTGGCGGGAATATCCTCCAGTTCCAGGGTCTTCACCATTTCCTCGGCCAGGCCCGGCAGGCCCGGCACCGGAGCGATGCTCAAGGCCGACAGGGCGCGGCGGTCCTGCACCAGCGGATTGGGGGCCTGATGCTGGAAGGGGTGGGGCACGGGTCCGCAGGCGGCCAGGGCCGCCAGCAGCGCCAGGGAGGGCAGGGTGCGGCGCATGCCGGGGCCGCCCGTCTCAGCGTTCCAGAACGATGGCCGAGAGATTGCGCCCGTAGTCGCCCTCGCCGCGCAGCACCGAGCGGCGGTAGCTGAAGAAGCGGCTTTCCTCGCGGAAGGTATCGCACGGGGTGCGGATGATCTCGGCCACCGACAGGGTGGCCAGACGGCGGGCCACATAGCCCGGCAGATCGAAGAAATAGCGCCCCTCGTTGGGGGAGGCGGTGAAGAAGAAATGGTTGTCGGCATTCTGCTCCAGGAAGGCGGCGGGAAATTCCGGCCCCACCTCGTAGGAGCGCTGGGCGATGCAGGGGCCGATGGCGGCCACCATGCGGTTGGGCTTGGCCCCCAGGCGCACCATGGCGGCCACGGTATTGTCCAGCACGCCGGCCAGGGCGCCGCGCCAGCCGGCATGGGCGGCACCGATAACGTTGGCCTTGCGGTCGGCCAGCAGTACCGGGGCGCAGTCGGCGGTGAGAATGCCCAGCGCAACGCCGAAACGGTTGGTGACCATGGCGTCGGCCACCACCGGCTTGACGCCGGGGGTCCAGCGTTCGTCGATCACCGCCACCTCGGCGGTGTGCTGCTGGTGCACCGTGGCCAGATTGTCCGGGGCCACGCCGAGGGTGGCCATGGCGCGGGCCCGGTTGGCGGCCACGTCGTCGGGCGAGTCGGCGGCGCCGTAGCCGCAGTTGAGCGAGGCGTAAAGGCCGCTGGAAACGCCGCCCTGGCGGGTGAAGAAGCCATGGCGGATGCGTAACACCTCGTTCAATGTCGAAACGGAGATCATCTCAGGCGTCATCGGGGGCGAATCCTGGCGGTAAGGGGAGTGACGGGCTGGTAAGGGCCAATACCTTAAACAAGGTGCCCATTTCCGCGGCGTCGATCAAGCGTTGGCACGCGCGCTGAATGCTATCGGCCTGTTCGGGGCGGGCGCGGGCCAGCCGTTCGGCGCGCAGTTCGATGCCGAGGCGCCGCAAAAAACGCCCCTGGGTGGCCAGCGGCAGGGCCTGGGCCGGGGCGGCGGCGGCGGCCAGGGCGGCAAAATCCACATGGGCGGTGAGATCGGCCTCGCCGGGGGCCTCCAGCACCGGGGCATAGGCGTGGCGGCGCACCGCCTGCAGGGTCTCGCCCACCGCCGTTTCGCCATGGCCGTAATCGATGATCAGGGCGGCGCCGCCCTGGGCGGCCAGGCGCCGCCCCAGCCGGGCGGCGAAGGCGGCGGCGGCGGGGCTGTGTTCGAAGATCTCCCCCTCGGCGGCTGGCGGCGCCTCGGGGCTGGCGGCCGGACCGTCGGCGAAGGCGAAAGCCTCGCCGTTCAGGGCCACCCTGCGTTCGCGCCAGCCGCCGCCGCGGCGCACGAACTGGCGGATGGGCAGGGCGTCGAAGAATTCGTTGGCGATGAACAGCAGCGGCGCGTCGGCGGGCAGGCTGTCCAGATCCTGGTGCCAGACCGGGGCGGCGTCGCTCAGGCGCCGGGCCTGGCAGGCGCGCAGGGCCGGGCTGGTCTCCAGCAGATGCGGCTCGATGGCGGCGCGGAAGGCCGGCAGCTGGGCGGCGGCGCGCAGGGCGTCGGCCATCAGGGTGCCGCGGCCCGGTCCGGCCTCGGCCAGCAGAATGCGGCGGGGCTCGCCCAGCGATTGCCAGACCACGGCGCACCACAGCCCGATCAGTTCGCCGAACATCTGGCTGATTTCCGGCGCGGTGATGAAATCGCCCGCCGCGCCCAGGGGATCGCGCGTGCGGTAATAGCCGTATTGCGGATGGCCCAGGGCCTGGGCCATGAACTCCTCCACCGGGATCGGGCCGCTGTCGCGGATCCTTTGGGCCAGCAGCGCGGCGAGCGGGCTCATGGCGCGGCGGGGGGCACCGGCGGCGCGGCGCGGCGCTGCGAAATCACCGCCAGGGTGATACCGGCCAGCACCAGCGGGATGGACAAAAGCTGGCCCATGGTGGCGCCGCCCCACAGGAAGCCGAGATAGCTGTCGGGCTCGCGGAAAAATTCGCAGATGATGCGGGCGCTGCCGTAGCCGGCCAGAAACACCCCGGCCAGGGTGCCGGGCTTGCCGCGCACCTTTTCGTTGCGCCACAGCAGATGCATCAGCAGCAGCATGGCCAGCCCTTCCAGCCCGGCTTCGTAGAGCTGGCTGGGATGGCGGGGCAGATGGGCCGGATCGGAGGGGAAAATCATGGCCCAGGGCAGGTGGCCATCCACCGGACGGCCGTAAAGCTCGCCGTTGATGAAGTTGGCGATGCGCCCGAAGAATTCGCCCAGCGGCTGCACCACGCAGATGACGTCGCCCACCGCGAACAGATTGAGGCCGTATTTGCGCGAGAACAGCACGATGGCGGTGATCACCCCCAGGGCGCCGCCGTGGAACGACATGCCGCCCTTCCACACCTCGAGGATTTCCTGCGGATTGGCGAAATAGAACGCGGGCTTGTAGAACAGCACGAAACCCAGGCGGCCGCCCAGAACCACGCCCAGGGTGGCCCAGGTGACGAAATCGTCGGCCTGTTCCAGGGTCATGGCGAAGGGGGGGCGGCGCACCAGCCAGCGCAGGTAGCTCCAGCCGCCCAGCAGGCCGCAGATATAGGCCAGGGCGTACCAGTGGATGGCCAGCGGTCCCAGATGGATGGCCACCGGGTCGATCTGGGGGAACATCAGGGGCATGTCAGAGATACCTGTCGGCGGCGGCGAGATAGCGGGTGACATAGGCGGCCACGCCGTCCTCCAGGCTGGTGAAGGGCTTCCGGTAGCCGGCGGCGCGCAGCCGCTCCATGCGGGCCTCGGTGAAATACTGGTATTTGTCGCGGATGTTCACCGGGGTGTCGATGAACTTGATGTGCGGTTCGCGGCCCACGGCGTGGTAGACGGCGGTGGCCAGATCGAGGAAGGTGCGGGCCTGGCCGGTGCCCATGTTGAACAGGCCGCTGACCTGCGGATTGTCCAGGCACCACATCATCACATCCACCAGATCGCCCACCCAGACGAAATCGCGCATCTGGCCGCCGTCGCCGTAGTTGGGATTGTGCGACTTGAACAAGGTGGCGCTGGCGCCGTTGACGGCGTGCGGATAAAGCTGCGAGACCACGCTCTGCTGGCCGCCCTTGTGGTATTCGTTGGGGCCGTAGACGTTGAAGAATTTCAGGCCCACCCACTGCGGCGGCAGCGGCTTGCCCTCGGCCACCTTGCGGGCGACGCGGCGGTCGAACAGGTGCTTGCTCCAGCCGTAGGCGTTCAAAGGGTGCAGGCGGGCCAGGGCCTGGCAGGAGAATTCGTCGTCGAAACCGGCGCTGCCGTCGCCGTAGGTGGCCGCCGACGAGGCGTAGATGATGCGCACGTTGTTGCGGATCGACCAGGCGAACAGGGCGGTGGTCAGGTTGAAATTATTGGCGACGATAAGGTCGGCGTTGCTTTCCGTGGTCGAGGAAATGGCGCCCATGTGGAAAATGGCGGTGATGCGGCCGCGGTTGGCGTCGAGGAAATCGAAAATCTGCTCGGGATGCACGATATCGGAAAGCTCGCGCTTGGCGATGTTGCGCCATTTGTCCTTATCGCGCAGACGGTCGCACACCACCACCGGGGCGTCGCCGCGCGCATCGAGCGCCGCCAGAAGGTTCGAGCCGATGAAACCGGCACCGCCCGTTACCACATACATGTCGCATTTCCCTGATGATCCTCGGTACCGCTCTGTTATAGGCTGCGCCGTGCCCCCTGCCAAGGGATAGGCTTCTCTTCACCAGCCGGGATTTCCTGAACGATGCAGACCGACAACCGCTTCTTCGACGACATGGCCCGCATGGCCGGCGGCGCCCTTAACGCCCTGACCGGCTTCAAGACGGAGATGGAAAGCATGATCCGCCAGCAGATGGAGCATTTCTTGAGCGGGATGAATCTGGTGTCCCGCGATGAATTCGAGGCGGTGCGGGCCATGGCGGCCAAGGCCCGCGAGGAGCAGGAAGCCCTGGCCGCCCGCCTGGCCGCCCTGGAAGAGCAGCTGCGGGGGAAAGACTGATTTTGTTCGCTTGCACTGGAGGAAGGGACTTTATAGGCTGCATCCTGCGGTCTGAGCGGTTGGGGGCCCCAAAATGTTGGTCCGTGCCAGTTCCGCAGAGCCTAGGGAGGTCGATGCGATGACCTATTCCATGACCTTGGACGAAGACACCCAGGCCCATCCGCTGGATCTGATCGAGCAGATCGTGGCGGCCAACGATTGGCCGTTCGATCGCCGCTGCGACGATGAAATGGCGGTGGAGGTGCCGGGGAAATGGTGCGATTACAGCCTCTATTTCGCCTGGCGCGAGGATGTGGGGGCGCTGCATTTCACGGTTTCCTTCGATATGAAGGTGCAGCCGGCCAAGCGCGCCGCCATCTACGAGCTGCTGGCCCTGGTCAATGAACGGCTGTGGCTGGGCCATTTCGGCCTGTGGGCCGACGAGGGCATTCCTCTGTTCCGCCATTCGGTGCTGCTGCGCGGCCAGGAAAATCTGAACGTGGCCCAGGTCGAGGATCTGATCGATGTGGCCATGGAGGAATGCGACCGGTTCTATCCGGCGTTTCAATTCGTGATCTGGGGCGGAAAATCGGTGGCCGACGCCATCGCCGCCGCCATGATCGAGACTGTGGGGCAGGCGTGACCAAACTTCTTCTGGTGGGATGCGGCAAGATGGGCGGGGCCATGCTGGCGGGCTGGCTGCGCCAGGGGGTGGACCCGGCCGATGTGATCGTGGTCGAGCCTTCGGGGCGGAGCGGCACCGAAGGGGTGCGGGCGGTGCCCGGACCCGAGGCGGTGCCCGCCGCCTTCCAGCCCGATATGGTGGTTCTGGCGGTCAAGCCGCAGATGATGGAGGCGGCCCTGCCGCCCTATGCCCGTTTCGGCAAGGCGGTGTTTCTGTCCATTGCCGCCGGTAAAACCCTGGGCTATTTCGCCGGTCATCTGGGCGATACGGCCGCGGTGGTGCGGGCCATGCCCAATACCCCGGCGGCGGTGGGCCGCGGCATGACGGTGGCGGTGGCCAATGCGCGGGTGCCGGCGGCGGGGCGGGCTCTGGCCTCGGCGCTGCTGTCGGCGGTGGGCGAGGTGGCCTGGATCGAGGACGAGGCGCAGATGGATGCGGTGACCGCGGTTTCCGGCAGCGGTCCGGCCTATGTGTTTCTGCTGGCCGAGGCCCTGGCCCAGGCCGGTGCCGCCGCCGGTCTGCCGGCCGATCTGTCGGCCCGGCTGGCGCGGGCCACCGTGGCCGGCGCGGGCGAGCTTTTGCACCAGGCCGCCGAAGAGGCGGCGGTGCTGCGCCAGAACGTGACCAGCCCCGGCGGCACCACGTTCGCCGCGCTGCAGGTGCTGATGGCCGACGCCGACGGCATGACGCCGCTTTTAACCCGCGCCGTGGCGGCGGCGGCCGAACGGTCGCGCCAATTGGCCGGCTGAGAAAACGGGGGGCTGCGGCCTCCCGCTGTGTTTCAGCGGTCGTTGCTGGCGACGATGGTGGCCGAGGCCAGATTGTTCAGCCGCGCGGTGTCGAAGGCTTCCAGATCGTTGGCGCGCATGATGGTGCGCAGATCCTGCACATACCCGTCGCCGCGTTCGGAATAGCGGTGCAGGGTGCCGGCCAGGGCGTAGGCGTCGATGCCGCCCGACTGGCGGCGCATCTGGGCGCGGGCGGCGCGGAATTCGCGGTAGGCGCGATGGGTGTTGAGGTTGTGGGCATAGGCCTCCACCGCCGTCAGCAGCGAGGGGAAGTTGCGGTATTCCCACTGGCCGCTTTCATCCTGCCCGAACTGCCCGAACAGGGCGTTCTGCTCGCGGGCGATGCGCGAGGTGCCCCAGCCGCTTTCCTCGATGGCCTGGGCCAGCGCCTGCGAGGGCGGAATCACGTCCACCTTGCGGACCAGGGCGTCCAGATTGGCTTCCGGCTCGTCGTAGGCGTCGGCCAGGGCCATGACCCACTGCACTTCGTCGGGGGCCAGACGCTGCCCGGTATTGACCGCGTGGCGGATCTGCAAAAGACGGGCGCGGTCGCGGCCGATCTGTTCATTCACCTGCAGCACCACCGGCAGCAGGCTGCGCAGGAACACCATCTTGCGCAGGTCGGGATTGCCGATGCGGTCAAGGTCGCGGGGCAGGCGGGTCAGCAGCACGCGCGGCACGGAAATATAGCCGGCGGCCACCGAGTTGAGATCGAAACCGATACGGTCGAACGCCGCCGACAGCTGTCCGGCAGTCCGGGTTTCCGAAACCTGGATGATTTTCCGCGCGGCGGGCGGCAGGCGGCCATGGGCTACGGATGCCTGCTCGGCGGCGGCGGAGAGACGCGGCGAGGGGTGCCCGCTCGAGACCAGGGCGATCAGTCCGACTGTGAACGAGGCCAGAATGGCCAAGCACAGGCCGTCGCGCAACGTGGTTCGAGTTCGATGATGCATGTGTCCAATCGCTTCGTTGTTGATCCTGAAAAACATGTCCGGCCTTAAGAGGGGGCTTCACTGAGCCCGGACGGCGCGTCAAGCGCCTTAAGGCGGACATTTCAGAGCGCTTCAACCTAACCAGGGCGCGCTCTTCAGGGGAGGAAGTCTCTCCCCAGACCGGTCAGACCCTAACCGGAAGAAAACGCGCAGTGCAACCTTTTTTGCTACACTGCGCGGTAACACATTGTTTCTAAACGTAACTTAGTCCACGGCCTCAACGGCCTGAACTTCCGGAACATAGTAGCGCAGCATGTTTTCGATGCCGTGCTTCAAGGTGGCGGTGGAGCTGGGGCAGCCCGAACAGGCCCCTTGCATGTGCAGATAAACCACACCCTCCTCGAAGGCGCGGAAGATGATGTCGCCGCCGTCGTTGGCCACGGCGGGACGCACGCGGGTATCCAGCAGTTCCTTGATCTGGGCCACGATGGGGCTGTCCTCGCCGCCGGCGGCGGCGGGGGCGGTTTCGGAGATCAGGGCCTCGCCCGAGGTGTAATGGTCCATGACGGCGCCCAGCACGGCGGGCTTCAGCACCGGCCAATCCACGCCTTCGCTCTTGGTGACGGAAATGAAATCGCTGCCGAGAAACACGCCGGTTACACCGCCCAGGGCGAACAGGCGGCTGGCCAGCGGCGAGGACTGGGCCATGGCCGCATCCGAGAACGACGCCGTGGTGGTGCCCAGAACGTCGCGTCCGGGCAGGAATTTCAGGGTATTGGGATTGGGGGTGGGTTCGGTCTGGATGAACATGGTCCGGGTCCTTGACAGTCCGGTCTTCTGGGGCCGGAGGGAGGGCATTCATCGGACAGATGGGGGATGCGGCCGGCCCCGTCAAGTCTTTTGGTCGGGTATTGGACGGTGGGTCAGATCATATATATAATATTTTCAAATGGTTACGGCATATCATCGATTAATACGGTGATGCTGACGGGCGTTGTTTTCTTCGGTTCCAGATCGGGCGGCAGGTGCAGGGGCTGGATATCGCGCAGGGCTCGATAGAAGTTGATCAGAGCGTTCCGCGCCGGATCCCCCTCGGGCAGAACGGCCAGTTGCGGAATGGCGGCCATGGGGTTCCAGGGTTGTTCCATGCCGTAGATTGAGCCGAAGGTGCCATCGGGATGAACGTCGAGGCTGAGGTGCAAATGCACGCCGTGGCCGCGTAATTCCGGCGGCGGGGTCCAGAATTCCGAAATACGGGCCAGAATGAAGGAGGCGATGGTTCGCCCTGTCGGATCGTTTGAATCGTGGCTGAAGCTGCGGTCCTCGCTGGAGAGATCCCCGCTGATTCTGTCGTGTTTGCGGGACGGGCGGTCAAGATGGGGCACGCCCAGCCGCCCCGCCTGGCCCGGTTCGCGGCTGAGATTCAAGGTTTCCGCGGTGGGAGGCGGTGGCTTGACGGCCTTGGCGCGGCGCGCGTGGGGCTTGGGCGGAACGGGCTTGCGCTGTTGCGGTTTGGCGTCCGAGGGCTTGATGTCGTGCAGCGGTATGGGCTTTGGCGGCGGCTCGGGCTTTGGCTGGGGCTTGGGTTTGGGCTTGGGTTCGGCCTTGGGCTTGGGGGCCGGGGCCGCCTGGGGGGGCGGGGCGGCGGACAAGGTTACCTGAACCGTTTCCGGCCGGCGTGGTGGCGGTGTCCAGGGATAGGTCGAGGCCAGGAACAGGATGTGCAGCAGCAGCGACAGCAGCGCCGCCGCCGTCAGCAGGAAAGGGCGGCGGCGAGGCGGCAGATCGTAATGTTCCGAGGAGAGGGGCACCAGGTCCATTCAGGTCAGGGCGTCGATATCGGCGTCGCTCAGGGTTCCGGGCACGATGGTGACAGGGACCCGCAGTTTGTTGACGTATTTGCCGGTCAGCGCCGAAACCAGCGGTCCCGGCCCGTCTTTTCCGGTGCCGGCGGCCAGCACCAGGATGGAGATGGAGGGGTCCTCGTTGATCAGGCCCAGCAGTTCGTCGCGGGCCAGTCCCTCGCGCACATGGAAGGCCGGCATCTCGCCCGAGGTTTCGCCGATCTCGGCGGCCAGCTTTTCCAGCAGGCTTTCGGCGGCGGCGCGGGCCTCGTCGCGGATCAGATCGCCGATGGCGGCGTAATGCCGCATTTCGCTGGGCTCCAGCACCCGCAGCAGGGCCACCCGGCCGCCGGTGTTGCGGGCGCGGCGGCAGGCGTAGCGCAGGGCGGCGCGCATTTCCTCGGTATCGTCCACCACCACCAGAAAGGTGCGGTTGGTCTTGGCGGGGGGTTTGCGGCGATCCTGCATCCGGCGCCTCCTTACGCTTTCTTGAAGGCCACGGCGGCCAGCCATCCGGCGGTGACCGCCAGCAGCACCGCCAGCAGCCCGTACAGCAGGGCGTGGCGGTTGGCGAAGTCGTAGACCGAGGCCCCCACGCCGATCTTGCCGATGATCAGCGGCGTGGTCTGGGCGCTGACAATATCACCATGGCGGAACAGATACACGTCCACCTGATAGGTGCCGGTGGGAATGTTCACCGGCAGGTCGAGCTCCGTGCGGAACAGCTCCTGGCTCATCATGCTGATGCCACCGGCGCGGTCGCTGTAAAGCCCGGCCCGGCGTTTCAGGCGCAGCAGGGCGGCCCGCCAGGCGGCGTCGGCGGGCCCGTGATCGCCGTTGCGCACGGAAAAATGCAGGTGATCGAGGCCGATCTGCTGGCGGTCCAGCAGGGCGGGAGCGGCGATTTCGGATAAAGGCCGGGTGGAGGTCAGCTGATAGAACACCGGCGCGTCGTCGATTTCGGCATGATCGCGGTTGATCCAGATGCCCATCACCGCCTCCTTGCGGCGGATCATCTGCGGCGCGGGCGGGCCGCGCACCACCACCACCACGTCGCCCTCGCCGTTCACGGCGCCGAACAGCAGCACCGAGGCGCCCGAAAAGCCGGTGGTGATGGCCACCAGATGATTGGAAAGATCAGCCACCAGAGGCTCGGCGGCTCCGGCCGGAGCGGCGGCCAGGGCCAGGGCCAGGCCCAGCAGGGCCAGCAGCAGCCGCGCCGCCCTCACGACAGCGCCCCCGCCAGCTCGCCCAGGCGGCTTTCCGCCCGCAGCAGATGAAAGCCCAGGGCGGCCGGATGATTGGGCGGCAGCAGGCCGTCCTCGCGGCCGGTCAGCACCAGCAGGGGATGCAGGCGGGCGGCGGCGGCCAGGCTGTCGGTCATTTCGCGCCAGCGCCCGCTCAGGCCGCGCTGGCGCAGCAGGCCGTCGTAATCCTGGCCCAGGGCGCGCAGCAGCAGCAGATCGGCGTAGGCGCGGCCCTTGGCCTGCCAGAAGGCGCGGGCGGGATGGCCCTGGCCGCCGGCCTCCAGCAGGGCGGCGGCGCTGTCCAGTTCCCAGGCGATGCTGCGCACCAGGGCGCGCAGGGTTTCGGGGCCGCGCCCGTAGTGGGCGGTGCCGGCGGCCAGATGGCGGTTGTAGGCCTGCATCTCCCAGGCGGCGTTGCGGAACTGCTTGTCGCTGGAGGGCACGGTGCCCCAGGGGGCGGCGGGATCGATCATCCACAGATCGGGGGGATAGTGGATCAGGGCCACGGCGCGGGTCAGGTCGGGGTCGGCGCCGCCGTCGGCGGCGGCGTGATCGTGAAAGGCGGTGGTGAAGCGGGCGATGGCGGCGGCCATGCCCAGCTGATAGTTGGGCATGGCGCGCAGCAGGGCCGCGGGCATGAAAAAGGGTTGGCTGGGGATCCAGCCGTGCTGATCCACCTCGCGGTGCAGCAGGGCGGCGGCCACGGCCAGGGCGCGGCTTTGCGCCGGGGTGGCGGCGGCGGTGAAGGCCGGATCGTCGTCGATGATGTCGGCCCGCCAGGCGCCCACGGGGTAGTAAAGCAGAAGCGCCAGCAGCACGCCGAGACCGGCCAGCCGCGACAGCGGACGCATCAGGCCGGGCGAGGAGAAAAAAACATCGTCGCCGTCGGCGCCCTTGGGCGGCGGCTGGGCTGGGGCGGATGCGAATTCCTCTGCCATGCGCGGGGTTCCCCGGATCGGTCCGGTTCAGTATGCGTCAAGCGCCCGGCGGCGCAAATGGCCATCCGCCGGGCGCGGATGGATTATTTCAGAAAGCCGACGATATCCTTGACCTCGTCCATGATCGGCGCCGACAGGGCATGCGCCCGCTGGGCGCCGCGCTTCAGGATGGCGTCGATCTGGGCGGGGTCGCTCAGGGTGCGCTTCATTTCGCCGTTGATGGGGGCCAGCACGGTAACGGCCAGATCGGTCAGCTCCTTCTTGAACTCCGAGAAGGCGCGGCCGGCGAAGCGGGCCACCGCCTCGGCGCGGCTGGTGTCCGAGAGGGCGGCCCAGATGCCCAGCAGGTTGGCGGCCTCGGGGCGGCCTTCCAGGCCGGCCTCGGTCTCGGGCAGGGCGTCGGGATCGGTCTTGGCCTTGCGGAACTTCAGGGCGATGGTGTCGGCGTCGTCGGTCATGTTGATGCGCGAATAATCGGAGTCGTCCGACTTGCTCATCTTCTTGGTGCCGTCGCGCAGCGACATGATGCGGGTGCCCGCCCCCAGGATCAGCGGTTCCGGCTGGGGGAAGAACTCCACGCCGTAATCGTTGTTGAACTTCTGCGCGGTATCGCGGGCCAGCTCCAGATGCTGCTTCTGATCCTCGCCCACCGGCACGTGGGTGGCCTTGTAGAGCAGGATGTCGGCGCTCATCAGGTTGGGATAGGCGTAAAGCCCCACCGAGGCGTTTTCGCGGTTCTTGCCGGCCTTGTCCTTGAACTGGGTCATGCGGTTCAGCCAGCCGATGCGGGCGACGCAATTGAAGATCCAGGCCAGCTCGGCATGGTTGGGATTGGCGCTCTGATGGAACAGGATATGCTTTTCGGCATCCACCCCGGCGGCCAGCATGGCCGCCGCCACCTCGCGGGTATGGGCGCGCAGGGCGGCGGGATCCTGCCACAGGGTGATGGCGTGCATGTCCACCAGGCAGAACACGCATTCATACTGGTTCTGCAGCCGCACCCAGTTGCGCACGGCCCCGAGATAGTTGCCGAGATGCAGGTTGCCGGTGGGCTGAACGCCAGAGAAAATGCGGTCCATGAAGGTGTGTCTCCTGTGCGGATGGAACGGCTGGGAGGTACTCCAAACCGGGGTGGGGGTCAAGCTGCCTATGCCGGATGCAGAAACTCCCGGCAGCGGCGCACCGCCTCGGCCAGGCCCAGGCGCTCGGGGACGACGCCTTGGGGAAAGGCGCCGCCCAGGCGCGAGGGCATCAGGGGATCGAGCAGCACGAACAGGCCGCGGTCGCCGGCGCGGCGCACCAGGCGACCGAAGGCCTGCTTCAGGCGCAGGCGGGTGATCATGTCATCGTAGGCCTTGCCGCCGAAGCGGGTCCGCCGCGCCTTGTGCAGAAGATCGGGGCGTGGCCAGGGCACGCGGTCGAAGACGATCAGCCGCAGCGAGCGGCCGGGCACGTCGACGCCGTCGCGCACGGCGTCGGTGCCCAGCAGGCAGGCGTCCTCCTCGGCGCGGAAGATGTCGATGAGGGTGGAGGTGTCCATGCCGTCCACATGCTGGGCCAAAAGGTCGATGCCGGCCGCGTCCAGCGGCCGGACGATGCGCTGATGCACCGCCTTCAGGCGGCTGACGGCGGTGAAAAGCCCCAGGGCGCCGCCGCCGGCGGCCAGGAACAGCTCGCGGTAGGCGGCGGCCACCTGGGCCATGTCGTCCTTGCGCACGTCGGTCACGATGAGCACGCGGGTGCTGGCGGCGTAATCGAAGGGCGAGGGCACGGCGGCGCGCACCGGCGGCGCCGGCAGATAAAGGGCGCCGGTGCGGGCCTCGGCGCTCTGCCAGTCGGCTTCGAGATCGCCCGAGCCGTCGCGCAAGGTGGCCGAGGTGATGAGCAGGCCGTGCGCCGGCTCGGCCACATAGCGGGCGAAGGGGCGCGAGGGATCGATCCAATGGCGGTGCAGCCCCACATCGACGTCGCGGCCATCGATGCGTTCCAGGGCGAACCAGTCGAGGAAATCATCGGCGGGGCCCTGGTCCAGCGCCCCCAGCATGTCGCGCCAGGCGGCCAGGGGGATCAGGGCGCGCCGCTCGATGCCGGCGGCGATGGCCTCGATGCGCTGGCGGGTGGCGCTGTCCAGTTCGGCGGCCTCGTCGGCCAGCAGATCGCCCAGGGTGCGCACCAGCACCCGCAAGGGGGCGGCCAGGCGCTCCAGGGCCACCTCCAGCTCCAGTGCCGCCTCGGCCAGGCCGGGCAGCGGCGGGCGGGGCGCGCATTCCTGGCTGTAGGGGCTGTCGCCGCCGCCGGGGCTGCGGGCCTGCACCTGCTGGCGCACCAGGGCCAGCAGCCGTTCGCAGGGGCCTTGCGGCGCGCCGTCGGTCAGGCGCTGGTGCCAGGCCGGGGCCGGCAGGGCGCGGGCGGCGCGCAAGGCCTCGTCCAGGGCCTCGGCGGCGGCGGGGCTGTGCCCCACCAGATCCTCGCAGCGGCGCTTCAGGCCGCGGGCGCGGCTGCGCGGCCCCTCGGCCTCGGCCCCCAGCAGCCAGCGCCGCAGCTCGGCGCCCTCCAGGCCGGTGAGGGCGGCGGAGAAGGCGTTGTCGGCGGCGTCGAACACATGATGGCCCTCGTCGAACACGTAGCGGGTGGGCAGACTGTCCTCGTCCTGCCCGCCGAAGGCGGCCTGCATCATCACCAGGGCGTGGTTGGCCACCACGATATCGGCGCGGCGCGCCTTGCGCACCGCCCGTTCGATGAAGCATTTGCGGTAATGCGGGCAGGCGGAATAAACGCATTCGCCCCGGCGGTCGGCCAGCCCCAGGGTGCGCGGGCGCCCTAAAAGATCGGTCATCCAGCCGGGCAGGTCGCCGCCCACCATGTCGCCGTCGCGGCTGGCGCCGGTCCAGCGGGCCATCAGGCCCAGGGCCACCGCCTCGCCGGGGCGGGCGCCCTCGCCGCCGCGCGGCAGCAGCCGCGATACCGCCTCTTCCAGATTGAGCAGGCACAGATAGTTTTCCCGGCCCTTGCGGATCACCACCTTGCGGGCCTTGAGGTCGGGATCGGGATAAAGCCGGGTCAGCTCGCCGTCGAGCTGGCGCTGCAGGTTGCGGGTATAGGTGCTGATCCAGACGGGCCCCTGGTTCTTTTCCGCCCACAGGCTGGCCGGGGCGATATAGCCCAGGGTTTTGCCGGTGCCGGTGCCGGCCTCGGCCAGCACCAGATGCGGTACGCCCACCGCCTGGCGCGGCGCGAAGGCCAGGGCGGCGGCCGAGGCGTAATCGGCCTGACTGGGGCGCTGCTCGGCGGTGCCGCCCAGGATCTGCGCCAGCCGGGCCCGGGCTTCGGCCGGATCGACGGGCTGGGTGCCGGGCGATGCCTCGGGGGCATGCTCGCTCCATTCGCCCAGGCGGTCCCAGATCTTGAAGGCGGCGGTGCCGCGCCCCGGATCCTGTTCGGCGCCCAGGGCGGCCAGCACCGCCGGCCCCCAGGGCCAGCCGCCGCGGGCCATGGTCCAGGCCAGGCCTTTGATCTCGCCCTGGCGGTCGGCCTTCCAGCGCGGCACCCGCTCCATCAGCCGGGTCAGCAGCAGGGCGGCGGCGCGGGGCAGCAGCAGGGCCTCGTCCTCGTGATCGGCGGGGGCGGGCAGGCCCAGGGCCTCGGCCAGGCCGCGCGGCGTCGGTACCGCGAAACGGGCCGGGCGGACGAAGGCGAACAGCTCCAGCAGGTCGTAGGCCGGGAAGGGTTCGGCCTTCAGGCGGGCCGTCACCGCCGGACGGTGGCACAACAGCGGCGCCTCGGCGCGGGCGCGGGTCAGGGTGGCGGCGGGGCTCAAGGTTTCGATCTCGCCGTCGGGGGAGAGCCATACCGCGCCCTGCGGCGTGGCGATCAGGGCCGGGGCATCGGGAAGGAGCAGGCGGGGGGCGGCGTTCATGTGCAGGCCGCCAGCCCCTCGCGGTAGCTGGGATAGGCCAGGCGCACGCCCAGCTCCTGGTGCAGCAGGCGGTTGTCCACCCGCTTGTTGTCGGCCCAGAAGCTTTGGGCCATGGCGGACAGCGCCGCCTCGGCGAAGGGGGTGTCGGGCGGCGGCGGCAGCTTCAGCAGGCCGGCGCCGAAGGCCACCACGTCCTGGGGCGGCGCGGCCTCGTCGTCGCAGACATTGTAGACGGCCCCGGCGCGCGGCCGGGCCATGGAGGCTTCCAGCACCGTGGCCACGTCGTCCACATGGATGCGGCTGAAGACCTGGCCGGGCTTGATGATGCGTTGCGCCGTGCCCCGGCGCAGATCGTCGAGAACGCTGCGGCCGGGGCCGTAGATGCCGGCCAGACGGAAGATCTGGGTGGGCACGTTCAGGCGGCGGCCCATCTCCAGCCAGGCGGTTTCCGCCGTTACCCGCCGGGCGGCGCGGGCCGAGCCGGGGGCGGGCGGCGTGGTTTCGTCCACCCGGCCGCCCTGATGATCGCCATAAACGCCGGTGGTGGACAGATAGCCGATCCATTGCAGGCAGGGCGCGGTTTCCAGGGCGGCGCGGCAGTGGTCCAGCACCGGGTCGGCGTGATCGTCGGGGCCGGGGGGGATCGAGATCAGCAGATGGGTGGCCCGGCTCAGCGCTCCCGCCGCCAGGGGCTGGCCGGGGCCGAAGGGCAGCGGCGAAAAGCCGTCGGCGTCGGGATCGGCGGGGGCGCGCACGGTGCCGCCCACCGTCCAGCCGCGATCGGCCAGGCGGCGGGCCAGGCGGCGGGCGCAATAGCCCAGGCCGAAGCAGAACAGGGTGGGGCGGATCATTTGCCGGTCTCGACGTCCATCAGTTCCAGATTTTGCCGGGCGGTATCGGCATCCGGCGATTTGGGGGCCAGGCTCAACACCTGCATCCAGGCCTTGCGGGCGCCGTCCTTGTCGCCCTGGAGGCGTTTGACCATGCCGTTTTCCAGCCAGGCGTCGGGATCCAGATGATCGAGGGCCAGGGCGCGGGTGATATCGGCGGCGGCGCCGTCAAGGTCGTTCAGGATGCGTTTGGCCGAGGCGCGGAACACCAGGGCGTCGAGGCGGTTGGGATCGGCGGCCAGGGCCTGGTTCAGATCCTTGAGGGCATCCTGATAGTTCCTGGCCTCGGCCAGGGCCTGGGCGCGGTCCACCAGCAGATCGGGGGCGCCCGGCACCAGCTGCAGGGCGGTGGTGATGGCGGCATAGGCCTTTTCCGGCTGATGATCCAAAAGCCAGGCCTGCCCGGCCTGATCCAGCATGCCGGCGCGCAGCAGGTTGGAGCGGCGGCTCTCCTTGGCCAGATCCTCCAGGCGGGTGGCGGCCTCGGCATAGGATTTCAGGCCGAACAGGGCCACGGCGGCGCAGTGGCGGGCCGGCTCGCCGCCGCCCAGGCTGGTCCAGGCCAGCGCTTCCTCCCAGCCGTCCTCGGGCTTCTGGCGGGCCAGGGCGATGCAATGGGCATATTGGCGGGCATCGTCGATGCGTTCGCCGCCGGCCTTGCCGGCCGTGGCGGCGGGTTTGGCCGCCGGTGCCGGCGCGCTGGGCACGCCGCCGGGCGGCACGGCGGGGCCGGCGCTTTGCTGGGCCTGCGCCGGCAGGGCCAGCAGCAGCCCGGCCATCAGGCCGAGAACGGAAAACGGAACGCGGAAAACGCTTATCATGGCCTGGTCCGTGGTTGCCGACAGAATGCGGGATGGCTGGTCAAACGCCCCATCCCATGGGTATAGTTCAGGCATGACCGATGCGCCAGACCTTGAACAGCTTGCCAAACGCTACCTTGATCTATGGCAGGATCAGGTGGCCGCAATGGTCAACGATCCGGCGCTGGCCGAAACCATGGCCCAGGCCTACCGCCTGATGGTCAGGGGGGCGGAAAACATCGCCCAGGCCACCGGCATCAAAACCGCCGCCAAACCCGGGGAGGCGCATGAGCCCGCACCGCACGCTCCACCACCCGCCCAGTCCGCGGCAGGGGCCCCGGCCGCTGCCGTTCCATCTGATCAGCCAGGCCACGACGCTGTTCAGCTCGCAGGGCGCGTTGCCCGGCTTGAGGAACGGGTCGCTGACCTGGAAGCCCGGCTTGCGCGCCGCCGCCGAAACCCTGCGCCAAACCCTGGCGGGGCTTGACGCCGAGGCCTTCAGCCGCGCCGTGCAGGCGGAAAGCGCGCGCCGCATGGCCGGATTTCTCGATGGTATCGAGGCCTACCGCCGCCATCCCTATCGCCGCGCCCTGCCCGAGGCCGCCGTGGTGTGGCGGGACGGCGGCAGCCGGCTTCTGGATTACGCTCCCGCCGCCGCGCCGGAGGCGCCGCCGGTGCTGGTGGTGCCCTCGCTGATCAACCGCGCCTATATCCTGGATCTGACCCCGAAGCGCAGCCTGATGCGCTACATGGCGGAAAAGGGCCTGCGCCCCTTCCTGTTGGACTGGGGAACGCCGGGGCCGCTGGAGAAAACCTTCGATCTCAACGCCTATATCGGCGGCCGCTTGAGCCGCGCCCTCGACGCCGTGCTGGCCCTGGCCGGCAAACCGGCGCTGGTGGGCTATTGCATGGGCGGCCTGCTGGGGCTGGGGCTGGGGCTGTTGCGCCAGGAGGATGTGGGCGGTCTGGCCCTGCTGGCCACGCCGTGGGATTTTCACCAGCCCGATACCCGCCAGGCCCGCATGCTGCAAAGCCTGGCCCGGCCGCTGGAGGATGTGATGGAACTGGAGGGCGTGCTGCCGCTGGATCTGCTGCAGGTTCTGTTCGCCAGCATCGATCCCTCGGGGGCCGACCGCAAGTTCCGCGCCTTCGCCCGGCTGCCGCCGCGCGGCGCCAAGGCCCGCGATTTCGTGGCCCTGGAAGACTGGCTGAACGACGGCGTGCCCCTGGCGGCGCCGGTGGCCCGGGACTGCCTGTTCGGCTGGTACGGCCGCAACGATACCGCCGCCGGGCGGTGGTGCCTGGGCGGGCGCGCCATGCGGCCGCAAGATTTCACGAAGCCGTCGCTTGCCATGATCCCCTTGCGGGATCGTATCGTTCCCCCGGTCTCGGCCCTGCCGCTGGCCCGGTCGCTGCCGCGCTGCCGCATCCGCCAGGTGGCGGTGGGCCATATCGGCATGATGACCGGACGGCGGGCCAAAACCGAGATCTACGGCCCCCTGGTCCGCTGGTTGAAAGGGGTTAGGTAATCCTTGCTTCCGCAATAATATATCTCATACACTCTGCCCGCTAAAATTTTCTTAGCCCAAAACGAGGGCGCCGCCAGCAGGCGCCCCAGGGGACTCGAAGATCAATCCATCCGCCAACACTGTTCGTAACCAAGGAGACACAAGGACATGTCCGATATCGTTATCGTCGCCGCCACCCGCACGCCGATCGGCGCCTTCAACGGCAGCCTGTCGTCCTACAGCGCCGCCGCTCTGGGTGAAGTGGTGATCCGCGAGCTGCTGAACCGCTCCAAGGTCGAGGCCGCCGAAGTCTCCGAACTGATTTTCGGCCAGGTGCTGGCGGCCGGCGACGGCCAGAACGCCGCCCGTCAGGCGGCCCTGAAGGCCGGTCTGTCCATCGAAACCCCGGCCTGGACCATCAATCAGGTGTGCGGCTCGGGCCTGCGCACCGTGGCCCTGGGTTTCCAGGCCATCAAGAACGGCGACGCCAGCATCGTCATCGCCGGCGGCCATGAAAGCATGAGCAACTCCCGCCATGCCGTCTACCTGCGCTCCGGCACCAAGATGGGCAACGCCGCCATGGTGGATACCATGATCAACGACGGCCTGACCGACGCCTTCTCGGGCACGCACATGGGCATCACCGCCGAGAACGTGGCCAAGCAGTGGAACATCAGCCGCGAAGAGCAGGACGCCTTCGCCCTGGGCTCGCAGCAGAAGGCCGAGGCGGCCATCAAGGGCGGCAAGTTCAAGGCCGAGATCGTGCCGGTGAAGATCGTGGTGAAGAAAGAGGAAAAGCTCTTCGACACCGACGAGCATCCGAAGTTCGGCACCACCGCCGAAAGCCTGGCCAAGCTGCGCCCGGCCTTCGACAAGGCCGGCAGCGTCACCGCCGGCAACGCCTCCGGCATCAATGACGGCGCCTCGGCGGTCATGCTGATGACGGCGGCGGAAGCGGCCAGACGCGGCCTGACCCCCCTGGCCCGCATCGCCTCCTGGGCCACCGCCGGCGTTGATCCCTCCATCATGGGCACCGGCCCGATCCCCGCCTCGAAGAAGGCCCTGGCCAAGGCCGGCTGGAGCGTGGACGATCTCGATCTGATCGAAGCCAACGAAGCCTTCGCCGCCCAGGCCATCGCCGTCAACCGCGACATGGGCTGGGATGTGTCCAAGGTCAACGTCAACGGCGGCGCCATCGCCCTCGGCCATCCCATCGGCGCCTCGGGCAACCGTGTGCTGGTGACCCTGCTGCACGAAATGCAGAAGACCAACGCCAAGAAGGGCCTGGCCACCCTGTGCATCGGCGGCGGCATGGGCGTTGCCGTGGCCATCGAACGCTAAACACTGTTCAGGCGCATCCCCCTTCCCGTCGGGAAGGGGGATGTTTTTTTGAGGATTGACGGCGCGGCGCCGTACGGGAACAGTCGATCCCTGTCTTTATGGATTGGATGCCGTCATGTTCTCGTCCGCGCGCGCCACCCTGATCGGCGCGTTGGCCCTGCTGCTGTGGGGCACCCTGGCCATTCTGACCCTGTGGTCGGGGGCCGTGCCGCCGTTTCAGCTGGTGGCCATGGCCTTTTCCCTGGGGTTCCTGATCGCCCTGGTCAACTGGCTGGTGCGCGGCCAGGCCATCTGGCCGCGGCTGAAGCAGCCGGTGGGGGCGTGGCTTCTGGGGGTGGCCGGGCTGTTCGGCTATCACTTCTTCTATTTTCTGGCCCTGCGGCTGGCGCCGCCGCTGGAGGCCAACCTGCTGAACTATCTGTGGCCGCTGCTGATCGTGCTGTTCGCGGCGCTGTTGCCGGGCGAGGTGCTGCGGCCCCGTCATCTTCTGGGGGCGCTGGCCGGTCTGGCCGGGGCGGCGCTGCTGATCGTCAAGAGCGGCGGCGTGCGCTTCGAGGGCCGTTATGCCCTGGGCTATGGCGCGGCGCTGGCCTGCGGGGTGATCTGGGCCGGCTATTCGGTGCTGAACCGCCGCTACCGCGAGGTGCCCAGCGATGCGGTGGGCGGCTTTTGCGCCGCCACCGCCCTGCTGGCCCTGGCCTGCCATCTGGCCTTTGAAAAAACGGTGTGGCCCGAAGGCTGGCAATGGGCGGCGGTGCTGGCCATGGGGCTGGGGCCGGTGGGGGCGGCCTTCTTCGTGTGGGATCTGGGCTGCAAGCACGGCAATCTGCGCGCCCTGGGGGCCATGGCCTATGGGGTGCCGCTGCTGTCCAACGGCCTGCTCATCGCCTTCGGCCGGGGCGTTTTGAGCTGGCGGGTGGCGGCGGCGGCGGCGCTGATCATCGGCGGCGCCGCCCTGGGCGCCGGCGATCTGGTCAGGAGACGGCGCCGAACAGGCGGGGAAAGCGGCCCTCCAGCCGCAGCTTGAGCCGTTCCCAGCCGGCGGGCGGGCTGGGATCGAGGGCGATGCCCACCGAGGTGATGCGCCCATCGGTCATATCGCGCACGATCAGATCCACCGGGCCCAGATGGATGCGGTCGCCCAGTTCCAGATCCTGGCGGAACTCGCGGCGGAACAGCTCGGCCAGGGTCAGGGCGTCGGGCAAGGCGGGCAGAACAAGGCCGTAGGCGTCGCGCAGGGCGGCCACGGTGATATCGGGGGTCATGGCGAAATCGCCGTAGAGGCTGGCCTCGGTTTCGGCCTGATCGCGCATGCGGCCGAACAGGCCGTCCAGCAGCGGCACCTGATGCGGGGCGGCCAGCAGAAACACCCGGTCGCCGGCCTGCAAGGGGCCGGGGGCGCCGCTCAGGCGGCCGGCGCGGCGCACCAGGATGGGCCGGGCCCAGCGCGGCAGCGGCCGGCCCTGGGCCACGGCGCTGTCGGGATGCAGCACATAGGCCACCATCTCACGGTCGGCCAGGCCGGGCAGGTCCACCTCCATGCGGTCCACCGGACCGGCCTTGTCGGGCACGATCAGCCCCAGCCAGCGGGCCAGGGGCCGCACCGTCCAGCCCTGCACCAGCAGCGAGGCCACCACCACCAGGAAGGCGATATCGAAGAAGCGCCCGGCCTGGGGCACGCCTTCCAGCAGCGGCACCAGACCGAGCAGGATGGAGACGGCGCCGCGCAGCCCCACCCACGCGATGAACACCCGCTCGCGCTTGCCGAACCCGAACGGCGTTAAGCACAGGAATACCGCCAACGGCCGCGCCACGAAGGTGAGCACGGCGGCCAACAGGGCGGCGGCGCCCAGAAGGGCGGGAAACTGGCTGGGAGTGGCCAGCAGGCCCAAAGTGACGAACATGGCGATCTGAGCCAGCCAGGTGATGCCGTCCTGGAAGCGGCGCAGGCCGCCGCCGCCCTGCAGCCGGGCGTTGCCGGCCAGCAGTCCGGCCAGATAGGCGGCCAGAAAACCGCTGCCGCCGATGAGGTTGGTCAGGCCGAACACCGCCGCCGCCAGCCCCATCACCGCCACCGGTGTCAGGCCGGGGTCCAGGCGCAGGCGGTTGACCACGGCGATGATCAGCCAGCCGCCCAGCAGCCCCATCACCACGCCGCCGCCGCCGGCCAGGGCGAAGCGGCCCAGGATCTGCCAGGGGCCGCCGCTCGACTGGCCGCTCAGGGCCGCCACCAGGGTCAGGGTGAGGAAGATGGCCATGGGATCGTTGCTGCCGGATTCCACCTCCAGGGTGGAGCGCACGCGGTCGCGGATGGTGATGCCGCCGGTGCGCAGCAGGAAGAACAGGGCGGCGGCATCGGTGGAGGAGAGAATGGTGCCCAGCAGCAGCGCCTCGCTCCAGGACAGATGCAGCAGATAGCGGCCGGGCAGGGCCACCAGGGCGGTGGTGACCAGAACGCCCAGGGTGGCCAGGGTAATGGCCGGGGCGGCGGCCTGGCGGTAGCTTTTCAGGCTGGTGTGATAGCCGCTGTCGAACAAAATCACCGCCAGGGCGGCGCTTCCGATGAGAAAGGCGCTATGGGCATCGGAAAAATCGATGCCGCCCAGGCCGTCCACCCCGGCGGCCAGGCCCAGCCCCAGGAACAGCAGCAGCAGGGGGGCGCCGAAGCGGAAGGCCAGCATGCTGGTGAAGACGGCGGCCACCGCCAGTCCGGCGCAGATCAGAATAAGAAGATTGATGCTGTCCATACCGGTTCCGTTTTCTCCGTCCCCCGCCATAGTGCAGACGGCGGGGGCGGGCGGTCAATCCGCCAGGCTGTCGATCAGGGTCTGGGCCTTGGCGCGGCCGGCCTGGAACAGGCGCTCCAGCATCTGCGGTTTGGGGTCCAGGGCCGAGCCCTTGGGTTTCTGGAAGAACTCCGGGCCGATGGCCAGGGTGCGCACCTCCAGATCGCGCAGCCGCGCCAGTTTCGGCGGCGGACGGCCGCCCTCGGCGGCGGCCTTGCCGATATCGCGCAGGGCGTCCAGCTCCCGCTGCAGCGGCGCGTTGAACAGGATGCGGCGCAGGCGGCTGAAAATATCGGGGGCGGCCACCGGGGCGCCGTCTTCCTGGTCGGGGGTCAGCTTCACCACCAGCAGGGCGCGGCAGTCGGTGTCCAGCACCATGGGCAGAATGGGGGGGTTGGCGGAAAAGCCGCCGTCCCAATAGGGCTCGCCGTCCATTTCCACCGCCTGATGCATGGAGGGGATGCAGGTGGAGGCCATCAGCACCTCCAGGGTCAGCTCATGCTCGCGGAAAATGCGCACGTCGCCGCTGGGCACATGGGTGGTGGCGATGAACAGCGGCAGCGGCGCCGCCTGGCGCAGGCGCTCGAAATCCACCAGCCCGGCCAGGATATCGCGCAAGGGGTTGAGATTGAGCGGGTTGAACTGATAGGGCGACAGCACCCGCGTCATCAGGTCGAACTGCATGTCGGCGCCGGGCAGGCCCATGGGGCTGAAGGCCGACAGCTTGCCGATGTCCGACCAGATCCGGGCCAGGGTCTCGCGGGCGCCGGCCCGGCCGCCCTGCAGCAGGCCCCAGGCCAGGGCCACGGCGTTGACCGCCCCGGCGCTGGCGCCGCTGACGGCGGCGGGCTGAAAATCCTCCTCCTCCAGCAGGCGGTCGAGCACCCCCCAGGCGAAGGCGCCGTGGGCGCCGCCGCCCTGCAGCCCCAGGGCGCAGGGGCCGGCCAGCAACGCGGGCGGCGGCGGTTCGGAACGGAACGGGCTTCTCCAGCGCATGGAACGATCCCCCGGCGGTGATGGATGTTGCACTGCAACATCATATGGGGCGCGACCTACTCCTTGGGAAGTGTGGCGGCCACCGACGGGCGTTTTTCCAGGACGGCGAACCAGGCGGCCAGGGCCGGGCGGCCCTCGCGCCAGCGATCGGCGGCCAGGCGGAAATCCAGATAGCCGAGGGCGGCGATGATGGCGATCTCGCCGATGGTCAGGCTGTTTTCGGCCAGATCGGCGGCCTCGCGCTCCAGCTGGTCGAGGGCGCGGGCGATGGCGGCCTTCTGGCGGTCGATCCAGCCGTTCCAGCGGTAGGGCTCGGGGCGGCGCAGGGTTTCGATCACCACCTGCAGGGCGGCGTCGAGGATGCCGTCGCCCAGGGCCTGGCGGCGCAGGGCGGTGAAGCGGGCCGGGCCGGCGGCGGGAAACAGTTTGGCGCCGTCCTGCAGGCTGTCCAGCAGTTCGCAGATCACCGGGCTGTCGTAAAAGCAGCTGCCGTCGTCCAGGATCAGGGCCGGCACCTTGCCCAGGGGATTATCGCCGGTCAAATCGGTGGCGGGATCCCAGGCGTTGGTGCGCACCCGCTCGATGCGGCTGTCCAGGCCGGTTTCCAGGGCGGTGATCACCACTTTGCGCACATAGGGCGAGGTGGGGGAGTAGCGCAGCTTCATCGGCGGAATCCTTGTTTCAGAACACATCCTTGCGCCGCCGCAGCGCGGCGAAGACCTCGGCGGCGGGGGCTTCGGCCATGCCCAGGGCCCGGCGGACCTCGGGATGGTCGGCGCGCAGGAAGGGGTTGGTGGCGGTTTCGCGGGCCAGGGTCGAAGGCAGGGTGGGCAGGCCGGCGGCGCGGGCGGCCTCCACCTCGGCGCAGCGTTCGGCCAGGGCGGCGTTGCCGGGCTCGATGCCGCGGGCGAAGGCGGCGTTGCTTTGGGTATATTCGTGGGCGCAGTAAAGCCGGGTGGCGCCGGGCAGGGCGGCCAGCCGCGACAGCGAGTCCCACATCTGGGCGGCGCTGCCTTCGAACAGGCGGCCGCAGCCGAGCGAGAACAGGGTGTCGCCGCTGAACAGGGCCTGATCCTCGGCCAGCCAGTAGCAGAGATGGCCCAGGGTATGGCCCGGCGTGGCGATGGCCCGCAAGGTGGTGCCGCCGAAGACCACGGCGTCGCCGTCTTCCAGGGGGATATCGAGGCCGGGCAGGCGGTGGGCATCGGCCCCGGCGCCGACGATGCGGCAGCCGGTGGCGGCCTTGAGGCGCAGATTGCCGCCGGTGTGGTCGTCGTGGTGGTGGGTGTTGAAGATGTGGGTCAGGGTCCAGCCGCGCCGGGCCAGCAGAGCCTCCACCGGCTCGGCCTGGGCGGGGTCCACCACGGCGGTGGCGCCGGTATCGGGATCGCGCAGCAGATGAATGTAGTTGTCGCGCAGAACCGGGATCAGATCGATGTCGAGGCGGGGCATCGCGGCACGGATCCTTGCTGTTCATCCAAGGGGGCCACGATAGCCGGGCATGGCGGCGAATTCCATGCATTTCCCTGTTGCGCCGCCCTCCGGCGGCCTGGAAGATGGCGGCATGTGGAGCGACGTCATCGATCTGCGCGATTTTTACGACAGCGGCCTGGGCCAGATGGTGCGCCGGGTGCTGCGCCGCCATATCCGCGCCCTGTGGCCCGATCTCAAGGGGCTGACGGTGCTGGGGCTGGGCTATGCCGCGCCCTATCTGGGAACCATGCGCGACGAGGCCGGGCGGGTGCTGGCGGTGATGCCCTCGGCCCAGGGCGTCATGTCGTGGCCGCCGGGGGCGCCGGGTCTGGCCGCCCTGGCCGAGGAAACCGATCTGCCGCTGCCCGACCGCTCGGTCGACCGGGTGGTGGTGGTGCATGCCCTGGAATCCACCGAGCATGTAAGGGGCATGATGCGGGAAATCTGGCGGGTGCTGGATGATGGCGGCCGCCTGCTGCTGATCACCCCCAACCGCCGCGGCATCTGGGCCCGGCTCGACCGCACGCCGTTCGGCCAGGGCCGTCCCTATACCATGAGCCAGCTCAACCGCCTGCTGCGCGACAATATGTTCCTGCCGTTGCAAACCGTGCCGGCCTTGTTCCTGCCGCCGGCGCAAAGTCGCATGATGCTGCGTTCGGCGCCGGCCTGGGAAAAGCTCGGCGGCCGCTGGTTCGGCGGTTTCGCCGGTGTGCTGATGGCCGAGGCCGCCAAGCAGGTTTACGCCGGCGCCGCCCTGCGCGCCGAGGATGCCCGGGAGCTGCAGCGGCGGCGGCGCTCCATCGTGCTGCCGCAGGGCTTCCGCCGCGATGATCCCTCTTATACCAACCGGCCAATGAATTGACCGGTTGTATCGTCCCTCGCCGGGCGGCGGCATCCGCCGCCTTGGCCGCTCGCTCAATGCTCGCTGGATACCGGCCAACGAGTCACTTCAAGGGTTGGCCGGTATTAAGCCCTTTCCGTCTCGGCCTTGCCCGGCCGCAGCACATGGGTGTGACCGGCGGCGTAGAGATGGCTGTCGGTGAAATCGGCGGCATCCAGCACCCGGCCCACCAGCACCAGGGCGGTGCGGGTATAGCCCGCCGCCTTCACCTTGTCGCGGATATCGGCCAGGGTGCCGCGCAGGAAGGCCTGATCGGGCCAGCCCACCCGATAGGCCACCACCACCGGGCAGTCGTCGCCGTAAAGCGGCGACAATTCCCGCACCACATGGGCCAGATTGTTGACCGACAGGTGGATGGCCAGGGTGGCGCGGGTGGCGCCGATGGTGGCCAGATCCTCGTGCTCCGGCATGGACGAGGCGCGCACGGCGGTGCGGGTCAGCACCACGGTCTGGCTGATGTCGGGCAGGGTCAGCTCGGTGCAGAGCGCGGCGGCGGCGGCGGCGAAGGCCGGCACGCCCGGTGTGACGTCATAGGGAATGGACAGGGCGTCGAGGCGGCGCATCTGTTCGGCGATGGCGCCGTAGAGGGAGGGATCGCCGGAATGCACCCTGGCCACGTCGAGGCCGGCGGCATGGGCCTGTTCGATTTCGGCGATGATCTGGTCAAGGTCCAGCGGCGCGGTATCCACCACCCGGGCTCCGGCCGCCGCCTCGGCGACGATTTCGGGCGGCACCAGCGATCCGGCGTAGAGCACCACCGGGCAGCGGCGGATCAATCCCAGCCCGCGGACGGTGATCAGGTCGGGGGCGCCGGGCCCGGCACCGATGAAATGAACGGTCATGAACGTCGCCTGTGATGGGTCTTGCCAGACCGGGCACCATAGCCGCAAGTATTTGTGGGCGCCACGAATTCCTCATCAATCGCTGGAAAAAGCGCGCTTGAACCCCTATTGTGGTGGTTGCTGGGATGATGCGGTCCGCTGCTGACGTGGGGGCCGTGCCAAGACGTGTCACGTCAGGGATACGGGATGGGTACTCAAGCTCAAATGCCGTCCGGTCTGATTGCACAACCGCCATGGCAGGCGCTGACCAAAACGCTGGATCGCCTGCATCCGGTGGTGATGATCTGCGCCGCCAGCGAGATTCTCTGGATCAACCGCGCCGGCGCCGCCTGCCTGGGCCACGCCGATCCCGCCGGTCTCTGTGGCCGCTCCTTCTTCGAGTTCCTGCACAAGGACTATGCCGAACTGGCCGATTTCGGTCTGGCGGTGTTCGCCGAGGAGGAGGGGGCCATCTCCATCAAGCTGGTGCATGCCGATCAGCACGACATCGATGCCCAGATGTGGGTGTCGCCGCTGGAGGATGGCCTCTACATGGTGGAATGCCATGACATGTCGGAGCATCTGCGCGCCGCCCGCGCCCTGCGCCAGCGCGAGCAACGCCTGGAAGGCATCATCAACACCGTGGCCGACGGCATTATCACCCTGGACGAGCGCGGCGTGATCCAGACCTTCAACCCGGCGGCCGAACATATTTTCGGCTTCAGCAAGGAGGAGGTGCTGGGCAAAACCCTGCGCGCCCTGATGCCCGACAGCCTGGTGGACGACGGCCGTCCGGCCAAGGACTGGGTGCAGCTTTTAAGCCAGATGGCGCATCTCACCGGCAAGAAGAAGGGAGGCGAGGAGTTTCCCATGGAAATGTCGGTGCGCGAGCTGCAGCAGGGGGAATATCTCTCCTTCACCGGCATCGTGCGCGATATCTCGGCCCGCCGCGCCGAGGAGGAGCGCATCTTCTATATGGCCCATCACGATGCCCTGACCGGCCTGCCCAACCGCCATCTGCTGGACGACCGTATCGAGGAGGCCTTCAAGCGGTCGCGCCGCCATCATTACAAAATGGCGCTGCTGTTCGTCGATCTCGACAAATTCAAGCCCATCAACGACCGTTTCGGCCATGCCGTCGGCGATGATGTGCTGAAGGAGGTGGCGCGGCGCATGGGCCAGGTGGTGCGCGCCACCGATACCGTGGCCCGCGTCGGCGGCGATGAGTTCATGGTGCTGCTGGAAGAGCTGACCACCGTGGCCGAGGCCGAGGATGTGGCCGGCAAGATCAAGGCCGCCGTTTCGGCGCCGATGGCGCTGTTCGGCCACGAGATGGCGGTGGGGGCCAGCATCGGCATCGGCGTTTATCCCGATCACGCCAAGGATATGTGCGAGCTGATGAACTTCGCCGATCAGGCCATGTACCGCACCAAGAATCAGACGCGGGTGTGATGGCGGCGAAAGGCAAGCCGCTGTCGGCGGCGGCGGCGGCCCGGGGCGCCGCCCTGTTGGCCGAGGCTCTGGATCACCATCGGGCCGGGCGGCTGGCCGAGGCCCAGGCCCTTTACCTGAAACTGCTGAAACTGGCGCCCGGCGAGGCCGAGCTTCATTTCAATCTGGGGCTGGCGCTGATGCAGTCGGGCCGGGCCGGGCCCGCCGCCGAGCGCTGGAAAAAGGCGGTGGCGCTCGATCCCGGCCATGTCCGCGCCTGGACCAATCTCGGCATCGCCCAGGCGGCGCTGGGCGATGCCGCCGCCGCCGCCGCCAGCCTGCGCCGTTCGCTGCGCCTGGCCCCCGATCTGCCGGAAAGCCACAGCAATCTTTCCATCGTGCTGGGCCAGCTGGGCGCGCCCGAGGAGGGCGAGACCCACGCCCGCCGCGCCCTGGCCCTCAATCCCGCTTATGCCGAGGCGGCCAACAGTCTGGGCATTTTGCTGCTGCAGCAGGCCCGCCACGACGAGGCCGAGGCCGCCTTCCGTCAGGCCATCGCCCTTAATCCAGGCTTTGCCCAGGCCCATTTCAATCTGTCGCTGGTGCTGCTGGCGCAAGGCCGCCTGGCCGAGGGCTGGGCCGAACGGGAATGGCGCCTGGCCGGCGGCGTGGACGGGGCCGGGGCGCGGTGTTTTCCCCAGCCGGCCTGGACCGGTGAGGATCTGGCCGGCAAAACCATCGTGCTCTACGGCGAACAGGGTTTTGGCGACAGTCTGCAGTTCGTCCGCTTCGCCGAGGCGGTGGCGCGGCGGGGCGCCCGGGTGGTGCTGGAGGTGCCGCGTCCGCTGGCGCGCCTGCTGGCCGGGGCGCCCGGCGTGGCGGCGGTGGTGGCGGCGGGCGATCCCTGGCCGCCCTGCGACTACCGCCAGTCGCTGATGAGCCTGCCCGGCCTGCTGGGGGTAAGCCTGGACAGCATTCCCGCCCCGGTGCCCTATCTTAAGGCCGCGCCCGAAGCGGCGGCGGCCTGGCGGCAACGGCTGGCGGCCTTGCCGGGCCGCAAGGTGGGGCTGGTATGGTCGGGCGATCCCCGCCCGCATGATCCCCTGGCGGCGGCCACCGACCGGCGGCGCAGCATGGCGCTGGATCAGCTGGCGCCGCTGCTGGAGGTGCCGGGATGCAGCTTCGTCAGCCTGCAGAAAGGCCCGGCCGCCGCCGCGCTCCGCCGTCTGCCCGCCGCCCGGCGGCCGCTGGAGGTGATGGACGGGGTGGGGGATTTCGCCGACAGCGCCGCCCTGGTGACGGCCCTGGATCTGGTGATCACCGTCGATACGGCGGTCGCCCATCTGGCGGGGGCTCTGGGGCGGCCGGTGTGGATCCTGTCGCGCTTCGACGGCTGCTGGCGCTGGCTGCTGCAGCGCGACGACAGCCCCTGGTATCCCACCGCCCGCCTGTTCCGCCAGCAGCGGGCCGGTGATTGGGCCGGCGTGGTGGCGCGGGTGGCGTCCCAGCTTTCCAGCATGGCAGATATGCATGAATGTGGCGAAAACGAGACTAAAGCCTAAGTTTATGGATGTGTGAATTTAGGATAGGACTCTTGCACACATGATGAAGACATAAGGGGGGATCGTATGGAGTTCGAACTGGACCGGGTGGAACGTCTGCGTTCGATGGGGCTGGATGAGCGCGCGCAGGCGGCGTTGCGCCAGGCGCTGCCGATCATCGAACAGAATATCGATCATGCCATCGAAGCGGGTCTGCGCTTGAACCAAAGCCTGCCCGGCTGCTCAAAATTCTACGCCAACCTCGATATGGAGGCGGCCAAGCGGGTGCACCGCAAGCATTGGATCGAAGAGATGCTGGCCGGCGCCATCAGCGACGATGTGCTGCGCCACGGGGTGGATATCTACGAAACCCGCGAGCGCGCCGGCCTGGACTGCCGGTATTTCTTCACCTTTTTCAATACGTTCCTGAATACCCTGATCGAGGATATCGCGCCCTTCTACCGCAAGAAGCCGCAGGAGCTGGTGCAGGTGGTGACGGCGCTGAACAAGGCCTTTCTGCTGGAACTGGAAATGTCGGCCTCGGTGTTCATCGCCTCTGGCAAGACGTTCACGCAAAAGACGGTGAAGACCTACGCCGACGAGTTCGAGCGCGACGTGCTGCAGGTGGTGAACGCTGTGGCCACCGCCGCCGATCAGATGTCGGCGGCGGCCACCACGGCATCGTCGTCGGCCGATCAGACCAACCGCCAGACCGCCGAAGTCATCACCATTACCGCCGATACCACCGACAATGCCCGTTCCGTGGTCAACGCCGCCGGAGAACTGTCGGCCTCGGTGCGGGAAATCGGCGTGCAGGTGGCCCAGTCCAGCGATATGTCGCGTTTGGCCACGCAAGAGGCCGAAAAGGCCAATAGCACGGTGCGGGGTCTGGCCGACAGTTCGGCCAAGATCGGCGACGTGGTCAAGCTGATCAGCGATATCGCCAGCCAGACCAATCTGCTGGCCTTGAACGCCACCATCGAGGCGGCGCGGGCCGGCGAGGCCGGCAAGGGCTTCGCCGTGGTGGCCGGCGAGGTGAAAAATCTGGCCAATCAGACCGGCAAGGCCACCGACGAGATCGCCAGCCAGATCGGCGAGGTGCAATCGGCCACCCGGCAGGCGGTGGAGGCCATCGCCGGGATTGCCGGGCGTATCGGGGAGATCAACCGCATTTCCGCCGCCATCGCCGCCGCCGTCGAGGAACAGTCGGCGGCCACCGCCGAAATCGTCCGCAGCATCGAGGTGGTGTCGGGCGGCAGTGAACGGGTGTCGGCGGTCATCGGCGAGGTATCGGCGGCGGCGGGCGATACCGGACGGGCGGCGCGCGATGTCTCGCAGTCGGCGGGCGCCCTTTCCGGGCAGGCCAACACCTTGCGCGGGGTGATGCAGAGCTTCCTGCAGCGCCTGCTGGCGGCCACCTGACGGTGCGCGCCGCGCCCCCGGCCGGGGGCGCGGCAGCCGCTTCATACCAACCGGCCAACCCGTCACCTCAACGGTTGGCCGGTCTCATACCGGCCAACCATTGAAGTGACTCGTTGGCCGGTATCCAGCGAGCATTGAGCGAGCGGCCAAGGCGGCGGATGCCGCCGCCCGGCGAGGGACGATACAACCGGTCAATTCATTGGGCGGTTGGTATCAGTTGGCTTCGGCGGTTTTTTCGCTGTGATGGTGGTGATGGCTCTTGGCCTTGGCCTTCCTGTGATGCGCCGCCTTGACCGTGTGGCGCGCCGGTTTGGCCGGGCATTCCTCCACATAGGGATCGGGGGCCATGGCGGTGGTGGCGAAGCTTTCCAGCTGGGCGCTGTCCAGGGCCAGGGCCTTGTCCAGGGTATCGGAGGCGTGCTGGCAATAATTGGCGTCGGTGGTCACGGTCTGGCCGTCGCCGTTGGCCACCTGGGTCACCCAGCGGTCCAGATTGCCGTGGGTGCGCTGGAAATGGCGGCGCACGGTCTGCGCGGAATGCTGCAGGGTGGGGCCGAACCTGGTGACGAAGCTGTTGTAGCGGTCGTGGATGCTGGGGGTGGGATCCTTGGGGTCCACACTCTGGCAGTTGAGGGCCGCCACGTTGAATTCCTGCAGCATGGTGCGGAAATGGGCGGCCTGCGCCTCTTCCGGGGTGAAGCAGGTGGAGCGGGCCGAGGCCGGCAGGGACAGGGATGCGGAGAGGCCGATCAGGGCGGCGCACAGGGACAAACGCTTGATCACGATAGGGAGCCCTCGGGGCGAATGACGGTGAAACGGCGCGATATTGCGCCCGACGGATTCAAAAGATCAACCGCAAAGCGGGGGAAAAAAGGTAGGCTGGCCGCTTTCATCGCCGAAGAGGGCCGTTACCGCGTCATGGACTATATCCGCCGCATCCTGGATTCCCGCGTATATGATGTCGCGGTGCGAACGCCGCTCGATCCCATGGTCCGTCTCGGCCAGCGCCTGGGGCGGCCGGTGCTGCTGAAGCGCGAGGATCTGCAGCCCATCTTTTCCTTCAAGATCCGCGGCGCCTACAACCGCATCGCCCGCCTTTCGGCGGCGTCCCGCGCCGCCGGAGTGATCTGCGCCTCGGCCGGCAATCATGCGCAAGGGGTGGCGCTGTCGGCGCGCAAACTGGGCATCCAGGCCACCATCGTCATGCCGGTGACCACCCCGGCCCTGAAGGTGGAGGCGGTGCGCCACTGGGGCGGCCAGGTGGTGCTGCGCGGCGATACCTTCGACGAGGCCTACGCCCATGCCCGCGAGCTGGAGCGCGAGCGGGGCCTGACCTTCGTCCATCCCTACGACGATCCCGACGTCATCGCCGGGCAGGGCACCATCGGCATGGAGATCCTGCAGCAGCATCCGGATCGCATCGCCGCCGTGTTCGTGCCCATCGGCGGCGGCGGTCTGGCGGCGGGGGTGGCCTCCTATATCAAGTTCCTGCGCCCGGAGACCCGGGTGATCGGCGTGGAGCCGGTGGATGCCGCCTCGATGCAGGCGGCGCTTCAGGCCGGCGAGCGGGTGGTGCTGGACCGTGTCGGCCTGTTCGCCGACGGCGTGGCGGTGCGCCAGGCCGGGGCGGAAACCTTCCGCCTGTGCCGCACCCTGCTGGACGGAGTGCTGACGGTGGATACCGATGCCATCTGCGCCGCCATCAAGGACGTGTTCGAGGATACCCGCGTCATCGCCGAACCGGCGGGGGCCCTGGCCCTGGCCGGCTTGAAGGCCTGGGAGGCGGCGGAGCCGGGCCGGGGCGACGGCGCCCTGGTGGCCGTCAACAGCGGCGCCAACATGAATTTCGACCGCCTGCGCCACGTGGCCGAGCGGGCCGAACTGGGCGAATCCCGCGAGATCCTGCTGGCGGTGACCATCCCCGAGGAGGCGGGCAGCTACCGCCGCTTCATCCAGGTGCTGGGGGCGCGGGCCATCACCGAGTTCAACTACCGCTTCGCTCCCGGCCGCGATGCCCATGTCTTCGTCGGCCTGACCCTGGCCGACGCCCAGCGCGACAAGGCGCCGCTGGTGGCCCAGCTGCAAGGCCAGGGCTATGGCGTGCTCGATCTCAGCGGCGATGAAACCGCCAAGCTGCATGTGCGCTACATGGTGGGGGGGCGGACCGCCGGCGTGACCGACGAGGTGGTGCTGCGCTGCGAGTTTCCCGAACGGCCCGGCGCCCTGCTGCGTTTCCTCGACGGCGTGGGCACGGAATGGAGCATCAGCCTGTTCCACTACCGCAACCACGGCGCCGATTATGGCCGCGTGCTGGTGGGCCTGCGGGTGCCCGCCGCCGAACGGGCCCGGCTGTTCGCCCGGCTCGACCAACTGGGCTACCCCTACGAGGAGGAAACCGCCAATCCGGCCTACCGCCTGTTTCTGGGCGGCCGCTGAACTCAAAGCCGGATCAGCAGCAGGACCGCCGCCGCCGCCAGGGCCAGCATTGCCAGGGCCCGCAGCGGCGGGGCGAAGGCCAGGGCGGGGCGGGGGCGGTCCGCCGGCCAGGGCTTGTGTCCGGTCAGCATGGGCAGGATCAGGTTTTCGCCCTTGCCCAGCCAGTGCGCCAGCACCGCTGCCACATGCAGGGCGGCAAGGCCGGCCAGCAGCGTCCAGTGGAACAGGCGGACCGGCAGATCCCACACCCGCAGGCCGCCGCGCTCCGCTCCGGTCTTGGCGGTCATTCCTCTTCCTTGTAGCGCAGATGGCAGGCCTTGCAGCTTTCCGCCACCTTGACGAAGGCGGTTTTAACCTGGGCCGGGGTGGCCTTGCCGGTGGCGGTGAGATCGGCCAGGGCCTGGGCGTTGCTTTGCAGGGCCTGGGCCTTGGCGGTGAAGTCGGGGAAATTGTCCCAGATGGCGTCGCGGGCCTTGGAATCGTCGTTGGTGCTGCCGGCGGGGAACAGGCTGGGAATGCGGGCGGCGAAGGCGGCGATCTGTTTCGCCGGCGCGGTAATGGCGGCCTGATGGCCCGAGGCCATGGCGTCCTTGATGGCGGCCACCGCGTGCTTGTTGTCCTTGAAGCCATGAATGCGTTCGGCGATGGGATCGGCGGCCAGAACCATGCCGGTGCTGGCCAGCAGGGTGCCGGCGGCGGCGGCGGAAAAAACGATCGAGCGCAGGGAAGCTTTCATCATGGCTCCTAAAGGGCGGAATGAACGGGGAAGAGGGGAGGAACCCTACCCCATAAAAGGCCGGGAATTTTGTTGGTTCCGTGGCAAAGTGTCACCGGATGTCGCGGCGGCGGGCGGCTGCGACATCCGGTGACATTTTTTCCGTCCGGCGTGGCGCCGCTTCGGGCTACTCTTTCCGTGGGAGCCGCGCATGGAAAAAATTCCGCATATTCTTGTCGTCGACGATCATCGTGAAATCCGCGATCTGCTGGCCAAATACCTGACGCGGATGAACATGCGCGTCAGCGTTGCCGGCGATGGCGCCGCCATGCGCCGGGTGCTGCAGGGGGCGGCCATCGATCTCGCCGTGCTGGATCTGATGTTGCCGGGCGGGGAAAGCGGCCTCGATCTCTGTCAGGTTCTGCGCGCCGCCGACATTCCGGTGATCATGCTGACCGCCATGGTCGAGGAGGCCGACCGGATCGTCGGCCTGGAAATGGGCGCCGATGATTATGTCTGCAAGCCCTTCAGCCCGCGCGAGCTGCTGGCCCGCATCCGCGTGGTGCTGCGCCGGGCCGAGCCGGGGCGGGCCAAGGCGGCGCGGGCCGGCGCCGCCCGCCGCCTCCGCTTCGACCGCTGGCTCCTGGATCCCACCCGGCGCGAGCTGACCGGCGAGGATGGCGTCAGCCTGGCCTTGAGTTCGGCCGAATACCGCCTGCTGGAGGTGCTGACCGAGCGACCCGGCCAGACCCTGAGCCGCGATCAGCTGCTGGATCTGAGCGTGGGGCGCAGCGCCGAACCTTTCGACCGCAGCATCGACAACATGATCAGCCGCCTGCGCCGCAAGATCGAGGACGACCCGCGCACCCCGCGCCTCATCAAGACGGTGTGGGGCGAAGGCTATTGTCTGGCGGTGCCGGTGCGGGAGGAGGGCCCGGCATGAGGCTGGCGCCCCGCACCCTGTTCGGCCGCGTCAGCCTGTTCCTGCTGCTGGCGGTTGTGGTGGCGCAGGGCGGCAGCGTGGCCGATTTTTTGATTTCCGATCACGCCGCCCATATGGGCATCGTGCGCAGCCAGGTTTTCGAGCAGACCGAGGCCACCCTGCGGCTGCTGCGGGCCACGCCGCCCGCCCTGCGGGCCGGGGTGGCCGATCAGCTCAGCCTCTTCACCCTGTGCTACAGCCTGGATGCCGCGCCCCGCGCCCATCCCGGCGGCGAGGAGGACGAGGAGGCCGGGCATCTGCAGGAGCGCCTGCGCAATCTGCTGGCCCCCTATGCCGCCGGGCCGCCCCGGCTGGAACTGCGCGATCAGGCCGATCACGGCTGCGACCGCTATCGCGCCGTCAGCGGCCTGCCCTTTTCCGGCCGCCCCGATCATCACCATCGCTTCAGCGGCCTGCTGCTGTCGGTGCCGCTGGAGGATGGGCGCTGGCTGAACGCCGATGGCCGCATCGTCATCCCCTCTTATTGGGAGATGGCGCCGCTGCTGCCGGTGCTCGGCATGGTGCTGGCGGTGCTGCTGACGGCCTTTTTCATTCTGGCCCGCGAAACCGGCACCCTGCGCCGTCTGGCCGAAGCCGCCGAGCGGCTGGGCCGGGGTGATGGCGGCACCCGCCTGGAGGAAAGCGGCCCGGCCGAGGTGGTGAGCCTGATCCGCGCCTTCAACACCATGCAGGACCGCATCACCCGCTTCATGCAGGACCGCACCCGCCTGCTGGCCGCCATCAGCCATGATCTGCGCACGCCCCTGACCAGCCTGCGCCTGAAGGCCGAACTGATCGAGGATGAGGAGGTGGCGGCCCAGATCACCGCCACCGCCGAGGAAATGGAGGCCATCGTGCGCTCCACCCTGGATTTCGCCGGGGCCGATGCCCTGAACGAGGCGCCGCGCGTCATGGATCTGGCCTCGGTGGTGGAAAGCCTGGTGGACGACATGGCCGAGCTGGATCTGCCGGTGATTTTCCAGCCTTCGCCGCGCATCGCCGTCAGCTGCCGTCCGGTGGCCTTGCGCCGCGCCGTGCGCAATCTGCTGGAAAACGCCCTCCGCTACGGCGGCTGCGCCCGGGTCTGCTGCCGCCGCGAGCCGGGGCAGGCGGTGATCGAGATCGCCGACGATGGCCCCGGCATTCCGCCCGCCCTGCTGGACGAGGTGGTCAAGCCCTTCGTGCGGCTGGAAGCCTCGCGCAATGCCGCCACCGGCGGCATCGGCCTGGGCCTGGCCATCGCCCGCACCGTGCTTCTGGCCCACGGCGGCGATCTGCGCCTGGAAAACCGCCCCGAAGGCGGGCTGACGGCGCGGCTGATCCTGCCGCTGCCGGCGGCGTGATCAGGGCTTGACCGGGGCCAGGAACGAAACGAACTCCTCCACCACCCGGTCCCAGCCGAAGCGGCGGGCGTAGGCGCGGCAATGGCCGGGATCGAGGGTCAGGGCGGCTTTGGCCGCCGCCGCCAGATCCTCGTTCAGCACGCCGGCGGGGGTTTGGGGATTTTGTTCGGCCAGCACGTCCAGCGGCCCCGGCACCGGGAAGGCGGCCACCGGCACGCCCGAGGCCATGGCCTCCAGCATCACCAGGCCGAAGGTGTCGGTGCGGCTGGGAAAAACGAAAACATCGCCGGCCGAGAAATAGCGCGACAGTTCGCCATCGCCGTGGGCGATGAGGAAATGGGCTTCGGGATAGCGCTTCATCAGCGCCTCGCGCTGCGGCCCCGATCCCACCACCACCTTGCTGCCCGGCAGATCGAGATCGAGGAAGGCCGGCAGGTTCTTCTCCACCGTCACCCGGCCCACGTAAAGATGGATGGGGCGGGGCAGATCCAGGGCCTCCTTGCCCTGGGGGTGGAACAGCGCGGTATCGACGCCGTGCGACCAGGCCCGCACATTTTTGAAGCCCCAGTGGGTCAGTTCCTCGTAAACCGAGGGCGAGGGCACCATCACCGCCGACGAGGGGGCGTGGAAACGGCGGATGGCGGCGTAAAGCCAGGGCAGCGGCAGCTTGCTGCGGGCATGGATATATTGCGGGAACTTGGTGTGATAGGCGGTGGTGAAGGGCTTTTTGTGCTTCAGGCACCAGCGCCGCGCCGCCCAGCCCAGCGGCCCCTCGGTGGCGATGTGGATGGCCTCGGGGCGGAACAGCGCCAGCCGCCGCGCCACGCCGGCGAAGGGAAACAGCGCCAGGGGGATTTCGGCATAGGTGGGGCAGGGGATGGTGGTGAAGAGATCGGGCGACAGCATCATCACCTCGTGCCCGGCGCTTTGCAGGCGTTGATGCAGGCTGCTGAGAACCCGGACCACGCCGTTGGGCTGGGGATGCCAGGCATCGGTGACGATGGCGATACGCATGGAAAGACCGCTCCTGCCGGTGAACGCTGTTCCTCTCGGGGGTACGTCGGCGCGGGCCGCCAGGCAAGGGACAGTCCTGTGAAAGCTTTTCCTTGACCGGCGGCGGCGGCGGGCTTACCTCCCCCCTTATGAGCTATTCCGTGAAAGAACTGTTTTACAGCCTGCAGGGCGAAGGGGCCCGGGCCGGGCGGGCGGCGGTGTTCTGCCGCTTTTCCGGCTGCAACCTGTGGTCTGGCCGCGAGGCCGACCGCGCCGCCGCCGTCTGTGATTTCTGCGATACCGATTTCGTCGGCGCCGATGCCGGAAAATTCGCCGCCGCCGCCGATCTGGCCCGCGCCGTGGCGGCCCTGTGGCCGGCCGGGGCCGGCGGCGCGCCCTATGTGGTCTGCACCGGCGGCGAGCCGCTTTTGCAGCTGGATCAGGCCCTGTGCGACGCCCTGCACGAACAGGGCTTCGAGGTGGCGGTGGAAACCAACGGCACCCGCCCCTGTCCGCCCGGCGTGGACTGGCTGTGCGTCAGCCCCAAGGCCGATGCGCCGCTGGCGCTGACGGCGGGCGACGAGCTGAAGCTGGTTTATCCCCAGGCCAAGGCCCGGCCGGAGCGCTTCGCCGGTCTGGCCTTCCGGCATTTCATCCTGCAGCCGCTGGACGGGCCGGACCGCGCGGCGGCGGTGCGCGCCGCCGCCGCCTATTGCCTGGAAAATCCCCAGTGGCGCCTGGGGCTGCAAATGCATAAGGTCGTAGGCCTGAGATAAGCGGGATCATGGCAGCAAGATGAGCACCTTCACTATTTCGCGGCAGATCTACATCGATGCCGGGCACCGCGTGCTGACCCATGGTTCGAAATGCCGCAACCTGCATGGCCACCGCTACATGATCGAGGCCTTCTGCGCCGCCGGACGGCTGCAAGACAGCGGCGAACAGGCCGACATGGTGCTGGATTTCGGCTTTCTGAAAGAGGAAATGCTGGCGGTGATCGATACCCCGTGCGATCACGGCTTCCTGGCTCATGTGGAGGATGCCGGGCTTCTGGCCATGTTCCGCCCCGACGGCGCCGGGCCGGAGTGGCTGGAGGGGGTGCGCGCCGCCGTGGCCCGCGACGGCTACTGCCTGACCAGCGACACCCGCATGGAGAGCAAGCTTTACGTGCTGGACGCCAATCCCACCGCCGAACAGCTGGCCCGCCACTGGTACCGCCGCCTGAAGCCGGTGGTGGCGGCCCGTAGCGGCGGTCTGGCCCGGCTGGCCGAACTGGTGGTGTGGGAAACCCCCAACTGCCGCGCCGTTTACCGCGAACCGTGATCCCGCTGCCCGGTTTCCAGGGCGGCCTGCCCATCGAGGCGGCCCTGCCCGCCCTGCTCGACGCCCTGGCGGCGCGCTCCGGCGCCGTGCTGCAGGCTCCGCCCGGCGCCGGCAAAACCACCCTGGTGCCGCTGGCCCTGCTGGATCAGCCCTGGCGGCGCGGCGGCAGCATCCTCATGCTGGAGCCGCGCCGGCTGGCCGCCCGCGCCGCCGCCCGCCGCATGGCCGAGCTGCTGGGCGAGGCGGTGGGTGAAACCGTGGGCTACCGCATCCGCCTGGACAGCAAGGTGGGGCCGAAAACCCGCATCGAGGTGGTGACGGAAGGGATCCTGACCCGCCGCCTGCAGGACGATCCCGCCCTGGAGGGGGTGGCGGCGGTGCTGTTCGACGAATTTCACGAACGCAGCCTGAACGGCGATCTGGGGCTGGCGCTGTGCCTGGAAAGCCAGGGGTCGCTGCGCGACGATCTGCGTCTGGTGGTGATGTCGGCCACCCTGGACGGCGGCCCGGTGGCGGCGCTGCTGGGCGATGCTCCCATCGTCACCAGCCAGGGCCGCAGCCATCCGGTGGCGGTGCGCTGGCTGGACAGCCCGGCTTCCGGGCGCTTCGAAGACAGCCTGACGGCGCTGATCCTGCGCGCCCTGGCCGAGGAGGCCGAGGGCGATGTTCTGGTCTTTCTGCCCGGCCAGGGCGAGATCCGCCGGGTGGCGGAGCGGCTTGGACAGCGCCGCCCCGATCTGCTGATCGCCCCGCTTTACGGCGATTTGCCGCAACAGGCCCAGGATGCGGCGCTGCGCCCGCAGCCGGGCCGGCGCAAGGTGGTGCTGGCCACCAGCATCGCCGAAACCTCGCTGACCATCGAGGGCATCCGCGTGGTGGTGGATGGCGGGCTGACGCGCGGCCCCCGCTTCGACGCCAACGGCGGCATGACCCGGCTGGTGACGGCGCCGCTCTCCAAGGCCTCGGCCGAGCAGCGGCGCGGCCGCGCCGGGCGGCTGGGGCCGGGGGTTTGCTACCGGCTGTGGACCGAGGCGGCGCATCGCGGCCTGCCGGCCTTCGCCGCCCCGGAAATCGCCGAGGCCGATCTTGCCCCGCTGGCGCTCGATCTGGCGCGCTGGGGCGTGGCCGATCCCGCCGCTCTCGCCTGGCTGGATCCGCCGCCCGCCGCCGCCTATGCCCAGGCGCGGAGGCTGCTGCGGCATCTGACGGCGCTGGATGCCGAGGGACGCATCACCGCGCATGGCCGGGCCATGGCCGGGCTGCCGCTGCATCCGCGTCTGGCCCATATGGTGCTGCGCGGCCAGGCCCTGGGGCTGGGGGCGCTGGCCTCTGATCTGGCGGCGCTGCTGTCGGAGCGCGATATCCTGCGCGGCGGCCGCGATGCCGATCTGCGGCTGCGGCTGGAGCTGTTGCGTGATCCGCGCGGCGGCGGCGCCGATCGCGGCGGCGTGCAGCGGGTGCGCGAGGCGGCGAAACAGCTGCGCCGCCAGCTGCGCATCGCCCCCGCCGACGATGGCGTGGAGGAGGCCGGGCTGCTGCTGGCCTTCGCCTATCCCGACCGCATCGCCCTGCGCCGGGGCGGGCAGGGGCTGCAATATCGCCTCAGCAACGGGCGCGGCGCCTTTTTCCCCGAGCCGGAAGCCCTGGCCAGCCACGATCTGCTGGCGGTGGCCGATCTCGACGGCGACAAGCGCGAGGCCCGTATTTTCCTGGCGGCGCCGCTGACCCAGGCCGGACTGGAGGAGCAGTTCGCCGAGCTGATCACGGTGGAGGACCGCGTGGCCTGGGACGACCGCGAGCAGCTGGTGGCGGCCAGGCGGCAGCGCAAGCTGGGCGAACTGGTGCTGAAGGACGAGGCCCTGCCCCGGCCCGATGCGGCGGCGGTCACGGCGGCGCTGCAGGGCGGCATCCGCAGTCTGGGCCTGGATTGCCTGCCCTGGGACGCCGGCGCCCAGGCCTTGCGGGCCCGCATCGCCTTTCTGCGCCGGGTGGACGGCGGGGACTGGCCCGATCTCTCGGATCAGGCCTTGCTGGAGGGGCTGGAGGGCTGGCTGGGGCCGTGGCTGGACGGCATGAGCCGCAAAAGCCATCTGGCCCGTCTCGATATGGCGGCGGTGCTGGACAGCCTGTTGCCCTGGGAGATGCGCAAGCGCCTCGATGCCGAGGCCCCCACCCATGTTACCGTGCCTTCGGGCAGCCGCGTTCCCATCCTTTATGGAGACGGCGAGGTGCCGGTGCTGGCGGTGCGCCTGCAGGAAATGTTCGGACTGGCCGAAACCCCCACCGTGGCGGGGGGCCGGGTGAAGCTGATGCTGCATCTGCTGTCGCCGGCGCGGCGGCCGGTGCAGGTCACCCAGGATCTGGCCAGCTTCTGGGCCAATGCCTATAAACAGGTGCGCTCCGATCTGCGCGGCCAGTATCCCAAGCATGTCTGGCCCGACGATCCCATGCAGGCCGCCCCCACGGCGCGGGCCAAGCCGCGGGGCACGTAAGCGGGCCCGGAACGGGCCGTATTTTATACCAACCGGCCAACGAGTCACTTCAATGGTTGGCCGGTATGACAGATGTTTAAAGCTGGGTCATGCCGTAGATGCACAGGCAGCCGTACAGCACCAGGGTCAGCACCAGCAGGGCGCCGATGGGCGGCTCCAGGCGGCGGGCGTCGTCGCGGTAGTGGCGAAGAAGGTCGAACAGGCTGTTTGAACGGGTGGGCATGACGGTGGTCCTTGCGGGGTCTCTCTTAAAACTAAACTACCCAGTTCAAATTTCAAGAGTGTAGCTGAAATGGTTTCAGCCTGTAACGCCCGCTGGAGCGATGGCCAGCCGTTGCAGAACCGGGTCCAGCACCCGCAGCAGGGCGGCTTCGTCGGCCCAGGTCACGCTGACGCGCAGAACCCCCACCTGGCCGCGCAGATGCGGCGGCAGGCGCACATAATCCTTGGTGGTGGTGATGAGGGCGGCCTCCTGGCGCTCCGCCTCGGCGATCAGTTCGCTGACCTCGGTGGGGTGGTAGGGATGATGGTCGGGAAAGCCGTAGCCGCCGACGATGACGGCGCCCAGGCCTTCCAGGCTCTCGAAGAATTTTTCCGGGCGGCCGATGCCGGCGAAGGCCACCACTTTTTCCCCCTTCAGCGACAGGCTTTCGATTTCGGGTTCCAGGGTGGCGAACAGCACCGGCAGGCTGCCCACCTTGCGGGCGATGCCGGTGCGGTCCTCGCCGACGATGACCACGGCATCGGCGCGGGCCAGGCCCTGGTCCACCGGTTCGCGCAACGGTCCGGCGGGAATGCAGCGGCCGTTGCCGAAGCCCACCGGCCCATCCACCACCAGCAGCGACAGATCCTTGATCAGGCTGGCGTTCTGGAAGCCGTCGTCCATGATCAGGGCGCGGGCGCCGCCGGCGATGGCGGCGCGGGCGCCGGCGCGGCGGTTTTTCGCCACCCAGCAGGGGGCGCTTTCCGCCAGCAGCAGCGGTTCGTCGCCCACCATTTTGTAGTCGTGGCTTTTGGGATCGACCTGTACCGGTCCGGCCAGTTCGCCGCCGTAGCCGCGCGACAGGAAGGCGGCGCCGCTTAAAAACTCGGCCACCGACAGCGCCACCGGGGTTTTTCCGGCGCCGCCGGCCACCAGATTGCCCACGCACACCACCGGCACGGCGGCGCGGTAGGGGGTGACGGCGGCCTGGCGCCGCTGTCCGGCCTTGGCCCACAGCGGGCTGAGCGGCGCCAGCAGGTGGGAGAGTAATCCGCCCTTGTACCAGAAGCCCGGAGCCTTCATGCCCGCCTCTCCATGGAATTGACGATGGACTTTACGCCCCCGGCGCGTCCAGCCAGGGGGTCAGCATGGCCAGAACGGCGTCCAGAACGCCGGCCTGATCCTGGGCGAAGCGGCGCGCCGTTTCCCCCATCATGGCGCTTTGCGCCGGCTCCGCAAGCAAATTGCCCAGGGTGGCGGCCAGGGCGCTTTCGCTGTCAACGCGCCGCGCCGCCCCCGCCGCCGCCATGCGAGCGGCGATATCGGCGAAATTGTCCATATGGGGGCCGAACAGCACGGCGGCGCCCAGGCGGGCCGGTTCCAGCGGGTTCTGGCCGCCCTGTCCGATCAGGCTTTTGCCCATCATCACGATGGGGCAAAGGCGGATGAACAGGCCCATTTCGCCCAGGGTGTCGGCCAGCAGGATCTGGGTATCGGCGCCGACGCTTTCGCCGCCGGCGCGGCGGGCCACGGTCAGGCCCAGATCCCGCAGATCGGCGGCGATGGCCGCGCCCCGTTGCGGATGGCGCGGCACGATCACCGTCAGCAGGCCGGGATGGCGGGCGGCCAGGGCCTGGTGCGCCCGTCCGGCCAGGGCTTCCTCGCCGGGATGGCTGCTGGCCAGCAGCCAGCGGGGGCGGCCGGCCAGGGTGTTCCGCAAGGCGGCCAGGGCGTCTTCGCCGGCGGGCAGGGGCGGGGTGGCGAATTTCAGATTGCCGCGGCAGGCCACCTGCGGCGCCCCCAGGGCCTGCAGGCGGGCGCAGTCGGTGTCGCTTTGCCCCAGGCACAGCCGGAAGCAGCCCAGAAGCCGGGCGATCAGGCGGGGGTGCTTCTGCCAGCGGGCGAAACTGCGATCGGAGACCCGGCCGTTCAGCAGCACCATGGGAATGGCGCGGGCGGCGGTTTCGCACAACAGATTGGGCCAGAACTCGGATTCGCACCACAAGACCAGATCGGGACGCCAATGATCCAGGAAGCGGCGCACCCAGGGCAGGCGGTCCACCGGCACATACTGGTGCAGGGCGCCGGCGGGCAGGCGCTCGGCCATCAGGGCCGCCGAGGTCACGGTGCCCGAGGTGACCAGAACGGCCAGGCCGGGGCGGGCCAGCAGCCGCTCCACCAGCGGCAGCAGCGACAGGGTTTCCCCCACCGAGGCGCCGTGCAGCCACACCAGCCGTCCGGGCGGGCGGGGCTGGCCGGCGCGGCCGCGCCGCTCCTCGAAGCGGGCGGCATCCTCCTTGCCGCGGCGCAGGCGGCGGGCCAGATAGGCGTCGATCAGCGGCGCCCCCAGGGTGGTCAGGGTGCGGTAAAGGCTTAAGAGCACGGGGCGGGCTCCACCGGGGCATGCCCCATCAGACTGTCGGCCAGGGCGGAAATGCGGTTCAGCTCGGCCTCGATGGCCAGGCGGCCCTGGTCCACCGCCTCGGCGCCGCCCTCGACGGTGATGGGCCGCCCCCAGATGATAACCCCGCGCGAGAAGGGCAAGGCCACCAGGAAACGGTCCCAGCTGCCCAGAAGGCGGCGGCGGCGGCAGGAATAGCTGCAGGGGATCACCGGCACCGCCGCGAGGCGGGCGATCTGCGCCACCCCTTCGGAGGCGCGCATGCGCGGGCCGCGCGGGCCGTCCGGGGTGATGCCGACGCAGGTGCCGCCCTTCAGGAATTTCAGGATGCTGCGCAGCGCCGCCGATCCGCCCTTGGACGAGGAGCCCACCACGGTCTCGATGCCGAAATGGCCCACGGTGCGCGAAATGATCTGGCCGTCGCGGTGCTGGGAAATCAGCATCTGAATGGGCAGGCCGCGCCGCCAGCACATGGGCATCATCAGGATGCGGCCATGCCAGAAGGCCAGAATGAAGGGTTTGCCCTGGGCCCAGAAGGCCTCGGCGGCGGCGGCGTTTTCCACCCGCCAGCGCCCGGTCAGCCATACCAGGCGGATGTAAAGGGCGCCCAGCCAGCACAGGGCGGCGCGCAGCTGATCGCTTTTCAAAACCCGCTTCAACCCGCGCATGGGGTCAGGCCTCCAGGGCGGCGGCGCTGCCGTCCTCGGCGAACTGCAGGGCATAAAGGCGGGCATAGATGCCGCCCCGGGCCAGAAGCTGGGCATGGCTGCCCGATTCCGCCACCCGGCCCTTGTCGATGACATGGATCAGATCGGCATCGACGATGGTGGACAGGCGGTGCGCCACCACGATGGTGGTGCGGCCCTTCATCAGCACCTCCAGCGCCGCCTGCACCTGGCGTTCGGATTCGGTGTCCAGCGCCGAGGTGGCTTCGTCCAGCAGCAGGATGGGGGCGTTCTTCAGCATGGCGCGGGCGATGGACAGGCGCTGGCGCTGCCCTCCCGACAGCTTGACGCCATGTTCGCCCACCACGGTGTCGTAGCCCTCGGGCAGGCCCATGATGAAGTCGTGGGCGGCGGCATGGCGGGCGGCCTGTTCGATCTCGTCCTGGCCGGCTTCGAAGCGCCCGAACGAGATATTGGCGCGGATGGTGTCGTCGAACAGCGCCACCTCCTGGCTGACCAGGGCGATTCCCCGGCGCAGCGAGGCCATGCTGACGGAGCGCACATCCTGGCCGTCCACCAGCACCTGGCCGCCGCTAACGTCGTAGAAACGGGGGATCAGATTCAAGATGGTGGATTTGCCGCCGCCCGACGAGCCCACCAGGGCCACGGTCTGTCCGGCCGGCGCTTCGAAGCTGACGCGGTTCAGGGCCTTGCGTTCGCCGTCGTAGCTGAACTCCACATCGCAAAAGCGCACGGCGCCGCCGGACACCCGCAGGTCCGCGGCATCGGCGGCGTCGGTGATGCCGGGGAGCAGATCCATCAGATGAAAAACGCGCGAGGCCGCCGACAGCCCTTCCTGCAGATTGGTGTTGAGATTGGCCAGCCGCTTCACCGGTTCGTAGGCCATGAGCAGGGCGGTGATGAAGGCGAAGAAGGCCCCCGCCGTGGTGGCCCCGGAAATAACCCGGTGGCCGCCGTACAGAATGACGATGGCCACGGCCACGCCGCCCAGGGTTTCCATGATCGGGCTGGAGGCGGCCCGCACCCGCCCGGCCTTGTAGGTCAGGCTGAACAGGGTTTCGGTGATGGCGGCGATCTTGCCGCGCTCGTAGCCTTCCATGCCGTAGGCCTTGACCATGCGGATGCCCTGGAAGCTTTGTTCCAGCAGGGTGTTGAACTCGCCCATCTGCTCCTGGGTGTTGGCGGTGACCTTGCGCATGCGCTTGCCGATCTTGGAGATGGGCAGAATGGCCACCGGAAACACCACGAAGGCCATGCCGGCCAGGGTCCAGTCCTGCCAGAACATCACCCCCACCAGGATGACGGTGGTCAGGCTGTCGCGTCCCAGCCCCACCAGGGCGTTGGAGACGGCGCCGCGCATCAGGCTGATATCCACCGTGAAGCGCGAGACCAGAACACCGGTGGATTCGCCGTGGAAAAAGGCCAGATCCATGGCGGTCAGGTGGGCGAACAGCCGGTTCTGCATATCGGCGATCACCCGCAGGCCGTACCACGAGGTCAGGCTGGATTGCAGGTAGGTGGCGGTGCCCTTGACCAGGAAGGTGGCGATCACCCCGAGGGCGATGGGCCACAGCATGGCGGCCTGCTTGCTGACGAACACCTCGTTGACCACCGGCTTCATCAGCCAGGCCGAAAGACCGGTGGCGCCGGAGGCGAAGGCCATGCACAGGAGCGAGGCCAGAACCTTGCCGCGATAGGGGGAAACCCCCTCGCGCACCAGGCGGCGGATCAGCGTCCAGGTGGTATGGTCAAGTTTGATCTTTTGCTTGCTGCTCAAGGCGTCCGCCGCTCAACTTTCTCTGAAGCGGCGCACCATAGCACGGGTGCGGGATGGGGCCAAGGATGCCGCCATCCCGCGTTCGGTGCCCGTTTCTCAGCGCGCCAGCACGGCGGCGGCATCCTTGGTTTTGGCGATGGCGGCCTCGGCCTGCTGCACGGCGGCGGCGATGCCGGCCACATTGCCCGAGATGGTTTCCACCGCCTGCGAGGCGTTGCTCATATTGGCCGACATGTCGCGGGTGACGGCGCTTTGCTCCTCCACCGCCGAGGCGGTGGCGGCCACATATTCGCGCACATTCTCGATGGACTGACGGATGGTGCTCAATGCCCCCACCACTTCACCGGAAATGCTTTGCACGGCCTCGATCTCGCGGCTGATCTGCTCGGTGGCCTGGGCGGCCTGGTTGGCCAGGTGCTTCACCTCGTTGGCCACCACGGCGAAGCCCTTGCCGGCCTCGCCGGCGCGGGCCGATTCGATGGTGGCGTTCAGGGCCAGCAGATTGATCTGCCCGGCGATGTTCTGGATCAGCCCGACGATGCCGCCCATGGCCTGGGCCGCCGCCGCCAGCCGTTCGGTGGCGCCGCCGGCATTGGCCACCTGGTCCGCGGCGGAATCGGTGGCGGCCTGCGACTTGCTCATGCTCTGGGAAATCTCGGCGATGGAGGCGGCCAGTTCCTCGGAGCTGGAGGCCACCATCTGCACATTGCTGGAGGTTTCCCCCGCCGCCATGTTGGCGGTGTCGGCCTGCCGCGCGGTCTGGGACATGGCGCTGTCGATCTCGGCGAAGTTGACGTCGATCAGGCGCTTCAGGTCGCTCAGCAGGGTGATTTGCGGGGTGACGTCGGTGGCGTATTTCACCACCCGCACCACGCGGCCGTCGGGGTCGAGAATGGGATTGTAGCTGGCCTCGATCCACACCTCCTTGCCGCCCTTGCCGATACGCTTGAACTGGCGGGCCTGGAACTCGCCGCGGCGCAGCGCCTCCCAGAAGGCCTTGTAGGCCGGGCCGTCGCGCTCCTCGGGCGGGACCAGCATGGAGTGATGCTTGCCCTGGATCTCGTCCAGGCGGTAGCCCAGCACCTTGAGAAAATTGTCGTTGGCATCGACAATGGCGCCTTCCGGGGTGAATTCGATCACCCCCTGGGATTTGCCGATGGCGGCGATGCGGCCCTCCATGTCGATCAGGCGGGCTTTCTCGGCGGAGACGTCGGAGGCGAATTTCACCACCTTCACCACGCGGCCGCCGGCATCAAGGATCGGGTTGTAGCTGGCCTCGATCCATATCTCCTTGCCGTCCTTGCCGATGCGCTTGAACTGGCGGGCCTGGAACTCGCCACGCCGCAGGGCGCTCCAGAAGTCCTTGTAGTTCTGGCTGTCACGGTCCTTCGGGTCCAGGAACAGGCTGTGGTGCTTGCCCTGCACTTCCTCCAGCCGGTAGCCCATCAGGGCGAGAAAGTTTTGATTGGCGTCCAGGATGGTGCCGTTGGGATCGAAACTGATACGGCCCTGGGATTTATCCAGAGCGGCCAGAATGGCCATGGATTCGATGGCGTTGCGCGAGGACCAGAACATTGCCGAACTCCGGATGGGAAGACCTTTGAGGAAGATGGTATTTTCTGGGGTAATTCCAATATGCAAAAAATAAGATACATACGGAAATTTAATCCTATCAGCAAAAGAGAGGAAGTCTCCGCCAAAAGATAGGCTGCTGTCCGGATCGCAGTGTCCGGCTCCCGTCTTCACACCCCCTTGGGGTCTCCTACCACGACAAATTCTAAAGTCTTGGCGTCGAGCAGCCGTTTGGCCACCCGGCGGATATCGGCGGCGGTGACGGCGCCGATCAGGGCGGCGCGCCGTTTCAGATAGCCGGGGCCCAGATGGTCGCGCTGCAGGGCCACCAGCATGCGGGCGATGGCCGGGGTGCTGTCCAGGCGCAGGGGAAACGCGCCGATGAGATAGGTTTTGGCGGCGGCCAGCTCGGCGTCGGTGGCGCCGTCTGCGGCCATGCGCCGCCAGGCCTGGCGGATCAGGGCGATGGTTTCGGCCACGCGGTCGTTGCCGGTGGCGGTGCCGCCATCGATGAGGGCGCCGTGGTCGAGAGGGGCCAGACTGGTTTCGATGCCGTAGACCAGGCCGCGCCTGACCCGCAGTTCGGTCATCAGCCGCGAGGAAAAGCCGCCGCCGCCCAGGATGTCGTTCATCACCAGGGCGGCGTACCAGTCGGGATCGTCGCGCTTCAGGCCCTGCTGGCCGAACAGCACCACGCTTTGCGGGCCGGAGCGGCGGATCACGGTAACGCGCCCCCGGGCCTGGGCGGCGGCTTCGGGCAGCGGGGCGGCCTCGCCCTGGGCGGGCAGGGCGGCGAAGGCGGCATCCAGCAGCGGCTTCAGCCGGGCCGGGGTGATATCGCCGGCCACGCCGATCCGCAGACGGTCGCGGGTCAGACGCCGGGCCGGATAGGCGGCCAGATCGGCGGTGGTGATGGCCCGCAGGCCGGCCATGCTGCCGGCGGGATCGCGGCCATAGGGGTGGTGGGGATAAAGCTGCCGGCTGAAGGCGCGGCCGGCCACGCTGCGGGGATCCTGCTCCTGGCGGGCCAGCAGGCTTTCGATCTGGCCGCGGATGCGGGCCTGGGCGGCGGCATCGAAGCGGGGCCGGGTCAGGGCCAGCGCCAGCAGATGAAAGGCGGCGGCGCGGTTGGCGGCAAGGGTCTGCATCTGGATCTGCAGGGAATCGTCGCCGGCGGCGGCGGTAAAGCCGATGCCCAGATCCTCCAGCCGGCCTTGGAAGGCCTGGGCATCGAGCGGGCCGGCGCCTTCGTCGAGCAGCGCCGCCACCATGCCGGCCAGCCCCTGCTTGTCGGCGGGATCAAGAGCGGCGCCGCCGGTGAAGGCGGCATCGACGGCGATCAGGGGATTGCTGTGATCCTCGATCAGCCAGGCGGTGATGCCGCCGTCGCTGCGTACCGGTTCGATGGTCAGGGCGGCGGCGGGCAGGGCGGGCAGCAGGCACAGGACCGCCGGCAACAGGGCCCGCAGCAGGCGGCGGATCATCGCAGTTCCCGTCCCGGCGCCGGTTCGCCGCGCGGACCGGGCGGGGGGGCGTGCCCCTGGCCGGGACCGGGCAGCAGCAGTCCGGTGACGGCGCCTCTGGCCTGCAGCACGGCGCGGGCGGCGGCGTTGACCTCGGCGGGGGTGACGGCGGCGATGCGCTCCGGCCAGGCTTCCACGTCGGCCACCCGGTCGCCCACCGCCAGGGCGGCGCCCAGCACCCGCGCGCCGGTATGCAGGGAATCGCGGGCATAGGCGGCGTCGATGGCCAGATGCGCCTTGGCGCGGGCCACCTCGCGCGCGCTCAGGCCCCGCGCGGCCACGTCGGCCAGCAGGCTGTCGAGGCCGGCGCGCAGCCGGGCCAGCGGCACGCCGGGGGCGGGATCGGCGGCCAGATCGAACGAGGTGCCGCCCAGCGCTTCCGGGCTGTAGCCGACGGAGACGGCGGCGGCCAGTTTCCGCCGCACCACCAGGGTCTGGTACAGGCGGCTGGTGCCGCCGCCGTCCAGCGCCTCGGCCAGCACTTGCAGGGGATAGGCCAGGGCGGTGCGGCCGGCATGATAGCTGGGGGCCGGATAGCTGCGGCTCCACGAGGGGGCGGCCACATCGGGATCGCGCAGGATGATCAGGCGGGCGGCCCGCGGCCGGGCGGCGGCCGGGCGATGGCGGCGCGGCAGCGGCCGGGCCGGAATGGGGCCGTAATAGCGTTCCGCCAGCGGCCGGGCGGCGGCGGCGGTGATGTCGCCGGCCAGCACCAGAATGGCGTTGTTGGGCGCGTACCAGCGTTTGTGAAAGGCCGTCACGTCGGCCAGGGTATAGCGCCTGATGGCGGCGGGACGGCCGATCACCGGATGGCGGTAGGGACTGGCCGGGAACAGGGCGGCGGTCATGCGTTCCTCCAGCCGGGCCTCGGGCCGGCTGTCGATGCGCAGGCGCCGTTCCTCCAGCACCACCTGGCGCTCCGGCTGGAAATCGGTGTCGGCCAGGACGAGATGGGCCATGCGGTCGGATTCCAGGCGCATCACCAGGGCCAGCCTGTCGGCGGCCACGCTTTGGAAGAAGACGGTGTAATCGACGGTGGTGAAGGCGTTCTCGCGGCCGCCGTTCTCGGCCACGATGCGGGAGAACCGCCCGGCCGGAACGCTGGGCGTGCCCTTGAACATCATATGTTCCACCATGTGGGCCAGGCCGTCCTTGCCCCGGGGATCATCGGCCGAGCCCACCTTGTACCACAGCATCTGGGTGACCACCGGCATCCGGTGGTTGGGGATCACCACCACCTGAAGGCCGTTGTCCAGGCGGAAGGTTTGCGGATGGAACAGGGCGGCGCGGGCGGCCGGGCCGGGGGCGGCCAGCGCCAGCAGCCCGGCCAGCAGCAGGGCGGCGCCGACATACGAAAAAGGGGGCCGCTGCCGGCCCCCCTTCGTCATCGCTGGCGTCATGGCCTAAAACAGATCCTCAAGCCAGGCCTTCTTCTTGCGGGTGATCTGCGGCGTGGCGCCGTCGGTCACCGGTTTGCCCAGGGCGCGGTCCTTGCGCAGCCGTTCGCTTTCCTTGGCGGCATCCACCTCCGTGCCGGGCTGATCCTTGCTCTGCCAGAACAGGATCTCGTCGCTGAAGCTCTTGTCGGTTTCCACCAGGGCGGTGGATTCCTCGTCCACCTTTTTGCGGATGCCGGGCAGGGCCTTGTCGGCGCCGGCCCGCTTCAGCAGCGCCTGCTCGCCGGGGCTTGTTCCGGCGTAGAGGGCGGCATCGGTCTGGGTGGCGTTGGCCGAACCCGAGAACAGAATGGCCTTGGCCTGCTCGCGCTGGCTGCCCTCCTGCGGGCGGGGGGCGCCGGGGGTGGGCGGATGCAGGGTATAATCGGGCGGCTGGCTCAAGGGCGCGCGCGCCACCACCGTGAATTCGTCGGGAGGAGCCTTGTCATAGCCCAGGGCGCGGCGAACCTGGCCGCAACCGGACAGAGCCGTACAGAGCATCAAGGCGACGAACGCGGCACGAGTGACCGAAGTCAGGGAGGGCTGATGAAAAGTCATGGCCTATTCTTTATGCGAAACCCGTGAAGCAAACAAGGAGTCGTACATCAGCAAGGCCGCTCCGACGCAAATTGCCGAATCCGCCAGGTTGAAGGCGGGCCACCAGTCGAATGCGCCGATATGCACATAAAGGAAGTCCACCACCGCGCCATAATGCAGCCGATCGGCCACGTTGCCAAGGGCCCCGCCCAGCACCAGCCCCAAGGCCAGGCGCACCAGACGGCCGGGCGTGGTCATCATCCAGCCCAGCAGCATGGCCGAAATCGCCGCCGCCAGGGCGGAAAAGGCCAGAACGTTCCAGGTGCCGTGGGTGTTGCCCAGCCCGAACGACACCCCGGAATTCCAGCTCAGCACCAGATCGAGGATGGGGCCGGCCTTGACGTGGGCATAGGTCTGAAACGGCGTCGCCGTCACCCCCGCAGGGCGCATCAGCGACAGGATGGCCGCTTTGCTGATCTGATCGGCGGCCACCACCGCCAGGGCGGCGGGCAGGCCCAGACGCAGGCGGCGCGGGGCGAAGCGGCTCATGGCGCCTCGGCCCGGCGGCTGACGGCATCGGCGCAGCGGGCGCACAGGCCGCCGTGGCCATGGCCGCCCACCTCGGGCAGCACCTTCCAGCAGCGCTGGCATTTTTCGCCCTCGGCGGCCTGGAAGACCACGCCCACGTTGGGCACGTCGGCCAGGGTGAAGGCGCCCTCGGGGGCGGTGTCCACCAGCAGGATCACGTCGGAGGCGATGGAAATCTCGGCCAGATCCACCCCGGCCAGCAGGCCGGCATGGGCCGGCGAGACATAAAGCCGCGGCGCCGCCTGCAGCGACGAGCCGATGCGTTTGGCGGCGCGCTCCACCTCGAGGGCGCCGGTGACGACGCGGCGGATGTCGCGGATGGTGGCCCAGCGCTCGGCCAGGGCGGCATCGCGCCAGTCGGCCGGAATATCGGGGAAGGCCTCCATATGCACGCTGCCCGTGGTGCCGGGATGGCGGGCCAGATAGGCTTCCTCGGCGGTGAAGCACAGGAAGGGGGCCAGCCAGCGGGTCAGGCAGGTGAACAGGATATCCATCACCGTGCGGACGGCGCGGCGGCGGTGGTCGGCGGGATGATCGCAGTAAAGCGAGTCTTTGCGGATATCGAAGTAGAAGGCCGACAGATCGACGGCGCAGAAGGTGTGCAGCTCGGTGAACAGGGCGTGGAACTGGAAATCGGCGCAGGCGCCGCGCACCTGGCGGTCCAGCTCCCACAGCCGGTGCAGCACCCAGCGTTCCAGCTGCGGCATCTCGTGCGCCGGCACCCGCTCGCTGTCGCCGAAGCCGTCCAGGGCGCCCAGAAGATAGCGCAGGGTGTTGCGCAGGCGGCGGTAGACGTCCACCTGGGTTTTCAAGATCTCCTTGCCGATGCGCAGATCCTCGGAATAGTCCGAGCCGATCACCCACAGGCGCAGAATATCGGCGCCGTACTGGGCCACCACCTCCTGGGGCGAAACCACGTTGCCCAGGGATTTCGACATCTTGCGGCCGTCCTCGTCCAGCACGAAGCCGTGGGTGAGCACGGCGTCGTAGGGGGCGCGGCCGCGGGTGCCGCAGCTTTCCAGCAGCGAGGAATGGAACCAGCCGCGATGCTGGTCCGAACCTTCCAGATAGAGCGAGGCCGGCCACTGCAGATCCCACGGGCCGTTTTCCAGCACGAAGCTGTGGGTGCAGCCGGAATCGAACCACACATCCAGGATGTCGAACACCTGGTCGTACTCCTCGGCGCGGTAGGCGTTGCCCAGAAAGCGCTCGGGCTTGGAGGTGAACCAGGCGTCGGCGCCCTCGGCGGCCACCGCCTCGGCGATGCGCTCGATCACCGCCGGGTCGCGCAGCACCTCGCCGCTCTGCTTATGGGTGAACACGGTGATGGGCACGCCCCAGGCGCGCTGGCGCGACACGCACCAGTCGGGGCGGCTTTCCACCATGGAATGAATGCGGTTGCGCCCCTGCGCCGGCACGAAGCGGGTCTGATCGATGGCGGCCAGGGCCTTGGCGCGCAGATCGTTGCCCTCCATGCTGATGAACCATTGCGGCGTGGTGCGGAAGATCAGTGGCGCCTTCGAGCGCCAGCTGTGCGGGTAGCTGTGCACCAGCTTGCCGTGATGCAGCAGGGCGCCCACGGTCTTCATGGCTTCGATCACCGGCTTGGCCACCGGCGAATAGTATTTGCCGTCCTTGCCCTGGGCCAGCACCTTGTGGCCCTGGAAAATGCTGACGGAGGGATGATAGCTGCCGTCGGGCAGCACGGTTTCGGGCACCGGGATGCCGAAGCGGCGCCCCAGATGCCAATCGTCCTCGCCATGGCCGGGGGCGATGTGGACAAAGCCGGTGCCGGTGTCGCTGGTGACGAACGCGCCCGGCAGCAGCGGCACCTCGAAGGCGTAGCCGCCCGCCGCCTCGGGATGGCTGCGCAAGGGGTGGCGGGCGATGGTGCCGGCCAGATCGGCGCCCTTCAGCTCGGCCAGCACGCTATGGGCGGTGATGCCGGCATCGGCCAGCACCTGGGCGGCCAGATCGCGGCCCAGCACCAGATGCTCGCCCACCCGGGCCAGGCTTTTGTCGCTCACCGCCTCGACGCGCAGCACCTGATAGTCCATCTCGGGGCCATAGGCGATGGCGCGGTTGCCGGGCATGGTCCAGGGGGTGGTGGTCCAGATCACCACCGAGGCGCCCTCGAGCGCCGGATGCGCGGCCTTTTCCACCGGGAATTTGATCCAGATGGTGACCGAGCTGTGATCGTGGTACTCGATCTCGGCCTCGGCCAGGGCGGTCTTTTCGATAACCGACCACATTACCGGCTTGGCGCCCCGGATCAGGCCGCCGTTGAGGATGAACTTGCCCAGCTCGCGCACGATCTGCGCCTCGGCGGGGAAGGCCATGGTGGTGTAGGGGCGCTCCCAGTCGGCGGTGATGCCCAGGCGCTTGAACTCCTCGCGCTGCACATCGATCCAATGGGCGGCGAACTCGCGGCATTCGCGGCGGAACTCCACCGGATCGACGGCGTCCTTGTCCAGGCCCTTGTCGCGGTAGCGTTCCTCGATCTTCCATTCGATGGGCAGGCCGTGGCAGTCCCAGCCCGGCACGTAATGGGCATCCTTGCCCTGCATCTGCTGGGTGCGGTTGATGACGTCCTTCAGAATCTTGTTGAGGGCGTGGCCGATATGCAGATGGCCGTTGGCGTAGGGCGGGCCGTCGTGCAGCACGAATTTGGCGCGGCCCTGGCCCTGGCGCCGCAGCTGCCCGAACAGATCGATCTCCTGCCAGCGGGCCAGCAGCCTGGGTTCCAGGTCGGGCAGGCCGGCTTTCATGGGAAAGTCGGTCTTGGGCAGGAAGACGGTCGTTTTATAGTCCACGCTCATGATTCGCTCTCGAAATGATCCCGCGCCGCCGCCAGACAGCGGCGGGCCTGGGCGCAATCCTCGGAAATTTGGCTCTTCAGGGCGTCCAGTCCAGCGAATTTACGCTCGGGACGCAAGTACTCCATCAGGGCCACCCGCAAATGACGGCCGTAAAGGTCGCCGTCGAAATCGAACAGATGCACCTCCAGCAGGGGATCGGCCTTGTCGAAGGTGGGGCGGCGGCCGAAATTGGCCACCCCCGGCCGCCATTCGGTGCGTCCGCCCTGATCCACCCCGGCCAGCACCGCGTAAACGCCGGCGGAGGGATGCAGATAATCGGCCATTTCCACGTTGGCGGTGGGAAAGCCGATCTGGCGGCCGCGGGCGTCGCCATGCTCCACCCGGCCCTCGATTTCCCACGGGCGGCCCAGCAGGCGGGCGGCTTCGCGCGGGTTGCCGGTGGTCAGGGCCTGGCGGATGGCGGTGGAGGAATAGACATGGCCGTCGCCCGCCGTTACCGCCGGCACGGCGGTCAGGCCGAAGCCGTGGCGGGCGGCCATGGCCGACAGCAGCTCCACGCCGCCGCTGCGGCCCTTGCCGAATTCGTAGTCGTAGCCCACCACCACATGGCGCACCCCCAGCCCGGCCACCAGCACCTCCTGCACGAAGGCCTCGGCGCTGTGCGCGGCGAAGGCCAGATCGAAGTGCTGCATGATCAGGAAATCGGGGCCCAGATCCTCGATCACCCGGGTTTTGATGCGGAAGGGGGTCAGGCGGAACGGCGCGCCGCCGGGCTTGAACACCGAACGGGGATGCGGCTCGAAGGTCATGACGCCCGCGGGCAGGGCCAGTTCGTGGGCCAGGGCCTTGGCGGTGCCGATCACCGTTTGATGGCCGGGATGCACGCCGTCGAAATTCCCCAGCGCCACCACGCACGCGCGCACGGCGGCCGGCAGTTCAGTGTAATGGCGGAACACACGCATGAAACGGTTCGATCCCTTGGGGGTCAGCGGCAAGACCGTAAGGGGTATTCGATTGCGTGCGCAGAAGCAAGAAAACTCCCAAGACTGAGGGGGCGCCCTCAGTCTTGGGGGCTTTTGCGGTTACCCGCGGGACGGCACCATCAGCACGGCGTCGCCGTCGATGACGGTGGTGGTGCCCACGGTCACGGTGGTTTTGAAGCTGGCGCGCTTCTTTTCCGGCATCAGCTCCACCACTTCCACCTTGGCCACCACGGTATCGCCGATCTTGACCGGGGCCTTGAACTTCAGATTCTGCGACAGATAGATGCAGCCCGGGCCGGGCAGCTTGGTGCCGAACACGGTGGAAATGAATCCCGCCGACAGCATGCCGTGGGCGATGCGGCCCTTGAACATGGTGGCCGAGGCGAACTCCTCGTTCAGATGCACCGGATTGGTGTCGCCGGAAATGCCGGCGAACAGGATCACGTCGGCCTCGGTAACGGTCTTGGCGTAGCTCGCGGTCTGGCCGACCGAAAGATCCTCGAAATAAAAACCGTGCAAATCACTCATCGTCTGCTCCACCTCTGGCTTGCCGGGGAAACCGGTGTTCGGGGGGTCGGCGCAAGCACCTCGGGGAAACTGTACGCAAGGTTGTGCCGGGCCACAAGTTGCACCGCCATTAAAAAAGCCGCATCTGGAACGGGCGGCGGTCCTGTGCTTTGATGCCGCGTCGCGTTCGTGCAAGGAGTGATGGTGATGCCGAAACGGCTGCTGCTTCTGGTTCTGCCCCTGTTGCTGGCCGGTTGCGCCGGCGATGTGGGCTGGATCAATCCGCGCGATCCCCAGGCCAACGCCGAGGATACCTATGCCGGCTGCCGCCGCGCCGCCGAGCGCGACTACGGCCAAAGCGGCTACCAGGCCGCCGCCGACAGCCGCTTCGGCGATCCCATGGCCATGGCCGACCGCGAGGCCAGCGGCGACCGGGTGCGCGAGGCGGTTGCGGCCTGCATGCGGGCCGAGGGCTTCATCCCGAAAAAATAGCCGCCGCATACCATTCCTTAACCCTTGGCATGCCATGCTGCACCCTGGTTATGGAATATGGAGGCGGGCGATGAAGGAGGCGGATGTTTCGACGGCCGTCCAGACCGAGCGGCAGCAGGCCGCCAGCCGGGTCGCCCGTCATGTCCAGCAGGCCAGCCGTCACACCGGCATCAGCTTCGGCTATCTGATGGCCCAGGCCGGCAAGGAAAGCGGCTTTCACAGCAATTCGCAGTCGCGGGTCTCCTCGGCCGCCGGCCTTTATCAGTTCACCCGCGGCACCTGGCTGCAGCTGATGAAGGAGCACGGCGCCGCCCTGGGGCTTTCCGATCTGGCCGAGCATATCCACTGCACCCATCGCGGCGAGTATGCGGTGTCCGACGCCGTCACCCGCCAGCATATTCTCGATCTGCGCCGCGATCCCAGGCTGTCGGCGATGATGGCCGGGGAATACGCCAAGGACAACAAGCACTGGCTGGAACGGGCGCTGGGGCACCCGGTCAACGCCACCGATCTTTATATGGCCCATTTCCTGGGGCCGGGTGGCGCCGCCCGTATTTTGCGGGCGCGGGCCGAAGATCCGCATCAGTCGGCGGCGGCTTTGCTGCCCGCCGCCGCCCGCAAGAACCCGTCGGTGTTCTACGACCACGGCCATAAGCCGAAATCGGTGGCGGAGTTCTATGCCAGGATCGATGCCTCCATCGAAAAGCCCATGCTGCAATATGCCCGCCTCGACGGCGGCGAGCCCACCATCAGCGCTCCGGCCGAAGAGACGGCGGCGGCGGGCGGCGTGGGGGTGGCGGCCTCGAAGATGCTGGCCGAGGCCGGCGGCACCTCCGCCGAGATCACCGTGCACCGGGGCCATCATCACTATCACCATCATCATCGCGTCGAGGCGCACCAGAGCGGCGATCCGGCCTGGCCGTTCGAGCAGGCCAACTGGCCGCCGCCCTACGTGCCGTCCATGGCCTATGCCGCCCATGGCCCGGCCACCATCGAGGATAATACCGATCGGGTGGCTTATACCGACGCCTCTTTAAGCGCCGACACCATTTCCGCCCCCATGCCGCCGGCCCCGGCCGTCGCCGCCGCCGGCAGCGCCGATCAAACCGGGCTCAACGAGATTCTGTCTTACATGCGCAAGGGCTTGTTCGGCTGAGGGGTTTTGTTTTAGAACCGCCGCATCGACAGTTCGTTCCCCTCCGGCCGGAGCCATCCGATCCATGATCCGTTACAGCGTGCAGTGCAGCCAGGGCCACGTCTTCGACGAGTGGTTCTCCAATTCCGCCGATTACGACGTCAAGGCGGCGGCGGGCGAGATTGCCTGCCCCGATTGCGGCGATCACCAGATCAGCAAGGCCATCATGGCGCCCAGCGTGGCCAAAAGCGCGGCGGCTCCGGCCGCCGCCTGTCCGGTCAGTGGCTGCGCCGGGGGCGGCTGCCCCTTTTCCGGTGGACACTGAGCGTCCGCCGTCCGGTTGGACCGGCTATCTGGCCGCCGACGGTTTTCTCGATGATCTGCTGGCCGAACTGGGCCCGGTACGGGCGGTGGAAGGCCGCCTGGTGCTGGCCGACGGTCCGCCGCGCCGCGCCGCCTGGGCCCAGAATATCTGGTATGATCCCGAAATTCTGCCGGTGGCCTCCATCGGCGATGCCGCCCGCCAGCTGAAGGCCATCCAGCGCAACTGGGCGGCCTATGCGCCCCGCCTGCACCGCCGCACCGCCCTGGTGGGGGAAAAGCTGCCGCCGGTTTCGGCGCGGCCGCTGGTGTTCGGCCAGCCGGCGCCCACGGCGCCGCTGGGCTCGTGGTGCTTTCTGGATGAAACCACCGTGCTGGCCGCCCGCCGCTGCTCCAGCCCCTTTCCCCATGGCGAGGTGCGCTTCGTCGAAGACCGGCAAACGCCGCCCAACCGCGCCTATCTCAAGCTGTGGGATGCCTTCACCACCAGCGGCGTCCGCCCGCGTCCCGGCGATCTCTGCCTCGATCTCGGCGCTTCGCCGGGCGGCTGGACCTGGGTGCTGCAATCGGTGGGGGCGCGGGTGATCAGTGTGGACAAGGCGCCGCTGGACCCGGCCATCGCCGCCCTGCCCAACGTCAGCTGTCTGCGCCAGAGCGCGTTTGCCGTCGAGCCCAGGGCCACCGGTCCGGTGGACTGGCTGTTCTCCGATGTGATCTGCTACCCCAGCCGTCTGCTGACCTATGTGGAACGCTGGCTGGCCTCGGGCCTGGTGGGCGGCATGCTGTGCACCTTGAAGTTCCAGGGCGACACCGATCACGACACCGCGGCTAAATTCGCCGCCATTCCCGGCGGCAAACTGATGCATCTGGCGCATAATAAACACGAATTGACATGGCTTTGGCAGAAAACCGCCTGATTTTCCGCCTCTTATAAAAAGGTTGACCCGACACGGTATTGAGGTGATTTTTAATTTGCCTCAGATCTGGATTACGGGACGATGCCTTTACCTCAGCTTCCCCCCGCGCTTGACATGTCCGCCGAGACGAAGCGCGCCATCATCGATGGTGTCAAACGGTGTATGGAAGCCTATCAGGCTGCCGGCTTGCTGGCCGAGGATGTGACCTATCAGACCCTGATCCACGATCCCGATATTCTTTACGCCTTCATTCAAACCTTCCGGCAAAACCCGGTTCCGGTGGCCGCCATCGTCACCGATGCCGATGGCCTCCCGGTGGCGCATGACGACGGCGTGCTGTCCTGCGGCATCACCCTGGGGCAGGTGCAGCAGCTGCTGGTGAAAACCTGCGCCCGCTATTTTCTGGAGCAGGCCACCCGCGCCGACGAGGAAACCACCGTTACCGAAACCCGCACCACCACCCGCTTCCTGATCTTCAAGAAGACCGAGAAGGTGGCCCGCAAGGTGGGCGGCGGCTTCGACGAGCGCAAGGTGCGCGAACTGTGCCGTTACATGGCCTTCGACTGGCAATTGCCGCTGCTGGCCGATTTCGCCGGCATGACCACCGTGCAGGTGCTGGAGCTGGAAGACTGCATCCTGGCCCTGAAAACGCCCGAGGCCATCCATACGGTGTCGCAGTTCGAGCAGGCCACCATCAAGAAGGCCAAGCAGCAGGCCGGCGACGATTTCAAGGCGGCGGTGGAGGCCTATCCCGCCTCCATTGGCGGCATCGCCCAATGGTCGCCCGATATGTACAACTACTATCACAAGATCCTGGGCGACAAATGCTGGCGCTTCTTCGCCCGCGACAAGGCCTTCTTCATGAGCTGCGCCTCGCTCGACAAGGCCCTGGCCGGGGTTTACGGCGATGTGCTCTGCTACATTTCCGCCGAAAGCCTGGAGGAAATGCAGCGCCTGAACATCGATAAGGCCGATGTGCTGCTGGCGGCCATGAAAAACGCCTGGGGCAGCAAGGTGGAGGCGGTGCTGGGCCATCCCAATTTCGCCAAGGACGTCCTGCGCAAGCTGGTGGAAAGCCTGATCCACATTTCCCAGGAAAAGAAGCAGCTGGCCATTTCGGCCCAGCTGACCTGCAAGTCCATCTCGGCCCAGGTTCTGGACTGGCTGGCCAAGCAGCCGCCGGCACGGGTGCCGTAAGCGGGATGATCCGGGCAACCGGGTGAACGCGCGACGGTTGCTTTGCCTGGAACATTTTTTGTCGCGTTGGCGCATTGAGCGCCCGCGCGACCGTTCGCGCGAAGCCAAGCGGGCGGATGCCCGCGCCCGGCGATTGAGGGACGCCCATCAAACAGGGCAATCGGCTTCACCCGATTGCCCTGCGGGATGACGGCGCGCTTGCACTTGCGGGCGGGCTGGCGCATCCTGCGCCGCTATGTCTGGCATCCAATTCAAAACCGCCCTTGTTACCGGCGCCGCCCATCGGATCGGCCGGGTTCTGGCCTTGCGCCTGGCCCGCGACGGCTGGGCTGTCGGTGTGCACTATAACCGTTCGGTCGAGGCGGCGCTGTCGCTGGTGGACGAGATCATCGCCCTGGGCGGCAAGGCGGTGGCCCTGCCCGCCGATCTGGCCCTTGAGGACGAGGTGATGACCCTGGTGCCCCGCGCCGTCGAGGCGCTGGGGCCGCTGGGCTGTCTGATCAACAACGCCTCGCTGTTCGAGCAGGACAGCCCGATGACGACCACCCGCGCCTCGTGGGATGCCCATATGGAAACCAACCTGCGGGCGCCCTTCGTGCTGATTCAGGCCTTCGCCGCCCAGCTGCCGGAAGACAGCGAGGGGGCGGTGGTCAATCTCATCGATCAGCGGGTTTGGAACCTGACCCCCCATTTCACCACCTACACCCTGAGCAAGGCGGGCCTGTGGACCCTGACCCAGACCCTGGCCCTGGCCCTGGCGCCACGCATCCGCGTCAATGCCATCGGCCCCGGCCCCACCTTGCCCAGCACCCGCCAGACGGACGAGCAGTTCGCGCAGCAATGCGCCGCCATGCCCTTGCGGCGCGGCACCTCGCCCGAGGAAATCGCCGAAGCCCTGCGCTTCATCCTGGCCTCGGGCAGCATGACCGGGCAGATGATCGCGCTGGACGGCGGTCAGCATCTCAGCTGGTCGCCTGCCGGTAACAGTCCTGAGGAGTGATCATGTCCCAGGCCAAGGTTGTACAACCCGTTCAGTTCGCCGATGCCCGCAACGCCCTGCGCCATGTCTTCGTGCATGATCTGACCCTCTGGGCCAGCATTGGCGTCTACGGTCACGAAAAGCTGGAAAAGCAGCGTATCCGCATCAATCTCGATCTGGCGGTGCGCGAGGATGCCCGCGCCGACATCAACGACGATATCGGCAATGTGGTCTGTTACGAACAGGTGGTGACCGCGGTGCGCCGCCTGGTGGATAGCGGCCATGTCAACCTGGTGGAAACCCTGGCCGAGCGTATCGCCGAGCTGTGTCTGGCCGATCGCCGCGTGCGGCTGGCCCGGGTGCGGGTGGAAAAACTCGATGTGTTCCCCGATGCCACCAGTGTGGGCGTGGAGATCGAGCGCGCCGCGCCCTGACCACGGGCGGCGTCGGGCGGTTTGTCATTTGCCTGCCGTTCTTCCGTCACGACTCTGACATTGTGTCGCAACAGTCGGGTGTCATTGGGTTTTCCCAAAGTAATCGACAGATGAAGTTGTGCACACCGCGCCGTGGCTGCCAAACCGCCGGAAAAGAGTCAAGATTGGAATCAGCGGGACTCCTCATCCTTTGGCCTTGACAACAATCAACATATTGAAAATAAACGCTTTTATGTTTTTTGCTTAGATTTTGGGCAAAGGGGTGAAACCCTGAGAGTCCCTGGGATGCCACAGGATTCCCCACCCCTTTTCAACAAACTTATCCACAGACTCCGTGGATATCGCGGCGGGCTGTGGGATGTTCCGCAAGCGTTCCTTGGCAGGGAGAGTATGACCGATCCGACATCATCCGCCGCCGCGTCTTCGGCGCCGCCGCCCGGCAGTTTCGCCGCCGGGGCGCTGGTGATCGAGACCTGTCTCAAGACCATTCCCTCGGCGCCCGGTGTGTACCGCATGCTGGATAAGGCGGGGGCGGTGCTTTATGTCGGCAAGGCGAAGAATCTGAAAAAGCGGGTTACGGCCTACACCCGGCCGGAACGCATTCCGCTGCGCATTCAGCGCATGGTGGCGCTGACGGTGGCCATGGAGATCGTCACCACCCATACCGAGGCCGAGGCGCTGCTGCTGGAGGCCAATCTCATCAAGCGGCTGATGCCGCGCTACAACATCCTGCTGAAAGACGACAAGAGCTTCCCCTATATTCTGGTCACCGGGGATCACGCCTGGCCGCAGCTGATCAAGCACCGGGGCGCCCGCAACCGGCCGGGCCAGTATTTCGGCCCCTTCGCCTCGGCCGGGGCGGTCAATCAGACCCTGGGCTATCTGCAGCGGGCCTTCCTGCTGCGCTCCTGCAGCGATTCGGTGTTTGAAAACCGCACCCGGCCCTGTCTGCTGTTTCAGATCAAGCGCTGCAGCGCCCCGTGTGTGGATCGCATCACCCCGGATGACTACCGGCGCCTGGTGGATCAGGCCCGGGCCTTCCTGTCGGGGCAAAGCCAGGCCATTCAGCAGGAGCTGGCCCGGCGCATGGAGCAGGCGGCCGAGGCCATGGCCTACGAGGAGGCGGCGGTGATCCGCGACCGCATCCGCGCCCTGTCGCGCATTCTGGCCCGCCAGGACATCAACATGCCGGGCATCGAGGAGGCCGACGTGGTGGCCCTGCATCAGGCCGGGGGGCAGGCCTGCATTCAGGTGTTCTTCTTCCGTTCGGGCTGCAATTTCGGCAACCGCAGTTTCTTTCCCAGTCAGACCCAGGATCAAAGCCCCGAGGATGTGCTGGCGGCTTTTCTCGGCCAGTTCTACGACGACAAGCCGCCGCCGCGCGATATTTTGCTGAGCGCGCCGCTGGCCGCCGCCGATCAGGCTCTGCTGACCGAGGCCCTGAGCCACAAGGCCGGGCACAAGGTGACGATCGCGGCGCCGCGCCGGGGTGAAAAGCGCAAGCTTCTGGATCATGCCGCCGACAATGCCCGCGAGGCTTTGGGCCGGCGCATGGCGGAAACCTCGGCACAGCAGAGCCTGCTGCGCGGCCTGGGCGAGCTGTTCGGCCTGGACGAGGCGCCGCGCCGCGTCGAGGTTTACGACAACAGCCATATCCAGGGCAGCAACGCCGTGGGCGGCATGGTGGTGGCCGGCCCCGAAGGCTTCATGAAGGGCGAGTACCGCAAGTTCAACATCCGCTCGGAAGAGATCACGCCGGGCGATGATTACGGCATGATGCGCGAGGTGCTGACCCGGCGCTTCAAACGCGCTCAGAAGGAGGACCCCGAGCGCGGCGGCGGCCAGTGGCCCGATCTGCTGCTGATCGACGGCGGCGGCGGCCAGCTGGCCCAGGCCGAGGCGGTGCTGGCCGAGCTGGGCATCGACGATGTGCCCCTGGTGGCCATCTCCAAGGGCCCCGACCGCAATGCCGGGCGCGAACGCTTCCACCTGCCGGGGCGTCCGGCCTTTTCCCTGCCGCCCAACGATCCCCTGCTTTATTTTCTGCAGCGGCTGCGCGACGAGGCGCACCGCTACGCCATCGGCAGCCACCGCCTGCGCCGCTCCAAGGCGTTGGGGGCCTCGCCGCTGGACGAGATCCCGGCCATCGGGGCGCGGCGCAAGAAGGCGCTGCTGCATCATTTCGGCAGCGCCCGCGGCGTGGCCGAGGCGGGGGTGGCCGATCTGGCGGCGGTAGAGGGCATCAGCGGCGCCCTGGCCCAGAAGATCTACGACTTCTTCCATCCGGTTTCATGAAAAAAGACTGTGACCTCAATGGGGGAGGTGGCTAGAATGCCCAGGCGCCGACTCGGGCGCGGACCTCTGTACTTGCCGGATTTCCATGGTCACCAGCCTGCCCAATCTTCTGACTCTGTCGCGAATCGTGGTGATTCCGCTGCTGGTCGGCACCTTCTATCTGGTGGGGCCGCTGTGGCATTGGGTGGCCTGCGCCCTGTTCGCGCTGGCGGCGGTCACCGATTATTTCGACGGCTATCTGGCCCGCCGCCAGAACATCGTTTCGAGCTTCGGCCGCTTCCTTGATCCCATCGCCGACAAACTTCTGGTGGCGGCGGTGCTCCTGATGCTGACCGGCTTCGACCGCCTGGGCCAATGGAGCGTGCTGCCGGCCCTGGTGATTCTGCTGCGCGAAATCCTGGTGTCGGGCCTCAGGGAATATCTGGCGGAGCTGCGGGTGGGCCTGCCGGTGAGCCGTCTGGCTAAATGGAAAACCGCCATTCAGATGGCGGCGCTCACCGCCCTGCTGGTGGGCGATGCCGCGCCGCCCTGGCTGCCCACGCAGAGCGTGGGGGTGTTGTGCTTGTGGCTGGCCGCCGTTCTCACGCTGATCACCGGCTGGGATTACCTGCGCGCCGGTCTGACGCATATGACGGGCTCGCAGAACGGGGTCTGACGGCGGGCGCCGATGGCGGTGTTTTTGTCCCCCTTTCGCTGATTATCGGATATCCTCGGTTCCGGCCGGATGGGGTTGGTCAAAAGGGAATGCATGGTGCCGGAGCCGCGGGCTGACGAGAAGGACGAGACGCTGGTTGCCGAGGCCGCGCCGGAGTCGGCGCCTGAGGCCGATCCGCAGCTGCTGCCGCGCCGCAACCGCGAGATGTTCGAGGCCCTGATCAATACATTCCAAGGGCTGCTGCCGCCGGATAAGGGGGCGCAGCTGACGGCGCTGGCCGAGCAGCTGCTGCTGGGCATCGACGATAATTGCGCCGCCTGTCAGTTTACCCGCGAACAGATGCTGTTGCCGCCGCCGCGCGATCCGCGCCGCAACCGTTTCCTGCTGCGGCTGGTGGTGGGCAAGGTGTCGCACCTGTTTTCCGGGCCCAAGGCCAGCATGCCCCGCGCGCTGATCGAAGGGCTGGACTGCTATCTGAAAAAGGCCTTCGGGCCGATGATCTACGAGGAGCTGAACGCCGAGGCCGATCAGCTGCTCTACCGCCTGAATTGCGACGACGACCAGGAAATGTGGCGGCGCATCCGCGAAACACCGGACTGGGCCCGCTTCGTCGATACCATCTTCCTGCGCATCCTGTTCCGCTTCGAGAGTTTTCCCCAGGGCAAGAAAACCTTCATGACCATCCTCGATGGCATTCTGCAGGAGCGCGCGCACTTCAACATTACCGACGAGCATTTTTTCGCCATTTTCGAGGCGCTGTTCGCCAGCCTCTACGACCAGCTGGGCTCGGAAGAGCAGTGGCTGCGCTGGGATTTCCATTTCGGCGACGGCACCAGCAAGCGCATCAACGCCATTCTGGAGCAGGGGCTGGCCCGCTATATCAAGCGGCGCAATGCCCGCATCCTGGGGTCGGGCCGCGCCCTGGCGCCGGACAGGCGCGGCCCTTCCACAGCGAAATCCTGATGCCGGCCAACCGTTGACGTGACGTGTTGGCCGGTCTCCAGCGAGCCTTGAGCGAGCGGCCAAGGCGGCGGATGCCGCCGCCCGGCGAGGGACGATACAACCGGTCAATTCATTGGGCGGTTGGTATGACTATGTCCGCCCCACCAGGGCGTCGTAATCGGCGATGAGCGCCGCCGTCACCGGGCCGGGCGCGAAGCGGTAGGCGCCGATTTCCGCCACCGGAGTGATCTCGGCGGCGGTGCCGGTCAGGAACGCCTCCTGGGCCGCGGCCAGCTCTTCAGGCTGGATCTTGCGTTCCACCACCTTAAAGCCGCGGGCCCGGGCCAGGGCCATCACCGTGCGGCGGGTGATGCCGTCGAGGAAGCAATCCGGCACCGGAGTGTGCAAAACCCCATCCATCACCAGGAACAGGTTGGCGCCGCTGGCTTCGGCCAGGGCGCCGCTCCAGTCCAGCAGGATGCTGTCGCTGTAGCCCGCCGCCTCGGCGGCCTGCTTCGACAGGGTGCCGATCATGTAAAGACCGGCCGCCTTGGCCTGGGTGGGGGCGGTTTCGGGATGCGGCCGCTTCCAGGGCGAGAGGGTCAGGCGCAGGCCCTTGCTGCGTAGCTCGGGCGGGAAGTACGAGGGCCAAACCCAGGTGGCGATGGCCAGATGGATTTTGGTGCCGGTGGGGGCCACGCCCATCTGCTCGGCGCCGCGCCAGGCGATGGGGCGGACATAGCCGTCCTCGATGCCGTTGGCGGCCACGGTGGCGCGGGTGGCGGCATCGATCTCAGCCACCGTCCAGGGCAGCTCGAAGCCCAGGATGCGCCCCGATTGCGCCAACCGCTCGGAATGTTCGGTCAGTTTGAACACCTGACCCTTATAGACCCGTTCCCCTTCGAACACGGCCGAGGCATAGTGTAGGGCATGGGTAAGGACATGAACCCGGGCATCGCGCCAGGGGACCAGGGCGCCGTCGAGCCAGATCAGGCCGTCGCGGTCGTCGAACGGGGGAGGTGTCATCGCCTTTTCCTTGCGAATGGGTAATATAATTACGTAAGCTTGAGTCTATGAGTAACATTTCATGGTAAATAAGTCAATATGGCTGACATAAAATCCGGCGTGAATCTGCTGTTCCTGCGCGAGGAGGAGCTGCGGCAGGGCATCGAGATGCTGTTTTTCGCCTATCGCGATTTCACGGCGGAGCCCGACGTCATCCTGGCGGACTATGGATTCGGGCGGGCGCACCACCGGGTGATCTACTTCGTCGGGCGTTCGCCGGGCATTACCGTCAGCGATCTTCTGGCCACCCTGGGCATCACCAAGCAAAGCCTGTCGCGGGTGCTGTCGCAGCTGGTGGCCGAGGGCTTCAACGGCAAGCTGTCAGAGTTTGCCGCGGCCATCGGCCTGGCGCAGGACCGGATGTTCGACGCACAGCTGGGCGTGCGCCGTGCCGCCGCAGCGCGCTACGCACGATTTCTCGCCGCCGAGGCCCCGGGCTGGGCCGGGCCGCAGCGCCCCGGCGATCCGCCGTGGCAGGGGTATCCGGTGCTGGCGCCTTCGGCCGCCGCAGCCGATGCCTGCGTGCGTGAGGCTGCCGCCCGCGGGGTTCAATTGCGCCGCTACTACCGGCCCGCACTGCACTTGGCCGCGCCGGCACGGCGTTACGCCCGCGGCACGCTCGCCGTCAGCGCCGACCTGGCGCAACGCATGCTGTGCCTGCCGATGTACTCGGACCTGGACGCATCGGCGCAGGCTGATTTGCTCGGTCGGCTGCGCGAAGCACTGCCGTGGTCTTGAGCGTGCACCTCAGAGCGCCGCGGCGCGGCGCGCCACGTGCCGGCCCAGCGCGATGCCGGGCAGTTCAACGGCACGAAAGCTCACACTGGCGACCGTAATGAGCAGCGCCAGGGTGACCGCCGCCGCGGTGGCGAAGCCAACCCAGGCGCCCATCGGGCGCACCGCGGCGGGTAGCCCGAGCTTGATCAGCAGCACCATCAGCAGCGGATGCACCAGATAGAGGCTGAAGCTGCGCCGGCCAAGCGCGCACAGCGGGCCGCGCTCGAGCAGTGGCCAGCGACGCAGCCCGGTGGCCAGGATCAGCAGCGCGAACACCGCCGACCACGCCAGCATGCCGGCGTGCTGGCCCAGCGCGGCGTCGATCATGCCGTAGCCGCGGTCGCTGTACAACACCGCGCCGAGCAGCGCGGCGAGCAACGCGCAAATCGCACCCAGGCCGGGGCGTTCGGTCAATTGCAATACCTGCCAGGCGCGGTACGCGGCGATGCCGGCGAGGAAGAACGGCAGGTGGGTCAGCAGGTTCATGTAGGCGTAGCCGCCCAGCCCGGCAGCGGCGAACGCACTTTGCACCCACGCCGATAGCAGGCAGGCCAGCGCCAGCGCCAACAGCGTGGGGCCGAATCGCCGCAGACCCAGCATCAGCCAGGGGAACAGCAGGTAGAACAGCATTTCAATACCCACCGACCAGCCGGCCCAGACGATGCTCTCCTGGCGGCCGGGTACCAGCCCGAACAGGAAACTGAGGTTCAGCGCCAAGGTCGACGCGCCGAAGGTCCGGTGCCAGACGATCCGGTTGGTCAGCAGCCACAGCACCAGCATGGTGTAAAACAGCGGCGCGATGCGAAAGTAGCGCCTGGCGTAGAAGGCCAGCAGCATACCGCGCGAGTTCAGGCGGTCGGCGTAGCCGTAGGCGAGCACGAAGCCGCTGAGGGTGTAGAACAGCGGCACGCCGAGGCCGAAATGCGAGGCGATGAAGCCCAGCTGTGGCGGTGCGGCGACGCGCATCAGCGCGACCAGGTGGTAGAACACGACCAGCAGCGCGGCTACCCCCCGCAGCGATTCGATGGCGTTGAGCTGCCGGCCATGATGCAGCGGAGTAAGTGAGGCCGTCGAGCGGTGCCGGGTCATGCTGACGCATTGTCGTCGATACCGTGTCAACTCAGTCAAGATTTGCTTGCGGTCCAAGTGGCACGAGACGGGCACGATGCGACAAACTGCGACAATGCGAGTTTTGTTCGCGACCCGCGATTCCCCGATGGAACACAAGCGCATCATCGTCGTGCTGGGCATGCATCGAAGCGGCACCAGCGCGGTGACGCGCAGCCTCGAGCTGCTTGGCATCGGCCTGGGCACTGAGCTGCAGCCGGCTGCAGCCGACAATCCGACCGGTTTCTGGGAGGACACCGAGTGCGTGGCGATCAACGAGGCGTTGCTGGCTCACCTGGGTTCAGCCTACGACCGCTTGTTGCCGCGTGCGGTGGCGCTGCCCGACGACGACACCGTGCGCGCGCTGCGCCAGCGGGCCGTGGAACGCATCCGGCACCGCGTCGACGAAACCGGCCTGTGGGGCTTCAAGGACCCGCGCACCTGCCGGCTGCTCGCGTTCTGGCGCGCGGCTTTCGCCGCCGCGGGGGTCGAGCCCAGTTACGTGCTCGCACTGCGCCATCCTTCCAGCGTGGCGGCGTCGATGGCGCGGCGCAACAGCGCGCCGCCCGAGAAGACCGCATGGCTGTGGCTGCAGCACCTGCTGCCTGCGTTCGACGAGACCCGCGGCGCGCGGCGCGTGGTGGTCGACTACGACCATTTTCTCGATGCGCCGGAAGTCGAGCTGCGGCGCATGGCCGAGGCGCTGGCGTTGCCGCAGCCGTCGCCGGCGGCGATCGCCGAACTCGCGCGGGGGTTCCTCGATCCCTCGTTGCGCCACAGCCGGCATCCGGCGGCGGTCGCCGCGGGCGACGGCCTGGTCGAGCAGGCCTGGCAACTGTTCGAGGCTGCGGCGCTGGGGCGCCTCGAGGTTGACGGCGCGGCATTCGCCGATGCCTTGCATCGCCTGCGCGACCAGTTCGATGCCGCGGCGCCTGCCACCGATTACATCGACCGCCTGGAGGGGGAACGCCAGTCGCTGTGGGAGCGCATTGCGGCGCTTGAGGGCGAGCGCCAGATGCTGTGGGAGCACCTCACCGCGCTGAATCAGCGCTTCGATGCGATGCACGCCGCCGAGCAGGTGCGCGACCGCGACATCGCGATGCTGCGCGCGACCCTGGATGAGCGCCAGGCGCAGCTGCAGCGCATTTACGCGAGCCACTCGTGGCGCCTGACCGGGCTACTGCGCGGGTTGCGCCGCACGCTTCTGACGCGCCCGCGCGTGTGGTTGCAGGCGCATGGCCCCGATGCCTTGCGCACCGGCTGGCAAAGGATGCCGCTGGGCCAGGGCCTCAAGCGTGCGGTCAAGCGGGCGGTATTCGGCGGGTTGTCGCCGCTGCTCGCCGGCACCGAGGCGTACCGCCGCTGGCACGCCTTCGAGCATGGCGGCGGCTTTGCCTCGGTCGGCGCGGGCGGATGTGACGCGGTCGACATCGCGGCCAGTCGTTACGTTCCACGGGTGGACGTCGCGCTGCCGGCGCAGCTGCCGGCGCGCCTGATCTGCTTCTACCTGCCGCAGTTCCACGCCATCGCCGAGAACGATGCCTGGTGGGGCAAGGGCTTCACCGAGTGGACCAATGTGCAGCCGGCGAGGCCGCAGTTCGTCGGCCACGCCCAACCGCATGTCCCGGAGGCCCTCGGCTACTACAACCTGCTCGACCCCGCAGTGCAGGAGCGCCAGGTCGAACTCGCGAAGGCCTATGGCATCAGCGGCTTCTGCTTCTATTTCTACTGGTTCGGTGGCAAGCGCTTGCTTGAGGCGCCGCTGCAGGCGTACCTGTCGCGTCCCGAGCTCGACCTGCCATTTTGCTTGTGCTGGGCGAACGAGAACTGGAGCCGACGCTGGGACGGCCTCGACAGCGAGGTGCTGATCGCGCAGCAGCACTCACCCGACGACGATCTTGCCTTCATCGCGCACATCGCGCAGTACCTGCGCGATCCGCGCTATATCCGCGTCGAGGGCAAGCCGCTGCTGCTGGTGTATCGCCCGGCCGAGTTGCCTTCGGCGCGCGAGACGGCCGATCGTTGGCGCGGCTGGTGCCGGGCCAACGGCGTCGGCGAGATCCATCTCGCCTATACCCAGTCGTTCGAGGCCGTCGACCCGCGGCAATACGGTTTCGACGCCGCAGTCGAGTTCCCGCCGAACAATTCGGCACCGCCCGTGATCAACGACCAGGTCGTCCCGCTCGACGACACCTTTGCCGGCACGGTGTACGACTGGCGGGTGTTCGTCGAACGCAGCCAGCGTTACGTGCAGGGCGACTATCCGCTGTACCGCAGCGTGTGCCCGTCTTGGGACAACACCGCGCGACGCAAGCAGCGCGGCGCGGTGTTTCTGCACAGCGAGCCGCGCGCCTACCAGCGCTGGCTGGAGAATGCGCTGGCGCAGACCGCGCGCGAACAGGCCGCGACCGACCGGCGGTTGGTGTTCGTCAACGCCTGGAACGAATGGGCCGAGGGTGCGCATCTCGAGCCTGACACGCGCGACGGCTATGCTTGGCTGCAGGCCACCCGCAACGCGCTGTGCGGGAGCGACGACTGGCCCGACGATCACCGCCGCATGATGCTGGTCAGCCACGATGCGCATCCGCACGGGGCCCAGTACCTCGCGCTGAACTTGGCGCACCTGCTCAACGACGGTATGGGGTTCGCGGTTGATCTGGTCTGCCTGGGCGATGGGCCGCTGAAGCCCCGGTTCGCGCAATGGGCGACGCTGCACGACCTGGCTGGCCTAGACCCACTTGGCGAGGAAGCCAGGGCGCTGGCCGCGCGCCTGCATCGATCGGGCCACCGGCACGCGCTGGTCAATACGACGGTGTCTGGCCTGTTCCTGCAGACCCTGGCCGAGCAGGGCGTGCGCTGCGTATCGCTGGTGCATGAGCTCGGCGGGGTCATCGAACAGTCCGGGTTGCAGGGGCACGCCAGGGCGATTGCGGACCACGCGCATCGCATCGTGTTCCCAGCCGCCGAGGTCGCCGAGGTGTTCGGCGGCGTCGCTCCGATGGCGCCCGGGCAGGCGGTGGTGCGTCCGCAGGGACTGTACAAGCGAATGGACCGTACCAAGGGACGCGCCGCGCTTCGCGGGCGGCTGCGCCATGGCCTCGGCCTGCCGCAGGACGCACTGATCGTGCTGGGCATGGGATACGCCGACCGGCGCAAAGGCATCGATCTGTTCGTCGACGCCGGGCTGGCGCTGGCGCCGCGCGAGCCGCGTGCGCGCTGGGTCTGGGTCGGGCACTGGGACGCTGACCTGCAACGCGAGGTTGAGCAGCGCCTGGCGCAGCATCCGCAGCTGCGCGAGCGTTTCGTCTTCCCCGGGATCCAGCACGACACCGACCTCTACTACGGCGGAGCCGACCTGTTCGCGCTGACCTCGCGCGAGGATCCATTCCCTTCGGTGGTGCTCGAGGCCATGGACGCCGGTCTGCCCGTGGTCGGCTTCCACGGCGCCGGCGGTTGCAGCACCCTGATCGCCGAGGGTTGCGGCCGGCTGGTCGAGCGTGTCGATGCCGCCGCCTTTGCGGACGCGGTGGCCGCCTTGCTCGCCGCGCCGGAGGCGCGCGCCGAGATGGGGCGGCGCGGCCGCGAGCTGATCGCCGAGCGGTTTGCATTCCGGCGCTACGTCGGCGATCTGCTCGATCTGCTCGGCGTGACGTTGCCGCGCGTGTCGGTCGTGGTGCCGAACTTCAACTATGCGCACTACCTGCCCGAGCGGCTGGGCAGCATCGTCGCGCAGCGGTTTCCGATCCACGAAATCATTTTTCTTGATGACGCGTCCACCGACGACAGCGTGGCGGTCGCCGAGCGCATCCTGGCCGACAGCGGCATCGACCATCGCATCGTGGTCAACGAGACCAATGCCGGGTCGGTTTTCCGACAATGGCGCAAGGGCGTCGAACTGGCCAGCGGCAGCCATGTCTGGATCGCCGAGGCCGATGACAGCTGCGACAACGGATTGCTCGAAGAACTGTGCCGCGGGCTGCGCACGCCAGGGGTGGTGCTGTCGTATTGCGAGAGCCAGCAGATCGACGGCGATGGCAAACTGTTGGGGCGCGACTATCTGTCGTATGTCGAGGACATCGACCCCAGGCATTGGTTGACCCCGTTCGTCGCCGATGGCCCGCGCGAAATCGTCGATACCCTGAGCGTCAAAAACACCATTCCGAACGTCAGCGCAGTGCTGTTCGATGCCGCCGTGCTGCGCGACGTGCTGACGCGCGAGGATGAGCGTATCAGCAGCTTGCGCGTGGCTGGCGACTGGATGGTCTACGTGCTGGTGCTGGCCGTCGGCCGGGTCGCGTTCTCGCCGCGCGCGCTGAATCGGCACCGGCGTCATGCCACCGGCGTGACGCTGCGCAACCTGGACCACCGGCAGATCGACGAAATCCGCTTGATGCAAGACTACGTGGCCAAGCTTTACCCGGTGCCTCCTGCGCTTGCCGAGGCAGCTCGGCGCTATCTGGGTTCGCTCCATGTCGAGCACCGACTCGTACCCCGCTCCCCGTCCTGAGGCCGGCGCGCTCGAGGTCGTGCTGGCGACTTTCAACGGCGCCGCATACCTCGACGAAATGCTGGCTTCGCTGGCGGCGCAAAGCGTGCTGCCGCCAACGCTGCGGGTGTGCGACGACGGCTCGCGCGACGACACGCGCGCGGTGCTCGATCGTTGGCGCGAGGTTTTGCCGATCGTCTGGCTGGACGCGCCGCCGGGCGCTGGGGCCTGCCGCAACTTCGCGCGGCTGCTCGCAGCCAGTGAGGCCGACTATGTGATGCTGGCTGATCAGGACGATGTCTGGGACCCCGACAAGATCGCCTGCGCCATGCACGAAATGGCCGCGCTGGAGGCGCGATGGGGGCGGACGGTTCCGTTGCTGGTGCATGGCGACACGCGGCTCGTCGACGAGGCGCTGCGGCCACTGGCGCCTTCGTTCTTCGATTTCCAGCGCCTCGATCCGCATGCCGATGGTTTCGCGCGACTGTTGCTGCAGAACGTCGTCACCGGATGCACGGTGCTGGTCAACCGCGCGCTGCTGCAGCTGGCCCTGCCGGTGCCCGACGCGGCCCCCATGCACGATTGGTGGCTGGCGTTGGTGGCTTCGGCCTTCGGCCATATCGGCTTCGTACGTCGGCCCACTGTCGGTTACCGGCAGCACGGTGGCAACGCGATCGGCGCGCGTGGCTGGTCGGCCCGCTACCTTGCCGAGCGGGCGCGCTGCCTGCTCAGTCGCCGCGGCGCGATGCTCCTGCTGGAGCCGTGCATGGCGCAGGCACGAGCATTCGACGCGCGTTATCGCGAGCGGCTGTCGGAAAGGCAGCGCCTGGACTTGCGCTGGCTTGTGCATCTGCCCTCACGCACTCCGCTGCAGCGCATCGGCGCCGCGTTGCGCGCCGGCGCGCACAAGCACGGCATGGCGCGGACCTTAGGGTTTTATTGGACCCTTCTCTGGGGACGCGTCAGGGGGCCTTGATCGGGACGCCTGTCGCCGTCCCGCGCGCTTGATCGCCGATCAGCCGGGCACGGCGCCGCGAGCGGCTTCGGTGAACAGGCGGCGCAGTTGCACGCGTTGCGCCTTGCCCATCGCGTTGCGCGGTATCGACGGCACGCGCAAGTAGCACGACGGCAGCAGCGGCGCGGCGACGGCCTGGCGCAGCTGGCGCTGCAACGCGTCGAAGTCGAAGCGCTCGTCGAGTACCAGTGCGAGTGCGAGGTCCTCGATGCCGCCGGCGTTCTCGAACGCGAACGCCGCGGCGTCGAGCACGCCGGGCGCGGCCTCGGCGGCGCGGTCGATCTGCCCAGGGTCGAACTTGATGCCGCCGCGGTTGACCACCTCGTCGCTGCGGCCGTGCAGCACGAGCAGGCCGTCGTCGCGCAGCGAGCCGAGGTCTCCCGGGTGGAACCAGCCGTCGCGGAACGCGCGCGCGGTGTCGTCGCCGAAGTAGCCTTGCGCCATATAGGGCGCGCGCACGCGGACGTGGCCGACGGCGCCGGCGGGCAGCGGGCGGTCGGCGTCGTCGACGATTTCGAGCTGCACGCCGGGCAGCAGGTAGCCGGCGGCGCCGTCGGGCAGCCCCGGCTGGTGCGTGACCAGCCGCGCGATGCTGCCGGCTTCGGACGACGCGTACACGCTTTCGACGTGCGGACACAGCGCGGCGCGCAGTTCGTCGACGAGTTTGGGCGATGCGCTGCAGCCGGCGAAGGTGATTTCGCGCAGCGCGGTCGGGCGCAGCGGGCGTCGGCGCAGCGCATCGACCAGTTCGGCGAGTTGCCGCGGCGCGCCGTACAGCAGCTCGATGTCGTGGCGCACGAGCAGTTCGAGCGCTTCGTCGGCGCTGCGCGAGTGGTACAGCACCTGGCCGTCGAGCAGCGCCTGCATCGCGCTGTGCAGGCCGCCGCTGCACGCCAGGCCCATCAGGCCCAGGGTCTTGCGCCGCCGCGCCGCCGCCGACGGCTCGACGCTGCGGCCGAGGCGCTGAGCCAGCGTGTTCGGCACGATGCGCGGGGTGCCGGTGGTGCCGCTGGTCATGATCAGGCGAAACAGCGCATCGTCGCCGGGGTAGGGCTTGGGTGCGCCCGGATCTGGGGCCTCGCTGCCGAGCTGCAGCCAGCTCGGGTCGACGCACACCAGGCGCGCGTCGCCGATCGCTTCGGCCGGGAGCACGCAGTCGGCGACGACGAAGTCGGCGCGCAGCGCGGCCGGGATCGGTGCATAGCACTGGGTCGACGCGGTGACCGCGGCCTCGTGCATCGCGGCCAGCGTGACGAGCCAATCGACCGCGCGGTCGGGCACGCAGGTGACGACCCGCGCGCCGGGCGTGACGCCGTGCGCACGCAGCCGCCCGGCCGCCGCGCGCACCAGCGCGAGCAACTGGCCGAAGCGCCATTCGCCGCCGACCCACTGCACCGCCACGGCGTCGGGCTGAAGTTTCGCAAGGAAATGGAGGTATTCGGTCGGGTTCAACGCGTGCTGTTCTTTGGGGGGGATCAGGAAGGCTTCGCCGCGCGGTCGCTCGGATGCCGCGGGCCGCTACCGTATCATGGCGGTTTGCCTTGCGCGCGATGCGCGCTGCCGCCAGTCGTGTCGAGCCGCCCCGTCTTGAAGCCCTCAGTCGTCCAGATTGCCTTGCGCGACCTTGCGCAAACGCGGCGCGCGTGGCGGTTGTGGTCGCTGCTGGGCTGGCTGGAAATCCGCCAGCGCTATGCGCGCTCCAAGCTCGGGCCGTTCTGGCTGACGATCAGCACCGGGGTTCTGGTGGCGACACTGGGGGTGGTCTACGGCACCCTGATGGGGCAGAAGCTCAGCGGCTACCTGCCGATCGTCGCCATCGGGCTGGTGGCGTGGACGCTGTTCTCGGCGGCGGTCAACGAAGGCGCGATGGCCTACATCAACAGCGCCAACTACATCCGCCAGGCGCAGACGCCGCGGCTGGTCTACGTGTTCCAGGTGGTTTGGCGCAACCTGGTGATCTTCGCGCACAACGCGGTGATCGTGCTCGTCGTGCTGCTGCTGTTCGGCGTGCACGACTGGCGCGCGTTGCCGCTGTTCTTGCCCGGGCTGGCGCTGTTCGTGCTCAACGCGACGTGGATCGCGATGGCCGTGGGGCTGCTGTCGGCGCGCTTTCGCGACTTGCCGCAGATCATCGCGGCGCTGCTGCAAGTGGCGTTCTACGTCACGCCGATCCTGTTCCGCGGCGACATGCTGCCGGCGCGCGCGCAGTGGATCGTGCGCTTCAACCCGCTGGGCTACTGGGTCGACCTGGTGCGCGAGCCGCTGATGGGGGTGTTCCCGTCGGCGCTGGCGTGGACGGTGGGCGGCGGCGCGGCGCTGGCCGGCTGGGCCGCGGCGCTGGCGCTGACCGGACGATACCACCGGCGCATTCCGTACTGGATCTGAGGCGAGATGGCCGCCGAACTGCTGTTGCGCGAAGTCGCGCTCGACATTCCGATTTTCGACGTCTCGGCGCGCTCGCTGAAAAAGCGCGTGATGCGGCTGGGCCGGCGCAACCGCATCGCCGAGGATTCGACGGGCATCGTCGTCGTGCGCGCGCTCAAGGGCGTGAACCTGCGGCTGACGGCCGGCGACCGCCTGGGGCTGATCGGACACAACGGCGCCGGCAAGTCGACGCTGTTGCGCGTGATGGCCGGCATCTACGTGCCCACCGCCGGCGACGTGAGCATCACCGGCAAAGCGGTGCCGCTGCTCGACATCAGCCTGGGCATGGACGACCAGTCGAGCGGGCGGCAGAACATCCGGCTGCGCGGCTTGCTGCTGGGCATGAGCGACGAGGAAATCGAAGCCAAGACCGAAGACATCGCCGAGTTCACCGAACTGGGCGACTATCTCGATCTGCCGCTGCGCACCTACTCGAGCGGCATGCGGCTGCGGCTGGCGTTCGCCATCGCCACCGCGGTCGACGCCGACATCCTGCTGCTCGACGAAGTGATCGGCGTCGGCGACGCGGCGTTCCAGCTCAAGGCGGCGCGCCGGCTGGCCGAGCTGCACGCGCGCGCCGAGATCGTCGTGCTGGCGATCCACAACAACCAGACGCTGCGCGCCACCTGCAACAAGGCGCTGTGGCTGGACAACGGCCGCCCGGTCGCGCTGGGCCCGGTCGACGAGGTGGTGTCGCGCTACGAGGCCACCGGCGGCAACGCGGCGCTGGCCGGCTGAAGCCGCGCCGAGGGCGCGCGCGCCGCGCGAGTTCTGAACGGCATTCCAAGCGTCTTCCGGTTTGACGCGTGAATCACTTTTCCAGTCTAATAATCCGGCACGCTGAAACTCGCTGCCGATTTTAGCTTTTCTGATATATAAAACCGAAGCGCTGATGGCATGCCGGCGTGCTCTCCGTTTGCACAACAAGGCAGACCAAAATGAAAATCACTTTCGACCTTGCGTCGAGTCGCTTGCTGCAATATGCCGCCACCGCGGCGCTGTTGGGGTTCAGTTCGATCGCTGCGGCATCGGCGCCGCTGGCCTTGTTCGGCACGCCGCTCAAGGGCGCGACACGCTCCGAGTTGCGGCAGACCTTGAGCAAGGCGGGTTTCAGCGCGCAACGCGTCGATGACGGCTACTTCTGCGACCAGTACAGCGTCGACGGCCAACTCAAGGGGGCCACGCAGTTAACGGTCTGTTATACCGAGAACACCAATCGCTTCGCCAGCGCCGAGTACACGTTCCCGGGTTTCATGGATACGCAACTCGTGCAACGCGTCATCCACGTGGTGGAAAGCAAGTACGGCCGGCCGAGTTCGGTCAACGGCGACATCGGTCTGGGCGGCGTCACCGCGCGCTGGAACGTGGCGCAAGGGATGGCGCTCAAGGTCAGCCGCGGGTGGCCCGACACCACCACCTACCTCGACATCATCGACCGGGGCATGAATCGCACGATGCATGCGCAGATGCAGGCCGACAAGGCCGCCGCGATTCGCCAACAGGCGGCGAAGGACGCCAACGCATTCTGAACGCCCCCCGCGAAACGCGCCGCACAGGTATTCAACGTGGATTTTGAATATATGCGCGAACCGATATCAAGCTGACGCCGTGCCGACCCGTTGTGTGCAATACAACGGTATTCCAGATCGTGATTTTGCGGGCGGCACGCGTTTGTGTAGCATGGTCGTTGCCCGGCGAATCGAGTGCTCGGGTTGTGGATAAACGACCAACAAGGAAAAAGAATGGGAAAGAAATTTGCACTGGCGATCGCCATGGCGGGAATCACGCTGCTTGCCGGCTGCGCCACCGCGGGTAACGAGAAACTGGGCGAAGCCACCGGTGCGTCGCTGAGCAAGACCCTCACGAAAGGCGTGACCACGAAGACGCAGGTGGAAGCGGCACTGGGCCAGCCGACCAACGTCAGCTTCAATTCCGGACAGGAGCAGTGGACCTACAACTTCGCGCACGCGACGCCGACCGCGGTCGATTTCGTCCCCGTCGTCAACCTGTTCGTCCACCACGCTGACGTGCACCGCAAGGAACTTGTCGTGCTGTTCAACAAGAAGGATGTCGTGCAGAACTACGCTTTCACCGACGGCGAGAGTGTGGTGAAGTCTGGCGTCGGTCAATGATGACCGAGTGCGCTTGACGCTGGGGTGCGGTGCTCGACACTGCATTCGGGCACGGTGACGGTGAGCGTGCGGTACAGGGCGAGCCACGCGCTGGCGTCTGCTATGTTCGCGCTGAACCGAACGCTCGTCGCTGATTTTTTCGTCGCATGTCCCTGCTGCTGCTCGACCTCGGCAACACCCGCCTCAAATGGGGCGTGTGGGACGGCGCGCGGCTGAGCGCATCAGGCGCGCTGACGCAGCTGGCCATCGAGCAGCTGGGCGCGGAGCTGGTGCCGCAACGCGGTGTTCGCGCGGCGATCGGCTGCGCGGTGGCCGGCGCCTTGCCGACCGCGCGCGTCGAGGCGCAGCTCGAGGAGCAGGGCTTGCGCGTGCAGTGGATCCATTCGCTGCCGCAGCAGTGCGGCGTGCGCAACGGCTACACCCACCCGGGCATGCTCGGCACCGACCGCTGGGCGGCGCTGATCGGCGCACGCGGGCGCTACCCCGAGCAGCCGGTGCTGATCATCAGCGTGGGCACGGCGGTGACCATCGACTGCCTGGACGCCGACGGGCGCTTCGTCGGCGGGGTGATCCTGCCCGGCTTCGGCCTGATGCTGCGCGCGCTGGAAATGGGCACCGCGGGGCTGAACGTGCCGGAAGGCGAGCTGCGCGAGTTCCCGAATAACACCAGCGACGCGCTGATGACCGGCGGCGCGCTGGCCATTGCCGGCGCCGCGCGGCAGATGCACGAGCGACTCAGGCGCCTGGCCGGCTGCGAGCCGCAAGTGCTGCTGACCGGCGGCGCGGCGCCGAAGCTGGAGCTGGCGCTGGGGCTGGCGCACCAGACCGCCGAGCACCTGGTGTTCGACGGCCTGCTGCGCATCGCCGAGCAGCGCGGGCTGCTGGAGCCGGCGTCGGCGGCGACGTAGCGCCGCGGCTGATGCCGCCGCTCAGGCGCGGGTGTGCGTCAGGCGCAGCATCAGCGTCTTCGGGTCGACCGGCGAGGCGTGGAAGCCGTAGTGCTCGCAGAACCGGCGCGCGCTCGTTCAGCGCGTGGACCGGCAGGGCCCTGACGCCGGCGTGCAGCGACACCGCGACGGCGCGCTTGACCGCGTCCTGCAGCAGCGCGGCGCCGAGTTGTGTGCCCTGCGCCCGGGTATCGACCGCGAGGCGCGCCAGCACCAGCACCGGAACAGGTTCGGGCATGTTGTGGCGGATCGACCGCGTCGCGTCGCGGTGCGCGACCACGCCGACCGCCAGGGCGTAATAGCCCATCACTTCGTCGTCACCGTCCGTCGACACGAAGATGCGGCTGGCGCCGCTGAGCTGGTTGGCGAACGCGCGGCGCGCGAGCCAATCGTCGAGCACCGGCTCGCCGCAGGAAAACCCGCCGAGCTTGTGCTGCGGCGCGAGCGGCGTGGGTGGACGCAAATTCACTCGGCGGCCGACCACGGGGCCTTGACCGCAAGCAGGCGGTCGAGACCCGGGTTCGGCGTCGGCGGCGCATCGAGCAGCGCGTTGAACTCGCGGAAGCTGGCGTCGTCGAGCTTGAAGAACACCTGGTCGAGCAGCACCGCCTGCGCTCGCTCACAGGCGGACTCGAGCATGAAATCCGAGCGGTTCTTGCCCAGCAGACGTGCGGCCTGGTCGATCAGGTCGCGCTGCTCGGGCAAGGCGCGCAGGTTGATCGCCGCGTCGCGCATCATCGGCTCCTATGTAGACAATGGATATGCAGGTTCTAAGCCGGTGTATAGCTGTTGTCCATGCGCGGCGCGCCGGGCCCAGCCGCAGACCGCTGCGCATCGCCGAGCAGCGCGGGCTGCAGGCGCCGGAGCCGGCGGCGACGTAGCGCCGCGGCCGACGCCGCTGACGTGCTTCTCAGGTTGCTTGTCTGCACTTGCCGTGCGGTTGCATGCCGGGTATCGTGTAAATGTGCATGTAAGCAATGAAGAACACCATGACTTCAGTTCGCGAATCAAAGGTGGCGCGGCACCGCGCGCGGATGCGCGCCGCGGGGCTACGGCCTGTCCAGTTTTGGGTGCCAGATACACGCTCGCCCGAGTTCGCGGCGCGAGTGCGCCAGCAGTGCCAAAGCCTGAAGGGCGACCCGGCAGAAGCTGAGGTTTTGCGTTTCACTGAGGAGGCCGCAACGCACGTTGAGGGCTGGGAGTGATGCGGCGAGGCGACCTCGTAACGGTCTCATGGCAAGGCGACCACGGCAAGCCACGGCCGGCCTTGGTCGTTCAAACCAACTTGCTCGCCGACCTGGAGAGTGTCGTGCTGTGTCCGGTGACAAGCGATCTGCGCAACGCCGCGTTCCGCGTCACCGTGGAGCCGAATCCGGCCAACGGGCTGCACTGTCTCTCGCAATTGACATCCTCGCCGCCCTTGGCCTGTGGCCACCGCTTGCGCGGAAAGGGCGGAGATTCCTACGGCGCTCAGGCGTGGCATTGAGCCGCGCCTGAGTCGCTTCGGTGGGTTCCTGCTGCTGGCGGCATGGCTGCACCGCTCACTTCACAGGCGAACCGGGCGTGTCCCGCCCTTAGAACATTGATCGCGCCGACGACATCGGCGTTTTCCTCGAAGCCGCACTCGACGCACGCGAACTGCGCCTGCGTCTTGCGGTTGTCCGCGCTGACGTGGCCGCAGCACGGGCAAGTACGGCTGGTGTACTGCGGCGGCACGGCGACGAGCCAGCCGCCGTTCCACGCCAGCTTGTAATCCAGTTGGCGGCGGAACTCGAACCAGCCTTGATCGAGGATGGACTTGTTCAAACCGGACTTGGCTCGAACATTTCTTCCCGGCGCATCTGCCGTGCCTGCCGCCGACTTGGACATATTGCGCACCTGCAAGTCCTCGATACACACCATCGCGTGGTTTTGGCTGATCGCGGTCGAGGTCTTGTGCAGGTAGTCGCGGCGGGCATTGCCGATCCGCGAGTGAATGCGCTGGACGCGCGCCTTGGCTTTCCTCCAGTTCTTGCTGAATTTGGTTTTGCGGCTCATGGACTGTTGCGCACGGCGCAACGTGTCCTGGTGCCGTTTGAAGCTGTTGCGTGGCTCAAAAAACGTGCCGTCGCTGAGCGTGGCGAAGCGCGCTACACCCATGTCGATTCCGACAGCGACTCCGATCGGAATGGGCTGTTCGACCTCGCGTTCGGTCTGGACAGACACGAACCATTTGCCGCAGGACTGGCTCACGGTGATGTTCTTCACCGCGCCCAGCACATCGCGGCTGAAGCGCACCCGCAGCCAGCCGAGCTTGGGCAGGTACAGGCGTCGATTGCCCTGGTCGAGCTTGATCTGCTTCGGATCTGGGTAGCGGAAACTGTCGGACTGGCCCTTCTTCTTGAAGCGCGGGAAATCAGCCCGCTTGGCGAAGAAGTTCGCATAGGCCCGCTCCAAATCCTTGAGCGTCTGTTGCAACGGATGAATCGGAGCGTCTGCGAGCCAGGGCGTTTCTGCGCCATTGCGCCATGCGGTGAGTTCCTTGCACAGCCCGGCGTAGCCCAGCTTCTTCTCGCCTTGCTCGTACCGAGCCTTCTGTAAGGCCAGTGCCTTGTTGAACACGAACCGGCACGAACCCGCGAAGCGGCGCATCTGGCGCTGCTGTTCGCCGGTCGGCACGAGCTCGAACTTGAAGGCTTGGAGGCGCTTCATGACTGGACGAATATACAGCATCACAGGGCCCTTTCAACGTCCGCGCTATCCTTCCCCGCCCTAAACGGCGGGGCTTGTCGCGCACCGGTTCATGGTGGACAAGCTCTCGACGCTATCGCGCACCAAGATCAGCGAACCGTTTGGCCGCCTCGATGGTGAGCGGATGAAGGCGATAGACAGGGCGCTCCTGCTGGTCGTTGGCGTGATCTGACGATGACGGCCTGCAACGCGGCTGCGCGACTTGGCCGCATGGCGTTCGCAGGCGGCGTGACGAGGGCGAAAACCATGGAAATCGTCGCTCCGACCGCACGAGGGTGTTCCATCGCAACCGAAACCCGTATCGCTGCACAGAAATTGCGCACTCGATGAGCGCCGTCATGCAACTGCAAGAACTGCCGTTTGTCCGCTCGATGAGGACTTCAACGGCCTATCAGCGGTGGGAGCGTTCATGATGGCTCCGGGCTACGATGGTCGCATTCGTTGTCGTTCGGACATGCACCGTGCTTGAGCAAGACAGGCCGCTGCCGCGATGGTTCACCCTATTGCCGATCGGTGCCTTCCTCGCGCTGCTCGTGATGGGCTTGACGCATCACAACTTCAAGCCGAGCCACGCCTACCTGACCGTGGGCGCGGTCGCGACTCTTGTCGCCACGGTCTGGCTGGCGAATCACCTGCGTGGGCATATCGTGGGTTGCGCCTATCGGCCTCGCTTCGGTGGCGAAATGGTCACCATGAGCGGAAGCCGCGCCTGGCAGCAGAGCTTGGTGGTGTCGCTGGTGTGCGTGCTGGCGTTGGCATTTTTCATTTCACCATGACTCCCGCACCGAACTTCGCTGGACTACGCCAAAGCCCGATACAGCAGGTTTATCAATCACTTAGGCGAGTTCAGCATATGACGGTGCTTTCCCAAACCTGATCCGGCTTGTGCTCGCATGGCTCCCATGTGGTCCCTAAAAACCGGGTCTTCCAAGGAGTCATCGTGGCAAAAACAAAACTCACCAAGTCCGCAGTCGATGCGGCACAACCTCAGGCGCTGGCCGTCGAACTCCGGGACACGCTGGTTCCCGGCTTCCTTTGCAAGGTTACCCCAGCCGGGCGCAAGGTGTTCATGCTCCAGTACCGCACGAACGCCGGGGAGCGCCGCAAGCCCGCCCTGGGTCTGTACGGCGAACTGACCGTCGAGCAGGCCCGTTCTCTGGCCCAGGAATGGCTCGCTGAGGTTCGCCGGGGTGGCGATCCCAGCGCAGCCAAGGCGGCAGCTCGAGCCGCCCCGACAGTCAAGGAACTGTGCGAAAAGTTCATGGAGGATCACTCCAAGCAGCGCAACAAGCCCAGTACCCAGCGCGGGTACCAAGCCGTCATCGACCGTTGCATCGTCCCGATGCTGGGCCGTGTCAAGGTTCAGGATGTGAAACGGCCGGATGTGGCAACGGCAATGAAGAAGATGGCCCACAAGCCGGCCGAGGCGAACCGCGCATTCAGCGTGATGCGCAAGATGTTCAACCTGGCCGAAGTGTGGGGTTACCGGCCAGACGGCACCAACCCGTGCCGCCACGTCCCCATGTTCCCCAACGGCAAGGCCACCCACCTCATCAGCGACGAGGAGATGGGCAAGCTGTTCCGATATCTCGACTACCTGGAAACCGATGGCCTGGGGCTGGACCATGCGATCCTGCCGCTGGCCATCCGACTGCAGTTCGAATTTGCGGGCCGCCGATCGGAGGTTGTCACTCTCCAATGGGATTGGGTGGACCTGGAGAACCGGCGCGTGGTGTGGCCCGACAGCAAGACCGGCGGTATGTCCAAACCATTGAGCGAAGAAGCCTACCGGTTGCTCTCCACCACACCCCGCCGCGAAGGTTGCCCGCACGTGTTCCCGTCGCCGAACCATCCGGGTCAGCACCTGACCACGGGTGAGTATTACGGCGGCTGGACCCGCATCCTCAAGCGCGCGGGCGTCACCCATGTCGGCACGCACGGCATCCGCCACCGCTCGGCGACCGACATTGCCAACTCGGGTATCCCGGTCAAGGTCGGCATGGCGCTGACGGCGCACAAGACTGTCGCGATGTTCATGCGCTACGTCCACACCGAAGACAAGCCGGTGCGGGACGCGGCTGAACTTGTCGCGCGCCGGCGAAAGACCATCACGGGCATGCAACGTCCTGCAGAGGTGGCAGCGTGACCAAGAAGACACTTGCGGCAGAGGTCGCCGTAACGACCGCCTCGCCTGCCGGCTATGCCTGAATCCGCAGTGGCATCGTGGAACTACTCGATGCTGCGCGCCAGGCGGCGGTGCGCAACCTCAACGCATTGATGACGGCGACCCATTGTGAAATCGGCCGCCGCATGGCCAAAACCGGGCAGCAGGGCAAACTTCACACGGGCTAAGGAGAGCCGTTGATCCGATCGCCGTCCAGCGAAAGGCGCTTCCTATCGACACCACTCGATCAAACCGTTCTTCACCCAGAAGTGGCAGGCGCATGCTCGGTGCTGATGAACTGAAGGGAAGATTGTTGGCCTGCCCCAGAAGTCCGTTTCGATCGACCAGCGTGGCCGTCGATCAGGGTTAAGCGAAAGCGAGATCTGCACCCCGCAACCGCCCGGGCAGCTCATGCAAGCCCACTTCTTGACACCGGTGTCGATGACCAGCCACAGCTCGCCCGGCGGAACGGCGTTCTTGCCCGGATGCTGCGCGACCGGGGAAACGAGGAGGTCATAGCGCAGCCACCCGAGCCGGCGCAGTGCGCGCGCGAAAAGTCGCTTCATGATCATCCGATCACGCCAAGGAATGGGTTGACATCGCCGCGCCCCCAGCTCGCCTGGCTGGCACAAACCGGGCAAGAAGCAACAGGCCGGCAGGTCATGGCGCGATCCTCCACGCGGTCGAAGCGACGAATCCTGTTGTGCGTCATGCCTTGGGGACCGCGGAAACTGGTCAGGCCCTGAATGAGCTCATCGACGGCTGCGCAGGCGATGGCCGTGGTGAACGTGACAACGGCAGGCGCGGGATCGCCGCCGCCATCCACATAGGCTTCCGCCTTGCGCCGCTCGAACTCTGCCGGGTCGCTGCGCCGCAGCCCCTCCGCCGCAGCACGGCGCGGATCAGCCACCCCCAGACACATGAGACAAGGATTGCCGGGGCGAATCGTCGACACGCGCCCCGTCATGTCGTAATCCGCGCCGGTACGGGCCGCGCGCATGCGCAGGCCGACATCGATCAGCGGGATGCCGTAGTAGTGCGCCAGGCGGTTGAGCGTCAGCCGCCCCTGATGGTCGTCAGTACAACCGAACAGCACATCGCAGGAGCGCAGCAGGTCGCGCAGATCAGGGTGGCCGACCCATTCCGTTTTGGTGACGACCTTTGTGCCGAGGCCCGCCGCGCTAATCTCGCGCGCGAGGATGTCCACCTTGGCGAGGCCGGCGGCCACATCTGCGGCGCGCGAGCCATGTACGCGGTTGAGGTTGGTGACATCGATGATGTCCTTGTCCATCAGCCCAAGAAAACCGACGCCCAGCCGCGCCAACAGCATCGCGACAGCACTGCCCGTGCCGCCGCCTCCTACGACGCCGACCCGCAGCCCGCGCACGACTGGATTGAACCCTCGGCCGAAGAGCGCGGCCTGCCGCGCCAGGAATTGATCTTCGTCGGCTGCAGCTTCCGCGCGCGCGATCTTGATCTGGCTACCTACCAGCGAGATCGAGGATGCCATGACCGTCTCGCCGGGTGCGATCCAGAGCCTGCCAGCCATCGCGTCATCGCGGCCGAACACCATGCTGGCCAGGCCGGAAACGCCCTTGTTGAACGTTGTCCTGGCCAGCTCCGTCTCGTTTCGGTCATCCTGGTCGGAGAAGAATGCTGCCGCGTTCGGATGCGTGTGCACCAAGCCCGCGACCAAGCCGCGCTCCTTCGCGAGGCCAAGAACACGCATGAAGCCGCGGGTTGACCACGTGACATGGACCGGCGACGCCGAAACCATCTCATCGGCCGCGACGGGAATGACCTCGTGGGAGATCAGCCTGGTGCGGGGCAGACCCGACCACGGGTCTTCCGAGATGTCGGCCCTGCCGAACAGCACATAGGCGGACGCCTCGGCCCCGTCATCCCTTTGCAGCAGCGAACGCAGGGCCGCCTCGTGCGGTTCCAGCAGGACGATGTCCAGAGCGGCCGGCGACATCACTTCGCCTCCGCCAGGTGTGAACGGCGGTCGGATTCCGTAGAAATCTGGCGGCGAGAGCCAGAGCAGCGTGGTCACCCCGTGGCCTGAGGTGGTCGGGGCCGTCGTTCGTCGAGGGACCGCCGGGGGCGTCGCAAGGAGCCCG